>JAESGR010000080.1_pt1 | contig 252772 bp, 186 predicted proteins | sample 9269771 | NCBI WGS metagenome assembly JAESGR01 (sample SAMN15739572, study PRJNA653492) | algae metagenome | isolation source: Chroococcus sp. CMT-3BRIN-NPC107 and co-occurring heterotrophs from well... | place: USA: Clark Mountains Wilderness, California | collected 2010-04-18
CGATCACGTGCAGCGTCAGCGTCGTCTTGCCCGACGACTCCGGCCCGAAGATCTCGATCACGCGCCCCTTCGGGATGCCGACCCCGCCCAGCGCGATGTCGAGCGACAGCGACCCGGTCGGGATCCCATCGATCTTCGGCATGTGGTCCGAGTCGAGGCGCATTACCGCGCCCTTGCCGAACTGCTTCTCGATCTGCTGGACGGCGCGCGACAGCGCCGAATCGCGGGCCGGGTCGCGCGGCGGCTCGTTGTTCGATTGTGCGGGGACTTCCTTCTTGAGGGCGCGGGCGGACTCGCGCTCCGCTTTCTCGGCGGGGGTGGCTTTCGCCATGACTAGGCTCCTTTTGCGCCGGGTATCTTGGTCAGCCGGCACAGATGTCCCGAACCCATCACGCGGGGCGCAATCGATCCGGATGTCGCGTGACTTGCGGTGGTCGTGCAGTCGTTCGGGGGCCGTCGGCAAGCCTCGGGCAGTCCCGGGGAAACACTGTTTCCCGCACACCACCAACTGAACATGACGGCTGTCACGCAAGCCGTCTTGGTTCAGTGTTTGTACGGTCTAGTATATTACCGTCGGCAATCGTGGCAAGGAGAAATTAGGGAAAATTTTGGGGCGGGAACGTAAGCAGTCGCTCATAGATTGGCCCCGTCGGCGTGAGCGTGCTTTGAAAAAGGCTCGCTCGGGTCGCCGTGAATTGGGGCGGTGGCAACAGCGACGGATCCACCAACCGCCCCAGCCGCTGCGCCGTCATCTGCCGGCTCGGCCTCTTGATACGGAAGAACGTCACGTGCGGTTTGAACGGCCGCCCCTCCCGCCCGATCCCCAGCGGCTGCACGGTCGCCTCCAGGCAATTGAACACCTCCAGCAACGCCTTGTTCTCCCCGATCAGCGCCCCCGCCAACACCCGCGCCGGCCCCTGCCCAGGCAGCACGAGGAAGTGCGGGACGCCGAACGTCATCGCCGGAAACGGCACCTTCCCCAGCGCCGTCTTCAGGTTGGGAAGGAACTTCTCGTCCACGTCGCCGAGGAACTTCAGCGTGACGTGCAGATTCTCCGGCCTCGTAAACGACGCGATCCCCTTCAGCGCCGGCACGCCGCGCAGCTTCTCAACCACGCCCGCCAGGTGGGCGTGAACCGACTCGGGAAACTCCAACGCGGTGAACAGGCGCATCGCGGGGAGTGTCATTGCTCCGCGGCCAACGGTCAATCGCCCTGCGCCGGCAGCCGGTTAATCGTGTGATGCACGGTGCGCTTCACCGCCTGCCCCCCCGCCGCCTTCACGTTCACGTCGAGTTTGAGCTGCATCACCGGCCGCAGCTCCGGCACGGTCAGCGTCACCGTCTTCCCGTCCGCCGACAGCGTTGCCGCCGTCACCTCCAGCGGGTCTCGCCCCACCTTCTTCTGATCCGCCACACTGTACGCCTTCGACCCATATTCCTTCGTCCACCGGTAATTCCAGTGCTGCAGCGCGTAGCTCCCCGTGTCCTCCGCCGCGGCCTTGTCGAGCGGGTCGGTGAAGGTCAGGCTCAGCGCCTGCTTCCGCGCTCGCAGCTCGACCGGCAGATGCACCGCCCCACCCGTGTACCGCACGCGGTAAAACCCGCCCGGCTCCGCGCAGTTGGTCGCCCATCCCACCAACCCGCACAAATACAAATGCCCGTCTGCCGGATTGAACCGCGCCCGCATCACCCCCGTCGGGAACGCGATCCCCGGGATCGGCACCACGCCCCCCTGCGGCACGCCGTCCACCACCTCGTACGGCACGACGAACAACCGCCCCGTCCCGTACGACGTGTGCAGCATCCGACCCCGCAGCGGCCCCCACCGCTCCGACGTCACCCACAACTGCTCCGCCGGCGACCGGTCCACGTCCTTCGGAATCCAGCACAGCGGCCCGTCGAACCCCTCCTCCACAAACCGCTTCCGCGACCGGTAAGACCACATGTTCCCGTAGAACGGGGGCCCCGACTCCGACGCCCCCGGCACGTATAAGTTGATCCGGTTCGCCGGCGTCCAGAACCCCTCCTGGTCCGATGTCGCCAGCTCCCCCTTCGGCCCAAGCCCCACCCCGTTCGCCGCGCGAAAGCCCGTCGCGAGCACGTCCGTCCGCCCCCCGTCCGCCGACACGCGCAGCAGCGTCCCGTGGTGCGGGACCACCGCGTCCAGCGCGTGCCGCGCGCTCTTCGCGTAGTAGAAGTTACCGGCCGCGTCCGTCTGTAAGCCCATCGCGAACTCGTGGAAGTGCTCGGTCACCTGGTGGTCGTTGTTCACGCACTCGTGGAAGTCGATCTCCCCGTCCCCGTTCAAATCGTGCAGCCGCGCGATCTGATCCCGGCACGCCACCACCACCGCCACGCCCCCGTCCGCCGACCTCGGATCCGGCAACACCCGCAACCCCAGCGGCTGATGCAACCCCGTCGCGATCCGCCGCCACTCGAGCTTTTCAAGCCCCTCGCCGAACCCCGACACCCGCCACACGTCCCCGTCCCACGTACACACCGCCGCCGACTTCCCGTCCGGGTAAAAGTCGAACCCGCCAAACCGGAGCCGCGCCTTGAACGGATTCTCCGCCGGCGCCGCCAGCCCGTCCACAATAAACGCCCCTTCCCCCTTCCCCACGCTCCCCCGCGTCGCCAGCACCTGCGGATACCGCGGCCGCCCGCCCGTCGTCAGCCCCGCCAGATCCTCCGGCTCCGGCGACGCCTCCGCGTGCGCGATGAACGCCTTCAGCGACTCGGCCGTCACCCGCGCGTGCAGCAACTTGATTTTCGCCGGCGTCGCCGCCGCCGGGATGTTCAGCCGCAGGTGCGACTCACCCGTCACACCGAACTTCATCCCGTTCGCCGCCCCCTTCGCCACCACCGCGATCGCGCCGTCCGCCGGCTTCGTCGTCGCCTGCGCCGCCACCCCAAGCCTCCCCACCACCGCCACGCTCCCCTGCGCCGTCCCGGTCAGCCGCGGCTCCACGCCCCGCGGCCCGACCAGAATCTCCGCCTCGTCCGTCGGATGTTCCAGGATCGCAAGATCGAGGTCCACCTCCGACTTCCCCACGTTGATCGTCCGCGCGATCACCGCCGTCCCCCCCGCCCGCTCGAGCGTCGGGCTGTCGAGCACCGCGACCCCGCCGACCGTGTACGACAACACCGCCCGCTGCCCGTGAAAGTACATCCCCTTGTACTGCCCGTGCCCCCGCGGCAGCGGCCCGTACGCCCGGTTCTCCCACTCCTTGCTCCCCTTCACGTAATCCGTCGACGGATACCGCACCCGCGGGTCCGCAAAGTCGCCCCCCGTCCCCCACCCTGGCGCCAACGACAGCCCGAAGATCGGCCGCCCCGCCACGCTCGCCCACGTCCGGTGCGCCCCGTCGAACAACACCCCTCGCCAGTCGATTGACCCGCCCTCGTACGCCACCGAGTACCGCAGCAGGTCCGCGTCGAACAACACGTGCGCCTGCGACGCCTCGTCCAACCGGATCAGCACCCCCTTCTGCGTGACGTTCCGCGCCGGATACCCCGACTCCAGCGTCGCCGAGATCACCGGCCCATAGTCCATCTCTAGCCAAGGCTTGGGCGCCGGCGGCTTCCCTGAAGTTGGCGGCTTCACCGCAGTCTGGGCGAGCGCAAACGTCGAGACCAGAATCCCGATCAGGAACCCGACCCGGGGCGCGAGTGTCATGCTCGGCATACTACCCGCGGCGGCCGGCGCCGTGGCAGCACCGCCGCGCGCCGCTTACCCCACCACGTACACGTGCGGCGTATACCCCTCAAAATCATCCACGATCTCCCCGCCCTTGATCTCCACGCTCCGCCCCTCCCCGTGCACCTCCGCCCTCCCGTCCGGCACGCCGCCCACCTTGATCCGCACCTCCCCCTTAAACTTGCTCTTGAAGTTCAGCACGATCAGGTACGTCTTCCCCTTGTGCACGCGCACGGTCGCCTCCATCCCGTCCGGCACCTCGATTTCGTACCCCTTCGGGTCCAGCTTCGCCAGGAGCGCCCCGCTCATCGCCTTCAGCCGGTCGGCTTGGAGTTTCATCTCCTCGATCACCTCCGGCGGCGTCTTGTCATATTCAAATTTCGGCTTGAACTGGTCCGGGAAGAACACGATCCCTCGCGCCCCGTGGATCACCGCGTTCCAGATCTCCGCCCGGAACTGGTCCCGCGTCGGCCCGGGCGCGTTCAGATTCCACGGCAGCCCCTGATCGCTCGTCTCGATGAACGCGAACTGCGGCTTCGCCGGGTCCACCGCGCGCAGCCGGTCCACCGCCTCCCCCACCAGCCCTAAACGGTTCGGCAAATTCCACCCCGCCACCGGGTAGATGTCGTTGCTGATCCAGTCCGCGCTCGCGACCCACTCCGGGTACGGGTGCTTCCAGTTCCGCTCCTGGTACCCCACCACGTGCCCCCCGGAGAAGTTCATGAACACCGGGATGTCGGGGTTGATCCGCTTCAGGCGGTCGTACGCCTTCTGCGTGTCCTCCGGGTCCGTGTGGTGCACGTCCGGTTCGTCCGGCGCCATCCACGCCAGCAGGTTCGAATACTTCGAGTCGTTCTCCGGCTTCGACGACGGCTGGCGGATCATGTACAGCCCGTTCGCCGTGACCTCCTCGTCCCACTTCGACATCGGGATGCGGCCGCCCATCAGCTCCGCCGCCACCATCGTGTTCACGCCCCGCTGCTTCCACTTCCACGCGTAGTTGCTCGGCTGCCCCCACACGCCGATCAAGAACTCCGGCGGCCCCGTGAACCCCCGCTTGATCACGTTCCGCCCCTTGCCGCCGTCGTACGTGTTCTCCCCCCGGTCGTCCATCAGCGTGTCGTTCCCTGCGCCCCCGGCCAGCGCGTCGTCCCCCTTGCCGCCGTACACCGTGTCGTTGTGCTCCCCGCCGAACACCAGGTCGTCGCCCGTCCCGCCGACCACGCTGTCGTTCCCCGCCCCGCCGTACAAGCTGTCGTCCCCCAGCCCGCCCGACAGCGTGTCCCGCCCGTCGCCCCCCTCGATCAGCATGGCCGTTTCGAACAGCTCGCTCTTCCGCTCCAGCTCCACCCGGTCGTTCCCCGCCCCGGCGTCCACCTCCAACTGCCCCACCTCCGCCGTCGCGAAGTAGAACTTCTGCCGGTTGACGACGACCCGCAGCTCGTCCTTCCCGTTGGCGATCACCCGCCCGAGCGTGATCCGATCCGCCGACGCCGACCCGTTCACGCGCAGCACCCCGTCGTCCCCCAGCGCCGGCTCCTTGAGCTCGGCCCCCGCCGCCAGGAGCCGCCGCCCCTCCAACGACTCAACCCGAACCTCGACCACCCCCCGCCGCGCGCCCCTGCCACTTTGCTTTGCCACGTCTGCCCTCGGTACGACGACCCAAACGTCCAGCCGCGTATACGACCGCGGCCGCTAGCGACTCTTGTATAAGCCGACCCTTTTGTTCGGGAGCCCCGACCGGCAAAATCTGCCCCCCCGTCCCGATTTTTGTCCCCGATCTCGTAATCGCCGCCACGTAGTGATGAGGCCGCGGGAAATCCGCGCGAACCCACCGCCGAGCCCGACCGTTACAACCCGCGACCGCGTCCGCCTTAACACCCTGGGGGCTGCTTCCGTGGGTTGCCTCACGCACGCCCGATGCCGTTTTTTGACACGATTTTCTGTCAAGGGTAATTTCCGAAAGTCGCCTCTCTCTTCCCGTAGGAGGGTCCTGCAACCGTGACCGCCCCCAATCCCATGCACCAGCCGTCGTTCGCCCGCGTCGAACCCCTCGAAGACCGCCTCCTGCTCGCCGCCGCCTCCCAGGTGAAGACGGCGTTCCTCGACAACCGCGGCCAAGCCTTCTTCACGTTCACCGTCGGCCTCGACAAGTCCACCCTCTCGCGCAAGACCGCCTCGCTCTACAAGGCCGGCGCCGACGGCCAGTTCGGCACGGCCGACGACGTCCGCCTGTACACCAAGGTCGGCTACACCCGCGGCCGCCTCTCCCTCCGCTCCGACGCGCTGGCGCTGAACGAGCGTTACCGTGTCCGCCTCAACTCGGCCGTCATCAAGGACGCCAACGGCAAGAACCTCGACGGCGAGTTCCGCGGCATGGAACAGCTCTCCGGCAACGGCCGCGGCGAGGGCAACTACGACGTCGTCGCCGAGCACTCCAGCAAGGCGAAGGTCCGCTTCACCACGGTCGCCGGTTACATCAACGTCGGCCTGTACAACAACACCCCCAACACCAAGAGCAAGTTCCTCCACACGACCAACGAGGGCGAGTACGACGAGTCGATCGTCCACCGGTCCGTCCGCGCCAACGACCCGCGCCCGAACGGGCAGCCCGGAACCCAAGGGATCGACATCGTCCAGGGCGGCGGCTACTCCCTGAAGACCGCCGTCAACCAGACCCGCCGCGTCCACAACCACGGCCAGTTCAACAACGAGGGCACGAACCTCAACACCAAGGGCACGATCGCGATGGCCAACGCCGGCGCGAACACCAACACCACCGAGTACTTCTTCAACGTCAAGGCCAACACCGCCCTCGACCTGCCGCCCGGCACCTACACCGTCTTCGGCGGCGTCCTCGACGCCGACAGCCAGGCGACCCTCGACGCCCTCTCCGCCATGGAGACGTCCCTCAACGACCAGTACCCCCTCTCGGTCGACGGCACGACCAACCAGGCGTCCCTCAGCGGTCACGCCAACGTCCCCGTCCGGAGCATCGCCGCGATCAACGCCCGCCAGGGCATCAGCCCCCGCGAAGACCTCGTCGTCGTCCAGCGGATCGCCCAGCTCTTCAACTACGCCGCCACCCCCAACGTCCAGGGCGCGGCCCCCGCCGCGGCCCGATCCGCCGCCGTCACTCGCTCGGCCGAACTCGCGGCCGTGCCCGCGATCGCCCCTGCCGTCGCCAAGGCGTTCGCCGCCACCAAGCTTGACACAACGGACGCCCTCTTCCACGACGACGACACAACGCGATAAGCCCCACGCCGGGCTCGGAGCCTCCGCGACGAGCCGGATCGTTCCGCACCCGACCGTTCAGTCTCGCGGTAGCCTCTCTACCCCCTCGGAGGTCTGTACAACCGTGCCCAACACCCACCCCGTCAACCCGTCCCCCTGCATCGAACCCCTCGAAGACCGCCTGCTGATGGCTGCCGCCTCGGCGGTGCGCGCGGCCTACCTCGACAACCGCGGCCAGGCGTTCTTCCTGTTCACCGTCGGCCTCGACAAGTCCACCCTCTCGCGCAAGACCGCCTCGCTCTACAAGGCCGGCACCGACGGCCAGTTCGGCACGGCCGACGACGTCCGCCTGTACACCAAGGTCGGCTACACCCGCGGCCGCCTCTCCCTCCGCTCCGACGCCCTCGCCGTCAACGAGCCCTACCGCGTCCGCCTGAACGCCGCGGTCATCAAGGACGCCAGCGGCAAGTTCCTCGACGGCGAGTTCCGCGCCGCCGGTAACTCCGGCAACGGCCGCGGCGGCGGCAACTACGACGTCGTCGGCAACTTCGGCTCCAAGACGTTCGCGCGCATCACGACCGTCGCCGGCTACATGAACCTCCGCCTCTATCCCAACCACGCCCCGATCACCGTCAACAACTTCAAGCACTACGCCAACGAGGCCGCCTGGGACAACCACATCTTCCACCGCTCCGTCGCCGACTTCGTCATCCAGGCCGGCGGCAAGACCGTCAACGGCTCGAACCAGATCGTCGACGTCCACGACCACGGCAACATCACCAACGAGCCCGCCCTCAGCAACGTCCGCGGCACGATCGCCATGGCCCGCGCGGTCGACGGCAACCCCGCCACCACCAACGACCAGAACAGCGCCAACAACCAGTGGTACCTGAACGTCAAGGACAACACGTCCCTCAACACCAACGACGGCGGCTTCACCGTCTTCGGCGAGCTCCTGAATGACGGCAGCCTCGAGGTCATGGACACGATCAACAAGTTCCCGACCGGGAACGCCGGCGGCGACCTCAGCGAGATCCCCGTGCGCGACCTCTCCCTCCCCCAGCAGGACCCGAACGGTCTGAACCCCAACCGCGACGCGATCTTCATCAACCGCATCGCGATGCTCTACGACGTCACCGCCACCCCCAACGTCCAAGCCGGCGCCGTCCCCGCCGCCGCCCGCTCGCTCGAACTCGCGGTCGCCCCAGCCCTCTCCCCCGCCGTCGCCAAGGCCTTCGCCGCCGCCAAGCCCGACAAGCAGGACTCCCTCTTCGACGACGACGCCGAATAGGACTCTCCTCCACCCAATGCCACGCACCCGAAGCCCCCGAACCCCGGGGGCTTCTTTCATTCCCGCGACCCCTGTGTTGCGCGCCCGACACGCGCCTCCCGCAACACCCCAAATCACAATTCGAAACAAGACCCCCTCTCAAACCCCAAAAAAAACGCCCTACTCCCTCCCCCTCAACTGAGATTCTCGTCTCCGGCGCGCAACACCGCCCCCTTAGGTAGAGCAGCGCTCTTTCTCAATCGAATACGTCTTCCTCCGCGTCTCTGCTTCCCTGTTTCCCTATTTCCCTGCCACCCTTTCGCCTGACCGCCCCGCCCGCCGCACCGCACAGCGGTCGCTTGCGGTTTCACGGATCAACCCACCCCCGGGACCCGACCGGACCCTCAAGGGACCCCTTTGGGACCTCCTTGGGACCCCTTTGGGACCTCTTTGGGACCCTGTCGGGACCTCCTCGGGACCCGGTTTGGACCCGCCCCACGCCCCACCCGATTTCGTAACCCCCGCCCCACCCACCACTTCCGTCCCCACCCCACGCTCAAAAACCACTTTTTCTCAGACTCCCCCTTACCCCCCGCGAAAGAAAACCGCCCAGACCGCCACGTACAGAGGCACCAGGATCGGCAGCGCGTACCGGTACACGTACGCCAGGAACCCCGGCGTCGGCGCGCCCGCCGCGTCCGCGATCGACTTCACCATGAAGTTCGGCCCGTTCCCGATGTACGTGCACGCCCCCCAGAACACGCTCCCCGCGCTGATCGCCACCAGGAACAGATTCAACCGCGGCAGCCCGAGCAAAAACGCCACCTGCAACTGGTCCCGCGTGAACGCCCCCGCCCGCACGTCCGCCTCGTGGTACTTCACCATCGCCTGCACCGCCCCCGCCGTCTCCTCCGTCGGCAGCGTCTTCGGGTCGAACGCCAGCACCGCTTGCCCCCGCATCTTCGCCAGCGCCTCCGCCGCCGCCTCGACGTGTGCCGGCTCAATGTCACTCAGCCGCATCTGCAAAAACGTCAGGTACGTCGGCGCATTGTCCAGCACCGACGACAGGGTGCCCGACGCGAAGTAGAACTGCCCCGGCGTCCGCATCGGCAACTTCTCCCGCGCGTTGTGCTCCAGCCACTCCAGCGCCGGCGTCATCGTCGAGAAGATCCCGACGAACAAGATCGCCACCTCCCGGATCGGCCCGAACGTGAACTCGTTCGCCGCCCGCACCGCCGGCCGCGTCAACCGGTACGACGCCGCCGCCGCCCCCACCATCAGCACCTCGCGCGACAACCACACGCCCCCCAGCCCCACCTCGAACACGCTGGGCCGAAACACCGCGAACAGGACCACCCCGATGAACAGGAAGTTGTGCAACCCCCCGACCGTCGCTTCCGGCTCGACCCTGCCCGCAGCCGCCTCCTCCGCGACCGCCCCCGCCGCGTTCCGCCGCCACTCCCGCCAGTCGATCACCGTGAACACCGCCACCAGCACCCCCACCGCCATCGCCCACGGCCCGACCATGTTCTCCAGCACCCACCAGAACGGCACCCCCTTCAAGTAGCCCAGGAACAGCGGCGGATCCCCGATCGGCGTCAAGCTCCCCCCGACGTTCGCCACCACGAAGATGAAGAAAACCACGTGGTACGGCCTGACCCGCCCCCGGTTCATCCGCAGGTACGGCCGGATCAGCAGCATCGCCGCCCCGGTCGTCCCGAACACGTTCGCCAGCACCGCCCCGAGCAGCAGGAGCGCCGCGTTCGCCGCCGGCGTCGCCCGCCGCGTCGCCCGGATCGCGATCCCCCCGCTGATCACGTACAGCGCCCCGAGCAGCACGATGAACGACGCGTACTCCCGCATCTCCTTCAGCCACGGGCCCGGCGCGTGCCGGACCCCGAAGTAGTACACCGCCACCAGGAGCGCGAACGCGACCGACACTTTCGGATAGTGCCGCTCCCACCAGTGCCGCGCCACGAACGGCATCAGCGCGATCCCCGCCAGCAGCAGCACGAACGGCAGCGACCACACCAGGGGCACGTCGGCCGAACCGTGCGGCGCGACGACCGGCGCCGTGGAGGTCGTGAGCGAAGGCGGCCGGACGTCGGTCTGAGCGAACGACGGAAACGAGAGGGCCAGGAGCAGGATGGCAGAAAGGAGGTTCGACCAGGACAGGCGCATCGGCGGCGCGGCTTGTAGCAGCAGTCGAGCCGGCTCGCAAGTCGCCCTGCATAGGGCAGTCGCCGGCCGGCGCAACCGGTACAGCGCGTGGGTATGATGGCCGACGATTCGCGATGAACGAGGGACGGATGGAACAGAAACGCTGTGGACAGTGCGGCGCGAACATCCCAGGGTCAGCCACCTTCTGCCCCCGCTGCGGCAGCGTAACGCCGCCGGTGTCGGCCGCGCCGGAAGACCGATATGCGCCCCCGGGGGACTACGCGCCCGCCGGACAGTTGATCTACACGCCCGTCGGTGCCGACGCGCTTCCCTGGTACCGCCGGACGGCGCAGATCGTCCTCCTCGTGCTCGCCGCCGGCGTGGTGTTCCTCATCCTGTTCGGGATCCTGCGCGCCCAAATGATGCCACGCGTCCGCACCGCCACCCCCGCGCCGGCAGCCGTCCGGGCCGTGGTGCCGGCCCCGCCGGTGCTGACCGAGCGTCCCGCCCTGCCGGCCCTGCCGACGACGCCCACGCCGCCGCGGCCGAGCCGCTCGCCGGACGTCGTCGAGCGGCTCCCCTCCTTGGACTACTACATCCCGGCGTTCGAGGCGCCCGCCCTCCGCGGCGGCCGAGTCTCGATCCCGTTCCCCGAGCCGATCGCGACGTACCGCGTCGGCGGCGGCGGGCGCTACCACTCCTGCTACCTCCGCCGCGCGGGCAAGATCGCGGTCGTCGACGTGTCGGCGGCGGCGGTCGTGCACGAGATCCCCGTCGGGTCGAGCGTCACCCACTTCGCCGCCGGCGCGAAGCACCTCGTCGTCCTTGATCCTGCCAAGCCGCAACTTCGCCGGTACAGCCTCGACACGTTCCAGCAGGACGACGTCGGCCCGCTGCCGGGCGACGTGCCGCTCCGCGACATGCGGATGGCGCCGAACGACCACGAGAAGCTCTACCTGATCTACGACCACGCGACCGACGCCTACTCGGTGACCGAGATGGAATCCCACGTCGGCCCGAACCGGACCGCGCTGTCGAACGCGCACCCCGACCTGCGCGGCCTGCGGCTGTCGTTCGACGGGCAGCTCGGCGTCGCCGGCCCGCGGCACTTCGCGCTCTACGGCGGCCGCCGCACCCTCGTCGGCTTGGCCGACGCCCCCGCCGACCGCGCCGACACCGGCCAACCGACCGCCGACGGCGCGCTCGTGCTGAACGGCAACCGCCTGACCGCGCGCGACGGCCGACCGATCGACGCGCGCCTCGGCGACGGCCCCTGCGTCCCGAGCACCGACGCCCGGTTCTTCTGGCGTTTGTCGGGTTCGACCGGGACGCTCTACACGACGGCGGACCGCCACCTCGTCCACACCTACCCGCGCCTGCCCGTCGTCACCGAGGCCGCCCCGCACCAGTTCCCCTACCGCGACGGCACGCCGACCTTCTGGCACCTGCCCCAGGCCAAGGCGTTGGTCTTTGCGATGGCGGACCGCGTCGTGATCCAGCGATTCGACCTGCTCGAAGAGTTCGCGAAGATCGGCACGAACTACCTGTACGTGCAGTCGCTCCCCCAGCACTGGGTCAACCGCGGCGGCCGGTACACGTACCGGATCGATGTCGTCTCCAAGGCCGGCGGCGTCAAGCTCCGCCTGGTGACCGGCCCGGCAGGGATGAACATCGACCCGACCACAAGCCTGCTCCACTGGCCCGTCCCCAAGCGCTTCGAGGGGGACCGCGTCCCCGTCGTCGTCGCCGTGTCGGACGCCAGCGGCCAGGAGATCGAGCACCGCTTCGAACTCCCCCTGCCCTGACCCACCCGCGCGGCTCACCCCGTCTCGGGCATGAACGTCGGCATGACCACGCCCCGGTACTCAGACGCCGGCCCCCGCACCTGGGCCAGATGGAGCTCCAGATTCTTCGCCCCCCAGTCATACATCCGCCGCACCAGCGCCTCGCGGGCCAAGGGGACGAGCGCGACCGGCGCGCGCCCGGCCCGCGCGTGGTGCACGAGGTGGTCGGCGATCAGCGCGGCGGCGCAGTCGTCGCCGTCGTCGAACCGCATCGCCCCCGGCCCGAGCATGCAGCTCGCCGGGTGCCCGATCGACACGAGGAACCCGGCCAGCCGCCCCCGCTCGTCCTCGGCCACCGTCGTCCGCCAGACGCCCAGGTCGTTGCGAATGAAGTACGCGTAGTCCCCAGCCCGCCGCACGCCCGACAGCTCCTCCTCTAGCTTGGCGATGTCGAGCACGTCTTCCGGCGTCGCCGCCCGCACCCGGTACCCCGGCGACGGCGGCGGCGCGACAGCCAGCGCCCGCTCCACCGGCACCTGCATGTCCGCGTACACCACCTGCGGGACGAACCCCGCCCGGCTGTAGAGCGAGAACGAGTCGAGGTTCATCGCGCTCGACACCAGCCGCGTCGGCAGCTTCGCGGCGTCGGCAAAGTCGGTGACGTGCCGCAGCAGCCGCGTCGCGACGCCGCGGCCGAAGAACGCCGGGTGCACGTTCATGATCCCCAGCGACACGTGCGTGTCCCGCGGGTGATAGAAGCACGACCCCATCAGCCGGCCGGTCTCCCGGTCCTCGGCGACCACGCACCGCCCCGGATCGAGCGCCTCGTACACGTCGGTGAACAACCGGCACGACGCCGCCCCGGCCGTGAACACTTCGAACCCGCGGTTGGCGCGGTACCACGCGTTGGTCGAGTCGTGGATCAGCGCCGCGACGGCGTCGGCCTCGTCGGGGCGCACCGTTCGCAGGATCGGCGGTGGCGGCGTCGTGGGCACGGCGGGAATGTAACGCGCCGACGCCGCGCCGTCGTCAGGCGACCACGTTCGGCAGCTCGAAGCCGGCGCGGTAGCTGCCGGACAGGATCTGGTTGGCCCGGGCGTCGTCGGTCAACTCAGTCTTCGGGTCGATCGTCAGCCGCTTGCCGAGGCGGTACTTCAGGTCGTCGAGCTTCAGACCGCTGCCCTGCGACAAATGCTCCTCCATCCGCGCGAGCGTCTCGTAGGCGTCCTTGTTGTCGCCCAGCGCCTTGGTCTTCGGGTTGAACGGGACGAGCTCGCCGGTGCGGTAGGAGGCGTTGGCGTAGTGACAAAGGGCGCTGGAATAATGAGCTTCGAGGATGTCCGCGTTCAGCTCCTGGTGCTTGCGGCTGCGGCAGGCGGCGATGAAGTTGCCGAAGATGCCGCCGCCGGGACGCTTGGGGATCTCGGCGTCGGGCAGCGGGGCTTCCTTGTCGGAGCCGGTGGGGAAAAACTTCGTCCCCCGGATCGTGCCGGCCTCGAGGTGGAACGTGTTGCCGACGCTTTGGTCGAGGTACTTCTCGGTCGTCAGGCCGCGTACCTCGAAGATCAGCTGCGTCTCGCCGTAGTCGAAGACGGCGATCTGCGTGTTCGGCGTTTCGCCCTGGTCCTCGTAGCCGAACCGGCCGCCGAGGCTGATGACCGACTTCGGCAGCGTGCCGCCGGGGATCCCCCAGCGGGCCTTGTCGATCTCGTGGACACCCTGGTTGCCGATGTCGCCGTTGCCGGTGTCCCAGAACCAGTGCCAGTTGTAGTGGACGAGGTTTCGGTGGAACGGCTGCTGGCGCGCGGGGCCGAGCCAGAGGTTGTAGTCGACCTCGGCCGGGGGCGGCTCGACGGGCTTGGTGCCGATGCTGTCCCGCTTCTTGTAGCACAGCCCACGCGCGACGTGGAGCTTGCCGAGCTTGCCCGAGGCGATCGCGGCGGCGACCTTCTCCCACCCGCCGCTGGCACGGTTCTGCGTGCCGTGCTGGACGATCCGGCCGTGCTTGCGGGCGAGGTCGACGGCGACCCGCCCCTCGCGGACGTTGTGGCTCATCGGCTTCTCGACGTACACGTCCTTCCCGGCCTGCACCGCCCAAATCGTCATCAGCGCGTGCCAGTGGTTCGGCGTCGCGATCGAGACGACATCGACGTCCTTGTCCTCCAGCGCCCGGCGGACGTCCTGCACGCACGCGGGCGTCTGCTTGTGCTTCTGCTCGACGGACTTGAGCTTCGCGGGAAACAGCCGGGTGTCGGGGTCGACCAAGTAGGCGAGACGGCAGTCCTTCATGCCGCCGAAGGCGTCGATGTGGGACTGGCCGCGGCCGTTGATCCCCGCGACGGCGACGCGGATCGCCTCGTTCGCGCCGCGGAAGTCGCCGCTGGCCTTGGTGCCGGCGATCAGCAGCGATCCGGCGGCGGCGGACAACGACCCCTTGAGGAACGTGCGGCGCGAGGCGGTTGGGCGGCGGCGGGTCATGGGCGGGTCTCCTTGCTTGCAAATACGCGATCCTCACGCGGCTGTTGCGACGCGACCAGGGAGGCGAGGGCGTCCGGCTACTTACCTTCGCGGCCGGCGTAAGTGCGGCCGAGGTAATCGACGATCGCGCGCTTGAGCTCGAGCGGGTCCATCTCGCCGGTGTGGCGGTACACGACCTGTCCGCCCGGGGCGATCAGCATCGTGTGCGGCACGGGGCCTTCCCACTTCGGGTCGAGGGCTTCGACGAACTTCTGGTGGTCTTCGCCGGTGAAGATGTAGTTCGTCGTGGAGACCTTCATTTCCTGGAGCACGGCCAGGGCCTTGGGCTTGCGGTCGGCCTCGTCGAGCGTGACCGTAACGATCTCGAAGTCGCGCTTGCGGTACATGCGGTTCATGTCGACGAACTCGGGGAGCTCGGTCAGGCACGGGCCGCACCAAGTGGCCCAGACGTTGACGAGGCGGAGCTTCTTGCCGTCGTTGGCGGCGAGCTTCTTCACGCCGTCGAGGTCGAGCGGGAGCAGGTCGACCGGCTCGGCCTCCCACTTGGCCAGGGACTTCTTGGCCTCGTCGCGCTTGTCGGCCCACTTGGTCGAGCAGCCGAAGACCTTGGTCTTCTCGACGGGGACGGGCCGGCCGGCCAGCAGCGCGTCGACGGCGTTCCGCAAATCGTGCGACTTCGGGGCCTTGACCTCGCCGTCGTCGATCCGGCCGACGTAGCGGAGCTTGCGGCCGGCGTCGAAGACGAACGCGTGGGGCGTGGCGACGGCGCCGTAGGCGCGGGCGGTCGTCTGCGTGTCCCCGTCGTCGAGGTAGGGGAACGTGAAGCCGCGGTGCTTCGCGCGCAGCTTCATCTCGGGGAGCGAGTCGTTCAGATCGGAATAGCCGAGCTCGTCGAGGCGGACGGCCTTCGCGTCGTTCGGGTTGATGGCGACGAGCGCGACGCCCTTGTCCTTGTAGTCGGCGTGGAACCTGAGGAGGCGGTCTTCGTAGGCTTGCGCGGTCGGGCAGTGGTTGCAGGTGAAGAGGACGACGAGGATCTTCGCGGCCTTGAAGTCGGCGAGGGTGTGGGCCTTGTCGTCGACGCCCGGGAGCTTGAAGTCCGGGGCGGCGGCGCCGATCTCGAGCACCTTGACCGGCTCGGCGGCGCGGGCGGTGGGGTGGATGGTGAGGAGGAGTCCGAGGAGCGCGAGGGGAAGCTGGATTCGCATGAAGTCTCCGATCGTGAGTTGCCCGTATCACGGGCGCCCCGCCCGTGCGGGACGTTAACACGGGCGGGGCGCCCGTGATACGGGCAACTGCATGATTCTGTAAGACAAGCGACTAGTCTTCCAACACGCCGAACGGCAGGTCCGCCCGCATCGCGGCGGGCTTGTCGTACGGCACCGTCGGGACGTACGCCCGGCCGGTGCGGGCGGAGTCGAGGAAGCCGGCCATCAGGTCGAGCACGGCCATCGCCTGCTCACCGCTCGCGCGCATCGGGCGGCCGCTGCGGATCGCGTGGGCCATGTCGGCGAGGCCGACGCTGCGGCCGTAGCCGGTCTTGAACGGCGGCGGCACATCCGAGAAGGTTTTGTCGCCGGCCCCGGCGATCGAGACGGGGCCGTCGAACGTGTTGGGGTCGGGGACCTTCAGCGTGCCGTCGGTGCCGTAAATCGTGATCGGCTGCCTGCCGTCGTGCTGCGGGTGCATGGTGGCGAACGTCTGAACGATCACGCCGCTCGCGCCGCTCTCGAACTCGACGGTGCCGCAGACGTGGTCGGGGGTGTGTACGGTGATCCGCTGGCCGTGCTTCGGCTGGCTGGTGATCACGCGCTCGGGGATGGCGATCGTCGCCGAGCCGGTGACGCGGCGGACGGGGCCGAGCATCTGGAGCAGCGCGGTCAGGTAGTACGGGCCCATGTCGAACATCGGGCCGCCACCGACTTCATAGTAGAACTCGGGGGACGGGTGCCACGACTCGTGGCCGCGGCCCATCATGAACGCGGTGAACGCGACCGGGCGACCGATCGCCCCCTGCTCGATCAGCCGCCGGGCGGTCTGGATGCCGGCGCCCATGAACGTGTCGGGGGCGCAGCCGACGCGCAGGCCCCTGGCCTTTGCCAGGTCGATCACGCGCTGGCCCTCGTCGCGGTCGATGCCGAGCGGCTTCTCGGCGTAGGTGTGCTTTCCGGCCTCGAGTGCGGCGAGGGCGACCGAGGCATGGGCCTTGGGGACGGTCAGATTGAGCACGAGCTCGATGGACGGGTCGCGAAGCAGGTCGTCTACCGACACGGCCCGCGGCACGCCGAACTCGCGGGCCTTGGCCCGCGCGCGGTCGGGGTCGAGGTCCGCGACGGCGGCGATCTCGACCACGGAGAAATTCTTCGCCATCCCGAGGTAGGCGCCGGAGATGGCGCCGCAACCGACGACGCCGATGCGGACGGGAGGTTTCATAATAGGCTCTTCAGTGACAGGGGGGAATCGAGACATGAAGACGCGGAACATGAAGGGCACCGCCACCGGTGACCTTCGTGCTCTGCGGCCTCATGTTTCACGTCTTCTCCCCCACCTCGCTGCGCTGCGGGATCCAGACCTTGAACTTGCTCCCCTTCCCCGCCTCCGATTGTACTTCGATCTTGCCGCCGTGGTCGCGCACGATGCCGTAGCTGATCGACAGGCCCAGGCCCGTCCCCTCGCCCGGGGGCTTGGTGGTGAAGAAGGGGTCGAAGATCTTCTTGCGGACGGGCTCGGGGATGCCGCAGCCGGTGTCCTCGACCTCGATCTCGACGCCGCGCTCGTCGCCGCGGGTGCGGATGAAGACGTCGGCCTCGTCCCGCGAGGCGTCGATCGCGTTGGTCACGAGGTTCATCACGACCTGGTTGACCTTGGCCGGGTAGCAGGTGACGAGCGGGAGCGGGCCGAGCTGCGGGACGAGCTTGACGTGCTTGCGCTTCGCGTGGCCCTGGACGATGTTCAGGGTGGACTCGATGCCGGCGTTCAGGTCGACGGCCTCGAGCTCGCTCTCGTCGAGGCGGGCGAAGTCGCGGAGGTCTTTGACGATCTGCTGGATCCGCCGCAGGCCGTCGCGCGAGCGGGAAAACAGGCCGTCGAGGTTCGACAGCGTGTAGGGCAGGTCGATCTGCTCTTCGAGCTCGGCGATCTGCGCGCGCAGGTCGGGCGGGATCGAGCCGTCGGCCTGCTTGTACAGGTCGATCAGCCGCCGCAGGGCCGCGACGTCGCGCTGGATGACGACGACGTTGTTGCCGACGAACGACAGCGGGTTGTTGATCTCGTGCGCGACGCCGGCGACCATCTGCCCGAGGCCGGCCAGCTTCTCCGACTGCACGAGCTGCCCCTGCGCCTGCTCGAGAGCCTCGCGCGCGGCGCGCTCGGCGGCGGCCGCGGCCTCGAGCTGGCGGTTCTTCTCCTCCAGCATCTCCTCCGACCGCTTCTTCTCGGTCACGTCCCAGAACATGCCCTGCGTGCCGATCACCTTGCCGCGGTCGTCGTAGACGGCGGTCTTGATCACCTGGACGTAGATCTTCTCGCCGGTCGGCTTGACGTGCGCCTCGACGGTCTCGAACGGTTTGCCGGTGCGGACGACGTCCTGGTCGTCGCGGCGGTACCGCTCGGCCAGGTCGCGCGGGAAGAAGTCGAAGTCGGTCTTGCCGCGGAGCTCCGGCAGCGACTTCCCGATCTCGGCGAGGAAGCCGTTGTTCGCGAACGTGAACCGGCCTTGGAGGTCCTTGCGGAAGATGTTCTGCGGGAGCGTCTCGACCAGCGTGTGGTAGAACGCCTCGGACGCGGCGAGCATGTCCTCGGTCGCGCGGCGGCGCATCTCCGCCTTGGCCAGCGAGCGGCCGGACACGTAGACCATCGTGACGAACAGCGCGAGCAGGACGACGGCGAACAGGGCGACGCCGAACTCGGTCGAGTACAGCCCCCGCCGCTGCCCCTCGAGCCGCAGCCACCCGAGGACGAGCGGGGAGACGAATGCGACCGGCAGCAGCCGCCGGGCCGTCTGCCCGCCGGCGGTGCGGCTGACGAGGGTCGCGACCGGCTCCTTCCCCGGGCGGGCGCACAGCAGGCCGGCGGACAGGGCGACGAAGCACCCGGCGGTCGGGAACGCCATCTCGATGTAGTCCTTCAGCGTCGACAGCTGGGCGACGCCGTAGACGTAGCCGGCGATCGCGAGCAGGCCGACCGCGCCGGGCATCAGCGCCAGCCAGACGGACGGCCGCATCCGCCGCCGGCCGTAGTCGGAGTCGAGCAGCATCAGCCCGGCGCCGATCAGCACGAAGCAGGCGGCGGTGTTCGGGGCCATGCGGTTCGTGCCGAGCTTGTCGTGGAACAGCGCGCGGTCGAGGACGAACGGCCAGCCGGTCACGTACCCGATCAGCCGCTGTAGGCCGACGAGCAGCACCAGCAGTCCGAGCAGGTGCGCGACCTGCCGCGACCGCCAGCCCGGCCCCTCCTCGATCCCGCACAGCACCCAGAGCGCCGAGGCGGCCAACACGAACCCGATCGCGGTGACCGGGTTCATCGAGACCCGCCCGGGCACGATGCTCCGCAGCGCTTCGAAGTCCCCCGCCCACCCGAAGATCACCAGCAACGCGACCCCCACCACCGTCACCGCCGCCGCCCGCGCGATCACCCGCGCGGTCATCACCATCCGGGGATCGGCAACGCGCGACAGCATCGGCGGCTAGCGCTCCTTCCCGTCGTCGTCGTCGTCGGGCCCCGCGGCGCGCTGGGCTGCGGGCGGCGCGGCCGGGAGGTGGATGGTGAACGTCGTGCCGCGATCGATCTCGCTCTGCACCTCGACGCGGCCGCCGTGCATCTCGACGAACGCCTTCACGACGCTCAGCCCGAGGCCCAGGCCCTTCTTGCCGAACTCGAAGTGGCCGGACGAGTGCCGCGACACGTCGAACTCGGTGAAGAACCGGTCGAACACCCGGCCGACGTGGGCGGCGTCGATCCCGCAGCCGGTGTCGCTGACGCTGACGCGGGCCCAGCCGTCGGCGACGCCCGCCGCCGCCGTGATCTGCCCGCCGTCGGGCGTGAACTTGATCGCGTTCAGCAGCAGGTGGTTGACGCTGTCGCGGATCTTGTCGGCGTCGACCTCGACCTCGGCCGGCGCGTCGGGGAGGTCGGCGTGCAGCTGCTGGCGGCGGATCTCGGCGAACGGGCGGACGTCCTCGATCGCCTTGCGGACGAGGCGGCCGAGCTCCGTCGGCCGGCGGTCGGGGCGCCGCTCGAACTGCTGCGCCGCGAGCATCGTCACGAGCTGGTCGATCAGGTGCTGGAGCCGCTGGCCGGCCGAGTGGATGCGCTTGATCCACCCGGCGAGCGGCTCGGCCGCGCTCCCCTGCCGGGCGGACAGGTCGGCGAGGCCCATCAGGATCGTCAGCGGCGTGCGCAGCTCGTGGCTGGCGACGCGGATGAACGCGGACTTCAGCTCGTCGCCGCGCTTCAGCTCGGCGTTCGCGCGCTCGAGCTCGGCGTTCTTCGCCTGCAGCTCGTCCATCAACTGCCGCCGCTCGGCGAGCAGGTCGTAACGGTCGCACGCCTCCCGGATGATCGCCATCAGCTCGTCCGGGTCCCACGGCTTGTTGATGTAGCGGTAGACGTTCCCGCGGTTGATCGCGTCGACGACGGCGCGGACGTCGGCGTAGCCGGTGAACAGCAGACGCATGGCCTCGGGCCGCTTCGCCCGGGCCTGCTCGAGCAGTTCGACGCCGGTCATCTCCGGCATCCGCTGGTCGGTCATGACGACCTGTACCGGCTCGCGCTCGAGGACGGCCAAGCCTTCGGACGCGCGGGTCGCGCCGAGGACGCGGTAATCGAGCCGCAACAGGTCCTTGACGCTCGCCACCACGTCGGGCTCGTCGTCGACGATCAGGATCGTGTGCCGCGCTGCCGCCATCCGGGTGCCACCTCTCCGCTGCCTCCCGGATTATAACGGATGAGGACGCGGAGGGGGGAATGGCAGAGGATGGAGGAGGGGGAACGGAGGACCGGACGGCCGGAGATCACGGGAAGCCCGCGCCGACCGAGGTCAGCTCCTACCCTTCTGGCCGTGCCCCTGCCTACTTCTTGCCGAACGCCCACACCTTTTCGCCGGTGCGGACGACGATCATGCCGTCGACGGCGGCGATCGAGCCGCGGCTGTTGGCGTCGCCGAGCTGGGCCTTCGACAGCACCTCGAACTTGTCGGCGGAGCAGACGAAGAGTTCGCCGGCCTCGTTCATGACGTAGATCTTGCCGTCCGCGCCGGTCGGGCTGGTGCGGAGGACGGACTTGCTGTCGAGCGTGCCTGCCCACTTGCGGTCGCCGGTCTTGGGGTCGACGCAGAACAGTTGCTTCTTGTCGCCGTCGAGGACGTAGAGGTTGCCCTGGTAGACGAGCGGGACGCCGACGTCGCTGGTGAAGCCCTTGCTGCGCCAGGCGAGGTGAGTGCCGGTCACGTCGCCGTTGCCGCCGTCCTTCCAAGCCAGCACCGGGCCGGTCTTCGGCACGCAGACGATCGCGAGGTCGCCGACGGCGACCGGGGCGGGGACGAGGCGCCAGTGGGCAATCTTTTCCGGGTTCCAGCCGCCGGCGCGCCACAGTTCGACGCCGGTCTCGGGGTCGTGGCCGCTGATCGCGTCGCCGCCGGCGACGAGCAGTTCGTTCCGCGACGGCTTCTCCCACGGGATCGGGGTGCCGTACGACTCGCGCGACTCGGCGACCGCGTCCGACGGGCGGACGACCTTCCACAGGTCCTTGCCGGTCTCCGGGTTGAGCGCGAGCAGGTAGGAGTCGGTCTTGGTGTCGCCGGCCTTGGCGGCCTGCAGGCCCTTGGCCTCGACGTCGCGGTGCAGCACCTGCACGTAAAGCTTGCCCTTGTAGAGCAGCGGGCTCGAGCCGTAGAGCCAGAGGACGTTCCAGCGGCCGTGGTCCTTCTGGAGGTTGCGCTTCCAGAGCTCCTTGCCGCCGAGGTCGTAGGCGGCGAGGTCGCCCGAGCCGTACAGGAAGATCACGCGCTGGCCGTCGGTGACCGGCGACGGGGAGGCGAAGTCGTTCCGCTGGTTGCGCGACGGGGAGACGGCGACCTCGTTCTGCCAGAGGATCTTTCCGTCGGCCTTCGACAGCGCGATCGCGAGCAGCTTGCCGTCGGTGCCGGCGGCGGTGGTGAAGACCTTGTCGCCGTAGACGATCGGGGTGCCGTTGCTGTGGCCGGGCATCTTCGTCGACCAGAGCGCGTCGCCGGCGGCGATCTTGTCCGGGAGGTTCTTGGCGGCGGACGAGCCGTTGAAGTTGGGCCCACGCCACTGCGCCCAGTTGCCGCCCTCGTCCTGCTGGGCGCGGGCGGTGGGGGTGAGGAAGCCGAGGAGCGCCAGGCCGATCACGAGTCGCAGTGTCTGCATGTCCGTCATTCCTTTGTGCAAGACCTTCAACGGGGGCGACAGTTATACCAATCATCCGCGCCAGCGTGGCTGGGGGGGACGAATTCGGCTGAAACGTGGACTCTAAACCCGAAACCCTCCGCTTGGTATAAGCTTCACCATGAGACTCACCGCCGTTGCCGCGTTCGGGGTTTTGCCGCTGGTGGCGGCGGGTGTTGTTGCGGGGGCGGACTGGCCGCAGTGGGGCGGGGGGCCGTCGAAGAACATGGTGGCGGCGGCGGAGGAGAAGGGGCTGCCGGTCGTCGTGGAGATCGGGAAGGTGGACGAGACCACCGGCAAGCTCGACACGGCGACGGCCAAGAACGTCAAGTGGGTGGCGCGGCTCGGGAACCAGACGTACGGGAACCCGACGGTAGCGGGCGGGCGGGTATACGTCGGGACGAACAACGACGTGCCGCGGGACCCGAAGTTCGCGGGCGACCACTCGGTCGTCTACTGCCTTGACGAGAAGACGGGGGAACTCGTTTGGCAGCTTGCGGCGCCGAAGCTGCCGGCGGGGAAGAACGTTGACTGGGAGGGGATCGGCATCTGCTCGTCGCCGGCGGTCGACGTGGCGGCGGGGCGGGTGTACGTCGTCACGAACCGGTGCGAGATCGTCTGCCTCGACGTGGCCGGTCACGCGAACGGGAACGACGGGGTGCAGGACGAGGGGCAGTACTTCGCGGGCGGGGCGGGGAGGCCGGCGGTCGGGGTCGGGCCGAAGGACGCCGACATCGTCTGGCGGTACGACATGTACAACGAGCTGGGGGTGTACCCGCACTACCAGACGGCGTCGTCGGTACTGATCGCGGGGGACCGGGTGTACGCGTGCACGTCGAACTCGCGGGACTGGAACGGGCACGTGCCGTCGCCGAACGCGCCGGCGCTGATCTGCCTGGACAAGAAGACCGGCAAACTGCTGGGCGAGGAGCGGTCGGGGGTGTCGAAGCGGACGTTCCACTCGAACTGGTCGAGCCCGGCGTACGGGAAGGTGGGCGACCGGGAGATCGTCGTGTTCGGGGGCGGCGACGGGTGGTGTTACGGGTTCGACGCGGTTCCGCTGGCGGACGGGAGCCTGAAGGAGCTGTGGCGGTTCGACGCGAACCCGCCGGCGCGGCGGGCGCGGGACGGGAAGGCGATCAAGTACGGGGCGAACGACGGGCCGAGCGAGATCGTGGCGACGCCGGTGATCCACGAGGGGCGGGTGTACGTGGCGACGGGGCAGAACCCGGAGAACGGGGACGGGGACGGGGCGCTGTCGTGCATCGACGCGAGCAAGACGGGGGACGTGACGTCGACGGGGAAGGTGTGGCAGGTCGAGAAGGTCGGCCGGTCGCTGTCGACGCCGTCGGTCGTGGGGGATCTGCTGTTCGTGGCGGACTACGCGGGGTGGGTCTACTGCCTGGACCGGGCGACGGGCGCGGAGCACTGGAAGCACGACACGGAGGGGCGGGTCTGGGGGAGCACGCTGGTCGCGGACGGGCGGGTGTACATCGGGAACGAGTCGGGGGCGCTGACGGCGCTGGGGGCGGCCAGGGAGAAGCGGGTGGTGGGGCAGTCGAGCTTTGACGGGCAGATCCTGTCGTCGCCGGTCGTGGCGAACGGGGTGTTGTACGTGGCGACGGAGAAGTACCTTTACGCTTGCGCGGAGTCGAAGTGACATCGAAGGCTGGTTGGGTTTGGCTGGTCGTGCTGACGTGTGGGGTGGTGGCGCCGCTGCGGGGGGACGCGCCGGCGAAGGCGTTGTACGCGAACGACTTCGAGGCGCTGCCGGAGGGGAAGCTGCCGGCGGACATACTGGTGTTGAACGGGGAGTGGACGATCCGGAAGGTGGAAGGGAACGGGGTGATCGAGCTGCCGGGGGACCCGCTCGACACGATGGGGGTGCTGGTGGGGCCGGCGGACCGGAACGCGTACACGGTGACGGCGCGGGGTCAGTCGGCGGTGACGGGGCGGCGGTTCCCGGAGTTCGGGGTGGGCGCGTGCGGGCCGGGGCAGTACCGCCTGTGGCTGATGCCGGCCGTGGGCGAGCTGCAGTTGATCCGTGGGGAGGACGTGCGGACGGCGGCGCCGTTCGCGTGGAAGTCAGGGCAGTGGGTCCGGTTCAAGCTGCAGGTCGAGAAGGTGGCCGAGGACAAGTTCCGGGTGAGGGGGAAGGCCTGGGCGGACGGCGGGGAGGAGCCCAAGGGTTGGCAGGTCGAGGTCGAGGACGGGGAGGCACCACCGGCCGGTCGGGCCTGCCTGCTCAGCACCCCGTTCTCCGGTCAGGCGACGAGGTTCGACGACGTGGTGGTCGTCGGGCCGTAGACTGCCGGATTGGCAGGTGGGTTCGTTTTGCAGTGCGGCGGGAGCAGACGCATTATCCCTGCCCTCTCCCACGGCCGTTGGACTGGTGGGCGAGGGGCGGGTGCCGGCGGCGTTGGGAGAGGGAGGAGGCGGGTCGGCGGGCGCGGGGGGCTCGTTGTCGTCGTTGGTATCGGCGAGCGTCGGGTTATCTTCGGGGGGGATGGCGAACGGGGTGCCCTGCGAGTTGGGGCCGAGGGTGGGGTCGTCGTGGTCTTTGCGGAGTTGGCGGAGGTCGCGGAGGGCGCGGGTGAACATGCCATGGACGCGGTGCTCGGCGGCGAGGAGGCGCTCGTAGGGGGTGGCGCGGGCGGCGAGCCGGGCGGCGGGGTGGTCGGCGCGGGCGTACTCGGCGGGGGCGTGGAGGGCGCGGGCGATCAGGAAGCCGGGCGGGGGCGTGGTCTCGGCGTCGTCGGGGTCGAGGGGCTGGAAGGCGCGCTCGGGGTCGGGGTCGTTGGGGTCGGGTTCGTCGAGGTTGACGCCGAGGCGGTCGGCGATCGCGCGGTGCTCGTCGGCTTCGTCGTTGTACTGGTCGCGGTAGTCGTCGAGTTGGCGGCGGTAGTCGAGCAGTTCGAAGTCGGCGAGGGCGTGGTCGGCCTCCTGGAGGCGCTGGAGGCGCCAGGCGGCGGCGACGACGCGGTCGGCGCAGCAGAGCTCGAGGAAGTTCTGGGGGGAGAGGTTCTGGAGGAGGGCGTCGCGGAAGAATTGGAACTGGGCCTGGTTTTCGCCGGGCTGGACGAGGGCGTTGGCGAAGCAGGCGTGGGTGGTGGCGTTGCGGGCGGCGCGGGCCTTGCCGTCGGGGGTGCGGGGGCCGGTGGATTTGGCGGCGTTTTCGCGGTTGGCGGCGAGGCGGCGCGGGGAGACGGCTGCTTAGAAGCGGCGGTCGGGGGTGGTGGTGGAACGGGACATGACGGGGCCTCCCTTTGGGTGGGGGGCGGGTCATGTTGGTGGCCGCGCGACTCGGCCCCCGGGCGAGTTTGGCGGTGGGTGGACGGCACCCGGACAATATCCTAACGCCGTTGGGGTGTGGGGGCAAGGGGAATTTCGGAGGGTGGAATGTCGAAGGGCGAAATCTCGAAGAACGAATCAAGCTCGAAGGTCGAAGGTTGAAGGACGAAACGGGGATCACGGCGAAGGGTTGGTTTGTGTCGGAGGGGCGACCCGCACCTTTCTTGGGCAAGGGGCACGGGTGTTCGCTTTTAGTCTTCGCGGACGACGCGGAAGCCGACGTGTGGCCCGTCGGAGAGCCAGAGGGACTTGGGGATCTGAGGGTCGTTGCGCTGCCAGCGGGGGTGGTAGGGTTCGCGGGCGGCGGGGTGGACGTCTTCGGCGTCGTCCTGGAAGGAGCCGCCGGCGACGGCGGGCTGGTCGCCCGGGCGCGTCACCCACTCGGCGACGTTGCCGAGCATGTCGTGAAGGCCCCAGGCGTTGGGACGCCGTTCGCCGACGGGGCGGGTCTGGTCGTCGGCGTTCCCGAAGTGCCAGGCGGCGGCGTCGAGTTCGGGGCGGGGGAGCGCGGGGCGGACGTCACCGGCGCGGCATGCGTACTCCCACTCGGCCTCGGTCGGCAGGCGGTACCTGTGGCCGGTGATGCTCGAGAGCCAGTCGCAGTAGGCCTTGGCGCAGAGGTACTGCATGCTGCCGGCGGGGCGGGTCCCGCGTCCCCAGCCGCGGTCGGGCGGTGCGTAAGGGCGGCTCGGGCGCGACTGGTTGCGCTCGGCCTCGACCTGGGCCTCGCGGCGCCCCCTCGGGGGCACGTCGAGGAGCAGGTAAAACACCTCGTACTCGTCCCAAGTCACCTCGTGCTGGCCGATCCAGATCGGCTTGATCTGGTGTTCGACGGGCTTGCCGTGCTTGTCCTTGAGCGTGATCGTTCCGGGCGGGAGGCGGACGAGGTTGAAGTGAACCTTGTCGTCGAGGTAGCGGATCACGTCGGTGGTCGCGCGGGTGGTCGGTGAGCGTCGCGTGGCGGGCGGACGGGTGGCGGCGGTCCCGGACGCGGCAACGACGATGAGGGTGAAGAGGGTGGCGACGGTGAGGGCGACGATCGTGGCGCGGCGGGTCATGTGCGGCTCACTTTCTTCGCGAGTTGTCGGGCCGGTCTGGGCGGTCCCGGGGCGGGCCCTGTAGCCGGCGCGGAGCACGGGGCGCTAGTCTTCCCGGACGACGCGGAAGCCGACGTGGGCGCCGTCGGAGAGCCAGCTTTTGGCCTTGGGGGTTTGGGGGTCGGTGCGTTGCCAGTTGGGGGTGAAGGGGGTGCGGGCGGCGCTGTGGACGTCTTCGGCGGGGTCGTTGTAGGCGCCGCCGGCGACGGCTTCGCCGTCGTCGAGGGTGGTGACCCATTCGGCGACGTTGCCGAGCATGTCGTGGAGGCCCCAGGCGTTGGGCTTCTTCTTGCCGACGGGCTGGGTCTGGTCCTCGGAGTTGTCCTCGAACCAGGCAACTTCCTTGAGTTGGTCCTTGTCGGGCTTGAGCGGGGCGGGGGCGCCGGCGCGGCAGGCGTATTCCCACTCGGCCTCGGTGGGGAGGCGGTACTTCTTGCCGGTGGTCTGGGAGAGCCAGTCGCAGTAGCGCTTGGCCTCTCGGCAGAAGATGCTGCCGGCGGGGGAGCCGTGGTGGCCCCAGCCGCGGTCGGGCGTCGAGTAGGGCTTGCTGGGGCGGCTGCGGATCACGTCCTTGTCGCTCGTGACGCCGGCGCGCTGTTCTTTGGGGAGGTCGAGGGCGAGGTAGTAGATGTCGTAGGTGTCCCAGGTGACCTCGGTCTGGGAGATCCAGACGGGCTTGATGGCGACTTCTTTGTCGTTGCCGTCCTTGTCCTTGAGGGTGATCTTGCCGGCGGGGAGCTTGACCATCTTGAACTCGGCGGTCGTGCCGGGGACCTTCAGCGTGTCGGTGACGACCTCGGGGGGTTTGGGTTTTTCCTCGGCGGTGGCGCGGGCGGCCGGGAGGGCTGCGACAAGGAGGGCGAGGGCGGCGGCGGCGGCGGTCTTCATCGCGGGCTCCTGGGTTGAAGGTGTGTGATGGTGGTGATACCGCGGAGGGGTGGTTGGGTTGAGCGGGGGGCAGGGGTGGAGCGGTTTGCGGGGGGAAAGGCCCCTCACCCCCGCCCTCTCCCACGGCCGTTGAAGCTTCAGGCGAAGGCTGGCGCATGGCGGCCTTGGGAGAGGGAGGGCGCACCCGGGCGGTGTGGGGATTGGGAAACGAGAGGCGGCGTGCCGGAGGTCGGCACGCCGCCAGTTGGGTTTAGTCGGGTTGCAATTGTGGGGATCGGATCGCGTCGGCTCGGGGGGCACGGAGGCCCCCACTCGTCGGCGCGAGACAGGCAAGAATGCCTGCCCCACCGTTGGCGCTCGCGGGCGCGAGACAGGCAAGAATGCCTGCCCCATCGTTGGCGCTCGCCGGCGCGGGACGGGCGAGGATGTCTGGCCCGCGGCTGGCGGTCGGCCGCCGAAGGTTAGTCTTCGCGGACGAGGCGGATGCCGATGTGGGCGCCGTTGCTCAGCCAGCTCTTGCCCTTGGGGTCCTGGGGGTCGTCGCGCTGCCAGGCGGGGGTGTACTCGGCCTTGCTCTCGACGGTGACGTCGGCGGCGTCGTCCTGGAAGGAGCCGCCGATCACGGCGCCTTCGCCGCTCGGCTGGATGACCCACTCGGCGACGTTGCCGAGCGTGTCGTAGAGGCCGAAGGCGTTGGGCTCCTTGGAGCCGACCTTGTGGGTCTTGTCTTCGCCGTTGTCGGAGAAGTAGGCGACCTTTTCGAGGGCGTCCTTGTCGGCCTTGCCGTCGCCACCGGCCTTGGCGGCGTAGACCCACTCGGCCTCGGTGGGGAGGCGGTACTTGTGGCCGGTCTTCTTGGAGAGCCACTTCACGTACTTCTGGGCTTCGAGGAAGGTCATGCTGCCGGCGGGGAAGCCGTTGTGGCCGTAGCCGCGGTCGGGCGGGGCGTAGGGCTTGCTGGGGCGGTTCTCGGCGTCGAAGCCGGCCTTGACCTGTTCGGCGGTCAGGTCGAGGCGCTGCCAGTAGACGTCGTACTCGTCCCAGGTGACCTCGTGCTTGCCGATCGCGAAGGGCTTGACCTCGACCTCTTTGCCGCCGACGGTGACTTTGCCGCCGGGCAGTTTGACCAGGTCGAACTTGACGACCGTGTTGGGGATCTCGATCTTGTCGGTGATGATCTCGGGCTTGGCCTGGCCGAAGGCGACCGAGAGGCCGAGCGAGGCGGCGACGGAGGCGGTGAGGCCCGCGAGCGCGGAGAGTTTCAACGTCTTACGCATACCGTTCTAAGGTCCTTTCTACGACTGTGAACAATCTACCGCGGATATCGCTGATCGTTGCCGTTTGCATGGGCTTCGTGGCCGGTTGCGGCGGCGACCCCGGTGCGAAACCGAAGGCCCCGCCGGCAGTTACGCGGCCCGCGTTGGCGCGGTTCGAGTACGCCAAGATCTACATGGGCGTGCGGACGCGGCTGGTGGTGTACGCTACGGATGAAACGGCGGCCGTCAATGCCTGCCGGGCGGCGTTCGAGCGGGTGGGGCAGGTCGAGGAGGCGGCGAGCGATTATTACGTGAAGAGCGAGTTGAACGCGCTGCCGAAGACGGCGACGACGCGGCCGGTGAAGCTGAGCGACGATTTATTTACGCTGCTGAGCGAGGCGCAGACGATTTCGGAGCGGACGGAGGGCGCGTTCGACGTGACGGTGGGGCCGTACGTGAAGCTTTGGCGGGCGGCGCGGAAGGAGAAGAAGCTACCGAGCGCAGAGGCACTGGCGGAGGCGGGGAAGCGGGTGGGGTGGCGGAAGTTGGAGATCGATCGAACGGCGCGGACGGCGCGGCTGGCGGTGGAGGGGATGCAGCTCGATCTGGGTGGGATCGCGAAGGGGTACGCGGGGGACTGCGCGATCGAGACGCTGCGGCGGCACGGGGTGACGTCGGCGCTGTTCGAAGCGGGAGGGGACATCGTGGTGTCGGACCCGCCGCCGGGGCAGGCGGGGTGGACGATCGAGCTGGTGGACGCGGGGCCGGAGATGCCGAAGACGGTGACGGTGGCGAACTGCGGGGTGTCGACGTCGGGGGACACGGAGCAGTTCGTCGAGATCGACGGGAAGCGGTACAGCCACGTGGTGGACCCGCGGACGGGGGTGGGGCTGACCACGCGGGCGATGTCGACGGTGGTGGCGCCGCGGGGGATTTGGGCGGATGCGTTGTCGAAGCCGGCGGAGATGTTGGGGGCGGGGGAGGTGGAGGCGCTGCTCAAGCGGTATCCGGGGACGAGGGCGTATGTGCGGACGGTGAAGTGAGGGGTTGAGGGCGGGTGGAAGACCCGCCCGCTGAAGCGGGCTCGCCGCGACGAGGTCGCCGGGGTGTTCGAGCGTGGCGGGTGGGTTGGGGGTAGCGTTAGCGGGGTGCGCGTTTCGCGCGAGAAGACGCCCCTCACCCCTGCCCTCTTCCACGGCCGGTTGGGTTGGTTGGCTAGGGGGAGTTGCGGGCGGCCTTGGGAGAGGGAGGGCGCGGGTCGGCGGGGCGGGGGGCTGGCGGTATAGTCTGCGGCATGCGCGTGATTCCGCTCTTGTCGGTCCTGCTGTGCCTCGGGTGTGCTGGGCGTCCGGTGGTTCAAACGGGGACGACGCTGCCCGGCAAGGCGTTGGTCGTGTCGGTGTCGGAGGCGGCGTCGCGGGTGGGGGCGGAGGTGATGGCGGGCGGTGGGAACGCGGTGGACGCGGCGGTGGCGACGGCGTTTGCGTTGGCGGTGACGTTTCCGGAGGCGGGGAACATTGGGGGTGGGGGGTTCATGTTGATTCACTTTCCGGGGGGGCGGGAGCCGGTGTTTATTGATTACCGGGAGCGGGCGCCGGGGGCGGTGGACGAGCGGACGTTTTACCGGAAGGAGGATCGGACGCCGCACCGGTTGGCGGGGGTGCCGGGAACGGTGCGGGGGTTGGCGTTGGCGCACGAACGGTACGGGACGCGGCCGTGGCGGGAGTTGGTGACGCCGGCGGTGGGGTTGGCGCGGGACGGGTACACGTTGGATGCGGACAAGGCGGCGGCGCTGAACCGGGTGCTGGCGGCGCATCCGGAGAAGGCGGAGCTGCAGCGGGTGTTCGCGAAGGAAGACAAGTCGGCGTGGCGGGCGGGGGATCGGCACGTGCAACCGGATTTGGCGCGGACGTTGGAGGCGATCGCGGACGGGGGGCCGGACGCGTTTTATGCGGGGGCGGTGGCGGAGCAGATCGTGGCGGAGATGAGGCGGGGCGGGGGGCTAATCGCGAAGGGGGACCTGGCGGAGTACGCGGCCAAGGCGCGGACGCCGGTGCGGGGGACGTATCGGGGGCATGACGTGGTGTCGGCGCCGCCGCCGTCGTCGGGGGGGATCGCGCTGATCGAGATGTTGAACGTGCTGGAGGGGGTGGGGTTGGAGAAACATGCGCGGACGTCGGCGTGGGCGGTGCATCTGATGACGGAGGCGATGCGGCGGGCGTTTGCGGATCGAGCGCGGTTCGTGGGGGATCCGGATTTCGTCGAGGTGCCGGCGGCGCGGCTGACGTCGAAGGAGCATGCGCGGGAGGTCGCGCGGACGATCGACCCGGCGAAGGCGACGCCGAGCGAGGCGGTGGCGGGCGGGGTGGGGCTGCGGGCGGAGCCGGAGCAGACGACGCACTTCTCGGTGGTGGACGGGAGCGGGATGGCGGTGTCGAACACGTACACGCTGGAGGAGTCGTTCGGCGGGAAGGTCGTGGTCGGCGGGGCGGGGTTTCTGTTGAACAACGAGCTGGGGGACTTCAACCCGCAGCCGGGGGTGACGACGCTGACGGGGCAGGTGGGGACGGCGGCGAACGTGGCGGCGGCGGGGAAGCGGCCGCTGTCGTCGATGACGCCGACGATCGTGGTGAAGGACGGGCGGGCGGTGGTGGTGACGGGGTCGCCGGGCGGGCGGACGATCATCAACACGGTGCTGTGCGTGGTGGTGAACCGGCTGGGGTACGGGACGTCGCCGCGGGAGAGCGTGGACGGGCCGCGGCACCACCACCAGTGGCTGCCGGATCGGCTGCACATGGAGGCGGGGCTGCACGGGGCGGCGGGCGTGGTGGAGGAGTTGAAGCGGATGGGGCACGCGGTGGAGGGGGCGCCGCGGCGCCAGGGGGATGCGCACTCGGTCTTCTGGGATGAAGGGGCGGGCGGGTACGTGGGGGTGGCGGATGGGAGGCGGTCGGGGAGCGCGGCGGGGTATTGAAGGGCGGCGGGTTGGAGGGCGTGGTCAGACGAGGCGGACGGGGACGTTGCGCTCGTGGAGATAATCTTTCACCTGGCTGACGGTGTAATGGCCGAAGTGGAAGATGCTGGCGGCGAGGGCGGCGTCGGCGTGTCCCTGGCTGAGGACCTGGTACATGTGGTCGGGGGAGCCGGCGCCGCCGCTGGCGACGACGGGGATCTTGACGGCGTCGCTGACGGCGGCGGTCATCTCGAGGTCGTAGCCGGCGGTGGTGCCGTCGGCGTTCATCACGTTGAGGACGATCTCGCCGGCGCCGAGGGCTTCGGCTTGTTTGACCCAAGCCATGACGTCGATCCCGGTGTCGACGCGGCCGCCGTTGACGTAGACGTGCCACTTCTCGTGGCCGTCGAGGGTGACGCGGTTGGCGTCGAGGCCGAGGACGGTGGCGCAGCGGCCGAACTTTCGGGAGATCTCGCGGATCAGCTCGGGGCGTTTGACGGCGGCGGAGTTGACGGAGACTTTTTCGGCGCCGGCCTGGATCAGTTGGGTGGCGTCGTCGAGCGTGCGGATGCCGCCGCCGACCGTCAGCGGCATGAAGCACTGCTCGACGACGTGTTGGACGACGTCGACCATGATGCCGCGGCCCTCGTGGCTGGCGGAGATGTCGTAGAAGACGAGTTCGTCGGCACCCTGCTCCTGGTAGCGGGCGGCCTGGGCGACGGGGTCGCCGGCGTCAACGTGGTCGAAGAACTTGACGCCCTTGACCACGCGGCCGCGGTCGACGTCGAGGCAGGGGATGATGCGCTTGGTGAGCATGGGCGGTAGGCGGTTAGGGGTGGGCAGCAGGCAGTGAACGGCGTTGCCGGGACGCCAATGCGGCTAACTGCAAAAACGACGGTAGGCAGTAAGCTGGAGTGAGGCGGCAGGACCGAATCCGCCTGCTGCCTACCGCGTACTGCCTAGTCAGCTACGGCAGAAAGCCTTGTTTTCGAGTGTACTAGCGGGGGTGGGGCGTTGCAACGTTTGCGTCGGTTGCGCGCGGAGACGATAGCCCGCTCGCCGAGGCGCCAGGGTGGGCGCGTCCGTTAGCCGACAGCCCCCCAAACCCATAAGATCGAGAAATGACGTTCAGAGGATCGCTTGGCCTCGCGGCGCTTTCCCTGCTCCAGCCGATTCTGCTCCTCAGCTTGCAGGCCGGTTGCAACCCCCCTGCTCCGGCCGCTCCCACTACGGCCCGGACGGTTCCCACCACCGCGCCGGCCGCTTCCGAACTGGAACGTCTCGAGGGGACGTGGGAGCAAGCCATCGGGGGCGATCAATCGGGCAGCAAGTACACCGTCACGGTCACCGGCGATTCGTTCCACTTCCACCGGGACCCGAACTTTTGGTTCGCGACGACGATCACGCTGCCGGCGGGCACGGACCCGCGGCAGCTGCACGCCACCATCAGAAAGACCGCGCCGGGACAGGAGGATGGCGTCGGCACGGTGGTCGTCGCGATCTACAAGATCGAAGACGGGATACTGACTTTGGCCACGAGCAATAGCGCTGACGACGGGCCGCCCAAAAGCTTTGAGCCCGACGATCAACGGGTGACTCGCTACGTGCTCCGAAAAGTTCAGCCTCAAGCGAAGAAGACCGAACCGTCCGGGACGAAATGAGTTGGAATCGCCTAACCAGGAAGTGAAAGTAGCTTATCCCACCCGTCGGTGCCGAGGCGGGTGCGCCAGTCCGGCGGCCGCTACCACCGCGGCGACTTCCGCTCGGGGACGGGGTCGGGTTGTTTAACCCGTATGGCTTGATGTGCGTTCAGGGTGACCGACGGGGCTCGAACCCGCGACGTCCAGGACCACAACCTGGTGCTCTACCAACTGAGCTACGGCCACCATTTCGGGGTCAGGGGAGGTTTGTACCGGGTTTGTCGATGGTGTCAATACGCTCGGGGGGGGCTTGTGGTGCGGGCGTCCCGCGGGCGTTGCGTCCGGCCAAGGGAAGGGGGCGGGCCTTCCGGCGATCCGGGGGCGCGAGAGCAAGTTGCCGAAGTTCCGGCTTGACAGGGGGTTTGGCGAGAAATAGGCTCGCCGCCGCGGCCCGCACGGTGGTAGAATGGTGTTAGAGGGCAGACGGGGCCGCTACGAATGGGGTCGCCGAACCGGCTTGCCGGGAGACGTATAAACCCTATGGCTAACGACGATAATGGCTTGACGGGGGCGGCAGGAGCCGCGGCAACAGCGACGGGCAGCAGCCTCGACACCGAGGTGGGGAAGGTCGTCGTCGACATGGGGCTGGCGACGCGGACCGAAATCGACTTCTGCCGCGAGCAGCAGAAGCAGAGCTCGGATCCGAACCAGCGATCGCTGGCGGACCTTCTGGTCGAGAACCAGTTCATCACGGCGAACCAGGCGAAGCGGATCCGCAAGAGCCTGGAGGAGCGGAAGGGGTCGCAGATCCCGGGGTACCAGTTGATCGGGAAGCTGGGCAAGGGGGCGATGGCGACGGTCTACAAGGCGAAGCAGTTGAACCTGGACCGGATCGTCGCGATCAAGGTGCTGCCGAAGAAGCTGGCGGAGAACCCGGAGTTCGTGGACCGGTTCTACAAGGAGGGGAAGGCGGCGGCGCGGCTGGCGCACAACAACATCGTTCAGGCGATCGACGTCGGGTCGACGCCGGACGGGTTCCATTACTTCGTGATGGAGTATGTCGAGGGGCTGACGCTGTACGACATCATGCAGCCGCCGCCGGTCGGTGAGGGGCGGAACTTCGCGGAGGCCGAGGCGCTGGACGTGACGATCCAGATGGCGGACGCGCTGGCGCACGCGCACCTGCGGAACCTGATCCACCGGGACGTGAAGCCGAAGAACATCCTGCTGACGAAGGACGGGGTTGCGAAGCTGACGGACCTGGGGCTGGCGCGGGCGACGGACGACAAGGAGGCGGCGGAGACGGAGGCGGGGAAGGCGTACGGGACGCCGTACTACATCTCGCCGGAGCAGATCCGGGGGGACGTGGACATCGACTTCCGGGCGGACATCTACTCGCTGGGGGCGACGATGTACCACCTGGTGACGGGGAAGCCGCCGTTCGACGGGGAGACGCCGTCGGCGGTGATGCACAAGCACCTGAAGCAGCCGCTGACGCCGGCGGACCACATCAACACGGCGCTGAGCGCGGGGGTGGGCGAGATCATCGACGTTGCGATGGCGAAGAACCGGGAGGACCGGTACCAGAGCACGGAGGACCTGCTGGAGGACCTGCAGGCCGTGCGGCGCGGGGAGCCGCCGTTGCACGCGCGGCGGGCGGTGCACCTCGACGGGTTGCAGCAGCTCGAGGAGACGGGGAAGACGGTGGACATCGCGCCGGCGGCGTCGTCCCCGTTCGCCGGCTGGACGCACCCGATGATGCTGACGGTGCTGGGGGTGGCGGGGGCGTCGGTGGTCGCGAACTTCATCCTGCTGGCGATGTACCTGTCGAAATAGCTCCCGGATGTCTTGAAGTCTGAGACCGGAGGTCCGACCGGCTGGGCGGGGTTGCGTCACGCGCTTAGTCCCGACGACGAATGACGAGGGTCGCCACCGACCGCACCGGCGGTCGGTGCGGTCGGTGGCGACGGCCTACGCGCGCCTCGGGGCCCCGCTCAATCCCGGTGGCGGAGCGGGAACTCGGTCGGCTCGGCGGGATCGGTGGGGGAGGCGGCGGCGGCGGCGGCAGCGCGGCGCCGGTTGCGGACGTAGGCGTAGGCGCCCGCGGCCATGACGGTGGCGGACGCCGCCAGCGTGGTGGCGCGGGAGCGGAGGTCGGCGCCCCACGTGGCCGGGCCGGTTGCGGTCGCCGCGGCGACCGGCGGGGCGGGCGAAAGCCGGGTGGCGTCCGGGTCCTGGGGGGCGGCGGGCGTGACGTTTACGAACCGCGGCGCGTCGAACGTGTTCTGGGCGGCGGTCGCTCCGTCGCCGGCGGCGCGGGGGGTGGAAGCCGGCTGTGACTCGGCGGTCGCGACCGGCGCCCGCGCGGCAGGGGCGGCGGCGGCGAGCGCGTCGGCGGCGCGCTTCGCCGGGGCGTAGCCGGCCCAGGTGACGGCGACGCGGCGGGTCGAGAAGACGGCCGGGCTGGGGGCGGCCACCGTGCGAGCGCGGACCGGGGGGGTGCTGTTGCGGTCGGCGCCCTCGACGGGGTTGGAGAAGGGCGCCGGGCCGGCCGGCGCGGCGGGCGTTGTCCGCGGCGCGGCGGGCGGGTTGGAGGCCGTTTGCGGCGATGCGGGCGCGGCGGGCGCGGCGGGCGATGCGGACGGCCCGCTCGACGAACCCGTCCCGGCCCCCCCTGCCGGGGGTGTGCGGACGGGGGGCGGAGTCACCGATGCGGGGGGCGCGACGACGGCCACGGGCGGCGTGACGATGACGACGACCGCCGGCGCGAACGACAGCCACCGCCACTGGCCGGCCGGCGTGCCCGAGATGACGTCGCCGGCGGCGGCGGCGGTGGCGTCGTACCGTGCGCCGGTCTCGCCGCGCAGCGCGTTGGCGACGTTGAGTTCGCCGCCGGCGACGCTGCGGCCGGCGAGTGGGGCGGACTGGTCGGCGGCGTTGATCAGGCGGGACTTGAGGCGGGTGGTGGAGAGGCCGGGGTTCTCGGCGAGCATGAGGGCGGCGGCGCCGGCGACGTGGGGGGCGGCCATGGAGGTGCCGCTCATGGACTCGTAGCCGCCGCCGGCGGACAGGCTGAGGACGCGGCTGCCGGGGGCGAACAGGTCGACGTTGGCGGCGCCGTAGTTGGAGTAGTAGGCGCGGGCGCCGGTGGAGGTGGTCGCACCGACGACGACCACGTTGTCCAAGGCGTACTCCGACGGGTAGTCCGTGTAGTACCGCGAGTCGAGGTTGGCGGCGTCGTTGCCGGCGGCGACGACGAAGAGCTGGCCCTGGTCGCCGGCGTACCGGATCGCGTCGTAGATGGCGGGGGAGTAGCCGCCGCCGCCCCAGGAATTGTTGGAGACGCGGGCGCCGTTGTCGGCGGAGTATCGGATGGCGGCGGCGATCTGGCTGGACGTGGCGGAGTAGCCGTCGTCGCCGAAGATCTTGACGCCCATGATGGACGTGCGCCACGCGACGCCGGCGACGCCCGCGCCGTTGCCGCCGACGGCGCCGATCGTGCCGGCGGTGTGGGTGCCGTGGCCGTCGGTGTCGTAGGGGCTGTTGTCGTTGTCGGCGAAGTCCCAGCCGACGATGTCGTCGGTGTAGCCGTTGGCGCCGTCGTCGCGGCGGTCGACCCAGCCGCCGTACTTGGCGCGGGTCAGCAGGTCGGCGGCGTCGATGCGGCCGTTGGCGTCAACATCGGTGACCTTGCCGGCGTTGGCTGAGGCGTTGAGGTCGTAGAACGTGATCAGCTTGTCGCCGTCGGTGTCCTTCAGCGCGGCCCGGGCCGCGTCGGGGATCTCGTCCTGGTTGATCCAGACGTTGAGGTAGAGGTCGTCGTGCTTGTAGTCGAGGCCGGTGTCGATGCCGGCGACGACGACGGCGGCGGACCCTTTGGCGGTGTCCCAGGCGGAGGGCGCGCCGGTCGCGGAAAGGCCCCACTGTTCGGCGTAACGCGGGTCGTTGGGGGTCGTGCTCAGCAGCAGGCGGCCCTCGAGCGACTCGATGGAAACGGGCTTTGGCATAGGATGACTCCGTTCAACTCGTCCACGCCCCCCGGGGTCTTCCCCCTCCCGATGCCACCACCATGGCCGCGTCCGCCGCGGGGCGGGGACAGGGGAATGAGGAAAGTTTGGTGAGCCGGGACGGGGGAGCGGAAGAGCCGAAACCCGAAACCAGAAGTTCGAATTGATGACGAATGATCGAAGCCCGAATGACGAAGGGCATTCGGGTCATTCGGCTTTCTGCCTGACTCAGTGTTCGGGATTCTGGCTTCGGGTTTTCCGCCTTACGCGCCGACCGCAACGGCCGCGGCGGGTGTGGGGGTTTCCCGGCTTGTCCCTTGTCGGGCCGCGGCGCGGAGGGCGAGCAGGCCGATCGCGTAGAAGGCGACGCCGACCCACCAGCTGGCGGCGATGCCGTAGCTCATCGCGATGACGATGCTGAGGACGGACGCGATCACGCTCATCGCGCCGTTGACGCCCCAGAGCCAGGCGGTGATGTCGCGGCGGGCGCGGGCGGCGATCGTCATGCCCATGGGGAAGCACATGCCCATGAAGAAGCCGGCCGGCATCAGGAGGGCGAGGGCGACGGCGACGCGGACGGGGGTGGCGGAGGCGACGAACGTGCGGACGGCCCAGGGCGTCAGCAGGCCGGTGACGATCAGGAGGGCGACGAGGGCGGCCATGCGGCGGACCATGGGAGCGGCGGTGTCGACGTTCTTCGTCCAGTAGCTGCCGATGCCGCTGGAGACCAGGACGGCGAAGAGGACGACGGAGAGGGAGTAGGTGGGGTGGCCGAGCAGGATGATCAGCCGCTGCATCTGGCTGATCTCGACGAGGAGGAAGGCCAAGCCGATGCAGACGAAGAAGGCGGTGAGCGGGAGGTTCTCGGAGATCGTGCCGAAGCCGGACTTGAGCAGGACGGGGAGGACGACGAAGAGGAGGGTCAGCGCGATTACGAAGAGGAGGAGGCCGGCGACGACCTGGACGGCCTTGAGGTTGACGTCGTGCCCCTGGCCCTGCCACTTGGCGGGGTTGAACGCGTCGCGCATGCGGGTCATGTTGAAGAAGAACGGCTTGCCGTCGTCGGGGGGGGCGATGTTGATCGGGAACTTGGCGGCGACGGCGAACGGGTCGCCGGAGGCGATCTCGGCGAGCACGGGGATCTTGGGATCGACGGCGGTGGGGGTCAGGAGGAGGTCGAACTTCATCGCGGCGGCCTGCTTGGCGGCGGTGGCGAGGTCGGCGTCGGTGAAGGGGGAGCGGCTGACGATCAGGGTGGCGACGGCGCCGGGGATGTCGTTGCTCTGCTGGGGCTGGTCGCGCTTGACGACCAGGATGTGCTTGCGCGGGTCGGCGACGCCGACGTCGCGGAGGGCCTGGTTGGCGAGGCTGACCATGCGGAGGGTCTCGCCCGGCGAGGTCGGGTGGTACCAGCGGGAGACGGTCATCACGCCGCGGTCGGTCAAATGCTCGAAGAACGCGCGCCAGGCGTCGGTGGTGTAGAGGGAGTTCTCGGAGAGGACGAACGCGCCGGCGGCGGTGGCGGCCCAGGTGTCAATCAGGGAGATCTGGATGACGTCGACCTTCTCGGGCATTCGGGTGATGTAGGAGCGGGCCTCGTCGTGGACGATGTCGACGTTGGGCAGGCGGTCGAGGTGGCCGGTGAAGTCGCCGAACGTGACCTTCATCGCGCGGATGATCGCGTCGTTGATCTCGACGCCGGTCACGTGCTTCTGGTCGAAGACGAGGGCGGAGAGGAGGTCGCGGCCGCCGCCGGAGCCGATGACGAGGACGCGGGCGTCGGGGCGGAGGAAGTGGGCGAAGTTGGTGACGTCGTACTTGAGGAAGCCGGCCTGGTGCTTCGCGGCCTCGGACGCCTTGCGGACGGCCTGGCGGCGGAGCTCCTCGATCCGCTGCTTTTCCTCGTCGGCGAGTTGCAGGTTGGTCTGCTCGTCGTCCCTCTTGCCGGCGTTCTTCGCGTGGTAGGCCTGGTCGCGGTACCAGAGTTCCTGGGAGGCGTGGTCCTCGGCGCGCGCGAGCAGGTCGAGGGCCTCGCGGTTGTCGAAGTGGGTCATGTAGGTGCCGGCGCCGGCGTCGATGTTGATGACGAGCTCGCGGGCGGTCTTGGGGACGGCGGGGTCGTCCTTGTAGGCGGGGCTCATGCCCCAGCCGGACGGCTCGGTCTCGGCGAGCCACGGCACCTCTTTCCGGACGCGGATGCGGCTGAACGGGTTCCACCCTTCGAAGAGGGCGGGCTGCTCGGCCGTCCCCTTGGCGTGCTCGATCCGGACGGGCGGGGGCGGGCTGACCCAGCGGCCGCGCAGGGCGAGGCTGGCGGTGTGGGGGATGTTCTCGATGCGTTTCTCGGCGAGCGCGTACCCGCGCTGGGCGTTGAGCAGCGCGAGGCCGCCGAGGGCGAGCAGGGCGAGGGTGGTGACGGCGGTCAGCACCCGCGCCCCCGCGTCGGCGGCGGCGCAGACGGCGGCGGCGACGGCGAGGGTGGCGACGATCAGGACGGCGGTGGGGCCGTCCGTCACCCGTAGCGCTAAGACGAAAAGGACGCAGCCGAGGGCGGCGCCGGCGAGGTCGGCGGCGTAGAGGCGGCTGACCTGGCGGGGGAAGCGGGTGAGCGCGAGGCAGACGGCGATGCCGCTGAAGACGAACGGGACGCTGATCAGCGCGTAGGTGCCGGCGAACGCGACGGGGGTGGCGGTCTGGGGGTTGCCGAGGGAGGAGTTCTCGCTCTTGAGGTGGGCGACGAACGTGAGGACCGTGGTGACGCCGAACAGGAGCGCGTTGACGGCCATGGCCCGGCGGGCGGCCTCGGGGCGGAACGGGTTGGGGAACAGGTAGACGATCACGGCGCCGAGCGTCATGCCGAAGAGCGCGACGGAGACGGCGACGAACGCGAAGTGGTAGAACATCGTCACGCTGAAGATCCGCGTGAGCAGCACCTCGTACATCAGGGTCGCCAAAGCGACGAGGAAGAGGGCGGCGTACGTCAGGCGACCGGCGCGGGGTTCGGCAGTGAGCATGGACTGGTCTTCCGGAGGTGGCACGGGCGTCTCGCCCGTGAGGAATCGAACGCGCACGGGCGAGACGCCCGTGCCACCCCGATTGGTCTAGCCGTTCTTGGTGATCCGTTCGACCCCGCTCATGTACGGCCGCAGGGCGTCGGGCACGGTCACGGTGCCGTCGTCGTTCTGGTACTGCTCGAGGATCGCGATCAGCAGGCGCGGGCAGGCGGCGGCGGTGTTGTTCAGCGTGTAGCAGAACTTCGTCTCAGGCTTGCCCCCCCCCGCCGGCGCGGGCTCCTTGTAGCGGAGGTTGAGCCGCCGGGCCTGGAAGTCACGGAGCGCGCTGCCGCTGTGGGTCTCGCCGTAGGCGTTGCGGCTGGGCATCCAGGTCTCGATGTCGTACATGCGCCACTTCCCCTGGCCCATGTCGCCGGTGCAGTTCTTGACGACGCGGTAGGGCAGCTTGAGGGCCTGGAGGATGTCCTCGGCGTTGCGGATGATCTCCTCGTGGAGGGCGACGTGCTCGGCGTCGTCGGCGCGGTGGACGACGACCTGTTCGACCTTGTCGAACTGGTGGACGCGGTAGAGGCCGGCGGTGTCCTTGCCGGCGGCGCCGGCCTCGCGGCGGAAGCAGGTGGACGTGGCGCACAACTTGACCGGCTTGTCGAGGTCGAGGATCTCGTTGGCGTGGAAGCTGGCGAGCGGCACCTCGCTGGTGCCGACGAGGACGGAGCCGTCCTGGGTGACGTACGCCTGCTCGCGGCCGGCGGGGAAGTAGCCGGTGCCGACCATGCACTGCTCGGTGACCAGGACGGGGACGACCATCGGCTGGTAGCCGCGGCGGACGAGGGTGTCCTGGGCGAAGCGGAGGACGGCGGCGTAGAGGAGCGCGCCGGCGCCGCGGAGGACGTAGCTCCGGCTGCCGGCGAGCTTCACGCCGCGCTCGAAGTCGACGATGCCGAGTTGCTCGCCGAGGGCGACGTGGTTCCGGAGCGGGCCGTCGAGCGTGACGGGCGGGTGCGCCGGGTCCGCCCAGGTCCGCGCGACGACGTTTTCCTCCGCGTCCCGGCCGACCGGCCAGGTCGGGTCGGGGATCGCGGGCAGTTGCAGCATGACGGACTGAGACTCGGCCTCGGCGGCGGCCTGCTCGTCGGCGAGCTGCTGCTGGCGCGCCTTGAGGTTGTTGGCCTGCTCCAGCGCCTGCTCGAGCTCCGGGCTGGTGCCGCCCTTCAACTGCCGCTTGAGTTGGCCGACCTGGTCGCCGATCTTGCGCTGCTGTGCCCGGAGCTCGTCGGCGAGCGTCTGCGCCCCCCGCCGGCGCTGGTCGGCCGCCACCCACTGGTCCACGAGTTCCGGCGACCCGACGCGTTTGACGCGGGTCGCGTCCTTCACGGCGCTGGGGTTGTCACGCAACAGTTTCGGGTCGAGCATTCCGCAGGGTCCTCGTCAGGTGTCGGATCGGGGTTTGTAACCGAACGAATGACGGGGCGGAAGGAGGACGCGTGGCGATGGGGGATGAGGAGGGATGAACCGGATCACGCCGGGCAACGGGAGCGGGCGGGCGGGCTGCGATCCTTCGAGTTATCGGTCTGTCGCGAAAATCGGGCTGGTTCGGCGGTCGCCCGTACGCCGACTTAACCTGCGGGCTGACGCCTTACCGAAAGGAGCTGTGTCAGATGACGCGTACGACGCGCAAGCGCACGTCCGTTCGCCGGACCTCGGTGCCCCGGGTGGCCAAGGGGTTTTCCGGCCTGTTGGCCAAGCTGACGGCCGCGAGTACGACGCTGGCGAAGTCGCGCAAGCGACGGTAACCGGCCGGCAGACCGGCCGGGGGTGACTTCCTCGGCCGGCGGCAAAAGAAGAAGCCCGCGAGACTCGGGAAGGAGCTCGCGGGCTTCTTTGTTTTCGCGTCGAACGTGCGCCCGGCCGGGGCGCGCGGCGGAACGGGCCGTCGCTTACCAGGCGAAGTGCGCGAACGCCTTGTTGGCGTCGGCCATGCGGTGGGTCTGCTCGCGGGTGTTCATCGCCTTCCCTTCCTTGCGGTAGGCGGCGAGGATCTCGTCGGCGAGGCGCTGGGCCATCGGGCGGCCGCCCTGGTCGCGGCACGCGGAGAGCATCCACCGGAACGCCAGCGACTGCTGGCGCTTGCGGTTGACCTGCATCGGCACCTGGTAGTTGGCGCCGCCGACCCGGCGGCTGCGCACCTCGACGAACGGCTTGACGTTGTTGAGCGCGGTCTCGAAGACCTCGAGCTGCGGGACGTCCTTGAGCTTGTCCTTCACGATGTCCATCGCGTCGTAGAAGATCTTCTGCGCGACCGACTTCTTGCCGTCCCACATCAGGCAGTTGATGAACTTGGACACGAGCTTGCTGTTGAACCGGGGGTCCGGCTTCAACATCTTCTCACTGGCGGTGAACTTCTTGAAAGCCATTGCTGCGAACCTTTCTGTTCGGTGAAGGGCGTTATGCCCTTATCTTTTCTCGGCGCGACTCGCGCGACCGATACTCCGATTGGACAAAAGAAGACACGGGCGGGGCGCCCGTGATACGGGTGCGGTGTTACGGCGACGTTACTTGGGGCGCTTGGCGCCGTACTTGGAGCGGCTGCGCTTGCGGCCGTCGACGCCGAGGCTGTCGAGGGTGCCGCGGACGATGTGGTAGCGGACGCCCGGGAGGTCGCGGACGCGGCCGCCGCGGACGAGCACGATGCTGTGCTCCTGGAGGTTGTGCTCTTCGCCGGGGATGTAGGCGGTGACTTCCTTGCCGTTGCTCAGGCGGACGCGGGCGATCTTCCGCAGGGCCGAGTTGGGCTTCTTCGGGGTCATCGTCTTGACCTGCAGGCAGACGCCGCGCTTCTGCGGGCTGGCCTCGAGGTCCTTGACCTTGTTGATCTTCGACAGCGAGCGTCGAGGCTTCTTGATGAGCTGGTTGATCGTCGGCATCTCGTTCCTTCTATTGCACTTGCGCGAAAAGACGAAGTCCCCGCCGGGCGGGGAAAGTCCGGTAGTATAGGGAGCGGCAGGGGCTGTTGCAAGGGTGTGCCATGTCGCGTGACGGCGGAGGCCTCGGGAAATGACGCGGGCGCGCGGTGGCCGGTCACGGCGGTCTGGTTTAACCTGCGTTACATGAACTACCCGCGGGTTGTCGTTGCGCTTGTGCTCGGTCTGGCGGCGTCCGGTTGCGCCTCGTCGGGGGGCGGGGACGGAAAGCCGGGGAGCGTCGTTGGACGGGTCGTAGACAACTCCGGGAAGGGCGTGCGCGGGACGGCGGTTCGGATCGTGCCGGTGGACGGGTCGGAACCGCGGATCGTGGTGACGGATTCGGTCGGGCGGTTCGTGATCGAGCAGGTGCCGCCGGGGCGCGGGATGACGGTCGAGGCGGTCAAGCAGGGGAACGTGCTGACGACGCGGGGGTCGAAGTCGAAGGTGAACGTGAGTTCGGGCGGCCGGACCGACGTGGGCGCGATCGAGTTGAAGGCGGGTGGTTGAGCGGCCGGCGCCTGACCGGCGTCAGGCGTTGACGATCTCCCCGCCGTTGGGGTGGAGGACCTGGCCGGTGAAGTACGACCCGTCGTCCGACGCGAGGAACACGTAGGCGGGCGCGACCTCCTCCGGCTCGCCGGGGCGGCCGAGGGGCACGTCGCTGCCGAACGACTCGACCTTTTCCTTCGGGAAGGTCGAGGGGATCAGCGGGCTCCAGATCGGGCCGGGCGCGACGCCGTTCACGCGGATCTTCTTCTTCGCGAGGTTCAGGGCCAGCGCCCGCGTGAAGCCGACGATCGCCCCCTTCGTGGACGAGTAGTCGAGCAACTGCGCCGAGCCGCGGTAGGCGGTGACCGACGTCGTGTTGATGATCGACGCGCCCTCCTTCAGGTGCTTCATCGCGGCCTTGGTCAGGAAGAACATCGAGAAGATGTTGGTGGTGAACGTGCGCTCGAGCTGCTCGCGGTCGATGTCCTCGATGTTCTCCTGCGGGTGCTGCTCGGCGGCGTTGTTGACGAGCACGTCGAGGCGGCCGAGCTCGTTGACGGTCTGTTCGACGACGCGGCGGCAGTGGCTTTCGTAGCCGAGGTCGCCGGGGATCAGCAGGCACTGCCGGCCGTGCTTCTCGACCAGTTTCCGCGTCTCCTCGGCGTCCTTGTGCTCGTTGAGGTAGCTGATGGCGACGTCGGCCCCCTCCTTGGCGAACGCGATGGCGACGGCGCGGCCGATCCCGCTGTCGCCGCCGGTGATCAGCGCGACCTTGCCCTCGAGCTTGCCGCTGCCGCGGTGCCTGGGGTCTTCGGCCTTGGGGCGCTTGGCCATGTTGGCTTCGAGGCCGGGTCGCTCCGCCTGCTGTTCCGCCGGATTGATCGGTTTCGGGGTGCCTTTCTTTGCCATGGCAACCGGTGTAACCGCAACGATGCGACGCGGGGAAGGTGCGAAACTTTGCCCCCGGCACCGCCGCGTTACGGCGCGATGTCCGTGCTCCCGAGCGCGGACGCCGTGCCCCCCGCGACCAGCTTCCGCGCCTTGCGGTAGTACCACCGGTGCAGGCGCTCGGGCGGAACGCCCAGCTTGAACAGCGCGATCAGCGCGAAGTTCTCGACCGTGACCGACAGCCGCCCGTGGCGGCGGTGGCGGCGGGCCGAGGACAGGAGCGGCGGGTCGAGCAGGACCACGCGGCCGCCGGATCGATTGAGCCGCCGGGAGAAGTCGACGTCCTCCATCAGCGGGATGTCGGCGTAGCCGCCGAGCTTTTCGAAGTGCGGGCGGCGGACGAAGATCGACTGGTCGCCGTAGAAGTTCTTCCGGCGGGCCTGCCACCGGCGGACGATCGGCACCAGCCATTGCCGCGCGCGGTGGCGCGGGTCGAACTTGCGGTGGAAGGCGCCGCCGACGACGGCCGGGTCGGTCGTGGCCCGCTCGATCGCGGCGAGGTGGTCGGCGGTCAGGTCGGTGTCGGTGTGCTGGAACAGGAGCGTGTCGCCGGTCGCCGCGGCAGCCCCGAGGTTCATCTGGCGGCCGCGGTTCGGGCGGTCGCACGGGACGACGCGGACGCGGTCGAAGGTGGCGGCGATCGTGGCGCAGTGGGGGGTGGTCGAGGCGTCGGCCAGTATCACCTCGTGTCCTGCGGCGATCGGGACGACGCGGTGCAGGCACTCCTGGAGTGCGGCCGCGTCGTTCCAGCAGGGGATGATGATGGAGATCATGGGGGGGAAACAAACGACTGAGCAGGGAGCGATCGAGCGGCGACGGGGACGAGGTGCTGCCTTCGGTTCGTGCCCTACCTTTTGACCGTCACCAGCTCGGCCTTCGGGTTCAGTTCCAGCTTGAGGTCTTTCCAGCGGACCTCGGTGGGGCCGCCGCTGTGGACCTGGAGGCCGAAGATGCCCTTGGTGTCGCCCTTGGGGTCTTCGAAGTCGACGACCTGTTGGCCGTTGATCGCCATCAGGACGCGGTGGCCGACGGCGACGATCTCGTAGGTGTTCCAGTCCTCCTTCTTGACGACCTTTTCGTTGTCGTCCTTGACGAGCATGCCGCGGGCGGACTCCTCGTAGAGCTTGCCCCACCAGCCGGCGCCGGCGTCGGCCTGGTAGCCCTTCATCTCGTGCCCCTTGAACGGCTGGGAGCGGAACTGGATGCCGCTGTTCTCCTTGTTGGGCACGAGCTTCATCTGCAGGGTGAGGCGGAAGTCGCCGACCTCGTACTTGCTCTTGAGGAACTCGTTGCGCTTGAGGCCCTTCTCCGACTTGCCGACGATCTCGCCGTTCTCGGCTTTGAAGACGGTCTCGTCACCGTACCAGCCGGTCAGGTCCTTGCCGTTGAACAGGGAGATCTTGCCGTCGGCGTCGGGCCGGGGGAGTTCGGCCTTCGGCTGCGCCTCGTCGGCGGCGCGGGCGAGGGGGGCGAGGGCGAGGATCAGCACGAGGGTGGCGAGTCGGTTCATGGCGCTCCTTTTGTGGTGCGCGTGAAGATATCACGTCGCGTCGACCCCGGACAGGACGGAGCGGCAAGCCGCGCCGACACGGCCGGCTCAGCGATTGCCCACGACGCGCCTAGACCGCGAAATAGTGCAGGTAACGCAAGGTGCCGTCGGGCCCGCATTCCGCCGTCATGTCGAACGCCCCGACGCGGAACGTCCAGACCGGGTCGTGACCTTGTCCGTCGACCCGCGCGTCGCCTACGGCGGCGGCGAGGCGGTCAACGCGTGAGCCCGGCGTCAGTCCGCAGTGTCCGCGCGGGCCGATCACGTCGCACCGCCGGGCGGGCGGGCCGTCGCCCCCTGAGTCGGTCAGGCACACGCCGACGTCGCACACCCGGCCGTCGCGGTCGAGCCAGAACATCGCGCCCAGGCCGTGGTACTGCACGACCCGCTCCACGAAGGAATGTCGGTTTGACGGCCGGCCGATGGCTTGGAGCTGCGCCGGGTCGCACGGCAGCCTCACGCCGCAGACCGTTTCCGCGGTCGTATCGATCACCACGTGGTCGAGCCGGGGCGACGGCCAGTCCGCGACCGGGTCACGGCCGAGTCTGCGGACGAACTTGGCAACGGCGTCGAACATACGGGCCGGGACGGGCGGGACAACTGTCCCGCGCCCGACCCCAAGACAGCAGCGTGGGCGGGCCGCCGCCAGACTACCGCCGCCACCCGCGTCGACGCAACGGGTTCCCGTGGCGCGGCGGGGGCGTCGGCAGGCACGAAACCGGCCCCCCTCGGCGGCGTCCCACAGTGACTCGGGTTCAAAGCGCGGCCGGCGCGGCGGCCGAAATTGGGGCCCCGGTGAGGCGTCAGAGGTCGGCGGACTGCCCGGCACCGAACACGCGGCCCTCGACCGAGGTCGCCCCGGCGTACCTTGTGAACAGGTCGGCGAACCGACCGGGTACGAGTTCCCCGATCCTTGCCGCCTCCGCCCGCAGGCCGTAAACGACGCCGATCACGTCTGTCGTCGCGTCTTTGATCTTCCCGGCCATCGAATCCTTGACCGGGCTCCCGACCGGCGACGTCGGCCCGCAGACGCATTGCAGCCCGGCCAGCTCGATCTCTTGCCCGGTCGCGTTGAACACGTACCGCTCCGCGTCTCGGCCATACCGGATCTCCCCCCGCTCGCCGACCGCGGCCAGGTCCAGCAGCGAGATCGGCAGGCCGGACTCCAGCGACATCAGGTTGATAGCATCGACCAGGTTGTTGATCCGCGGGAACCGCCCTTCGCGCGCGGCGGCGGCGAGGTACTCGCTGGCCGGCTTGTTCCGACCGGACGGCTTGAACCCGCCGCGGCGGAGCATCGCGCGGATCGGCTCCTTCGTCGCCTCCGTGCCGCCGCGGGCGACCGCCTCGTCGAGCCGCCGGGCCAACTCGTCCGGCGACGGCCCGACCGTCACGCCGCGCGCCACCACCACCCCGGCCAGGAACTCCGCGTCGTTGAGCGTCACGTCGATCCGCATGGCCGGGCATCGTAACCCGCGCCAATCCCCCTTGCACCGGCGGCGCACGCCGGTCCATACTTACCCACCATGCGGACCGACACCGACGCGCCGCCCACCGTGACCGACGTCGACCTCCCCGTCGCCAAGCCGCAACCGGCCGCTGCCGCCGCGCCGCCGCAACGGCTGGAGTACGACAAGCCGTCGATGGTCTCGCGGCGGCAGATGAACCTGTTCCTGCTGCTGCTGACGGTCAACACCATCCTGTTCGCCGCGTTCGTCTGCCTGCCGGCGGCGTCGCCGTGGCTGAAGCAGCAGTGGGAGGACTGGCAGCGCCGCCGCGCCGCGACGAAGGCGGCCGAGGCCCAGCGGCAAGAGGTGGCGTCGTGCCTGACCTTCGCCCAGCCGCCGACCACCGTCGTCTACGCCGAGGACACGGACGACGCGCGCAAGCTCCTCGCCTCCGCCGGCCGCTCGCGCACCCTCGCCGTTCCGGGCAGCAACACCGGCGTCAGCGGCTGGGCCGGCGCGCCCGGCTCGTCGAACTCGCTGGCCGACCTGCTGACCGTCCACGGCTGGCAAGGGCCCGCCCTGCGCGGGCGGGCCGAGCCGTGGCACACCGTCGTCCGCCGGTCGTCCCGGTTCGCCACGCCGTCGTCCGCGGACGACAGCGTCGTCTTCCTGCACGGGATGCGCACGCCGGGCGGCCGCGAGCGGCTCGTCTGGGTGTCCCTGAGCGCGAATCAGGAGCTGCGGTCGCCGCAACAGAAGGGCGAGCCACACGTCGTCGAGACCCGCCGCAAGTTCAGGGGGTGGGTGTTCGACCCCGCCGACCTGAACAAGGTGACCGAGACGACGATCACCCTGACCGAACCGCCCGGCCGGCACACGTCGTTCCACCTCGTGTACGGCGGCGACGGCACGCGCCCGCGGATCGAGCGCGTCGAGCGCAAAGGCGTCTGGCGGATCTTCGCCGGCCAGATCGACCCCGCCGACCCGTCCCGCCTCACGATCCTCTACGAGGTCGACGGCCAGACCGGCGTGATCGACGGCCGCCTGACCGACGGCGACCGCCTGATGCTCGAGCCGCGCGTGGGAGCGCTGGTCGTGTGGCGCACCGGGGCGGAGTACGTGTGGGACCTGGGTGCCGCCGCCGCCACAACCCGCCCCGCCGCCGCCCCCTTCGCCCCGTGAAAAGGCCCCGAAATCGCCGACTTTTCATTTGCCCCGGCGATCGGCGGCGCGCGATAATTTCCTTCGGCGGACGAGGCCGAAGGGGACGGCGCAACCGAGGAACGCGGGGTGTCGACATGTCGATGACGTTGCTGACCGCGCGCTGGTCGAACCTGTGCCTGCTCACGTACGCGGTGCCCCCGGCGCTGCTGGAGTCGCGGGTGCCGCCGGGCCTGGCGCTCGAAGTCCGCGACGGGCGGGCGTTCGTCAGCCTCGTGGCGTTCGAGTTCCACCACACGCGCGTGCTCGGGGTGCCGTGGCCGGGGTACACGGAGTTTCCCGAGGTGAACCTGCGGTTCTACGTCCGCCACGGCGACGACCGGGGCGTGGTGTTCGTCAAGGAGTTCGTCCCGCAGGGGCTGGTCGCGTTCCTCGCGCGGTCGGTGTACGGGGAGCCGTACAAGGCGGCGCCGATGCGGAGCAAGGTCGCGACGTCCGCCGGGGGCGAGGTCAGCGTGGAGTACCGGGTGCGGTTCGGGGGCCGCACCAACCGGCTGAAGGTCGTCGGGCACGGCCCGTGCACGACGCCGGACTGCCACAGCGTGGACCACTTCTTCAAGGAGCACCGGTGGGGCTTCGGCACCCGGCACGGCCGCGCGATCCAGTACGAGGTCGAACACCCGACGTGGGCGTGTTACCACGTCGACCGGCACGAGCTCGACTGGGACTGGGGCCGCGTGTACGGGCCGGACTTCGCCGGCCTGGCGGATGTTGAGCCGTGCTCGGTGCTGCTCGCGGTCGGCTCGCCGGTGTCCGTGCACTCGAAGGGGCGGGTGACGGACGAGGTCCCGGCGGCGCTGGATGCGCGGCCGGCTCCCGGGGCTTTCGGGACCGTCCAGTAGTGCCCCCTGCCCCTGTCCCGTAGGGTTTGCTTAGCGGACGGGACTGCCGGACAAGACAGTGCGGGAAAGAAGGGCCTGATTGGGTTCCGGGGGTCGCTACCCTCGCGGCCAGCCGCGCACGAGTTCGACGAACATCTTCATCCCCACCGCGAGCGCGGCGTCGGTGAAGTCGTAGCGGTCGCTGTGCAACGGCGGGTACCCGGTCGCGCCCGCGGGCTCGACGCCGACCAGGAAGAAGCAGCCGGGCACCTTTTCGAGGTAGTAGGCGAAATCTTCGCCGCCCATGCTCGGGAACGGCGCGAGGTAGAAGCCGTCGGGCCCGAGGATGCGGCGGGCGGTGTTGACGACGTACTCGGTCATGGCCGGGTCGTTGACTGTGGGCGGGTACCCCTCCCACCACTCGAACGCCAGCTCGCACCCGCCCGCCGCGGCGATCCCGCGGCAGCGGCGCTCGATCGACTCGCGGATCTTCGCCCGCAGGACGGGCGTGAGCGTGCGGGCGGTGCCCTCGATCTCGACCGAGTCCGGGATGACGTTGGACGCGGTGCCGCCGGCGATGCGGCCGACGGTCACCACGGCCGGCTCGACCGGGTTGACCTCGCGGGCGACGAACTGCTGGAGGTTGAGCACGGCCTCGGCGGCGACGACGACGGGGTCGATGCCGACGTGGGGGAAGGCCGCGTGGCAGCCGCGGCCGACGAACGTCGCCTGCCACGTGTCGGTCGCCGCCAGCAGCGCGCCGGGGCGGGTCGCGACGACGCCGACCTTCAGCCCCGGCCACCCGTGGAGCCCGAACACGGCCGCGACGGGCGGCCCGATCCGGCCGTCGAGCGCGCCGGCGTGGACGAGCTTCTCGGCCCCGCCGCCGCCCTCCTCCGCCGGCTGCCACATCAGCTTGACGGAGCACGCGAGCTGGCCGCGGTCCGCGAGCCCCTTGAGCACCGCCGCGGCGCCGATCAGCGTGGCCGAGTGCCCGTCGTGCCCGCAGGCGTGCATCCGCCCGGGGTGCGTGCTGGCGTAGGGGAGGCCGGTGCGCTCGGCGATCGGCAGCGCGTCGATGTCGGCCCGCAGGGCGACGCAGGGGAGCGCGGGGTCGCCGATCAGCGCGACCGTCGCGGTCGGCGCCCCGTCGACGCCGGCGACGTGCCGGACGCCAAGCCGGTCGAGTTCCGCCCGCAGCGCGGCCGCCGTCTTGAACTCCTCATACCCGAGCTCGGGGATCTGGTGGAGGCGGTGCCGCAGCTCCGTCACTCCCGCCAAATGCGGCGCGATCAACTCGTCGACAGTCATGATTCCCGCACCCTAGCCGCCCACCCGACCAGCGCCAAGCGAAGCCCCCGCGGGGCCGGCGTCGTGCCCGAGGGGCGGCCGGCCGCCGTCGCCGTCACCACAGGTTGTTCTGCCCCAGCGCCCGCGCGCGTTCCTCCAGGAGCGCGGCCGCCGGGTCCATGTGGCGGCCGACGCCGACCACCGACAGGACCTCCCACCCGGTCTTCCCCAGGCCGAGGAAGTTGCGGCAGTCGTCGTCGTAGAAGTCCTGGCTGTTGACCGTCCCGAGCTTCTGGGACGTCGCGGCCAGGTAGACCCGCTGGCCGGCGATCCCGGCCTCGAGGTGGGCGAGGCGGTAGGCGTCGGGGCCGCCCTGCGTCATCAGGGCGTGGAGGTTGGCGGTCAGGATGCAGACGGCGGCGGCGTCGCCGAACGGGTCGCGGTCGCCGGCGACGTACCTGGCCTCGCGGCGGAAGCCGTTGGGCCCGCCGCGGAGCAGGCTCCACTGGTCGGTCGGCGGGTGGTAGTACCAGATGCCGCGGTCGAACCCGGTCACGTCCTGCACGATCCAGAACGGGCGGACGGTCGCGACGTGCGGCCCGTCCGGGAACATCGGGAAGAAGCTGCCGCCGCGGAACGCGGCGCGGTTGATCTCGAGCATCTCGCGGCGGGTCAGCGGCACGCCGCGCGCCAGGCGGACGCCCGGCCGGCGGTCGAGCAGGACGTGCCGGATCGGCAGCCCGCCTTCCGGCTCGCCTTGGGGGCGGACGTTGGCGGTCGGGAAGTTCGCCGGCAGGGGCGACAGTTCGGTCAGCGGCGGGCGGATCTCGCGCACGGCGACGCCGGGGGCGATGCAGTCCTGGTGGACGAACATCGGCTCGACGGAGGCGGGGTCGTCCATCACCTTCTCCGACAGGCGCGCCCGCGCGATCGGCGGCAGCGGCCCGGCGGCCGCCGGCGCGGGCGTCGCCCCCGTCAACTCCCCCGCGGCGGGAAGCGCGATCGGCGCGACCGCCCGGTCCGCCCACGCCACCATCGCCATCACCGACTCGGCCGTCGCCAGCGGCTCGTCGAGCGGGCAGCCGATCAGCTCGCGGAGCGTCGAGTCGTTCATCCGCAGCCGCGTGACGGTCTGCGCCCCGAGCCCGGCGCCGGCGGCGACGAGGTTCTGCACCATCTGCCCGGACTCGAGCAGCATCGACCGGTACCCGCGGCGCCCGTGCCGGTGGACGGCCCGGCAGTACGTCGCCGAGACGAGGATCGCCGCCGGCAGCGTCTTCAGGAACTCGAGGTCCGGCCGCCCCTTCTTGAGCAGCATTAGCGGCGCCGCGCCGTCGCGCAGCCGGCGCAGGGCGAACTCGCGCGGCCCGAAGTGGTACAGCCCGGGCTCGAGCCCCTTCACCGCGAACGCCGCGACGTACAGCTCGATCGCCGGGCACTCGGCCGCGTCGGCGAACGACCGGGTGAACACCGCCGCGGTCGACCGCCCGCCCGCCACCCCCTGCTGTTTCCGCGACTCGCCCGCCGCGTAGTACAGCCAGCTCGCCAGCGTCTTCAGGTCCTGGGGCGGGGCGCGCAGGCTGTCGGGCACGGCGTCCTGCCCGGCGGCGAGCAGGGTCAGCGTGGCGACGGGCGCGTCGAGCAGCGTCGTCGGCAACGCCACCCGGGGCGCGTCGTGGAAGACGCGGAACGGCGACACCACGTACCCGGGGTCGCCCGCCGGGGCCCCCAGCCGCCCGCCCATCGCCAGGTGCTTCGACCGCTGGTGGTACGAGTAAAGCCGCTCGACCCGCTCGAGGATGTGCTGCGGCTGAGACATGGGAGGGAAGTCCGAAACCCGAAACCAGAATCCCGAATCAAGCCCGAATGACCGAACGCCGAAGGTCGAAAGAACACCTGCCCACTGCGGGCCCCTCTCGTCATTCGGTCATTCGTCCTTCGTCATTGATTCGTCATTCTGGTTTCGGGCTTCGGGTTTTGCCAGCCCCGACCGCCGACCCGCTAAAACAGCTGGTCCAGCACCTTTTCCATCGGCATCTGCACGCACGTCAGGATCGGCGTGTCCCGCTGGGTGTACTTGCTGCTCTGGGTTTCCCGCAGCTTCATCACGAGGTCCAGGAAGTCGGCCGGCGACTCGGTCTCGAACGCGACGACGAAGTCCTGGTCGTCCAGCCCGAACGAATAGGTCGTGTTCAGCTTGACGCTCGGGAACTCGTTGCCCGCCTTGATGTGCACGTCCATGATCGCCTGCCGCTCCTCGAGCGGGAGCAGGTACCAGTCTCGCGTCTTCACGAACGGGTAGACGAACAAGTACTTTCGCTTCCCCGGGATGATGTGCGTGCGGCTCTCGGCCGTGTGGAACGGGTCGAGCTTGTCGATGTACGAGCTCCGCTTCGTCATCGACACGAAGGACCACGGCGTCGTCAGGTAACCGCCCAGCCGGGTCTTGTTGATCGCCGCCGTCTGCTCCTGGAACGTGTCGGTGGTCTGCGCGATCCGCCACAGGAGGAAGTCGCAGTCGGGCCGAAGGCCGACCGTGCTGTAGCTCAGGCAGATCAGCCCCTCCCGCCGCGCGTTCAGCAGCGCGACGAACTCCTCCCGCGCCGCCGCCTTCTCCCCCGCCGGCAGCCGACGGAACACGGGGTCGAGCTTGTAGAAGGCGAAGTTCACGAACTGCCGCTGCACCTGCGGCCCCCCGCCGGACGGGTGCGGCACCCCCTGCGGCGCCCCCTGCGGGACCCCGTGCGGATGACTGCTGTGTGCGGCTGCGGCGGCGGCGGCGGTCGACGACTCACTCATGACGTTCACTCCAATGAAAGGGCCGCCCATTGTAGCGACCCCCGCCCCCCGCGACCAAACCACTGCGGCAGTGCCTCCCCGCATCCCCACCCCACCGATGCGTTTCAGCCGGCACGCGGCGGGTTGAGTCAAGCCCCCTGACGGAGAGGACAATCGCCGCGCTGACGATCGAACTCCGCCACCACCCGCTCACGGGGGCCATCCTGCCGCGGGCCGGCGGTGGCGGAAGCGGAATCCGCGCGACCGCTCGGCTATCATGCCGCCGATGCGTCCCGGACGGCTCACGCTCCGCGTCGCCCTCGTCGTGCTCGCCGCCCTCGCGGTCGCCGTCTACCTGTGGCGGCCGCTGCTCGGCGACCACGTCCTGGGCCCCCCGCTGCCCGCGCCGCCGCCGCTCCCGCCCGCGGCCGCCCGGCTGTACGCCACGCCGGTCCCCGCCGTCGTTTTCGACCGCCTGCCCTTGCGCGACGCCGTCGACCGCCTCCGCGCCGCGTCGAGCGCGAACGTGTTCGTCAACTGGCGGGCGCTGGAGGCGGCCGGCGTCGGCCGGGACGCGCCCGTCACGCTGCGCGCCGGTCCCGGCGGCCTCGGACACGTCGTCCGCCAACTGCTTGACCACGTCCAGCAGACGACGCGCTCGGGCGGACGGCTCGGGTTTACTGCAGACGAGGGGGTTCTAACCGTCTCGACCGACGAGGACTTGGCCGGGAACTTGTCGATCCGCGTGTACGACGTACGCGACCTCGTTCAGCTCGACCGCGGTGAGGCGCTCGCCGCGACCGCCGTGCCGCCGGGGTGGCCGGCGCCCCCGACCGGTCCGCCCCGCCGCGCCGTACCGCCGGTGGGCGATCGACACGCTGTTCGTCCCCGGGCCGCGCGCCCCGACGAGCGCGCCGCCGCGCTGGCCGCGCGGGTCCAGGAGTCGGTCGACCCGGCGTCGTGGCGCGACGCCGGCGGCCAGACCGGCAGCCTGCGGGAACTGAAGGGACATCTGGTCGTGACGCAGAGCGCGCCGAACCAGGCGGCGGTCGCGCACCTCATCGAGCGCGAGCGGTGGCGGCTGGGCGTGGCGGCGTTCGCCGCACGAACGCTGGCCGTCGTCGTCGCCGCACTGGCCGTGAGCGCCGTGCCGCCCATCGTCTCCCGCGCCCGCCGCCGGCGGCGGCGGCACACCGGCCTCTGCCCCGCGTGCGGCTACGACCTTCGGGCGACGCGGGATCGGTGCCCGGAGTGCGGGACGGTGCCGGAGGTGACGGCATGAGACGCGTCTTCCGCACCATCGTCACCAGTCTGGTCTTGGGCTCGATGGCGCTCTGGCCGATCACGCTCGTGCTCTGGGTGCACGGCGGCCACACGCTGCGGAAGTCGCCGGACGGGCGGACGACCGTGCGGAACTTCTACGGCCACATCAGCGTGACGCACTCAACTTGGGTCGGGAACAACGGGATCGCGCAGTTCGACCGGGCGTGGCGCGTCTTGGGGTTTGGAGTCTTGGAATACTCGATGGTCGACGGTGCCACTGTCACGGTGCGGCGGTTCCACGTCTGGCCGGTCACCGCACTGAACCTCGCCGTCATCGGGGGGTGGGTCGCACGCCGACGGATGCGCGCGAGGGTCGCCGAAGCATCCCCGCACCGCCGCTGCACCTCCTGCGGGTACGACCCGCGCGCGACTCGGGACCGGTGTCCAGAGTGCGGGGCGACCGCGAAGCGCGAACAGGTGACGCCGTGAAGCGGGCCGGGCGCGTCGGGCTGAACGCCGTCGCGGTGCTGTCCGTGCTGCTATGCGCCGGCACGGCGGCCGCGTGGGCGCGGAGCTACTGGCCGGACCGGTTCTCGGCGTTCCACCGCGGCGGGCGGCTCCACCTGGTGTTCGCCGAGGGCGGCCGCTCCCGCGCGTTCGGCCAGGACGCGGCCGAGCGGCCGTACGACATCGACCGGCAGTTCGCCAACGCCCGCCGGGACGCGCGGGCGGACTGGACGTTCGGCGGCATCGGGTTCGTCGCCGGCCCGCGGCCGAACCTGGGGCCGGCCCCGGGCGGCATGGCGCCGACCCTTGGCGAGTACCGGGTCGTCTCGGTCCCGTACGCGTACCCGTTCGCGCTGACGGCGGCCGCCGCCGGCGGGCTGGTCTACTCCGCCCGCCGCCAGGCCCGGCGGGCGCGTGCGGGGTGCTGTCCCGAGTGCGGCTACGACATGCGGGCGACCCCGGACCGCTGCCCCGAGTGCGGCCGCGTGCCGGGGGTGACGGTATGAGACGCCTCCTCCCGCTCCTCTTGAACGCCGCGACCGCGCTGTCGCTCGTGCTGTGCGTGGCGACGGTCGCGCTGTGGGTGCGGAGTTACTGGGTTTGGGGGAACGTCCGCGTCGCGGTCAGCCACGCCGGCGATGACTGGGTGGGGTGGTCCGCTTGGGACGCGATGTACTGCAAGGGGTGGGTCTCGGCCACCCTGAGCCACTCGCGCCGCGGGGCCGACGACCTGAACCGCGAAAAGTTGGGCCTGTTCGCCGACGTGCGGTCGAACGTGCGCCGGGCGGGCAACGGCCCCGGCATCCGACACCGCGGCGGGCCGACCCCCGCGGTCGCATTCGCCGGGGCCCCGACCACGCTGGGCTTCGGCTGGCGGTTCGGGCGGCCCCCGCTCCCGTCCCGTGGGTGGTCGCTGATAGTGGTGCTGCCGTTCTGGGCCGTCGCCGGCCTCCTCGCCGCGCCCCCGGTCGCGTGGGAGGCCGCCCGGTGGCGGCGGCGGCGGCGTGACCGCGACCGCCGCGCCCGACAACTGTGCGTCGCCTGCGGCTACGACCTCCGCGCGACACTGGAACGATGTCCCGAGTGCGGCCGCGTGCCAGGGCTGACCCCATGAGACGCGCCCTTCGCATCCTCCTGAACTTCGCGACCGCGGCATCGCTCGTGCTGTTGCTTGCGAATTGCTTGTGGCCGGCGTGGCCGGTCTACATGGGGCGGGAGCTGCGAGCATCCTACCCGCCGAGCGGAACGCTTCGCGGCAGGTTCGTGGACGTGCGAGTGTTCGCCACGGAAGATGGTCAGATCGTGCATTACCATCCCACTCCGTTGCTCCACGCCGCCCTGATGCCGGTACTGGCCGCGTTGCCCGTCTGGTGGGTCGCCGCGCGTTGGCGCGTGACGGTTCGCAGGAGTCGCGGCCTTTGCCCCGCTTGCGGGTACGACCTCCGCGCCACGCCGGACCGCTGCCCGGAGTGCGGGGCGGCGGCGGCCGGGGACGGCACCGGTGGGCCGATCGCGGTACCGCCGGAGGGGCGGACGTGACCGGGCGGTACCGCGCTTGGGAATGCTTCCTTTACGTCGCGTCGTTCGGCGGGTGGGCGATCGCGGGGTTCGCTCTGCTGCTTCCCACGGGCGGCGCGCCGCTGCGGACCTACCTGTTCGCCGCCGTCTCCGCGGGGGTCGGAGTGCTGAACTGGCGCAACGCGCGTCGGTACTCGCGCGGGTGGTCGTGGCACGCGCGCGGCCTGTGCCCCGCCTGCGGCTACGACCTCCGCGCCACTCCTAACCGCTGCCCGGAGTGCGGGGCGGCGCCGCCGGCGTAGGCGGCCTGCCGGGCGTCTTCGTCGGCGACACCGACTCTCCCTCGCGCCCCGTAATTGAACCTCGCCGTGTTCGCCGAGCGTCGCTGCCACCACACGTCAGCACCGTCGCTATACTCCCCGCACCCGATGCGCCCGACTGCCCGCGCCATCCGCTCCACCCTGACGCTGCTCGCCCTGCTCGCCGTCGCCGGTTGTGCTAACCGCCCGCCCAACCCGCTGACGCCCGACCTCCTCGTCTTCGTCCCCGGCGCCGCCGGCGACGGCGCGCACTACGACGGCCTGATCCGCGGCCTCCGCGAGGGCGGCGTCGCCGATCAGATCCACGCCGCGGGCTGGGGCATGCCCGGCCCGCTGTTCGTCATGAACTTTCAGGACGACAACGTGCACCGCGCCGCCGAGCGCAAACTCGCCGACTTTCTCGTCCGCCGCCGCGCCGCCCAACCCGACGCCCGGATCGATCTGGTCGCCCACAGCGCCGGGTGCGGCGTCGTCCTCGGTGCGCTCGCCCTCGCCGACGCCCCGTCCGTGGGAACGGTGGCCCTGCTCAACCCGTCGGTGTCGCCCGGGTACGACCTTCGCCCAGCGCTCGAGAAGGTCGCGGGGCGACTCCACGTTTTTCACTCGGACGAAGACCGCTTCTTCCTCTCGTGGCGCACCGGCACGTTCGGCACGTACGACAACGTCCGCACCAAGGCCGCCGGGCACACCGGGTTCCGCCTCGACGCGCTGCGACCCGACGCGCGGGGCAAGGTCGCCCAGCACCCGCGCGACGACACTTGGCTTGCGCGGGGCAACGACGGCTCGCACTTCGGCACCGTCGCGCAAGCCTTCGCGCGCGAAACGATCGCCCCCCTGCTGATTCACCGTTCGCGCCCGCCCGCGACCGATGCTACCGTCGGCGATCCCTGAAACCCGGAAGGAGCCTTGACATGGCCAACCGCCCGTCCAAGACCAAGCCGTCGAAGAAGTCCACCAACCCGAATAGCTCCGGCCGGCGCCAAGCCGGTGTCGGTGGGGGCAATCGTCCGGCCCGCGCCCACCGCGACGACACCGGCGAGGCCCGCCAGCAGCAGGAGCGCACCGCGAAGACCCACCCGCGCAAGAACACCGGCGCCCAGGCGGCGGCCCGCAAGGACAAGTAAGGGCGGATGTCTCCGGCGGGCTTCATCGGGTGCGGCGCGACTGGCCGATAATGTCGGACGGATGCCACGCGTCGCCCCCGCTTCCAAACGCCCTACCCGCCGAGCGTCGGCACCTGCGCGCGGACGCGTCGCAAGGCCTTCCAACCGCAACTCCCCGGCGGGCGGCGGTCTGCTGGCGTTCTACTTTACGCGCTCCCAGACGCCGCTGACCGCCTTGATGTTCGTGCTCCCGATCCTCGTCCTGCACGAGTTAGGGGTTCAGTGGTATGGCACGCTCTCGGGCAGCAACGTCGAACACCGGGTGACCGCGTTCACCCTGTTGATGAGGTTCTTCCATACGTGCGGCGCCACCGGCCGCTACCTCCCGGCGATGGCGGTGGTCGCCATACTGCTGAGTTGGCACGTCGCCCGACGCGACCGGTGGGACTTCAACATCTTCCCCCTGCCGGTCATGGCAATCGAAAGCCTGCTGCTGGCGCTGCCATTGGTGGGCGTGTACTTTCTCTTTTCGTCCACCCCCCCTACTTATCTCGCGACAGGCGAATGGAAGCTGATGGCTTCGCTTTACTTAGGGGCGGGCGTGTATGAAGAACTGATCTTTCGACTGGCGGCCTTTTCGGTGCTCTCCCTTTTTTTGATTGATATTGGCCGGGTGCGACCGCTTCTGGCGGTACCGGTGATCGTCCTAACCAGCGCGATATTGTTCTCCGCCTACCACATGTTGGGTTCGACCAGTTTCCCGCTACCCGCCTTTGTATTTGTTGCTCTTAGGGGGGTCTATTACGGGGTGATTTTCCTGGAGCGGGGATTTGGCGTAACCGTCGGCGTTCACACGGCTTACGACCTGCTTTTCCTGGGACTGAAGCAGGTGAACGATCGCTAGCTAAATTATTTTCTTCAACTCAAATCCCTCCCTCCCTATAATCCTTAGCGTTCGATTGGGGCCACCGAGTGGTGTGCCCCAAAAACATACCGGCGGTGGGTCGTCTCCTCGGGAAGAGTGTACGACCCCGAATCAATACCTCGTTAGGGCGCGAGCAATTGCCCCGCCGTGTCGTAAAAGGACGCACGGGGAAGGGTTTCGTATTCCCTTTTCGCGTTCCACGATTGGCCGGTCGAGGTTAGACAGTCTCATTTTAAGAAAGAGCATGGACGCATGCCCAACCGAACCAAGCAACGTCGTTCCGGAGGACTGACGCTCCTCCTTTACCAGCGGACGCTTCATCCGGAGCTGTTCAAGATTTTTGCCACGGAGCAGGTCAGCCGGCGCGCTTATGAAGCGGACATCTGGCTGGTCGAGGGCGGGCACGTGATCACGTTCGTGGCGGGGAAGCACACGCTGACGGAAGTGATCCTGATGGGCCCGGGCGAGATGACGGACCGGGGGTTGATCCAGACCGTTCCGTGCCGCGGGGAGAAGTACCACGAGATGACGGCCCCGGGCGGGAACATCCGGTACATGATCTCGACGCAGGAAGAGCAGCTGACGCAGACGCTGTACGAGGCGACGAAGCAGGAGATCCGCGAGTACGCGACGAAGCGCGAGCTGATCATGGCGGACCAGCCGGCCGCGGGCGACCGGGGCGGGGCGCTGGGCGTGCTGGACATCGAGCGGCGGAGCCACGAGTTGCTGGTGCAGTCGTTCCACCTGTTCGACGAGAACCAGATGGTGATCAAGACGCAGGCGATCATCGAGGTGGCGAAGAACGCGGACTGATCGCGACGCCGTCTCAATCTGATAACGAACGAGGGTCGGGAACGCGATTGTTCCCGACCCTCGTTCTTTTGCGGGCCGGAGGGCGGGGGTTAGCGTCCGCCGCCGCCGCCGACCGCGAGGGGCCCGGCGTGCACGCCGATCACGCGGAGGCGGACGCACGGCTCGGCGGCGTAGCCCTCGGTTTTGAACAGGACCTGGCGGGTCGACTTGTCCTTCCACTCGGTGGTCACGCGCCGGTTGATCGTCCCGGCGCCCTCGACGACCGCGATCAGGTCCCACTCCGTGTGGTCGGCGACGCCCCACTGGCTCTTGTCCTGGGCGTCGTTGTAGGCCTCGCGGACGTGGGGGGCGAAGACGGCCCCGACGGGGACGCCCTTCACGTCGGCGGCGAAGTCGTACGCGGAGTCGAAGTCCCACGCGCGGCGGTTGTAGTACCCGCGGATCCGCACGACCTTGCCGGTCCAGCGATCGGCCTCGGCCGGGTTGAACGAGGCGTCGGCGGCGAGCCGGGCCGCGAGGGCGGGCCACGCCGCCTGCGCGGCGGCGGTCATCGCCTTCAGCGTCGCCTCGCGCTCGCGCTCGAGCCGGGCGACCTCGGCGTTCCACTTGTCGTCCAGCGCCTTGGCGCGGGCGGCGTTGGCCTGCTGGTGTTTGGTCCCGGCGAACCACTCGGTCGCGCTGTGGGTCAGTTGCGGGGCGACGTAGCGGTCGGCCGCGCGCCGCGGCATCGGCGCCTTCTCCAGCCCGGCGAGCACGGTGTTGAACCCTTCGTCCAGCTTCGCCGCCGCCGCGTCGAGCGTCTTACGGGCCGACGCGAGCACGGCGGCGACCGCCGCGTTGTCCTTGTACCGCTCGGCGGCCCGCTTCGTCTCGGCGTCGTTCAGCCAGTACACCGCGCCGCGCACGGCCTGCGTCGTCTTGTCCAGGCCGGCGACCCAACCCCGCGCGGCGTCTTCGGTCGACAGCTTCTCCGCCTCCCACCCCGCGAAGCCCTGGCTGGTGGCGGCCCAACGGCTCGCGAACTGCTCCTCCATCTTCGCGGTCGCCCACTTGCCGGCGGCGGCTTCGATCTTCGCGTTGGCGGCGGTGACGCGGTCGAGCACCGCCTTGACCTCCGGGGCGTCCTTCGGGACGCGGGCGAACTCGCCGAGCACGCGCTTGCCGAGGTACGTCAGGTCGGTGTAGGTGCGGTTCGCCGTCAGCTCGTCGGCCCCCTTGAACGGGTCGGCCGCGACCTTCTCCTCGAGCTCCTTGAGGACGTCCGCGGAGCGCTCGATCGCCACGGTCTTGTTGTGGGCAAGGAGCTTCGCCCGGGTCGCGTCGAGGCGCGCCTGGTACGCCTTGACCCGGGCGGCGCCGAGGTAGGTCTGGGCCGGGTGCGTCGCGAGCAGTCGCTCGGACTTGTCGATCCACTCGGGTTCCGAGACGACGCCGTCCTGGATGCTCCGCTCGGCCGTGCCGACGTAGCGCGAGACCTGCTCGTCGATCCGCCGGAACTCCTCGTCGCGCTGGGCCTTGAGGTCGGCGGCCTCGATCTTGCCGGTCAGCGTGACGACGTCGGCGAGCACCTGCGCCTTCTCGGCCTCGGGAAGCTTTTCGACGAGCCCGACCGCCTGCCGCATCATCGATTCGGCGATCCGCCGGTCGCCCTGGTCGAACATCGCGTTCGCCGTCCGCACGCGGGAGACGGCCGTCTGGAGGTCGGGCGACATCCCCGCGGTCGGCTTGGCCGTCGTCACCGGCGGGGTCGTGGTTGTCGGCGGCGCCGCGTCCGGGGCGGGCGCGCCGCCGGTGACCGACGCGAGCCGCGCCTTGAGCTTCTCGATCACGGCCGGGTCCGCGTGCGCGGCCTCGTCGGAGCGGAGCCGCATCTCGGCCCGCTGGACGTCGAGCTTGCCCGCCCCGGGATCGGCCTTCGCGGCGCGGTCGAGCCGCCTGGTGACGTCTTCTGCGATCGACGTTGTCACCAGCGCGCGGATGGCCGCGATTTCGGCCAGGAGCGGCTTCTTCTCCGCGTCCGAGAGGCCGTCCATGTCGGCCGCGGCCCGCTGCATCGCTGGGCCGAAGTCGGCCCAGCGTCCGCTCTCGGCGCTGCTTTTCGCGGACATGAGGCTGCGTTTCGCCTTGGCCGCGTCGCCCGCGATCGCGGTCGAAGCGAGCGCGAACACGAGCCCGAGGGCCAGACGGACTGCCGTTGCCGGCTTCGGAGAAGCCATGAAGGATCCTTTGCGCACGGGCGCGGGTTGGGGGAGGGAGATGCGGACGCGCAAGCGCGACTCGCGTTTTTGGAGACGCCCGCACGGTAGGGTTGACGGGCGCGCCCCGCCATTGCCCGGTTCCGGTCAGGCCCGATCAGGTCGGGGGGCGGCGGCGAATGCAGCCGGTCGACCGGCAGGCACGATCGCCCGTCGGCGGACGACTCGCTGTAACGCGACGGCAGGAATCTTCGGTCCGGCAACGACCGGGTGCCGGCGCGACCGGAAGGGCGGGCAGGCCGGGCGGCATCGGCGAGGCCGAACGTGCGGGTCGTGGCCCTGTGCGGCCACGCGGTCACGGGAAGGGGTTCAGGGGACGGACCGCGGCGGGTTCTGGCCGGACTCGAGCGCGGCGATCAATCGCTGCGCCATGGGCGCGGCAACGAACCCGACGCGGCCGTCGCCGAACAGGACGTTGATGCCGGCGTCGCGGTGGTTGGTCAGAGGCTCGTAGGCGAGGACGGTGTTTGCGCCGGCGCGGTTGGAGAGGCCCTTGCCGAGGTAGACGTAGGAGAGGTGCTTGCCGGGGACGAGGGCCGGGGGCGTCCGTTGGCCGGGGTTGGAGGACGTGGAGGGGGCGGGCGTGTGTGCGGTGGCGGGGCAGACGAAGCAGTCGCTGGCGATGTTCTGGGTGGCGACGAGGGCCTCGGGGGCGTCGGGGTAGGCGCCGCGGTTCACGTTGGCGTACATCATCATGGCCGCCCCGATCTGGCGGAGGTTCGCGCCGCACCGGGCGCGGTTGGTGGCCTCCTGGCCGCGGCGCCAGGCCATGGGCGCGACGGTGGCGAACGCGGCGAGGCCGAGCAGACCGAGGCAGAGGCCGGTGATGGCGAAGCCGCGGCCGCGGCCGCGCGTGCCGGAGGTCTTGACGATGCCGACGATGCCGAGGATGACGGCGAGGAGCGCGGTGATCGGGATGAAAAAGAGGATGCCGCAGACGAGCGCGGCGACCGTAACGCCGGGGCGTCCGGACTTGAAGTTGTACGACGGCGGGGTGTAGGCGTGCGGGGCGGCGCGGGCCGGCGAGGCGGCGCGGGCGGGCACGGCGGGGGCGGCGGGGGCGGTCGGCGGCGGAGGAACGGCCGCGCGCCGTGCGGTCGGCGGCGCGGCGGGGGTGCGGGGCTCGGCTTCGGGTGCTTGCGCGCCGGGCGGCACGCGCGGGGCGGGGAAGACTTTGCGGCAGGTCGGGCAGCGGAGGAGTTGGCCGGGGCCGCCGCGCACGACGACCGGCTCGCTGCACTGCGGACAGGGGGCGGTGGGTTGGGTCATCGGAGCGGTTCCCCGCGGGCTGGCCAATGGGTCACGACTCCGGCTGTAGCGTCCGCGTCCCGCGGACGCGGCCCGCGAGACTTCGGCGAGCTCAGTCGAGCCGGGGGCCGGCTAGACTTCGGCCCGGCTAAGCCTGCCATGGCGGTCAAGCGGTGGTGGGGGCGGCGGCGCCGGTGTCGCCGGTGCCGGTGTAGTCCTCGATCCGCTTGAAGATCGCGTCGGTGGGGACGCGGTCGTAGATGAAGTCGTCGAGGCGGGCGGCGCCCTTCGCGCCGTTAACGAGCTCGTAGTTGACGTAGGCGATGCCCTTGCGGTCCCAGTCGGTCTTGTCGATCGAGCGGATCGCGTCGAGCGGGATCGGCGGGTGGCCGGGGACGTGCAGGCGCTCGTCCTGGAGGCGGTAGGCGCCGCGGGAGTTGTAGAGCGACCAGGCGAGGACGGCGAGGCCGAGCGGGGGGAGCGTGAAGCAGAGGACCTTCTGGAACATCAGGTCGGTGTCGGAGTGTTCCTTCAGCTTGGAGCGTTCGGCGTCGAGGGCCTTGACCTTGGCCTCGTCGTTGGCCTTGCGGGCGGCCTCGATCTCGGTGCCGATCGCCTTGATGCGGGCGTTCTCGTTGGGCCAGTTGATGAACCCGTCGTAGCCGAACCAGAGGCCGAACACGACGAGCATGGCGACGATGATCAGGCGTTTGACGCGGTACTCGCGGGAGGCCTTGGCGACGAGCGGGCCGGGGGCGGCGGCGGCCTTGTCGACGAGCTCGGCGATGGATTCGGGTTGGGCCATGGGGGGTTTATCGTCGGACGGCGCGGGTGTGACAAGTCGCGGGGGGCGACGGCGCGCGCCCGGGGACGCGCACCACTGGGGCGGGGCTGCCGCTCGGGCACGCGCGGGAAGGCGCGCGGCGGCTACGCGGGGCGGCCGCTCGACGCCCGCGCCAGGTTGAGGGCGTGGTCGATGTTTTCCAGCGTGTCCCGGGCGGAGCGGATGGCGTTGGCGAAGGCCTGCCGGCCCTGGGCGAGCTTCTCGGGGGCGAGGCTGATCTGGCCGGGGAAACGCTCGAGGTCGTCGAGTTGGGCGGTCAGGTCGGCGATCAGGCGCTCGGCCTTGGCCTTGGCGTCGCGGAGGAGTTGCTCCTCGTTCCAGGGGTCGTGGTCGTCGGGCATACGTCGGAGAGTTTAGCCGGGCGCGAGCGTGCGCGGGAGGGGGCGGGGTCGGAACGACCGCGCCCCCACGGCGCTCGGGGCGGCGTGGGGGCGCTGGTTGATTCGCGGAACCGCAGGCGGCCGCGGGGGCGGTGCGGCGGGCGCCGGTCGTCCGGTTACGAGCGGGACGTGATCACGTTGGAGATCGGCTTGAGGATCTTCGGGATCACGTGGTTGATGCAGATGCCCTCGGCGCGGTCGGCCATCTGGGCGAGGAGCTTCTCCATCGGCTCCTTCGGGCGGTCGCCCCAGTAGCGGCGGAGGATGCAGTAGACGCTGATCACGTCGTTGGAGTAGTCGCCGGTGCGGACCTGATAGCTGTTGGTGCGGGTGACGACGTCGATACGGCCCTGGAGGCGGCAGTCGTCGGAGAGGGCGACGGTGATGCTCGGCTGGATGTCGACGGCCTTGGCCTCGGGCTCGGCGAGCAGGCAGGAGAGCGGGCTGTCCTGGAGGAGGCTCTCGGCGATGATCTCGTCGTGGTTGCCGCGGAAGGAGAGGTCGAAGCCGAACAGGATGTCGAGGTAGTCGATCTCGACGGCGGACAAACCGAGGTCGTACGGGGCCTGCTGGAGGAGCAGGCTGTGGAGCTTGAGCGACTCCTCGAGGCTGTCGGGGTTGACGTGGCCGGCGCAGAGGCGGCGGCTCTCGAGGGTGACCCAGCGGTAGGCGTCGTTGTCGCGGTTCTCCTCGATGGAGAGGTCGCCGTTGTCGTACTTGCGGAAGCGGGACATCTCCGGGTACTGCCGCTGGACGCGCTCGAAGAAGTGGAGCACGGTCTCGCGGTTGTGCGGGAGCGACAGCTGCGTGGCGAGCCGCATGTTCACGTAGAAGTCGTCACAGACGGAGGCGAACGGCAGGTACATATAGGTTCTCCCAATCCCCTTACTTGCGACTCGTTAATTGGCTCTGGAGTGGTTATCGGTCAGGTAACCGGGGGAAGTGTATCCGACGCGGAAATTGATGAAAGAATCCGGGAAGATTTCGGGTTGCAAACTGGCAAGGCGGTTGAGGCTGGTAGGCTGGGCGAATCGTTGACCGGCCGGGCGGGCGGGCGTAGAAGGTTTGCGATGGTGAAGCCGGTGTATGCGTTGGCGGGGGCGGACGCGTTTCTGCAGACGCAGCGGTTGCGGGAGATCCTGGCGGAGCTGCCGACGGGCGCGGCGCGGCTGGACGTGGACGGGGAGCGGGCGGAGCTGTCGGAGGTGCTGGACGAGCTGCGGAGCTTCGCGATGTTCGGCGGGGGGAAGGTGGTGGTCGTCGGCAACGGGGACGCGTTCGTCAGCCGGTTTCGCGAGCAGCTCGAAGCGTACTGCGAGCATCCGGCGGACAGCGCGACGCTGGTGCTGCGCGTCAACTCGATGAACAAGAGCCACCGGATCACGAAGGTGATCATGAAGACGGGGGCGGTGGTCGACTGCTCGCCGCCGGCGGACCGGGAGATCGTGCCGTGGATCCTGGCGCGGGCGAAGTCGGTGCACAAGCTCTCGGTGACGCCGCAGGCGGCGGAGATGCTCAAGGATCTCATCGGCGACGACCTGGGGCGGATGGACAACGAGCTGGCCAAGCTGGCGCTCCAGGTGGACGGGGGGAAGGCGGACGTGGGGGACGTGACGGGGTCGGTCGCGTTCCAGCGAGAGCAGGAGATGTGGAACATGACCGACGAGATCGCCGCGGGGCGGACGACGGAGGCGTTGCGGCGGTGGCGGCAGCTGGTGCAGATGGACTCGTCGGCGGAGTTCCGGGCGGTCACGTGGCTGGGGATGTGGCTGGAGAAGGCGATCCGGGCGGTCGGGATGAAGCGGCGGGGGATGAATGCGTTCGCGATCGCGAAGGAGCTTCGGATCTGGCCGGCGGAGAAGGGCGGGCCGTTCCTGGCGACGGTGGAGAAGATGGGGGACGAGGGGCTGCGGCGGGCGCTGGACCTGCTCGTCGAGGTGGATCACCAGAGCAAGAGCGGGGTGGGGGATGCGGCGGAGAACGTGGAGCGGTTCTTGTTGGCGGTGGGCGGGGCGCTGCAGGGAGCCAAGTGAAGCCCGAAACCAGAAATCAGAATCCCGAATCAAACGGCAATGCCCTAATGACGAAAGCACCCGCGCGCCGTTGGCCCATCGGGCTTCGGACATTCGTCATTGATCCGGATTTCTGGTTTCGGGATTCGGGCTTCCCGAGTCAGCGGGCGCTTCCGTCAAACACGTAGGTCTTCCCGATCTCGACCGGCGCCAACCTGAGGCCTGCGTGGGGGACGAGTTGGGCGAGGACCTTGTCCCGGGTGTTGGGCTTGATGTGGACGCAGATGATCTGGGCGGGGCGGCCGAGCTTGGCGGCTTCGGCGGCGACGAGCCTTGGGGTCAGGTGGCCGGAGCGGTGGGCGAGGTCGGCCATCTCGTCGGGGAAGGAGCAGTCGACGAAGACGGCGCGGAGCGTGTCTCGGCGGGCGGCGGCGGCCCAGATCGCGTCGGTCTGGGCGGTGTCGGACGTGAACGCGACGGCGGCGTCGGGGGTCTCGGCGAGCAGGCCGATCGTCGGCACCTCGTGGTGGACGGGGACCGGGGTGAAGCGGACGTCGTCGATGTCGAACGGCTCGTGATGGCGGATCGGCACGAACTCCAGGGCCGTGCGGTCGGAGTTCAGCATCTTGATCGTGGAGAAGTCGGGCCAGATCACGCCGTTGAGCAGGTGGTCGCGGACGGCCTGAATGACGTCGGGGGTGGCGTAGATGCGGAGCGGGCGGGTCAGGCGGGGGAAGACCTCGGCGATCGCGATCGGCAGGCTGGCGACGTGGTCGAGGTGGGCGTGGGTCAGGATCACGTGCCCGACGGCGGCGAGCTGCGGGCCGGACAGGGAGAAGCCGAGCGAGCCGGCGTCGAGCGCGATCGTGCCGTTAATCAGGAACGTGGTCAGCGACTGGGTCTGGGAGCGGTCGCCCAGGGACGTCGGTAGGAGTTGGACGTGTAGGGGCATACCGCGTGGGCAGGTTGTTCCCGCCTCCCTGCTGCAAAGGATGCTAACCGAGCGGTCGGCGCGTTGGCAAATATTGCTGAGCGTCGCTTACGAGGACGGACCGGGGGCCGGGAAAGTTACCGTTGGAGGCGCTCGTTTCGGAGCTATCGGTCAGCGCGACGCGGACGTTGCGTTCGGGTGAAGATGCTTGTGCGGCGGCGGGCCAGCGATAAGATTCGGCGCGGCGGGAGGGATTACCCCAAAATTTATGGGGCGGTGACGAACATCACCCTGACTGCGACGTTTTGTTACTGATTATGGAGCACAAGACGAACAACAAAAGTCGGGTGGTGTCGGTCGGGATCACGCAGATGGCGTGCACGGCGGACGCGGATGCGAACCTGGCGAAGCAGGTGAAGCTGGTCGAGGACGCCGCCCGGCGCGGGGCGAAGGTCATCTGCACGCAGGAGCTGTTCCGCTCCCTGTACTTCTGCCAGAGCGAGGACCACCGGTTCTTCCAGCTCGCCGAGTCGATCCCCGGCCCGAGCACGGACGCGCTGTCGAAGGTCGCGCGGCAGTACGGCGTGGTGATCGTCGCGTCGCTGTTCGAGAAGCGGGCGGCGGGGCTGTACCACAACACGGCGGTCGTGATCGAGGCGGACGGGTCGATCAAGGGGATCTACCGGAAGATGCACATCCCGGACGACCCGCTCTTCTACGAGAAGTTCTACTTCACGCCGGGCGACACGGGCTTCCGCGCGTGGGACACGACGCACGGGAAGATCGGCGTCCTGATCTGCTGGGATCAGTGGTACCCCGAGGGCGCGCGGCTGACGGCGCTGCAGGGCGCGGAGATTTTGTTCTACCCGACGGCGATCGGGTGGCACCCGAGCGAGAAGGCGGAGTTCGGCGTCGCGCAGCACGACTCGTGGGAGTTGATCCAGCGGAGTCACGCGGTGGCGAACGGGTGCTACGTCTGCGCGCCGAACCGGATCGGCGTCGAGCACGTGCTCGGGCCGGACGGCAAGCCGGTCAGCGAGGACGGGATCCAGTTCTGGGGCCAGAGCTTCGTGGCGTCGCCGAACGGTCAGGTCGTGCACCGGGCGTCGGTCGACACCGAGGAGGTGGTGGTGGTGCCGTGCGATTTGGAGAAGGTCGAGTTCGCGCGGACGCACTGGCCGTTCCTGCGGGACCGGCGGATCGACGCGTACGGGAACATCACGAAGCGGTTCGTGGACGCGGTGTAGGGTTCAGGAAGAGTGGAGGGCGGTAGCGCCCTACGTGGATGGCAAAACTCACAGTGCTCGAACAGACCCCGGCAGAGCTGGGGTATTCTTTTCCTCCCGAGTGGTACCCGCACAAGGGGACGTGGTTCTCGTGGCCGCGGCCGGAGGGGATCTCGTTTCCGGACAAGTACCACACGGTGCCGGAGAACCTCGCGCGGATCATGTGCCAGATCGCGTCGCGTGAGGAAGTGCACGTCAACGTGCCGAACGGGAACTACGTCCGGATCGTGTCGGAGCAGTTGAAGCAGCACGGGTGTCCGCTGCGGAACGTGTTCTTTCACCAGATCAAGACGAACGAGAGCTGGTGCCGGGACCATGGGCCGGCGTTCGTGCTGAAGAACGGGCGGGGCGGGAAGACGCGGGCGGCGGTCGTGGACTGGGGGTTCAACGCGTGGGGGGGGAAGTACCCGCCGTACGACGACGACGACGCGGTGCCGACGCGGATCGCGGAGGAGTTCAAGCTGCCGGTGTTCTACCCGGGGATCGTGATGGAGGGCGGGGCGGTCGACTTCAACGGGGCCGGGACGGTGCTGACGACCGAGTCGTGCCTGCTGAACAAGAACCGCAACCCGAAGCTGTCGAAGCGGCAGGTCGAGCGGTACCTGAAGGACTATTACGGGCAACGGCACGTCTGCTGGCTGGGGGACGGGATCGTCGGGGACGACACGGACGGGCACGTGGACGACCTGGCGCGGTTCGTGGACGAGCGGACGATCGTGATCGGCGTCGAGGAGGATCCGAAGGACGAGAACTACGAGATCCTGGAGGAGAACCGGCGGCGGGTGCGGCTGCTGAAGGATCAAGATGGGCGGCCGTTCGACGTGGTGGAGATCCCGATGCCGGGGGTGGTCGAGCACGACGGGCAGCGGCTGCCGGCGACGTACGTGAACTTCTACTTCGTCAACGGCGCCCTGCTCGTGCCGACGTACCGCCACCGGAAGAACGACCGGAAGGCGCTGCAAACGCTGCAGAAGGCGCTGCCGAAGCACGAGGTGGTCGGCATCGACTGCGTGGAGCTGATCTGGGGGCTGGGCGCGATTCACTGCCTGACCCAGCAGCAGCCGAAGTTCTGACCGACGGGGTCCCGGTGGGCCGCGCGTCCACGGGAGGTTGTCCCGCGGCCATCGATCTGCCGATGAGAATTGTGTAAAGGCCGCGGAAATGTTCCGCACAAGGTTTGGGGGGCGTAGTATTATCCCTGTCCAACAAATGGGGCCCGCGTTTCGCGGCGCCCGCGAGGAACCCAAGACGATGAGCACGGACCTTTCGGTCGCCGGCAACGCGACGTCCCCCGCCACCAACGGCAGCAACGGCAACGGGGCCCCCGTGCGCGTCGACGTGACCGCGCCGGCGCGGGGCTGGACGCCCGCCGACTCCGCGCGGCTGTACGGGATCGACGCCTGGGGCCAGGGGTACTTCTCGGTCACGCCGGAGGGCACGGTCGCGGTTCACCCGACCGGGGAGCGCGAGCGGAAGATCGACCTGAAGAAGCTGGTCGACGAGATCCGCGAGCGGGACATCCACGTCCCGCTGCTGGTGCGGTTCACCGACATCCTGAAGCACCGGGTCGGCAAGTTGTACGAGGCGTTCTCCAAGGCGATCAAGGACCACGACTACCGGGGCCGCTACCGCTGCGTCTACCCGATCAAGGTCAACCAGCAGCGGCACGTGGTCGAGGAGATCCTGGACTTCGGGCGGGAGTACGGGTTCGGCGTCGAGGCCGGGTCGAAGCCGGAACTGCTCGCGGTGATGGCGCTGGTCGGCGACGACCAGACGCCGATCATCTGCAACGGGTTCAAGGACGACGAGTTCATCGAGGCGGTGATCCTGGCGACGAAGATCGGGAAGAACATCATCCCGGTGGTCGAGAAGTTCAGCGAGCTCGAGCTGATCGTGAAGTACGCGAAGCTGCACAACGTGAAGCCGAGCGTGGGCGTGCGGGTGAAGCTGTCGGCGAAGGGGGCGGGGCGGTGGGAGCAGTCGGGCGGGGTGCGCTCGAAGTTCGGGCTGTTCATCAGCGAGGTGATCGACGCGCTGGAGTACCTCCGGAAGAACGACATGGGGGACTGCCTGAACCTGCTGCACTTCCACCTCGGCAGCCAGATCAACAATATCCGCAACATCAAGAGCGCGATCATCGAGCTGACCCGCGTGTACGTCGAGATGCAGCGGCTCGGGGCCGGGCTGCAGTACATCGACGTCGGCGGCGGGCTCGGGGTTGACTACGACGGGTCGAAGACGAACTTCGAGTCGTCGATCAACTACGGCATACAGGAGTACGCGAACGACGTCGTCTTCCACATCAAGGAGATCTGCGACCAGTGCGGGGTCGACCACCCGACGATCGTCAGCGAGTCGGGGCGGGCGATGGTCGCGTACCACAGCGTGCTCGTGTTCAACGTGCTCGGGTGGTCGGGGTTCAAGCGGTTCGACCTGCCGACCGCGATGACCGGCGCGCAGCGGGACGAGCTGCCGGCCCCGGTGCAGAATTTGTTCGACACGTTTGTCGGGATCAATGAGACCAACTGCACCGAGTACTACCACGACGCGCAGATCGCCAAGGACATGGTGCTGAACCTGTTCAACCTCGGGTACTGCTCGCTCGAGCAGCGGAGCCTGGCCGAGCGGCTGTACTGGGGGATCTGCGCGAAGGTGCTCAGCTTCGTGAAGAAGCTCGACTACGTGCCGGAGGAGTTCAACGGCCTGGAGTCGACGCTGTCGGACACGTACTTCTGTAACTACTCGATCTTCCAGTCGATGCCGGACTCGTGGGCGATCGACCATTTGTTCCCGATCATGCCGATCCACCGGCTGGACGAGGAGCCGACGTGCCGCGGGATTTTGGCAGACATCACGTGCGACTCCGACGGCAAGGTCGACAAGTTCATCGACAAGCGGGACGTCAAGGAGACGCTCGAGCTGCACCCGTACGAGCCGGGGAAGGACTACTACATCGCCGCGTTCCTGGTCGGGGCGTACCAGGAGATCCTGGGCGATTTGCACAACCTGCTCGGGGACACCAACGCGGTGCACGTGACGATCGACGAGCAGGGCCGGGCCGAGGTGGACGAGGTGATCGAGGGGGACACGGTGCGCGAGGTGCTGCACTACGTGCAGTTCAACGCCGACGAGTTGATGCGGACGATGCGGAAGAGCGTCGAGCGGGCGCTGCGGGACAGCAAGCTGACGCTCGACGAGAGCCGCGTGCTGCTGAAGTTCTACGAGAACGGGCTGGAGGGGTACACTTACCTGGAGTAAGCCCGAAACCAGAATCCCGAAAGAAGCGGCAACGCCCGAATCGCGAAAAGGCGATTCGGGCGTTGCCGTTTGCAGTTTGACTCGGGCTTCGGGTTTCGGGTTTGGGTAGATCGTTTCGTTTCAATCCGGCGGCAGCAGGAGCGGGAATCGAGAAGCCAGTATCGGGAAGCGAGAAGAAGACTCGCCCGGTCGGCGCGTCTTTCTTTGTTCGCCGTCCCGCCGCACTCTGGCTTGCTACAGCCGTAGGTCCGCCAGCGAGCGGACCTCGTGACCCGGGCTCGTGCCTTGGCCCAGCTCGATCGCCTCGAGCGTGGTGGCCTGGGCGTTGCGGACGTTGATGCCGAAGTCCAACCCGGTGAGGGCGGTCACGTCCTGAGCTTTCACAAAGAAGATCCTGGCCTGCTCGGTGGTCAAGGTCTCCAGGGCGTCCACGATCGGAGTGCCCTTGAACCGGTCGAGCTGAAACTGCTGGCTCATCAGGAAGGCGGCGGCGCGGAGGCGTTGGCCGTCGCTGCAGACGACGATCTTGTAGAACGCCTTGGGGACGCGGACGCCGAGGAACTTCGGATCCGGCGAGCGGGCGCCCCTGGGGTTGATCGGGAGCGCCAGCGTCCCGCCCCTGGGCGTGCCGGTGGCGCGGGGGGCGTCGAATACCGCGCCGGTGATGACGCAGGCGCGGCGGGTCTCGGCGGCGAAGACTTCGATGCAGTAGTCTTCCAGCCCCTGCCACGCCTTGCCCTTCTGGTTGAAGTCGAAGACCTGCGGGGCGGCGTTGGGGAAGTAGAACGTGTCGACCGACGACCGCGCGGCGGCGGCGGGGGTCTTGCCCCAGGTCGCGTCCTCCTGCTGCACCTGGTGTCCGCGGTCGAACGGGCTCTTGCGCCTCTCCGACTGGCCGACGGCGCGGACTCCGGGGCTGGGCTCGTAGAACTCGTCCCCCACTTCGCGCCCGTTCAGGCGGGGGTCGTTAATCCACTTCGGGTCGTTGCTCGGCTGGGAGTAGCGGCGATTGTCGTCGACGTTCACGGCGCTCCAGATCGCGAGCCGCCGCTGGTTGCTCAGGAGGACCGAATGCCGGTCGTAAGGCAGCACGGTCTTCTGACCGCCCGGGCCCCAGGTCATCGGCGCGTTGAAGGGGAAGTTCTTCGCGATCCGGGGGACGGTGACGCGCAGCGTGCCGGTGCCCAGGAAGTCCTCCCGGTACCCCTTGCGATCGGACAGGTCGTCACCGTCACGGGACGGGTAGCTGGTGATCGCGCCGACGGGCGGCTTCTTGACGGCGGCTTCCAGCCTCCAGTCCTCGGACACGGCCGACGGGACGCCGGACACCGTGACGCGGGCCCGCCGGGCGACTGCCGCCGGAGGCCTCCCGTCGGCCCCGCCCCATTGCGGTCCGCCCACGATCACCGGGACGGTAACGCTCGCGCCCCGCACGCCGTCCGTGAAGACCGGGCGGTGCACGGGGCTGGGTGCGCCGGCCAGCACCGCCCGGGCCGACTCGTGGTCGGCGTGCTCCGCGCGCAGGGCCTCCAGGATCGAACTGATGCGGATGCCGGCGTTGGCCAGCCAGGCGATCTGGCTCTCCTTCATCTTGCCGGCCCGGAACACGTGGCGGTCGGTCGTCAGGATCTGGCCCTTGCCGTTGGTCAGCGGCACCCCGCTGTGGTGCAGCGCGACGACCTGCCACGAGTTGTTGAACACGGGCGAGCCGGAGGAACCGCTGACCGTGTCCGTCTGGTACCACAGCGTGTGCCCGACGTAGTCGACCAGCTTGTTCTCGCGGACGCAGACCTGCTTACGCTCGCCGGCCGGATGCTGGATGATGGTCAGGTATTCGTTGCGGCGCGTCTTCCCTGGCGTGGGGTCGAGCGTGAGCCAGCCGAAGTCGTCGAGGGCGGTCGACCCGTCGATCGCGCGCGGCATGACCGCGGCGAGGCAGAAGTCCAGGTCGCCGCGGACGATCGGTCGCACGGCGGTGTCGAACTCGAACGTCACCGGCACGCGGTCGCCGCCCAGCACGTCGTGCTCGTACCCGAACTCGGCACACGCGTACCGCACGTGGTCGGTCGTCGGGAGGACGTGCTGGTTGGTCAGCAGCACGCCCCGTGCGACCAGGCACCCTGTGGCGAAGCCGACCGTTTGCCGTACCGAGTTCAGCAGGCGGACCCGGCAGACCGCGCGGGCGCACGCCACGCCGCGCTCCAGGTAATTGACCGGGACGAGGTCGTTGCCCTTGATGATCCGCTCGAGGATGCGCCGGCCGAGGTCCGGGTCGGCGGTCGCCGCGCGCTTCATCCCGAAGCTGCGCGGCGGCGCGTCGCCCGACGGTTCGGGCCTGGCCTCGGCGGCGACGCGGCGCCTCCAGTCCTGCGCGGACAGGGCCCGGACGAGCGCCGGGTCACGGACGACGTCGGGGTCGGGCGTTCGGCTCTGGTGCAGGAGCGTCGGCACGAGCATAACGTGACCTGCAACTTGTTGACGGGGCGCACGGAACGCGCTCGACCACGGTTAGATCGTCCCGGCCCAGTCGGGCGGGAGCAGGAGCACGGGGATCTTGGTGTTCTTGATCAGCTCGACTGGGACGTTGCCGGCCAGGAGGCGGGCGAAGACGTTCTTGCCGGTCAGGCCGAGGACGATCAGGGAGACCTCGCGCTCGGCGGCGACGTTCAGGATCGCGCGGGCGATGTCCTCGCTGAACATCAGGAGGGTCTGGACGGCCAGCCCCTTGTCGGCCAGCGCCTGGCGGAGCATGCCGATGGAGGACTCGCCGTCCTGCTGCTCCTGCTCGCGCATCTGCCCGCCACTCGGGCGGGAGACGTGGACGACCAGCACGTCGGCGCCCAGGCGCTTCGCGAGGTCGGCCACGGGGTCCACGACCTTCTGCGCCGCCCACGGACTGCTGACCGCGATCAGGATTCGACTCATGGCGGTGCGGATTCTAACGCCGGCGGGGTTCCCGGTACATGATCGTCCCGGGCGGGGCGCGCGGGGGTGAGCGGCGGGGGCGGCGAGGGAACTTTGCTGCTGCCCGGCCGGCCGCGTGACGTGGGTGACGGACGGGCGGGCGGGCGGGCGGCGTTGGCGGTCGGGGTGGGGGTGGTTTAAACTGTCGGCCCGCGCCGCGGCCGCCGCGTCCCCGTTCGGGAGCCGGTCGGGCGCCGACGTATGACCGCACCGCACGATCCCACCCCCCCTGCCGATCCGCCCGCCGCCCCCGCACCCGATCCGGTCGATCCCGCGGACGGCGCGGCGCGTCGGCGGCGGGCGTTGGTCGTCCCCGGGCCGCCGGCCGACCCCAGGCGCCACCACCGCCTGCTGACGACGTTGCTGTTCCTCGCGCTGGCGGTGCCGTGGGTGTCGGCGTTCTTCGAGTGGCGGTACTACACGCAGGCGACGATCCTGCTGACGCGCAAGCCGTGGGCGTGGGGCGAGCTGCCGCTGGTCTGGGTGTTCTACGCGAAGACGCAGCTGCTGCTCGCGGTCGGGGTGGCGGCCGGGGCGGTGCTGGTCGCGCGCGGGTGGTGGCGGAGCGGGCTGCTCGCGTACGTCCTGTGGACGTTCGTCGTGCTGTTGTACGTCGAGGTCGAGAAGCAGATTTACACGCGGACGAACGTGCACCTGCACGAGTACGCGAAGTTCCTGGCGGGCCCGGACGCGGCCCAGTGGGCGGGGAACCTGCACGCGACGCGGTACCTGGCGCAGGTCGCGCTGGGGGAGACGTTCCAGGTGGCGGTGTGGCTGCTGTTCGGCGGGGTGCTCGGGTCGGCGGCGCTGTGGCGGTACGCGGCGGGGCGGGCGGCGCCGCGGGTGTTGGCGGGGCTGGCCGGGGGGCTCGCGGTCGCGTGGTGCGCGGTCGCGCCGGCGCAGTGGGCGTACCGGGACCGGACGTCGCTGCAGCAGCTCCACGCGCTGCTCCCGTTCAACTTCCGGTGGAGCGCGCCGGGCGTGACGTTCGTGGACACGGAGAAGTTCGCGGGCCCGATGAACGCCGCGCTGGCCGACACGTTCGCGACGGCGTGGCCGCGGCTGTACGCCGGGGTGCCGGCGGACGCGGGGGCGACGTTCGCGGGCGGGCCGCGGCCGAACGTGATCTTCGTCGTGATCGAGAGTTTGCGCGCCGACGCGCTGCGTCCGGACGTGATGCCGCGGCTGACGGAGCTGAGCCGGCGGGGGCTGCGCCTGACGAACCACTCGGCGGGCGCGAAGATCTCGCACTACGGGCTGTTCGGCCTGCTGTACGCGCGGCCGGGGCTGGCGTACTACGCGACGGTCGACCACCACGTCCACCCGCAGGCGTGCGTGTCGTTCAAGGGGTCGGGGTACGAGACGCACTACGTGTCGTCGGCCGACCACCGCGGCTGGATGAGCATGGACGAGATGGCCAGCGAGCGGACGTTCGACCGGATGCAGTTGTTCCTCGCGGGGACGTGGCCGGCGATGGACCACCGGGCGCTGAAGGAGGCGGCGCGGCTGGCGAACGAGCCGGGCGGGAAGCCGAAGTTCATCACGGCGTTCCTGGTGTCGACGCACTTCCCGTACGCGTACCCGGACGAGTTCGCCAAGCGGTCGCCGGTGGTCAAGAAGGACTGGATCATCGTCCAGATGCGGAAGGAGCGCGACCGGATCCCCCTGCTGAACCGGTACCACAACTCGTGCGAGTTCATGGACGACGTGGTGGCGGACTTCGTCGAGTCGATCGATTTGTCGCGGAACCTGGTGGTGATCACGGGCGACCACGGCGAGTCGTTCTGGGACGACGGGGTGATCGCGCACGGCGGGCGGTGGTCGGACGTGCAGTGGCGCGTCCCGGCGATCCTGATCGGGGCGGGGGTCGAGCCGCGGGAGTTCACCCGCCGGACGGTTCACCAGGACCTGCTGCCGACCGCGCTGCACGTGGCGGCGGGGCGGCCGGTGCCGATCCGGAACGTCACCGGCCGGGACCTGATGACGGACCCGCCGGACTCGGAGTTCACGATCCTCTGCTCCGAGGCGACGCACGATTACGCGCAGTTCCTGCTGACCCGCAACGAGGGGCGGCGGCTGCTGATGGAGATGCCGCGGAACCGGGACGAGATCCTGGTCAACGCGTCGGTCGACCCGATGGGCGTGCAGGACCCGTTCAGCGTCCCCGCGGCCGAGGAGGCCAAGGACTGGGGGCGGGGCCTGTCCGACATCTTCAACCGCCTGACGGACCCGGCCGCGCCGCCCGGGCGCTAGGCGTTTGGGAGGCGGGATGCCGGCGCGTAACGTGAACCCCTGTAACCGACCGCGTTGACCGCCCTTGTCAAGCGGGGGGCGGTTGTTATACTGTTCGATTCTTCAAACTTTGGACAGAACTCGGAGACCCATGGCCGTCAAGATCAGACTCAAGAGGATGGGGCGCAAGAACCACCCGTTCTACCGCCTGAACGCTATCGATTCCCGCAGCCCGCGTGACGGGCGGGTGATCGAGGAGCTCGGTTATTACGATCCACGGAACAAGGAGGCGGGCAAGCAGTTCGTCGCAAAGCTTGACCGCTGCACGCATTGGCTCAACGTCGGGGCGATCCCGTCGGAGACCGTGTCGTCGCTGCTGAAGAAGGCTGGGGTCGAGCACAAGATGTTGCGGTTGCCGAAGCCGGGCAAGCCGAAGGCTGCGCCGGCCGAAGCGAAGAAGGCTTAAGAAAACTCACGACGCGCTCGATTAACCGTCGGGCGCGTCGCTTACGTTGATCGTCGGGATGCCGACCCGGCTGCCATGGCCATCCGGATTGACATCCTGACGCTGTTTCCGGAGATGTTCGGCCCCGTGCTGGGGACGAGCATCCCGAAACGGGCGGCCGAGAAGGGTTTGGTTTCGTACCACCTGACGAACATCCGTGATTTCGCGACGGATGCCCATAAGTCGGTGGACGACAAGCCGTTCGGCGGCGGGCCGGGGATGGTGATGTTGTGCCAGACCCTGTTCGACGCGGTCGATCACGCCGAACGACAAGACGCGCGCCCCGCGACGCGGATCCTGCTGAGCCCGCAGGGGCGGGTGTTGAACCAGGCGCTGGTGGAAGAGCTCAGCCGTAAGGAGCGGCTCCTGCTGGTGGCCGGACATTACGAGGGCTTCGACGAGCGGATCGTCGACGGCCTTCAACCGATGGAATTGTCCGTCGGGGATTACGTGCTCAGCGGTGGGGAGTTGGCGGCGATGGTGGTCGTAGACGCCGTCGTCCGGACGCTCCCCGGGGTGCTGGGCGCGCAAGACGGCGCGGCGGACGAGTCGTTCGCCGACGGCCTGTTGGAGTATCCGCAGTACACGCGGCCCCGGGAGTTCCGGGGGATGACGGTTCCGGACGTGCTGCTGAGCGGTAATCACAAGGTGATCGCGCAGTGGCGGCTGGAGCAGCGAAAGATCCGAACGCAGGCGCGCCGGCCCGACCTGTGGCAAGCGTGGCAGGACCGGCAGGCGCCCGGTGGCAGTGAGTAGAACGAACATCCGAAATGGTTTGCCGTCCGTCGCTTTGATGGCGCGCGAGACCGGCCTGGAACGAACGGAGACGAAGTCATGACGAACAGCATCATCAAGGCGGTCGAAGCGGCGCACCTGAAAAAGGAAGTCCCGACGTTCGAGGTCGGCGACACCGTCGACGTCGCCACCCGGATCGTCGAAGGGGACAAGGAGCGCATCCAGACGTTCTCGGGCACCGTGATCATGCGGAAGGGCGCGGGGGTCAGCGAGACGTTCACCGTCCGCCGAATCGTGAACAACGAGGGCGTCGAGCGCATCTACCCGGTGCACAGCCCGTTCATCGCGAACATCACCGTCAAGCGGAGCGGCGAGCGGCGGCGGGCGAAGCTGTTCTACCTGCGGGACCGCGTGGGCAAGGCGGTTCGGCTGGTCGAGAAGCGGAAGACGAAGAAGGACGACGCGAAGGCGGGCGAGGGCGGGAAGCCGGAGTTGGCGGGGGCGGCGAGCTAAGCCTTCGGGTCTCAAGCAGAACATGGGCCGGCGCGGATGGCGACATCCGCGCCGGTTTCTTTTTGCGCGTTCGATCAGGTGCGGGGCGGTGCTCTCGTCGTTACCGCTGCGCCTTGGCGGACGGTCGAGCCCATAGCGATCGACTGGCGACCGGGAACTCGCAACTGCGTGTCGGCCGCAGAGGCACCATCACGACGGGGATGACGAACGAACGGGCCCGCCCGTGCATTGAGCTGCGCTTATCCTGTTTCGACCAACGGCGCCATCGACTGGCGGCACCCCTGCGCCGCAGACCGTCGCCGATGAAGTCACTCTCGCCGCAGCGCTCGCTCGGGCACCCGCTTCGCGCGTGACGCCGTCGATTGGCGGCGGCACCGGCGCGAGCCCCGACCCGCCCACCGGACCGGGTCGCCCAAGCCCTGCAAGGCGTCGGCGGTCTAGCAGGCGACGTCGTGTTCGAGAAGTCGGTCGAAGGCTGGGGCACCGGCACACCGTCCGTCAGATCTGTGCGGCACACGCCTCGAGCTGGACCGGTCGGATTGCGCTCCCATCGGAGAACTCATCCATAAAGTTGGACAAGGCGTGCATCGCACCGGTTGAAATCTCGCTCCCGTTCGGCCATACTTGGTGTCTCGACAACCGGTCGGGCGTGTACCCAAGTGGCCAACGGGGTCAGACTGTAAATCTGATGGCTTATGCCTTCGAAGGTTCGAATCCTTCCGCGCCCATAACACCTGAAACCCCGCAGAAATGCGGGGTTTCTTCGTTTTCGACCCGTCCCCACGTCCTGCTCCGCACCCGCACTGGAAACACTGAAAATGGTGCGTTAAGCGCAACAATACGCAGGTGGTGCGCCCCATTCCGCGCCCCATTTTGTCTGGACGGTGTTCGGGCGGTGGCCGAGGTGGACGTGCGTGGGGAAATCCCAGTACCCTGAGCCTGAGTTGGGCAACACGAATCACTCTATGGACGATCTCTCGCGATGGAGAAACACCCGTCCCAAATCAAACCGGAGTCGTGGCTCGTTTCGGCGGGTCGCGCCTCGGAGCCGGGATCGCCACTGAACGTGCCGCCGATACCCGCGTCGAACTTCATCATCGGCAGCGGTCGCGAATACTCCCGAGACGACGGTACGCCGACATGGGAGGCACTGGAGGAGGTCGTCGGCGGGCTGGAGTCCGGCAGCGCCGTGGCGTTCGCCTCGGGCATGGCAGCCATCGCCGCCGTGTTCGACCAGCTCGCGACCGGTGCCACCGTGGCGCTGCCGGACGACTGCTACCAAGGTGTCGCGGGCCTCGCGGCAGCAGGGGCCGAGCGAGGGCGCTGGTCGGTGCGGCGGGTGGCAGTGGACGACACGGACGGCTGGGTCCGCGCGTGCGGCGATGCCGACCTGATCTGGCTCGAATCCCCCTCGAACCCGCTGCTGACCGTCGCTGACTTGGAGGCCGTCTGCGCGGCCCCGCGTAAGCGCGGCGCGATCGTGGCGGTGGACAACACGTTCGCCACGCCCCTGAACCAGCAGCCGCTCGGGTTCGGGGCTACGGTGTCTCTCCAGTCCGCGACCAAGTTCATCGGTGGGCACTCCGACCTTCTAGCGGGGGTCGCCACGACTAAGGACGACGCGCTGTGGCGCGCCCTAAGGAAGTCCCGAGAGTTGGCCGGGGCGACACCGGGGGCGATTGAAGCGTACCTCGCCGTCCGTGGCGCGCGGACGCTCGCGATCCGGCTAGAACGTGCGCAGCGGACCGCCATGATGCTCGCGGAGCGGTTGGAGGAGCACCCACTGGTCTCGCGTGTCCGGTATCCAGGTTTGCCGTCACACCCGACTCACGCCGTTGCTAAGCGCGTGCTCAAAGGCTTCGGGACGATCATCTCTTTCGACCTGCGAGGCGGGGCCGAGGTTGCCGATGCCGCCTGTCGGAACGTGCGGCTGGTCTGCCACGCTACGAGCTTGGGGGCGGTCGAATCGACCATTGAACGACGGGCCGCGTTCCCCGGACAGGGACACCTCCCGCCGTCCCTCCTGCGACTCAGCGTCGGGATCGAGCACGCGGGCGACCTCTGGACCGACCTCGACTCGGCCATCCGCGCTGCGGCGATGTGACTCTCGGGCGTCCCGCGCCTAATATCGGGCAAACTGTTCTGCTGTTCTGCCACTCATGGCCCGGACGAGGTGCGCCGTACCCGGTTACGACAAGACGACGCTCTGTGAAAGGAGTGTCGTTATGGCATGGCTTTATCTCGTACTGGCTGGCCTGCTTGAGATCGCGTGGCCGGTGGGCCTGAAGGTCGCGCAGTCGCCCGCAACCCGGTGGGCCGGGATCACGATGGCAGCCGTCGGCATGGCCGTCAGCGGCTGGCTGCTCTGGCTGGCCCAGCGGCACATCCCGATTGGGACGGCCTACGCGGTGTGGACGGGCATCGGTGCCGCCGGGACGTTCCTCGTGGGCGTCATGTACTACGGGGACCCCACGTCGGTCGGCAGGTATCTGGGCGTGGCGTTGATCGTCGCCGGGGTGATCACGTTGAAGTTGTCGCACTGACGCCGCGTCCGGGTGATGCTACCGCCCGGTATGATCCGTGCATGCGCATCCGCCCCGCCCACGACGGTGACGCCGCCGCGATCTGGGGGATCACGCCGTCGCCGACTCCCGCATCCGCTCGACATCTCGGCCCGGCGGCTCACCGAAGTGCTTCTTGTAGTCGCGGCTGAAGTAGGCGGGGTCTTCGTAGCCGACCTTATACCCCGCTTCGCCCGCGTCGAGGTTCTCGCTCAGCATCAGCCGCCGGGCCTCCTGAAGCCGCACGGTCTTTTGGAACTGCAACGGGGACATCGCCGTGACGGCCTTGAAGTGGGCGTGGAACCCGGACGCGCTCATTCCCAGTTCCTTCGCCACCCGCTCGATCCGCAGCGGCTTGTCGTAGTTCTCCCGAAGTTTGGCGACCGCGCGGACCATCCGGTGGGCGTGCCCGCCGAACGTGGCGAGGTGGCGCATGCGGCTGCCCTGCGCCCCCGATAGGAGCCGGTAGACGATCTCCCTGACGATCAGCGGGGACAGCGCCCGGTAGTCGTTCGGCTTGTCGAGTAGGCGGACGAGCCGTACCACCGCGTCGAGCAGGTCCGCGTCGAGAGCGCTGACATCCACCGCGCGCACGCCCCCGTCGCCGCGCGGTTGAACCGCGCCGGACTCCACCAACACTTGCGCGACGACGGACGGGTCGAGTCCCATCCGCAGGCCCAGATACGGCTGCTCGGGTGACGCTTCGACCACCTCGGCGGTCATCGGCAGCCCCACCGTGCTGATCATGTACTCAGCCGGGTTGTACCGGAACACCTCGCCGCCGAACGTGAGCGCCTTGGCCCCCTGCGCTATGACGCAGAAGCACGGGTCGAGGAAGCCGTGGACGAGATCGTGCGGTCGGGCGAAGCGGGAGATGTACAGGCCGGGCTGCGGCTCGGCTACGCCGTCGCGGGGCAGCGCCCGCGCCAGCCGTTCCGCGAGTTCCGCCCGGTCGGCTTCGATCCGTTGGACGTGCCGCTTCGTCGATGGGGCCGTGGTGTTCATCTTCCGCATCCTAGATACCTCCGATCCCCGCGCCGCCGCGAAGTGCCCGGCTTTAGAGGGTTGTACAAGCAGTGTGGAGGTTCGTCCTAACGGCTCTCGTCGGCACCCTCGTAAGGTCTGTCCAGCATGATGATCGACAGAAGCAGTCTAAGTCGTCGGTCCGGCCTCAAGCTGATGGCGGGGCTGGCCGTCGTGTCAATCGGATACCCCGCATCGGCGGATTCACCGAAGAAGAACATGGAGATCACGCGCGTCGGCTCACAGGCGTCGGCGAAGGGTCCGGCGGACTGGTTCACCGGGACCGTGCGGATCGACGCGCCGTTCGACCGCAAAGACCCGGCCCGCGTGAACGGCGCGACCGTCACATTCGAGCCGGGTGCCCGCACCGCGTGGCACGCCCACCCGCTCGGGCAGACGCTGATCGTCACGAGCGGGGTCGGCTGGGTGCAGCAGGACGGCGGGCCGGTCGAGGAAATAAGGCCCGGCGACGTGGTGTGGATGGGGCCGGGCGTGAAGCACTGGCACGGGGCGACCGCGACGACCGCGATGACGCACGTCGCCATTCAGGAAAAGCTGAACGGCTCGCCGGTGACGTGGATGGAGAAGGTGACCGACGAGCAATACCGCAGGTAAGCCGAACCCGAACAGGAGCAGACGATGACTAGGAATCAGAGCGCAAATTTCACAGGAAAGGTCGCCTTCGTGACCGGGGCCGCGAGCGGCATCGGCCGCGCCGCCGCGCTCGCGTTCGCCCGTGAGGGTGCCGCCGTGGTGGCCGCTGACGTGTCGGAGCAGGGCAACGAAGAGACGGCCCGGCTGATCAAGGAACAAGGCGGGCGGGCGCTGGCCGTGCGGTGCGACGTGACCAATGCCGAAGGGGTGAAGGCGGCGCTCGCGAAGACCATCGAGGCCTTCGGGCGGCTGGACTTCGCCTTCAACAACGCGGGCATCGAGCCGAAGAAGCCCGCGCCGACCGCCGAGTACGACGAGGACGAGTGGGACCGCATCCTCGACATCAACCTGCGGGGCGTCTTCCTGTGCATGAAGCACGAGATTCCGCTGATCCTCAAGCACGGTGGGGGCGGCGCGATCATCAACACGTCGTCCGGCGCAGGCGTCATCGGCATCAAGGGCAGCCCCGCGTACACCGCCGCCAAGCACGGCGTGATCGGGCTAACGAAGGCGGCGGCGCTCGACTACGCCGCCCAGAACGTCCGCATCAACGCCGTCTGCCCCGGCTACATCGAGACCCCGATGATGGACCGCTTCACCGGCGGCACGCGGGAGGGGCGGGCGAAGGTGGTCGCCGAGGAACCGGTCGGACGGATGGGGAAGCCCGAGGAGGTCGCCGCCGCCGCCGTCTGGCTCTGCTCCGACGCCGCCGCGTTCATGGTCGGCCATGCCCTTGTTATGGACGGAGGCCAGACGATCAAGTGACGCCCGCAGCTTCACGTAGAGCCCATGACAAGCACAGCAGCACACGACGACCAAGTTGACCTGCGACCAGCAGAAAAGGACGAACAGAAATGACTATTGCAAAACGATCTATCCTCACCGCCCTCACGACGTGCGCGATACTCTTCGCGCCCGTGCCCGACTGCCTCGCGGGCGACCCGACCAATGCACCCTCCACGAAGGCCCCGGACATGTCCAACGGGGCGGACAACTTCTACAAGAGCGACAAGGTGACCGTCGAGAAGGTCACGTTCAAGAACAAGCTGAACATGAAGGTCGTCGGGAACCTGTTCGTGCCCAAGGCGCTCGACCGGTCCCTGAAGTCGCCCGCGATCATCGTCGGGCACCCGATGGGCGCGGTGAAGGAGCAGAGCGCCAACCTGTACGCCACGAAACTGGCCGAGCGGGGGTTCGTCACGCTGTCGTTCGACCTGTCGTTCTGGGGTGAGAGCGAGGGCCAGCCCCGCCACACGGTTGCGCCGGACATCTACGTGGACGACTTCAGCGCCGCCGTGGACTTCCTCGGCAGGCAGCCGCTCGTCAACCGGGACCGCATCGGCGTGCTCGGCATTTGTGGCAGCGGGAGCTTCTCCATCGCCGCCGCCCAGATCGACCCCCGCCTGAAGGCCGTGGCGACAGTCAGCATGTACGACATGGGCGCGGCCAACCGCGACGGCCTGAAGAAGTCCACGACTGCCAAGCAGCGCAAGAAGGTGCTCGAAGAGGCGGCGGCGCAACGCTGGGCCGAGGCGGACGGTGGCGCGGCCAAGTACACGAGCGGGACCGTCCACGAGATCAACGAGAAGTCGCACCCCATCGAGCGGGAGTTCTTCGACTTCTACCGGACGTCGCGCGGCGAGTTCACGCCCGCGAGCACGACGCCGCTGCTGACGACGCACCCGACGCTTAGTAGCAACGTCGCATTCCTGAACTTCTACCCGTTCGAGCGGATCGCGGAGGTCTCGCCCCGCCCCATGCTGTTCGTAACCGGCGACAGCGCCCACTCGAAGGAGTTCAGCGAGGATGCATACAAGCGAGCCGCCGAGCCGAAGGAACTCGTCGTGGTTCCGGGCGCGGGTCACGTCGATCTCTACGACCGGGTGAACCTCATCCCGTTCGACAAGCTCACGACGTTCTTCACCGACAAGCTGAAGTAACACCGCCCGGTGGAGGCCCGGTCACATCACGAACACGTGGAGCAGACCATGCGGACGAACGAAGATGTTGGCGGGGTGACGAGCACGATGATCGCGATCATCACGGCAGTCACGTTGAGCATCCTATGCTCCTGTGACGCCGCAGAGCGAGTCCCGCAGTCCAAGCCTGCCACGAATGCGGGCGGACAGTCGCGGCCCGGAAGTGAAGCGATGAGCCTGAAGGTGCGAGTCAAGATCGGCCAGAGGACGTTCACCGCTACGCTTGAGGACAACCCGGCAACGGTCAAGTTTCGGCGGATGCTGCCGCTGACGCTCGACATGCCAGACCTTAACGCCAACGAGAAACACGTCCGCCTGCCCGAGCGGCTTCCGACCGACCTGACCAAACCCGGCACTATCCGCGCGGGCGACCTCCTCCTCTGGGGCGACAACACCCTCGTGCTCTTCTACGAGACGTTCCGCAGTTCCTACAGCTACACGCGGCTCGGCAAGCTCGACGACCCGACAGGACTGGCCGAGGCGGTCGGGTCGGGCAGCGTGACGGTGACGTTCGAGTCGAAATGAAATCGGAGAGCAGCAGGTCGGCCTACATTCAGGACTACCAGTCCTTCGAGCCCGTCGAGTGAAAGGCCGGTCACCCTGCTCGTTTGGCTCTCCTCGGCGATACCAGTTTTGGCCCTTTGTCGAGCCACCCCAAGTCCTCGATCCTGAGGTTCCGCGAGTACCGCTGGACGAGCGCCAACGTCTTCAGCCGAGCCAGAATCTGGACCCGCTTCGGCGACAACCCGTCCTCGTCGAGCCACCACGTGATCGCCGTCGAGCGGAGCGCGTGGAAGTCGATCACCTCGCCGCCCGGCAACCTCCACTCGATCCCCGCGCCTTTCAGATCGCGCCTGAACATGTCCACGATGGAGCCTGACGTGATCGGCATCGGGAAGACGCGATCCTCCGGTTCGAGCTGGGCCGCGTACTTCTTCAGCGCCGCAGCCAAATCGCTCGGGATCGGCACCTCGCCCGCCGTTTTGTTCTTCGCATCTTTGGCCTTTAGCGAGATCACGGCGGGCTTCCCATCGAGGTGCAGGTTCAGCTTCCTGAGCGCCCGCAGCTCGGACTGCCGGTAGCCGGTGCGGACCGCCGTCCAGTAGAGCATCTTCCGGTCGTGTGCCGTCCACCGGGCGTTCTGACCCTTGTACCTCACGAAGCTGGACATGTACTTCATCAGCGACCGGAACTGCTCCACCGTCAGGGGCTGGCGCTCGTACTCGGGATTCTCGTAGGCACCGGGGGCGTCTACCCACTCGTACGGGTTCTCGACGGCGACCCCGAGCCGGATCATCTCGTAGCCGAAGTCCTTCATCGCGATGATGTACCCGCGCCGCGTGGACGTAGCGATCTTCAGCGTCGAGAGGAAGTCCAGCAGCCCTCTCGCCGTGAGTTCGGAGAACTTCGTCGCGCCGACGCCCTCGCAGACGCGGCGCACCTTGTTCTCCTGCTGGGACGAGTGACGCGCCTTGTTGCTCCTGCGCCCCGCGACGATCTTGCCGTACGTGTTGATGTGCTCCTCCAGCGGCTTCGCACGTTCGAGCTGGCGCTGGTGCAGGAGCCCCAACTCGATCAACCGGTCAGCCAGCGACTGAGGCATTCCCTCGATCCATGCGCGCAGCTCGGGCGGTGGCGCGTCACCTTGCTGGCGTGCCCGGATCAGCATCTCGACCCGCTCGCCGATCCGGCGCGCCGTCTGCTTGTCCCGGTCGCCGGGAATTTTGACGACGCGCCCGTCGTGGTTCCGCACGCGGATGTCCCACTTCTGCTTGTTGAGCGAGGATGTGGGTTTGATCAGGTGCATAGGAACCTGATAGCGAACACTTGTGACCTTTCGAATGGCCATCCGTCATCTCCTCGCCTGCCGCACGAATGCGACAGGATTGGTTGGGGCGGACGGTGACCATTCGCGCTTGTTGGTCTACAAGGCGCCCGCTGAAATCCGGTACTATCAAGTTGTTGCCCCGAGAGCGGCGCCTTGGGTGCGTCAGTGTGGGAAGTTAAGCTCGGCCATTTCCTCGGGTTGTGCCTCGTTAGACGCGCTCTTCCCGTCCCGAATGTAGAACTTCTCGGCACTCGGCTCGACGTGTGCTCCGGCCTCGGGCAATTCCCCCGTCGCCACGAAATGCGACTTCAGCGCTGATCGCGACAGCCGTTCAACGACCACCACGGCGCTCGCGCAGTGTTCCTTGGCCCAGCGGAGCACAGGCTCCTCGTCGTCGATCAGGAGGTTGGGGCCGATCGCCCTAAACCCAACGACGCCAGCGGGTAGGTTTAAAGACTTACGCCGCCCCTTCATCTTCAGCAATTCCCCTTGAACCCAGCGTTCGAGTTGGAGCCCGAAGGCCACACGCTGACGGGGGTCGAGACCCAATCCGCTAAGTACACGACCGGCTTCCCCGAGGCGCTCCCTCGGTGGGCGATGCCGCTGCCCTTCGCGTACGACTCCGGGTTCAGCTCCTGGCCGTACATGACCAGCCGCGCCCCCGGGTTCATCGCGGCCAGGTGCTCGCCGGCGACCGACAGCATCCCGCCGGTGCCGGCCGTCGGGTCGTAGACCGACCGGACGACGCCGGGCTTGCTCAGCGCCTCGTCGTCCTCGACGAAGATCAGGTCGACCATCAGCCGGATCACCTCGCGGGGCGTGAAGTGCTCGCCGGCCGTCTCGTTCGACAGCTCGGTGAACCGGCGGATCAGCTCCTCGAACACCGTGCCCATCTGCGCGTTGGTGATCCTGTCCGGGTGCAGGTCGATGTTCGCGAACTTCTCGGCGACCAGGTAGAGCAGGCCGGCCCGGTGCAGCCGCTCGATCTGGGCGTGGAAGTCGAACCGCTCGAAGATGTCGCGGACGGCCGGCGAGAACGCCTGGACGTACGCGAACAAATTCTCGCGGACGTGATCCTGGTCGCCGGTAAGCGCCTTCAGGTCGAGCGGGGACGCGTTGTAGAACAACTGGCCGGCCTTGCGGAGCAGGAACGGCTCGACGTTGACGCCGGCCTTGCCGCGCTTGTCCAGCTCGGCCAGGACGGCCGGCTTGGTCGGCGCGAGCACGCAGTCGAGGCGCCCCGATACGTGGCAAATGCCACCCCCCTCGCCTCCAATCGATGTGTCTCAACTAAGCTCGATCCGATGTGAGGCAGCGATGTCGCCGCTATCGAACAAAATCCGAACATTCGACTTGTCCCGAGCCACGTGCAGGACTACAATCATCGTTTGTGGCCTCCGCTGCGGATGGGTATGCTTGCCTCGCACCTCACAAGGGAGGCTAGTGCCCGACAAAATCACAATCGACTTCTACCGTGTGCAGGTGCCCAACCGTGCACCTGCCTTTGATGCGATCTTAGCAGATGTAGCGAAAGCCGAGGTCGGCAATCGCAATGCAGACATTGCGGGTTCGCCGGTAAGGCTGCAAAGCGAGTCGTTCGGCGCGGACGTCATCGAGGGCGAGATCATCCGCATCCAAATGGATGACCTCCCGCCGAAGGCGGGCCTAGACGGGTCGGTTGGACCATTAGGTGTCACGGACGACGAAGGCATCGGGCACGAAACGAAGGCATCGGGCACGAAACCTCGTTCCTCTACTACATCCCACTTCGCGTGCTGGTGATTCAGCGTAGGAAACGGGGCGTATCTGCGAACATTTTTGCTCGGTACTTCGAGAGCCGGTCGAACTTACTGGGGCCGTTGGAGCTTGAGCCGGTTGCAATGCCTGACGCGATCGCGCGACTCATGAAGTTCAAGCAGGTGCGAAAGCTTCACGTGAGGGTTGCCGGGCTCGATCGGCTTAAAGCGTTTGAGGGAGATAACCAGTCGGTAAACGGCCTGATCAACATCGCGAAGGGATCGAAGAGCCCCGTCGTCGAGTTGGAACTCTCCGCCGGGCTGAAGCGGAAGGAGTCCGTGGACAAGGCCGGGGTCATCAACACGATCAAAGGGCTGATGGGGTTACCGGCGAACGTCGTCAATGTCGAGAAGATCGACGTTAGGGGGCGGGTGGACGAGGACATGCCGATCGACCACTTGCGGTTGCTCGATTTCGTGATGACCGAGAAGGGCGCGGTCGCGTCGGAGAAGCGTCGTGTGCCGTACCACTCGCGCGCGCAGGCGCTGCGGGATGCATTTAAGCGTCGCAAACCAGAACTGGAAAAGATGTTCGGACAACCTGGGGCAGGGCAATGAACCTTTGGACGGAGAAGTGGCACCCCGTACTTGGCGGGGCTGCGGCGGTCGCCATCGTGGCGACCTACCACGTCACAACCGAGTGGCAGCCGCCGGCGTCCGTGAAAGACCTGTTCGGTGGGGTGATAAACGTCTGCGCGATCGCCATTGGCTTCTTGGGGGCGGCGAAGTCGATCTTGCTGTCCATCGATGACAAGCCAATCGTCCGGCAACTTCGGGACGTCGGTGCCTTCGACAAGGTCATCCGGTACAGCATGAACGCCGTCAACTGGTCGTTCGCGCTGGCGGCGGGAACGGGCGTGGTGCTCTTGTTGGACATTGGCGCGCCGGCGGGTTCGCCCGGCACAGCGACTTCCGCCCCCAAAGCCTACAGCCCGTGGGTTTTCTGCGTCTGGTTTGGGCTACTTGTCGTCGCCTCTCTGGCGTACTACCGGATCATCCGCATCTTTTCGAATCTGTTGACCTTCAGTGATCGGCAAGCCGGATAAGAGTTCCGTGGCGGGAGCTCACTAGTGCGGGCCACAGAGCCGAAAAACGCAGAGAAGCCCGGGCGGACACCCTGCCCGGGCGTGGGTGTCTCGATTGAGGTTGAGTACGCGGTGCTGCACCTTAACTGGCTCGACCAGCGCCGGCAGATCGACGACACCCACTTGGTCGCGGTCCTGTGCGAGGCCGACCCAAGCGGGACACTGGAGCGGCTCTTCACGTGGTACGTCGAGCGGAAGCGGCCGACCTCCCCGGAGGCGCTGGCCGCCGGGCCGCTGGGGCAGGCGGTGCGGAAGGTCGGCCCCAGCGGTGCCCGGCGGGTCGGGGAGCGGCCGACCCGTCAGGGGGGCTCGGGGATCACCCCGGACTGCGGGAAGGCGACGAGGTCGCCGCACCAGCCGGGCTGCCCGGTGACCCGCCAAACGTCGCCGGGGGCGACGGTGCCGGCGAACACCAGTTGAACCAGGTCGCCGGCGTTGACCGAGACGGTATACGCGGCGAGGCCGTTGACGGTGAACATCTGCCCAGCGAAGGGGCCGGCCGCGGGGGCGACGTCGCGGTCGAACTGGACGGTGACGGTGTTGGCGTCGTCGTACTGGACCCCCGCCACCAGCGCCCCCGCTTGCGCCTGCGCCCTCTCGGATCCGCCCGCGCTATCGATGACGTGCCGGAGGTGTCGGAGGTGGGACAGGTGGCTCACCATGGGGGCTAATTTACCGAGGTGGCGGCACCCGGTGGGGGGCGAAGGCCTGACGCCTGCGAAACAGGCGTCGGCGTCGCTGAATTGGAGGCGGGACGTGTTCTGAGGGGGGCGAGAACTCGAGCCGCGACAGCCTGCAGAACAGGCTGTCAGACCACCATGATCGGGAGGAGGCGGCGCTCAGAATGGCCTGCAGAACAGGCGATCCGGATCACGCCGGGAGCTGAGGGCAACGGAGCGGGCGCACCGATTGCGTCCTCGGGCGGCGTCAGCCGCATTCAATCACGCGGCCTGTTAAGGATTGTTAAGGTGGCGGAGCCCGCCCGCACCCGCTCGCGGACGCTCTGGCGCGCCGTCGTCCCCCGTCGCGCATGCTAAGGCGGCGTCAGCCGATCATACCGCGTTGCGCGGGCGGTGGATCAGGTGGCGACTTAAACGGCCGGCTCCTTGCTGCGCCGGAATCTGCGCCGCCGTGCGAATGGCCGCTCCGATTCCGGGGGATTCCCCGCCGGTGTTCGGTTCTTCCCAGGACGCGAAAGGCGTCAGAAGGTCCGAGATGTGGGGGATGCGGGACACTGCTGTGAGGGGTCTGCGGCCGGTTTACCGTGGGGTGAGGACGGGCCGGGCCATAATGACGTGGCCTCGCTTTCCACGAGCTGGCCCGTCGTGTGTCAGCGCCTGTCGCCTGTCCGCTGCGACGCGCACGGGGGTGATTTCAGTTGCCGCCGGCACCGCCGGAACGGTACGATCCGCGGCCCAGGCTGCTAGTGGGCGGGTCTCGTTCTCCGCGGGGGGTTCGGGCGTTCCTCGCGACGGCGCTCGGGCGACGGAGGGAGATGCCGTGACCAAGCGGGTAGGCGGCGGTGGCGGGCGGCGTTCCAAAGGTCAACGGTCATCGCGCGGGCGGCGCGGCGCGCTCGCAGCCGCGTGCACCGGTGCGCGGCCGGCGGCCGCCGCGTTCGAGCCGCTCGAGGGCCGGCGGATGCTCGCCGTCGCCCCGGCGGGCCCGGCGTTCAACGTCAACCAGCCGAACCCGACGGACCAGTCGGACCTGGCCCTGGGCGTCGGCGGCACCGGCCGGTACGTCGCGGTCTGGACCAGCGAGGGTCAGGACGGCGACTCGTACGGCGTTTACGGCCGGGTGTTCGCCGCCGACGGGTCGCCGCTGACCGGCGAGTTCCTGGTGGCCCAGACGACGGAGGCGGTTCAGTGGAAGGCCGCGGTCGCGGTCGACGCGGACGGCGACTTCGTCGTCGCGTGGGAGAGCCACCGGAGCGGCGGCGTGATGGTGCGGCAGTTCACCGCGGGCGGCGTCCCCAAGGGGGACGAGTTCGTCGCGCTGTCCGGCTACGCCGCGAACCTGTCCGTCGCCTCGAACGCCGCGGGGGACTTCGTCGTCGTCGGGCAGAAGACCGTCGTCGTCGGCGGCAGCGTGGACGTCTACGGGCAGCGCTACACCGCGGCCGGCGCGACGGCCGGGTCGGAGTTCCGCATCAACGTGGACACGGCCGGCGACCAGTCGGACGCGGCAGTTGCGATGGACGCCGCCGGCGGGTTCGCGGTCGCGTGGACGACCGGCGCCGGGATCTACGGCCGGCGGTTCGACGCGGCCGGCGCGCCGCTGGGCGGCGACTTCCGGATCGACACCGTCGCGGCGACCGCCCACGCGAACCCGGCGATCGGCATGGACGACGCCGGCCGGTTCGTGGTCGCCTGGGACGCGAAGCCCGGCGCGGGCAACGCGACCTACGTCCGTCGCTACACGGCCGCGGGAACCCCGGCGACGGCGGCGGAGTCGGCGGTGAGCTTGGCCGCGGCCACCGAACGCCCGTCCCTGTCGGTCAACGCCGGCGGCGGGTTCGCGGCCACGTGGGTCGAGGCCGGCGTCCCGATGGGCCAGTTGTACGACGGTCAGGGCGCGAAGGACGGCGGGCCGTTCCGCGTGTACCCCGAGGCGACGGTCAGCGGGCCGGCCCCGGTCGCGCTGGCCGACGACGGCAGCTTCCTGGTCGCCTGGACTGGGCCGGACAACCCCCGCGCGGTGCAGGGCGGCGGGCTGTTCGCCCGCCGGTTCACCCCGGTCGGCGCCCCCGCGACGGTCGGCGACCTCGTCTGGCTCGACGGCAACGGCAACGGGGTCCGCGACGCGGCCGACCAGGGCGTCAACGGGGTCGCGGTCTACCTCTACCGCGCGGACGGGGTGCTGCTCGACGTGCGGACGACGGCGGACGGCGGCCAGTACCGGTTCGACGTCGTCCGCCCCGGCGACTCGTACTACCTGCGGTTCGCGCCGACCGGCCCGAACGTGTTCACCGCGCGCGACGCCGGGCCGGACGACGCGCGCGACAGCGACGCCGACCGGACGGGCCGCACCGCCCCGTTCGCCGCCGCGCCCGGGCAGGTCGACCTGACCCGCGACGCGGGCCTGGCCGCCCCGGCGACCGTCACCGGCACCGTGTTCGACGACGCGGATAACGACGGCGCCCGCGGACCGGCCGAGGGGGGCCTGCCTTACTGGATCGTCTCCGTCGACTACGACGAGGACGGGGCCCGCGACCCGGACGAGCCGTGGGCGGTCACGGACGCGACCGGGAAGTTCACGATCGCCGGCCTGAGCCCCGGCGGCTACCGGCTGGTCACCGGCGTGCAGACGGGCTGGGCGCTGACGACGCCCCCGATGACCGCCGTCGCAGCCGCCGGCGCGACGACGTCCGGGCTGCTGGCCGGGGCCCGCACGACCGTCGTCCCCCCGTCGCTGGCCCCCGCCGGCGGCGAGGCGCAGTTGAACGCGACGACCGCGGGCGCCCAGTCGACGCCGGCCGTCGCCGCGTTCCCGGACGGCTCCTACATCGCCGTCTGGACCAGCGCGAACCAGGACGGGAGCGGGTCGGGGGTGTACGGCCGGCGGTTCGCGGCCGACAACGCGCCGCTCGGGGGCGAGTTCCTCGTCAACCAGACGACGGCGGGGTCGCAGGCCCAGCCCGCGGTCGTCGCGCACGCGTCGGGCGCGTTCACCGTCGCCTGGTCGAGCGACCACACCGGCACGACCGAGGTGTACCTGCGCTGGTTCGATGCCGCCGGCGCGCCGGCGACCGACGAACGGCCGGCGGAGGCCGGTCGCACGCTCGCGGCCGGGGGGGCGGGGCCGGCGGTCGGGGCGGACGCCGCCGGCAACGTCGTCGTCGCCTGGACCACGTACGACACCGTCTCGACCGGGGGCCCGCGCGCCGGGATCTTCGCCCGGCGGTTCGACGCGTCGGCCGCGCCGCTGTCGGCCAGCGTGCGGCTCGACGGGGAGCGGCCGCCCACGTTCGATACCCCCGCGATCAAGGCGCCCGCGATCGCGGTCGGCCCGGCCGGTGACTTCACCGCAGTCTGGGACGTCAACCTCGGCGGGAGCGCGTACGCCCTCATGGGCAGGCGGTTCGACGCGGCAGGCGCCCCGGTCGGCGACCAGTTCGCGGTCCCCGCCTCGTCGGCCGGCGGCCACTCGAACGCCAGCGTCGCCCGGTTCGCCGACGGCCGGTTCGTCGTCGCCTGGCAGGCGACCCAGGGCGACGGCAGCGGCGGCGCGGTCCTGATGCGGCGGTTCAAGGCGTCCGGCGTCCCCGAGGGCGGCGACCTGGTGGTCAACACGTTCGCGAACGGGAACCAGGCCAACCCGGCGGTCGCGGTCGACGCGGACGGCAACGTCGTGGTCGCGTGGGACAGCCCGGGGAAGGACGGTACCGTCGCGATCGGCCTGCAGCGGTTCGACGCCGCGGGCCGGCCGGTCGGGATCGAGCTCCAGCCGAACACGTACACGGCCCGCAACCAGCGGCTCCCGGCCCTGGCCGTGACCGCGGCGGGCGACGCGGTGGTCGCGTGGGCGAGCGACGGCCAGGACGGGTCGGGGGACGGGGTGTTCGCGCAGCGGTTCACGCGGTTCCTCGACCCGGCCAGCGTCGGCGGGTTCGCGTGGAACGACGCCGACGGCGACGGCCGCCGCGACGCGACCGAGACCGCCCGCGACGGCGTGATCGTCAACCTGCTCAGCGAGCACGGGATGCTGCTGGGCACGGCGACGACGGCGAACGGCGGGCGCTACCGGCTCGACGGCCTACGCGGCGGCGCCCCGCACGTGGTGCAGTTCGTCGCCGCGGGCGTCGTGGGGACGCGGCAGGACACGGGCGGCGACGACGCGGCCGACAGCGACGTCTCCCCGTTCACGCTCCGGACGGCCCCGTTCGTCCTGCCGGCAGGCGCGGTCGACCTGACGCGCGGCGCCGGCCTGGTCGCGCCGGGCAGCGTCTCCGGGACGCTGTACGTCGACTACGACTCGAGCAACACCCGGGAGCCGGTCGAGCCCCCGCTGGCCGGGTGGACGGTGTTCGCCGACCTCGACCGGGACGGCCAGCTCGACCCGGGCGAGCCGAACGTCAAGACGGACGCGGCCGGCCGGTACACGGTGCCCGGGCTCCCGCCGGGGACCTACGCGGTCCGCGCCGTCGCGCAGGCGGGCTGGTCGCAGGTCACGCCGGCCGCGGACCTGGACGTCGACCTGCCGGTGGGCTACGCCTACCGCGGCCTCGACGTCGCGTTCCGCTCGACCGCGCCGGCGGCCGCCGTCGGCGGCGTCGTCTGGACCGACGCGGACGGCGACGGCGTCCGCGACGCCGGCGAGGTCGGGCGCGACGGGGTCACCGTCCGCCTGCTGACCGGCGCGGGGGCGACGGTCGCGACGGCCGTGACGGCGGGCGGCGGGCTGTACCGGTTCGAGCAGGTGACGCCCGGCGCGCCGTACGTCCTCGAGATCGTCCTGCCGTCCGGGACGCTGCTGGCCCGCCCGGACCGCGGCGCGAACGACGCGGTCGACAGCGACTTCGACCCCGCCACCCGCCGCACCGCGCCGGTCACGCTCGCGGCCGACCAGGCGGACCTGACCCGGGACGCCGGGCTGGTCACGCCGGCCTCCGTGGCCGGCACTGTGTTCAACGACGCGGACTCTGATCAGTTCCACGACGCGGGCGAGATCCCGCTCCCGGGTTGGGAGGTCTACCTCGACCTCGACGGGGACGGCCAGCGCGGGGCGGCCGAGCCGCAGGCCACGACCGACCAGGCCGGCGCGTACGCGTTCGCCGGGCTCCCGCCGGGGTCGTACCGGGTCGGCGTGCTCCCGCAGAGGGACTGGGCGCGGACGACGTCCGCGCAGGCCGCGACGGCCGCGATCCTGCCGGGCCAGGCCCGGGTCGGGGTCGACGTCGGGCAGCACACGGACGCCCCGCGCGCCCCGGTGACGCCGGTCGGCGGCGAGCACACCCCCCACGCCGCTTCCGCCGACCGGGAGAACCAGGTCGCGGCCGCGATGGACGCGGCGGGCAACTACGTCCTGACGTGGTACGGCCCAGGCGGGCTCCACGGCCGGCGGTACGACGCGAATGGCACGCCGCGCGGCCCCGCGTTCGTGGTGCACGCCGCCGGCGTGTCCGGGCCGGTCGTCGCGATGGACGCCGACGGCGCGTTCACCGTCCTCTGGGTCGACCGGGCCGGCGTGCAGGGCGCCGGGCCCGGCGTGTACGGCCGGCGGTTCGACGCGGCCGGGCTGCCGCTGGGCGCGGCGTTCCCGGTCCACACGGGGGTCTGGCAGGACGTCGACGCGCTGTCGGCCGGGATGGACGCCGGCGGCACGCTGACGGTCGCGTGGCACAGCAACGGCCAGGACGGCGACGGCCTGGGCGTGTACGCCCGCCGCTACAACGCGGCCGGCGTCGCGCTCGGCCCGGAGTTCCTCGTCAGCACCGCGACCGCCGGCGACCAGTCGTACCCCGACGTCGACGTGAACGCGGCCGGCGACGCGGTGATCGCCTGGTCTGGCCCCGCCGGCGCGGCTTACGTCCGCCGGTACGATTCGTCCGGCGCGGCGCTCGGCCCGGAGGTCGTCGCCAACCCGGATTCCCCGGCCCTCGCGCCCGTCGCCGTCGCGCTGGGCGACGACGGCGACTTCGCGGTCGCGTGGGTCAACGCCGCCGCCGCCAGCACCCGGCGGCTGCACGCGCGGCGGTTCGCGGCCGACGGCGCCCCGCAGGGCCGGCCGTTCGTCGCCTCGTCGCAGATCGGCCCGGCCGCGCCCGGCCTCGAGATGGACGGCTCGGGGAACTTCACCGTCGTCTACTCGGCCGGCACCGACGGCGACGACGCCGGCGCGTTCGCCCGCCGGTTCAACGCCGCCGGCGTCCCGCAGGGCGAGCCGTTCCGCGTCAACACCGCCGCCGCCGGCGACCAGTCCTCGTCCGCCGTCGCGGGCAACGCCGCCGGCGCGTTCGTCGTCGCGTGGACGACCGAATACAAGCCGTACGGGACCGGCGCGAACAGCGACGTGTCCGCCCAGCTCTACGCGGCCGTGCCCGACCCGGCCGCGGCCGCCGGCGTCGTGTGGGACGACGCGGACGGCGACGGCGTCCGCGACCCGGGCGAGCCGGGCCGCGACGGGGTCACGGTCATGCTCTACACGCCCGCCGGCGCGCTCGCGGACACCACGGTTACCGCCGGCGGCGGGCTGTACCGGTTCGACGCGCTGCTGCCCGGCGCGCCGTACCAGGTCCGGCTGTCGCTCCCGACCGGCGTGGTGTACGCGCCGTTCCGGCGGGGCGGCGACCCCGCCGCGGACAGCGACGTCGATTACCGGACGGGCGCCAGCCCCGCGTTCGCCGTGGCGGCGGCGGCCGGCGAGGCCCGGCTGGACGTCGGCGTCACGCCGCCCGGGTCGGTCGCCGGCGCGCGGTTCAACGACGTGAACGGCGACGGCGTGCGGCAGCCGGGCGAGCAGGGGCTCGCCGGGTTCGTCGTGTTCCTCGACGCCGACGGCGACGGGCTGCTCGGCCCCGGCGAGGCGAGCCGGGTCAGCGCCGCCGACGGGTCGTACTCGTTTACCGGCCTGACGCCGGGCGTCTACGAGCTGCGCGAACTGCCGCAGGACGCGTGGCAGGTGACGACGCCGGCCGCGCTCCGAACGGTCTTGGTGTCCGCGGGCGGGCGCGTGACCGCCGCGAACTTGGGCGGGCGGGCCGCCGCGCCGACCAGCGGGGTCGGCGCGGTCGGGGCTTCGTCGGTCGTCGGCGCGGCCGGGGGCACGATGACCGCCGGCGCGGTGGCCCCGGACGGCAGGTACGTGCTGGCGTGGCAGGCGTTGGAGGGGGCCGACAGCTGGGGCATCTTCGCCCGCCGGTTCGCGGCCGACGGGACGCCGCTCGGGGCGGTGATCCACGTGAATACGGTTACGGTCGGCCCCCAGACGGTGCCGGACGTCGCCGTGGACGCCGCCGGGAACTTCGTCGTCGTCTGGGAGCAGGACCAGGGCGGCGGCGTCCACGTCCGCGGCCAGCGGTACACGGCCGCCGGCGCGCGCGTGGGCGGCGAGTTCCCGGTGACCACTGTGCCCGGCCACTGGCGCGCGCCGCACGTGACGGGCCGCGGCGACGGGTCGTTCGTCGTCGCGTGGTACGGCGGGGACGGGAATCAAGCCGAGTTCTGGGACGAGTACCTCCAGCGGTACGACGCGGCCGGTCAGCGCGTCGGCGGGGCGACCCGCGTCAACGCCGAGGCGGAGGGGATCCAGTCGGGCGGGCTGCTGGGGACGGACGCCGCGGGCAACGTCCTGGCGGTCTGGGGCGACGGCGCGAGCGTGGTCCGCGGCCAGTGGTTCGCGCCGGACGGCGCGCGGCGCGGCGGCGAGGTCGTCCTCCACACGGGGTCCGCATGGTACGACCTCGCGGTCGCCCCGTCCGGCGACTTCGCGCTCGTCCGGACGTCGGGGTCGGCCGTGTACCTGCACCGGTACGCCGCGTCCGGCGTGCCGCAGGGCGCGGCCGTCGAGGTGCCGTCGGCCGCGAACCCGGGCGCCAACAACCGCGCGGCCGTCGCGATCGACCCGGACGGCAACATCGTCGTGACGTACATGGGGGTCAGCTCGGGCGGGTGGGGGACCTACGTCAGCCGGTTCAACGCGGCCGGCGTCCCGCAAGGCGCGGAGTTCCTCGCGGGCCCGGGGGCGGGCGACACAAGCAGTTCGACCGCGGGCGGAAGCGTGGTCGCCGGGTGGTACGGGTTCGTCGTCGCGTGGGCCGGCCCGTCCGCCCGGTTCTACCGCACGGCCCGCGGCGGCGACGCGAACGCCGACGGCCGCGTTGACTTCGCCGACCTCGTGCGGCTCGCGCAGAACTACGACCGCGCCGACGGCCGCGCGTGGGCCGACGGCGACTTCAACGCCGACGGCATCGTCGACTTCAACGACCTGGTCGTCCTTGCGCAGAACTACGAGGCCACGCCGCCGGCTGCCCCCGTCGCGGCGGCAGCCGCCCCGCGGGAGTCGTTCGCCGCCGCGTTCGCGCGGGCGACGGCGTTGGCTAGACCTCCCGCCCGAACGTCGCCGCCGAAGGTCGTGTCGACCAAGTCGGCGAAGCCCGTGCCCCAGCGGCCCGCGCCCGCGCGGAAGCCGGACGCGAAGCCGGCCGGCAAGAAGCCCGTCCCCGCGCCGCCGCCGGTCGCCCGGCCCGCGAGCCCGTTCGCGGCCCGGAAGATCCGGGTGCCGCGGGACGCGGCCGAGGTGCTCGCGTAGCGGTGGCGTGAGCCGCTGCCCGCGCCCGCCAGCTTGGCCAGCAGGCGCGCAACCACGCGCGCGCCCCGGTCCGTGTCTCCGACCCGCGCGGCTTCCGCCAACAGCGGGCTGGATTACGCTGGCCGCAGCGATGACCTTCTGTTATCGTTCCGGGCCGCGGGATCAGGCCGGATGCACCTCCACTAAATAAAGGGACAGCACGATGTCACCAGCGCCGCCCGTCGTCGGTTTGTCGGCGGCGTCATCTGCCGGCCGGGGTATCCTGATTGAGCCCCTCGAGCCCCGGATCAGCCTTTCGGGTAATGCGTACCCGATCGGGTTGGCCGTCAAGGCGCCGCTGCCGGTGGCGTTCAACGGGGAGTTGTATCTCAATGCCACCGCCGGCCTCTCGCGCACCGACGGCGACGCGGCGCTACCGCTGAGCGCGGTCGGCCCGCTGGCGCAGTCGGGGTTCAACTGGAACGGCACGCTCTACTTCCAGACGGCGTCCGCCGGACTGATGCGCCTCGAGCCCGGCTCCACGACGCCGGTCGAGATCAAGGCGGGTGGCACCACCCGGATTCTCAACGCGACGTCGTTCACGGCGGGCGCCGGCGTCCTCTACTTCACGGCGAACGGCAACCTGCACGCGACGGACGGCACGGACGCGGGCACCCGATCGATCCGTCCGGGCATCCCGCTGGGCACGCTGGGCAGCAAGCTGTTCTTCCGCGTCAACGCGGGGGGGACGTCGCAGTTGTGGGTGACCGACGGCACGGCCGGGGGGACCGTCCTACTGAAGGACCAGCTCACGGTTTTCGCCGCGGTCGAGATGAACGGGTACGCGTATCTCAGCACTCCCAACGACTTGTGGCGCAGCAACGGTACGGCCGCAGGGACGACGCTGGTCACCAGCAAGACGCGTGGGACGCAATACCTCGCCCGGGTGGGGAACTACATTTACACGTCCGAGGCGATCACCGAAGGACGGTTCCTCTTCCGGTCGGACGGGACGGACGTGGGAACCGTCCTGATCCGTGACAACGTCGAACCGCCGGGTATCGCGCCGACGTTCGCGGCGGTCGGGAACACGCTCTACTTCACGGCCGTGAGCAATTCCGTCGCGCAGATCTTCTCCACGAGCGGGACCGGGCCGACGCGCCAAGTCACGTCGTTCACCGGCGTCAACGGGACCGGCAGCGTGCAGGTGGGGCTAGTCGCGGCCGGCGGCCAGTTGTTCTTCCCCGTGTACAGCACGGCCGGCGGATATGAACTGTGGACGAGCAACGGTACTCCCGGCGACTTCCGCCGCGTGCCGGTGGCGCAGCCGCCGGCGGCCGCGTACGCGACGGTCCCGCAGGGCCTGACGGCCGCGGGCGGGTCGCTGTACTTCACCCGGGCGGCGACGTCGGGGAACGTAAGCCAACTGTGGCGCTACGGGTTCGCCGCGAGCGCGCTCGAGCGGGACGGCACGCTCGTCGTCACCGGTACGGATCCGGCGGAATCGGGCGGGGCCGGCGTGGATTCGATCGCGATCACGCTGTCCGGGCTCAACGTGCTGGTGACCGTGAACGGCGCCGCGGCCCAGTCGTTCCCCGCGGCGTCCGTCCGGCGCGTCACCGTGAACGGCCTGGGCGGCGCCGACGCGCTCGAGGTGTCCGACGCGGTCCGCAACTTGCTGACGTCGGTCAGGGGGGGCGGGCTGACGTACAACGCGGGCAGCGGCGTCGAGCAGTTCTCGTTCCGCGGGGGCGATACGGACGACGTGGTCGCCGTGACAGCCGACCGCGTCACGGTTGCCCCGGCGGCCGACGGCTCGACGACCCGCGTGTTGTTCCCGCGCGGCGTCGACGACCTGTTCGTCCAGGGGGGCGGCGGCGCCGACACGGTCACCGCCCTCGGGAACCCCGCCCCGAAACTCACCATCGACGCCGACGGCGGCGACGACCAGGTGCGGGTCGGCGCGGGCCGGCTCGATAGCGTCGCTGGGCAGGTCGCGATCGCCGGCGGCGCGGGTGACGACGTGCTGACGTTCGACGATTCGGCCAACGCCACGACCGGCACCTGGCCGTCGGGCGGCCCGCCCGGGGCCACCGGCGACCGCTACGCGCTGCGTCGCGGCGAGCTGGTCAGGACGAGGGTGACCGACAAGGGGGTCCAGATCTTCGCGTTCTCCGGCTTTCACGGAGGCGTCTCACTTCTCGCGGGGCCGTCGGCGAACGTGGTCACGGTCGCGCCCGACCCGTCCGCCCCGATCTCGGTGGCGGCCCACGACCCGGCCGCCGTGTCGCCGACCCGGGTCGGGGACGTGCTCGTGATCGACCTCGACGGCGCGTCCGCGCCGCTGTTCGCGCCGGCGGGCGGCGGCGCGGGACGGTACTCGTTCGCCGACCGCGCGGCCGTCACGTACACCGGGGTTGAGGCGCCGGACGACCTCGCGCCCCCGCGCCCGCCGAAGGCGACGTTCGCTCACACGGAATCGCCAAACAGGCTGTCCTTCCGGTTCGACGAGCCCGTGCTTCCCACCTCGTTGTTGGCCGGGCTGACCTTGACCAACCGCACGACCGGGCGGGCGATCCCGGCCACGGTCTTACCCGGCGCCTACACGATCCTGAACAACACGGCGACCTTCACGTTCACGGGTGCATCCCAGGGCCTGCTCCCCGAGGGGGACTACCGTGCGGTTCTCGCCAAGGACGCCGTCAAAGACCTCGCCGGCAACCCGCTCGCGAACGACTTCGTCTACGACTTCTCGGTGCTCACCGCCGACGCGAACGGCGACGGCCGCGTTGACTTCGCCGATCTGGTGGCGCTCGCACAGAACTACGACACGGTCGGTCCGAGTTATGCCCGCGGAGACTTCAACCGAGACGGGCGCGTCGACTTCAACGACATGGTGCTGCTCGCGCAACGGTACGACACGGGCGGGGGGAGCGCCGCGACGCCGGTACCGCCGCCGGCGGCCCCGCTTGCCGTCCCGCTCCCGGCGCCGGCACCGCGGCCGGAGGACGGCGGGGGCGCCACGCCGCTGCCCAAACCGAGCCCCGCGGGCCCCGTCGTCACCCCCGGCGTGGGCATCGACACGGCGTTCGGCGTCGGCGGGAAGGTGGCGAAGGACCTGAACCTCGCGCCCGATGCCATATCCTTCGACCACGCCGCCGACGCCGCCCGGACGCCCGACGGCAACATCGTGGTCGTCGGCAGTTCCTACACGTCCGGGCTCGCCGACCTCATCGTCGCCCAGTTCAAGCCGGACGGTACGCTCGACAGGTCGTTCGGGACCGGCGGCGTCGCCCGCTACCGCTTCCTCGCAGACACCCGCGCCGTCGCCGTCCACGTCTACGCCGACGGCAAGATCCTCGTCGCCGGCACGGCGCGGGAGAACTACGGCACCAGTACGTGGCATCCGCAGGTCCTGCTCCTGAAGCTCAACCCGGACGGCTCGCCGGATCTGACGTTCGGCAACGACGGGGCGCGACAGGTGGCCGGTGGTGGAACGGCACAGTCGATGGAGGTGCTCGCCGACGGCAAGATCCTCGTCGGCGGCCGCGCCGGCGACCGCGGGTGGAGCGCCCACGCCGCGCTCTGGAGGTTCCACGCGGACGGGTCCGTCGACTCGGCGTTCGGCAACGCCGGCCGCGTGACGAACGACCAGAAGATCTACGACCAGTTCATGACGGTCGTCGCCGCGCTGCCCGACGGCCGCGCGCTGGTCGTGACGAACGACGGCATGATCCGCCTCAACACCGACGGCACGCACGACCTCTCGTTCGGCGGGAACAACAACGGCTTGACGAACCCGGGGATCGTCACCCTTCTGCCCGACGGCAAGATGCTGGTCGCCAACGGCAACGGCGCGACCCGCCTCGACGCCGAAGGCAAGTGGGACCAAACCTACGCCGCCGCCACCAACGGCATCGCGAACTTCGGCTTCCCGAAAGATTTCTACGCCAGTTCCGCGTTCCTTCAGGCCGACGGCAAGCTGCTGGTCGGCGGCACGTACTACCCCGCCAACACGACGCTCGCCAGCGATTTCGCCCTCGTCCGGCTCAACGCCGACGGGACGGTCGACACCGGGTTCGGCCTGGGCGGGCGGTTCTACGACCCGTTCGGCACCACGGGCGGCCAAGACTACCTCAATCGGCTCGTGCAACTCTCGCCGAACCGCGTCGTTGCGGTAGGCGTGACCAGAATGCATGACCCGGCCGACAACCCGAACCTCAACACCTGGGAAAACGTCGGGCTCGCCGCGTACCGCCTGGACCCGGGCGTCGAAATGCAGACTGGTGGCCCGTACGCGCCGGTCTTCGAGGGTTCGCCCATCGACCTGTCCGCCGCCGGTACGACCGACCCCTCGGCGCAGATCGTCAAGTACGAGTGGGACTACGGTTTCAACGGTGTGACGTTCGTTCCCGACGCCACCGGACTGACGGCCCAGGTCGTGGCAGGCGACAGCCAGACGGTGGTCATCGCACTGCGCGTGACGACTTCGGACGGGGTGCAGACGATCGCGACGACGACGGTCGAGGTCCAGAACCGCCCGCCGACCGTCGACGCCGGGCCGCCGAAGCGCGGGGTGCCCGGGGCGGCGGTGACGGTGCGGGCGTCGGCGACCGATGCCGTCTCGGAGTCGTTCACGTTCACGATCGACTGGGGCGACGGCACCGCACCGACGGTCCGAACGGCGACCGGCATCAAGGGCGTCGCCGCGTCCGCCACGCACGCTTACGCCGCGCGGGGCACCTACACGGTTACCGTGACCGCGGACGACGGCGACGGGGGCATCGCGACCGACACGACCACGGTGCAGGTCGGCGACCTCCTCGCGACCGTCTATCTCGACACGGATGGCGACGGCAGCCAGGGTTCCAGCGAACTTTCCCGCGTCGGGCATCGCGTGTTCCTCGACGTCAACCAGAACGGGGTCGCCGACCCCGGGGAGCCCGCGGAGGTCACCAACGAAGACGGGCAGGCGCTGTTCAGCGGGCTCGCGCCCGGCGTTTACGCCGTGCGCGCCGAGCACCTTCTGGACCACCAGTTCAGCTCCCCCGCCGGCGGCGTGGTGGACGCGACCGTCTGGTCCGGCGCCGGCGCCACGGTGTCGTTCGGCCTGACCCGGCGCGGCTCGGTTTCCGGCAGCCTGTACGACGACGCGAACGGCAACGCGCGTTGGGACCTCGGAGAGCTCCCGCTGGCCGGCCGCACGGTCACACTCACGGCCGTCGGCTCCGCCAACACGCAATACTCCGCCGTTTCGAACTCCCTCGGGATGTACCGCGCGACCGGCGTGCTTCCGGGCAGGTACCTGCTGCGCGCGACCGCGCCCGCCGACTGGGTGCAGACCGACCCAGGTGGCGGCGGCACGCGCCTGGTTAGCGTCGATGCCGCCGGGCTCGTGGCCGGCGTCGACTTCGGCCTACAGCAGGTGGCCCCGGGCGTGGTCACCGGGCAGGTATTCATCGACGCCGACGGCGACGGCGTGCGCGGTACGGACGAGTCGGCCGCCGCGGACCGCACGGTCTTCGTCGACGCGAACGGGAACGGGCAGTTCGAGATCACCGAACTGTCCGCCACGACCGACGCCTCGGGCGACTACACGCTGCGCGGGCTCCCCGCGGGTACGCACGAGATCCGCCTGGCCCCGCGCGGCGGCTGGGACCAGACGAGCCCGGCAGGGGCGCACCGGGTCACGCTGGAGTTCGTCCCGCTCGTGACCACCCCGCCGTTCGCGACGCGCAAGATCGACCTGGCCGCCCCCCAAGCCGTCGGGTCGTTCGATGCGGCGACGCGTCGCATCTCGTTCCAGTTCAGTGAGCCGATTGTCGGCCTCACGGGCGGGGACCTCACGGTCGTGCGCCTCAACCCGACCGCGAGCGTCGCGTATGCGCTGGTCGCGTACGATCAAACGACCGGCCTCGCCACATTCGCGCCGCAATCCGGCGCGGCCTTTCCCGCGGGTGACTATCGCGCCCGCGTACCGGCGGGCAGCGTCGCTGACTTGGCCGGGAACGTGTTAGCCGCCGACGTGGTGCTCGACTTCTCGATCGCCCCTCCGTCGCCCGAAGGGCCGGCCGCCGCAGCGGCTGCAAGACCGGTTTCGGCTGAAGCGTCTGATGCGAAAGCCGCCGGCTCGAGCAAGCCCGTTTTCTCCACCACAGCCGTGGCCGCGGCGAAGCCGGCGCCGGCGAAACCGAGGGTGGTGGCGCGCCCACGGGCGCGGTAGCTGAGCGTCTGGGCCCCTCGCAGCGGCTTGGCAGCGGGTGTTCACGCCCGCGCGCGGGGCCGGGCGACCGCAGGACGAGGCACCTTCGGGAGGCTCACCCGTGTGACGGTGTTGAAGACGTCATTTGTGGCCCGGGGCGCCGCCGTCTTGCTGGCCGTGACGAAGGCAGTTCGGGCGGCCGCCTGCACGGGCGCAACCGCCGGTGACGGTAGCGCGGAGTCATAATCCTGCGCCAAGATCACCAGGTCCTCGAAGTCGCACACACCGTCGTGGTTGAAATCTCCGGCGCCCCACCCGGCCGCCGGCCGGTCGTAGTTCTGCGCCAGCACCGTCAAGTCGTTGAAATCGACGCGCCGATCGAGGTTCGCGTCGCCGCCCGCATAAACCGACGTGCCGGCGGAAAACTCGGACGTGTTGGCGGACGCGTCGGTTGCCGTGGCCGTAACCGTTTGCCCGGGCTGCGTTGCGCCGCCCAGCAGTACCGCGAACGGCGCGCTCCCGTCCGCGCGGGTCGTCAGCGTCACCGAGCCGAGGTACGTGCGGCCCTGCGGCTGCCCCGCGGGGTTCGCATAAAAGTCCAACACGAAACGCGTCCCGGGCACGGACGTGAGACTACCAGAGACCGCCGTACGGCCTCCCGCCGCTCCCGCGAGCGACACGACCGGGACGTTCTGGAGCCCGTTCGCACCGAGGTCGGCGTCTGTCGCATCATTCGGGGTGACGCCGTCATTTCCGAGGTCGATCCCGATCTTTCCGTTCCCGAAGATGGCGTTGCCCCGCACGACCGCCCGCTGGCCGGTCCCCGAGCGTCCGGCCTCGACGGCGACGACGACGCCGCTGCCGGCGTTGTGGGCGATCACGTTCGCCTCCCCGGGTTGCACGCCTCCGACAACCGTGGACGGCCCCGTCACCCGGATGCCGTCGCCCCCGTTGCCCAACGCGGTGACGCCGTCCGCCGCCACGCCCACGTAGTTCCCCTGCACGACGTTCGCCACCGACTGGGCCGGGTCCAATGACGCAGCCAGAGTGAATTCCAGCCCGTGTCCGGCGTTGCCCGAGATCACGTTCCGTGCGGCCGCGGCCGGACCGCCGATCGTCGCCCTACCGCCGATCAGCCGCACGCCCGTGCCGTTCGGAACCGCCGCGGTTCCGCCGATGCTGGTGCCGATGTGATTGCCTTGGATTACCAGGTTTTCCCCGGTGCCGATCTGAACGATGCCGGCGACGGTGTTGCCGGAGACCACGTTGCGCGCGCGCGGCGCGGTCCCGCCGATGACCGCGTTGCCCGACGCCTCGATGCCGTACTGGTTCGCGATCGGCGTACCGTCGGCGGCGACGCCGACGAAGCTCCCCTCGACCCGGCCGCGGAGCAGGCGAACCGCCGTTCCGAACCCGCCGATCGCCAACCCACGGACGACTAGGACGTCGCTGGTGCCTTGGAGCTGTAAGCCCCGCGCGCCGCTCGCGAGGCTGCCGGCGCCGACAACTTCGATCACCGGCGACCCCGCGTAGCCCGGCTGGGTCGTCCCGTCGACGGTCAGGTCACCGACGACGGACGGGAGCGGGTTGACGCCGGGGTCGATCACGATGCGGTGGACGCCCGGGCCGGGGATCGCGAACGAGACCGTGTCGTGGCCCGGATTGGCGCTGGCGTTGTAGAGCGCCCACTGGAGCGACCCCGGGCCGGTCGGGGAGGCGCTCGTGACCACCGTCGCGCCGCGCTGCACCAAAGCGGCAGGCGACAGTTCGCTGGTGTTCCCCGTGGGGTCCGTGGCGGCGGCCGTGGCGTAGGTGCCCACGCCCCGCACGTCGGTCACCACGTCGAAGGCGGCGTCGCCCGACGCGTCGGTCGTAACCGTTGCCGAACCCAGCGCCACCTCCGCCTGCGCGAACCCCGCCGCGTTGGGGCCCTCTGCGCTTCCATAGATCCAGACCTGGTACGCGGTGTTGGGTTTCGCGCGGAGCGTGCCGACATGGTGTTGACGTTGGCCGTCGACGTACACCCGCTCCAGTTGCGGGGCGTTCTGGAGCCCGTTCGGCCCGTCGTCGGCGTCGAGCGGGTCGTTCGGCGTCGCACCGTCCGTTCCGAGGTTGATTCCTAGTCCGCCGTTCCGCCTCAGTTCGAAGCCGCCGCCAACCCGGTTGTTCGCGCCGGACTCGATTCGTATTCCGTCCCCCGCGTTGAATCGCGCCACCCCCCCGCCGCCGCTGGCCGCGAACCGGTTGTTGCTGCCGCGGACGACGATCCCGTGGCGGAAGCCCTCGACGTAGACACCCTGAACGGTCGAATCATCTGCCGCGAAGACCAGGCCGTCGAAGTCAACGGTGGCGACCGCGGACGACGGCCGCACGATCAGCCCGCCGCCGTCGAATACGACCGCGCCCGTGAGGGTCGGCAGCGCCGTTCTCACCGCGACCGTTCGGTTGCTATTGAACGGTAGGGCGACGGTCAGCGCGTTCGACCCCGGCGCCGCGTTCGCGTCCAGGATCGCCTGTCGGAGCGAACCCGGGCCTGCATCGTTCGTGTTCACGACGTGGTACTTCGGCAATCCGACGGCCGCCGTCGACGCCTCGGAGGTCGTCCCTGAGGCGTCCGTGGCGACGACCAGAACGCGCATGCCTGGGGCCGCCATGATGTCCTGCGAGTCATAGTATTCAAACTTGAACGGCCGAACAGACGCGGCGTTCGTCGGGAGCGTGACAAACCCGAGGTGGGTCGGCGCCGGCACGGCGGCGCCGGTGTCCGCGGTCGGGTACGCGAACACGTCGAGGCGCTGCTGCACGCCGGGCGCCGCGGTCGTCAACGTGCCAACGACTTGGAGCGACCGATGGAGAAGGCCGGCGTCTTCGATGGACGGGGCGTTCGCGAGTCCGTTCGGGCCCGCGTCGGCATCATCGGCGTCGGCAGGGGTGACGCCGTCGCCGCCCAGGTCGATCGGCATACCGCCGTTGTACATGTTGAAGTTGAAGTTCAGGCTGTGGCCCGACCCGGCCATTACCCGGATGCCATCGCCCCGGTTCCGCAGGATGTAGTTCCAAGCCTTCTCCCCGGGCCCCTGGTCGTCGCCGACCCGGTGTCCCTCGCCCCCGGTGATCACAACGCCGTGCCGGAACCCGCTGATCGCCAGTCCGCGCAGCACGCTCTGCGCCCCGCCCGCCAGGACGATCCCGTCAGTGGCAGCCGGAGCGGCGGCACCGTTAATGCGGATCGGGAAAGTTTGGCGGTATCCCGGCTGCGTCGACGCGTCGATCACCGTGGTGTCCGTCAACGCGGGCAGTGGCGTCAACACGTCGATCGACCCGGTCAGGCCGGGCAGGTTGAAGAAGATGTCGCTCGGGCCCGGCTGCGCGTTGGCCGCGGCGAACGCCTCGCGCAACGACCCCGGCCCGCTGTCGGCCCGGGTGGTAACGTAGGTCGGGAACGCCGGCATGAACGGCGGCGACACCTCGCTCGTGCCCACCCCGTACGCGGTGAACGTCGCGGTGAGGACGTGGCCGGCGGACAGCGCCCGGAACGTGTCGAAGGCCATCGGCCCGTTGTGCGCGCCGTCGCGCAGTTCCTTCGAGAAGATCGGATACACCAGGTCACCGCTGGCGCCCGCGCCCCCTGCCGGTGAGGCGTAGACGTCCAACATCCCGTCCCCCTGGCCCTTGATCAGGTCGAGTGCGAACGAGAGCCCGTTCTTCCCGACCCGTGCGGCCGTGATCACCGGGTAATTGTGAAGCCCGTTCACGCCGGTGTCCGCGTCGAGCGGGTCGTTGGGCGTGGGCCCGTCGCCGCCGAGGTCGATCGCGATCCCGCCGTTGTCGTACACCTCGCCCCCGCGGACGAACACGCTCCCGCCGACCGCGTGCACGCCGTTGCCCTCGTTGCCGAAGATCGCGTTGCGGTAGTCGCCGTTGTACTCGGTCGTGCCGACCGAACTCTGCCCGCCCTCGGCCACCACCGCGTGCCGGAACCCCGTGATCTGAAGTCCCCAGACGTCCACCGAGGTGCCGAGCGTCAGGCCGTCGAACGCCCCGCGCTGACCCGCGGCGGGCGTGATCATCACGGCGCGCTTCGGGCCCTGGATCAGCGCCGACGTGGTCAACCGCGGCAACGGGCTGTCGAGCACGATCCGCGCCGGACTCGCCTCCGTGCCCGCCAATTTGAACTCGATCAGTTGCCGGTTCCCCTGGGAGTTCAAATCCAGGATCGCCTGGCGCAACGACCCGGGGCCCGAATCCGCGGTCGTGGTCACCTGGTAGAAGAACAGTCGCTCCTCAAGCGCCTCGGCGACCGCACGCGCGACGGCTCGGTTGCCTGGCTGTGTCGACTGCCCCTGCCGTTTCTGCATTTTCATCCTCGAGTCCCGCGGCGACGTCTTCGAGCCTCCCCTGACACGTGACCGGACATCCTACCAGATGCGGGATCGAGAGGCACTGCGAAAGGCCGCGCGCGCGCCGCCGTGGCGGTCCGTGAACCCGTGCGGTTACGTGCGGCGGCGGTGGCGACGACGGCAGGCGGATGCGCCGGCGGCGAGCAGGAGCGCACCCGCCCCGGCCGGGTCGGGCACGCGGGCGAACGCGATCGCGAGGTCGCGCGTCAGGTCGGCGGAGGCCCCCGCGGGCAGGATCGGCAGCGACACCTCGTAGTTTTGCGCGAGGCGGACGAGGTCTGCGAAGTCCACGACGCCGTCGTACGTGAAGTCGCCCTGGAGCCACCCCATGGATCCGGACGTGGCCTCGTAGTTCTGCGCGAGCCGGACCAGGTCGGCGAAGTCGACGACGCCGTCCAGCGTCGCGTCGCCGAGCAGGGTGGTGCGGAGGATCATCGCGGTGCCGTCGACGGCGTGCCCCATGAACGTCCCGCCCGCCGGGCCGAGCAGTTGGGCGGCCTCGGCGTACCCGACGCCGAGCGACGGGTCCGCGGCGGCAGTCGAGGACCGGAAGCCGGCGCCGTCCCACGCGCCGCCGGCGTACCCCCGCCGGACGGCGTCCGCGACGGTCGCGACCGCGGAAGCGCCGGTGTAGTCGTAGACGAGCGCGTTGTCGGTCAGGTCGATCGTCCCGGCCGCGTCGTGGGCCAGGACGGGGGTGACCAGCACCTTGTCGCGGCCCGGCAGCAGGCGGACGAGGCCGCCCGGGCGCACCCATACCGACCCGGCCACCTGGGACGTGCCCAGTTCGAGGGTGCCCATGCCCCAGGCCTCGAAGCGGCGCAGGTTCGAGAGCCGGGCGTTCACGCGGAGCGTCCCGGCGTTGACAAGCAGCGAGTCCACGACGCCGATCGGGGCGGCGACGACGACCGTGCCGGGGCCGGACTTGGTGAAACCGTACCTCAGCGGGCCGGCGAGCGTGACGGTCGGGCCGGTCGTCTCGAGGTTCGCGGGCTCGTACCCGGGGCCGGTGCTGAAACTGAACGGCCCGGTGAACGTGAAATCGCCGGTGCCGGTGATCCGCAGGTTGCCGGCGACGGCGACGGCGTTCGCGATCGTGCGCGGGCCGCCGGTCGACTCGAGGGCGGCGTACCGGACAGTCACCACCGTGCCGGTGCCGAAGGCCGCGTCGGAGCCGAGGGCGGTCACGACGCTGTGGGCGGTGTGGTGCTCGTGGTTGAGGGTGACGCCGCCAGTGAACGTGTTGTGCCCGGAGATCTCGAGGCGGAACGGCGTCGTGCCGTTGCCGTTCTCGGTCAGCCCGCCGCGGCCGGAGATCGGGCCGGTGAGGGCGAGGGCGGTCTGTGTGCCGGCGACCGCGCCGCCGCCGACCGCGAGCGGACCGTCGAGGCGGACCGGGGCCGCGACCTCGAACCGCCGGCCCGACTCGTTCAGGGCGGTCAGTCCGCCGCCGCTGCTGCCGACGACCACCCGCTTGTTCGCGAGCACCTGGTCGCCGCCGGCGGCGGCGAGCCTGCCGGTGTGGAGGTAGACCGTGCCGGCCTCTGCGCCCAGCGCCCCCTGCGCGGCCGTGCGGAGCGTTCCGGAATTGACGTAAATGTCCGTGACCGAGTTCGACGGGTTGCTCAGCGTGAGCACCCGGCCGCTGCCGAGCGTGAGCGCCTTGGGCCCGAGGTCGAGCCGCGCGGCGACGGCGAGGTCGCTCTCGCCGTAGACGACCAGGTCGGGCGCGGCGGCGCCGACCCGGATCGACCCGTTGACGACCGAGTTAGGCGTCGACGTTTTCGAGTTGGACGTCCAGGGCATCAGCCCGCCGGCCTCGAGCATCAGGACGTGGCCGCCCAGGTCCACGGTCGTCGCGGCCGGGTTCGTCCCGGTCACCCCGACGCGCAGCGTGTTGACCGTGCGCGGGCCGCCCATAGGCGTGGCCGAGGTGTGGTACGCGGTGACGTTGTTGGCCGCGACCCATCCTGCGGCGGACGTGTCGTTCGGGTCGTCGGCGGTCACGAAGGCGGTGAACGGGACGAGGTAGCCCGCGGCGTTGAGCGTCATCCACGTCTTGGGCCCGCCGGAGCGCGTGCCGTTGGCACTGGTCACGTACCCGCCGCCGAGGATGCCGCCGACGAGCGGGGGCGGGCTGGCGAGCCGGACGCCGAACCCGTTGCCCCTGCCGGTCGGCGTGAAGACGTCGAAGACGTTGAGCATCGCCCCCGCCGTGCGGGTGACCGGGCCGGTGAACGTGAGCGCGGCGGCGGCCGGGTCGAGCGTGCCGAGGGCGTTGAGCCCGGGGCGGAGCGTGAGCGACGTGAAGGATTGGGCGGCGCCCGAGACGGCGTCGGCGTCGACGTCGAACGAGAACGTCCCGCCGCCGCCGTCGCCGCCGAGCGTGAGCGGGGCGGCGTTGACGGCGGGGGCCATGCCGGTCTGGACGGTGGCCTCGACCCGGCCGCCGCCGGTGATCGTCAGCGCCGACGTGTTCGCGAGCCGGCCGACCGCGTCGGGACGCATCCAGTGCTTCCCGAGCGTGAGTAGCCCGCCGAGGACGGTCGTGGGGCCGGTGTAGGTGTTCGCGCCGTACAGCGTGAGGGTGCCGGCGCCGGACTTGACCAGGGAGATCGTGGCGGGCCCGCCCCCGATCGCGGCCGTCGTGCTGCCGCCGCCGAGGTCCACCGTCAGGTCGCCCGGGGCCGAACTCGTGATCGCGCCGTCGCCGAGCTGGCCCTGGGTGAGGCTGGCGGCGCGGAGGTCGAAGCCGTACAGGTCGATCTTTCCGGAACCGTTCAGACTGACCGCCTGGGCCTTCGCGCCCAGCGCGGCGGCGTTGCCGAGGCGCAGGGTGGCCCCGTCGGTGACGGTGACGCCGCCGGTGAAGCTGTTCGCCCCGGTGACGGTCCACTCGCCGGTGCCGCGAACGCTCAGCCCGGTCGGGCCGCCGACGTCCCCGATCGTGGCATCGAACCGGCCCCTGCCCGACCCGCCCAAGCCGAGCCACCGCGTCCCCCCGATTCGGCCGGCGGTCAGCGGCGTGGTCGCGGGGACCGTCAGGAGCCCCGCGCCGTCCGCGGCGATCTCCCCGCCGTCCATCACGATCGGGCGGGCGAGCGCGTACGGCGTGGCGCCGCGATACCGGATCGCGCCCCCCTCGAGCTTGATCGCCCCGCCAGCCCGCCCGAGCGCGGCGTCCTCCTCGAACACGATCGCCCCGCCCTTGGCGACCACGCCGTCGAAGTCGTTGGCCGCGTCGAACAGCCCGACCGAGCCGCTCGTGCCCTCGACGACCAGCGGCCCCGGGGTAGTCGCGACAACCGGCCCGTTCAGCGCGAGTACGACGCCGCGGTTCGCGGGCCCGGGCGTGCCCCCCTGCAAGAGGATGCTCCCGCCCGGCCCGAAGCGGGTCTTCCCATCCACCGCCAGCCCGACGCTGCCGCTGCCCGTCGAGCTCGACGACACCCGAACTACGGACGCCCCCAAGTCCAACTCGTCCAGCACAGCGCTCGCGTCGACCGGGGCGGTGTTCGCCGCGACCAACTCCAGGGGGCCCGTCGCGACGACCCGGTTGCCGAACTCCGTCCGTCCCGCGGCGGCCCCGGTGTTGAACCCGAGCTTGCCACCGGAGAGCGTAAACGTCCGATCGCCGACGGCGAACGCGCCCGGGTGTGCCACGGTCAGGATGCCGCCGGGGTCGAGGCGGACGCGGGCCGGGTCCGCGACCGCCGGGGCGTCGGCGATCAGCCGCGCGCCGTCGCTAACCGTGACCGGGCCGCCGCCGACGCCCAGCGCGCCGGCGGCCGACGCGTACAGCACCCCGCCCTCGACGCTCGTCCCGCCGCCGTAGCCCTGCCGCGCCGCAATCCGGGCGACGCCGACGCCTCGGAACTGGAGGGAGGCAGTAGCGCCGGTCAGCATCTCGGCCCCGGCCAGCACGAGCGCGGACCCGGGGCGGCTCCGCCGGACTGGTCATTCCCGTGCCGGTGACGGCGCCCGCGAGCCGGTACACGTCGCCGTGCGGCCGCCAGCCCGTGGTCCACGTCTGCGGGGTCACCGTGCCGACGAAAAGGTCGGCGTATCCTCCCGCGGCCAGGTCGAACCCCGCGGGCTCACCGAGCGTGCCGAAGACGCCGCGGGCGGACGCGGGGTTCATCACCGCCAGCGCCGCCGGCCCGCTACCGGCCACCTCGACGAAGCTGCCGACCTCGCCGCTGACCGAACCCGGGGCGAATCCGGCGGCCGAGCCGAGCCGCAGCCGGGCGCCGCTCCGCAGGGTGACCGGGCCGGTGCCGAGCGACGACCCGGCCGCGACCTCGACGTCGGCTCTGACCTCGGTCCCGCCGCTCCAGTTGTTGCCCGGGCCGGAGACGACGAAGAGCTGCCGGGACGCCCACGGGTTCGCGAACGTCAACTTCCTGCCCCGCGCGTCCTCAACGATGTCGCCGGTGATCCGCACCGGGGGGCTGTCGGGCCGAACCGTCGTCAGCGTGCGGTCGCCGCCGGCGATCGTCATCGTGCCGGCGAGCGTGCCGCCGCCACTCAGCTTCAGGTCCGACCCGAGCGTGACCGGGCCGGCGAACGTGACGGCCGGCGCGACACCTGCGGCGGCGGCGGTCGCGGGGCGGAAGTCGAAGCCGGACGGGTCCGCGCCGCTCAGCACGAACGGGTTGGTGAGCGTGTAGGCGCCGTCGGTCGGGGGGCGCAGCAGGAAGCTGCCGCCCTCGAGGCGGATCGTGCCGCCGCCGAACGAGCGCGTGCCGGGGCTCGGGGGCGTCCACGTGACGCCGCCGAACGCGGGGACGGTGGTGTCGTCGTGTCCGGCCGCGGCGCCGGTGAACGTCAGGCCCGGGACCCGGAGGTTGACGATTTGGCCGGGGTTCGCCTTGGCGATCGAGCCGGTGAGCAGGAGGTTTGCGTTGCTGCTCCAACTCTGCTCGGTCACCCCGCTGGAGGCGGTCCAGTCGCCCAAGGTAAGGTTGACGTCGAGGACGAGCCGACGGGTCGGATACTGGGCGAGCGAAACTCCCGACGTGCCCGCCCCGACGATCTGTAGCGTGCCGTTGGTCAGGCGGCCGTCCATCGTGGTGACTGCCCAGTCGAAGCTCCGCACCGGCCGGCCGGCGCCGCCCAGGTCGATCACGTCGCCGGTGCGCACCTGCAGGTCGGCGAAGCGGACGTCGTCGGCGGCGGTGGGGACGCCGTAGGGGGCCCAGTTGCCGGGGCTCCCCCAGTCCACGTTCCCAAACGAATAGCGCCAACTGACGCTGCCGGCGTCAGCGACGGGGCCCGGCAGGCAGGCGAGCATGACAAGCGCGAGGCGCCGCTTCGCCGTCGTGCGCCGTACCGCCCCGCTGAGTTGCTCGGATGGCAGAATTCCCTCCTCCAGAGTGGCTTGGCCCATTGTAGCGAAGGTGCCCGACCGTTTGAATGGCGCGGTGTCGCTTCCCGCGATTACGCGCGGCTGATCCTGCGCGACTGGGTGAGGATTAACGGCAGGGGGGGAAAGCCAGCGGATGCACCGTTCGAAACGAGAACGACCCCGCCCCGAGCGAGGAACCCCGTTCCTATTCGGGCCGCGATCAGGCCCGGACAGGCATTGCCATCGGAACCCGGGGCCGGCCGGACCAGATCCTGCCCTCACAGGGGCGCAAGGGACGCAGCCACTGTGCTATGCATCCCCAGCTAGTCTAGCGTCCGCAGCTGCCCCAGCAGGCGGCGTACCGCTTCGGCCTTCTCCTCCTGGGTCAGCGGCAGGCTGGCGATCATCGCCAGTGCCGCTGCCAAGCCCTCGGTTGGACGAGGCGCGGCCTGTGATCCGACATCGACTGCGCCGGATTTTGCGCCACCTATTCTAAGAACTGCCGTTTTCGCAAGCATTTTGGTGGGGTGTTCGAGTCCTTCCGCGCCCATTTGACCCGAAACCCCGCGAATCGGGGGGTTTTTGGCTTTTATGAGCCTCCCACCCCCGTCCCTGAACCCAGATGGGCAATCCGTGCGAGGGGTGCATTTGGTGCGTGGATCAGCGGGTGGGGCGCATTACTGAGGGCCCTACTCCGTTAGCAGTGTGGTCGGTTCGCACCTGAGCGGGGTCGCCCGCTACCCGCCGGACGGACCCCGGTTATGATCCGTCGAGTGACCGCTGGCGATCCCCAATCCGAGCTACTGGACTTCCGCTCGCTCTTCGAGGCCGCGCCGTCCCCGAACCTGATCGTCCGGGCGGACCCGCCGCGGTTCACCATCGTCGCGGCCAACGACGCCTACCTCGCCGCCACGATGACGACCCGCGAGCGGATCGTCGGTCGCCCCATCTTCGAGGCGTTTCCCGGAAACCCCGACGACCCGGAGGCGACTGGCGTCAGCAACGTCCGCGCGAGCATCGAGTACGTCATCGCCCACCGCCAGCCGCACACGATGGCCGTGCAGCGGTACGACGTACCCCGGCCTGACGGTGGCGGGTTCGAGGAGAAGTATTGGAGTCCGATCCACACGCCGGTGTTCGGCCCGAACGGTAAGGTGGCGTACGTCATTCAGCGCCCGGAGGACGTGACCGAGTTCGTGCGGCTGAAGGCTCGCGAGGGGGAGCAGAACCGCCGTGCAGCGGAACTGCAAGATCGGGCCGAACGGATGGAGGCCGAGGTCTTCCTGCGGGCGCAGGAACTTGCGCGGGCGAACGCGGACCTGCGGCGGCAGGTCGAGGAGCGGGAGCGGGCCGAGGCGGCGCTGGCCCGCGAGCAGGCGTTCCTCCGGGCCGTGCTGGACCACGCGGCGGACGGGATCGTCGCGTGCGACGGGGACGGCGTGCTCCGGTTCTTCAACCGCGCGGCCCGCGCGTTCCACGGGGTGGCCGAGCAGCCGCTCCCGCCCGAGCGGTGGGCCGAGCAGTACGACCTGTACCTGCCGGACGGCAGGACGCGGATGACGAAGGAGCAGGTGCCGCTGTTCCGGGCGCTCGCGGAGGGCGCGGTCAAGGACGCGGAGATGGTGATCGCGGCCGACGGGCACCCGCCCCGCCTGCTCTCGGCGAACGGGCGGGCGATCACGGACGCGGAGGGCCGCAAGCTCGGGGCGGTCGTCGTCATGCACGACCTGACGGCTCGGAAGCAGGCCGAGGAGCAGCGGGAGCGTGCCGTCCGCGAGGAGGCGGGTCGCAAGGGCGCGGAGGCGTCGGCGCAGCGACTGCGCGAGAGCGAGGAGCGATTCCGCCGGGCGATGGGGATCGGCACGGTCGGCGTGCTCTTCTTCTCCCTAGATGGCAGCATCCACGACGCGAATGCGGCGTTCGAGCGGATGAGCGGCTACTCTGTCGAGGAACTTCGGCGGATCGAGGACTGGGCGGTCCTGACCGAGCCGGGGTTCCTCGAACCGACCGCGCGGACGGCCGGGGAACTGGCGACGGCGGGGGTGACCGCGCCGTACGAGAAGCGGATGGTCCGCAAGGACGGCACCCGGTGGTGGGGGCTGTTCGCGCCGACCCGCATGAGCGGCACCGGCCGCGACTCGCGGTGCGTCGAGTTCATCATCGACATCACGCAGGCCAAGGAAGCCGAGGAGGCGCTGCGGGCGAGCGAGGAGCGGCTGCGGGCCGTGTTCCGGCAGACCGAGGCCGGGATCGCGCAGGCGGACCTGACTGGGCGCTTCGTCCTCGCCAACGAGCGGTACGCCCAGATCGTCGGGCGCTCGCGCGAGGAACTGCTGACCCTGCGGATGCAGGACATAACCCACCCGGACGACCTGCCGGACAACCTAAATCGTTTCGAGCGGGCCGTCCGGGACGGGACGCCGTTCGTGAGCGAGAAGCGGTACGTCCGGCCGGACGGGTCGGAGGTCTGGGTCAGCAACAGCGTCTCGCTGATGCGGGACCGGGACGGCGGGCCGAGCGGCGTCATCGCGGCCACCGTGGACATCACCGACCGCAGGCGGGCCGAGCAGGTGCTGCGCGAGAGCGAGCAGCACGCCCGCCGGATCATCGACAACACGCTGTCGTTCGTCGGCGTGATGACGCCGGACGGCACGCTGACTGAGGCCAACGCGACTGCACTGCATGCCGGTGGACTCCGGCGTGAGGACGTGGTGGGCCGCAAGTTCTGGGACTGCTACTGGTGGGCCTACGACCCCGACGTGCAGGCGCGGCTGAGGGACGCGGTGGGCCGAGCGGCAGGCGGCGAGGTCGTCCGTTACGACGTGACGGTCCGCATGGCGGGCGACACCCGCATGCCGATCGACTTCATGCTCTCGCCCGTCCGGGACAACGCTGGCCGGGTCACGCACCTGATCCCGTCCGGCGTGGACATCCGTGACCGCCTGCGGGCCGAGGAGGAGGTGCGCAACAGCCAGCGGCAACTTGCCTCCGTGATCGACAACGCCCCCTCGGCCATCTTCATCAAGGACGTGCGGGGCCGCTACCTGCTGGTCAACGCCCCGTTCGAGCGAATGGCCGGGGTGGCGGTCGGCTCGATGACCGGCAAGGCGGACGCCGACCTGTTCCCGCCCGAGGTCGCCGCCCAGTTCCGCGACGAGGACGAGCGGGTCGCGAGGGAGGACGGGCCGGTCACGTTCGAGGAGTCATTCGAGTTCAGGGGCGATCACCGCACGTTGGTCACGAACAAGTTCCCGCTGCGGGACGGGACGGGCGCGGTGTACGCGGTCTGCGGGATCGCGACCGACGTGACGGCACTGAAGCGGGCCGAGGCGGCGGTCCGGGAGAGCGAGCAGCGGCTGCGGCTGGGGCTGCGGGCGGGCCGGACCGGCACGTGGGACTGGGACATTGTTGCCAACCGCGTCGTGTGGTCCGAGCAGGTGTACGAGTTCCACGGTCTGCGGCCCGACGAGTTCGGCGGGACGGGTGAGGATTTCGCCAAGCTGGTCCACCCGGAGGACCGCGAGCGGGTGTGGTCGCTGGTTCAGGCGGCGCTGCACGAGGGCAAGCCGTACGAGGTCGAGTTCCGCACGGTGCGGCCCACGGGCGAGGTGCGGTGGCTGTCCACGACTGGGCAGGTGACCCGCGACGGCGGCGGCAGGCCGGTGCGGATGATGGGGGCGCTGATCGACAGCACTGACCGGAAGAACGCCGAGGCCGAACGGGAGCGGCTGCTCGACGCCGAGCGGGCGGCACGAGCCGAGGCCGAGACGCTGGCCGAGGTCGGCCGTCTCGTGAACGGGGAGCTTGAACTCCACGCGCTGGTCCAGAAGGTCACCGACGCCACGACGGACCTGACGCGGGCGCAGTTCGGCGCGTTCTTCTACAACGTGCTGAACGAAAAGGGCGAGTCGTACGCGCTGTACACCCTGTCCGGCGTCCCCCGCGAAGCCTTCGCGTCGTTCCCGATGCCGCGCATGACCCACGTGTTCGGGCCGACGTTCCGGGGCGAGGGGGTCGTGCGGAGCGACGACGTGACGAAGGACGAGCGCTACGGCAGGAACGCCCCGTACCACGGGATGCCCGACGGCCACCTGCCGGTCCGCAGCTACCTCGCCGTCCCGGTCACCTCCCGCTCGGGTGAGGTGCTCGGGGGCTTGTTCTTCGGCCACGCGGAGGTCGGCGTCTTCACGGACCGCGACGAGCGCCTTGTGCTCGGCATCGCCTCTCAGACGGCCGTGGCGATGGACAACGCGCGGCTGTTCGAGGCGGCGCGGCGGGCGAATGCCGCCAAGGACGCGCTGCTGGCGAGCGAGCAGGCGGCGCGTTCTGAGGCCGAGCGGGCCAGCCGCATGAAGGACGAGTTCCTCGCCACGCTCAGCCATGAACTCCGCACGCCGTTGAACGCGATCCTCGGGTGGTCGCAAATCCTCGCGCACGGTACGAAGGACGAGGCGGACTTGGCCGAGGGGCTGCGGGTGATCGAGCGGAACGCCCGCGCCCAGACCCAGATCATCGAAGATCTGCTGGACATGAGCCGCATCATCAGCGGCAAGGTCCGGCTCGACGTGCAGCGCCTCGACCTCGCTGCCGTCGTTCGCGGCGCGATCGAGACCACAAAGCCAGCCGCCGATGCTAAGGGCGTGCGACTTCAGGCGGTGCTCGACCCGCACGCGGGGCCGGTCTCCGGCGACCCGGCGCGGCTGCAACAGGTGATGTGGAACCTGCTGAGCAACGCGGTGAAGTTCACCCCAAGGGGCGGGCGTGTCCAAGTGCTGCTGGAGCGCGTCAACTCTCACCTGGAAGTGAGCGTGATCGATACGGGCGAGGGCATCCGGCCGGAATTCCTGCCGTACGCGTTCGACCGCTTCCGACAGGCCGACTCGACGACCACCCGCCGCCACGGCGGGCTGGGTCTCGGGCTGTCCATCGTAAAGCAACTGGTCGAACTGCACGGTGGATCAATCCGCGTGAAGAGTGCTGGACTTGGCCACGGCTCGACGTTCATCGTCGCGCTCCCCTTGACCGTGATCCACCCAGAGCCGGACACGGACGTGGAGCGTCACCACCCAAGGGCCGCGACCGCCGGGCCGCGGGACACGTGCGTGCAGATCGCGGGCGTGAAGGTGCTGGTGGTGGACGACGAGGCGGACGCGCGGGCGCTGGTCAAACGGCTGCTGGAGGATTGCGGGGCGGAGGTCGTGACCGCCGGGTCCGCTGCCGAAGCACTCGAACTCGTAGGAGCGGAGAAGCCCGACGTGCTGTTGACCGACATCGGCATGCCGGACGCGGACGGCTACTCGTTGATCAGACGCGTGCGGGCGCTCGGGCCGGAACACGGCGGGCAGGTGCCTGCGGCCGCGCTGACGGCGTACGCCCGTGCTGAGGACCGTGTGAAGGCGGTACTAGCGGGTTTCCAGATGCACCTCGCCAAGCCCGTGGAACCCACCGAGTTGATCGCTACCGTGGCTGGTCTGGCAGGGCGCGTCGGGTCTAGCGGCTCGTCGTGATCGCCTGCTGCCGGAATCGGTCGCATGACGCCTGCCGTGCGAACGGGCGAGCACGCCAGCCGTCGCAGATAAGGTGCACCTTCTCTGGCCACCTAACTGATCTATTTGCTTGCTCCTTTCGATAAGCGCTGCAGTCCTATCGAACGGGGTTGCGGCGGATCAGCCGTCAGACACGCGGAGATGGCAGCCATCGCCGACGTGTCGGCGGCGGGGTTCTACCTCTTCGAGTTGATGAAAGGAGGAGACGTGCCTGAGGGTCGCGCAGGGCAGTTTCACGGCAGCTGCGAAATACAACAGCCCGTCCAATCTCTAAGTATTGGACGGGCCGTTAGTTGTGAACCCATAAGGGCTTAAAGCGGAGAGGGGGAGATTCGAACTCCCGTAACCTTGCGGTTAACCGGTTTTCGAAACCGGCGCGTTCAGCCGCTCCGCCACCTCTCCAAGTGTAGGCATCTTATCGTTGTTGGCGGTGGGCGTCAAAGGCGTCGGCTCGTGCGTTGGCGGGCTCGTCAGTAGGATTGGGCGAAGAGGACTTGGGTGGTGGTTTCTTCGCCGGTGAAGATGCATTTGCCGGTGCCGCTTGGTTGGTCGAACGGGATGCAGCGGACGGTGGCTTTGGTTTGTTCTTTGATCTTGGCCTCGGCTTCGCGGCTGGGCTTGAACCAGGCGCGGACGAAGCCGCCTTGGTCGGCGAGGATCTGTTTCATCTGGTCGTAGGTGTCGGCGGTGCGCGTGTTCTCGTCGCGGAAGGCGCGGGCCTTGTCGAACATGGCCGTGTGCATCTGGGTGAGCTTCTCGTTCAGCCAGGCGGCGGTGACCTCGGCGAGTTGGACGGTGGATTTCGCGCGGTCGAGGCGTTGCTTGAGGACGAACGCACCGGCGTCGACGTCGCGGGGGCCGACCTCGAGGCGGAACGGGACGCCGCGCTGCTCCCAGTGGTACTGCTTGTCGCCGGGGCGGGCGTCGCGCCAGTCGACGACGACCTTCTGGTGCGTGGCCTTGTCGAAGAAGTAGGACTCGATGCTGTCGGGTTTGGCGAGCTTCGCGGACGCGGCGACCTCGGCGTCGCCGACGAGCTGGCCGAGCAGACGGGTGATGAACTCGCGGACCTTCGTCCGCTCCTCGGGCGTTTTGAAGATCGGCACGATGGCCGTGACGATCGGGGCGACCTTGGGGGGGAGGATCAGGCCTTCATCGTCGCTGTGGGCCATGATCATCGCCCCGATCAGGCGGGTGCTGACGCCCCAGCTCGTGGTGTGGACGTGCTGCTGCTTCTGGTCGCGGCCGAGGAACTTGATGTCGAACGCCTTGCTGAAGTTCTGGCCGAGGTTGTGACTGGTGCCGGCCTGCAGGGCCTTGCCGTCCTGCATGAGGGCCTCGATGCAGTAGGTCGTGTCGGCGCCGGGGAACTTCTCGCTCTCGGTCTTCGCGCCCTTGACGACCGGGATCGCCAGCACCTCCTCGGCGAACGCGGCGTAGACGTCGAGCATGCGGAGCGTCTCGGTTTGGGCCTCGTCGGCGGTCTCGTGTGCGGTGTGGCCCTCCTGCCAGAGGAACTCGGCCGTGCGGAGGAACAGGCGGGTGCGCATCTCCCACCGCATCACGTTGCACCACTGGTTGATCAGGATCGGCAGGTCGCGGTAGCTCTGGACCCACTCGGCGTACATGTGGCCGATCATCGTCTCGCTGGTCGGGCGGATGACCAGCGGCTCTTCGAGGGCTGAGCCGGGGGCGGGGCGGAGGCCCTTGCCGGACGGGTCCTTCTCGAGGCGGGAGTGGGTGACCAGCGCGCACTCCATGGCGAACCCCTCGACGTGCTGGGCCTCCTTGGCGAGGAAGCTCTGCGGGATCAGCAGCGGGAAGTAGGCGTTGACGTGGCCGGTCTCCTTGAAGCGGCGGTCGAGGTCACGCTGGATGGCTTCCCAGATCGCGTAGCCTTCGGGCCGGATCACCATGCAGCCCTTGACCGGCGAGTGGTCGGCGAGTTGGGCGGCCTTGATGACGTCGAGGTACCACTGCGAGTAATCCTGGGCGCGGGTCTTGATGTTCTTGGCCATGGGACGGGGGATGGTACCGGATCAAGGGGGAACACGCACACCCGGGCGGTTAGACGTGGCAGAATCGGGCGGTATGACCGTCCGCGAGAGACGCTCACTCGCCGGCGTTTCTCAACCCGTCAGGCTCACGCTGTCGGGCGGGCAGACGTTCGAGATCCGCCAGGCCCCGGCCCATCGAATCGACGGTGCGCCCTCGGCCTTCGCATTCCACACCGCGCCGCGTGCCCGTCAGAGGCTCCGGCCGATCACGTCTTCCCGCCGCGGCCCACGCGCGGTTACGCTGGCCGCGCGAGAACCCTATGCCCGACCTCCTCCAAATCGACGGCTCCTTCGGCGAGGGCGGCGGGCAGATCCTCCGCACGTCGCTGGCCCTCTCGATGCTGACGCGCCGCCCGTTCCGGATCTTCAACATCCGCGCGAACCGCCAGCCGAAGGGCGGGCTGCGCCGCCAGCACTTGACGTGCGTGCTCGCGGCCGGCGAGGCGTGCGGGGCGGAGGTGACGGGCGCGGAGGTGGAGTCGCGTGAGGTCACGTTCGTCCCGGGCGAGGTGCGGCCGGGCGATTACGCGTTCGACGTCGGCTCGGCCGGGTCGACGGTGCTGGTGCTCCAGACCGTGCTGCCGGCGCTAATGGTCGCGGGCGGGCCGTCCACGCTGACGCTGAAGGGTGGCACTCACAACGTCGGCGCGCCGCCATTCCCGTTCCTGGAGAAGGGTTTTCTGCCGTTGCTCGGGCGGATGGGGCCGCGGGTTTCGCTGACGCTGGAGCGGGCGGGGTTCGTGCCGCGCGGCGGGGGCGTTGCGCGGGTGGCGGTGGCGCCGGCGGCGCAACTGACGGCGCTGGACGTGGGGAGGCCGCGCGGACCGGTGCGCCGGCGGCGGGCGACGGCGACGGTCGCGGCGTTGCCGGTGGAGATCGCGGAGCGGGAGTTGAAGACGCTGGCGCGGCTGCTCGAACTGGGGCGGGACGAGTGTCGCGTGGAGCAGCTCCCGGCGGACCAGGGGCCGGGGAACGTGGTGACGGTGGAGCTGGAGTCGGAGCAGGCGACGGAGGTGTTCACGGCGTTCGGGGCGAAGGGGGTGCCGGCGGAGAAGCTGGTGCGCGAGCTGGCGCGGGAGGTGAAGGCGTACGAGGCGGTGGACGCGCCGGTGGGGGAGCACCTGGCGGACCAGTTGCTGCTGCCGCTGGCGGTCGCTGGGGGCGGCCGATACTTGACCGGGCCGCTGTCGCTGCACGCGACGACGAACGTGGAGACGATCCGGAAGTTCCTCGACGTGCGGATCGAGACCGAGGACGCGAGGGGAGGGCGGACGCTGGTGACCGTCGGAGGTGGTTGAGCCGGTCACGGCTCGCGAACGTGCGCCTTGAAGAAGGCGACGACCGCCGGCTTGTCGGTTGATCCCGCCGCGACGCCGAGCGTCAGGTCGCCGTACTCCTGCTCGGTCGGGTCGAACGCGGCGCCGTTCATCAGCAGGAAGACCCGCGCCGCCGTCGCCGCGACGCGCTCGTTGCCGTCGACGAACGGGTGGTTACACGCGAGGTGGAACAGGTACGCGGCTGCCATCTCCGCGAGCGAGCCGTGACGGAACTGACCGCCGAACGCGCCGGACGGCACCGCCAGCGCCGACCGCAGCAGGCCGGCGTCGCAAGCCGGGTGAGCCGCCGAACCGGTCGATCAACTGCCGGTGCGTCTCCACGACCTGGTCGAACGTTAGAAAGGTCGGCCCCGCCGGCGTCGGTTTCGGCACGGTTCACTCCCCCGGCCGCTTGAGCATGTTCGGGTACTTCGCCAGCGTGTCCGCCAGTGCCGCCTCGAACGCCGTCCGCCGTTGCGGGTCCGCCGGCACCACGATCAACCGATTCCCGTCCGTTGAGATCTCCAGCGGCGTGTCCGCTTCGATCTTCAGCCGCTCCAGCATCGCGCCGTCAATTACCAGCGCCAGCCCGTCCCCGTGCTTCGTCAGCGTCGTCACCATGCGAAAGGCCTCCGGTCAGGGCACGCATTGTACCACCGACCGGAGGCCCGTCTTCTTACGGACTGGGGCGACTCGCTACGCCGCTTCTTGGCCGTGGCACTTCTTGTACTTCTTGCCGCTGCCGCAGGGGCAGGGGTCGTTGCGGCCGACCTTCGGCGTCGCGTTGACGATCGGCTTGACGGCCACGGCGGTCTCGCCGTCACCGCCGCCGCCGCTGGCGACTTCTTCGGTCGGCGGGGCGCCGGCGTTCAGCTCGGCGGCGGTGCGCTGGACGTTCTCGCCGACGCCGTAGCCGCCGGTGTCTTCGTGGACGGCGGCGGTCTCGCGGTAGGCGCTGCGGGCCTCGGTCTGGCGGCCGATCCGGGCGCGGAAGATCAGGTCGGTGACCTTGTCGCGCACGCCGGACATCATCTCCTGGAAGTAGCGATACCCTTCCTTCTTGAAGATGATCCGCGGGTCCTTCTCGGCGAACGCGATCAGGCCGACGCCGCTGCGGAGGATGTCCATCGCGTAGAGGTGGTCCTTCCAGCTCTGGTCGAAGATCTGGATCAGGACGAACTGCTCGAGGTTGGTCAGCTCGGCGCGGTAGAACTGACGGGCGATCTTCAGCACGACGTCGCGCTGCGTCCGCGGGGCGGTCGGCTCGTCCGCGGCCCGCTCGGCGATCGTGTCGGGCGTCAGGTCCTGCGCAGTCAGGCGCGTCTGGTAGCGCTCGTTCACGGCCGCCGCCAGCGCCGCGGTGGACGACACCCCCGCGTCCTTCACCGCCGCCAGCAGGCCGTCGACCTGCTTCTCGAGCTCGCCGTCGGCCAGCACGCGCTCCTGGTGGCCGATCAGTTCGTCGCGCAGCCGTCGAAGCGACTGGCCGCGGATGTGCTCGAGCGAGAGGTCGACGCCGTACTTCACCTTCGCCCAGCCGCGGACGTAGTCGGCGGCGTACGGGTTGTCGGTCGTGCCGTCCTCGCTGCCGAACGCGTAGGTCAGCGTGTGGTCGACCGGGTACTCGATCTCGCGGCGGGCGTACGCCGCCCGCGCCCGCCCCTGGATCAGCTCTACGATCTCCTCGGCCGACCGTCGGGTGCGGCCGTCCTCGACCACGAACTCCTTCGGGTCGATCTGGATGTCGAACTTCTCCCGCGCCCAACTGGCCAGCTCGGCCTCGGGGTAGAGCGGCTCGACGTACTTCGCCAGCCCGGACGCGTCGCGCTTCTCGATCTGCTCGACGGCGGCGGCGCGCAGGCGCTCGTCGACCTCGCGCTTGGTCATCCGCTTGATCTGCGACTGGGGCAGGTTCACCTGGAACCGGCTCATCGCCCAGGACGACAGGCCCTTGGTGTCCCAGTTCTGGGCCGCCGGCGCGGGCCGGCCGTCGCCGTCGGCCTCGTCGACGCCGTCGTCCTCGCCCATGAACTCGTCGAGTGTGGCCGTGATCGTCGTCGCCGCCTCGTTCTCGGCCTGCTCCTTGACGTACGCCTCGAGCTCGTTGAGGTCGGTCATCCCGCGGAGGTCGTACGGGTCGATCTGCACCTCGAAGTTCGTCTTCGCCCACTCGGCGACGACGACCGCGGTGTAGTCCTGCGTCACGTACTTGTCGACCGCGTCCTTGATCGCGTCGTTGATCATCCCCCAGATCACGCCGTCGACGTCTCGCCCCTCGAGCACCTGCTGCCGCAGGCCGTAGAACGACGTCCGCTGGAAGTCGTTGACCTCGTCGTACTCGAGGAGCTGCTTGCGGGCGAGGTAGTTCCGCTCCTCGACCTTCTTCTGGGCCCGGAGGATGCCCTTGGTGATCCGCTTGTCCTCGATCGCCATCCCCTCTTCCATGCCGAGCCACCCGAGGACGCGGACGACCCAGTCGCCGGCGAACATCTTCATCAGGTCGTCCTGGAGCGAGACGTAGAACCGACTGCTGCCCGGATCCCCCTGCCGCCCGGAGCGGCCGCGGAGCTGGTTGTCGATCCGGCGGGCCGTGTGCCGCTCGGTCGCGACCACGTGCAGCCCGCCGGCCGCCAGCGCCTCCTTGACCGGCTTGATGTCGGTTCCGCGGCCGGCCATGTTCGTCGCGATCGTCACGTTCCCGACGAGCTCGCCGTGGGCGTTCTTGTGCTGCTGGCCGGCCTGCGCGACGATCGACGCCTCCCGCTCGTGGTGCTTCGCGTTTAGCACCTCGTGCTCGATCCCGTACTTGCGCTTCAGCATGTGCGAGAGCATCTCGCTCTTCTCGACGCTGGTCGTGCCGACCAGGACCGGACGGCCCTTTTGGCTCTCCTCCTTGATCTCCTCGATGATCGCGGTCCACTTCTCCGCCTCGCTGCGGTAGACGCGGTCCTCGTGGTCCTCGCGGATTACCGGGCGGTTGGTCGGGATCGTCACCACGTCGAGCTTGTAGATCTTCGAGAACTCCTCGGCCTCGGTCATCGCGGTGCCGGTCATGCCGGACAGCGCGCGGTACAGCTTGAAGAAGTTCTGCAGCGTGATCGTCGCCAGCGTCTGCGTCTCCTCCTTGATCTTGACCTTCTCCTTCGCCTCGACGGCCTGGTGCAGGCCGTCGGACCACTGCCGCCCCTCCATCTTCCGGCCGGTGTACTCGTCGACGATGATCACGCCGATCTGCCCGGTGCGGGCCTCGCGCTCGACGACGTAGTCCTTGTCCTTCTCGTAGACGACGTGGGCCCGCATCGCCTGCTCCATCAGGTGCGGCCACTCCATGTTGTTGCCGACGTAGAACGAGCCGACGCCGGCCGCGTCCTGCGCGGCGGCGATCCCGTCGTGCGTCAGGTGCACGCTCTTACGGTCGAGCTCGACCTCGTAGTACTGCTTGAGGCCCTTCTTATTGGCCTCGAGCTGCGCGAGCTCGGCCTCGGCGGCCTCCTTGCGCTTTCGGGCCTCCTCGATCTTGGGCTTGTCCCCCCTGGCCTTCTCGATGTCCCCCTCGGAGCCCTTGATGATCCGCCGGGCGGCGTCGATCTTCTTCTCGTTCTCGGTCCACGGTCGGTTCAGCTCGATCACCTTCCGCGCGACCAGGTCCGCGGCCACGTACTTCGGCGCGTCGTCGTGGGCCGCGCCGCTGATGATCAGCGGGGTGCGGGCCTCGTCGATCAGGATCGAGTCGACCTCGTCGACGATCACGAAGTCGAGCGGCCCCTGCACCTGCTCGGCGGCCGACACCTTCATGTTGTCGCGCAAGTAGTCGAAGCCGAACTCGCTGTTCGTGCCGTACGTGATGTCGCACTCGTACTGCGTGCGGCGGGCCTCGCCGCCCGGGTCCATGTCGCTCTGGATGTACCCGACGCTGATGCCCAGGTTGTCCATGGCGGGGCGGATCCAGCTCGCGTCGCGGCGGACCAGGTAGTCGTTGACGGTCACGACGTGGCAGTGGAAGCCCTCGAGCACCCGCATGAAGCAGGCGAGCGGCGCGACGAACGTCTTGCCCTCGCCGGTCGCCATCTCGGCGATCTTCCCCTCGTAGAGCACCAGGCCACCGATCAGCTGGACGTCGAACGGCCGGGCCCGGAACGGCGGGCGGCTATCCGGGTAGATCTTGCGGACGGCCTCGTAGATCCTCGGCGGGATGCTGACCCGCTGCCACGGCTCGCCGGTCTGGATCATCTTCTGCTGGACCTCGTCGTAGGCCTGCAGCATCTCGTCGTCGAACTGGTCGGGGTCAAAGTTCTCGTCGGGGTTGAAGATCGAGCGGATCCCGATGTTGCGGTCCATCGACTCGCGGATGATCGCGAACGCCTCTTCCATCACGTCGGCCGACCGCAGCTTCTTCGCCGTGAGCCCCTCGCGCAGCTCGGCGGTGCGGGCGCGGAGCTGGTCGTCGGTCATCGCCTGGATCTTGGGCTCCAGCGCGTTGACCCGGGCGACGATCCCGCGGTAACGCTTGAGCAGCCGCTCGTTGCGGCTGCCGAAAATCTTCGTCATCAACTTGCCAAAGGTGGCGGTGACCATGGGAGAACCTTCTTGCTGATCGGGAATGGGAAGGGGAGCGTGAGACTGCGGAAACGGAGAACCCGTCGCGGCAGGGTCATTTCGGTGACCCTGTGCATGGACGGGATGGGAAACGGGGAGCGCGCCGGAACGGTGTGCCTAGCGCGCCGGCGGCGGCAGGCGGAACTGGAACGGTACCCCTTCGACCCCGTGCACACCCCCCTGCTGCTGAGCCTTCTCGATCCCCCCGCCGATCCGCACGACTTGCCCCACCCCTTCGAGCCGCCCCGGCAGCATCCGCACGGCCGGCACCGTCCGCCGGAGCGAGACGGTCAACCGCTGGGCGAACCCCCGCGCGACCGGCTCGGCCTCGACCCGCGCCGCCTGCGCCGCCGCCGACGCTACCGCGCGGTCGGCGCAAAGCGCCGTCGCAAGCAAGGTGACCGCGACGATGGTTCGGGTTTTCCGCATTCGTGGGAAGGAAAACAGTATCGTGCCCCGCGCCATCAAGTCAATCGGCCGGCGAAGGCATCTCCCTGCGAATAATACGCCCTCCGCCTGGGAAAGGTCGCCGCCGTTCGGTCCGGTGATGCCCGCCTCGACGGTTCCGAACACCTCCGCCACCCAACCACCCCTCTGCCATCCACCTCGCGCGCACGGTTTCTCCAGTCCCGGTGGCGACATGAGATCCAAGACGACGCCGCGGACCGTGCGCAGAGCAGGCCGATTCGTCCCGCCGGCGCAACAGGCATGCCGAAGCACAACTTACCAGGAGGCGAGGACGGGGGCCGTCAGTAGGCGCGGACGAGCACGGCGGTGGGGTACGCGGCCAGCACGATGTCCTCGTGCCGCAGGCCGGCGTCGGCGCGGGACTGGGCGCACCACTGGCAGAGGCCGACGCCGTGGCCCCAGCCGTGGCCTTCGACGAAGCGGATCTTGTCGCTGTCGTTGATTATCTTGACGAAGCTGGAGAGGAGTTGGGTGGACTCCGGGGCGTTGGTGTTGACGGCCCAGCGGAACTCCTCGCCGGTCAGGCTAAACCGGTTGCCGCGGGTGTCCTGGACGAGGAAGCGGACCGGGCGGCCGAATCGGTTGTGGGCCTGGGCGGTGATCTGGGCGATCGGGCCCATGTTGCGCTCGGGGCGGTCGCGGCGCTGGCCGAAGGCGACGAAGCGCTTGGTCAGCTCCGCCTTGTCGACGACGATCGGGCCCCAGTTGAACTTCGTGCTGGCGCGGCAGGCGGCGTGGACGTCCTGGTCGGAGAGCGGGGGGATGTAGGGGTCGCCGAACGCGTCGGCGGCGGCCTGGCTGATGCCGCCGCAGCAGGCGGAGAAGTAGGCCTTGAAGATCTTGGGGTCGCCGGCGTTGTCCGGGGCGGCGACGACGATGCCGGCGGTCTCGCCGACGGCGGCGCGGCTCTTGGCGTTCTCGCCCGGGATGCCGCCGTAGACCTGCGAGCGGGTGTCGGGCCAGACGTCCCAGTAGCGGTCGACGCCGGCGGTCTGCTTCTCGTAGATCGCGTAGGTGCGGGCGACGACGGCCTGGGCCTTGTACGCCTCCTCGTGCCAGCCGGGGAGCATCTCCTTGGAGACGACGGACGCGAGGTAGGCGTCGACGTCAACGTCGTTGCAGACGTCGAACCGGTTGCCGCCGATTGGGACGAAGCGGAACTTGCCGCGGTAGGCGGTGCCGTTGATCGAGACTGAGCCTTCGCGGTCGGGCTGCAGATACAAGGTGGTGCCCGCCGCCCCGCCGCCGAGCGGCGAGTCGCCGGCCTGCCAGCCGTTGGCGGTGAGCGACAACTTGAAGACGGAGTTCTTCGGCGTGTTGAGGGGCTGGGCGGCGGGCTGGTCGGAGAGCTGGTAGAGGGGCGGGACGCCGCAGGCGAGGGTGACCTGGTCGACGCCGGCGATCAGGCGGACGCGGATCGTCGGTGCGTTGGACGTCTCGGCGGGGTTCTTGACGCCGCTCGTGCAGCCGAGGGGGTAGAGGAGGGAGAGGAGCAGCAGGAGCTGCGCCGATCCGTGGCGGTTTGGGGTTCCCATGGCGTCCTTGCCGGGGTTGGGGCGGTCAAAAGTCCAATGTCAGAAGGACGGAGGCGAAGGCGATCGTAGCGGGCGGGGGAATTCACGCAACGTGGGGCGTGACGCGAATCACGCGGGGCGGGTCATTCCTGCCGCCGCGCGGCCGGACCTCGGCACCAAGTCCTGATTCGCCGCCTTAGCGGGTTGCCGCGGAGCGCAGTGAACGAGAGCGGCCGCTGGCGGTACGACTCGCGTAGGACGGCCTGGGTCTCCGGCGGCAGCGCGTTCAGGATCGCGTCCACGTCGCCCCTCGCCAGCACGTCCGACAGCTGCGCCCACATTTCGGCGGGGCAGATCGCACCCGTCTCGAAGTGGCGGACGATGCGCGCGGCGGCGTCGGAGGCGTCGAGCAGCGGGGTTGGCGCGACGTGTTCCATGGGAGCGACAGCACGATATCGTTGAGTTCCCAAACCGGCGCCGGGTCATCCGCCGCCGGTCCGTCGCAGGGCGAACACATACGGCTCGACGAGCAGCCAGATCGGGACGGCGAGGAGCATGCACACGACGTAGACCCGCCACGTCTTGCCCTGCTCTTTGCGGTGCACGGCCCAGAGCAGGCGCAGGACGAAGATCAGGCAGATGCCGGCCTGCGTGCGGGCGCGGCCGACGTTGACGTCGCGGCCGCTCAGGCTCGGCGTGAACAGGGAGAGCGTCAGGAACGCGAAGACGAGGGCCCCGAGGTACAGCCGGATCGGCCAGGACGTCTTCTGAGGCTCGGAAGGGGCGTTGGTCATGGGCGCGGACAGCGAGCGGTTTTAACGTGGGCAGTCCCTCAGGGAGTTCACCTGATTTATTATCCGTTGCGCGACCCGGTGCCGACGGTCTCGTGCGCCAGGTTACCGCGCTACCCGCGCCGCCGCATAACTGTTTGAGCCGGCGCGGTGGGGATGCTGAACGGCGCAGAGAGCGCGCCCCTCTGGCCGCGTGCGGGGATGCCGCGGGCAGAGGGGCCGTGTTGGTCGCTCGTGGACGGGTGCGGGTTCGGCCGCGGCTGGCGGCACTACGCGGCGTCCAGCAGCAGGCCGGTGCGGTTGCCCCAGCGGAGCTTGCGGTAGGCCTGGACGCTGACGGTGTTGGACTCGAGCATCGGGGCGAGGACCTCGGCGCTCAAATCGGCGTGGTCGACGAGGAGGCGGAGGCGCGGGAGGCGGTGGGCGTCGATCGCGAGTTGCGGGACGGCCATGCCGATCAGGGCGCGGTTCTCGGTCAGCCAGCGGTAGGACTGGGCGATCGCGCGGAGGTCGGACAGGCCGCGGGCGGCGACGGCCAGCAGGATCAGGCCGCGGTCGCGGGTGACGGCCAGGCGGGCGTCGGGGCACATCGGGGCGCGGACGGGGATCTCGATCAGATCGCCCTTCGTGCCGCCGAGGATCGCGGCGAGGACGGTCGTGCCGTCGGCGCCGTCGGCGAGGTCGATCACCTCGGAGATCGCTTCGGCGGGGGCGGCCGGGGCGGCGGCGGTTGGGACGGCGACGGGCTCGAGTTCTCGCGTCATTCGGAAGGGCTCCTGGCGGGTCGGGGAGACGGGCATGACGGTTTCGACGATCGGCGCGGCGGGTTGCGCGGTGGCCGAGGGCGCGGCGATCTCGGGGGCGTCGGCCAACTGCGCGGTGTCCTCCGACGCAGTGACCTGCGGCCCGGCGTCGTGCGCCGCGTCGTCGGCGGCTTGGGCGGCGGCCTTGGCGAGGAAGTCGGCGATGACGGTCCAAACCGCGCCCGCGGCGAGTTGGGCCTTGTCGCGGGTCGGGCGGCAGTGGAGCACCTGGTGCTCGGCGACGGCGCGGGTCGAGCGGACGGCCGGCTCGCCGGCGAGTTCGATGCCGAGGAACTGGAGGCAGACGCTGGCGAGCTTGCGGAAGACCTTAGCGGCCTGGGCCTCGCCGGCGGTCTCCATCAGGGCGAGCGTCATCCGCGGGTGGCCGAGGTTCGCCAAACCCTTGAGCGTGCGGTAGCAGGAGACGACGCCATCGTGGTCGCAGGTGGAGAGGAGCGTCCAGCGGTCGACCTGCTTGAGCAGGTCGCGGGCCTCGGGGGTGCGCAGGTTGGGGAGGACCAGGAGCCAGCGGTCGAGGTCCCAGCTCATCTCGTCGAGGGCTTCGGTGAGGAAGCGCGGGTCGACGTGTTCGGTGGTCTCGGCGGGCTGGGGGTCACCGTCGTTGGGCGTGATCGAGCGCTCGAAGCAGGAGAGGCGGATCTCGGTGGCGTCGAGTTCGAGCACGCCGACGCGCTCGCCGTTGGCGGCGAGGTGGCGGGCGTAGTCGCGGACGCGCTCGGGGGCGCGGCCGTTGAGGTGCTGGGCGATCACGGCGGTAACCGGCGGGATGCGGACGGTGGCGTGGCCCCCGCCGGCTTCGGCGGTGCTCGCGTCGGCGACGGGCGTGCCGCTGCCGAAGACCTGGGCGTACTCTTCGGGGGTCAGGTCGATCGAGTGCTGGGGCGCCGGGTGGGGGTAGGTCTCGCGGGCCGGGGGGGGAGGGGGGGTGCCGCCCGGCGGGGTGCGGACGGGGCGCGGCGAGCCGTTGGTGTGCTTGTCGCGTACGCTGCTGAGGAACAGGTGGCTGATCTCGCTGATCGAGCGCGGCGGCTGCTGCTGGGGCTGGGAGGGGTCAGATGCGTCGTTCATGGGAGGATCCTGGCGGGGTCTCGTGTGGGGTGCGAGGTTAGGGGCCGGTAGGCGCGGCCCGCAAGCGGGCCGGCTAAACGTCGGCGAGGGCGCGGGTCAGGGGAGTCAGGCGACTTCGACGACGTTGTTCAGTTCGCCGAACTGGTTGGATTCGACGTAAGTGTTGTGGGGGTCGGTGACCCACTTGCCGTCGACGACGAGGCGGTAGCGGTAGCGGCCCGACGGGAGCGGGAGGCGCATCTGCCAGTGACCGTCACGGGCCTTCTGCATCGGCGTGGAGACGGGCGTCCAGTTGTTGAAGTCGCCGGCGATCAGGACCTTGGAGGCTTGGTCGAACTTGACGGAGAAGAGGGTCTCGCCGTCGACCTGCTTCACGCCGTAGAACTCCTCGAGCTTCTGGGCGGTGGTCTTGACGAGCATCTCGCGGGGGGCGACGCCGGAGATCAGGGAGACGGCGTTGGCGGACGGCTCGCGGAGCGTGGCGGCGGGGGCGGCGATGGCCGGTGCGGGGGCGAGGGCCACCGCGGTGCCGGGCGTGCGCGGGGCGGCGTGCTCCGGCTCGGCGGCGTCGTGCGCGTCGTCCTCGCCGAAAGACATCGCCTCGACCCGGCGGCTGGCGGCGAAGGCGGAGGGAGTCGTTGCCGACTTCGCCAGCTCCGCCAGCGAGTTGAAGGCGTTGTGACCGTTGCCGTTGCTGCCGTGGCCGTTGCTGCCGTTTATGGCGCGGGAGCCGACGAGCTGCGGGGCGTCCTCGGCGGGAGCGGGGGTGGTCGTCGCCGTCGTGGTCGTGGCGGCGGGCGGGGTGGACTTCACGGTGCCGCGGCCGAACTGGTAGTTGGTGAGCTGGGCCAGCTGGCGGGCGCGCTGGACGAGCTCCGCGGGGCGGCTGAGGCGCTCGTTGGTCGCGGGCTCGACGTCGACGGGACGGTGGCCCATCAGCTCTCGGGCGAGGTTGACGAAGTCCTTGTAGCCGCGGCTGCCGGGGTCGTACTCGGTGATCGGCTGGCCGAAGCTGGCGGCCTCCTTCAGCTTCGTGTTGAAGTTGACGACGCTCTCCATCAGGTAGTCGCGGAACTTCGCCCGCAGCTCCTGGAGGACCTCGCGGGCGAGCTTGGTGCGGGTGTCGTACAGGGTCGGGAGGACGCGGATCAGGACGTCGCGGTTGACGCGCTCCTTGAGCAGTTCGAGCGTCTCCATGACCTTCGCCAGGCCGTGCAGGCTGAAGAAGCCGGTCTCGACGGGAACCAGCACCTCGTCACAGGCGCGGAGGGCGTTGAAGGTCAGAAGGCCGACGCTGGGCGGGCAGTCGATCACGACCCAGTCGTAGGTCTGGCGGACCGAGTCGAGGGCGCGGAGCAGGCGGTCCTCGCGGCCGGGGCGGCCGGCGAAGATCTGCTCGAACGCGGCGAGCTTGATGTTGGACGGGGCGAGGTCGAAGTCGCTGGCGATCTGCCAGACGACCTCGGACAGCTTGGCGACCTTGCCGTCGCTGGCGTCGATCAGCGTGTCGTAGATCGTGCGCTCGATCTGGTCCTCGGGGACGGCCAGGCCGACGCCGCAGTGGCCCTGCGGGTCCATGTCGACCAGGAGCGTCTTCTGACCGAGCCGGGCGAGGCAGGCGGCGAGGTTGATCCCCGTCGTCGTCTTCCCGCAGCCGCCCTTTTGGTTGATGATCGCGATCGTCCGCATGGCGAACCTTCCTTGGCGTTTGTCGCGCGGCTAGCCCGCGCGTGTCGTCGCGGCCAATCCGTCGGCCGGCGAGGGGTGCGTGTTTTTCGTTTCGAGAGGCCCGGGGGCGCGTGACGCCCAGTTCCCAGCACTGAGATCGACGGCGGGGGGTGGAAAACTTTAGAATTATGGGACAGGACGGGAAGATGGGAACTTGCGCGGCAGCGGCCAGTCCGATTGCGGCCGTCCTATCCCTGGAATCTGGCGGGCCCTGGGGTTGGGCTGCGCCGCGTCTGGTACAATCGGGCCTGTCACCCTCACCGGGGGCCGCGCGAATGGACTGTTATGAGTGCGGAAAACTCGCGGTCGTTCATGCGACGGAGCTTCGCGACGGCGCTCCGGTCGAGGCGCACTACTGCGACGAGCACCGACACCTGGCGGGCGGCCTACGGGGCACGCTTTACGAGATGCCCGTCGACGTGGCGCAGGATGACCTGGGGCGGGACATCGAACGGGCGATTGCGGCCGTCGAGAGGTCGCGCGAGACGCACATCGTCTGGTTCAGGTGGTTGACACATTACCCCGCGGAAGCGGTCAAGAACGCTGGCTGGGCGGGTGACGCCGAACACCATCGATCATGCATCGTCCGCTATGATCACGTCCTGGCGACGCTTCGGCGGTGCCGTGAGTTGGCAGGACGCTCAGGCGACCCCTGCGGTTCGGGTCCTACGCCGCTTCCGTGACGACGCGCATCTTTACGCCCTGGGTGGGGGTGTACTCGTTGACGGCTTCCATCAGGGCGGCGACGGCGGCGTCGCGGGGGGCGTCGGTGACTTCCCACAGTCGTTTCAACGCGTGGTCGATTTGGGCGCGCGTGGGCATGGGGAGTTGCCAGACGCGGATCTTGGGGTGGGTGGTGGGGCGGGTTTTCTCGGTGTCGGTGGCGAGCTCTTCGAACAGCTTCTCGCCGGCGCGGATGCCGGTGAACTCGATGGCGATGCCGTCGTGCGGCCGCTTGCCGGCGAGGCGGATCATTTCCTCGGCGAGGTCGAGGATCCGCACGGGCTGGCCCATGTCGAGCACGAAGATCTCGCCCCCCTGCCCGATCGAGCCGGCCTGGAGGACGAGCTGGCTGGCCTCGGGGATCGTCATGAAGTAGCGGCGCATGTCCGGGTGGGTGACGGTGACCGGGCCGCCGGCGGCGATCTGCTTCTGGAAGATGGGGACGACCGAGCCGGACGAGCCAAGGACGTTGCCGAAGCGGACGGCGAGGAAGCGCGTTGCTGCTTGCGAGTTGCCGGTTGGCAGTGAAGAGGTGGCTCTCGTGCCCGTGTTGAGTGATTGGATGTAAAGCTCGGCGAAGCGTTTCGTCGCGCCCATGACGCTGGTGGGGTTGACGGCCTTGTCGGTGCTGACCATGACGAAGGCGGCGGCGCCACTGGCGGCGGCGGCGTCGGCAACGGTCTTGGTGCCGAAGACGTTGTTCTTGATGGCCTCGCCCGGATTGAGCTCCATCATCGGGACGTGCTTGTGGGCGGCGCAGTGGAAGACGACGTGGGGCCGCTGGGCGTTGAAGATGCGGTTGATGCGGGTGGCGTCGGAGATGTCGGCGACGTAGGGGACGAGGTCGGCGCCGAGCCAGCGGTGGCGGAGCTCCTGGTCGACCTCGAACAGGGCGCCCTCGGCCTGCTCGAGCAGGATCAGGCGCTCGGGGAGGAAGCGGAGGGTCTGGCGGCAGATTTCCGAGCCGATCGACCCCCCTGCGCCGGTGACCAGGACGCGCTTGCCGGCCAGGAACCGCTGGACGTCGGCGGTGTCGAGGCTGACGGCGGGGCGGCGGAGGAGGCGGTCGATCAGGGAACTGGTGGCGGCGGCGTCGCCCGGCACGGGGAGGCCGGCGGCCGGGGCGGGGGGCGTGCGCACCGGCGGCACGGGCGCGGGGCCGGGCGCGCGGCTGACGAGGGATCGGAGAGGGTCGGTGTCGGTCTGGCGGTTCATGCGCGGGCCCGGAGGTGTATCGGCCGCGCGGGGGGTGGAGGTTGAGTTCTCGGACCTATGGGGCGAGGGGGAGAGAAGTGAGGATGGAAGATGGAGGATGGAGAATGGCGGCGGATCACGGCAGACGATCGCAACCGGTGGTCGTCAACCATCCTCCATCTTCCATCCTCGCTTTCTCATTTGCGGACGCTGACGGCGGCGGCGGGGTTGAGGTAGCCGCCTTGGGAGCGGTTGACGGCTTCGATGGTGACGAAGGCGTCGGGGGAGTGGTCTTCGACAAGGCGGAGGAGCTCGCGCTCGCGTTTGCGGGGGGCGACGATGAAGTAGAGGCGGACCTCGCCCTCGCGGCCGCTGCCGTTCATCTGGGTGACGCCGAAGTTGCGGGCGCGGAGGGCGGCGAGGAGCTGGTCGCACTGGTGGCGGGCGACGACGCGGGCGAGGATCGTGCCCGACGCGATCCATCGCTCGATCGTGATGCCGAGGTAGTTGCCGGTGGCGAACCCGAGGGCGTAGGCGGCCATCCGGGCGGGGCTGTCAGCATTGCGCATGATCTGGGAGATCGCGACGATGAAGATGCCGGACTCGACCAGGCCGAGCGACGCGGCGAGGAGGCGGTGGCCGCGGACGGCGTAGAGGACGCGGACGACGCCGATCGACACGTCGGTCACGCGGAAGCAGAAGATCATCGCGGCGGCCAGGAACGTCTCCATGGGGGCGGACTGTAGTGTGGCGGCGGCGGGGGTCAAATGGGGGTGGGGTTGGGGAAGACCCCCGCCCGCTCAAGCGGGCTCGCCGGCGGGGGCGGGAGGGAGACGCGGGTGTAGCGGGTCGGCGCTTGGTTGCCGCGCCGCGCGGCGGGGTGGTAGGCTGGCCGGCATGCGAGACGGCGGCGCGTGGGAGGTCAGTCCGGTCCCGTGGTGGCGGCGGCGGAAGGCGCGGGCGGCGGTGTTGGTGCCGGTCGCGCTGCTGGCGGTGCGGCTGGGGTGGGGGTGGCACGCGGCGCGGGCGCGGGACGCGGAGCTGGCGGCGGCGCGGGGGCGGGGGGAGACGGCGAGCGTCGCGGACGTTCGGCTGCCGGAGGTGGAGGACGCGCACAACGCCTGGGAGCACCAGGTGCTGGCGATGCAGGCGGCGAGGACCGGCGTCGACTCGCCGGCGAGCAGCAGCCTGGAGTACCCTGACTACCCGCCGTACCCACCGGCGTGGACGAGAATGGCGGCGGCGTCGGAGGCGGCGCACGGGGGGGCGTTCGCACGGGCGCGGGACGCGCGGGCGTTTCCCGTGGCGCGGTTGCGGCGGTCGGTGCAGCCCCCCATGTTCAACGCGATCAGCCCGGGCCTGAACAACGCCCGGCACCTGGCGAACACGGTCGGGGACGGGGCGTTGTACGCGCACGTGAACCTCGGAGACGACGCGGAGGCGGTCGAGCGGCTGCGCGACGTGCTGCACCTCGCGCGGTCGCTGCGGCAGGACCCGACGGTGATCGCGCAGCTGGTCGGGATCGGGATCGACGCGCTGGCGTGCAACCGGGCGATGGTCGTGGCGCCGGGCGTCCGCGTTGCGGGGACCGCGGGGGCCGGCGGGGCGAAGCGGCCGGCGACGGCGGCTCAGATACGCGGGCTGATCCGCGAACTGCTGGACGAGGACGCGGCGTGGGAGCAGTTCGGGCGGGCGCTGCAGAGCGAGCGGGTCGAGATCAACCACGACCTGGCGACGCGCGGCGGAGAGAACTGGGTGATCCGGCCGCTGGCCGACCTGTGGTCGGCGCGGCTGGGGCGGGACTTGGGGGTGGCGGTCGAGGCGAGCCGGCTGCGGACGCGGCCGGAGGCGGCGGCCGTGCTGGCGCGCGTCCCGGTCGTGACAGGCGAACTCGCGGGCGGCTGGTCGATCTCGTCGTGGGTGGGGGACGGGCGGGCGACTGCGCCGCGGTACTCGCGGTGGTTCCTCGCGGGGGGTGGGGGAATGCGTTACGACCGCGCGTTCGAAACGCAGTTCCGTGGGATGGGCGACCGGCGGACGACGGCGGTGTCGTGGGCGGCGAATTGGTTCCGCGCGGAGCGCGGGCGGTGGCCGGCGTCGCTGGCGGAGTTGGTGCCGGATTATTTGCCGCGCGTGCCGGCGGATCCGTTTCACGCGGACGGACGGCCGGTGGGGTACGAGGTGGTCAAGGGCGGGTTGCCGGACGGGGGTGACCGGCCGCTGGTGTACTACGACGCGGGCCTCGGGTTGCTCGAGGCGGTGCCGCGCGAGCCGGCGTACGGGTTCTATCTAGGGTCGCGTGCGGCCAAGGGCAAACCGGTGCGGCAGTTTCGGGACCTTTCACGGTTCGTCCCGCCGCCGAAGCCGGCCGCGGAAGAATAGGCTTGGGGAGGCCGCTTCACCGCAGGCTGTCGATGACGATCCAGAGGAACCCGGTCAACCACGGGACCAGGCCGAGGTAGACGACGAGGCCGGCGGCCCACCAGGCGAGCAGTTCGGCGGCACCGGCGGCGGCGCGGGCGACGCCGCAGTGGCGGGTGCGCGCGAGCCAGCGGCCGGTGCGGATCAGGGTGGCGGTCAGCGCGAGCAGCGTGACTGCGGCGGCGGCGAGGGACAGGCCGATCACGACCGGGCGGAGCGGGTGGGTTGGATCGCCGAAGTTCGGTCGCGCCTGTCGCTCGACCCATACCGCGCCGGCGACGCAGAGCGCGGTGGGGGCAAGGAGCGTCAGCGGCGCGGCCGCGTAGGCCGAGAGCGCGCGGGCGCGGCGGCGGCGGTCGATCGACGTGGACGTTGGCAGGCGGAAGACGACGCGCTGCGCGCCGGTCAGGTGGAACGCCAGCAGGATCAGGCAGAGGGGGAGCACGGGCGTCAGCACCGCGCCGGCGGACCAGGGGACGGTCAGGTCGTCCGTCCACGGCGGCAGATCGCGGGCTCGCACGAAGGGGTTGTTGCTCGGCGGTTCGATCGCCAGCAAGAGGACGTCGTCACCGAAGGCCCAGAGGGCGACGGCGAGGAGGCCTAAGAGGGCGGCGGCGACCACGGACGCGGCGACGCGGTGGAACGCGCGGGCGTCGCGCGGCTCCTGCGGCCGGGCGGGCTCCAGGGAGAGTTCGGGGCCGCCGAACGTGGTGAGGCGGACGGTGCGGAGGAAGGCGCGGACGGGGCCGACCTGCCAGCGGTGGGCCCAGGGGATGTTGCTGACGCGGAGGGCGTCGGGGTCGGTTTGGACGCCGCACTCGGGGCAGCGGGCGAGGGGCGCGCCGCGGAGGTCGTAACCGCAGGCGGGGCAGAAGACGGCGGCGGCGTCCTCGCGGACGTCCGGGGTCGTCTTGGCTGGCGTCGCGTCGGTCACGAGACCCCCTCGTTTCGCGCTACCTGACCTCGGCCTGGGCGGACGCTCAGTTGCTGCCGTTCAGCTTCTGGCGGATGAAGTCGGCGCGGGCGGCGCGGCGGAGATCGCCTTCGAGCTTGCGCCCCTGCAGCTTCTGCAGGTGCGCGGGCTGGGTCAGCAGGAACAGCTCGTTGATCGTCTGGATGTTGACTTCCTTGACGCGGCCGAGGTTTACGCCCATCCGCAAGTGGCTGAGGAGGAACAAGGTTTCCTCGCTGGCCATCAGGCGGGCGGTTCGGAGGACGCCGAGCGCGCGGCAGACCTTGTCGTCGAGCGCGACGGTGCGGTCGTTCAGGAGCGTCTTGCGCGCGTGGTGCTCGTAGTCGATGATCTTCGGGATCACGACGTGGCGGAAGTCGGAAATGATGTCTTCCTCGCTCTTGCCGAGCGTGGTCTGGTTGCTGATCTGGTAGAAGTCGCCGGTCGCCTCGGTGCCCTCGCCGTACAGGCCGCGGACGGCCAGCTTCATGTCCTTGGCGGCGCGGAAGACCTTCTCGATCTCGCCGGTCAGCTTGAGCGCGGGCAGGTGGAGCATCACGCTGACGCGGATGCCGGTGCCGACGTTGGTCGGGCAGGCGGTCAGGTAGCCGAACCGGGGGTGGAACGAGAAGTTCAGCTTGGCCTCGAGCTGGTCGTCGATCGCGTTGATCTGGGCCCACGCCTCGTCGAGTTGGAGGCCGGAGCGGAGCACCTGCATGCGGAGGTGGTCCTCCTCGTTGACCATGATCGAGACGGCCTCGTCGCCGCCGACGCAGACGCCGCGGGCGCCCTCGGCGGCGGCGTGCTGCTTGGAGATCAGGTGGCGCTCGACCAGGAGGTTGCGGTCGATCTCGGGGGCGTCGTCGAGGTTGACGTAGAACGAGTTGGCCGCGACCGGGTTGTCGAGCAGCGCGGTGCTGATCTGCTTGACCAGCGCGTTGCGCTGGGCGCGGCTGGCGCGGGACAGGAACGGGTGGCCGGCGAGGTTGCGGGCGAGGCGGATCCGCGACGAGATCACGATCTCGCTCATCGGCCCGCTCCCGCGGAGCCATTCGCCGGCACGGGTGGTTAGGTCGTTCAGCTTCATAGTTGCTAGTTGCTGGTTACTAGTTGCTGGTCAGGAGTTGCTCGTGTTCCCTGGCAACTCGCAACTACCAACTCGCCTCATCCTTCGGCGTCCTTGATCGCGTCGCGCAGTTGCGCCGCGCGCTCGTAGTCCTCGTTCTCGACGGCCCGCTGGAGTTCCTTCTTCAGCTTCGACACGTCGATCGCCTTGCGCTTCTTCGGCGGGGCGGTGACCGCGCCGGCGCGGGCCGGGGCCTTGCCGGTGTGGTGCGTGGCGCCCTCGTGCGCCCGCTGGAGCAGCGGGGTCAGGTCCTTCTCGAACATGTCGTAATCGTGCTCGCACCCGAACAACCCGTGCTGGCGGAACTCGGCCCACGTGATCTGGCAGTGCTCGCACGCGGTGCCGAGCTCCTTCTGGATCCCCTGGTGGGCCATCACGAAGTTGGTGAGCAACTCGTTGATCGGGGTGTGGGCCTTGACCGGGACGCCTTCCGAGGCGGCCGCACACTGCTCGCACAGGTGCTTCTCGATCTTCTTCCCGCTGCGGATCTCCGTCAGGTGGACGGTGGCGGCCTTGTTGCAGTTATCGCATTTCATCGCCGGTCCTCGGGTTACGTCGCCCGCCGCCCGCACGGAAGGCGGGCGGCGTGCCTAATCGTATTTCGGTCGATTTCGAGCGTCAATGTGAATCGGTTGCGGCCAAGTTGTTGCCCGGACACGATTTTCCGCCGACCGCCCGGCTGCGGGCGGTCATGGGATGTACGTCGCGCGGTTGGTCGAGGTTTCCCAGACCTCCACCCGCACCAGTCGGGTCTGCCCCGGCAGTGCCGGGGCGAGCGAGCGGCCGACGTGGAAGGCGACGTTCTCGGCCGACGGGTTGAGCTCGTCAACGAAAGGGGCGACGTCGTTCAGGTTACGGTTGTGGAACGGCGCGATGATCCGGTCGACGAGGCGCTCGAGCTCGTGGAAGTCCATGACGACGCCGATCGCGTCGAGCCCCCCTGCCTCCACCGTCGCCCGCACCCGCCAGTTGTGCCCGTGAAGCGGTTCGAGGGTGCCGTCGTAAAGGCGGAGCGTGTGCGCCGCGGCGAACTCGCGGGTGGTGGAGATCTCGAAGGGCATCACGGCCGATTGTGGGCACGCGCCGCCGGCACGCAAGCGTGGCGCGAGCCGTGCCCACGCCCGCCGGCGCGGCGGCGGCTAGCGGCGGCGCCTTCGAGCCGCGGCGCCGGCGAGCGCCGCGGCCGCGGCGATTAGGGCCGTGCCCGGCTCGGGAACGGCGGCCGCGGCGGCCGCGAGCTCCGCTTGGAAGTCGGCGGGGGCGCCGGGGACGGGGGCGGTTGGGAGGGCGGTGTCGTAGTTCTGGGCCAGCATGACGAGGTCGGTGAAGTTGACGGCCCCGTCGTAGTCGAAGTCGCCGTCGAGCCAGTCGACGGCGGGGCCGGACGTGTCGTAGGTCTGGGCGAGGCGGACCAGGTCGGCGAAGTCGACCCGCCCGTCGAGCGTGGCGTCGCCGGCGAGCGTCGCGCGGACGACGACGGACGAGCCGTCGACCGGTGCGCCCATGAACGTGCCGCCGGTCGGGCCGAGCAGTTCGGATGAGAGGGCGTAACCGACGGCCCTGGCGGCGGGGTCGGCGATCGCCGCGTCGGCGGTGATCCCGGCCCCGCGCCAGTCGGCGGCGGCGCCGTTCCGGGCCGCCGCGAGGTGGGCGCGGACCGCGGCGGCGGCGCGGGCGTCGCTGCCCGGGGCGAACCGGACGACCAGGGCGTTGTCCGTGACGTCCACCGTGCCGCCGGAGATCGCCAGCGCCGCGGCGCCGGCGTCGACGAACGTGTGGGTGCCGTCGCCGATGGTCAGGCGCCGGGGAGGTGAGCCGGCGGCCGGCGCGATCCGGAGCGTGCCCCCGGCGGTCACGGCGGCCGAGCGGGTCGACGGCGCGGCGCCGGCGGCCTCGAACGTGCCGGGGCCGGCGACGATCACCTTGGAACTGTTGGCGACCGAGCCGGTCACGCGGAGCGTGCCGGCGTTCACGGTGGTCGGGCCGGTGTAGGAATTGGCGCCGGCGAGCGTCAGCGTGCCGGCGCCCGCCTTCACCAGCGACCCGCCGCCGCCGGAGATCGTGCCGGCGAACAGGGAATCGGCCGGCGAGTTCAGGGTCAACCGGCCGACGCCCAGCGTGACGCTCGACCCGGCGGGGCCGCTGAGCGACGCGACCTGCTGCGTGACGCCGTTGACGTCGAGCGTCGCCCCGGCGGCGATCGCGACGTCGGTCGTGGCCGGAAGCGGCCCGACGCTCAGGCCTTGGTAAAGCGCGGCGATCTGGGCGGCGGAGAGGGCTTGGCCGTAGAATTGCACGCTGTCGAGCAAGCCGTTGAAGTTGATCGTGCCGTCGCCGGCCACGGTGTTGGTGGACGCGCCCAAGCGGACGACCGACCCGACATCGGGTACGGAGAAGCCGGCGTTGCCGGCGGACAGCGCGCGGGCGACGCCGTCGACGTAGATCGCGTAGTTGCCGGCGTCGTTGACGTACGTGATTTGGTGCCAGGCGTTGTCGGTGACCGCGGGCGTGCCGGGGGCGGCTTGGAAGAAGCCGCCCGCCCACCGGACGCCACTGGGAAGGCCGCCACTGCCGCCGGCGCTGCCGTCGCCGAGGTAGAAGATCGTGTTGCCATAGCCCCAGCCAACGCCGTCGCCCTTGGTGAGGATCGAACCGCCGGGCGTGGCGGTCTTGACCCAGACCGAGACGGTCCAGCTCCGGTCGTTGCCGAGGTCGGCGATCGGGTTGTTGATGTTGACCGACGCGCCGCTGGCGAGGCTGACCGCGCTGCCGAACCGCCCGCCCGCGACGATCGTCGCGCCGCCCGCGAGCGCGCCGTTCATCGCCGAGCCGCCGGTGCCGGCGTTGGCCACCGCGCCGCCGCTGACGTTGTCGAACGTGTAGCTGGCGACCGGGGCGGCGGGGGCGAGGCGCAGCGTGCCGGCGGTGATCGACGTGCTGCCGGCGTACGCGTTGCCGCCGGCGAGCGTCAGCGTGTGGGCGCCGGCCTTGGTCAGCGAGCCGCCGCCGTTGATGTTGGCGGTGATCGTGATTGGGCCCTGGGCGGCGTCGATCGTCGGGGCGCCGGCGAGCGTGACCCTGCCGGCGAGCCGGAAGTGGTCGGCGGCGCCGCTGGCGTGGGTGACGTAGCCGCCGTCGAGGATCAGGTCGTTGATCCGCAGTACGCCGGTCGTCCCGACGCCCTTGAACCGGAGGCCACCGCCCGCGCCGTTGGTGTTGTTGACGGTGAGCGAGTCGCCTCCGAACGTGAAGCTGGGGGTCGGGGCGGCCGGGTTGGCGGTGTCGAGCGGCGTGCGGAGGATGAAGTTGCCGGTCGAGTAGGAGGCGCCCTTGTGGGGGAAGTGCTTGTCGCTCCAGCCGCCGTAGTTCCCGCTGAGGTTGCCGCCGAACCAGTTGAACGCGGACGTGCCGGACGGGTCGGACGCGGTCAGCGTGACGGTCGTGGCTGACCAAGGGTTGTTCGGGTTGCCGTTGCCCATGTCCTGCCGCATGGCGTACGTCAGGGCGACGTTGCGCATGTAAACGCTGTCGTTGACAACCTCGTTGTCGTAGTTAAGGCCGTAGGGGTAGAAGTGGACGCCGGACTGCCGCAGGACCGCCCCGTCACCGTCGAATTGGGCCATCAAGGCGTTGACCCTCGGGCCGGTCCACACGCCATTGCTGAACTGGTTCCCCCAATTCCAGTACGTGCCGGAGCCGAGCCAGTGATTCAGCTCGTGCTGGGTGACGCGCTCGTTCGGCCAAGTGCCGCCGAAGTCGATGCTGCCGTAGTAACCGGCCTGGGCGGTCGGGACGCCGGCATTGTAGTAGACGTCCACCCACCCGTCGCTGCCCCAGTTGAAGTCACCGTAGGCGTTGAACCGGTTGACCACGGCCCGCATCGACGCCTCGGCGGCGTCGCGGCGGGCCTGCGAGTCCCAGTTGCCGTACGTCCCCCACCCCAGCGCGTGCGCCGGCGCGCCAGCGGCCAGCGACGCCAGCAGTAACGTTCCACTCAACGCCCCAGACTTCATCCGCTCTCCTGCCGCCCTCGGGTGCGAAGGATACCCGGGACGGCGGGGCGTGCCTTGTGAACTTTCGCTCCCGCCATGAGCTTTTGAACCAGGGGGGGCGGCGAAACCGGGATCGCCGGTCACACGCCCTGCTCCTTCCGCCGCCGCCCGTCCGCTCCTACAATCCGCCCCTTATGCCGAGGTACTTTCCGGATTTCGAGGAGTTCGGGCGAATCGTCAGGAGTGGGGCGGAGGTCGTCCCGGTCTGGCGGCAGCTACTGGCGGACCGGTTGACACCGGTCACCGCGTTCGAGCTCCTCGGCGACGACCGGCACGCGTTTCTGCTCGAGAGCGTCGTGGGCGTTGAGAAGATCGGGCGGTACAGCTTCATCGCGACGTCGCCGTCGTTCGTGTACGAGTGCAAGGACGGGCGAGCGACGGTAAGCACGAAAAGAGGCGGGGGGGTGGCGAGCGGGGGAGGTGCGGAGACGCGGGAGACTGCGGACCCCCTCGGGGACTTGGAGAAGCTGCTGCCGCGCAAGCGCTACCACCGTGACCCGCGGCTGCCGGCGTTCACCGGCGGCTTAGTCGGGTACGCCGGGTACGACACGATCCGGTACTACGAGGCCGAGAAGCTGACCGCGCCGCCGGCCGACGACCGCGGGCTGCCCGACGTGCTGTTCGGGTTCTACGGGGAGTTGGTGATTTTCGACCACCTGGACAAGACGATCAAGGTGGTGGCGAACGCGGTATTGGGGAAGGGCGACGGGCCCACGGGGCGACGGGACGACGAAGGGGTGTACCGGGACGCGTGCGCGCGGATCGACGCGATCGTCGCGCGGTTGCAGCGGCCGATCGCGGGCGAGTCGGGCGAAATCGACCCGTCGGGAGGGGTGTCGCTGGCGTACGCGTCGAACATGACGCGCGAACAGTACGAGGGGGCAGTGACCGCGGGGAAGGAGTACATCAAGGCGGGGGACATCTTCCAGTTCGTGCCGAGCCAGCGGCTGCGGGTGCGGAGCGCGGCGGACCCGTTCCACGTCTACCGCGCGCTGCGGGTGATCAACCCGTCGCCGTTCATGTTCTACCTCAAGAGCCCGCGGTGCACGCTGATCGGGGCGAGCCCCGAGATCCTCTGCCGGGTGATGGACGGGGAAGTGACCAGCCGGCCGCTGGCCGGGACACGGCGGCGCGGGGCGACCGATGCCGAGGACAAGGCCCTGGAGGCGGAGCTGCTCGCCGATCCGAAGGAGCGGGCCGAGCACGTGATGCTGGTGGACCTGCACCGCAACGATGTCGGGCGGGTCAGCGAGGTCGGGTCGGTGCGGGTGACGGACTGCATGAGCGTCGAGCGGTACAGCCACGTCATGCACATCACGTCGAATGTCGCCGGGCGGCTCGCGCCGGGAAAGACGGCGATGGACGCGCTGCGCGTCAGCCTGCCGGTCGGCACCGTCAGCGGTGCGCCGAAGATCCGGGCGATGCAGATCATCGACGAACTGGAACCGACCCGCCGCGGGCCGTACGGCGGGGCGGTGGGGTACCTGGACTTCGCCGGCGACATGGACACGTGCATCGCGTTGCGGACGATCGTGTGGCAGGCAGAGGGGGGCGGTGTGTACGACGTGCAGGCCGGGGCGGGGGTGGTCGCGGACTCCGTGCCCGCGCTGGAGTGGGAGGAGACGATCAGCAAGGCGAAGGCGCTGCTGAAGGCGGTGGAGGTGGCGGAGCGGGGATTCTGACGTCGGGACGGCGGCTTCCGCGATGGCGACGTTCCGCGGAGTGTCTTGATAACGCGCCGGCCCGGGACGCCTGAGGCGGTCCCGGGCCGGCGCCGTTCCCTGACGACGGGGCCGACGCTGAAGGTCGGCCGGGCGGCGGTCAGTCGCCGACGACCTTCGCCAGCAGCCCGTGGTACCGGATGAGCAGGAGGACACCGTCCTGCCAGGCGGGGGGCAGGTCGAGGCCGTTCGCGCGGGCGTTCTCGGTGTAGTCGGCGGGCGACAGGAAGGGCACTGTCTTCCCGCCGACCGTCTTGTGGTGGTAGCGGAACTGCCGGAAGAACTCAGTCCACTTGAACTCCATGCTCCGGGCGGCGGAGACCTCGATCAGCGTGGTCACGAGCGTCGCGAGCGTCTCGTTGTCGCCGATCGCGAAGTGGCCGCCGAACACGAAGCTGAACTCGACGCCGCCGAAGATCTGGAAGACCAGCGCGCTGATCTGCTTCTTCACCTCGCCGTTCAGGGACGAGAGCAGGCGGACGACCTCGTACTCGTCCGGCGACATGCCCTCGGGGGCGGGGTTGGAGTCCGGGTTGGCGTCGTCCCAGGCGGCCGGGTCGACCAGTTTCCGCACGCCGACGAACTTCGTCGCCGTCGGCTCGGCGTTCTCGTCGGTCAGGTACTGCGGGACGTCCTTGTGTTCGAACCCGGACACGTAGAACGGGTCCGCGGGGAAGGCGAGGTACTTCTGGACGTACTCCTTCTTGTTCTTGAACGGGACCGGCGCGTCAGTCCCGAGCCGGTGGTCGAAATAGGCTTCGATCAGGACGGTCTCGAGCGCCGCGATCGTGGCGTTGTCGACCTTGCCGGCCTCGATCTTGGGCTTGGCGAGCTTGACGCCGCGGCGGTTGACGAACTTGCCCTGGAAGTAGGCCTTGAGGTAGGTCTGCGCGACGAGGTCGAACGGCACCGTCGCTTGCGCGGCGGGGTCGTCGACCAGCGCCTCGATCCTCGACATCGCGTTCGTGTCCGCGGCCGCGGCGCCGTAGCCGGCGGCCAAATCGAGCGTGCCCAGCGTGGTTCGGGCGAACTCGTAGGCGTTCCGGGGGGAGAGCGTGTCGCCCGACGTGGCGCTGGCGGCAACGGACCCCGCGGCCCGGTTGGACGTCCGCTCCCGGATCGCGGCGTCGCACGCCTTCATCACGTCCTTGAAGAGCTTCGTGTCGGCCAGCGGCGTGGCTTGGCCGGGCGGCGGCGTGGTCATGAGCGAGTGGGGGCCGTCGACGAACGCGACCGCCCGCCCGGAGCCGTCGACGCGCGTCAACCGCGGGGCGGCGGTGGCTGCGGTGGCGCTGGCGGCCGGGAAAGCGGCGGGCTCGATCCGGCTGGCGGTCAGCCGCCCGGAGACGCGGGCCGCCGCGGCGCTCAACGACGCCGACCCCGCCCCGGACGACGAGGGGGCCTCACCCAGCGACCGGACGGACGTCGCGCCGGCGCTCGCGGCGCCGGCGGCGGCACCTCCGCCCGCGGGGGCGGCGTCCCTCACGACGACGCTGGGGTAGATCGACACCAGGGCCTCGCTGACCCGCCAGTCCCGCCGCGACTCCAAGTCGTTCACGACGTCCTTGTTCCCGCACCCGCCGGCGCCCAGCGCGCCGGCCCATACCACCACCCACAACGATCGCGTCCGCATGCGTCAACTCCGTTACGAGAAACTCGTGCTGGTCCGGCCGCCGCGCGGCGGCCGGCGCGTGATCGGTCATTTGCTCAGCGTCACGTACCGCCCGGCCTGGACGCAGTTCCGCAGTTCGCCCTCGGCGGGGCCGAACCGGGCGAGGAACCCGCGGGTCCGGTCGGCGGCGGTCGTGCCGGGCAGGTCGTTCCAGACCAGCGCCAGCGCGCCGGCGACGTGCGGGGCCGCCATGCTCGTGCCGGACATCGACTGGTAGCCGTCCGGCACGGTGCTCCAGATCTCGCCGCCCGGCGCGCCGACGTGCACGTGCCGTGCGCCGTAGTTGCTGAACGGGGCGGCGCACCGGCGCCCGGCCTCGGTCGCGAGCACGCTGACCACGTTCGGCAGTTCCAGGGACGACGGGTAGTTGCGCTCGGGGCCGTCGTTGTCGTGGTTCTCGTTACCGGCGGCGCACACGAGGACGGCCCCCCGTTCGCCGGCGTAGCGGGCGGCCTCGAGCAAGGTCTGCGGGGGCGACGGGAGCGTGGCCCCGAGGCTGAGGTTAATCACCTTGGCCCCGCGGTCGGCCGCGTACCGGATGCCCTCGGCGATGCCGGCGAGCGAGCCCTCGCCGTTGCCGTCGAGCACCTTCACCGCGATGACCTGCCCGCGCCAGCAGACGCCGGTCACACCCGTCTGGTTGTCTCCGACGGCGGCGACCGTGCCGGCGACGTGGGTGCCGTGGCCGAAGTCGTCGGTCGGGTCGGGGTCGCGGTTGATGACGTCGTACCCGAGGACGTCGTCGACGTAGCCGTTGCGGTCGTCGTCGACGCCGTTGCCCGGGACCTCGCCGGGGTTTGCCGCGAGGTTGGCGGCCAGGTCGGGGTGCTGGGGGTTGACGCCGCTGTCGACGACCGCGACGACCGCGTCGCCCGCGGTGTCGCCGGTGGCCCACCGGGCGGGCGCGTCGACGTCGCGCATCCCCTGGAGGCGGTCGTAAAGCGGGTCGTTCGGAGCGCCGGCCGGCCGGGCGCTGCTCGCCGTTGCGCCGCCGGCGACGCCGGAGCGGATGCCGGCCTGCAACGGGAGCCGGGGGCCCACGCTGATCACCAAGGCGCGGAAGGTGTAGTTGGGCTCGACGTACCGGACGCCCGGCCGGGCGGACGCGACGGCGACGTCGCCGGGCGAGAGGTCCTGGACGACCAGGAACCCGGGGCCGCGGCGGACGACGTTGCCCGAGCCCGCCGGGTTCGCACTGCTCGTGGTGGCCACCGGGTCGACGCCGATGATCCACTGGCCGCCAGGCGACGCTAGCGCCCGCGCCGCGCCGCTCGGCTGCCCGCACTTCTTGCAGGCGCACCCGGTCGCCTGCCACACCAGCAGCAGGCACGCGACCGACGCCACCACCCTGTCCGTTCGCACACGCATGGGATGCTCTCCTGTCGTTCGATGCCTTCCGGGGGTCACCCGGCCGGCGACTCGTCGTGCCGGGCTTGCGGGCTGCACCTTGCAGGATCGCCCTGCCGTCCGGCGCGCCCGCGACGTCCGGAGAAGGTAGATTGGCCCGGCGCCGTCGCGATTACCCCGTTCCGGGGAGGGGCGTCGGCCGCGGGTTGGGGTCGCGGGCCGTCCGCGGATTTGGGGGTAATACGGCGAACGGATAAGATGTGAGTCACCTGAACGGGGTATTCCGCACGCACCTCCGACCGCGCGCCTGCGAGACGCACGAAGGCGAGCCGACAGCATGGACGACCAAAAAGGGACGGACGGGTCACGGACCGACGCGGCGGACGCGGCGCGGTCGTCAAGCCCAAAACGCCGCCGCGGGTTCCACCGGAAAACCACCGGCAAGCCGCGCGCCCCGGTGGTGCGGCGGTCGATCGACCTGTCGAAGGTCGTCGCCATGGTTTCCGCGCTCCCGCTCGACCCGGGCGACGCCGACGTCCGCCGCCGGCGGATGCTCGCCGAGGTGTGCAAGGTCGTCGGCGCGCACCTGGCCGGGCAGCCGGGCGTCGCCGCAGGTGTCGCGCTGGCGCCGCGGATGCGGCAGACGCTCGACCGGCTGGTCGAGGGGGACAGCGAGCGGCAGATCGCGCTGAAGCTCAAGATCAGCCAACACACCGTGCACGTTTACGTGAAGAAGTTGTACAAGCGGTTCGGCGTCAGCAGCCGGGGCGAGTTACTCGCGCGGTTCGTCCGCGGCAACGGTACCTGAGGGGGAAGTGAGTCGAAGCCGTGGGCGGGCCGCATGCGATTTGAGATACAAGAGGAACCCGCACCTACTGGTGCGGTCGCCAACCGCCGGCGGCGGTGGGCGCAGAGCCCTCGGGCGTGGGAGAATGTGCCGCCGCGGGCCGGTGCCTTACCCCTGAGTTGATGGGTGGGCGTGCTTCCCGTCCCCAGCCGCCCCCCCTTGGGGACGGCTCGGGCGGAGTCGACTGATCACCCCCTGCTGTCGGTCGGCGTTTGTAAGCGGCGAACGGTAAGCGAACAATTCACCTGATTAGGTGATGTGGCGTCCCTTACACACCCGCCGATACTTACCGCGGTCGAGCCGTGAGCGAACCGCCGTACCGCGAGGTGTAACCCAATGGGGGTGCAACGACTTTGGAACAAGCCGGACGTGACCGCGATGCTGCGGCTCGTCCGGCGTCTCCACGAGGTGCGGCCCGCCGCCGCCCACCGCCGCCGGACGCTGCTCGACGGATTGCGCGAGCTCGCTCGCGGCGCCGCCGCCATCGGCGTGGCACGGGAACACCGCCCCGCGGCCGACCACGACCGACGCGACCCGACAGGCGACGGTGAAGATCACACGGGCGGGATCGCCAAACCCGTCCTGCTCGGATTGGACGCCGACGACGTCCGCCCGCTCGTCACCGCCGTGACCGACGGCGAGCTGCACGACCCGGCGCTCGAGAAGCTCCTCCGCCGCGCCCGCGGCCGGGCGTCCGGCACGACGGTGACCCTCACGCGCCGCGACCTCGTCGCCGACGACCGCTGGTACGCTAGCCCTCACGTCACGACCGTCCGGCGGCCCGCCGGGCTGGACGACGCGATCTATTCGGCGCACGTCCTGGCGCCAGGCCGCGCCGCGGTCGTCTGCGTCTGGCGCGCGTGGGGCGACCGGCGGCCGTTCGGCCCGCGGGACCGTCACCTGGTCGACCTGCTGCACCACGAGTCGGCCTGGGTCTACCGCGACGCCGCCCCGCGGGCGGCCGTCGACGCCCTGCCGCTCAGCCCGCGCGAGAAGCAGACGCTTTGGAACCTGCTCGCCGGGCGCGGCGAGAAGCAGATCGCCACGCAGATGGGCCTGAGCGTCAACACCGTGCACCACTACGTGAAGGCGCTGTACCGCCACTTCGACGTCTCCAGCCGGGCCGAACTGCTCGCGCGCTGGATGGAGCGCGGCGGCTGACGCAGCCCCGCCGCGCCCCCCCCCCGCAAGGGCAAGGCCGGTCTCCGCCCCCATCCGCTCGTCAATTGCCCCGCCCGTCCGGTAACCTTCCCGTTAGGACGGGCGCGGCCGCCCCGTCTTGTCGGGTGGAAGGAACGTGGCAGGATTAATCGACCTGGCCGTGGTGGACTTGGTGTCGCGAGCCCGTCGCGGCGACGGGCCGTCGTTTGAGGAGTTGATCCGCCGCCACGAGCGGCTGGCGCTGGGCGTGGCGTACGGCGTGCTCCAGGACGCCCAGCTCGCCGGAGACGTGGTCCAAGAGGCGTTCGTGAAGGCGTGGCGGCGGCTCGACGCACTCAGCCACGCCGCCAGCTTCGCGCCGTGGCTGTGCGGGATCGTCCGCAACCTGTGCGTAGACCACCGCCGGCGGAAGCGGCTGGCCGTGTGCGGGATCGAGGCCGCTCGCGGCGAGGCCGACGGGCGGACGCGCGAGCCTGTGGACGAGATGGGCCGCCGGGAGCTCGGCGAACGGGTCGCGGCCGCGCTCGACACGCTCGACGAGACGACCCGCTCCGCCATGGTCCTGCGGTACTATGAGAACTTGTCGAGCAAGGAGATCGCCGACCTCCTCGGGCTGTCGTCGGCGGCGGTCGACATGCGACTGATGCGCGGCCGGCAGGCGCTTAAGGAGAAACTGGTGGTCGAGGTGAACGGCGCATGAACGAGATGACCGACGAGGATCTGGACCGGCTGCTGACCGGGCACTTCCGCGGGTGTTTGGACGGGCAGGTCGGCCGCGCGGCGGCGGCGTTCCGCCACGAGCGGCGCCAGGCGCCGGCGCGGCGGGTCGGGCTGTGGCTGTCCATCGCCGGGGCGGCGGTCGCGGCGGGCGTCGCGGTCGTGTTCGGCGCGTTCAACACCCGGCAACCGGCGCCGACGGTCGCCCAAGATCCCCAGCCCGAGGTCACGCCACTCAAACAGTTCGCCACCGCCGACGAGCCGCCGCCGATGGTGCAGTCCACGACCTGGTCGGGCGTGATGGACGACGGCCTGGGCCTGGTGGACGACCGCCCGGTGCGCCGCCTCCGCCGCAAGGTCGTCGAAGAGGTCGAGTGGTACGACGCGAAGTCCAACGCCGTGGTGAAGACGATCCAGCCCCGGCAGCAGGTCTTCCTGATCGACATGAAGACCGACTGACGACTGGCGTCGGTAACAGAAAACATGGCCCCGCGTTCAGCCACGTGCCCGCAACGCCGCGAACGCACGTGCCGAAACACGTACAACCGAGGTCCCCCATGACACGCAGCATCCCCCGATTCGCCGCCACCCTGCTCGCCCTCGCGTCCGCGGCGACGTTCGCCGGCGCACAGGTGGAACCCAACGCCAAGCCCGACCCCGCTCCCGCACCGGTCCCTGTCCCGGATCCCGCGGCGCCCGCGGTGGCGCCGCCGCCCGGGGTCGCCCCCGATCCGGGCGTCTTCGAGATCCACAACGGCAACCTGGTCCGCCGTCCCCTGCCCCAACCGGCGCCCGCCGCTCGCCCGGCCGCCGGGGCCCCCGCTGCCGTCGCCGTCCCCGGATTCCGGCCCCTGAGCTTCCGCCCGGGCGCGAAGCAGCGCAAACGCAACTCCCTCGGCGTCAGCGTGACCGGCGCGCCCGCGGCGATCCGCGAGCAGCTCAAGCTCGCCCGCGGCGTCGGGCTGGTGGTGGAGAAGGTGCACGCGAAAGGCCCGGCCGACGCCGCGGGCGTCAAGGAGCACGACGTCCTCGAGAAGCTCGACGACCAGTGGCTGGTCAACCCGGAACAACTCGGTGCCCTGCTCCGCGGGATGAAGGCCGGCGACGAGGTCGCGCTCACGCTGATCCGCCAGGGCCAGTGGGAGACGGTCAAGGCGAAGGTCGAGGAGGTCGAGGAGACCGCGGCCATCGATGCCGGGCAGGCGGGCGACTGGCTGATCTCCAAGGAGATCGGGCTGGCCGCCCCGGTGGAGCAGTTGAACTTCAACACCATCGACCTGCACACCGCGCCGGTGGCCGGGGGCGCGAAAGACCTCGTCCTGTTCCACACGATCAACGGCAACGCCCGCACCGAATGGAGCGACGGCGAGCACACGATCGCGCTGCAGCACAAGGACGGCCGGGCCACGCACGTGACCGTGAAGGAGAGGAAGGCCGACAAGCCGCTGTACGACGGCCCGCGCGAGGGCGCCGCCGCGGCGCTCGCGCCGGCGCTGGTCGACAAGGTGAAGCAGGCGGAGAACGCCTCCGCGCCCCAGGCCGGGCCGATCCAGATCCGCGCGGCCGGGGACGCCGCGGTGCTCGACATCGTTCCCCACGCAGCCGGCATGCCCGCGAACCGCCTGACGGCCGTCGCCCGCGGCGGCGTCGGCGCGCGGGGCAAGGTGCTCCGGTGGCAGGACGACGAACTCGTCCTCGTCCTCCGCGCGATGGGCAAGCAGCCGACGTACCTGCTCGCGCTCTCGAAAAAGGACGGCCGCGTGATCTACGACGGCCCGGTCGAGAGCGAGGACCAGCGTAAGAGCCTCCCCGCCGAGATCGCCGAACAGTTCCAGATGATCGTCAAGCACCCGGAGACCGCCAAGGAGTTCGGCGCGCCCGCCGCCGCCGCGCCCGCCGCCGCCGCGGCCGCCACCGAACCGCCGCGCAAACAGTGAGGCCGCGGCGGCGCCGCCCGCCCGTTCGGCGGCCCGCCCGGAACTGCCGCCCTCCCTTTCACCAACGACCACGAAGCCGACGAAACCGGAGTCCACGATGTCCCGCACACTCCTGACCACGCTCCTGACCGCCTCCCTCCTCACCGCCCCCGCCGCGGTCGCGCAACAGCCCGTCGCCCCGCCCCCCGCGCAGGACGCCGCGGCGGCCGAGGCCGACGAGGCCCGGCGCCGCAAGATCGAGGACGTGATCCGCGCCCAGACCCAGGCGCAGTTGGAGGCCGTCAAGGCCGACCAGCGCAAGCTGTTCGAGATCCAGGCGGCCGAGCGCGAGCAACTCCGCGCCCAGCAGCAGCGGCTGCTCGCCGAGCGCAAGCTGATCGGCGCCCGCCTCGCCCAACCCCCGGCCCCGCGGGTGACGAAGAAGGAGACCGTCGCCTACGTCGGCGTGTCGGTCAGCGAGCCGCCTCCCGTCGTCGCCGAGCAGCTCAAGCTCCGCCCCGGCACCGGCCTGGTCGTCGACCTCGTGGTCGAGAAGGGCCCGGCCGAGGCCGCCGGCCTGAAGCAGTACGACGTGCTGACAAAGCTCGACGACCAACTGCTGACCAACAGCGACCAGTTCCGCACGCTGATCCGGATGCGCAAGCCGAGCGACGACGTGAAGCTCTCGGTCGTCCGCCGCGGCGAGCCGACCACGGTCGCCGTCGAGCTCGGGCAGCAGGAGGTCGAGGAAGTCGCCGACGCCGCGCCGGCCGGCGGCCCGAGGCCGCCGCAGCCGTTCCCGCTCCAGATCGGGTTCGCGCCGGACGGCCAGCTCAACGTCCTCGCCGCGACGAAGTTCGCCGACGCCCCGACGCCCGGCGGCGGCGGCGGCGGCGGGATGGCGCTGACGAACGTCAACGGCCGCGTCCAGGGCGTCTGGTCCGACGACCGGCACACGCTGACGACCGAGATCCGCGACGGCAAGGCCGTCCGCCTCACCGCCAAGGACCGCGACGGTATGCCGCTGTTCGACGGCCCGGTCGAGACCGACGCCCAGCGCAAGGCCCTGCCGCCCGAGCTCGCCGCCAAGCTCGCCAAGGCCGAGGCCGGCGGCCCGCTGCGGTTCGGCCTGCGCACCGACCGCAACGCGGCCCGCACCCGCGTGCTGACGTCGTCCGCCAAGGACACCCTGCTGCTGGCCCGCTTCGAGGCCGGCAAGGCCGTCTACGCCTTCGCGTTCTCCGAAACCGACGGCAAGACGACGTTCGACGGCCCCGTCGCGACGCCCGAGCAGCGGAAGGCGTTGCCCGAAGCGATCGCCACGCAAATCGACACGCTTGAGAAGAACCAGGGCGCCGCCACGGAGTTCGGCGCGGTCGAGAGGCAGTGACCACGTTCGGGCAGTCGTCACCCTGGAGGAGCTTTAGCGACCGGAGGATCTGGCCGCGAACGCCAATTCCCCGTCTCTGGCCTTGAGCCTTCGCCGCGCCCAGAATGACGAACCACGGCGTCCGACACGGTTCAACGGCCGCCCCGCGCTAAGGTCGCGCAACCCACCTTGACGCCCCCCCGCCGCGCTCACACAGTACGCGGCCTGATGCCTGACCTCCCCCCCGCCCCACAACCCGGTTCCCATCTCGGCGAGGTCGCCCGCGTCTTCCTCAAGCTCGGGTTCACCGCGTTCGGCGGGCCGGCCGCCCACATCGCGCTCATGGAGGAGGAGCTGGTCACCCGCCGCCGCTGGCTCGACCGCCAGCACTTCCTCGACATGGTCTCGGCCGTCAACTTCGTCCCCGGGCCCAACTCGACCGAGCTCGCGATCCACCTCGGCCTGATCCGCGCCGGCTTCCCCGGCTTGGTCGTTGCCGGCGTCTGCTTCATCGTGCCGGCCATGCTGATCGTGCTGCCGCTCGCGTACCTGTACCTCGCCTACGGGGCGCGGCCCGGCGTCGGCGGGGCACTGATCGGGATCAAGGCATGCATGCTCGCGATCGTCGGCGTCGCGCTCTGGCGGTTCGCGGTGACCGGCATCAAGGATCGCTTCACCGCGGCCGTCGCCGTCGCCGCCGCGCTCGCCGCGTGGCTGTGCAAGCGGTACGCGGTGCCGCAACAGGAGCTGGTCATCCTCGCCGCCGCCGCCGTCGCCGGCATCATCTGGTACCGCCACCGCCCACCCGCGCCGCCGCCAGCCGCCGACGCGCCGCCCCCGCCCGCCGCCCCCGCGCCCCGCGCGCCCGCCGTCCTCCTCCCGATCGCCTTTGCCGCCAGCGGCGCTTCATCGCAGATGCTCCAGATGACCCTCTTCTTCCTCAAAGTCGGCGCGACGCTCTTCGGCAGCGGGTACGTGCTCGCCAGCTTCCTCCACACCGGCCTGGTCGAGCAGCACCGCTGGCTCAGCGTGCAGGAACTGCTGGACGCCATCGCCGTCGGGCAGGTGACCCCCGGCCCCCTGCTGACCGCCGCGACGTTCATCGGCTACCTGCTCGGCGCGCGAACCTTCGGCGGCGGCGTGCCTGGCGGCGTCGCGGGGGGCACGCTCGCGACCCTCGCGATCTTCCTGCCGTCGTTCCTGTTCATCTGCGTCCTCGGCCCGCTCCTTCCCCGCCTCCGCGCCAACCCCCGCGCCCGCGCCGCGCTTGACGGGATGAACGCCGCCGTCGTCGCGCTGATCGCGGTCGTCACCGTGTGGCTGGCCCGCTCCGCCCTGACCACGGCCACCGGCCGGGTCGACGGGCTCCCGGTCGCCCTGTTCGCCGCGTCGCTGGCGCTGATGCTGTTCACCCGCGTCAACGCCACGTGGGTCATCCTGGCGTGCGCGGTCGCCGGCGTCGTGGTGCGCGGTTGGGGGTGACCGACCACTCGCACAGACGGCACAACCGTCCGAGCCCCCACCTCTTCCCTCTCTCCCGCACGTGGATTCCCGGGAGGATCCTTCCGCATCGGGCCGCCCCGTATTGCATATCTCACCAGCCACGCCGCGGCAGACATATCCGCCGCGGCCCCGGTAAACCCGCAGGCTCCCGCAGCCGCAGCCGCGCAGAGGAGGTGCGAGATGAGCGATCTGGCCATGTCCGGCATCGTCACCGAGCCGACCGACGAACCCACCTTCGACCCGGCGGCCCGCCCGGATCCCGACGCCGCCCCCGACGCCGCCGCGACCGTCGCCGCCGGCGACAAGGTCGGCCCCGTGCACGTCGTCGCCGCCCGCGCCGACCGAGTCGAGCTCTACCTGCCCGGCGAGCTCGGCTGGGGCCGCGCGATCGTCGGCCTGGTGCCAATCGTCTGGTGCGCCGCCGCCTGGACCCTCTGCCTCCGCGAGGGCCTCCTCGACCAGCGCATCAGGGGGTGCGTTGCGCTCAGCCTGATGGCCGCCGTCAGCGCGGTGCTGATGGTCAGCTCGCTCGGCACCACCTGGCGGTTCGACGGCCGCCGCCGCACGATCGCCCGCCGCGCCGGCCTGCTCGCCCGCACGCACAACGCGCGCCGCCTCGCCGGGCTGAAGGTCGAGACCACCCGCCCGTCCGCGATCGCCGACCCGCTCCTCCGCATGACGCTGATCGACGCGACCGGCCGCGACCAGTTCGAGATCGCGACCTGGAACCGCCGCGAGACCGACCGAGCCCACGTCGACGCCCTCGCCGACGCGATCCGCACGACCATGCGCTGGACCGACTGAATGACCGCCCCGGCAGGCGCGCAACGCCCGTCTAGCGGCGGGCCGGCAGGGCCGCGCCCCACGTGCCTGGAGCAACCCCCGCGGTACAATCCCGGCCATGCCCGACCCGCAGTCGTCGCCGCCGCGCCTCCTCGAAGACCTCGCGGTCGTCGTCAACCCGTCCCTCGACGACGTCGCTGTCGCGCGCGAGCCCATCCCCGCCGGAACCCGGCTGACGTTCGGCACGCAGCAGACCCTGACCGTCCGCGGCGACGTCCCGATGGGGCACCGGTTCGCGATCCGCCCCGTCCCCGCCGGCCACTGGGTGCGGCAGTACGGGCAGCCGTTCGCGAAATCCCGCGGCCTCCAGCCCGGCGACCCGGTCAACCCGCGCACGACCGACAACGAGGTCCCCCGCGTGGACGCCGCGTCGATCGAGCTCAACACCCCCCTGCTGCCGCCCTGGGACGGGGAGCGGCCGACGTTCCACGGCTTCCGCCGCGCGGGCGGCCGCGTCGGCGTGCGAAACTGGGTGCTGATCGTCCCGACCAGCATGTGCTCGAGTCACGAGGCCTCCACGATCGCCCTCCGGGCCGAGGCGTCCGGACTCTGGTCGCGCGACCGCTACCCGAACGTCGACGGCGTCACCGCGATCCCCCACACCCGCGGCTGCGGCTGCCCCGACATGGAGCCGCGCGCCGCCGGGTCCGACCAGCTCGTGGGCGTCGTCGAGGCGTCGATGAAGATGCTCGGCCGCTACGTCGAGCACCCGAACGTCGGCGCCGTGCTGGTCATCGAACTCGGGTGCGAGAAGACCAACCTGGACGCCGTGTCTCGCTACGTGACGCTCGGAAACGGCCCGCGGCCCGGGGCGCAGGGTTCGGGAGACGGCGGGACGGGCAACCGCCGCGGCAGCGGGTTGCTCGACCTCGGGCGCCGCCACGGGAAGCCCGTCGTCACGCTGAGCGTACAGAACGCGGGCGGGACGCTGGAGACGATCCGGCGGGGGCTGGAGGTGCTGCCGGAACTGCTCGCCGAGGCCAACCAGGCGACCCGCACGCCATGCGACGCGTCCGAACTGGCCGTCGGCCTGAAATGCGGCGGCAGCGACGCGTTCAGCGGGCTGACCGCCAACCCCGCGCTGGGCGTCGCATCCGACCTGCTCGTCCGCGCCGGCGGCACGACGATGATCACCGAGATCCCCGAGTTCTTCGGCGCCGAGCACTTGTTCGCCGCCCGGGCACGTTCCCGGGAGGTGGCCGGCCAGGTGTTCCGCGCCATGGACCGCTTCCGCAACTACGTCGACCGCGTCGGCGGGTCGATGTCCGAAAACCCCTCCCCGGGCAACAAGGAGGGCGGGCTCCTCAACATCACGATCAAGTCGCTCGGCGCGCTCGCCAAGGCCGGCGCCGCCCCCGTCGAGGGCGTGCTCGACTACGGCGAGAACGTCTGGGAGCGCCCGCGGCCCGCCGGCCTCTGGCTGCTCTACTGCCCCAGCTACGACCAGGAAAGCGTCCCCGCCCTCGTCGCCAGCGGGTGCCAGATCGTCGTCTTCACCACCGGCCGCGGCACCGGCATCGGCAACGCGATTGCGCCGGTCGTCAAGGTCGGCTCCAACGGCCCCCTCTACCGCCGAATGTCCGGCGACATCGACCTGAATGCCGGCGTGATCCTCGACGACGGGCGGCCGGTCGAATCGGTCGGCCGTGACCTGTTCGCACAGATCTTGGCGGTGGCGTCCGGCCAGCCCGTCAAGGCCGAAGAGAGCGGCCACCGCGAGTTCATGATCTGGAGCGAAGAAGGCGTGTCGCTGTAGCGGGGCAGCGATCGCATTCGGAAAGCCACCTGCCGGCCGAGTCTCAGAACCGCACGTTGATCCCGAACGTCACCCGCTCCCGCGGGACCTCGACGGTCTTCCAGTAGCCGTCCCGCACGCACACCCGCTCGCGCTTCGTCTCGTACCGGCCTTCGCACACGAGCACCCGCCGGGTCTCGTACCGGCACTGCTCGGGCACCCAGACCTTGCGGTCGACGTTGTGCCACCCGCCCTCGCGGACGCAGACCCGCTCGCGGCAGACGACCCGCCGGCCGCGCTCGTAGCGGACGACCTCGCGGATCTCGAACACCGGCTCGCACCAGACGCGCTCGCACTTGGTCTCCCAGTACCCCGGGATGCGGACGGGAACCGTCTCGGTGCGGTATACCGGCTCGACCCAGACCTGCGAGACCCGCTCGTCGTACACCGGCTCGACCCACACCTTGCGGGTCTCGCAGTGATCGTCCCGGCGGACGTCGTGGTGGCGGTGATCCCGGTCACGGTAGTCCCGGTCGCGGAGACGCCCATGGTCGCGGAAGCGGTCGCCCGCCTGGGCGGTCAACGGAAGCGCGGCGAAGGCGGCCAGAGCAAGGATCGACTTGGTGAGTGTGTTGCGGTTCATTGAACGGCTCCTGAGGTTGCTGTACGCGAAATCAGACAGGAGCCGCGGCCGGGAGGTTAGCGGGCGCGAGGGAGCACGCCCGGAACAGGGCAGTGCGTTCGGAGTTATCGGTCTCCGTCCTGACAACCGCATCTTCAGCCCGTCCGCGTAGCCGCTCAACGTGCCGCCGTCACCAGCAGGGAGTCGGCCGATGGCGAGCGGACAGCGTGATCCGAAGCAGGAGCGGTTCTGGCTCGAGACGTTGCGGCGGCATAGGGGCAGCGGCCCGACCGTGCGGGCATTCTGCGAAAGCGAGCGACTGGCGGAGACGGCGTTCCACGCCTGGCGGCGCCACCGGCACGGCCTCGACCCGCAGCGGCACCTCACCAGCGTGCTGGCGACGGTCGGGCGCACGCCGGTAAGTGAGCTGGGGCAGTTCCTGCCGGACGCCTGGAAGGCCGAGGACGCGCGCCAACCCGCTGGTTGACGCAGCTACCCGCCGGCGTTCGCCGCACCCGACGGGGTGTTCGCGACCTTCGTGAGCCGGAAGCCCCCTGCTTCACCTTCCACCGGCTCCAATGCGATCACGTTGCCGATCTTGTATTCCTGGAGCATCGTCAAGTAGTCACCCAGTATCTTCACCGTCGCGTCCACGCTTTCGACGCGCCTCCCGGAATCGGCCAGTCGCGCGAAGACGTCGTTGACGGTCACCTCCCGGCCGAGGAACACCATCACCCCCTGGGCGACCGGCTTTCCGCTCTGGATGCTAACGAGCCGAACGCCGCCGGGTCCCGCGAGCGGAACGGCGAAGTCGCTGGACCTCGAGTGGGGCCGAGCAGGATCGCACGCGACGAGGATCTTCTTGGTCTTCATGGCGGCCCCACTCCCAAGGGCAGTAGAACACGTGACGTATATCATGAACGTCGGCCCCCTGAAGCCGCACGTTGACTGGCACATCTTCCCCGCCGATCGACAGCGGGGGACGATGTGGGTCGACCGATCCCCCCCTTTGACGCCTCCCCGTGACGCCCCGGTCGTCATCCCGTCGCCGGTCCTACCGCCGCTCGTTCGGGGCCGCGCCGATCGCCGTCGGTTGCCACGTCACCTCGGTCGCGCCGAGCAGCGTGCCCGTGGCGACGGCGATGTCGACCTGGGCGATCTGGTACTCGGTGACGGCGGCGATCTCGGCGGCCTGGGCGTCGGCGAGGCGGGTCTGGGCTTCGAGCACCTCGGTCGACGTCCGCAGGCCGAGGTTGAACTGGCGGGTCTCGAGGTCCACGACGCGGGCGGCCAGCACCACGCGCCGCTGCGCGGCGACGATCCGCTGCCAGTTCGCCTCGAGCTGGTCCGTCGCGTCGAGCACCTCCTTGCGGATCAGGCTCGCCCGCTGCTCCTTCGTCGCGATCGCCTGCAGGCGCGACGCCAGCGCCTGGCGGAGCTGGCTGCGGGCGGCCTGGTTCCCGAGCGGCACCTCGACCTGCAGGCCGACGCGGTGGTCCTCGAACCGCTTGCTGCGGAGCGTCTCGAACGAGTTCGGGAGCGTCCGGCCGAGGCCGTTGACGTTGTACGTGTAGTCGAGCGAAACCAGCGGCAGGAGCTGGTTGCGGGCGACGGCGACGTTGTCGGTCTCGTTAGCGATCTGGATCTCGGTCTCGAGCATCTCCATCCGACGGTCGAGCGCGGCCCGGGTCAGCAGGCCGGTGTCCAGCTGGTAGCGGAGCGCGTTCGGCGTGCTCGCTGGGACGACGACGGTCGCCGAGTCGACGTGGAGGTCCGGCCGCTGGACGATCTGCTTCAGCTCGCGCTGGCGGGCGCGCACGTCGGTCTCCGCGTTGATGATCCCCTCGATCCGGTCGGCGACGCCCGACTCGGCGCGGACGACGTCGACCTCGGCGACCACGCCCGCGGCGACCTGCCGCCGCGCCCGCTCGAGCTGCGCGACCGCCAGGTCGTACTCCTTCTTGCGGACGTCGAGCAGCTGGCGGGCGGCGTACAGCCGCCAGTAGATCCGGTCCACGTCCGCCAGCACGCGGATCACCTCCAGGCGGGTGCGGGCCTGGGTGGACTGGTACTGGTAGACGGCGATCCGGATTCCGCGATTGGTGACGGCCGGGCCCGCGCCGCGGAGCAGCGGGTGGCTGATCGACGCGGCGAAGTCGGAGCTGTAGGCGGGGTTCAGCGTGGAGAACTGGTTGTCATTCTCCGACCGGCTGATCGGGAGCTCGAACTGGAGGTTGCCGCCCGTGCGGAGCGGGACGTTGACGCCGACCGCGACGTTCGAGTCTTTCGACTGGTTCCCCGAGAGCTGCGACGCGGTCGCCTGGTCGGTGATCGAGTGGTTGGCGTTGGCGGTGAACAGCGACTCGAACCGGGCCCGCTCCTCGGTGACCTGCTCGCGAGCGATCGTCGGGTTGAACAGCTCGACGCGGAGGTCGAGGTTGTTCCCCAGCGCGAGCTGGCGGCACTCCTCGATCGTCAGCGGCACCGGGGCCGCGGGCACCGGGAGGATCTCGTCCGCCCGGCGGGTGGACGGCACCGTACTGATCACCGGCTTGGTCGTCGGGGCGGTGGTGGAGGCGGCGGCGAGGTCGATCGGGGCGATCTCGCGAAGCGCGCGGTCGGAGACCGGGTAGCCCTGCTCGTACCGGGAGTAGTCGCAGGCGCACAGGCCTAGGGCGGCGGCGAGGGAGAGGGCGAGCGGGCAGAGCCGTTTGGTCATGAGCGGGGTCTTCCCTTGGGGTCGCGGGCGTGCGGGTCGGACTCGTGTGCGGTCGGGCTACTCGTGTCGCAGGGCGTCGATCGGGTCGAGCCGGGCGGCCTTGATCGCCGGGAACATGCCGAAGATCAGCCCGACCGCGCCGGCGAACCCGAACGACAGCGCGACGGCCCAGGTCGGGATGTACGCCTTGTCCAGGTGCGCGCCGGGGATCCCCTTGACCAGCGAGGTCAGGCCGTACCCCCCGAGCACCCCGATCAGCCCGCCGAAGAAGCAGAGCATGACCGCCTCGACCAGGAACTGGAGCAGGATCGCCGACGGCCTGGCGCCGACCGCCTTCCGCAGCCCGATCTCGCGCGTCCGCTCCGACACCGACACGAGCATGATGTTCATGATCCCCACTCCGCCGACGACCAGCGAGATGCCGACAACGCCGGTCGCCGCCACCGTGATCGTCGACGCGACGGAACGGAACCGGTCCACGAACTCCTGAACCGCCTCGACCCGGAACGTGTCGGCCTCGCCGAACTTCACCTGGCGGGTCTTGCGGAGGAAGAACTTGAGCTCGGCCTGCGCCTCCTCCGACACCTCCGGCGAGCGGCTCTCGGCGATCACGCTGAACCCGGAGTACGGCTGCAGGCGCTGGAGCGTGGTGAACGGGATCAGCACCTCGAGGCCGGCCCCCTCGCCGCCGAACATCCCGGACTCGAGGCGCGCCTCGACGACGCCGACGACGAACATCCGGGTGCGGCCGACCAGGATCGACTGGCCGACGCAGTCGGCGCCGAGCCCGAGCTTGTCGCGGGCGACGGCGTTGATCAGGCAGACGGGGCGGCCCTGCTCGATGTCGACGAGCGAGAACTGCCGGCCGAGGACGACCGAGCGGTTCTCGATCTTGTGCCACGCTGGGTCGATGCCGTTGACGTCGACGTTCTGCTCGGTGCGGTGGCCGACCGAGACGGAGTCGACCCGCCCGCGCATCCGCCGGGTGAACGCGGAGACCGACGGGCAGTGCTCGAGCAGGCCGACGAGCTGGTGGTTGTGGAAGCGGTACTTCTGGTAGGAGAGGTAGCGGTTCCCGCCGGTGTCCGGGCGGATGAAGATCTTGTTGGTGCCCATGTTCTCGAACTCGGCGAGCACGTTGGCCTTGAGGCCGGTCAGGGCGGCGATGACGGCGGTCACGGAGGCGACGCCGATCACGATGCCGATGGTGGTCAGGATCGAGCGGACCTTGTTGGCCCAGATCTGCGAGAGCGCGAGGAAGGCGCTCTGGTAGGCAAGCAGGAGGAGCGAGAGTGGCAGGCGGAGGAGGAACATCGCGGCGGCGACCTCGTTAGTTCGAGCGTTGGGACTTCCATTCGGGGGCGGTGTTCGCGGTCGCGCCGCCGTAACGGGCGGTGTCCTCGTCGACCGACAGGTCGGACCAGACGCGGCCGTCGCGCATCCGGATCACCCGCCTCGCGTGCCGGGCGACGTCGGGCTCGTGGGTGACGATCACGATCGTCTGCCCGGCGCGGTGGAGTTCGGCGAATAGGTTCAGGATCTCCTCGCTGGTCGCGCTGTCGAGGTTGCCGGTCGGCTCGTCGGCGAGCAGGATCGCGGGCTTGGCGACCAGCGCCCGGGCGATCGCGACCCGCTGCCGCTGCCCCCCGGAGAGCTGGTTCGGGCGGTGCCGCATGCGGAGCGACAGCCCGACCCGGTCGAGCGACGCCTTGGCGAGTTTTCGCCGGTTCCACCAGCCGCCGCGCGAGTAGATGAGCGGGAGTTCGACGTTCTTCAGCGCGGTCAGCCGGGGCAAGAGCTCGAACGACTGGAACACGAATCCGATCCCCTCGTTGCGGACGTTGGCGAGGGCGGCGGCGCCCATCTTGGTCGTTAGCCGGCCGTCGAGCTTGTAGGTGCCGCTGGTCGGGCGGTCGAGGCAGCCGAGGATGTTCATCAGCGTGGACTTGCCGCTGCCGCTGGTGCCCATGACGGCGACGTACTCGTTGCGGTTGACGGTCAGGCTGACGCCGTCGAGCGCGCGGATCGTCTCGTCCCCAACCTTGTAGACCTTGGTGACGTTGTCGATCTCGATGACGGGGGTCATGGGTGAACTACGAAGGCCGAAGGGCACGGAGCGGAACGGCGTACTCGGTTTAGCTTGGGCTTGTTGCGGCGGGGCGGGTGGTTGGGGACGTGGCGGACGTCGTCGAGGCGGGGCGGCTCGTGGGGTCGTTCTCGGCCTTGACCTTTTGGTCGTGCTTGAGGTTTTCGAGCACCTTGTACGGGTTAACGATGACGGCCTCGCCGGGGTTCAACCCGGATGAGACGATCGTGTGGGTCAGGTCGCTTGCGCCGATCGTGACGGGGGTGGCGACGGCCTTGCCGTCGACGTGGCGGAAGACGACGGGGACGCTCGCCTTCGAGCGGTCGACCTCCGGGCGGTCGCGGACGCCCTCGGGCAGCGAGTCGGGCGCGCGGCCGAGCACGGCTTGGCTGGGCACCTTGACGACGTCGTCGTACCGCTTGATCTCGATGTCGACGTCGGCGGACAGGCCGGAGAAGAAGCGGTAGCCCTTGGTGTCGATCAGGATCTCGACGGCGAACGTCTTGCCGCCGTCGCTGCTCATGTTCCGGTTGCCCGAGCTGCCGCCGCGGGACTGGGCGGGGTCGAAGTTGGCGAGCGCGACGTTCTTGACGACGCCGTCGAACACCTGGTCGCGGTACGCCTCGACGCGAACCTTGCACCGCTGCTCGGGCTTGACCTGGGCGATCGCGGACTCGTCGACCTTCGCGTTGAGGACCATCTGGGACAGGTCGGCGACCTCGAGGATCACGGTACCGGCGTTGTTCATCGTGCCGGTGACGACGACCTCGCCGACCTCGGCGTTCAGCCGGGTTACGATCCCGTCGATCGGGGAGGTGATCGTCGCGTAGTTCAGGTTGTCGCGGGCCTTGGCGATCTCGGCCTCGGCGGCGTCGATGCTGTGCGCGGAGACGACCAGCGCCCCCTCCTCGCCCTTGAGCGCGGCCTCGGCCCCGAGCAGCTCGGCCGCCTGCTGGTCGACCTTCGCCTGGAGCTGGTCGACCTCGGACTGGCTGACGTCCTGTGACGACAGCAGCCCGCTCTTCCGGCCGAGCTCGCGCCGCGCGTCGGCCAGGATCACCTTGAGCGCCTCGATGCGGGACTTCTGCGCGGCCACCCGCGTCTCCGACACCTTCAGCTGCGCCTTCTCCGCCAGCGACCGGGCCTCGACCGACCGCAGTTGCGCCTCGAGGTCTTTCGAGTCCAGCCGCACGAGCACCGACGGCGGGATGGGCGGCGTGGCGTTCGGGTCGCCCTTCGTGACCCGGTCGCCCTCCTTGAACGGGAGTTCGGCGATCCGGGCCGACACGCGGGCGCTGATCGCGACCTTCGTTTTGGGTTCGACTTCGCCGGCGGCGCTGATCGATTCGACCAGCGGGCCGCGGACGGCGCGTTCGACGCGCACGTTCGTCGGCTGGTCGGCGTCGGCCTTCGCGCGCGACTGCCACCAGTGCCCGACGCCCCAGAGTCCGGCGGCGAGCACCGCCACGACGACCACGATGCGGATCACGGTCTTCAAATCGCTTCTCCTCGGCCAACGGTCACCGGGTCAGGATACCGCCGCGCGGGGGGGTTCGTCCAAACGGCGGTCGCGCAGCAAGACCCTCCACCGGCTCCCTCCGTAAGACAGACGTCATAGCGGCGGAATGTTTCACCCGTTTCGATACTGGTGGACGCGGGGAATCGCGCGGGGCGCGCGGGCGGCGGGGGCGTAGATTCGCGGCGGGACTTACCGAGAGGGTTGCCATGACGACGGGTGTCATGCGGTTAGACGGGCGGCGCGACGGAGGTGAAGGACATCGAGCGGCGGCGGCACGGGCGGGCGAAGGGTTCACGGCGTGGTTCCTCGCCGACTGGCGCGAGGTGCTGTTCGTGCACTATGCGTTCGAGCCCGGGGTGCTCCGGCCGCACGCCCCGTTCGAACTCGACTTGTTCGACGGGTGCGCGTGGGTCAGCCTCGTGGCGTTTACACAGCGGCGGCTGCGGCCGGCGCGCGGCGGGCGGTGGACGTCGTGGGTGACCGCACCGGTCGCGCGACACGCGTTCCTGAATCTGCGCGCGTACGTCCGCGGCGCGGACGGGACGCCGGGCATCTGCTTTCTAGCGGAGTGGATCCCGAACCGGCTGGCGCGGGTCACCGGCCCGGCGCTGTACGGGATGCCGTTCCGGTTGGCGGAGATGGCGTACGTGCCGGGGCGGCGCGAGGTGCGGGCGGATGGTGGCACGTGGCGCGCGGACTACCTGGAGGCGGAGGCCGAGTCGGCGCTCGCCCGGGCGGGGACGGCGGAGGCGTTCTTGCTCGAGCGGTACACGGCGTACACGGAGCGCAACGGTCTGGGCCGGCGGTTCGACATCCGGCATGAGCCTTGGGCTTGGCGGCCGGCGGCGGTGCGCGTCCGGGACGACTCGTTGATCGGCGCCGCCGCCCCCTGGTTCGGGTGCGGGCGGTTAGGTGGGGCGCACGTGTCGGAGGGGGTGGACGACGTGTGCATCGGCGGGCCGCGGGTGGTGGAAAGATCATCCGCCGCGCCGTGAGCGGGCGGCCCGCCGCTTTAGCGCTGGAGTCGCGGTTCGATTGCACAAGGCCGCTGAAGCTGCCCTGCCGGCGAACCGATCGCGCCCCCAGCCCCGAAGGGGCGGGCGACCAGCGGGGTCGCAGAACCCGCGTCGTTAGTTCGCGATGGCCGCGGCGACGCCCGCCGACGCCGCCACTGGCGTTCGCGTGGCGTGGCCGATCGTCTGGAGGAGGTCGCCGGCGTGCCAGTAGGCCTTGACGAAGTGGCGGTCGAAGCCGATCGCGCGGGCGGCCTCGACTTCCTGGCCGTCGTTGAGGGCGGTCATCAGGACCACCGGGATGTGGCGCAGCCGCGGGTCGTTTCGCATGTGCCGGAGCACGTCGACGCCGCCGACGTGGGGCATCATCAGGTCTAGCACGACGCAGTCGGGGAGCGGGCCGCTTCCGAGAACGTGGAGCGCCGCCTGACCGTCCGGCGCCTCGCTGACCTGATGCCCGTCCCGTTCGATCATTCGCCGGACGACGTGGCGCGCCACGTCGTCGTCATCCACCAAGAGAATCGCCGCCATGCGTGTACAGCTCCTTCGACCCGCCACCGTGCGGGCGGGGAGTGCAAAGCAAGGGGCGAGCCGAACCGTGAAGTGACGACGGAGTGGCAGCAGGTTTAACGTGATGCGGTTGAGCCCGCTGTCGCGGTGACGAACTGGCAGACGAATAGGTGCGGCAGCCTCAAGTGTGTCCGGCAGGTCTGCTGGCGTGGCCCAGCTAATCGGTCGTCGGGCACCTGTAGTTGATCCGCCCTAGTTGATGTACGCGATCTCGTTCGTGAACAGCAGCGCCTGCGCGTACTCCTCCCAGACCGTCAGCGGCTTACGCTCGACGATCTCGCCCTCGTTCCGTACTGGCTGCTTGCCGTTGTTGCGGTTGCCACCGCCCTGGTTGGCGGCCTTTTGCTGGAGCTGCTTGTTCAGGCGCTTGCGGCGGGTCTCCTGCGCGATCTGCTCCTTCGGGGTCGCGGGGGCGCCGCTGCTGGCGATTCTGCGATCGGCAATCACCTTCGCGTTGTAGAACTCGGCGGCGAACTTCACTTCTTCCGGGCGCGGCATCCGCTGGAACAGCACCTGGTAGATCGCGCGCACGCGGCCGGCGTCGTCCTGGGCGGACGTGAACTCGGGGCGGCTGGTCACCTTGCGGGCGACGTCGACGCTCATCGGGCTGTTCATCAGGAACAGCGCCTGCTGCGGCACGATCGTCGTCGTCCGCTTGCTGTTGGCCATGTCCGGGTCGGCGAAGTCGAACTGTTCCATCAGCTCGGGGACGTCGCCGCGGTCGACGTACCCGTAGACGCTGCGGCGGTTGCTGTACGGCTCCTCGGTCAGGTTCACCGGCTTGCCGCCGAGCGTGCGGTCGAGCTTGCCGGTGAACTGGAGCATCGAGTCGCGCATGGCCTCGAAGTCGATCCGGCGGAGGTTCGCCCGCCACAGCAGGCGGTTGTCCGGGTCCTTCTGGGCGTACGCCGGCACCGTGTCGCTGCTCTGCTGGTACGTGGCCGACAGCATGATCAGCTTGTGCATCTTCTTGAACGACCACCCGTTCTCGACGAACTGGGACGCGAGGTAGTCGAGCAGCTCGGGGTGGCTGGGCGGCTCGGACTGCACGCCGAGGTCGTCCGGCGTGCGGACGAGGCCCTCGCCGAAGTGGTGGAGCCAGATGCGGTTGACGGCCACGCGCGCGGTCAGCGGGTTGTCCTTCGTCGCGATGGCGTTGGCGAGCTCGAGCCGGCCACTGCCCTGGGTGAACGGCTTGCGGTCCTTGCCGGACAGCACCTCGAGGAACTGCCGGGGCGCGATCGGGCCGCGGTTCTGCGCCTCGCCGCGGATGAATACGAAGCTGTTACGCGGGACGGGGGCGTCGGCGACGACCATCGCACGCGCCGGGGCGCCCGGGTGGGTCAGTTGCAGCTCGTTGATGGCCGCGAACTGGAACCGCTGGTAGGCGTTGCTGTTCTGCTGCGGCAGGCGGGCGGCGGCCTGCTTCAGGTGCTCGGAGTCGAGCACGGCGGCCGGCTCGGCGGCGGCGGGAAAGTTGATCAGCTCGACCAGGTCGCTCGTGAACCCGGGGATCGTCGCGGTCTTCGCGGTGCGGCAGGCGCGGACGTACGCGTCGGCCTGCGGGGCGATGTCCTTGAACAGGGCGCCGTAGACGTTGGCCACGTCCTTGAACGACTTCAGCGCCGACGGCTCGACATCCTTGAAGGCGGCGACGACCAGCGGATTGATCGGCCGGCGGGCGATTCGGCCGGACTTGACCATGCGGAGCACGTCGGGGGCGCGGTTCTCGAACTTGTCGGCGTCGAGCTGCGCGAACATCAGCAGCGGGCCGAAGACCGAGTCCTCGCGGCGGTTGATCCGCAGGCCCTGGTACAAATCGCGGTCGAGCTTGTGGTCCTGGATCAGGCGGTTGCGCGAGAGGATGGCGTCGCGGTCGGTGTTGCGGCGGTAGTTCATGCCGACCTGCAGGTAGGCCGACGCCTTCGACCGGAACTCGCTCCCCTTGTTCTGCACGTAGTTGAAGTAGATGTCGCGGTTCCGCTGCTCGAGGTCGGCCATCTTCGCCATGAAGTCGGCGTAGTCCCCGCCGCCCGGCGGCGCGCCGATCATCGGCTTCTCGCTCGGCTCGACGGTGCTGACGAAAATGCCGTGCAGGCTGTAGTAGTCGGCGGTCGGCACCGGGTCGAACTTGTGGTCGTGGCAGCGGGCGCACGAGACGGTCGACGCCAGCGTGGCCTTGGTCAGCGTGTCGATCCGCTCGTCGATCGTGTCGTTCGGGTTCTGGAACCGCTTGCCGACGGTCAGGAAGCCGAGCCCGGCCAGGCGGTGCGGGTCCTTCGCGGTCTCGGGCATCAGGTCGGCGGCGATCTGCTCCTTGAGGAACTGGTCGTAGGGGCGGTCCTCGTTGAACGCCTTGATCACGTAGTCGCGGTAGGTCCAGGCGTAGGGGTAGCGGTAGTCCTCGCGGCGGTTGTTCTGTTCGGCACCGGTCGTGTCGCTGTAGCGGGCGGTGTCGAGCCAGAAGCGGCCCCACCGTTCGCCGTAGTGCGGCGAAGAAAGCAGCCGATCCACCACCCTTTCGAACGCGTTCGGAGACTGGTCCTGCGCAAACGCCCTCACCTCCTCTGGCGTCGGCGGCAGGCCGGTCAGGTCGAACGTCGCCCGACGGATCAGCGCTTCCTTCGCCGCCTGCGGCGAAGGCTTCATCTCGTTCTGCTCGAGCCTGGCGAGCACGAACGAGTCGACCGGCGTCCTCACCCAGGACGCCGACCGAACCTCAGGAACCCGCGGACTCTTGACCGGCTGATACGCCCAGTGGGCTTTCGCCTTGTCGGTCAGCCCGGTCAGTTTCGACCCTCCCGCCCCGGTGACGCGCGGGTCCGGCGCGCCCATCTTCACCCACTCGGTCAGGTCCGCGACCTCTTTCGCGGACAGCTTGTCCCCCTTCGGCGGCATCTCGAGGTCCGGGTCGGTGTAGCTGATCGCGGTGATCAGCCGGCTCTTGGCCGGGTCGCCCGGCACGAGCACCGTCCCGCCGCTGCCGCCCTTGAGGAGCCCGTCGCGCGTGTCGAGCGCGAGGCCGCCCTTGGCCTTGCCGTGCTCGACGCTGTGGCACTCGTAGCAGTTCGCCGCCAGCACCGGCCGCACCTTCGCCTCGAAGAACGCGGTCTGCTCCTTGGTCAGCTTGACGTGCACGCCGCCAACCGGCTGCTTCGCGTCCTTCGCCCCGCCGTCCGACATCATCATCTCGTCGTCGCCGGCCGGCGCGACCGGCGCCGGCTTGGACGCGCCGGGCTTCGCGGCGTCGGCGGCCGAGTCGGCGCCGAGCGCGACCCCGCAAGCAGCGGCAAGAACGGCGGCGGCGGCGAACGAGTAAAGGCGGTTGCTCATGGCGGTTCCTGCTGGTGCGACCCGGTGCTGATCCTCGGTGGCGTGCGCGAACATCGTCGCCCGACGCGGCTCAGGCGAGGATGTCCTTGACGACATTCCCGTAGTTGTCGGTCAGGCGGAAATCGCGGCCGTTGTAGCGGTACGTCAGCCGCGTGTGGTCGAACCCGAGCGCGGCCAGAACTGTCGCGTGCAAATCGTGGACGTGCACCTTGTTAACCACGGACTTGGCGCCGAACTCGTCGGTCTCGCCGTACGTCGTGCCGCCCTTGACGCCGCCGCCCGCCATCCACGTGGAGAACCCGCGGCCGTTGTGGTCGCGGCCGGGGTTGGCGCTCCCGCCGCGGTCCCGGGTGACGGTGCGGCCGAACTCGCCGCCCCAGATGACCAGCGTGTCGTCGAGCAGGCCGCGCTTCTTCAGGTCCTTGATTAGCGCCGCCGCCGGCTGGTCGATCTCGGCCGACTTGCGGCGGAGGCCCTGGTCGAGGTTCTGGTGGTGGTCCCACCCGCCGGTGAACACCTGGACGAACCGGACGCCGCGCTCGACGAGCCGCCGGGCGACCAGCAGCTTCGCGCCGAACTCGGTCTGCCCGTAGAGCTCGCGCATCTCGGCCGGCTCCTTGCTGATGTCGAACGCGTCGGTCGCCTCGGTCTGCATCCGGAACGCCATCTCGAAGCTCTCGATCCGCGCCTCGAGCTGCTCCTCCTTGTGGAGCTTCTCGGCGTGCATCGCGTTCAGTTTGCGCGCCAAATCGAGCTGGCGGCGCTGGTCGTCGGCGCCGGTGAACTGGTTGTGGATGTTCAGCAGCACCTGCGTTAGCGGCAGCCTCGTGTTGTAGTTGACGTTCACGCCCTGGTAGAGGCTGGGCAGGAACGACGCCTGCCGGTACTCGGCCTTGCCGCCGAGCGAGATGAACCCGGGCATGTTCTGATTTTCGGTGCCCAGCCCGTAGACCACCCACGATCCCAGGCTGGGCTTGGGGATCTGCAACGACCCCGTGTGCATGAACTTCGTCGCCGGCTCGTGCGCCGGGACGTCGGTCCACATCGAGCGGATCACGCACATGTCGTCGACGCACCCGCCCAGGTGCGGAAACAGTTCGCTGACCTCGATCCCCGACTTCCCCTTCTTCTCGAACTTGAACGGCGTCGGGTACGCCAGGCCGGTCATGCCCGGCAGGGTTTGATCCTCGTACTTCGCCAAAGCGGGCTTGGGGTCCCACGTGTCCACGTGCGACGGCCCGCCGCCGGCGAAGATGTGGATCACGTGCTTCGCCTTCCCCGGCACGTGCGCCTGCTTGGGCGCGAGCGGCCCCTTCGCCTTGACCGCCGGCGCGGCCGAGGCGTGCTCGCCCATCAGCATGCCGAGCGACAGCAGGCCCATGCCCATGCCGGTCCGCTTCAGCGCCTCGCGGCGGGTCATGAAGAAGTCTTCGGGCTTGGGCGTGTGCTCGGCCGGGTCGTAGTTCGGGAGCTTGGGCATGGCGGCGGTCCTCGGGTTGAACGATCGGAGGGATCGTTTCGTTGTAGGAAAGGTACGACGCGGCGGAGGGGGCGACAATAATACTGATGGGTGATGGGGCGAGTTCGCAGAATCCGGTGCGCAACCACCTTTTGTACCAGCAGATGCAGCACATTCCCGTCATTGGATGTGGACGATGCCCCGGCGGATGGCCACCGTCACCGCTTCGAGCCGATCCGCCACCCCCAGCTTCTCAAAAACCTTTGTGGCGTGCACTTTTACGGTGTTTTCGCTGATGCCGAGGCCGCTGGCTATCTCTTTGTTGCTTCGGCCCCGAACGATGAGTTCCAGGACCTGCCGCTCGCGGTCGGAGAGTTCGACTCGGTTCGCACGTTCGGCCAAGGCGGCGGTGATGGAAGCGGGCAAGTACTGGCCGCCGCGCGAGATCGTGCGGATCGCCTCGACGAGCTCGCGGGGCTCGGTTGATTTGGGCAAGTAGCCGGCGACGCCGGCCTGAACGGCGCGGTGCACGTCCTCCTCCCCCTTGTAGACGGACAGCATGATGATGCGGGCGGCCGGGTGGGTCGCGCGGATGGCGGCGGTCGCTTCGGCGCCGTTCAACTCCGGTAACTGGTAGTCCATCACCACGACGTCCGGCCGGTGCTTCTCGTACAGCATGACGGCTTCGCGCCCGGTCTTGGCCTCGGCGATGACCTGCATGTCCGGCTCGAGGTTCAGCGCGCTGGCGAGCCCGATGCGGACGACGAAGTGGTCGTCCACGATCAGCAGTCGGATCTTGGGCGTCTCCGGGACGGCGACCGTCACGACGCCTCCCCGTCCGCCGCCAGCGGGGCCGTCAGCCGCACTTCCGCCCCGTGCCCCGGGCTGCTCCGGATCGACAGATCGCCGCGCAGCTTCTCCGCCCGCTCGCGCATGCCGAACAGCCCGAAGTGCCCACTGCTCAAGGGCGGCGGGTGGTCGGCGTCGAACCCTTTCCCGTCGTCGGTTACACGCAGCGCCACGCGCCCGTCCTCGAACGCCACCCGCACGTCGATCCGCGACGCCCGCGCGTGCTTGATCGCGTTGGTCACCGCCTCCAGCGCCACGCGCGACAAGTGGTTCTCCACGTGCGGCGGCAGCGGCCGGGCGTCCCCCTCGGCCGACACGTCGATCCGCGTCCCGCCCGACTGGAGCACCGCCACCGCTTCGCGCAGCGTCGGCACCAGGCCGCCGCCGTTGCCGTTCGAGTTCTTCTCGCGCAGATCCCACACCGCGCGGTGCGTCTCGGCCTGGCTGCGGCGGACCATTGCCGACGCGAGCTGCAACGCCTCGCGGGCGCGGTCGGGCTGGACGAGCAGCTTGTCGGTCGCGTTGAGCTGCATCGAGATGCCGAGCAGGTCCTGTTCGAGGGAGTCGTGGAGGTCCCGGGCGATGCGGACGCGCTCCTCGTACAGGGTTTCCCGCGCGAGGTGGTCGCGGATCGCCGCGGTCTGCCGGGCGACCCGCACGCGCAGCAGCGCGACCCACGCGGAGGCGGCGATCGCGAGGACGGCCAGCCCGGCGCACACGAGCAGGATCCGCTCGAGCGTCCACCACGACGGCGCGCGCATTACGTTGACGGCCGCGGGCGAGCCGAGCAGCAGGTGCATGGAGACCGGCCGCCCGGCCGCCGACGCGGCCTCGGGCAGCGGGTTGTGCACGCAGACGCCGGTCACGCGCACCCAACTGTCGGGCCGCAGCGACGCCAGCTCCGCCCCCGCACCCGGGTCGGCCAGCCGCGCGAGGAACACCCGCTCGCCGGACTGGAGCACCAGCGTCGCCCCCTCGCTGAGGCGCGACACGTCGAGCACCAGCGCCTCCATCCGCACCAGCCGCGCGTCGTACGCGGGCTGCATCGCCTGATCGGGCGTCACCGTCGGCGGCGCGGGCGGCGCGGCCTTGCCCTCGGCGCGCCAGACGGCGTCCTCCAGGGCGACGTTCGTCCCCCGCCGGTCCGGGAAGCCGACCAGGTCCACCCGGTCGCCGGCCGCCAGCTTGCCGGGCGGCGTCGCCACCCAGAGCCCGCCCGTCGCCGCCTCGACGTACATCCCCTTGTTCGCGACCGCGAGCGTCACCGCCCCCTTCACCCGCGCGCGGGTCGGGAGGCCCTCGTCGGGGTCGGGCGCCTTCAGCCGGGCCACGTCGGCGACGGGCAGGTCGAACGCGGGCTTGGCGGCCTCCTCGATTTTGACCTCGCGGACGGTCGGGACCAGCAGCCGCATCGCCGCGGCCTGCTGCCGCTCCGGGAGCGCGGAGTTGAACACGCCGTGGAGGCGGACGGTCGCCCCGACCCACTGCGCCGGCACCGTGGCCGCGCGCCAGTTCAGCAGCGCGGCCTCCAGCCGGTCGCGCCCGGACGCGAGCGTGACGAGCAGCGCGTCGGTGCCGGTGGGCGAGTTGCCGGCCTCGGTCCTCACCGACCGCACGATGGCCTCGACCTCGACGAGTTCCCCGTGAGCCTCCCCCGCCGCGATCTGCGCGATCGACACTGGCCGGGGCGCGGGCAGCGGGTCGTCGCCGAGCACGGTGATCTTCACGGCCTCCTTCGGGCGCCCGATGATGCAGCCCCCCTGCCGCCCCGGCCCGGTCGGCCCCTCGACCTCGACGAGCGTCCCCGGCCGGACGGCGACCCGCGGCGTGTCGCGCACGCCCGCGACGCACACGCCGCCCGACGCGTCCTGCACGAAGAAGAACGGCGGCGCGCTGCCGACGTAGGTGACGACGCCGCGCACGGTTGCCGTCCGCCGCAACATCGCCTGCTCCGGCGTCAATCGCCGCACCGCGTCGGCCGACGTCAGCGGCCCGACCGCGGCCGGACGGCTCGACGGCCGCGTCGCCTGCGCCGGCGCGCGCGACGGCGGCGCCCCGAAGACCAGCACGAGCACGACCAACAGGACGCGCGGCATCCGCACCATTCTACGGGATTGTTCGCCGACCTGAATCACGTCGCGCGGTGCGATCATCTGAACCGGCAGGTGCGTAATCCCCTCCCGGCGCCTACTGCAGCTCCTTGACGTACACGTTCTTGAACCACAGTGTGTTCCCGTGGTTCTGTAGCTCGATCTGCCCGGTCGGGAAGATCGGCTGCTCGCGGTCCCAGTAGTTCTCTAGCACGACGTTGTCCACCACGAGTTGGCCGTTGAGCTTGATGGTCACCTTGTCTCCGACCATCCGGATCCAGAACGTGTTCCACTCACCGATCGGCCGATCGGCGACGGCCGTCGGCTTCGACGGGTTCTTCTGGTTGTTGAACAGCCCCCCGCTGCCGACCCCGCCGGCCGCCTTGCTCGCCGGGTCCCAGATCTGCACCTGCGGCGTCCCTCGCAGGTAGACGCCGCTGTCGCCGTCCTTGAGGATCTTCCAATCGACGTACATCTCGAAGTCGCCGTAGTCCTTCGCGGTGCAGAGGCTCCGCCCCTTGCCGTCGAACACCAGGGCCCCGTCCTCGACCCGCCAGTGCTTTCGCATGTCCGCGTCGGCCTCGGCCTGCGCGGCGGCGAGCTCCTCGGGCGACAGCTTCGCGCGGACGATGGGGTCGTCCAGCTTCTTCTTCGGGTCGAGCAGCCCCTTCCAGCCGGTCAGGTCCTTCCCGTTGAACAGCGCGATGAACCCCTCGGGGGGCGTGTTGTCCGGCCGCTGCTGCTGCTGGGCGAACGACGGACGGCAACAGGCGGCGACGATCATCAGTAACGCAGCGAAGGGGGCGGACTTACGCATCAAATGGTTCTCCTCTGCACCCACTATCCCCGTCCGCGCCAGCCGTTGCACGGGCACCCGGTTACACCGCGGGGACATGGAGGGCGCAGAGGGGGAGGAGGGGCGAGCGAAGGTTGACCTGGCAGGGGCGATTGATAAGAAGTAGATCGAACACCGCGGCCGCCGGCGGACGAGGAAATCTTGGCGGGCGGCGCGGCGCCGTTCCGCATGAGGCGGGGGCGGGCCGGTGGTCCGGCGCGCCCCTCGGGTCGGAACGACGAGAGGAGAACGTCATGCGCGAAACGTCCGGGAGCGATCGGCGGCGGCGGGAAACGGCCGGGGTGGCGATCGAGGAGCTGGAGGGGCGGCGACTGCTGACCGTCTCGCTCAGTGGCGGCGTGCTGACCGTGACCGGCACCGCCGGCGCGGACGTCGTCGAGGTGCAGCGGCGGGCGGACGACGGGGAGGTGCGCGTGCAGCTCAACGGCGACGAGACTGAGTACGCGATTGGCAGCGTGTCGCGTGTCGTCGTGAACGGGTTGGCCGGGAACGACGTGATCGAGTACAGCGGCCGCGACGGCGGGCTGAAGGTGCCCGGCGCGCTCGACGGCGGGGACGGGAACGACTCGATCAGCGGCGGCCCGGCCAACGACTCGATCTCCGGCGGCAGCGGCAACGACCGCATCGAGGGGAAGAACGGCAACGACGACCTCTCCGGCGGCCGCGGGCACGATTCCATGGAGGGCGGGAACGGCAACGACTCGCTCTACGGCGGTGCCGGCAATGACGACCTGTCCGGCAACCGCGGCACCGACCTCCTCTCCGGCGGCGACGGGGCCGACGACCTCTACGGCGGCGCGAACACGGATGCGATCTTCGGCGGTGCGGGCAACGACGACTTCGACGACTCCGATGCCTCGGCCGAGTGGGAGGACCGCGATTCGGCCGACAACCGGCCGAACGGGGTGTAAGGGGCGGGGAATGACGAAGGACGAAATCGCGAAGAACGAATCAATGACGAAGCTCGAATGACCCAAGGATGAAACGGGGTCACGGCGGGGGAGGATTCATCCGTCGCCCACCGTGATCCGCCGTTTCGGGTTTTGCCCTCCGTCCTTCGGGCTTGATTCGAGTTTCGAGATTTCGTCTTCGCGTTTGCGGCGGACGCTACGCCGCGAGCAGGCGGACGGCGTCGTTGAAGTCGAGGGTCGGCGGCCCGTTCCAGCGAGGCGGGCGGTCATGGGGCGGGCGCGCGGCTGCGGCGTGCGAGGGCGATTGCGCCGCTGACCAAGCCCGATGCCGCGAACGACAGGACGTAGGCCCACAGGAGCGCGTTGACGCCGACGGCGATGAACACGCCGGCGAGGCCGCCGCTTGGAGGCAACGGGGTCGCCACCAGCCATCCGCCGACCCGGAGCCAGACCGAGATCTCGTGCGTCCGACCCCGCCCGGACGTGCCAGGGTCGAAAACGATCAGGACCCCGCAGATCAGCAGCGCGGGCAACAGCACCGCGAACACCGCGGACTTGATCGTCCAGAATCGTTTCGAGAATCTCCGCGGCATTCCCCGTCATTCTACCGCGCCGGGAGCGGATGGCTTTCGGGGTTCGGCAGGATCGAATGACCGCGATTTGGGCCGGCCGCGTCGACGCCGTCGGTCCGCCTGGTAGACCTCGGGCGGATGACGGCTCAACGGCCCGCGGGCGGCGGACGGCCCACCGCGCCGGGACGCTCGACCCGTCCGATGTCGTTCCGACCGGCGGCCAGAGTCGACTCGCGACCGCCCCAGCGGAACGTGCCCGTCACGCCCTCCGGCAACGTCACCGTCCCGCGTACCGTCTCGTCGTCACGCCGCAGGTCGACGGCGACCTCTCCGGCCGGGTGCGGGACGCGGCCGCGCAGCACCTTCAGGGGGCCGAAGTGCGGGCGCACGTCCACCGCCGTGAACCCCGGCCGCGCCGGACGCACGCCCAGCACGGTCGCGAGGTAGTGGAACAGCGGGTGCGAGCCCCAGCCGTGGCAGTCCGAGCGGGTCGGCTCGGGCTCCTCGAAGGGGGTGACGAAGCCGCGTTCCTTGAGTTCGGACCACAGCGACAGCCGCTCCCAGAACGCCGATATCGGGTCGACCGCCCACGCCTGCTCCGCGTCCGCCAGCACGCGAAGCGCTTCGAACAGGTAGTGCGTGAAGTAGATGGTTGTCCGCACGGTGTCGCCTTCGGCGGTCAGCAGGCCGTCGCCGACGGCCCGCAGCCGCTCCGCGGACAACGCGCCGCTCAGGATCGCCAAGCACTGCGCGTGCTCGCTGAAAGATCGCCGCTCCGGGTCGTCGGCGTAGAGGCCGCGGTGGGGGTTCCAGAATGTGGCATCAATCGCCGCAGCCGTCTCGCGGCCGACCCGTTCACACCGGGCGGCCAGTTCCGGCTCGCCGAGTCCGTCTTCCAGTTCGCGGGCCCAACGGAGCGCGAGGACGAGGTGCCAGTTGACGATCGACGACGCGCCCGCCTCCGCCGCCGGGGGGACGCCGCTGCGCCAGCCGGTCGCCCAGTCGACGAAGTTCCAGCCGTCGGCCGGCCCGCGCACGAGGCCGTCCGACCCGCGCAGGGTGAGGTAGGCTTCGAGCACGGCGCGGACGCCGGGCAGCATCGAGCGGGCGAACGGCTCGTCGCCGCGCCAGGTCCAGTGGTCGTGCACCATCCCGACCCAGAGGAGCGAGAACGGCGGGATCACCTGCCGCACGCGGCTGGGCCACCGCGACTGGGTCAGCCCGCGCGCCATCCCGCCGCCGGCCGCCCGCGACCACTCGAACGTCGCCACCGCCTTGCGCGCCAGGCGGTCGTCGCGGGAGACCGCGTACGTCATCAGCGCCTCGAGCCTTGCGTCGCCGACGTACATCAGTTGCTCGTAGTACGGGCAGTCGACGAACGTCTCGTGCGCGCACGTCTGCAGGCCGCGCAGGAGGATCGGCACGGTCTCGGCCACCCGCTCATCGTCGCACTCGAACGCGCCGTCCATCTCCAGCGGGTAGCGCGTCTCGCGGAGGATCAGGTTCAATTCCAGCGGCTCGCCGGCCGTCTCGACGACCAGCTCCACGTACCGCCCGGCCGACCACCAGAGCGTGTCGAATTCGCGCTCGCGGCCGCCGTCGGGGCGGAAGACGTCGCCGACGCCGTGGAAGAACTTCCCTGCGACCGCGCCGCGGTCGCCCTTCCGCCGCTCGGCCGCGCTCGGGGTCTCGAAGAGGGACTCCGCCCACGACAGCCGCACGACCGCCCCGCGCCCGCCGGTCGTCACGACAACCGGGTACGCGCAGTAATAGTTCTCCAGGTCGATGATCGCCCGCCGCCGCGCGTGCGGCCCGAACGCCAGCGGCTGACGGTTCGCCAGCCGCGCCTGCATCGCCTCGCGCTCGCCGACCAGGTCCGTCGCCGCCTCGACGCGCACGCCCGAGACGTTTGTCACGCCCGCCGGGATCTCTGCCAGGTGCCGCACTCGCCCCGGCCGCACGTAGCGCTCGAGCATCGCCGGCAGCGTCGCCGGCAGCATGACGTGGCTGGGGCCGGCCTCCATTCGCCCGGCCGTGACGGCGCCGTGGCGCGCGACGACCGGCCCCCACCCGCCGCCGTCGCCGCGGTGGTAGTTCCACGCGAACGCGGCGCCGTCCACGTCCACCCGCGCGCCGCTGCCCCACGCCAGCCCGGCCGGGTGGAACGCGTACCCCGGCAGCACCCGCGCCTCCCACTCGGCCACGCCGGTCGCCAGCAGCGGCAGGAACTCGTCGTCGCACGCGACCAGCAGCCCCGGGTAGACCGACATTTGCGCGTGCGGCGCCATCACCGTCGTCCCCTTGGGCGCGGTCGGGTCGCCGGGCCCGACGCTCCAGACCCGCGCGACCAGCGTGTGCCGCCCCGCCCGTAGCGCGAGTTCGTAGGTCTCGAAGAACCAGTGGTCCGCGTCCCCGCGCTCCGGGCCGCGGCCGATCAGCGTGCCGTCGAGGAACAACTGGTACCGCTCGTCCGCCGACACGTGCACCCGCACGACCGCCTCGGTCGGCAGCCGGAACGACCGCCGGAACGCGACCACGAACGGCGCCTCCCGCGCCTCGGGGCACGAGATCCACCGCGCCGGCCACGTCCCCCGCGCCCAAACCGTCTTCCCCTTGTCGTGATGCGCGAACGGATCGCCCTCGATCGTCACCCTCATGCGGGCGAGTGTACCGGTGAGGAAGGGGGAGGAAAACGGGAATGGCGGCGGCCGACGGTCGCGGGCCGAGGTCTTGTCCGGACTCCAGCGCGAACGGCGGCCGCGACGGCGGGGATCGACTCGGGGCGGCCTCGACCGGCTCGGGGCTCGCATGCCTTCGCGCGCGGCGCCGCCATGCGATCGCAAGGGGCTGCGGCGTGCCCGAAGATCGCCGCGGCCGCGGCCGGGGCCGCCGCGTAGCGCGTCGCATGCCGCGGCGACCGGGAGCGTGCCCACCGATCGTGGAAACGTCCAATGCACGGGGCTCCGCCCCTTTGTCCCATCAGTCGCTTGCCTTCCCCAATTGTTACGCATATCGTCACAGTCGTGGCGGTGAACACCCAGTTTTCGATCGCGGTGCACGTGATGGCGGGGCTGGGGTTCCGGCGCGAGCGGGGGGCGACGTCGGCGGAGCTGGCGGGGAGCGTGAACACGAGCGCGAGCTTCGTGCGGCGGGTGCTGGCCAAACTGTCGCGGGCGGGGCTGGTGCGGACGGCGACGGGTCAGGGCGGCGCGTGCTGGCTGGCCCGGGAGCCGGAGCGGATCACTTTGCTGGAGATTTACCGGGCGGTGGACGCGCCCAAGGCGTTCGCGATCCACGGGTACGAGGCGGAGGGGGAGTGTCCGGTCAGTTGCGGGATCAAGGGGTCCCTGGAGAAGGTGCTGAACCGGACGCAGCGGGCGATGGAGGGGAGCCTGAAGGACGTGACGTTGGCGGAGGTCGTACGGGACCTGAAGCGGGGGTGAGTGTTTTTTTGCGTTAATTGTTACTGACAGATGAACAATTCACGGGCTGTCCATGTGGGCCGCTCAGGACGGTAACGCGTTCGTTTCACCCGGCCGGGTGTGCCCCGGCCTTTTCGAGAAGGAGTCGTGTCATGGCGAAGAAGTTGGACGGCAAGGTCGCGGTCATCACCGGCGGGACGACGGGCATCGGGCTGGCGACCGCGGAGCGGTTCGTGGCGGAGGGGGCGACGGTCTTCATTACCGGGCGGCGGCAGGAGGAGCTGGACGCGGCGGTCAAACGGATCGGGCGGAACGTGCACGGCGTGCGCGGGGACGTCGCGAAGCTGGCGGACCTCGACCATTTGTACGACGTGGTCCGCCAGAAGGCCGGGCGGGTGGACGTGGTGTTCGCCAACGCGGGGGGCGGGGAGTTCGTGCCGTTCGGGCAGGTCACCGAGGCGCACTACGACAAGTGGTTCGGGATCAACGTCAAGGGACTGCTGTTCACCGTGCAGAAGGCGCTGCCGCTGATGCCGGACGGCGGGGCGATCGTGCTGAACGCGTCGATCGTGTCGATCAAGGGGACACCGAACTTCAGCGTGTACAGCGCGACGAAGGCGGCGGTGCGGTCGTTCGCGCGGACGTGGGCGGTCGATTTGAAGGAGCGGAAGATCCGCGTGAACGCGGTCAGCCCGGGGCCGATCGAGACGCCGGCGGTCGACGGCCTGGCGGGCGGCGACCCGGAGAAGTCGGCGCAGTTCAAGGCGGGCATGGCGCAGGCGGTGCCGCTGGGGCGGCTCGGGCGGCCGGAGGAGATCGCCGGGGCGGTCGTGTTCCTCGCGTCCGACGACGGGAGCTACGTGAACGGGATCGAGTTGTTCGTGGACGGAGGGATGGCGCAGATCTAAGGGTGGCGAGTGGAGGCGTGACCCGCGGACGGGCGTGAATGAAGAGGGAGGGCACCGCTGCCACCGATCCCACCGATGGGCACCGATAAGAGAATCCTTCTTCATCGGTGGCCATCGGTGGGATCGGTGGCCACTGTCTCTTCGCTTCATTCGCGTCCGTCCGCGTTCATTCACGGATCGCCCGCTTCGGTTCCGCCGCCGCACTCGGGGCAGCGGCCGCCGGGGGGCGTGGCGCGGAGGTCGTAGCCGCAGGCGGGGCAGAGGCCGAGACGGCGGCGCGCGGCCGCCCGACACCGGCCGAGCCAGCGGGTGGCGACGAGGCGGGTCGGGAGGACCGCGGCGACCGCGAGGACGAACCCGTACGGCACCGTCCAGGTGGACTCGTAGCCGGTGAACGCCGTCAGATCGAGCTGCCGGCCCCCGTGGTGGATCGACGTGTAGACCTCCGCCCACCGGACGTACTCGAACCCCCACCGGCGGGCGACGACGTTGCGCGCGACGAGCGGCCGCTCCCACTGCGCGTACGCCGCGGTCAGGTACTTCGGGCCGGTCACCGGCCCCGGCCTAGCCGGGTCGAACCGCTGGAACTGGATCCCGCCGTCGGCGCTGCGGAGCGCGGTCCACCGGGCGGAGTGGTCGGGGATCGGGGCGTCCTGCGTCACGGCCGGCCCGGGCTCGGACGTGAGCCCGATGACGACCGGGTGTCGCACGCCCCATTCGTGCAGCACGTACCCCGCGACGGTCGACGCGTGCCCCAGCCACACGACCGCCGTGGCGACGAACAGCGCCAGCGACGCCGCCGTCAGGGCGGCCGACAGCGCGCGGCGGAGGCGACGGAGCGAGGAGGGGCGGGTGGGCGGGCTCACGGCGGGCGGATTGTACCGAGACACTTGGGAGAGGGAGTGGCGTCTCGGTTCGTGCGATGCGTTCCGACTTCGCGTTTCACGTGTTCGCGTTTCACACCTTGTCGTCCGCCAGTTCTTCCAGGATCTCGTCGGTGCTCTGGGGGTCGACCGCGCGGCAGGCGGCTGTCAGGACGTCGGCAATGCCGGTCAGGCGCGTCCGCCAGGCGTCGGCGTCGACGCCGGTCGGCGTCAGCTGGGCAAACTCCTGGCAGAGGAGGATCATGCGGAGGAAGTGTTTGAAGAGGATGCCTTCTTGTTTGACGAGGTCGCGGGCGCGGACGTAGTCGTCGAAGGAGCCGCCGCCTCGGGAGAGGAAGTCGCCGACGGCCCAGACGGGGGTGACGAAGAGGCCGCCGGCGTGGTCGATCGTGTTCTCGAACAGCATCCGCATTTTCTGGGCGAGTGGGACGGGGTATTTGCGGAGTTCGGGCGGGGTGTCGGACTGGTCGGCCTGGGGGTAGAGGTCTTCCTGGGTGGCGAGGCCGGCGGTGAGGATCGCGGGGTCGACGGTTTCGGTGGCGAGGCGGCCGGGCGGGAGGTCGTCGGGCCACGGCACGCGGACGGACTTGGCGACCGAGCCGGGCATCTCGAGGAGGCTTTCGAGGATCTGGATCAGCTCGGGGTCGTCGGCGCGGCCCAGGTGCTCCATCAGGTAGAGGCCGTAGAGCGGGTGGACGGCGCGGAAGACCGTCAACTGCTGCAGCCGCTCGGTCGGCGTCGCGGTGGCGGGATCGTACGGGGGCGGGCCGGCGGGGATCGCGGCCTCCGCCTTGGCGGCGGCGCGGGCGACGGCGGTGGTGCCGACGTGTTCGCCGAGCTTCAGGCGGGCCATCAGCTCGTCGACGGTCGGGGGTTTGACGCGGGCGGGGGCGGGGGCGTCGGTCGTGGTGACGGGCGCGTCCGTGTCGTCGTCCTCCGCATCGTCCGGCGGCGCGGCGGACGCGGCGGGGAGCGCGACCCCAGCGGGTTTGACCGCGTTGCGCCACGCCTCGGGCGGGGGCGGGTCGAGCGTGACGACGTTCATGTGGGCCAGGGTGACCAGCATGCGCGTCAGGCGTTTGAGCTCGGCGTCGATCGTCGGCTGGTCCATCAGGCGGCGGCGGATGACCTGGCGGATCGGCTCGACGGCGGGGTTGGCCTCGAGCAGGTAGGCGAGCCACCGCCAGTTCAGGTTGCCGCGGCTGGCGAGCTTGACCGGCGGGGCGGTCTGGAGCTTGAGGAACTGCTCGGCGTTCCAGTAGGTGAACCCGGTGCGGCGGCTGGGCTTCTTCTTGAGTAGCGCCTTCTTCGCCTGCATCAGCTTCGGGTCCTTCGCGTCCTCGGGGATCGAGTCGTACTTCAGCTTCCACTTGGCGAGCTTGACGTCGTCCTCGTGGGCGAGCGCGAACACGTGCCCCTCGGTGTCGAACTGCGGGCGGCCGGCGCGGCCGAAGATCTGCTGGGCGCCGCTGGCGTCGATCAATTTCTTCTTGTCGCGCGGGCCCTTCACCAGCGTCGTCAGGATGACGGAGCGCGCCGGGAGGTTGATGCCGGCCGCGAGCGTCTCGGTGCAGACGCAGATCGGGAGCAGCTTCTCCTGGAACAGCGTCTCGACCACCCGGCGGTAGCGCGGCAGCAGGCCGGCGTGGTGGATGCCGATCCCGCGGGTCAGGAACGTCCGCAGCTTGTTCCCCGAGCCGACCGAGAAGTCGAACGCCTCGAGCCGGTCGAGCAGCGGCTGCCGCTGGCCGTCGGCGAAGACGTCCTTCCCCTTGAGCACCTCGGCGGTGTCCCAGCAGACGTTGCGGTCGAAGCAGAACACGAGGGCCGGCGTGCGCCGCTGCTCGTCGGCCCCCTGCGCGACGCGCTCGAGGAAGTCGGGCAGCAGTTCGTCGCCGACCCAGTGGAAGTGGAGCGGCACCTTGCGCTCGCGGCCCTCGACCAGCGTAACCCGGCGGTCCAGGCTGCGGGCCATCCAGTTGATGAAGGCGGGGGCGTCGCCGACCGTCGCCGAGAGGAGCATCACGCGGACGTGCTTGGGCAGCAGGGAGAGCGCGAGCTCCCAGACGATCCCGCGCTGCGGCTCGTTGAAGTTGTGGAACTCGTCCATCACGACCGCCCCGACGTCGGCGAAGTCGAACGCCTCGGGGTGGAGCAGGCGGTTCAGCAGCACCTCGGCGACGACGACCTTGACCGGCGCGTGCGGGTTGACCGTGCGGTGGCCGGTCACCAGGCCGACGTCGTCGCGCTCGTACCCCCAGCGGTAAACGGTCTCCTGAAGCTCGAGCAGCTTCTGGTCGGTCAGCGCGATCAGCGGGGTGGAGTAGTAGACGGTGCGGCCGGTGCGGAGGCCCTCGTAGACGGCGGCCTCGGCGACCATCGTCTTGCCGGTGCCGGTCGGGGCGGACAGGAGGACGCCGTCGGCGCAGGCGGCCCAGGCGTACATCGCCTCCTCCTGTACCGGGTACGGGGCGAAGGGGAGGCGGTCGAGGTACTCGAGGAGGATGTCGTCGCGGGAGGTCACCCGCGGAGTCTAGCCGATCGGGGGCCGCGCCGCCGCATGCCGCGCCGGCGGGCACGCGCGTGATGAGGCGGAGGGTGACGCCCGTCACCCTCCGCCTCTGCGGATCCCATGCGGCGGTCACGGCATCTGCGGGACGATCACCATCCAGTTGACGCCGAACCGGTCGGCGACCATGCCGAAGCTCGACGCGAAGAACGTCTTGCCCAGCGGCATGTTCACCTTGCCGCCGTCGGCCAGCGCGTCGAACGCGCGGCGGGCGGCGGCGTCGTCGGGGACGGTCAGCGACAGCGAAAACCCCTTGAACTCCATCTGCGGGTTGGGCCCGCAGCCGTCCGACGCGAGCACCTCGGTTTGGCCGACGCGGAAGGCGGCGTGCATCACCTTGTGGCCCCAGTCGGGCGGGGTTATGCCGGGCGGGGGCGGGTCGGGGGCCTCGGCGAACCGCATCAGCATCGTCACCTCGGCGCCCAGCGCCTTGCGGTAGAACTCGATCGCCGCTTCGCAGCGGCCTTCGAAGAACAGGTAGGGTTGCACTTGGGTCATGGTCGTAGCTCCTTCCAAAGAGTGTGCGACTAGCTCGGCTTGACGGCGCTCGGGTCCATCCAGAACCAGTTCCAGAGGTGCCCGTCGAGGTCCTGGAACGCGTGGGAGTAACAGAATCCGTGGTCCTCCGGCGGCTCGAACGTCCTCGCGCCCGCGGCGACGGCCTTGGCGACGACCTCGTCGACGGCGGCGCGGCTGTCGCACGACAGGCCGGTGAGCACCGCGGTGCTCCGGGTCGAGTCGCGGACCGCGGGCGGCAAGATCTCCTCGAACTTCGCACGGGTCAGGAGCATCACATAGATGTCGTCGCTGATGACCATGCTGGCGGCGGTCGCGTCGGTGAATTGGGGGTCGAACGAGAAGCCGAGGCGGCCGAAGAACGCCTTCGACCTCTCCAGGTCCTTCACGGGCAAATTGACGAAGATCTTGCGGGCCATTCAGGCGTCCTTTGTTTGTGCGCCAGGACAAAGGCGGCCACAGATGACACAGATGAACACAGATTGCTCTTCTTCATCTGTGGCCATCTGTGTCATCTGTGGCCACTCCTCTCTTCATCGAACCGTCAGACGGCGGCCGGGTCGGTGATCGGGGCGATCCGGCCGGTCGTGCAGTCGAACGGCATCGAGACGTGCTCGTGGACGACCTTCCACTGGCCGGCGACCTTCTGGTAGCAGGCGGTGACGCGGATCCAGGACTGGGTGGCCGGGTGGTTCGGCTCGTCGGGCACGACCAGGTGGTGCAGGCCGAAGCAGAACGCGACGTCGCCGCTGACGGCGATCCGCAAATCGCGGTGCTCGGACTTGAACGACTTGGGGAAGCACGGGAGGCACGCCTCCCAGGTCTGACGGATCGCCGCCGGACCCTGGGTCTTGTAGGGCGGCTTGACGTCGTACAGGACGGCATCGGGAAGGTAGTCGGCGGTCAGGGCGTCGAGGTCCTTGGCCTCGAGGGCGCGGGACCACTGGCTGATCAGGGCGCGGATCGCCGCCTCGTCGTGGGTCGATTGCGCGGGAGTCGTCGGCTTGGTCATCGTCGCGGTGCTCATGGCAAAACTCCTTCGGGTGAGTGGGTTACTGAACTCGGGGTCCAAGGGTGCTTACCTCGACGCCGGCCCGCTCCGCAGCGGGAGCAGCGCGCGGAGGCGGCCGTCGCGGAGGACGAGGCCGCCCCACAGCATCGCGCCGAGGTAAACGGGGAAGAGCGTGTGGCTGAGCATCGGGTGGTTGACGCGGACGTGCGTCGCAACGGCGCCGCCGAGGTAGCCGGTCAGCAGGATCGCGCCGAGGACGGCCGTCCGCGGGAAGGCGTAGAGGAGGGTGCTGACCAGCAGCACGATCCCGAGCGGGAGGATGACGCTGGATGAGTAGCCCAGCTCGACCGTGCCCTTGAGCACGGGCTCAGGCTGGACGAACTTCATTACGGCGTCCGTCGCCAGGAAGAGGACGACCAGGCCGCTCAAGGTGCGACCGGTCCACAGCATCCATCTAGAATTACTCTTCGCAGCGGGCTCGGCCGTTTCGACCGAACGGTAGTTGAGCGTCAGATCGGACATGACGGAGCTCCTTATCTAAAAGCGGGTGTGAACGGGGGGTTCAGGACTTGAACAGCAGTTCGATGTAGCGGCGGAGGTGCCCGAGGGATTCGACCGCGACGTCGGGCCCCTGCTTGACCTTGAGGAAGATCAGCGCGCCTTGCAGCACGGCCTGCATGTGGAACGCGACGCCGTCGGCGGTCCAGGGGGCGTCGGGGCGGTGGCGGGCCTTGGCCTCGGCGACGTCCTTCGCCAGTTCGGCGACGTGGTCGGTCATGTGCCGGTCGCAGGCGGCGCGGATCGCCGGGTGCGTGTCGTAGAGCTCCTGGACGAACGTGCCGAACAGGCAGCTGACGTCGCAGATCGGGCCCTGGAGGATCGCGATGCGGAAGTCGACGTAGCCGAGCAGGCGCTCGACCGGGTCGGGGAGCGTCCGATAAGGGGCGGAGGCGAACACGCCGATCGCCATCGCGGCGAAGTGGTCGGCGGCCGCGATGCCGAGTTCTTCCTTGCTGGCGAAGTGGTGGAAGAAGCTGCCCTTGGTCAGCTTCGCCTCTTTGCAGATGTCATCGACGGTCGTCGCGGCATACCCTTTCAACCGCATCACGTGCAGTGCGGCGTCGAGCAATTTGCCACGAGTTTCTGTACCACCTGTCTTAGGCATCTCTATACCAACCAGTTGGTATGTAATATCGGATGCAGAAGCGGGGTTGTCAACAGAAATTTCCCATCTGGGTGTTGGGGGAACTGAGCGCCCGAGTTGAGGAGGAGAACTAACCCCCGTCTCCTGCCCGAAATGCACTCGACAGGAGTCGAACCTGTAACCCTCGGTTCCGAAGACCGATGCTCTATCCAATTGAGCTACGAGTGCGTGTTTGGATGGACGGGGGTTATCTTAGCGGATCGGGCGAGGCGGGTCTATCGGGACGCGGGGCCGACGGGGGTTGCCTTGGCGGCGGCGGGGGGCGGGGCGATGGGGACCTGGACTTCGCTGTAGCGCATGAACGGGGGGATCAGCGGGCTGTTGTAGCCGAGCAGTCGGGGTGCGCCGGCGGCGAGGTGGTCGGGGTGGGCGTCGAGCCAGGCTTGGAGTTGTTCCACCGCCTTGCGGATCGTCTCGGGGCTGTAGCCGCCGCGGACGCCGATCGAGACGACGGTCTGAGCGGGGACGTCATCGACGATGACCGGGCCGATGCCGGCCGGGCCGGGCTTGCCGATCGAGGGCTCGGCGTAGAGGAAGGCTATCGCGTAGGGTTTGAGGGCCTCGTCGGCGCCGCCGCAGCAGTTGCGGGGGGCGGGGTACTGCATCTCGACGGGGGCGGTCATCGCGATGTCGTTCTTCTGGATGTGGTCGAAGAGCGGGCGGAACATCGCGTTGGCGGGGTCACCGTTGTCGGGGTTGGGGACGTCGGCGGCCTCGACGCGGGCGAGGCGGTAGGCGGGGTAGTGCTTGACCATGATTTGACCCACCGGTCCGGGCGGGGGGAAGCCCTTGGGGAGGCGGGCCTCGGGGAGGACGAAGGTCTTGTCGGCCGGCGCGGTGGAGGGGGCGGGGGACGCTGGGGCGGCGGCGGCGAGGGTGGCGGTGCCCCGGTCCTCGGGCGCCGCGGCGCCAGCGGTACGCGGTTGCGCGGCACAGCCGGTCAGGGCGGCGAAGGCAAGCGCGGTGGCGGATCCGAGCGCGAGCGTGAGAAGCGTCGGGGTCATGGCGGATGATAGGGCCGTCGGCGGGCGGGGCGTCCAGAGAGAAAATCCGCCGGCCGGCCCGCGCGGGCGAGCCCGACGCCGTCGGCGCCCGGCCGGTCGCCCCGTGCCGCTGGCGGTCTGAGCGGATAGGATGCCGCCCCTGCGATGCGAGTGCTTCATGTGATTTCGGGGATCAATCGGGAGAACGGCGGGCCGCCGGCGGTGCTCCACGGGCTGGCGGCGGCGCAGGTACGCGCCGGACTGGACGTTCGGGTCGTCGCGACGTGGACGACGGATCCTTGTCCGGGCGTGGTCGCCGAGCTTGAGGGGCGGGGGGTGAAGGTGACGCACGTGGGGCCGGCGCGGAACCCGATGTCGCGGCACCCGGACACGCCGCGCGTGCTGGACGAGTTGGTCCCGAAGCATGACGTCGTGCACGTGCACGCGGTGTGGGAGGAGATCCAGCACCTCGCGTGCGTCGCCGCGCGGCGGCGCGGCGTGCCGTACGTGTTCACGCCGCACGGCATGCTCGATCCGTGGAACTTGTCGAACGGTTGGTGGAAGAAGCGACTGTACCTGCTCTGGCGGCTGCGGCGGGATTTGCAGGGGGCCGCGGCGCTGCACTTCGCGACGGAGATCGAGCGCGACGCCGTCGCGCGGCTGCGGCTTGGGCCGCCGGCGGTCGTCGAGCCGTTCGGGCTCGACCCGGCCGAGTTCGCGGATCTGCCGCCGGGCGGGACGTTCCGGGCGCGGCACCCGCGGTTGAGCGACCGCAAACTGGTCGTGTTCCTCGGACGGCTGGATTACGGCAAGGGGCTCGAGCTGCTGATCCCGGCGTTCGCGCGGGTCGCGCGGGACGACGCGGCGCTGGTGATCGTCGGGCCGGACTCGCACTCGGGATACCGGCGGACAGTCGAGGAGCTGCTCGCGCGGCACGGGCTGGGGGACCGGGCGGTGCTGACCGGGATGCTGACCGGGCGTGACAAGCTGGCGGCGCTTGTGGACGCGCACGTGCTGGCGCAGCCGAGCTACCACGAGAACTTCGGGATGGTGGTCGTCGAGGCGCTGGCGTGCGGGACGCCGGTGATCGTGTCGGATCAGGTCTACCTGTGGCCGCGCGTGACGGAGGCGGCCGTCGGGGCGGTGGTGCGGCTGGACGTCGGGGCGGTCGCGGCGGAGCTCGAGGCGTGGCTCGCCGACGGGGATCGGCGCGACGCCGCGGCCGGCCGCGCGCGGGCGGTCGCACTGAGGGACTTTGCCTGGGATCGGGTGGCGGGCAACTGGGTTGGGCACTACCGGCGGGTCGCGGAGGGCGGTCGCGGGGGCTGAGCAGGCAGGTCGGCGGATCACTCCGGGCTTACTCGCGTCTGTACTAGTCCCGTCTTCTGATCAGCGGTCCTGGACGCCCTTGGGTGGGGGGCGGCGGCCCATGTCGGTGACTTCGACGGCGGGGCCGAACATCTCCTGCTTTTCGGGGGTGCCGTCGTGGAGGAGTTCCCAGAGGACGGCGGCCACCGGTTCGACGCGGTCGGCGAACTGGGGGTTGATGGCGTCGACGAGGAGGGCGGTGAGGACGCGGCGGCCGGCGGGCGCGGTCGCGGGGCCGTTGCCGGGGAAGCCGCGGTTGAGGTCCCACGGGACGCGTCGCATGCGGGCGGCGGTGAGCTCGGCGGCGGTGGTCTCCATGGCGGTGGCGCCGGCGGCCATGGCGAGGGCGTCGAGGCCGGCGGGGTCGCCGGCGTAGGGGCCGGCGACGCGGAGGACGTGGAGGCGCGTCCCGGCACGGGCGGCGGTGGCGACCAGCGCCTCGGCGTCCTTCTGGGTCTGGGGGTGGGGCGGGGCGTCGCCGACGAGGACGATCGCGCGGCGGGCGGCGGCGTTGGTGGTCCAGGGGTTGTCGTTGGCGCAGGCGTGGAGGCCGTCGAGGACGGCCTCCGGGAGGTCGCCGCCGCCCTTCGCGGCGATGGTGTCGAGCGCGGTCCGCAGGACGGCGACTTTGCTGGTCAGCGGGGTGTGGCGGGTGACGAACTCGTCACCGCGGTCGCGGTAGAACGTGACGCCCATCCGTGGCTCGAGGCAGACCAGGCCGATGCCCGACATCAGGCGGCCGACGTCGGCGCGGAGCCAGGCGAGGGCGGGGCCCATCGAGCCGGTGGCGTCGACGACGAACGCGACGTCGAACGCGCGGAGGTCGGGCGGGCGGAGCTCGAGGTCGCGGCGCCAGAGCTTGTCATCCGGGTCGACTGCCGAGGGCAGCGGGGTCTCGGGGATCAGGTGCGGCCGGAGCTTACGCCACGGAGCCGAGGCGAGGTCGACCTTGGCCTCGCGCCACTTCGGCTTCGCGCTGCGCCACCAGGCGACGTGCTGGTCGAAGGCGATCTTCAGGGCCTCGCGGGATCCGAGGTCGAAGCGGTTGTCGCGCGGCGCGAGCGGGCAGCCGGCGGCGTGGAGGACGCGGTCGGCGCGCCAGGCGTCGTCGAGCACAGTCAGGCGCTGGATCAGGCCTTCGACGACGTCGGGGCTGCCCCAGGCGGCGACGCATCTGCCGAGGGCTTCGATGACCGCGTCGTCCTCGGGGCGGCGGGAGTCGGTGCGGGCGAAGATCGCGCCGAACATGGCGTTGGCGCGGGGGTCAGGCGGGCCGGCGGCGAGCAGGTCGAGGGCAGCGACGCGGAGGTCGCCGCGGATCAGGTCGGCGTCGAGGAGGGCGGCGGTCAGGTCGACCCAACGCTTGTAGTCGTCGAGCGTCAGGATCGGGGCGCGGGAGAAGAGGGCGTCCCAGGCGACGGCGCGGACTAGCGGGTCGGTCTCGGTGCGGGCGAGGTCGAAGAGCTGCTTGGTGACCTGCGGGGAGGGGACGCGCGAGAGGGAAACGACGAGGAGGCTGCGGGCGACGCGGTCTTTGCGCTTGGCGAGGAGGAGGTTGTACTCCTTCTGGAGGAAGTCGAAGAGGCGGGTGCACTTGGCTTGACGCTGGGCTTCGGTGAGGGCGGGGCGCGTGGCGGCGGCGGTGGTTGCGGGGCGGGTAGTGGGCAGCACCTCGGCGGCGAATGCTGGGTGGACTATCGTGGCGAGGATGGCGGCGGCGAGCAGTCGCATAGTCGGCATGGTACCTTACCGCGGCGCATGGCGGCACAGGATTCGGACAGTTCGGGGACGCGGGAACGGTACGGCCGGTTAATTGAAGGGGTTCTGCGTCCGGCGGTGGCGGCGGCCCGGGTTGGCGGCGCGGAGGGGGAGGTGGTGGCGGTCGAGCGCGGGGTGGCGCTGGCGGCGGCGGTACTGGGGGAGGGTGCGGGGGTGGTGCGGCGGATCGTCGGGGCGGCGCCGGGGCGATTGGTGGTATCGGACCGGGGGGGGCATCGGCGGCCGGTGTACCGGGGGTTGCTGCTGTACGGGGTGTTGCAGGCAATGCGGGTGGCGAGGGTGGAGGGGGGCGATGTGATTGGCCGATCGGACGTGCAGGGCGTGAACCCTCACCCCTGCCCTCTCGCGGAGTACCGGGCGACGGGAGGGGATTGCGCATCCGGATGGCTGGGGTTGTTGGAGGCGGAGTTGGCGGGGGCGGGGTGGCCGGCGGGGGCGGACGGGGATTGCGTTCCCGCGTCGGCCGGAGCGGCGGTGGCAGAACTGGCGTGGCTGGCGATGGCGGCGCGGGCGGGGGGGATGCTGGCGGCCGGGGGCGGGGGGCCGGAGGTGGCGGGGGTGATTTTTCACGAGATCGCGCGGCGGCAGGCGCCGTGCGGGGCGTTCGTGATGGCGGGGCGGGGGGATAACCTGGACACAGTCTGGTACCACGAGCTGGTGATCCTGCACGCGGTGGCGAGTTATGCGGTGCAGGCGGGGGATGAAACGCTAAAGTCGGCGGCGGCGCGGGGGGCGGCACACGTCCAGGAGGAGTTGCAACCGGATCATGCGACGAACGACCCGTGGGGGTTACCGGGGTTCTTGTTGTGCGCGGAGACGTTGCCGCTGGCGGATCAGGTGCTGCACGCGGCGACGGCGCTGCAAGGGGCGGTGGGGCGGGGCGGGGTGTCGGGAGTGACTTCCCTGCTGTTGGCGGATGCGCTATATTGCCTGGAAGTAGGCGGCTGACAGTAGGCATTAGGCAGAAAGGACCTGCCCCCTGCTGTTCTTCCCGGCCTACCGCCTTCTGGCTACCATCTGCCTTCTCCCATGCCGAACACTGTCGACGCCGAGTTGTTGTCGCTGCTCCGTTGCCCGCTGACGCGCAGTCCGCTGCGGCAGGAGGGGGACTTCCTAGTCGCGGACGTCGGGGGGCTTCGATACCCGGTGAAGGAGGGGATCCCGGTGATGCTGGTGGAGGAGGCGCAGTTGCCGGAGGGAGTGGAATCACTGGAGGCGTTCAAGGCGAAGTTCGCGGGGCAGATCCCGGCGCGGGGGTAGGGGTGCACGCGGCGTGAAGCATCCGCAGGGTGCTTCAGCACACGGACGTCGGACGCCTCGAACGCCGTGCGCTGAAGCACACCCTGCGAGAGCTACGAATCCCCATCAGGTCTTCGACCATTCGACCAATCCGCTGCCGCTCCAGTGGCCGAACGACGTGATGTCGAGCTTCGGGTGCCGAAGCTCGTGCCAGAACTTCAGCATACTGCCGAGCTTGGTGTCGTCGAAGAGCATGACGGCGCCGGGCTTGAGGTTCAGCTCGTTGAACCGCTCCATCAGGCGGTATTCGAAGACGTTGTCCTTGGGGGCGTCGATGAAGAAGAAGTCGGCGGCCTCGAGGACGTCGCGGTTCTTGCGGGCCTGCTCGGGGTCGGACAAGTCCACCAGCCGCTGCTCGAGGCGCCCGTCGGCGAAGTCGGCGTCTTCGAGGACGTGCTCCTCGACGGTCTTCCAAGGGCGGACGTCGTACGTGATCAGCCGGCCGGTGGGCGGGAGGTACTTCTTCATCGCTAGCGACGATAAACCCGTGTCGGTGCCGATCTCGATCACGAGCTGCGGCTGGAGCTTCTGGACGAACGCGGCCAATAGGCGGTAGTGCTCGCCGGGCCAGGTGAGGAACCAGTCGGGGGCGTCCTTGCGTTTCGCGAGGTCGTCGAGGGAGATGTCGGTCATCACGGCGCGGACGGCGTCGAGCGTCAGGTTGACCAGGCGCGTGGGGACCGGGGCCTGGGTGTCGACCGAGAAGGCGAACGTGGGGAAGTGGTTGTCGGTCTGGATGGGCGGGGTCGGCTTGACGAGGCGGGGGCGGCCGGTCAGGCGGGACATGATTCCGTTGAGCGTGGGCATGAGGTTTAGGGTAGTGCGTTGGGCGAATTCGGCAAGGCGAAGGCGCGGGGAGACCTCGACCGTGGCACGGGCATCTTGCCCGTGACGGGTCCTCGGAAGTGGCGGTCGACATCGTCCGTCGGCCGCAGGCACCCGTTCATGGGCAGGATGCCCATGCCACGCTGGAGTGGGCTAGGCGGGGATTACGACGCTTCCGCGAGTTCCACGGTATTGCGGGCGGCGCGGGGGACGTCGACCGTCACCGTGGGCTTGGGGACGGTGGCGGTGATCCACTTGCGGATCGCGTTGGTGTGGGACTCCCAGGCGCTGCTGGCGCGGGTGGCCAGGAACGTCTCGTAGAGGGCGTCGACGGTTTCGTTCAGATCGCGCAGGAGCGTGATGCGCTCTTCGAACAGGGCGCGGGGCGTTTCGGCGTCCTCGACTTCGGGGAGCTTGCCGCCGCTGATCGAGAGGGCCTCGGGGTTCAGGGTAAAGTCGAACTGGCTGCCCTGGGCGTGGACGGTCAGGAACGCCTTGCGCGGGACCTTGCCGGTGCGGAGCGCGTCCTTGGCCTCGGGCATGCGGGTCGGGCCGGTGCCGCGGAGGCTGTCCTTGCCGGTCGCGCCGTAGGTGCAGTCGAGGTCGAGGGAGCGGTCGAACAGCAGCGCGACGTCGCCGGCGGACTTCGTCTTGACCTCGCCGTCCTTGGCGTCGGCGTGGTGCCAGAGCCAGAGGAGGAACTCGTTGCCGAGGAAGTTCTTCGGCTCGGGGCCCTTGGCGACCCACGGGTATTCGGGCTGCTGGGACTCGCCGTCGGGGCCGGGGGCGAAGCGGGTCGGCTTGAGGTCCTCGTAGTCGCGGCGCCTGGAGTCGGCGACGAGCATGCGCTGGCCGAGGCTGCCGGCGGAGAGCGGGGTCAATTCGCACTTGAACGTCCGCTCGAAGATCTCGGCGAGCTTCTCGAAGTTCGCGCCGCCGACGCTGGCGTAGAGGGTGGCGTTGGGCAGATCCCACAGCAGCGGGATCAGCTTGCTCCGGCGAAACTTTCCGGACTTCATGTCCTCTTCGAGCTTCTGGACGACGGTCTCCTTGGCCTCGCGCTTCTGGGCCTTGGTGAGGAACCCGCTGGGGTTCTTCTTGGCGAGGGCGGCCTCCTCGATCATCGTGTAGGCCTTCTTCACGACGCCGGGCACCTTGTTGGAGTCGATGCGGAGCGCGAACGAGAGGCAGTCGTTGAAGACGTTGTTCTCGAACGTGAACTGGTCGTCGAAGATGTGGCGGCCGCCGTTCCAGCCGTACTCGACTTCCTCAACGCCGTAGCGGCCGGGGAGCAGCGCGTGCTCGACCAGCTTGGCGAGCATAGCCTCGTCGACCTGCTGTGGGACCTCGCCGACGACGGCGAAGCGGCGGAAGCTGACGGAACCGGATTCGAAGCCCATGGGTCTACCCTCTCTCTGAATTTGGCGGCACGCAGGATCGAATTCCGAAACCAGAAATCCGAAATCCGAATCAAGCGACAAGCCCGAAGCCCGAACGAATGGAAGTCATCGGCTGGGGGATTGGTCATTCGTGATTTGGCATTGATTCGGAATTCTGGTTTCGGGTTTCGGATTTCCCCGCGCGGCCCCTGCACGGTAGGCGGGCACCGACCAGAATCCAACCACGGCTTGCGACTCGCACAGGGTTTGCGCATCCTATCCACACCCGGGTGTGGAAAACTTTCGGGGTGTGGGTGAGGGCAACCACACGGGGCGTCGAACAACGCCCGTGCGGGTCCGTCCTATACTGTCTTAGCCGCCTCTACTTCCCCTCGTCGGAGACACGATTGATGCGCCACCGCGTGCTGCTCGCCGGCCTGTTCTGCCTGCCGCTCTCCCCCCTGTCGACGTCGCCCGCGCTTGCCGTCGACACGGACAAGACGCTGATCGCCGGGTCGCTGCCGAACGGGGGCGGGAAGGACCCGTACCCGAGCGCGACGCCGCAGGCGGTCGTAGACGTGACCGAGAAGGTGTTCCCGGCGGTCGTGCGGCTGGACGTGGCGGCCGAGACCTACCGCGACGGCAAGCGCGACGTCAGCCGCGGGATCGGGTCTGGCGTGATCATCGACGACAAGGGGCGGATCCTTACGAACTACCACGTCGCCGGGCGGGCGGTCGAGATCTACATCACGCTGGCGAACAAGGAGCGGGTGCCGGCGACGCTGATCGGGGACGACCACTGGACGGACCTCGCGATCGTGCAACTGGACATGGAGACAGTGAAGAAGCGGGGGATCACGTTCAAGCACGCGCAGCTGGGGACGAGCGAGGGGCTGGTGCCGGGGCAGGACGTGATGGCGATCGGGACGCCCTTCGGCCTCGCGCGGACGCTGACGCTCGGCGTGGTGTCGAACAACGACCGGACGTTCTACCCGGACCGGATGGACATCAACGGGTACGAGACGGGCGACTTCGCGAACTGGATCCAGATGGACACGCCGATCAACCCGGGTAACTCCGGCGGGCCGCTGGTGGACATGACCGGGAAGATCGTCGGGATCAACACGCGGGGCGGCGGGCAGAACCTGAACTTCGCGGTGCCGATCGATACGGCGAAGCGGGTCGTCAAGGCGATCCTGGACTCGGCGAGCGAGAGCCAGAAGGGGAAGGTTACGCGGGCGGACCTGGGGCTGGACCTCAAGCCCCTGCAGGACCTCGAGAGCTTCTACGAGATCGACATCAACAAGGGCGTGCTGATCAACAGCGTCGAGCGGAAGAGCCCCGCGCAAAAGGGCGGGGTGCGGACGCAGGACATCCTGACCGAGATCGACGGAAAGCCGACGAACGCCCGGTTCCCGGAGGAGATCGCCGCGGTGCGGCAGATGATCGCGGACCTGCCGATCGGGCAGGAGGTGCCGCTGACGGTCAAGCGCGGGAAGGAGACGCTGCAGCTGAAGGCGACGCCGGACAAGCTGACCAGCGCGCTGGGCGAGGAGAAGGAGGGGAAGAAGTGGGGGATGAGCGTGCGCGACGTGACCCGCCGGTACGCGAACGAGCGGCAGCTCGACGACGACGACGGCGTGTGGATCACGACGCTGAGCGCCGGGTTCCCGGCGGGGAAGGCGGAGATGCAGGTGGGGGACGTGGTGCGGTCGATCAACATGAAGCCGGTCAAGGACGTCGACGAGTTCGTCAAGTTGTACGAGGCGTCGGTCAAGAACAAGGACGCCAAGGTGCTGATCGAGTACAAGCGGAACCGCGGGACGCAGACGGCGGTGTTGAAGGTGAATCACTGAGGTTGTTAGTGAGTGGCCCATCGCTTTAGCGGTGGGGGCGCGACTCGGGAGCGTGTCGTTGCTCGAATCGCGCCCCCGCCCCTGAAGGGGTGGGCCACGGTCTACCTAGTGGAGAATCGCATGATGGGTCGGTTGACGAGCGCGCTGATGGTGGGGGTCGCCGTGCTGGCGGCGCCGGGGTGGTCTTACGCGGTGACGCCGGAGGGGGCGGAGAAGTTGTTGAAGGAGGTCGCGCCGTCGCTGGTGGCGGTGCAGTACACGTGGGAGGGGGAGCTCGGGCGGCGGGAGTTCGTCGGGGCGGGGCTGGTCGTCGGCGCGGACGGGCTGGTGATGACGTCGGTCGCGCTGACGCCGCCGATGCTGCCCGACGAGCAGATGAAGGAGTTCAAGATCATCATCCCCGGCGATGATTTGACCGAAATCGACGTCGAGTTCCTCGGGCGGGACGAGCGGTCGAACGTGTCGTTCCTGCGGGCGAAGCCGAAGGAGGGCGAGGGGGACAAGTCGGCCGCCGCGCACAAGTTCAAGCCGATCAAGTTCGAGGACCTGCCGGTGCAGGTCGGGGACGAGATCCTGTCGGTCGGGATGCTGGGGAAGACCGCGTCGTACCAGGCGTACTTCACGCGGAGCACGGTGTCGGCGAACCTCCGCGGGGAGACGCGGCACGTGCTGGTGACGCCGGAGGGGCTGGCGGCGGTCGGGTCGCCGGTGTTCAACAAGGACGGCAAGGCGGTCGGGTGGGTGAACATGCAGGCCGGGCAGTCGATCACGCTGAACGACCCGAACCCGCAGAACCAGATGCAGGGCGTGTACCTGCCGCCGCGGATGTTCGTGCCGACGAAGGAGATCGCGGTCAGCCTGGCCGAGCCGCCGGTCGCTGGGAAGCCACTGGAACTGCCGTGGCTGGGCGTGTCGGAGATGAAGGGGCTGAAGAAGGACGTGGCGGAGTACTACAACCTGGCGGGGCACCCGGCGGTCAGCGTCGGGGACGTCGTCAAGGACACGCCGGCGGACAAGGCGGGGCTGAAGCCGAAGTACATCATCTTCAAGATGAACGGGCAGCCGCTGGAGCGCGGGGACGAGCCGGACGAGGCGGCGATGATCTTGATGAAGAACGTGCGGCGGATGAAGGTCGGCGACAAGGTGACGTTCTCGGTGATCACCGAGGCGGGGAAGCCGGCGAGCGACATCACGGTGACGCTGGCGCAGCGGCCGAAGCAGGAGAACCGGGCGCAGCGGTTCTTCGCGGAGGACCTCGGGTTTACGGTTCGGGAGGTCGTGTTCGACGACACGTACGTGCGGAAGCTGCCGGCGGACCAGAAGGGCGTGGTCGTGGCGATGATCAAGCCGTCCGGGGCCGCGCAGACCGGGAAGCTGAACCGGCAGGACCTGGTCACACGGCTGAACCAGACGCCGGTGACGGACGTCGAGCAGTTTAAGAAGGCGTACCAGGAGTTCCGCAAGGCCAAGCCGCGCGAGGCGATCGTGCTGGAGGTGATCCGGCAGGGGAACGATGAGATCGTGCGCATCGAGCCGCCGCAATAGGACGGGGGAAGGGACTAAGGGACGTGAGGGACAAAGGGACGGAGGTCCCTCAGTCCCTCAGTCCCTGTTCCACGCCTTGCGTAACGCCGCTCCCTGCCGCTGGCGGCTTTCCCGGTCGTTGGCCGGTAAAGGATTTGACCGCGGAGACGGGCGGACGGTAAATTGTCGGATCGAGCCATCGCGCAGCGCGTGCGTCCGCCGGGTCAGCGGGCCGCTGCCTGACTTCACCACCCCGGTTCCCACACCTTCGTTCGGAGGTCTCATATGCCCCCCATTCCGCAGCAGCAGACGTCGCGAGGCGGTCTGATCGCGTCGCTGGTCGTCGCCATCCTGTTCGCCGTCGGGTTCCTGGTCTGGGCGATCATGAACAACGCCGAGCTGACGAAGCTGCAGCAGGCGAGCGACTCGGACCGGAAGAAGTACGAGCGGGTGATCTCGAGCGGGGCGCTGGGGGACGTGACGACGCTGACGACGGCGTTCAACCCCGACCCGGAGAAGGCGACGCGCAGCGGCACGCTGATGGACATGGCGGCTGACCAGCGGAAGGGGTTCACGCGGACGATCAGCGGCGACGCGGAGGGGAGCGAGAAGAAGGCGATGGATGAGGTCCGGCGGGTGCTGGCCGCGATCGAGACCGACCCCAACCTGAAGGCCGCGGTGCCGACGAACCTGCCGCTGACCGGGGTCATCGACACGCTGACGAAGAAGGCGCAGGGCGACGCCGCGGCGGCCGCGAAGGCGAAGGCGGACGTGGCGGCGGCGCAGAAGGCGCTCCAGGAGGCGACGGCCGGGTACCAGGCCGCGGTCGCCCAGCGCGACCAGGCCGTGCAGGCGGCGCAACAGGCGCAGCAGAAGTCCGGCACGGACGCGAAGACGGCGATCGACGAGAAGCAGAAGCAGGTCGACGACTTCGCCGCGAAGGTCGCCGACGCGGAGAAGCGGCTGGCCGACATGGCCGCCCAGCAGCAAGTCGAACTCCAGACCCGCGACCGGAACTTTGCCAAGCTCAAGTCCGAGTACGACGCGCTGAACACGCGCCTCGCCCAGTTCCGCCCGAACACGAAGGACTCGATCGTCCGCAACGTCGACGCGACGATCACGCAGGTGTCGCCGGACAGCGTCTGCTACGTCAACCTCGGGTACGGCGACCACGTGAACACGGGGCTGACGTTCGAGGTCTACGACAAGCTCGACGGCGTCCCGAAGCTGAACGACGGCACGAGCGCGCTCGACATGCCCAAGGGCAAGGCGTCGGTCGAGGTGATCAGCGTCGGCCAGAACTCCTCGCAGTGCCGGATCGTCCGCACCGCCCCGGGGCAGACGGTGTCGCAGGGCGACTTGTGCGTCAACGTGGTTTACGACCGCAACGTCAAGCCGGTGTTCTACGTGTACGGCAAGTTCGACATGGACAACAACCAGGTCGCGACCGACCCGGAGGCGGACGTCGTCCGCAACCTGATCACCCGCTGGGGCGGCAAGGTCAGCGACAAGCTGAACCACGACGTGGACTTCGTGATTCTGGGCAAAGAGCCGGTCGTCCCGAGCTACTCGCCCGAGGAGCTCCAGCAGCCGATCCCGAAGGCCAAGTTCGACGAGGCGAACGCCGCCCTGAAGGCGTTCACCGACATCCGCGACCAGGCCGTCTCGCTGCACATCCCGACGCTGAACCAGACGCGGTTCCTGTACTACACGGGGTACTTCGACCTGGCGAAGAAGTAGGCTTCGAGGCGACAAACGACAACGTCGAAGCGAGAAGAAGGCACGGCTGAGTAGGCCGTGCCTTCTTCGCGTTCCCCCCGGCTCTGATTCTCGCGTTCGCCTTCGCCCCACTACTTCTTCTTGACGATCCCCATCTTCCGCGCGACGCCCATCACGACGCGCTTGTCGGCGCGGCCCTTTTCGTTCAGGCCCTTGGCGATCAGGGACGGGCAGAGGACCAGGGTCAGCGGGGACTCGCACCCCTGCTCGGCGGCCATCGCGCGGAGCTGTTTGACCTCGCCTTTGCGGAGCGGCACCTTCCGCATCAGTTCCTTGACCAGCTTGCCCTGGTGGTTGACGGCGCGCGGCGTCGCGCGGCGCTTCATCAGCGCGTTGACCAGGAGGAGCAGGAAGACTAAGCCGACGCCGACGGCGGCGAACACGTAGAACGTCCGGGGGTCGCCGGAGCTGCCGACGTTGTCGGAGATGCTCTTGAAGACGTCCTCCTGCCGGAGCTGCTTTGCCTGTGAGAGGAACGGGGTCATCGTTATCTTCCCTCCGCCCTGTCCGGGCGAAGATTCGGTTCGTTGGAGCGGACCTTACGGGGAGACGTCATCCGGCCTTCGTCGCGCGCATCAGCTCGGCGACACCCTTGAGCACGCCGAGGGCGTAGCGGCGGACGCGGAGGTTGCCGTCCTCCTTCGCGAGGCGGCCGACCTCGCCGAGCAGTTGCCACCAGCCGACGGCCTTGAGGGCCCAGAGCGCGCTGATCCGGTGTTCGGCCCGCTGGTCGCGGAGCATCGACGCGAGTGCGACGTTGGCGTTCTTGACCTTCATGGCGTGCAGCGCCTTGATCGCGTTGGCGCGCTCGCGGTTGTTGGCCGCCGCCGACCGGGCCCGCTGGGCGAGCAGCGGCAGGTAGTCGGCCTTCTGGCGGGCCTCGAGCACCTCGACGGCGTTCGCGCGGACGCGCGGGTCGGCGTCGTTCAGGACGCGGTCGAGCAGGACGGCGGGCGGGACGGAGTCGAGTTCGCCGAGGACGGAAATCGCCTTGCTACGCAGCTTGGCGTTCGTGTCGTTGCAGGCGTGCGTCACGGCCGGCCGCAGCAGCTCGCCGAGCCCGAGCTCCTGGGTGATCTGCATGGCCTTGAGCCGCTGGTCGACGGCGCCGGTCGCCAGTCGGCGGCCGAGCCGCTGGACGGCGTCGGGGAGCATCTTCAGCATGGCCTTGCCGGCGCTCTTGCGGGTCGCCTTGTCGAGGCGGTCGAACCGCTGCCAGAAGTGCTCGAACCCGGCCTGGCCGATCGCGCGGCTGACGACGCGGCGGACGGACTCGGTCGCGCCGGTCATCAGCTGGAGGAGCATGTTCTCGAAGTCGGCGGGGCGGCGGCGGACGATCTCGCGGGCGGCCATCCGCACGAGCCGCTCGTCGGGGTCGGTCAGGAACGCCTTCAGGAGTTGCACGGACGCGCCGCGCGGGCGGCGGGCGGCGGCTCGGAACAGGCGGAGGCGGGCGTCGAAGTCGGCGGCGGCGTGCTCGCGGAGCTTCTCCATGCGGTCGTCCTGGACGACGTCGTGCACGCCGGACGCGGCCAGCCACTCGGCGATCCGCGCGGCGTCCGCCGCGTCGCGGCGCTCGATGTCGTGCGCGAGCTCGGCCTCCCCCCACCACGCGCCGCGCGTCACCTGGTGCATGCAGAGCTGGAGCTGGTGGTCCTTGAGCCAGTGGGTCTTGCGGAGCAGCGCGTCGAGCACAGGGGCCTCGTCGACGTGGGCGAACACGACGCCGAAGTGGCTGCGGAGCTGCCCGTGACTGGCGCCGAGCAGGAACGCCTCGACGTGCTCGCTGGCGGGCGGCTGCTGGAGGCGGCGCACCATCGGCGACTGCCCGCCGTGCTTCGCCGTGTGGAGGATCGCCAGCGTCTTGCTGCCGGGCCAGTCGCACAGGAGCAGCGCGGCGCGGAGCAGTTCCGGCCCGTGCTTGCCGCGGTGGACGTCCATCGCGCGGGCGACCGCCTGCTCGATCTCCGGGCGGTTGTCGTGGAGCGTGCGGTAGGCGTCGGCGCGGTCGGCGTCGGGGAGCTTGACCAGGCTGCGGGTCTCGGTCGCGACCCAGCGGGCGAGGGCGACCAGGGCCTCGCAGGCGGCCTTGGAGAGGGCCTCGTCGAGGTCGTGCAGGTTCTCGGACAGGACGTACGCGAGCTTCCCCTGGCGGCCGAGCGCGATCAGCTTGAGGGCCATCAGGCGGCGGTCGTGGTCGTCGCTGCGGCCGCACTCGCGGATCGCGTGGTGGAACGTGCGGATCTGGTCGAGGACGCGGAATTTGAGCGGGTCGGGGAGCGCGTCGTACAGGCCGATCACACCGCCGAGGCCGCGGGTGGTCTCGCGCTTCAGGAGCGCGTCGAGGGCGGTCCCCTGCTCGGCCGGGTTGCCGAGGCGGAGGGCCTCGAGCAGCACGTCGTCGGCCGCCTCGTTCTCCGACGCGACCAGGGCCTGGACCAACTGTTGGATCATCTCCAGGTATTATCGGACGTGTCGGCCGGCGAACGTGAGCGGAACCGCGGGCCCCGGCGAGCCGGCTGCCCCCCGGGGCGGAGGCAGCCCCCGAACGAAGCGGCGGGGCGGCCTCACCCACGGCCGGACGTGCGGAAGAAGCCGACGGTGGACTGCATGACGCGGTCACGGAAGGCGTCTGGGGCCTCGGCGGTCTCGCGGCGGAGGTCGGTCAGGCTGGCGGCGCAGAACCGGCAGCCGAGCGTCTCGACGTGGAACGTCACGTACCGGGCCCACGGCTCATCGAGCGTGCCGAGGACGTGGCCGCCGAGCGTGGTGCGCTTCGGGCAGCTCGGACGGTGCTCCTCCCAGACCTCGCTGAGCAGGGATATTTGGCAGGCGGTACCGGCGTCGGTTTCGTCGCCGCCCTGCGCATCACCCGCGACGTTGCCGAGCGCTTCGAGCGTGCGGGCGCGGAGGCGCTTGACCCAGCGGTGCTTGAGCAGGCCGACGTACTTCTCGTCGAGGCCGGTTGCTTGGGCGATCGCCTGGTTGCGCATCTGGGCGTAAAAGAGCATCTCGGCCAGTTGCAGGTGGGGGAAGTTCAGGTCGTCGCGGAGCTCGCGGACGAAGCCGGTGACGGCGCGGGCGAGCGCCTCTCGCTCGCCGGCGACACGCTCGTCGCGCCGCGCGTACCAGCTCGCACTGGCGTCGGGGGCGGCCGGCTCGGGGAACGAGGCGGGGCCGGCAAGGTCGGCGGCCGAGCAGGCGCGGACGCGGCGGCCGCGGGCGGCGTCGATGATCCGACGGCGGAGCAGGAGGAACAGGTAGGTCTCGAGGCTGGCCTCCCCGCGGTAGGCGTCGAGGCCGCGGAGGAAGTTCAGGAACGTGTCCTGGACGAAGTCCTCGGCGTCGGCCTGGCCGACCCGCTGCCCGCGGGCGAACGCGAGCAGGCGGCCCTGATACTTCGCGACGAGCTGCGACCACGCCTCGCCGTCGTGCCGACGGACGCGGTCGAGCAGGTATCGGTCAGCCTCGCTCCACTGGCTCATGCGGGACGTTCCTCAGACCGCCGCGGTGGCGGCGGCGGCGGCGGACCAGGATATCAGGAACGCGCCTGACGCGATCGCGAATGCGGCGGCCGCGCGGAGGCGGCACCGGAAGTAGCCTTTCGTGATCACGTTCACGAAAGCATAGATGACCACGACCGCCACCGACATGCCGAAGATCGAGGCGGCGGTGTTGCGGGAGTGGGACTGTCGACCGCGAAGCCAGGCGTCGTGGTCGCGGAGGATCGGGGTCAGATGGCCGACGGACGCGTCGACCAAAACGGCTTCCGTCCAGAGTTCGCCGTAGGACTTCTGCACGCGGGTGACCCAGCGGTCCTTTACGAGCCGGGCGACCAGGATGTCCTGCATCAGGCGTTGCTTGAACCAGACCTCGCTCTCGGGCGGGGGCGGGACGGCGCGCAACGCGTGCAGGCGGGGGATGAGTTGGCGAACGGCGTCGCGGGCGGCCGACTCTGACGCCTCGTGCTCGCTCAGGCAGCCGGCGCCGGATCGGCCGACGACCCAGCGGCGGCCGCCGGTCGACGCGTTGACGTACGCGGCGAAGTCGTCGACCCAGGGCTTGCCCGTGGGCCCCGTGGCGGGGGCGGGCGCCGGCATTCGGATCAAGCCGGGGGCGGACGCACCTGCAGTCGGCGCGGGCGGCGACGGCGCGAGCATCGTCGGCGGGGCGACGTCACCGGGTGCCACCGGCGGGGCGGCGGGCGCCGCGAAGGCGGCGAGTCCTGCCAGGGTAGCGACGGCGGCCGCAATCGATCGAATAGTCGGGGGAAGCGGGTTCATGGTCGGATCCTCGGATTTACTCGTACACGCCGGCGGTCGCGTTGGCCGGGGGGACGGTCGGGTCCTCGGTGCGGGCGGGCGGGGCGGCGGTGACGGCGGCGCGCGTCGACCGTGGCCACGCGAGCATTGCGAGCGAGGCGACCAGCAGCGCGGCGGCGCACAGGACGGCCTTGGGCTCGAGCCCCTGCACGGCGGCGTGCCAGAACTCCCAGCCGTTGTTCATGGGCTCGCCGGTCGTGCCCCAGGCGATCCCGCGGCTGGTGAGCATCAGGGGGGCCACGAACAGCAGCGCAGCGCCGGCGACGCCGCGGAGCACGTGGGCGCCGCCGCCCGAGCGCCGCACCCAAGCTTGGAACGACAGCGCGAGGCAGGCGAGCAGGAAAGCGACCGTACCGCCGATCGTGCGGAGGACGAACGGCCAGTTCTCGATGCCCATGCCCTCGCGAATGTTCCCCGGGATCTCGGGGTCGATCCGGCCCGACGCGAGCAGGCCGGGGAGGTCGAACGCGACGCAAACGCACGTGAGCAGTGTCGCGACGATCAGCGCGACCGCGACGGCGTGGATCAGCAATCGGATGGGCCACATGACGACAGACCTCCCGGCCGCCACGGAGCGGCGCGCGATCGAGTAGACGGTGGGTAGGACGAAAGGCGGGATGACGTCGGACGGCCCGCCAAGCCCGGGGGCGCGGTCGGTTTCGGTAGACGGCGGGGGGACGACAGGATCGGCGGTGGCGGCGGCGGGCACGGGTATCGGGTTGAAGGCCGGGCGGTCGTGGTCGGTGGTGGCCTCGACGGCGCCGGCCCACGGCGAAGCGACCTGCGCGGCGATGCACGTGCCGCACAGGACGGCGATCACGACCTCCGGCGCGGCGTCGAGCGCGAGGGTCGCGGCCACGGAGACCGCCGCCACGACCACCAGGCTACCGAACGACAGGCGGTCGCGGCGGTTCGCCGACGTCCGCTTGCCCCAGTTCAGGAGCAGCAGCGACAGGCAGATCGCCGCCAGCGTCGGCCCGACGTGGAACGAGTGGCGACCGGACATGTGGAGCGCGGGCACCCAAGCGGGGAAGGCGACGACCAGCATGGTGCCGCCGGCGAGCCCGCCGGCGGCCAGGTGCCGCACGAACCGGGTCTCGCGGACGAGGTGGGGGAGGACGTGGTCGGACGCCCACCGGACGCCGAGCGTCGCGCCGAGGATGCCGAGGAACGCGAACCAGGCGGACAGGGCGGGTTCACGGCCGTCGGAGAACGCGCCGGCGGCGACGGCGACCGCCACGGCCGCGAACGCGGCGAGGATCCGCCGGTGACGGGTCGTGAGCGGGTCCGCCGCGGCGGCCGATGGAAGTTGCGACGGACCGGCAACCGGTTGGGGTGGCGCGGGTGGCGCGGGCGGCGTCAACGGCGGCAACGGGCGCGTGACCGCGTACCGGTTCGCGGCGGCGCCGGCGCGTTCGCGCACCCGCCGCGCAACGCGGGTCGCCCGGTGACGCAACGACCTCGCCCGGCCCGCCAGGCGGCCGAACAGGCCCGACCCGCCCGCCGCCAGCGCACCGACGACCACGTCGAACGCGCGGGACGACGGCGCGGCCGGCGTCGGGCCGGGGCGCAGGCGGTCGATGTCGCGGGTGACACGGGCGGCGACGACGGTCAGGTCTGCCGGGCTGAAGCAGGAGACGCTCTGCCGCACGTGCTCGGCACCGAACACGGCCTCGACCATCTCCTGCACGGACTGGTAGCGGCGGGCGGGGTCCTTGGCGAGCGCGGTGCGAATCACGGTGGCGAACGGCTCTTCGACGCCGCTGACGTCGACCGGCGCGGACAGGTGCTTCATCAACACCTCGGCCGGACTGACGCCGAAGAACGGGGGCTGGCCGGTCAGCATCTCGTACAGCAGCGCTCCGAGCGCGTAGACGTCGACGCCGCGATCGTACTGGCCGGCGCCGACCTCCGGGGCCATGTAGTGGAGCGTGCCGACCGTGACGGTCTGCGCGCCGCGGTGGCTGGCGCTGATCGCCTTGCTCAGGCCGTAGTCGCCGATTTTGACGTACCCGTTCTCGTAGAAGATGTTCGCCGGCTTGACGTCGCGGTGGACGATCCCCTGGTCGTGCAGGTACGTCAGCCCCTTGCCGATCTCGCGGAGGAAGAACGCCGCCTTCTGCGGGCCGAACCCGGACGGCGCGTCGTCCAGCAGGTCGCGGAGCGACGGGCCGTTGACATACTCCATCACGACGACGGGGCGGCCGTCGGTGGCGAACCGCACGTCGAAGATGCTGACCAGGTGCGGGCTCTTCAGGTTCATGCACTGGCGGATGCCGCGGAGCTCGACCTGCTCGTACGCGTTGACGACCTTCAGCGCGACCTCGCGGCCGCTGTCGCTCAGCGCGTAGTAGACCTCGCCGAACGCGCCGCGGCCCGCGGCCCGCTGGACGGTGTACCCGTCGAGCGGGCGGTCACCGTGCTGGTAGCGGTACCCGCGAAGAATCGCCGCCGCGGCGCCAGCCACGGTCTCCTCGTCGTGTAGCCCGTCGGGCGTGATCGTCATGACTCGCTCCTGCCTATTCCCTGCAAACGACGAAGCTCAGCGCCCCGACGCACACCCGCGCGCCGTCCGCCACGGGCGCCGCCCGGCCGGACGGGCGGCCGTCGACCCGGATCGTGTCGTCGGCGCGGCACAACAGCCCGTCGCCGGTCGCCTGGAGGATCACCGGCGCCGGGCACGCGTGGACGCGGACGTGTGCCGCGGCGGACGCGCCCATCACGATCTCGCGGTCCATCCAAAGCACGTCGCGCACCGGGCCCCACGGCAGCCGGAGGCCGCCGACGCGGAGGACGGCCGTACCGCTGGCGGCGTTCGGGCGGCGGAACTCGATCCGCCCGCGCGGGCCGACCGCGATGCGGTCGCCGCCGGCAAGCAGCTTACTCGCCACGGCCCGGTCGTTCACCGGGACGGGCGCGGCGGCGGTCAGGAAGTAGTCCTCGTCGGTGCGTGCGAACGTGACGGTCGGGAGAGTCTCAGCGGTGACCAGCGGGAGGTTCACCGGCCGCGCGGCGCTCTGGCGGCCGACCGTGATCGTGTCCCCCTGGAGGACGAGGAAGCTTCCCGCGCCGTCGACGTGGAGCAGGAACCGGCGGGGCGACGGCCGGGGGCGCAGATCCGGTCCGGATGCGGGGACGGGGACGATCCGCTGGGGCTCGGCCGGCGTAGGGCGCGGCTGCGCGACGGACGCTTCGCTCATCTCCAAAACGCCCAGCGCGCCGCCGCGGACGGCGTCGATCGACTGGCACGCCCGGCGCAGCTCCTGCGACGCCGTGGCGATCCAGCCGGCGCCGGGCCAGACGCTCGCAACACGGTCCAGCGCCTCGCCCGCCTCGCGGTAGCGGGCGTCCCGCACGCACTGCCAGGCGTGCCGACACCGGTCGAGCCCGCGCCCTAGCCGCTCCAGCTCCGCGTGTTCCGCGCCCAGCAGCTCCGCGCGCCGTAGGGCCGACGCCGCGTCGTCCAAGTGTCCGTCGACGACCCGCCTCCGAACTTCGTCCGCAACCCGCTGAACCGCCTGCCCAGTGAGGCGCCGCACGCGCTCGTCGGATGGATGCAGTGTCCGCGCGGCGGCGAGGTGGCGGACGGCGGCCTCCCAGTCGCCCCGGCCGAGCGCGGCGGACGCGTCGTCGACGAGTCGATCCAAACTCGCCCGTCGGACCGCAATATCGGCGACGATCGGTTTGACACCGCCCCGGTCGGTCGCGGAGCCGCCGGCGGCGCGGGCGAGGTCGCCGGCCAGGGTGAACTGGCCGTGCCCGACCAGCCGACGCACCGCCGCCGTCGCGTGTCGCCGGTCTTCCTCACCCCGCCGCCGCTCCTCGGTGGTGCGTTCGACGGCGGCGCGGAGGTCGGCGATCTCGGGCGTGTTGCCGGCGAGTCGAGCGGCGGCGTCGGCGTCGGCGTCCGCCGGGCCGAGCCGGCCGTCGGCCAGGTGCCGGCGGCCCCGTTCGACCAACGCGACGACGAGCTGGTCGAGCAGCTCCTGCCCGCGCCGGTGGGCGCGGGCGTCGGCCGCCGCCAGCAGCTCGGTGGCCTCGTCCAGCCGCCCGGCGGCCAACGCCCGCTCGCAACGCTTGAGACGAAGGATCAGCACGGCCGGACTCCTGCGCCAAGGGACACGCCCGGGCGGGCCAACGCGTTGGTGAGGAACGACTCGAGATCTCGGATCATCCTGCGGCCCAGCTCGTCCCGATCCGGCGCCCCGTCGTGCGGTCCGCTCGTCCGGGCCGTCGAACCTTCCGGGAGGAGGACGTCGGTTTGACCGGCGGTCATAACGGTCGACAGGTGCGGCTTCCGCGTGGTCATGATGATACTCCGGCCGGGGTTCCGTGAGGTCAACTATTCACTTCGCCGCCGCCGCCGCCGCCGCCGCGCTCGCCGGCTTGGCGGCCTTGTCCGGCTTCTCCGCGGACGCGGGGGCCGGGGCGGGGACGTCCTCGACCGACACCGGCTTCTCCTTCTCGCTGGCGTCGAAGTGCCGGGCGACGCGGGACATCACGTCCTCCTCGTCGATCAGGTCGACCGGGATCGCCTGCGTAAACTTCGCCTCGCGGGCGAGCACGCGTTCGGCGACGTTCAGGTTCTGGCGGATCTCGGCGACCAGCCGCTCGGCCTGCGCGAGCTTGCCCGCGTCGATCGTCACCCTGCCGTCGGACGACGCCGCCAGCACGAGCCGGTGCTGGCCGGCGAGGGTCTCGACCTGGGTCTCCAGCGCGACCTTGCGCAGCCGCATCTGCTCGAGCTGCCGCTCGGCCGCCGCCAGCGACTGCTGCCGGCCGTCGAGCAGTTGCCGCTTGGCGGCGAGCGTCGCCTCGGCCTCGCGGTAGCGCTCGAACCGGCGGGCGAGCTCCTGCGTCAGCTGGTCGCGGGTGTAGGTCAGGCCGCCGAACGTGAACTGCGCCCGGCCGCTCCCGACGGCCTCGCGAACCTTGAGGATCCGCGCCGCCTCGTCGGTCAGCGCCTTCTGGCCGGCCTCGAGGTCGGCCTTCGCCGCCTCGATCTCGACCTCCTGCTGAGCCATCAGGCGGACGTTGGCCTGCATCTCCGGCAGGATGTTGTTCAGCAGGTCGCGGGCCCGGCGGAGCTGGAACTCGACCGGGATCTGGTCCTTGACGGCCGTCCGCACAGACGTGGCCGAACTGCGGACGTAGCTGAAGGCCTCACCGCCAAACACCAGCGACACCGCGACCGCGCCCGCGGCAAGCGTCAGCGCCCCGTACTTGATCATCTTGAACACCATGACCGACCTCCGGACGTGGAAAACGGCTGCGCTTCGCGTCGCACCGCGACGCCGGGCCGCCGCCCGCGCTAGGGTGGTCGAGAGACGAGGGGAAGTATTTCACGCAAGGTCGCCGGCGGGGGCGCCACCCGGTCGTGAACCGCGCCTACCACGCACGGCGGAGCCCGCTGCGGGCATTGTGGGCGCGTGGGCGTCTAAAGACCGCCAAAGGCATGCCGCGCGATGGCCCTGAAGCGGAATCCGCGTCCGGTGGAAACGGGCCATGATCCTAATGTTTCCACAGATTCGCCCCTTCTTACCGTCCGGTTAGCGTCTGACACGGTGCATGGCGGGCCGCGGCGGACGAACCAGAGGGCGGGGTATAGGGCGTGCTGGCGCGGCTGGCGGCGGGGACGCGGCGACGGTGCGGGGGGTGAGGCTCTACTTGGGGCGAGTACGTGCTTGGCCCCCTGAGCCATTTGGGCGTTTGGGCGGCATGACCTCGAACCCCCGCGTCCGCGAACCGGGCGGATGGGCGTCGTGGCGACGCTGGTACATCCGGACCGCGAACACAATTGCGAACATCACTAGGGCGGGTGGCCCAAGGAAGTAGACGCAGACGCCAGCGAACAAGAACAGGTCGGTGAGCGGTTCAACGATCCACACCCGTCCACCCGCCTACTTCCCCTTTCGCCTGCTCTGCCCTGCCTCCCGCTTTCCCATCCCGAGCATCATAACTGCCTTGGTCGCGCGGGTGAGTTATCCACCAAGTTTGGGGGTAACCTGTCGTCAGCCATAGGAATGGTTGAGGCGGGTGTGCGGGGGCTGCTGATGTCCCGGCCGCTCAGCGGAAGACGCCGCGGTACAGAGACCACCAGAACAGGCACGCGAGCATCGCGGTGCAAAACCACGCGGCAAAGATGAAGATCCAAAGCATGTCCCTGGTCTGCAGGCGGTTGTCCGGCCCGGGCCGGCCGTAGTTCAACGGTCGCTTTCCGTCCATTGGCTCCCTCACGGTGGCCGCCGCGCCACAACGCCCGTTCCCGGCGATCTGACGGCGGCCGGATCGCGATCACCCGGCGCCGTGCCATGCCGGTGCGTCGGCCTCACGGCACGAATGCCAGGAACAGGTACGCAGCGAAGAGCACGAGGTGAATCGCGCCCTGCATCATCGACGTGCGGCCGGTGCCGAGCGTGACGGCGCTGACCAGGAACGTCAGCGCCAGCAGCGCGACGTCCTTGGGCTGAAGACCCAGGACCAGCGGCAGGTCCAGCGCGAGCGACGCGGCCACGACGACCGGGACGGTCAGCCCGATGCACGCGAGCGCGGACCCGATCGCCAGGTTCATGCTCGTCTGGAGGCGGTTCGCGCGGGCCGCGTTGACCGCCGCCAGCGTCTCCGGCAGCAGGACCAGCGACGCGATCACGATGCCGACGACGGCCCGCGGCGCGCCGGCCGCCTCGACGCCCCGCTCGATGAACGGCGACAGCTTTTTCGCCAAGCCAACGACCGCGACGAGCGAGACCAGCAGCAGCGCGAAGCTGGCCCACGCCGCGCGCGTCGTCGGGGGCTCGGCGTGCGCGTCCGGGTCGGCCGCTCGGGCCGGCGGCGGGATGAAGTAGTCCCGGTGACGCACCGCCTGGAAGAAGACGAAGATCGCCCAGAGCACGGCCGAACTCGCGGCCGCGAACACGAGCTGCGGCCGGCTGTACGTGCCGTACGGCACCGTGGTGGTGGTCGTGAACACGGGCAGGACGAACGCGAGCGTCGTGAGGACGATCAGCGCGGCCAGCCCCGGGCCGGCCCCCTCGACGCGGAACGTCTGCTCGCCGTGCGCCAGGCCACCGGCGAGGATGCACACGCCGACAACCCCGGTGCAGATGATCATCACGGCCGCGTACAGCGAGTCGCGCGGGAGCACCGCCATGTCCGCGCCGCCGGCCGTCATCATCGAGAGGATCAGCGCCGCCTCGATTGCCGTCACGGCCAGCGCGAGCACGAGCGTGCCGAACGGCTCCCCGACGCGGTGTGCGACGACCTCGGCGTGGTGGACGGCCACCAGCACGGCCCCGACCAGCACCGCGCCGCACACGACGGCCAGCACGGTGCCCACCCCGGCCGCGGAGGCCACCAGGAACAGCGCGAGCGCCGCGAGAGGGGTCAGCCACGTCCAGACGGGCATGATTCGGCTCCCGGCGCAGCGGTCAACCCGAAAGGCATCACTCGACACGGTCCCGCGCCGCGCGCGGGCTAACGTCCCGGCACCTCGCGGCGAAGACTACCCGCGCAACGGACGGGGCTGCAAGGGCTCAGGCGCCCGCACCGGCGAAACCGACTCCACCTCGAACCCCCGCCCCCGGCCCGGTCGCCTCGCCCCCCGGCCGTTGCCGCGCGGGCGTTACAGGATCGGCGGCGGTTTATCATCCCGGTCAGAACGGTCGCACCGGTACGCTCCGCGGCCATGGCGACGACGACGCTGCCTGTCTTCGAGGTGACCGTCACGTCCGGCGGGCGCGTGGAGTGCGTCACCGTCGGCGCGGCGACGGCCGGGGCGGCGCGCCGACGGGCGTTGCGGGCGTGCCCGTGGGTCGACGGGCGGCGGCACTTTGTCCGGTCCGGCGTTCGACGGCTCGAGGAGGTCACTACGCGCGGCCCCAACTGGTCGGGCTCGCGTCCGAAAAACGCCGCACGGGTCGAGAACGCCGACGCGGGCGACATCGACGCCCGCTGCGTGTGCCTGCTCGCCGAAGCGGTGGGCGTCGGCGCCGGCCGTTGACACCGGGCTACGCGAGGAGCGCGGCCAAATCGCGGGGGGCCTGGATCTTTCGGGCTGCGAACGGGCTCGGAGGGTGGGCGATCGTCGGCGTGGCGGCGGGTTTCGCCACTGGCCTCCGCGCACGCACGACGGCCTGAGGCGCGGGCGTTACCGGCTTGGTCGCACCGGGCTCGGGCGGTGTCGAGGTGCGCGGGCTGACCAGCTCCGCCCGCGCGAACGCGGCGGTGAATGATTCAGCCGGCTTGGCAGACGTCGACACCAGTGCGCCCGGCAGCGCCGTGTCGTACCGCTGGGCGAGGAGGACCAGGTCGGCGAAGTCGACCGAGCGGTCGAAGTTGAAGTCGCCGTCCTGATAAGTCCGCCCGGTCGTGTCGTAGCTCTGTGCGAGGCGGACGAGGTCGGCGAAGTCGACCCGGCCGTCGCCGGTGGCGTCGCCGGCCAGGACGCCGAAGTCGACGGTCGTGGCGGCGGCGAGCGGGCTGCCGGAACGGTTGCTGGCGCTCGTCGCGGCGAGCGTGGCGCGGTAGCGGCCGTCGGGCAGGCCGGCGGGGTGGCCGGGGAACGTCCAGCGGGCGGTGTGCGAGTCGGCGTCCCAGGCGACGGCCATCGCGCTCGCGGGGATCGCAGGGCCGCCGGGGGGCGACTGGACGACGAGGTCGGCGGGCGTGAGGGAGGCGCCGACGTCCTCGCTGAACTGGACGACGACGGCTTGGTCGGTGACTGACCCGAAGCGGCTGACGAGGACCCGGGGCGGGAGGGCCTCGCGGCCGACGAGGTTCAGTTCGGCATACTGCACGCCGATGTCGCTGCCGCGCTGCGACTTGATGATGACCCGGTAGCTGCGGTAGGCGGTCGTGTTCAGGAAGCGGACGATCGGGCCGTAGGTCTGACGGCCGGGGTCGGTGGCGATGCCGAGGTCGACGTTGTCGGCGATCAAGGTCCAAGTGGCGCCGGCGTTGTAGTTGCCGGTCGCGTTCGTCCCCTCGATCGAGACGGTCAGCGGATCGCGGTTGGGGCTGTCGTTAGCGGTCGCGAGCTGGACGCCCGTGACGATGCTGGGGCCGAGCGCGGGCGTGACGTAGAAGCCGGTGCCGACGCCCTTGGTGGGGCTGCTGACGCCGCCGTTGCCGTTGCCGAAGTTCAGGTGCTTCGTGCCGGGGGCGTTGTCGACGACGTTCGCGGGGGACTCGTTGGCGAGGTACTGGCCGGCGCCGCCGCCGACGGTAGACGGGACGTGGTTGCCGCCGACGGTGGCCTGGTGGACGGCAACGATGGCGTCGCCGGGGGCGGTGGCGAAGGAGGGCGCGACTGTCTTAATAGCGGCGGTGTGGAGGTAGGCACGGGCGACGGAAGCTTGGTCAATCAAACCCCAGGTCGGGCGAACCGTGCCGGGCGTGTACGCCTCTCGAGCCCAGAGGCGGCCGTAGCGGCCGTTCGGGTCCTCGCGGTTGTTGCGGAGCCAGGTCAGCGCGTTGGTCGCGGCGGTGAGCCAGACGGGGTTGCGGTCGGTCAGATAAAGGTCGCCGAGCGCGTCGACCAGTTCGAAGGCCCAGTACCCCTCGTCGTTGATCGCGCCGGTGCTCGCGTTGAAGTACGCCGAACGGGACGCGGCGGCGATCCGCTGGGCCTCGCGGAGGCGGGCGAGGTCGCCGGTCGTGTTGTAAAAGAGCAGGTTGGCCGCGACGCCGATGCCCGCGCTGTTGACCAGAGTGGCGCCCTCGCTCGAGCCGGCGTTGGCACCGGTCAGCTTGAACCGTTCGCGGAACAGGCCGCTGGGCTGCTGGATGTGGCCGACGGACCAGGCGTAGAGGCGGGTGGCGTCGGCGAGGAACCGGGACTGTCCGGTGATCTGGTAAAGCACCAGGCCCGCGCGGACGGCCTGGAGCGTGGAGATCGCGTCCTTCGACGACTTGTCGGGGACGCTGAAGTAGATGCCGCCGCCGCCGGCCGCGTCCTCGCCGGACAAGACGAAGTCGTAGGTTTGGATCGCGCGGGCGAGGTAGGCGGGGTCGCCGGTCAGGTGGTAGGCCTCGGCGAGAGCGACGGCGATGTGGCCGTTGTCGTCGTAGTAGAGCGTGGCGCCGCTGCTGACACCCGAGCGGTAACCGCCGGGGCTCGTGGTCCGCCAGTAACGCGCGTGCAACTCGTCGGAGAAGGCGCGGAGGGCAGACGTGTACGTGGCGGGGTTGACCTTGACCAGGTCGGTGAGGACGCGGAACTGTGTGGCCTGCGGCCAGACGAAGGCGAAGCCGCTGTCGCCGCCGGATCGGGTGCCGGTGGTCGACGCCGTCTCGGAGTAGAGGTTGCTGCCGGGGACCTTCAGGGACGCGTTGGTCTTCTGATAGACGTTCTGCCCCCAGGCGAGGAGCGTCGGGTCGGCCGGGCGGGCGGTCGAGGGGTAGCCCAGCGCCTGGATCTCCGAGAAGCCGAAGCCGAGGCCGGCAGAGTTAATGCCGAAGTCGAGCAGGAGGCTCTGGGTGCCGGGGGGGATCGTCAGGCCGGTCAACTGGGACCAGCGAACCGTGGCGGCGGGAACGGCGCCGGGTTCCGACGCGCGGGGGTGATCGGCGGGGCTGGTCGGCGTGAGGTAGACGTCCGCGGGGGCGGCACCGCCGACGTTGGCGGTCGGGAGCGTGAACGTGCCGAGCCGCGCGTAGCTGGCGGGGGTGAGGGCGAGCTGTTTCAGCGGCGAGTAGTAGACGGTGACCGACGGGGCGGCGCGGTCGGCGTAGCTCGGAGTGTCGAAGAACCGCAGCGTGTGGACGGCGGCGTTGAGGTTCGAGACGGCCAGCCGCTGGGGCGCCGAGGCGTTGGCGAAGCGGAAGGCGGCGCTGGTGCCGTCGAGCGCGTTCGCGGGGGCGAACGCGGCGCTGGCGTCGGTGCCGGAGGCGTGGACGGCCGGGGCCGGACCAAAGAGGTCGACGTCGGCGACGGCGGCGAGCAGGCGGCGGGGCTCGAGGGATTGGAGCGCGGGCCGAGCGGGTGGGGCAAGCCGTGACGTCTGGATTCTCAACAGATGAGCTCCGTTATCCGCCTTCGGGACTCGGGGGTGACACCCCCCTGCCCAGTATACGCGGGACCTCGGCGGGCGGTTTCGAGCGTCGCGTCCGAATGCCCGGGCGCCGCCAGGATCTACACGAGCAGCGCGTTCACGTCCCGAGACGCCTTGATCTTCCGCGCGGCGAACGGGCTCGGGGGTCTCACGGCCGGCCGCGCGGCGACGGGTTTGCTGACCGGCCGGGCGATTGCCTTCGTGGGCGGCTTCTGCGCCGGTGCAGGCCGCTGGGGCGTGGGCTTTGCCGGTTTGGCCACGGCGGGCTTAGGCGCGTGCGTAGCCACGGGGCTCGCGATGGCCGTCGCCCGGGCGAAGGCGGCGGCGAACGGCTCAGCCGGGCCCGCAGACGCCGCCACGGGTGCGCCGGCCAGGACCGTGTCATACCGCTGGGCGAGGACGACCAAGTCGTTGAAGTCGACGTTCCCGTCGCCCGTGAAGTCGCCGTCGGCCCAGGTCATCCCGCCCATCTGGTCGTAGTGCTGGGCCAGCGCGACCAGGTCGGCGAAGTCGACCCGCCCGTCGCGGGTCGCGTCGCCGGCGAGCGAGAAGAAGTCGAACGTGGCGTCGGTCGCCAGCAGGTTGCCCGCGGCGTCGGACACGGCGCCGGCGGCCAGCGTTGCCCGGTAGCGGCCGTCGGGCAGTTCGCCGGCGAACGCGAACGTCGCCGCATTGGTCGCCGGGTCGAACGTGACCGACGTCGGCGTGTAGGTCGCGCCGCCGTCGAGCGCCCGCACGGTCAGGTCGCCCGCCGCCAGCGATGCCGCCACGTTCTCGCCGAACGTGACCGTCAGCGTGTGCGGGTGCGCCGCGTACGCGAACGCGGCCCCGGTCGCCGCCGGCGCCACCGTGTCGGGGATGTTCGCGCTGTACGTCCACGACGTGATCTCCTGCACCGCGCTCTGCCAGGCCGTCCCGCCGGTGAACCCCATCCACGCGGTCTGCCCGCCGACCACCGCCGGGATGTCGACCGCGTACGCCTGCGTCGCCGTCGCGCCGGTGACCGCGTCGGTCGTCTTGACGGTCAGCGTGCCGCCGTCATAGACCAGGCGGACGCGGAACGTCCGGCCGTTGCGGAAGTCGATCGACACCGGCATCGGGATCGTTGCGCCGTCCAGCGTGCCGTGCGTGACCAGCCCGGTCGACGTCCCGCCGAGGATCGAGAACTTCACCGCGACGCTCGACGCGATCCCGTAGTACCCCAGCCCGCCGCCTCCGCCGCCGACCGCGTTAGCCGCCTGATTCTGCAGGACGAACGCGAACCCGTCGGCGAAGGCGTCGGTCATCCGCACGGCGAAGTCGACCGTGAACGTGCCGACGAACGTCTTAGTCGAGTAGAACGCGCCGCCCGCCCAAGTCGGCCCGGGTTCGGTCAGGCGCAGGCGGCCGTTGACGATCCTCGCCGCGCCGCCGAGCGTCAGCCCGGACGCGCCGGTGAACGTCGCCGGGAACTGCGGCCCCGGGTTGATCACGACCGCCGCCGTGCCGACGAGCGCACCCGCGGTCGCCCGCACGGTGTCGCCGCCCAGGCCGCCGGGCGACGTGTACAGCCCCCCGGGCGAGATCGTGCCGCCTGCGCCACCGGGTGCGAGCGACCACGCGAACGCCGGCTGCACCGGCATCGGGTCGCCGAACTGGTCGCGAAGGCTTGCGGTGAACTGCCGCGTCGTCTGCAGCGGCAGGACGACCGCCCCCGGCGTGATCACGACGGCCGTCGCCACCTGGTCGACCACGACCGTCACGCGGCTCTTCACGGTCAGGTTCCCCGGGTCGCGGATCGTGACCTCGAGCGTGTACGTCCCGGCGCGCCCGAACGTGACGACCGTGTCCTTCGCGCTGTTGTCGCCGTTGGCGGAGAATGCGAGTGCGGGGGCCCCTGCCGGCCCGGAGACGGCCGCCCACGTGTACGTCAGCGACTCCTCGCCCGAGTTGTCGGCCCCCAGCGCGGCCAGCGCGGCGGTCGTGCCCGACGTGACGCGCCCCGGCGTCGCGACCGCGGGGGCGGCGAGCGTGGGGGGCGTGGAGTCGACCGGCGTCGTCACGACCGCGACGTTCGTGTACTCCGACGGGCCGGCCGGGTTCTGGGCGCGCACGCGGTAGAAGTACGTCCGCCCCAACTGCACGGTCGTGTCACTGTATTGGCCGAGCGCGCCGCCGGAGCCCGGCGGGATCGCCAGCGGCACCCAGTCCAAACCGTCCGGCGACCGCTCGATCAGCCACGCCTCCTCGTTGCCCGAGTTGTCGTTCCACGTCAGGTCGACCTGCGTCGTCGACGCCGCCACCGCCGCGAGGTTCGACGGGTCGTCCGGCTCGGTGAACGGGTGCGCCAGCGCCGAGACCTCGGCCGCCGTGATCGCCCGTTCGAACACGTACACCTCGTCCATCACGCCGACGAACGAGTCGTGCGCGGTGCCGCCGGGCCCGACCTTCGACCCGAAGTAGAGCGGGTCGGTGGTCGTCAACAGCGGCCCGTACGCCGGGGCCGACGCCGCCAGCACGCCGTCCACGTAGATCCGCATCGTCGCGTTATCGTACGTCGCGGCGACGTGGTGCCACGCGCCCGCCGACGGGACGGGCGTCGCGATCTGGCCGACCAGCGTCAGCCGGAAGTTCAGCATCCCGCCCGCGTTGAACAGGTTGTACTGGTCGTCCGCGCGCCCCTTCGAGATGATCCGGCTCCCGCCGTTCCAGTAGTCGGCCTTGACCCACGCCGCCACCGACAGCCCGCCGGTCGGGTTGACGGACGGCGCGTCCGGGATCGTCACGTACCCGCTGCCGTCGAACCGCAGCCCGAGCGCGACGCGGCCCTGCGTCGTCCACGCGACCCCGCCGCCGAGCGTCCCGGTGTTGCCGCGGCCCGACCCGTCGGTCACGACCGTCCCCTCCCCCTCGACGAACCGGTACGTCGCGACGGCCGTCCCGATCTGCGTGATCGCCGTCTGTACCGCCGTGTGACCCGACGCGCCCGCCGCGTTCGCCGCCCGCACGCGGTAGTAGTACCTGGTCGAGCCCAGCAGCGCCGCGTCCTCGTACGTGGTGACGCCCGCCGCGACCGTCGCCACCGGGTTGAACTGCTGGTTGTCGGTCGACCGCTCGACGACGAACCCGTCCTCGTTCGACGACCCGTCCTGCCACGTCAGTCGGATCCGGCTGCTCGACAGCGCCTCGAGCGCCAGCCCGGACGGCGCGGCCGGGTTGAACAGGACGGCGAGCCCGGCCAGCTCGGCGCCGGACAGCGCCCGCGCGTAGACGCGGACGTCGTCGACCGCGCCGCCGAAGTACTCCTGGATCGTCCCGGCCGACCCGCCGACGAACAGCTTCCCCGTCCCGTCCGCGTCGGCCGCCGCCCCGGGCCCGCCGACGACACCGCTCGCGACCAACACGCCGTCGACCCACAGCTCGCGCACGCCGGTGTCGCCGCGCTGCACGGCCGCGACGTGGTGCCACCCTTCGCTGGCGTCCGCCGGGCTTACCAGCGCGTTCGCGTCCGCCGACGACGCCGCGAACGCCCACTTGTTCCCCGCCGTCAGGTAGAGCCCGTACCCGCCCGGCCGGTCGGCCGACTTCGTCACGATCCCGGCCCACTTGTCGCGGAACCCGCCCGGGCTGACCCACGCCGACAGCGTGAACCCCTGTGCCGCCGAGAACCGGATCGCCGGGTGGTCGTCGGCCTCGACGTGCGCGTCCTGCACCCCCGCGCCGTGGAAGTTCAGCGCGCCCGGCCCGACCCGCCCCGGCAGCCACGTCGTCTCGCCCGACAAAACCCCGTTCGCGCCGTTCCCCGACGCGTCCGCCGTCGTGCCGCCCGCCCCCTCGTCAAACTGCCAGTACCCGACGTACGGCGGCGCCGGCGTCGTCACCCGCGCCGGCGGGTCGGTCGGCGCGGACGCCCCGGCATTGCTGATCGCCCGCACGCGGTAGTAGTACGCCGTGTTCCCCGCGGCCAGCGCGTCGGTGAACACCGTGACGTTCGCGTTCGCCGACCCGACCTCGCTGTAGCTGACCCCGTCCGTCGACCGCTCGACGACGAACGCGATCTCGTTCCCCGAGTTGTCCTGCCAGCTCAGGCTGACGCGCGTCGGGTCGACCGCGTGCGCTGTGACCCCCGACGGCGCGTCCGGGATCGTCGGCGGGATGTTGATCGTGCCGAACACGGTCAGCGCGCCGTCCCCGCCGAGGTAGACCTTGCCGTTGGTCACCGTCGGCACGGCGAACTTCACGCCGCCGCCGAACCGGTCGCGCGGGCCGGACTGGTTCGAGTTGTACAGCTCGGCCAGCGTCGTCGCGTCGTACGCGTGCAGCACCGCGTTCTGCCCGAACGAGTAGATCCAGACGATCCCGTCCGCCGTCCCGTTCGCCGTGATCACCGGCGACGGCCCCGGGAACTCGATCCGGGTCGGGCCGAGGTCGGTCCACGTCGGCGACAGCCGCCCGTCCGTCACCTCGAACCGCTTCAGGTAGTCCGCCGTCCCCTGGTAGTAGACCGCGCCGTCGAAGTACGCCGGCGTGCTGTAGATCGGCGCCATCTGGCTGTCGAGCACCTGGACGATGTCGTCGCGGCCGGGCGTCCACTGCCCGAGGTCGTCGCGGTCCATCACGTAGATCCGCCCCTGCTTCCCGCCGCCGACGACCAGGTGCGGGTGCGGCCCGGGCTGGTCCGGCAGCAGCATCAGCCCCCCCGACCCGAGGTCGGTGTCGCCGATCTCGAGCTGTTCGAAGTTGAACGGCGTGAAGTAGTCGACGACGTCGAACCGCCGGGTGCCGTCCGGGTTCGTCTTCAGCTTGATCTTGACGACGCTCTGCCCGTAGCTCCGCCCGCCGAGGTGCGCGTTCGCCGGGCCGTTCCCGGTCATGAAGTACAGGTTCCCGTCACCGTCGACCGCCGGCGCCGCGCCGCTCATCCAGATCCCCGCGCGGTCGGTGTCGGCCGCCGCGTCGAACACCGAGACCTGGCGCAGCGTCCGCGCGTCGTACGCGATCACGTACCCCTTGTACGGGTTGACGTCCCCGTGCGACGCCCACGCGACGACGACCGCGCCGTCCACCAGCGCGAGGCCCGGCCGCTGGTTCTGCTTCAGCGGGTGGAAGCTCGGAGCCGTGATCACCGTCGGCCCGCCGAACTTCGGCGCGCCGGTGTACAGGTCGAGCGCGTGGATGCGCTGGACGTAGGTCCCGGCCTCCTTCGTCCGCGCGACGACGTAGATCGTCGCGGTCGCGCGGTCGATCACCGGCGTGCTCGTGATCCCGACCTCCGGCACGATGTCGCTCACCCCGGTGTCCATCTGCGGGATCGGCGTCGCGCCCGGCGGGTTCAGGCCGGCGTGCCAGAGCGGCCCGCCCGCGGCGTCGGCGTTGAACGCGTACACGCTGTTGTGCTGCGTCGCCGCGAACACCACGTTCCGCACGCCCACCCCGGGCATGTCCAGGTTCGACACGTACAGCGGTTGCGCGTACACCTGCCCGTCGACCGGCAAACTGAAAAGCTTGCCGAACGTCGCCTGGTTGACGTTCGCGACCGTCAGGTTCGTCTCGCGGTCGTTCAGCCCCTGCCGCGCGTCGTCGTTGTGCCACGTCAGCACGTCGACCGCCGCCAGCAGCACGCGCGGTTCCACCGCCTCGATACACGCGCGCACCCCGCGCGCACGGACAGCAGCCCTTACGACGGCGACCCCGGATTTTCGTGCCACGTTTCTCCCGTTCCTCGCGCGGCCCGGCATGGGCCGGCAGGACACAGGATAGCAGCGGGCCGGGCCGTTTGCTACCGCGGACTGCCGCGACCGCTGGCGATACGGGAGAGCGGGACAGGCAAGTGCCGCGCACGTGTGTTCGAAGCCATCCGCGCCGCGTGGTAGCATCGCGGACGACGATGACGCTGGTGCGTTGCTTCCCCATCCTCCTAGCAGTGATTGCGGCGGCGCCCGGAATGGCAAACGCCGACGACCGGGCGGGCGCGGAGTTCTTCGAGGCGAAGGTACGGCCGCTCTTGGCGGAACGGTGTTACGGGTGCCACAGTGCGGCCGCGGGGAAATCGAAGGGGGAGCTATCGCTCGACACGCCTGAAGGGGTAATTAAGGGCGGTAGGTCGGGGGCGGCGGTGGTGCCAGGGAAGGCGGGCGAGAGCCGGCTGATCCGGGCGGTTAGGCGGGTGGACGTAGAACTGCAGATGCCGCCGAAGGAACCGCTGTCGGCGGCAGAGGTGGCAGTGCTCGAGCGGTGGGTAGGGATGGGGGCCCCCGACCCGCGGACGGGGACGGCGGTGGCAACGGAGAGGCGGGAGGCCTGGGCATTGAAGCCGGTGCGAGCGGTGGCGCCGCCGGAGGTGAAAGACCGGAAATGGCCTGCGGGGGCGATCGACCGGTTTGTAATGGCGAGACTGGAGGCAGCGGGACTGCGGCCGTCGCCGCCGGCGGAACGGCGGGCGCTGCTGCGGCGGGTGACGTTCGACCTCACCGGGCTGCCGCCGACGCCGGGGGAAGTAGAGGCGTTCTTGGCAGACGACGCGCCCGCGGCGTATGAGCGGGTGGTCGATCGACTGCTGGCGTCCCCGCGGTATGGGGAGCGGTGGGGGCGGCATTGGCTCGACGTGGTGCGGTACGGGGAGAGCCACGGGTACGAGCAGAACCACCTGCGCGACCGGGCGTGGCCGTACCGGGACTACGTGATCCGCGCGTTCAACGAGGACCGCCCTTACCCGCGGTTCGTCGAGGAACAGCTGGCAGGGGACGTTGTGGGGGCAGGGGACCCGGCGGTCGAGGCGGCGACGGGGTTCCTGGTCGCGGGCGTGCACGACACGGTCGGGAACAACGCCGAGGCGGCCAAGCGGCAGCAGCGGGCCGACGATCTGGATGACATCGTCTCGACCGTCGGGGCAACGTTCCTCGGGTTGACCGTCGGTTGCGCGCGTTGCCACGACCACAAGTTCGACCCGGTGCCCCAGGCCGATTACTACGCGCTGGCGGCGGTGTTCGCGGGGGTGCGGCACGAAGAGCGGGCGCTGCCGGGCCCGCCGACGGAGGCGCAGCAGCGTGAGGCGGCGGACTTGGCGGAGCGGGCAGAGAAGGTGGCGGCGGAGGTCGAGGCGGTGCAAACCGCGGTCAGGGCGGGCGCTCCCCGGCCGGCGGTGAGCGCGCGGCGGAACGTCGAGGAGTTCCCGCCGGTCGAGGCCAAGTACGTGCGGTTTGTCGTGCTGGCGACGGCGGACGGGGCGGAGCCGTGCCTGGACGAGTTGGAGGTGTACGCGGCGGGCGGCACTAAGAATCTGGCGCTCGCGACAGCCGGGACGGTTGCGCGGGCCTCATCGCTGCTGCCGGGGCATGAGATCCACCAAGTCGCCCACTTGAACGACGGCCGGCTCGGTAACGACCGCAGTTGGATCAGCGCCGAGCGCGGGCGGGGGTGGGCCCAAGTCGAGTTGCCCGAGGTTCAGCCCGTCGCGCGGGTGGTGTGGGGGCGGGACGGCAGTGCGAAGCCGCGGTTCGAAGACCGGGTGCCGGTGCGGTATCAGGTGCAGGTGTCGAAGGACGGGGAGGCGTGGGAGACGGTCGCGACTGGTGACGATCGAGCGGTGCTGTCGGCAGAGCAGCGGGAGCGGCTGAATCGCCCGCGGGCCGAGCAGGCTTCGGTCGAGGCGCGTCAGGCGGCGGCCGCGCAGGGGACGCTCGCGTACGTCGGCCGGTTCACGCCGCCCGACCCGGTGCACCTGCTGCGGCGCGGGGACGTGATGCAGCGGACGGACGTGGTGCCGCCGGCGGCGCTGTCGCGCGTGCCGGGATGGCCGGGGGAACTGGGGCTGAGGTCAAACGCGCCGGAAAGCGCGCGGCGGGTGGCGCTAGCGAAATGGATCGGCGACCCACGGAACCCGCTGACCGCGCGGGTGATGGTGAACCGGGTGTGGCAATACCACTTCGGGCGGGGGCTGGTCGGGACGCCGAGCGACTTCGGCGCGAACGGCGAGGCCCCGACACACCCGGAACTGCTGGACTGGCTGGCAGACGACTTTGTCCGGGGCGGGTGGACGCTGAAGCGGGTGCACCGGCAGATCGTGCTGAGCCGAACGTACCAGCAGGCGGGGCGACCGGATGACGCCGCGCTGGCGGCGGGTCTGGCGAAGGACGGCGCGACCCGGCTGCTCTGGAGGATGCCGCTGCGACGACTCGAAGCGGAGGCGGTGCGGGACTCGATCCTGGCGACGGCCGGGACCCTCGACGTGTCACCGGCCGCGGTCGGCGGGCCCGGCTTCCGGCTGTTCAAGTACCGCGTGGTGAACGTCGCGATCTACGAGGCGCTGGCGGACCAGGGCCCACAGACGTGGCGGCGGGCGGTGTACCAGCAACCCGCGCGGAACATCCGCGACGACCTGATGGCCGCGTTCGACGAGCCGGAGAACGCGCAGCGGACGCCGCGGCGGGAGGTGACGACCAACCCACTACAGGCGCTGACACTGCTACACTCGCCGTTCGTCGTCGGGCAGGCGGAGCGGTTCGCCGAACGGGTGCGGCGCGAGGCGGGGGAGGACCTTGGACGGCAGGCGGGGCGGGCGTTCGAGGTCGCGCTGGGCCGGCCGGCGACGGAGGCCGAGCGCGCGGGGGCGATCGAACTGGTGCGGAGCCACGGGCTGGCCGCGCTCTGCCGGGCCCTGTTTAATGCGAACGAGTTCCTGACCCACTGAGGGCGACGCGATGACTGTTCTCCCCCCGCAACGACCCGCGACGTCCCGCCGCCGGTTCCTCGGCGAGATGGCGACGTGCGCGGGCAGTCTCGCACTGGCGTGGATGCTGGAGCAGGAGGCCCGGGCGGGGGACGGGGTGGGCGCAGCGGCGTCGCCGGTGATCCCGCGGCCACCCCACTTCGCGCCCAGGGCCAGGCGGGTCCTGCAGATCTTCTGTCCCGGGGCGGCGAGCCACATCGATTTGTGGGAGCACAAGCCGGAACTCGAAAAGCGGCACGGCCAGCCGATGCCCGGCGACTCGAACCTTGTCACGTTCCAGGGCGGTAACGGCAACCTGATGGCCAGCCCGTGGGGCTTCAGCCGCCGCGGGCGCAGCGGCAAGACGGTCTCGAACCTGCTCCCGCACCTCGGCGCGTGCGTGGACGACATCGCGTTCTGCCACTCGCTGACCGCCCGGAGCAACACGCACGGGCCGGCGATGCTGCAGATGAACACCGGGTTCGTGTTCGAGGGGTTCCCGAGCATGGGGGCGTGGGCGGCGTTCGCGCTGGGCACCGAGAACCAGGACCTGCCGGCGTTCGTCGCGATCCCGGACCCGCGGGGCCTTCCGCCGTCCGGGCCCGCGAACTGGACGAACGGCTTCCTGCCCGCGGCGTTCCAGGGCGTGGCGCTCAACGCCGAGCGGCCGATCGCGAACCTGTCGTCGCCGGCCGGCTCGTCCGCGGCGGCGGAGCAGGACCTGCGGACGTTCCTCGGGCGGCTGAACGCGGCCCACCTCCGCGACCACCCCGGGCAGAGCGAGCTCGACGCCCGGATCGCGTCCTACGCGCTGGCGGCCCGGATGCAGCTCAGCGCGCCCGAGGCGTCCGACCTGTCCGGCGAGGACGCGCGGACGCTCGCGTTCTACGGGGCCGACGACCCGGACCCGCACAAGGCCGGGTACGCGCGGAACTGCGTGCTCGCGCGGCGGCTGCTGGAGCGGGGCGTGCGGTTCGTGCAGCTTTACTGCGGCTCCTCGGCATCGCAGGTCGACGGGCTGCTGAACTGGGACGCGCACAAGACGCTGAAGGCCGACATGGAGCGGCACTGCCCGATCATGGACCGGCCGACCGCCGCGCTGATCCAGGACCTGAAGCGGCGCGGCCTGCTCGAGGACACGCTCGTGCTCTGGACGACCGAGTTCGGCCGGATGCCGACGCACCAGAAGGGCAGCGAGGGCCGCGACCACAACCCGCTCGGGTTCACCGCTTGGATGGCCGGCGGCGGCGTGCGCGGCGGGACGAGCTACGGCGCGACCGACGAGTTCGGGTACAAGGCGGCGACCGACGTCAGCACGATCTACGACTTCCATGCCACGGTCCTGCACCTGCTCGGGCTCGACCACGAGCGGCTGACGTACTACCAGAACGGCAGCCGCCGGCGGCTGACGGACGTGCACGGACACGTTCTGAAACCGATGCTCGCCTGACACGGAGGCGGCGGCGGCCGCCGACGGCGGGCGCGGCCGCCGCGCCCGCGCTACTGCGCGGTCCACCCGCCATCGACGAACAGCGCGGTGCCGGTCACGTACGAGGACGCATCCGACGCGAGGAAAACGGCGGCGCCGGTGATCTCGTGCAGTTCACCCCAGCGGCCCATCGGGATCTTCGCTACGAACGCGGCGTACTGTGCCGGGTCGTCGAGCAGCGGGCGGTTCATCTCGGTCGCGAACGGGCCGGGGCATAGCGCGTTCACGGTCACGCCGCGGCCGGCCCACTCCATCGCCAGCGTCCGGGTCAGGCCGAGCAGGCCGGCCTTCGACGACGCGTACGGCGCGCGGCCGGCGATCCCGATCGATGACAAAATCGACCCGAGGTGGACGATCCGCCCCCACCCGCGCTCCGCCATGCCCGGCCCCAGCGCCCGCGCCAGCAGGAACGGCGCCTTCAGGTTCACGTCGACGACCGCGTCCCAGTCCGCCTCGGCGAACGTCCCGACCGGTCCGCGGACGTTCAGGCCCGCGCTGTTGACCAGCACGTCGACCGGCCCGGCGTCCCGGCCGACCTGCTCCGCGAGCCCGGCGACGTCGTCCGCCCGCGTCACATCGGCGGCGACCGCCCAAGTGCGCCGCCCCGTGTCCGCCGCGATCGCGCGCGCGGCCTCGTCGCACTCCGCCTGCGTGCGGCTAACGACGACCACGTCCGCCCCGACCTCGGCCAGCGCGGCGGCGATCACGCGGCCCAGCCCTTTCGAGCCGCCCGTCACCAGGGCCAGGCGGCCGTCGAGGCGGAACAGGTCCATCACGCGCTTCGGCTGGGTCGTCATGCGGTCTCCGAGTTATTCGATCCGGATCACGGTGAACGAGTGGGGCGGGAACACGTAAGTCGCGGCGCCGTCGGCCATCCCGTGCCGCCACTCCGCCCGCCGCGGCACGACCCGCGTCGGCGCGTCGGCGGTGTTCACCGCGTTCAGCGGCGCCGCCAGTTCCTCGACCGTCGCAACGGCCTTCGCGGGCGCCAGGCCGTCAACGCGGATCCCGGCCGGTTGCGGCTTCGCTGCGGTATTGACCACTTGCAGGACGATTTGCTTCCCGTCCTCGCTACGCGTGGCGGTGACGCTGAGCGCGTCGCCCCCGCCCACGACCTCGGCGTCCGCCACCCGCGGCTGGTAGTTCCGCGCGACCATCTGCGTGACATACCCCGGCGGCTGAAGCCAGACCTTCGACGGGTTGAGGAACAACAGGCCCTGGTCCCAGCCGTTGTCGTTCTGCCCGTCCGGCTGGAGCGCGTTCGCCGACAGCGCGACCGGCACCCGGCCGTCGCGCACGATCGCGCCGATCTCGCGGGCGTTGGCCAGCGCGCGGCGGTGGTCGTGGTTGTTCGCGTTGAACTCGAACACGACGACCCGGTGCTTCGCCCCGTCGGCCAGCCGCTCGATCGCGTCGACGTAGCTCTTGAACGCCGCGGCCGACGGCGCGCGCCCCGGCCCCTCGGTCCACATATGGACGTCGAACCAGACCTCGCGGCCGTGCCGCTTGGCGAGGTCGAGGATCTTCTTGTGCGCGGCCAGCGTCGTCACCTTCGAGGCGGCGCCCTCCACGCGCATCGGGTCGAGGATCGGACGGTCGTACTGGAAGTCGCCGACGACCAGGACGACGTGCGGGTCCTTCGCCCAGATCACCGTCGCCAGCCGCTCGAACTTCGCGTAGTAGGCGTCATCGACCTTCTCCTCGTTGCCGAGCTGGACGTGTCGCAGGTTGTAAGGCGCCGGGTGACCGTCGGCCGCGCGGCGCCGGCCCCACTCGGAGTCGGCCGGGCCGTTGACGTACTCCATGAAGTCGACCATGTCCTGCGGGGACTCGTCCATGTTGAAGTTCGGGATCGCGAGGAACTTCGCGGCCTCGCAGACGTCGAGGAAGTCGATGATCCCCCAGCCGTTCGTCGAGTGCGGGTACCAGTAACCGCGGTACGGCGGCCGGCGGTCGCGCGGGCCGATCATTTTCTTCCACCGGTATTCTTGCGCGTTGGCCATCAAGCCACCGTACCGGAGCACGGTCGCGCCCTGGTCGATCAGGCCCTGGACGACGTCGCGCCGGACGGGAAGACCGTCGAACCGGCCCCACTCGCCCGGCTGCAGGAACGCGTGCCCGACGACGACCGAGCCCGGCGCGTTAAGTCGGAGCGAGAACCGGCCGCCGGTGTCGGCGGCGTCGGGCGTCAGCATGAAGTCGTACCGCCGCCACTCGTCCCCACCGGTCACCTTGAGTGCCGTCCGCGCGTAGGTGCGCGAGCCGTCGCGGCTCTCAAGCGACGCCAGCACCTCCAGCGGCTTCGCCGAGCGCAGCCAGACGTACCCCTCGTACGGCCTGCCCGCCACGAACGCCATGCCCCACCGGTTCAGCCCCTGGTTCTCCACGCCGACCTCACCCGTGCCGCGGGCGAAGGCGACGCGCTGGCTCTGCACGCCGGTGAACGGGCGGTCCTGATCGATCGTGGCCTCGAGCACGGCGTCGCGGGTGGTGACCGGCCCCCACATGCTGCTGACGGCCGCCGGCGCGGCGGGCGGGGCGGCGAACGGGAGCTCGACGCGGCGGTCACCCGTTTTGTGCCACAAGTTGCGGTAGCGGGCCGGCCGCTGCCACTGCCGCAGGCCGACCGTGCCGGCGCCGAGCGGGCGGTCGTCGTCGAGGCGCACGACGCTCTTGCCGTCCACGAGCACCTCAATCGAGCGGCCGGTCAGCTTCACCGCCAGCGACACCCAGCGGTCGGTCGGCACGTCGTACGGTGTGTCCTTGAGGAGCCGGTAGTCCTGGCGGTGCCGGCCGAGGCAGACGACCTTCCGCGCGGCGTCGAGCGCGACCTCGTAGCCATCAAATTTGTCCGCGCCGACGCCGGGACGGGCGGCGCGGACGATCAGCCCGGCGTTGCGAACGCCGCCGCCCGCGCCGTCGGTGCTCGGGAGGTAGACGTCGACTCCGACCTCGCCGTCGGTGAACGGGGCGACGATCGAGCTAACGAGTTTCGGGCCGTCGCCGCCGCCACCGTGCATCTCGCCACCGTCGCCGAGCCTCCACTCCCCCCCGAACGCATGAAACCCGCCAGCCGGGGAGCTGATCGGCGGCTCCTGGAAGCTTTCGCCGAAAAGCATCTGGCTGTAGATCCCGCCGTACACTTCGTGGTTCACATCTTCGATGCACGCGCCGGTCAGGTACTTGCTGACCGGCCGGCCGGGCTGGCGGGCGTCCACGCGGATCGTGGTCGTCGCGGTCGCCGGGCGTGTCGCAGGTCGGCTTGCGGGCGGCGCGGCCGACGGCTGCTGCTCGACCGTCCACTCGAGGACGCCGCCGGACCAGCCGGGCTGGAGCTGTGCCTCGATGCGGATCCCGGTCGTCTCGATCGGGTCGAACGTCACCCGGTTCAGCTGGTCGATCTCCGTGGCGTACGTCGATGCGTTGGGCACGGCGGCCCACTCACCGGCGGCCGTCCGGTACACGATCCGCCACGACGCCGGCACGCGACAGTGCCGGTCGACGCGCCGCTCGTCCCACCAGTACACGGAGGCGGCCGAGAGCCGCGTCGGTTTGTCGAACGTGTACTGCGCCCACTCGGCCGTCCCGCGACGGTCCCACCACGTGAAACGGGGGATCGAGCCGTCGGCCGAGTCCTTGGGCAGCACGCCGTCGTTCAGCGCGGCGAGCGTGTCGGAAGGGTTCGTGTGCGAGGCCGTAGGGGTCGCCGCTTCCGCCAGGGTCGCGGGCGTCGCTTCCGCGGCGGAGCGCGGGATCCAGACGCGGCGCGAGGCCGGCGCCCGGTTCGCGTTGGCGTAGTACGGGATCGCGGTCAGCTCCGCCGGCCGGGGCGCGGGCTCACCGGAGAACGAGGCGAGCGCAGGCGCGCGGAGGACGGCGACCCCGCCCAGCAGGTCCGGGCGGAACTCCGTGCGGAGGTCGGCCGCGTCGGGCAGCGAGAGGTTGCGCACGCGCCCGTCGTGGTCGGCCGACTCGACGCAGTAGACGACCGGGCCGCGCGTCAGCGCCACCCGCCCGGACGTGGCGGCGACACTCGCGTGAGCCGACACGCGCCGCGCGGGCATCTGCATCGTGACGTCCACGACGTCGCCGGGCTGCCACTTTCGGTGGAGCTTGGCGTAGCCGTCGGCGATCTCCGGCGTCGCGGGCTCGCCGTTCACCTTGACCGTGAACGCACCGTCCGCGGGGCGGCCCGCCGGCGTGTAAAGTTCCTCGGGGGTCGACGCGGACTGGCACCACGACGGGACGCGGAGGTTCAGGTCGAACTCCGCCGCTTGTTCGCCTTCGATCGCCAGCCGCACGTCGCCGGCCCAAGGGTAGCGGGTGGTCTGCCGGAGCGCCACCGCGTTGCCGCCGACCCGCGTCCGTGCGACCGAGCCGACGTACAGGTTGACGTGCAGCGAGTTCGGGCCGGTGGCGTAGGCGTAGCCGGGGAGCGCGCCCATCAGCTTGAGGAACATCGGCGGGCAACAGGGGCACGCGTGCCACGCCCAGCGCGGCCGGTTCTTCCCGCCCTCCAGCGGGTTCTCGTACGTGTAGCGGTTGCCGTCGAGCGACACGCCAACGAGCGCGCCGTTAAACAGCACCCGTTCCAGCTCGTCGGCGTAACGGGCGTGGCCGGCGTCGAGGTTCATCCGCTGGTGGAAGAACGCCGCGCCGACGGCGGCGCAGGTCTCCAGGTACCCGTCGTTGGGCAGGAAGTAGTCGCCGCCGAACTTCTCCTCCTTCGCGATCGCCCCGAGGCCGCCGGTCACGTACATCCGCCGGGCGGTCATGTTCTGCCAGAGGCGGCCGGCGGCGCGGCGGTAGTCGTCGCGGCCCGTGACCGATGCCAGCTCGGTCACGCCGGCCGCCAGGAGCGTGGCCCGCACCGCGTGCCCCTCGATCGTCTCCTGTTCGACGACCGGCTTGTGGTCCTGGTTGTACGAGCCGAAGTCCCGCCGGCCTTCGTGCTTCCCGCGGTTGTCGACCCAGAATTGCGCGAGCTCGAGGTAGCGCCGCTCGTCGACTGCGAACGGCAGCCGGCGCTTCAGGTCGGGCTTCTCGCGGAACAAACGATACAGCTCGACCATCGCGGCCTCGGGAAGCGCGTGGCCCGGGATCACGTTCTTCCGTGGCGGCGGGCCCATCACGTCGGCCATGTGGTTCGCCAGCCGCGCTGCGACGCGCAGAAGCTCGGTCTTGCCAGTCGCCAGGTAGTAGTGAACGCCGGCCTCGACAAGGCACCCGGCGTTGTATAGATCGTGCTGTTCGCGATCGTCCCCGCCGTTCATGCCCCAACGGTGATTCGGCTCGACCAGTTGCGTGTGCGTGTTGAGGTAGCCGTCCGGATCCCGGTCAGCGGCGGCGGCGATCCGTGCGACGTAGCCGTCGATCCGGCGAACCAGCGCGTCGTCCGGGCGCTCGCGCAGGAAGTCGGCGGCGCCGGTGATCGTCTCGTACACCAGGCCGTCGTACCACTGCGGCCCGGCGTGCGGCCCGGTCTCGCCGTCTCGGATCTTGTCGAAGTTGGCGAACGCCCCGTCCCGCTCGAACTTGTCGAAGCAGTCGGCGATCGTTACCCGCCGCCACACGTCCCGCTTGGGCGACCAGAACGGGTCGTCGACCTTCACGTGCTCGATCGGCACCGGGGCCAGCGCCGGCGCTCGTCCGGCGCCCCTCGCCGCGCCGGCCAGGAGCAGGGACGTGAGCGCCGCCAGCGTCGCGATCGGATTCAGTTTCCGTAACTGCATGTTTCGCTCCTACCAGTGCATGACCTGTCCGCCGTCGACGTTGATCGTCTGCCCGGTCACGTGTTCCGCGCGGTCGGACGACAGGAACACCACCATGTCCGCGACCGCCTCCGGCGTCTGCCACCGGCCCAGCGGCACCACCGTGCGGATCTTGTTCGCCGCCCACTCGTCGTAACTCAGCCGCTCGGCCGGCGGCGCCTGGTCGTGCCACGCCTGCCAGACCGCGCGGTTGAGCGGCGTGCGCACCATCCCGGGACAGACCGTGTTGACCCGCACGCCGCGGGCGGCGAGGTCCTTCGCCAGGCACATCGCGAAGTTGATGTTCGCGGCCTTCGACGCGCTGTACGGCGGGTCGGTCTGCGAGCCGATCTGCCCGGCGACCGACGCCACGAAAAGGATCGTCCCGCGCGCCCGCGCGGCCATGTGGGGAGCGAGCGCGTGCGCGACGAACGCGGCGCCCATCACGTTCACCCGCAGCACCCGCGGCCAGTCCGCCGCCGGCGAGAGGTTCGTGAACGGGAACCCGAACTTGCCCGAACCGATCGCCGCGGCGTGCACGGCGTGGTCGACCGGGCCCGCGGCGTCGAGCGTCCGCTGCAACGCCGCGGACACCGACCCCTCGTCCGCCACGTCCACCCCGACGCCGACCCCGTTGAATTCCGCCGCGACCGCCGCCGCCGCCGCCGCGTCCAGGTCCCAGACGACCGGCCGCGCGCCCTCGGCGGCGAACGCCGCGGCGCAGGCGCGGCCGATCCCGCTGGCCCCGCCCGTGATGACCGCCACTCGCCCGCTCAGTCCCAGATCCATCCTGCCCTACCTCGCGGTGAACCCGCCGTCCATCATGACCGTCGCGCCGGTGAAGAAGCTCGCGAGGTCGCTGGCCATGTACGTGAAGAACGCCGCCACCTCGTCCGCAGACGCGATCCGCCCGATCGGGTGCGCCTCGCGGAGCATCGCCCAATACCGCCCCGGGTCACCCGACGCGGCCGCCGACCGGTGCACGATCGGCGTGTCCACCGTGCCGCAGCAGACCGCGTTGACGCGGATGCCCCACGGGGCGTACTCGACCGCCATCTGCCGCGTCATCTGGTGGATCGCACCCTTGCTGGGGCCGTACGCGCCCTGCGTCGCGATGCCCGCGACGCCGGAGATCGACCCCGTGTTCAGCACGACGCCCGACCGCTGCCGCATCATCACCGGGATCACGTGCCGGGCCGACCAATAGGCCGCCTTCACGTTCGCGTTCATCACCGCGTCCCACTCGTCCGGCGTGTGCTCATGAACCGCCTTGACGACGCTGACCCCGGCGTTGTTGACCATCACGTCGACCCGCCCGAACGCGTCGACCGCGGCTTGCGTGAACTCGGCGGCCGTCCGCTCGACGCCGACGTCGCCGCGGACGAACCGCAGCCGGCCGTCGCCCGAGGCCGGGTGCCGGGCTAGCGGTTCCGGCCACTCGCTAGCCACGTCCACCGCCACGACGCCCGCCGCGCCCGCCCCCAAATACTTAAGAACTGTCGCCAACCCGATCCCGGACGCCGCCCCGGTGACGACCGCGGCCTTGCCCCGTAGTGTTACTTCCACGTTTGGCTCCATCGACTCAACCTCGGAGCGGGGTTCGCCCGGCGCGTTACCCGTTGCCGTCGCCGGAATCTACCCGACGGGCGGCTCCCCGTGGTTACGATCGATCGTCTGATTCTTAAGAACCTTTGCGCCGCCGCTGCGGCGGCCGCGGGCCCCGTGTATCCTGCCGCCCATGGCCTCACCCGCACGGCCGGCTCCCGCCCGGCCCCGCGTCGCGCTGATCGTCGAAACGTCGGTCGTTTACGGCCGCGAGATCCACGAGGGGATCGCCGCGTACGTCCGCGCCCACCGCCCGTGGTCGATGTTCGTCGAACAGCGGGAACTGGGCGCGCTCCCGCCGCGCTGGCTGTCGCGCCGCGCCTGGGACGGCGTCATCAGCCGCCCGACGACGCCCGCGCTCGCCCGAGCGTTCCGCCGCATGCGCGTGCCGACCATCGACCTGAACGACCTCCACGACGACCTGGGCCTGCCGAGGATCCGCACCGACGACGCCGCCGTCGGCGCCCTCGCGGCGTCCCACCTGATCGAGCGCGGCTTCCGCCGGTTCGCCTTCTGCGGGTTCGCCGGCGAGCCCTGGGCGGCCCGGCGCCGCGACGGCTTCGCGCGCGCCGTAAGGGCGGCCGGGGGCGAGCCCGCAGCCTACGAGTCCCGCTGGCGCGGCCGCGGCACCCCGACGTGGGACGACGACCAGGAGCGCCTCGCCCGGTGGCTCCGCCGGCTGCCGCTGCCGGTCGGCCTCGCCGCCTGCAACGACCTGCGCGGCCAGCACGTGCTCGAGGCCTGCCGCCGAGCCGGCCTGGCCGTGCCGGAGCACGTCGCGGTGATCGGCGTCGACAACGAGGAACTGCTCTGCCGCCTCTCCGACCCGCCGCTGTCGACCGTCGTGCCCAACGCCCGGCGGATCGGGTACGAGGCCGCCGCGCTGCTCGACCGGCTGATCGCCGACCCAGCCGCACCGGCCGCCGCGGAGACGCTGGTGCCGCCGTCCGGTGTCGTAACCCGTCAGTCCACCGACACGCTCGCGGTCGACGACCCCGACGTCGCCGCGGCCCTCCGGTTCATCCGGGAGAACGCCTGCGACGGGATCCGCGTCACCGACGTCCTCCGCGAGATCCCGGTCGCCCGGTCTCTGCTCGAGCGCCGGTTCAGGCGGGCCGTCGGCCGCTCGCCCCACGCCGAGATCCGCGCCGTGCAGATCCGCCGCGCGGCCCAGCTCCTCGCGGAGACCGACGTGCCGCTCAAGCGGATCGCCGAACTATCCGGCTTCAGCCACATGGAGTACCTCAGCTACGTCTTCAAACGGGCGACCGGCGAAACGCCCCGCGATTACCGCCGCTCACACGCCCGCGGCGTCCCCCCGCCCAGCGGGACGCCGGCGTGACCACGACCGCCGTCGCAATGGCACCACGGTCACGCGCCCGCCATTTCCACCACCGCGGCCGCCATTTCAGCCGGGAGCACCAACCGCACCTACGTCCGAGGGTCGCCCCCCACCCAGCGTCAGAACCCCGTAGCCGCAGGCCGCGCATCAGCCACAACTTTCGACCTACGAAGGGCTTAGTAACCACCGCTCGCTAGCGTCCAAGGCGAGCGCGGATAGAATCTCTGGCCGCCCTTGGGTCATCTCTGTACCTACCCCGCGAGCGCCCCGAGAACCAGATTTCGGCCCCAGCCGTTTTAGAACCGCCCTGCCAGCATCGGCAGTCTCCTTCCGCAGGTGCCCGGACTGCCCTCAGAAGTGCCTCTACAACGGTGCGTCCCAAAACGCTGCAGCAGTGGCTCGTCCCGGCCAAACCACTATGTCTTAGAATATTTCGCGTGTTTTGAGCCTATTCGACGTGCTTTATACTTGATTGAAAGACAGACTTTGCTATGTTGCCCTGGACAAAAGTGGGCGTGGCGTACACGCAACCCCAGCGTCCCATCTTATCCAAACCATCTGGGTGTACGAGAGCGGCATGCGGAACAGCGCGGTGTCGGGGAACCCTGCCCCCGCGGCTGCAAGCTTCTTGGTCGCACCGGAATCGGGAGAATCACGGTGAAATCGCAACGACGATCCCTCAAGTCCGGCAACGGCCAGCGCGTCCGATCTTTCAAACTCGATAACCTCGAGTCTCGGCTGTTTCTGTCGGCCAGTCGGCCGGCCGTGGCCGCTCCGGGAAAGCTGGCTGCGCCCCCGCCCATCGAAGTCGCACAAGCCCCCGCAGGTGCCGCGCCGCTGGCCCTTATCGGCGACGCGCCACAAGTGTCACAGGTCTACTTCGCCAGCACCGGCTGGAGCCAATCCTTCAAGAACCAACTGGCCGCTGACGGGATCGGTTCGGCGCAGTACGGGTACGCCATCCCCGGCGGGAACCAGCAGCTGACGCCGCTGGCTTGGAGCGGGCTGAATCAGATCAGCATCACGTTCGACCAGGCCGTCTCGGTCCAGCAGGACGATCTGCACGTTCACGGCGTCAACGTCCCGGACTACACGTTCAGCGGGTTTACTTACGACCCGGTTTCGCACACCGCGACCTGGACGCTGGCGAACGGTCAGTCGTTCGACACGGACACGCTGACGCTGGACGTGAACGGGGAGGGCGGGACGACCACGACGATCTACGACTCCCAAGGGTTCGAGCACCCGCGCTTCGTCCCGGGCAAGCTGGAGGGGAGCGACGGCGCCAACGGGCCGTGGGTCCACACCAACAACGCGGGCGACGCCGTGGTCAAAAAGGGCATCGCCGCCGGCGGGAGCCAGGCGGTCGAGGTCCGCCGGGAATCGTCGGACGAGCGTTGGGCGGTCCGCAAGACGGTGGCCGCGCCGACCGCGCCGGTGTCGGTGCAGTGGGACGTGTACGTGACGCAGACGTCACTGCCGGTCGGCAGCTTCGGCCCGTACTATGCGGTCGAGGCGTACGACGAGCTGGGCAACGCGCCGCGGCTGGCCGGCTCGGCCGGCGTGGACGCCGCGACGGGCGAGGTGCTGTACCAGGCGGCCGGAACCGGGTTCTTGACCTCGACGGGTCAGACGGTGTCGTTCAACGCGTGGCACCACTTCGAGATGGTGTTGGATTACGCGACCGACACGTACTCGGTCTACGTGGACAACTCCCCGACCCCGATCGCGTCGAACATCGGCTTCGTCGATGCCGGCGTGAACGACTTCACCGACGCCGCGATCGCCGCCCTGGCCGCGGGGGCGGACCCCGCGTCGCGGCGGGCGAGCGGACTGGCGTACTTCGACAACTACCGGGTCGTCAACAAGGCGACGTCGGCGGCCTATTACGACTCGGGCGGCTTCGAGTTCCCGCGGTTCCCGCAGGACGACCTGGAGGGGAGCGACCAGCCGAACGGCCCGTGGGTCTACAGCGGCAGCGCCGGCTTCGGCATCATCGAGCAAGGGGTCGCGGCGAGCGGGACGCAGGCCGTCGAGATCGAGCGGAAGCGGGCGGACGAGCGGTGGGGCGTTCGCAAGGTGGTCGCGGCGCCGACCGCCCCGGTCTCCATCCAGTGGGACACGTACGTGACGCAGACGACGCTGCCGCTCGGCAGCTTCGGGCCCTACTTTGCCGTCGAGGCGTACGACGAGCTGGGCAACGCGCCGCGGCTGGCCGGCTCGGCCGGCGTGGACGCCGCGACGGGCGAGGTGCTGTACCAGGCGGCCGGAACCGGGTTCTTGACCTCGACCGGTCAGACGGTGTCGTTCAACTCCTGGCACCACTTCGAGATGATCCTCGACTACTCGACCGACACCTACTCGGTGTACGTCGACAACGTGCAGGTGGCCGCCAACATCGGGTTCGTCGACGCCGGCGTCGACGACTTCACCGACGCCCCGATCGCCGCGCTCGGGGCCGGTGCCGACCCCGCCTCGCAGGCGGCCGCCGGGCTGGCGTACTTCGACAACTATCGGATCGTCCAGAAGCCGACGCCCGTGAACTCGGGCGGGATCGCGCTCGACGGCGAGTGGTTCAACGGGGTCAGCGCGTACCCGTCCGGCGACGGCCGCCCCGGTGGCGCGTTCCTGTTCACGGTCAACGTCCTCCCGGGCGACTTCACCGGCGACGGTGCCGTCGACTTCAATGACCTGGTGCTGCTCGCGCAGCGCTTCGAGCAGAGCAGCTACCTCCCGTACCAGGGGGACGCCACCGCGGACGGCGTGACCGATTTCGACGACCTCGTCGTCCTGGCGCAGCACTACGAGACCGAGCTCCCGAGCGGTTACGCGGCGTCGCCGGTTGCGGCCGCGCCCGCGGCGGCTTCGGCCCCGTTCTCGACGACGCGCATCAAGAAGGAGACGACGCCGTCCCGGAACTCGGTGTTGCACGCACCGGCCAAGGCCAAGGCGTCCACGCCGCCGGCCCCGGCGGCGCGGCCGGTCAAGGTGCTGTCGGCCCGCAAGTAAGGAAGACGGCCGGCGCGCGATCGTCCGGTCTACAGCAGGAGTGGAGAGTGTGGGCGGGCGGCGACCTTCGGTCGACCGCCCGCCTCCGTTGGTGAGTGAGACGTTCGCCGGGCGCCGGCGGCGAGCGGGGCTGGGTCGTGACCGCGGGCCGAGCACCACGGCGCGCGGCTCCGGCGGAGGGGCCGTGGGTACAGGGCTCGGCTGCCGGGCGAGCCGGTCATCCGTCTCGCGGTCCCATCGACGTCGGGGCGCTGGCGTCCGGCGTCGGGGCGGGCGGCCGCGCGTGACGCCCCGCGAACGCGATGAGCGGCCCAAACACGGCCGCAATCAATGCAACGGCGGCGGCGATCCACCACGGCCGTAGATCCTGCCGTTCCACCACTCTGGCGTCCTCGGGCGGGAGCGGCCGGGGCGTACCACCCCCCCGACGCAACAGCTCGTCGAGTTCCGCGGCCTTCGCCTTCGCACGCGCCTCGAGACGCGGGGCCTCCGCCCGGACCGCCTCCAGGCGGCGGCGGAGCGCGTCGCTCTTGTCCGCTCCCTCGGCCGCCTCGGCCGCCTCGGCGACCGCCTTCTGCAACTCACCCCGGATCCGCGCCTCGCGCTCGGCGGCGGCCGCCGCGGCGGGGCCCCCGCCCCCCTGCTGCCGCCCCGCACCCGCCTGCGCCAAGACCCGCTCCTCGATCGCCGCCGACAGCGACTCGCGCAGGGTCGCCTCGCGCCGCTTCAACAGCTCCCGCCGGGTCGGCGTCGGGGCGGCCTGCTCGGCGGCCTCCGCCTCTCGGGCGAGTTGGTCCGCCTGTCGACGGCGCAGCGCGACCTCCAGCTTCAGGTCGTCCGCTTCGGCCCGGAGCAGGTCGATCCGAAGGTGCGACGCCGACGGGCGGGTCGCGGCGGCGGCCGCGTCGTCGTGGAGGGCCTGAAGGAGCGCGTTCAGCCGGGCGACGTCGGCCTCGGGCTGGTCCGTCGTCAGACTGAGTTGAAGGGACGCCCGGCCCGCGTCGGCCGGCGACGGCCGCCACGCGACGACAATTCGGCGGCGCAGTTCGCTCGGGCCCGCGAGGAATCCGGGGCCCGCGCCGGTCCTTTGCTCCGGCCGCCCGCCGGAGCCGGGGCCGGCCGGGTTGCCCCCCGCGCGGCCCAGCCTCCGGGCGGCCGACTCGAGGACCGCGGGCGCGTGCAGGCGCGACTCGATCTCCGCGAGGGTCGCACGCTGGGCCGCCAACGGCTGCGCGCGGCCGTCCCCGTGGAACGTCAGGCTGCCTTGCACGACGAACCGCGGCGGGAGCGAGCGCCAGACCAGCGCCGCCGCCAGCGCCATGCAGACGAGCATCACCGCGTAAACCGTCATCCGTGACGAGGCGGCGCCCGGCGGCTCGGGCTCCCCGGAGGCCGGGCCGGACGGCGGCACGGACGCGACCTCGTCAGCCGTCCCCCGCTCGCCCGGCAGCGGCGGAATCGCGCGACCGTCCTGCGGCGCGGGCACGGGTTCGGACACGCGACGCGGCCGGCGCCGCGTAAACGGTCGCAGCTTGACGACCTCGGCTTCGGCGGCTTCGGCCCGCTGCGTCGCCGCGGGCTCGGGGGCGGGCATCTGCGGCCCGCGGGTGCCCGGCGAGGCCGGCGTCGCCGTCCTGAGCTCGGGCTGCGGCCGGGTGGCGAGTTCGGGCTCGGGCGAGCCCGGGGCGCGGGGTTCGATGACCGCGCGATGCGACGGGGGCGTCGGCTGAACGGCCGGCGGCGGCGGCGCGGTCACCGCCGCGGCCGGTAGGCGTGCGGGAGGGGGCGCGGCCGGACCCGGTGGCGCGGGATCCGCCGGCGGCGAAGCGTTGGCGCGGTGGGTCTTGCGGTCACGCCTGTTGCCTCGCTCGTCTGGGACGGGCCTACGCTCGAGCGCGGTCGGCGCGGGTTGAGGGGCCGGCGGGTGAGGCGCCGCGCCGGCGGCGGCGGCGGCCCGGTACACGAGCTCTACGGACCCGATCCGCACCTTCGCGCCGTCCAGAAGCTGCGCGGCAGTGATCTTCTTGCCCCCGATGAGGACGGGCGCGTCCGCCGCCAACCTCCACAGCACAAGACGTCCGTCGAGTTCCGCGAAGAGGGCGTGCACTGGTGCGACGCCGGAGCCGTGCAGGCGCAGGTGACAGCGGGCGTCCGAGCCGATCAGCACCGCCCCTTCTCCCGCAACGTCCAAAGCGGGCACGGGAGCAGCGCCCGCACCAACCACTTTGAAGTTCCCGAAGCCGCCCGTCGTCGAAGGCCCGTCGTGACGGTGCCCGTCGGGTGCCTGCGTGCGCCCGGCGAAACGGAGCGTGAAAGGCCCCACCCGCAACAAGTCCCCCTCGTGGAGCGCCGCGCCCGCGGCCGGCCGGCCGTTCACGGCAATCCCCGGCCCTCCTGCCAAGTCCACGACGCGACAACGGTCGCGTCCGAGCAGAACGGCGGCGTGCACCGCGTCGACCCGCGACGAGCGGAGTTGGAGGTCGGCCTCGGGCGATGAACCGATCAGGAACAGGCCGCGGCGGAGCGCGACGGGCGGGCGCGGCGTGGCCAAGCCGATCAACCGGAGCGAGAAGTCCGGCGGCGGCGGGTCGGGGAGGCCATCTCTACTTCGATCCTGCGGATGAACCATGTGCGCGCGCCGTGGGCGACCGGCTCGGCCCGCGTGGAATCCCGTCGCCTGACGACGGGTTCAGTATAGGGGACGGGCGCGGCGCCGCATAATCGGAGCCGATACCGGTACCGGTCGTGGGGCGGGCGCCGAGCCTTACGCCGCGGCGGGGGCGCAAAGCTCCTGGCGGATGCGGCGCCGGCGGAGGAGCAGCGGCACGGCAGCCGCCGCGGCGAACGTGAACGAGGACAGTTCCGGGCCCGCGACGGGCTCGAACGGGAAGCTGCTGGTGCCGGCGTCGTGGAAGGTGCCGGACGCGCCGTTGAGCGCCGACAGCCCGCTCGCGCCCCCGGCGCGGAGCACCCGGGTGTCGACGCCCCCGGTGCCGGAATTCGAGAGCGTGTTGTAGTAGAACGCGACCCTGCCTCCGGCACCGCCGCCGCCATGAACGACCGTCCCGCCGGCCGCGTTGCCGCTGCTACCGCCGGACGCGTCGACCGTGCCGGAATAGGAGAGGTGGTTGGCCGCCAGGATCACTCCCCCGCCGGAACCGCCGCCGCCCGCGGCGGTGGTTCCGCTGTCTCGGCTCGACCCACCGCCGGCGCCTCCCCTGACTTCGATGCTTCCGGAGAAGTTCAGGGTACCCAAGGCCAGGAACTCAACCGCTCCGCCGCCACCGCCGCCACCGCCCAGCGCGATCGCCGGAGCGGAAGAGGTGCCGCTTCGCTGCGCGCCGCCCCCGCCCGATCCGCCGAGCAGGTCGACCAGCGACGCACTGCCGTAAGCCTGCCCCCCAAGCTGCGAGTCTGTGGCGCCGCTGCCGTTCACCCCGCCCCCGGCGTTCGCCCCGTAGCCACCGCCCCCACCGCCATGAATGATGTTGGCCGACGTCGCACCCTTGGCCCGTCCCCCGCCCACACCGTTGCCGTGCATGGCTCGGGTGTTCGCGCTGCCGGTAACGCCGTAACCCGCCTTGCCGCCGTCCCCGTGCCCGGACGCCGGCGGCGCGCTTTGGGTGACCACCGCACCGGCCGCGGCGCCCTCACTGCCTGGTGCGCCGATCCCACCCGAACCCACGCCGTTCGCCGACAGCGTGTCCGCGTGGCGGCCGTTCAGGCTAAGGGTCGAGCCGAAAGTAAAGTCGCTCTTGGACGCCAGGACCAAGCCGCGGTTCCCGGTGACGCTGACCGACACCCCCTGTGGCAGGCTGATCGAGTCGAACACGAACAGGCCGAGTCCGACGCTCTGGCTTTGCGACTGGACGAGGTAGAAGTTTTGGCCGAGTGCCGCACCCGGCGGAAGGCCCGTGATCGCACCCGTGTCCGTGTTGAAGCTGATGCTGCTCCCGGCGCCGAGCGAGAGGCTACCGGCCGCACCCGCGAAGGCGGCATCGGCCGGGTTGAACAGCGAACCCGCAGGGGAAACCACGTCCGCCCGGGCGGCACCTGCAATGCACGCGGCAAGCCCACACCCGACCCGCCACCCGACCGACCCTAGTTTTCTCAAGATTCTCCTCCTCTTCCCAGCCGCCTCTGTAATCCGAATCACGGGTCGGAATAATACTAGTCACAAAACCAGAAAACAACTAATAAACTACTCCGACAGGTTCTGTTCCCGTTCGTCCGGCCTCGAAGATGTTGTTCGGCTCGGTTCGGCTCTCGGGACATCGCCAGAGGTCGGCAACGGCGACGCTGTGGTGGCGGTGGTCGGCGCGTCTTGCGTACCGGCACCGGCATGGCGGCGGTGGGCTGAGGCGAGGTCGGTCAGCCCCAACTGGTGGTAGCATTCGGCGAGGGCGGCATGCGCGCGGCGCTTGTCGCCGATGGCGGGCAGGGCGGCCTCCAGGTCTGAGACGGCCTCCCGCCAGCGGCCCAGATGGGCGTACAGCTGGCCGCGGGTGTCGCGGAAGCGAAGATTGCCGGGGTCGCGTGCCACCGCGGATTCCGCGAGCGTCAGCGCCCGGGCCTCGTCCCGGGGCGGGTCCCCCAGCGCCAGCACGAATGCGAGGTTGTTGGCGACGGCCGTGTTGTGGGGCGCCAGCGCGTACGCCCGCTCGTAGTGGTAAAGGGCCGAATCGCGCAGGCCGCGCGCGTAGGCGTCGGCGCCCAGGATCAGGTGGAGCGTGGCCGTCGCGCGCCCGTCGGCGAGCAGGTCGTTCAGCAGCGCGCGGGCCCGCGCGCCGTCGGGGGAAGCGGCGGCCGCCGAACGGGCGAGCGCGGCCAACCGTTCGAGCAGGGCGGGGTTCTCGGGGTCGCGGGACAGGCCGCGGTGCAGGAGGTCGACCGCGAGGCCGGCGTCGCGCGAGCCGCGGCGCTCCAGCGCTCCGATCCAGGCGGCGCACGCCTGTCCGAACGCGCGGGACAGCGCGGGGTCAGCCGGCAGCGTGATCAGGGCGCGGTCGATCGCGCCGGTGGCGGCGGCGAACTCCTCGAGGAGGAGCAGGGCTTCGGCGTTCGCGACGCGGGCACGGACGTTACGGGGGTCGGCGTCGACGGCGCGCTCCCAGTGGAGCGCCGCGCGCTTCGCCCACCCCGCGGCCTCCTCGGCCCTGCCCAGGCTGGCACAGACTTGCGCGAGCATGAGGGTCAGATCGTCGGACCCCGACCGTCCGACCGCGGCCGACAGGTGCGCACGGGCCAGCTCCCACCGGGCGGCGGCGGCGTACAGCCGGCCGAGCAGCGCGTGCGCCTCGGCCGTGCCCGCCTCCCAGCCGGGGGCTGGCGGCGCGTCGACGGCGAGGCGGAGGTGGCGCTCGGCGGCCCCGATCGTGGCGGCGGTCGGGCGGGTCGTCGCGAGCAGTTCGCGACCCAGCGCCAGGTGGGCGGGCGCGAACCCGGCGGGCGACGCGTCGGGGACGGCGGCGTCGTTGAGCGGGGCGAGGCGGTCCAGGAGCTCGATCGACCCGTACGCGTCGCCGCCGCGCGCGAGCACGAGGGCCAAGCCGTACGCGGCTTCCCGGTCGCCCGCGTCCTCGCGCACGAGCCGCTCGAAGCAGAGCCGAGCGGTGGCCAGGTTTCCGGCGTCGAGCGCCCGCGTGGCCTCCCGGCGGTAGCGGTTCCTGAACTCGCGATCCGAGCGGAGCGAGGATCCGACGAACGCGGCGACGACGGCGGCGACGCAAAGCAAGAACGGCAGGCCGAGGAACAGGTCCCGCCAGCGGCGCTCCCGTTCCTCGCCGAGCCATCGGGCGATGCGTCGCCTCAGCGGGTCGCGTTCGGGCTCGTCACGGTCCTGCTTCCCCATCGGATATCCCTGCTCTCACCAAGTCGGAGTTCAACGCCGTTTCAGCTGCTCCAGCAACTGACGACGTAGCGCCTCGCGCGCGGCTTGGAACAGTTCACCTACGCGCCTCTCGTCGTCCGCGGACAAGGTCGAGTAGCTCTGGATGAACGCCTGCATCTGGTAGCTGATCGCGGGTTCGGGGTCGGGTCCACGCAGCCGTCCGGTGACAGTGAGGTGGCGTTGGCGGTCGGCCGCCGACAGCCACCGCCCCTGATCGTCACAAACGGCGAAGCAGACGAAGCCGCGCAACGGCGGGGAGGTCATTCGAGACGCGTGAACCCCCTCACCGGGCACCGCCATTGCGGCGTCGGGTTCGAAGCCCCACCCCTGTCCGGTGTAACACACCTTCACGTCGTGAAAGCCACGAAACGGGTAGTCGATCGCGACCGCCGCGGTCAGCGGGCCGTCGCGGTAGTACCAGATGTGGGAGCGACGGCCGACGGTCTGGAGGCCGCCTTTCAGCCGGTCGCTGGCGACCGTGCGGGTCCAGCCGGCGAGTTGTTCCGGCAGGTCGAACGCGGCGTCGTCCCCCAGCGTAGGCGCGGTGACCCAGTAGGAGCGCCAAGCGCCGGCGGCGTTCCCTTGGCGGATCTGAATCAAGCCGCAGATCACGTACGCGGCCGCCACACCCCACAGCCACGGCGCGAGCCGGATTCGCTGCTGCACGCCGGCGCGCCCGTGCTCGCGGGGTGGGACATTGGGCGGAGGCCTCTGCGGCGGCGACGCGTCGACCCCCACCACGTAGTCGAAGAGGCGATCCGCGCTGCAGATGATCACCATCGCCAGACTGAAGATGACGAAGCTGGCCAACTCGTGTGCCGTTCCGGAGAAGAGGTCGATGCCCCACCCGACGTACAACGCGGCTCCGCCCGCGATCCGCGCGACGTTCATCGCGATCACCACGCCCACGGCGACCAGCAGCAACGCCGTGGTTCGGCCCACGGTCCGGCGAAAGTAGACGCCGCCGAACAGCGTCACCGCCACGATCGCCATGAACGAGTTGATCCCGGAGCACGCCTCCTCGATCAAGAGCTGCTTCCCGGGGATCTCGATCAACTGGCCCTTGCGATGGCTGAGGATGCCGGCCAGGTCGAGCAGACACTGGGCCCCGGTTACCGCCCATTCGCGCAGAAGGCTCATCAAGCGAGACCCCGTGCTCAACGGCGGCGGGACGGCCACCAGGAGGAGCACCAGGGGCGGCAACAGAATCCGCAGCAGCCGTGCGCCACCGACGGTGTGCGCGAAGACCATCACGGTTAAGAGGGCCGCCACCGCGTTTATCCAGCGCGACCAGAAGTAGCTTGCGATCAGCGCGAAAACTACGGCGACCACCCAGAACGCGCCGGCATGGGCCGATGGCCCGATCCGCGGCCACACCAGGCCGCGCGTGTCGCGTAACCGCTCCCACCCGATCCAGCACGCGGCCGGCGCGAGCAGGAAGGCGAACCGGTAAGCCTCCTGCTGCCAAGTCGATTCGGCCAGGCGAAGGAGGAGGGGCAGGTGGCCGAACAGAAGCGCAGTGAGCAGGAGCGCTAACGGCACATGCTTGGGTGGTCGAGCCGGCGCGGCAAGGGGCTCGGCCCGTTCACCCACAGGTGCCACGGGTTCCGGCGCGGTCGCTGTAGCAAGTTGTTCGTACGCCACCTTCGCCCCGCTTCCCGTTGAATCGACCGCTGGAGGAACTCCTTCATCATCAATGGATGAGGCCGCTCCGTCAACGGTTTTCTTTGGAGTTGGCGCAAGAACAGCCGCATGGCCAGGAGGCAAGTCGCACAAGGGAGATTTATCCGGATCCCCTCCCGACAGGTCGGAGGCAACGCCTCGCGCGGAGAACCGAAAGACCCGCCGAACCTTACGGTCCGGCGGGTCCTTGTTCAGCATGGGGACGTCGAGATGGATCTCGCTACCTGACCTTATCCTTTTTGTCCTTATCTTTGTCCTTGTCCTTCTCCGGTTTGGAGGGGCTGCGGTCGCGGGGCGAACTGGGGGGCTTTACTAAGATGGCCGGGACCCGTTTGGCGGGCGCGTCGGCCGCGAAAGTCGGTCCGCTCGGTAACGCGACGCTCAGCGTTGCCACGCCGATGATGACGACGGCCAGAGTCGGGGAAACTCCTGCGGGCATTTAGCGGTTCCTCCTGTCGAACGAGGCGTGGGATTCGGGTCGTATCACTTACGCACATGCCCTCTTGCACCACGGCGAACGCGTCGCTGAACCCAACCTTCAGACGGTTGGCTGCGGCGCTGGTGCAGGGCATTGTTACCCCAGTCTCGGCAAACGAAGGCGCGGATCTTCAGGTGCTCGGAAACAATCCTTTTCGGACGTGAGGAGACTTACCGGCCGCCCCTTTCGTACGTCTTGGGGGCGTGTTGGCAAAGGGGGGCAGGACGTGCGGAAGCGGCGCGTATAGGAGGTTGTTGTGTTTTGCGGGAAATGCGGACAGACGAACATCGCGAGATCGCGGCTGCGGTGGTGGGAGTACCCGGCACTGATCGGTCTGATGAGACCGCTCCGGTGCAACCGTTGTTGTTACCGTTTCTGGCGACCGGTCTGGACGCGGCTTCATCCTCGTGAGGGGGCAGGTCGGGGCACCCGGACGAGTGCGTCGTGAGGTTCTGACGGTGCTCTACAGCCGCGCGTCGCGGCGGTGTGCGACGAACCAGTCAACCGTCCGCCGCAAGCCGTCCTCGAACGTCGTGCGGGCCTCCCAGCCGAGCGCGGCCTTGGCGCGGCTGACGTCGAGGCAGCGGCGGGGCTGGCCGTCCGGCTTGGTCGCGTCCCAGCGGACTTGGCCGTCGAAGCCGACCAGCTTGGCGATCGTTTCGATGGCGTGGCGGATCGTGACCTCGCGGCCGTTGCCGAGGTTCAGCGGCTCCGCACCGTCGTACCGCTCCATCGCCGCGACCAGCCCCTCGGCGCAGTCGGCGGCGTACAGGAACTCGCGGCTGACGTTCCCGGTGCCCCACGCGACGATCTCCCGGTCGCCCCTCTCTTTGGCCTCGACGCACTTGCGGACGATCGCGGGAATGATGTGGCTCGTGTGCAGATCGAAGTTGTCGCGCGGGCCGTACAGATTGACCGGCAGCAGGTAGACCGCGTTCAGCCCGTACTGCTGGCGGTACGCCTGGCACATGACCAGCAGGGACTTCTTCGCGACGCCGTACGGCGCGTTGGTGACCTCCGGGTAGCCGTTCCAGAGGTCGTCCTCTTTGAACGGGACGGGCGTCAGGTTCGGGTAGGCGCAGATCGTCCCGGTCTGGACGAACTTCTTCACGCCGTGCCGGCGGGCGCCCTCGATCAGGTGCAGGCCCATCGCGAGGTTGGCGAAGAAGTACCGGCCGGGGTTGTCCCGGTTCGCGCCGATCCCGCCGACCTCGGCCGCCAGGTGCAGGACGACGTGCGGGCGGACGTCGGCGTACATCCGCTCGGCGTCGGCCTCGCGGGTCAGGTCGTAGTCGCGGCGGCGGATCGCGACCGCGTTGGTGTAGCCGCGGGCGGCGAGCTCGTCGAGCACGAACCCGCCGAGAAAGCCGCCGCCGCCGGTCACGGCGATCCGGTCGGCCTTGGAGACGGGGGTGGGCGCCTGCTGCTGCTGCTCGGCCATTGCGGTCACCGCCCCCCCTGCTGCTGCGCCCGCGCCGATGCTGCCCCGGCGGCGGCCGCCGCCCCGCGGGCCGCGGCCGTCCCCGCGTCGTGGTCGGCGACGACCCGCTCGCGGCGGGCGAGCTCCCAGTCGGCCTCGGTCATCATCTTCGCCAGCGCCTTGAACGTGACCTTCGGCTGCCACCCGAGCACGCGGCGGGCCTTGCTCGCGTCGCCCAGGAGCAAATCGACCTCGGTCGGACGGAAGTACCGCGGGTCGACCTCGACGTGCTTCTGCCAGTCCAGACCCAGGATGCCGAACACCTCGTCGAGGAACTGGCGGACGCTGTACGTCTCGCCCGTGGCCACGACGTAGTCGTCCGGCTGGTCCTGCTGGAGCATCAGCCACATCGCCTCGACGTAGTCGCCGGCGAACCCCCAGTCGCGCTTCGCGTCGAGGTTCCCGAGGTAGAGCTTCTGCTGCAAACCTTCCTTGATCCGGGTCGCGGCGCGGGTGATCTTGCGGGTGACGAACGTCTCGCCGCGGCGCGGGCTCTCGTGGTTGAACAGAATGCCGTTGCACGCGAACAGGCCGTACGCCTCGCGGTAGTTGACCGTCTGCCAGAACCCGTAGACCTTCGCGCACGCGTACGGGCTGCGCGGGTAGAACGGGGTCTTTTCCGTCTGCGGCGTCTCCTGGACCTTGCCGTACATCTCGCTGCTGCTCGCCTGGTAGACGCGGACCGGCTTGCCGGTGTCGCGGATCGCCTCGAGGAGGTTCATCGTCCCGAGCGCGTCGGACTGGACGGTGTAGACCGGCTGGTCGAAGCTGACGCGAACGTGGCTCTGCGCGCCGAGGTTGTACACCTCGTCGGGCTGGACCCGGGTCAAGATCTCGCGGAGGCCGGTGCCGTCGACCAGGTCGCCGTAGTGGAGGAACAGGCGGGTCTCGGGGTCGTGCGGGTCGCGGTAGAGGTGCTCGATCCGGCCGGTGTTGAACGAGCTGCTCCGGCGAACCATCCCGTGCACCTCGTACCCCTTGCCGAGCAGCAGCTCGGTCAGGTACGAGCCGTCCTGCCCGGTGATCCCGGTGATCAATGCCTTCTTGCGCGATGTGCTGGTCGGTGATGACACGAGAACGGTCCCTTGAGAATTACCTGGTGTGGTGACGCACCCGTCCGTGCCGGACGCCGTCGACGACGGGCGGGATAATACTAGATTGCCGATCGAACGCGAGCCGGGGGCGGCCGGATTCAGGACGTTTTACCGCGGGCGGGACCTCCCAGATTCTCCAGCTCCTACGCGTGATCCGCAGAGCCCGGTGGAACGCCGGCAGCTGTGCGGCGACGTGAACGATGGGCCATCCACTGCGCGCATCCCGCGGCGGGAATCACCAGGAACAGCCCGATCACCCACGGGTACGGCACGGCCAGGAACCGCGCAACCGCCGGCGTCCGGCCGCTAAGCGACGCGGCGCCGGGGCGGGGCCACCCTCGCGCAGGGGGCAGGGCTTTCCATTCGGGCGCCTTGGCGAGGAACGCCTTGCGGTCGGGCGCCGGGTATCCGCCGGCGGGTGGCGTGACGGTCGGCGTCGCGCTGGGGTCGTAGCGACCGAACGTGAAATAGAGCGCGTCGGGGCGGGCGATCAGGAGTTGCCAGTGGCGCTGGCCGACGCGGCCTTCCCAGCTCAGGCGGTGCTGGGCGCGCGGCCAGAGCACGCCGACGCGCAGGGCGAGCAGGAGCGAGAGGATCGACGCGCCGGCGAAGATCCGCCGTTTGCTCTTGGCTGACATAGGTTTGAGATCCTGCCGCGCGGCCAAAGATGGCCTTTCGCCCCTCGATGCGGAAGTCGCCCCTACGCTGTCTGCCCGGCGTACCAAGCGACCGTTTCGCGGAGGGCGGCCTCGAACGGGGCGACCGGCTCGTAACCGAGCATCCGCCGGGCCTTGGAGATGTCGGCGGAGGAGTGCAGGACGTCGCCGGCCCGGGGCGGGCGGTGCTCGGCGTGGACGTCCGCCCTGCCCATGGCGGCCGCGATCGACTGGTACAACTCGTTGACGGTGATCGTGCGCCCCGAGCCGACGTTGAAGATCTCGCCGCGGAGCGGGCCGGGGTGCCGCGCGGCGAGCAGGTTGGCGTGAACCACGTTATAGACGGCGACGAAGTCGCGGGTCTGGTTGCCGTCGCCGAAGATCAGGGGCTGGCGGCCGGCGGCCAGCGCGGTCGCGAAGGCGGCGATCACGGCGGCGTAGGCGGAGTTGGCGTTTTGGCGGGGCCCGAAGACGTTGAAGTAGCGGAAGACCGCGGTGTCGACGCCGTAGCTTTGGGACCAGGCGTATAACAGCTGCTCGCAGGCGGTCTTGCTGGAGGCGTAAGGGCTCAGGGGGAACGGCGGCGCGTCTTCCCGCCGGGGGGCGGGCTCCCCGGGCGGGTCGCCGTAGGCGCTGCTGGAGCCGGCGAACATCACCCGGCTGACGCCGGCCCGCCGGGCCGCCTCCATGACGCGAAGGGTGCCGGTGAGGTTGATGTCGTAGAATCGCACCGGCTCGGCCACGCTCTGCGGCACGCTCGCCAGGGCCGCCTGGTGGAAGACGTAGCGGCACCCGGACATGGCGTCGATTAGCGCCGCTTCGTCCAGAATGGAGCCGGTGATTTGGCGGACCGGCCTCCCGAACCCGGCCAACACGTCCCAACTGCCGCCGGACAGGTCATCGAGCCCGACCACCTCGGCACCCAAGGCGACGAGCGCCTCCACCAGGTGGGAGCCGATGAACCCGGCCGCCCCCGTGACGAGCACGCGCGTGCCGGTAAAGGCGTCGCGGTGCATTTGCTTCCAATCGATCATGATGGCCTTTCTGAATCGGCTCGGGAGGGGCCGGCGGGCGGCCAAAGTATGCCATCCTCACCTCGACTTCCAGTTGAGTACGCCATCCATCGCCGCCACGCACTCAACGCGGAGGTTGCCTCTCTTCACCGATCGCGCAAGTCGTGAGGATCGACTTCCCCGTTCAATAGTATTTTGCCTCGGGCATCTACGGGCAAGAATACGATTGACGCTGATTGCTTCAAAGGGTAAGACATCCCGCTCACGCCAACCAGAATCAGGTCAGACGAAAAGACAGGGAAGAAATGTTGAGACGAGTTGCGTCAACGGGGAGGCTGCGCCGGCGCTCCGCCATGGGGAAGGCCACGTCGTTCGGGAGTCACAGCCCCCACCGCGCCGGGATCATCGCCGAACCGTTGGAGGCGCGCTGTCTGTTTACGGCTACAGCCGGTCCGCTGATCGTCCCCGCACCGGGAGCGACCTTCGCAGCTCAGTCGGTCGTAGTTCTGTCGAATTCTGCATCCTTCGTCCGGACCGACGTGATGACCGGCGGCACGTGGCGCGGCGCGTACGGCGGCCGCGGGCACGCGCTGCCCGGCCAGCCGGCCGCGCTGCCGGCCGGCGCGTCGGTCGCGGCGGTCGCCGCCCCGG
>JAESGR010000081.1_pt1 | contig 250341 bp, 224 predicted proteins | sample 9269771 | NCBI WGS metagenome assembly JAESGR01 (sample SAMN15739572, study PRJNA653492) | algae metagenome | isolation source: Chroococcus sp. CMT-3BRIN-NPC107 and co-occurring heterotrophs from well... | place: USA: Clark Mountains Wilderness, California | collected 2010-04-18
CGTGTTCGATGACGTGGTTGAAATGAGTTCCTTCGCGCATCCGCTCGACAAATCCGCCGGGTTTGTCAAAATCGCAAAAATGCTCGGACAAACGCGGCAAAAGTTCAAGCAATTGCGCGTTAAAGCCGGAAATCTCCCGACTTTCCTTTCCCTTCAAATCTTTGAGGTCGAGATGCATTACAAACACAGGTTGATGACTGTAAACATTGGCGCCGGTAAACGCTTTTAACGATTCGATCTTCATGGCTTTTCTACTTACTCAATATCTATTCAAACAAAATTGAAATGCGGTTTCGGTAACTTAACATACAGAAGAAATCTTGTATTTTAAAATACAATCTTAAAAACCGGATACGATAATTTGCCTGAAACAGCATTGATATAACGTCTAAATTACTTAAAAAAATAAGGAAAAGATAATGAGCACGAACAACAAATCTGATTTACTCGACACGACCGACGCAAAAACGCTTTCCGAAACTGACAAAGAAGTTCTGAAAAGCGCGCCTCATTCCGGAAACAGTCCGAATCCGCTAGGAATCGCCGGAATCGTGATGTCTGACGAATCTTATGTAAACCGCGACGAAAACAGCGAGTTTAATTCTGATATGCCAACCGATTCCGGCGTCATCAATCAAACTATCAAATCCGATGAAATTGACGCATCGACATCGAGTGATTAACCGATTCGAGGACGACACGGTCAAATCAGGCGTTTGAGCGAAATGATTCGTCTTTAAACAACTGTTAATAAGAAAGTTAATAAGAAAAAGGAAACAAGGAGAATAATTATGGTGAAAATATACGGCGCGGATTGGTGCGGAGATACTAAACGAGCGCTTAAATATTTGGATAATTTGGGACTCGATTATCAATACATTGACGTAGAGCAGGATACCGAAGCGTCTGAATGGGTAAAGAATCAAAACGGCGGCAAAGAGCGAAAACCTACCATCAGTATTGGTGAACAGGTGTTATCTGTGCCGAGCGAAAGCGAATTAGGCGCTGCTTTAAAGCAAGCTGGATTGATTTCATAACTTTTTTCAGAAACTCAACTCATAAGGAGCAAAGTATCCGGTGACACAAAATAAAATAAAGAAGAATGGGTCAGTGCTCAAAGCAGTGATTTTTGATGTTGACGGCACTCTTGTCGACTCGAATAATTTACACGTTGAAGCGTGGCAGGAAGCATTCAAATGCTATGGAAAAGTAATTGCATTCGATGACGTGCACAAGCAAATGGGAAAAGGCGGAGACCAATTGATGCCCGTTTTTTGCTCGCCGGAAGAGTTAAACAGCTACGGATCGGAATTAGAACAACAGCGCGTTGATTTGTTTACCGATGAATACCTTCCGCGCGTGAAACCTTTCCCACGAGTTCGTGAGTTATTCGAGCGTATTAAAAATGACGGGTTTCGCATCGCGCTCGCTTCTTCAGCTACCGAGGACGAGTTAGAAACGCACAAAAAAAATCTCGGCATCAAAGACCTTCTCGAAACATCCACTTCGGCAGACGATGCCGAGAAATCCAAACCTTATCCCGATATCTTCCAAGCGGCATTATCTCGGTTAGAAAATGTTAAGCCGGAGGAAGCGGTGGTTGTCGGAGATACGCCTTATGACGTTATTGCGGCTAGTAGGGCAGGAATTCAAACTGTCGGATTACTAAGCGGCGGTTTTACTGAAGATGAACTGCGCGCGACCGGCGCCGTCGAGATTTACCGAGATGTATCGGATTTGCTTGAAAACTACGACGAATCATTACTTGCAAAGCGAAAGATTAGCTACTCGGCGGGCTGAAAAAAGTCTCAATTTATTAATGGATATAAATGTTTTAAAAGGAAAGAAAAATGGATTTGACGATGGCATTAGGATTACTGGCAGGCGGTTTAACGACCGTTTCTTTCGTGCCGCAGGTGATTAAAATCTGGAAAACCAAATCAGCCGAAGACGTTTCGCTAAAAATGTTTCTCGCTTTGTGTGCAGGTGTAACGCTGTGGCTCGTATACGGTTTCATCAAAAATGACATGGCGATTTTAGTCACTAACGGCATTACTCTTTTGCTTGCTTTAGCGATTTTAGGAATGAAGCTCAAATTCGAATAAATTCCAATAAAAAAGGGATGTTCGTCGCAAAATCATTGCTTAAATAATCTGTCAAACAAAAGAAAAACACATTCAAGCGGAAAATGTAAGGATTATGACAGACTGTATTTTACCTGTTTAACATACTCATTATAAATAATTTCTCTAAGTTTTTTCGCAAACTGCGCGTGTAACAAAGCGGGCGTATAAATTGAGGTAGTTATGAGTAAGCGAATTAGTCTCATCATTGTTAATCAGCTGCTTTTCATTTCGTTAATTTGCGGCAGTTGTTCGTTACAAGCCAGAAATTATTTACTCGGCGAATCCGAAGGCGCGTCCGAGCAAAACGACGTGGCGGCGGTAAATCTGATCAAGAAATCCGCTCACCCTATTTCAGGTAACGCGCGCGATTATGATCCGCTGATGAAAATGATTGGTGACGCGAGATTTGTTTTGTTGGGCGAAGCGACTCACGGCACACACGAATTCTACCGAGAGCGGGCTTTGATTACAAAACGTTTAATCGAGGAAAAGGGGTTTGACGCCGTGGTCATCGAAGCTGATTGGACAGGCGCTTTTCGCGCAAACGAGTTTGTTCACGCCACATCCAAAGACCAAACCGCGGAACAATCACTAACAGGCTTTACGCGATTCCCAAAATGGATGTGGCGAAATGCGGATTTCCGGGATTTTGTCGCTTCAATTCGTTCGTATAATCAGTCGGGCAAACCCGGAGTATCGCGCGCGAGTATTTACGGAATGGATCTTTACAGTCTCTCCGAATCGTCCGAAGCAGTTATCGAATACCTCAAAAAGATTGAGCCTGAAGCAGCTAATCAGGCGGCTAAAAGATATTCCTGTTTTGGAAGATATAACGATAAACCCGAACAATATGGCTACGATGTTTCCAGAGATGGAAAAAAGTCTTGCGAGAAACAGGCATTGGAGCAGTTTCAGGAGATGGAGAGGCGTTTTGACGCCTGGCTAAAAAATACAAATCGGCAGCGCGATGAAGCCCTATTTTCTGCATATCAGAACGCGCGAGTGGTCAAAAACGGAGAAGCTTACTATCGCCTTAGTTATAAAGGAAATTTTTCAACCTGGAATTTACGCGACACTCATATGGCGGAAACGCTCGAAGCAGCAGTAAGGTTTCTGGATGCTGCAGGAGATCCGAAATCCAAGATCGTTGTTTGGGCTCATAATACTCATCAAGGCGATGCGCGAATGACCGAAATGGGTGAAGCAGGTGAGTTGAATGTCGGGCATCTTATGCGTCAGGCACACGACGGAGACTCGGTTCTTGTTGGTTTTACGACTTACACCGGCGAAGTAATCGCCGCATCTGAATGGGGAGAAAAGGGTGAGTTAATGAAAGTGCGTCCGGCAATTTCCGGAAGCTATTCGAGGCTTTTCCACGAAACCGGCATACCGAATTTTTTGATGATTTTTCGCGGAAATGAAAAGCTAACTCAAGAATTGGCTCGCACGCGTTTGGAGAGAGCAATCGGAGTAATTTATAAACCGGAAACGGAACGCCGGAGCCATTATCTTGACGCGCGTATTTCAAAGCAATTTGACGCCGTTATCCACTTTGATATAACAAATGCCGTCAAGCCTCTTGATTGATAAATCGTATTTTATCTTTTTCAATCAATGACAAATATGGAAAACGAACAAATTCTTAATGAGTATATCGAAGAAATTGCCGGGTGGATCGTCAAAAGTAATCATATTGTTGCTTTTACCGGTGCCGGCATCAGCACTGATTCGGGCATCCCGGATTTTCGCGGACCGGACGGCGTTTGGACAAGACGCGATGCGGGTTTGCCGCCGCCGACTTGGAAAGTTTCTAAAGGAGAAGTCCGACCGAATCTCTCACACATGGCTCTTGTCGAACTTCAGCGTCTAGGCAAACTTCAGTTTCTTATTACACAGAATACCGACAGTCTGCACCGTGAGTCGGGCATTGAATCGGAAATTCTCGCCGAACTTCACGGCAATGGGAAACTCGTTCGCTGTCTCGGATGCGACCGGCAATATACAAGACAGGAGGTTGGTTGGGATACCAGCCGGTTCGGACCCGGCTACCGAACCCAAAAACCGATCACCGGTCAACCTTTCTGCCCGAACTGTCGAGGACGGCTCATATCGTCGGTTGTAAATTTTGGAGATCCGATGCCGGAAAAGGAATTGAATCTAGCCGCTCGGCACGCTCAAAACTGCGATTTAATGCTCGTTTTAGGTTCATCATTGATGGTCAATCCGGCGGCTTCTCTCGTCGGCTTAGCACTTCAACAAGAGGCGCGAGTAATATTGATAAATCAAGGAGAAACTCCTTACGATGATGTTGTAACTCTGCGAATAACAAACGGTATCAGCGATGTTTTGCCTCCGGCAGTGATGCTCGTCAAGCAATTACTCACATAAAAAGTTAGGAATTTTAACATTCCCTATTTTGAGCGCGTTTAGAATATTAAATATCGCGGAAATTACTTTCCAGAATTTTCGCTGCTTTGTATTAAGCGAAACAGACATCTCGTATCTACTCAGTGCAAAATTGAATATAGTTGATTTGTTCATTCTTAACCAATAGAAGCGCGAAGTAGTGCTCGTGCCGAACCGGTGGATACAAGTATTCGTTTAAGAGAACCCGAATATTTGTGTCCACTTTTTAATCCTTACATTTTGATTTTTTCAGTTATTAGTCAGTTATTAGAAGGAGGAATTCATTTAATGAATAAGAAAGCAATTGGAATCGGTTTACTTGTATTGGGTTTAAGTTTATCAATTGTCCTTCGTGGGCAGGCAGTAGGAAATATATCGGGCATAATCTTTATGATTTTCGGCTTCCTTTTTCTGGTCCTGCCCGGAAAAACAAGTGAAGACTTCGATAAAAAAAGGGTTTAAGAAGTATGTTGAAGCACATACGAACTTTATTTTTATCAAAGAGTGCTTTTCTTCGGAACATATTTGATTTGTTTAAAATTCGCGCCCGTCCACTCGAAATAGTAGATTCCGCATTTTCCGTTTGAAGAGTTCTGATCTCCGCCCTTGAAGCCGCTCAAAACGAGCAGACGACTGTTCGGCTTAAAATCGAGCGTTTCGACATTATCAGGCAAATCACAAAATCCCGCGCCGACGCCCTGCAAAACCGCCGGGAAAAACACTTTTCCGCTGCGCGCGTCAATAATCGCCGCTTCCATACAGCTCGTCCCGCAGCCCCACCACGCCAAAACGTAATGCCCGGCGAAATTAACGCCTTCCTTCGCCGCGTTCCGCAGATTCGTCCGATACATCCGCGCATTTTTATTGCTTGCCAGATTCGGCTGTTTCGCCGTTATCCGTTCAGCTTTCACCCGATAATCCGAAAAAGACGGCGTTTTTTTCTGTGCCGAAGCGAACGTTGTCATCAGAAGAAAAATAAAGGAAACAAGCGTTAATTTTTTCATATGTTAAATATCAAATAAATTCTGTGCCGAGAAAATAATATCAAAAACTTCTTGCTTCCAATCCGACAAAAGAATTTAACCCTTTCGAGAACCGTTTCTTCAATTGTCATAATTTCACTTCGTTTGCAATTTTAACAGAAATTTCACCGTATAAACTTCCGCCGAATCACCAATACCAACAATACTATTCCGATAATGTCATTGCGACTTCCTTTAAATCTTTTATTGGGATTTCAGACAAATTCATTATTGAAAAATATCTTTTACCTAAATTTGTCAACACCATTCTATTTGGAGCAACATCGTCAAGCCCAAACATTGCTTCATAGTTAACACCATACCCTATCCCCCCCGAAACAAAACTATCTTTCTGTTCTGATACAACATTTGAGCGAGCAATAAGTCCCAAACTATGTAATTGGAATGTCTCTTGTAAGATTGATAATAAATCAATTGACATAACCATTTCTTCGTCTTGCATTTCAGATAATGAAATGTTCAATAGATTGATGTCCTCTAACTCGTTCTTTCTTTCAAACAAAGATAACAAACACATTTGTCTATAAGTTATATTTTCAACGACCTGTAATATATGGTTAGCTTCAGCAACACTTATTTCATCTTGAAACGCGGCATTCGTAAATATCCCTGAAATAAATTTGATTTTCTTTTCTTGATTTTGATTTTTGCTTTTTAATAAAACACCTTCAAAAATTTCTTCTGCATTGGATGATGAATTATCATCCTTTCTGACAAAGAAATCATCATTACGCAGATTCTCACCTGAATTTAATCTGTTTTGAACTTCGTTTGTTATGTAGGCTGTCGTTGCAGCTATTCTGATTTCTTCTCGATGAGAAAGTGTCCTCTTCAAAACATCCAAAGTAACTTGTTTAATAACTCCTGTCACGGAGGCACCTATTGCTCCTCCTAGTGCAGCTCCAGGGGCATCCGCTAAAAGAAATCCCAAAAGATTTCCTGTGGCAGCTCCAATAACATTACTTCCTGTATCAATTACTTGTTTTAACCGATCATTATCTTCATCTTTCATGTCTTTTATTTATTAAATATCATCGGAATTTTAACATTGTTCTTTTCGGCAAACTCAATTGCTTCCGTATAACCCGCGTCAACATGACGGATAATTTTACGAATCAATATAGCCTTCCTTTTCATTACGCTGTTCCTCAAGGCTGCGACTGTCGGCGAGGTCATACCAGCGTTGATAGCCGTGTTTAGCTAAGCCCCAGGCGGCGCGTCCGTAAAGACTCGTGATTTTTTCTTTGATAAGATTGCGATTGACCAAATCTTTGCGGCTCAGCAGGAAAACCGCATCTTCCTGATCTTTGAAGCGTCCGGCAATGAATTTCAAAATCACCAACCATTCGGGCGTCAGAATCGGAACGTCGTTGATTTTGACGGCTTCTTTTAAGGCTTGCTGAAATAAGCTCTTAAATTCGTCTTTGCGGATAATCCAATCAACCGCGATTGTCTTATTTTTCGTGGCGATGATGTAACGCTCGCCGCCCTGTTTGAGCAAGCCTTGATTTTCGAGCGGCAAAAGTTTATCAGCGATTATATCAATATCCTTCGTCGTCCGGTCACTGCCGTAAATCGCCATTGCCAAACCGCCGACCAACGCCCAATGCGCGTCGTTTTCTTCGGCAATTTCGGCAATCGTTTCAATTGCCTGCGTTGCCGATTCCTCGTCCAGCAAGTCCAAATTTATCGTCATAAATCATTTTTTATCTCATCGGAATTTTAACATCATTCTTTTCAGCAAATTCAATTGCTTCATCGTAACCGGCATCAACGTGGCGGATGACGCCCATTCCCGGGTCGGTAGTTAAAACTCTTTCGATTCTTTTCGCGGCTTCGGGCGTGCCGTCGGCGACGATGACTTGTCCGGCGTGGAGCGAATAGCCGATGCCGACGCCGCCGCCGTGATGCAGGGAAACCCAGGTCGCGCCGCCGACGGCGTTGATCATCGCGTTGAGATAAACCCAGTCGGCGATGGCGTCCGAGCCGTCTTTCATCGCTTCGGTTTCGCGGTTCGGCGAAGCGACCGAGCCGCAGTCGAGGTGATCGCGTCCGATGACGATTGGCGCTTTCAGTTCGCCGCTCGCGACCATTTCGTTTAATTTTAGTCCGGCTTTAGCGCGTTCTCCGTAGCCGAGCCAGCAGATTCTTGCCGGGAGACCTTGAAATTCAACTTGTTCCTGCGCCATTGTGAGCCAGCGAGCAAGATGGTCGTTTTCGGGAAACAGGTTCATTATCGCTTCGTCGGTTTTGTAAATGTCTTCCTTTTCGCCCGATAGCGCGACCCAGCGGAAAGGACCTTTGCCTTCGCAAAAGAGCGGGCGAATGTAGGCGGGAACAAATCCTGGATAATCGAACGCGTTTTCAATGCCGTTGTCTTTGGCGCGCTGTCGTAAGTTATTGCCATAATCGAAAACCGTCGCGCCGCGCTTTTGGAATTCGAGCATTGCTTCAACGTGCCGTGCCATCGAATCCATCGCTCGCCGTTCGTATTCGGCTTGATCGGTTTCGCGCAAAACCTTCGCTTCTTCGACTGAAAAACCCTGTGGAATATAGCCGTATAATACGTCGTGCGCGCTCGTTTGGTCGGTCACGACATCCGGGACAATTCGCTTTTCCAAAATACGCCAGTGAACCTCAGCCGCATTTCCCAAAAGCGCGATTGATTTCGCCTCTTTTTTCTGAGTAAATTCTTCGACCATTAGCAGCGCTTCGTCCAAACTTTCCGTCGCCAAATCAACTTGTTTCAACTGCAAACGCCTTTCAATGCGCCACTTATCAACTTCTATAAGAAGCCCGACGCCGCCGTTAAACGTAATTGCCTGCGCCTGCGCGCCGCCCATTTCGCCGAGCCCGGCGGTTAAAACGAATTTTCCGGCGAGCGTTCCCCAGCCGGCTTGCCGCGCCAAACTGCCGAAAGTTTCGTAAGTTCCCTGCAAAATCCCCTGCGTTCCGATGTAAATCCAGCTTCCGGCAGTCATTTGTCCGTACATCATCAAACCTGCTTGCTCGTATTTGTCAAATTGTTCCTGAGTCGCCCAATGCGGAACGATGTTCGTATTGGCAATTAAAACTTTCGGCGCGTCAGCGTGCGATTTGAAAACCGCGACGGGTTTTCCCGATTGCACGAGCAGCGTTTCGTCGGCTTCGAGATTTTTCAGGCTTTCCAAAATAGCGTCGAACGATTCCCAATTTCTCGCTGCTTTCCCGCGCCCGCCGTAAACGATTAAATTGTCCGGATCGAAGGCGACATCCGGATCGAGGTTGTTTTGAATCATTCGGAACGCGGCTTCAGACAGCCAGTTTTTGCAGGTCAATTCAGTGCCGATCGGGGCTTTGACAATTCGCTTCATATTTATTTCAAGATTGATTCGTTTATTTTTTACAAAAATTTTCAACAAATATAACGTAATAAAATTTCGCTACAGTTTTTAGGATTATCAGATTTCAATTTTAGATTCGGTGGTTTGTTTTTCAAAAACCCAGTTTCTTTTTTGCTCTAACCGTAAACCCTTGTTTATCAACGGCGACCCGGATGTGTCCGAGGGATTTTCCGGTTTCGCTGTTTTGCGGGTAGAATCCGAGCAAATACTGGTTTCTTAAATCGGCTGCGATGCTTTGAAACGCTTCTTTTAATTTGGCGGCTTCTTTTTCGTAAAATCTGCCCGCCGTTTCTTCAGTGAGAATTTTCAGAACGCCGAATTGCCGCGAATTGTTCGGTCTGAAATTAGCCGAGCGAGCGGCGTTTTTCGTAAAAATAATCGGATACAGCAAAACGTCTGATTTCTGCAGCATTCCGAGCGTTTGCTGCGCCGTCACAGCGCGACCGGAAACTTGCCCGTCGGTCAAAACGATGATCGCTTTTCTGCCTTTGAGCGCGGCGAAATGTCGGCTGACGACGCTCGTAATAGCGTCGGGCATATCCGAGCCGTTGGTTTCGGTGATACGAGCCTGATTAATCGCTTTTAATAAAACTTTGCGGTCGGAAGTCAGATCGCTCAAAAATGTTGTTCGGTTATCGAAACTGACGATCAACGCTTTATCTTCCGGTCGCAGAACTTTGATAAAATCGCGCGCGGCGTCCTGAATATCGTCCAAAACGTCTTTGGTGCTGAAGCTCGTGTCGAGCAAAATGGCAACGTTCATCGGTGCTTCTTCGTTGAGAAAAAGCTCGACTTCCTGTTCTTCGCCGTTCTGAAAAATCGAAAAATTTTCCTTTTTCAAACCGGGCACGTTACGCCCTTTCGGGTCGCTGACGGTCAGCGGAATCGTAACGATCAGAGTATCAATTTTAATCGGTTTATCGTCTTCTGCATCCTGCGCGAGCGCGTTTGCGGGCAAGAAGACGCCGCAAAGCAACGAAAGAACAAAAGCAATCGAGAACAGGAATCGAAACCTGCCGCGAGATATTTCAAAAAGGGAGCTTTTCGCGCTCAAATTTGTTTCGATTGGAATGTTGATAATTCGTTCCATAAATTTTACCTGATAAGATTTACAGTATAATAACCGCAAAATCTTTTCCGTAAAAATAATCGAGCGGTAACTTTGTTATTTTGTCTTTTTGCTTTTTCGTTATCCGTCAAACGTAACCGCGAACAAACGAAAAACATTTCAATCCGCAGCGAATTTAAGCTACTATCAGACAAGTTTCTGACGAAAAATCTTCGCGCGGTCAAATTTTTGCAGCAAATTTGTTTTTCTTTATGCCGGAAATCAGCGAACAAATCGCCCAATTGCAAGAGAGATTGGAAAATCTCGTAAAATCGCAAATCAGTTTTCAAAATGAAGTCAGTCAGATTCGCCGGGAAATAAACGAACTGCGCGCCGCCGCGATTCCGAAAGATTTTCCTCGCTCGACGGAAGAAAAAGCAAAACCGCCCGTTCGCGATTATGTTCCGCCGATTAAAAACGAAAACATTTCGGCAGAACAAGAATATAAGGAAACTAAAAACGAAACGACTCCGAATTTCGGTTCTTCAACCAAATATAATTCAACTTATAAAGCGAATCCGGTCGAACCGACAGCGAAATCCGATCTCGAAAAGTTTATCGGCGAAAATCTGATCAGCAAAATCGGTATCGTCATTTTGATCATCGGCGTCGGCATCGGCGCAAAATACGCGATTGACAACGATTTGATCAGCCCTTTGGGAAGAATCATTATCGGTTACGCCTTCGGTTTCGGGCTGCTCGGTTTCGCCGTCAAATTAAAAGCGAAATATCTCAATTTCAGTTCGGTTTTATTGTCGGGCGCGATGGCGATAATGTATTTTATAACCTTTTTCGCCTACAGCCTTTACGAACTTTTCAACCAGTCAACCGCTTTCGTTTTGATGCTGATTTTCACGGTTTTCACCGTTGCTTCGGCGATCAATTACAGCCGCCAAGTCATCGCACATATCGGATTGGTCGGCGCGTATGCAATTCCGTTTTTACTGAGCAATAATTCGGGCAATTACGCTTTTTTATTCAGTTATGTCGCCGTTATCAACATAGGAATTCTCGCGCTTTCGGTAAAAAAATACTGGATTTCCCTGTTTTATTCGTCGTTCGTTTTTACGTGGCTGATTTATGCGGCGTGGTATTTGACAAGTTTCCGGGCGGACGCGAATTTCAATCTCGCTCTGTTTTTTGCGGCGACGTTTTTTCTGATATTTTATCTGACGTTTCTCGCTTACAAACTCGTTTCCAAAGAAGATATTTCCGCCGAAAACGTCGCATTAATTACGACAAATTCGTTTATTTTTTACGGTTTCGGCTATTCGATTTTAAGCGGTCGTCCCGATTACGAAAATCAGCTCGGACTTTTCACCGCCGGAAACGCCGCGATTCATTTCGCCTTCGCTTTCGCCGTCAGTCACTTAAAACTCGTCTCGCGCAATCTGGTTTATCTGTTGTCCGCGCTCGTTTTGACATTTATCACGATTGCCGTTCCCGTTCAATTCGACGGCAATTACATCACTTTGATATGGACGGCGGAAGCGGCGATTTTGTTCTGGATCGGACGCGCGAAAGCGATTTCGCTTTACGAAAATTATTCGTTTCCGCTGATGATTCTCGCTTCGATCAGCCTTTTGAAAGATTGGGCGAATTTGTATCTCGATTATTCTTCGACCGAATCAGCACTTGCGCCTATTTTCAATCCGTATTTTGCGACCGCGATTTTCTTTGTCGCCGCGTTCGCTTTTATTAATTACATCAACCGCCGCCAGGATTACCAGCCGACCGTTTCGCTGAAATTAACGAAACTGATCAATTACGCGCTGCCGACGATTCTGCTCGTCGTGCTTTACAACGCGTTCCGGCTCGAAATCGGTAATTATTATCATCTCCGGTATGTTAATTCATTTAATCAAACAAGTTACAACGAAGACATAAATCTCTTTAATCTCATCTGGCAAATCAATTACACGATGTTGTTTTTGAGCCTTTTGTCGTTCGCCAATCTCAATAAATTCAAAAATTTCGCGCTCGGTTTCATCAATCTCGGATTGAACAGTTTGATTTTACTCGTCTTTTTAGCCGGTGGATTATTTATTCTCGGCGAACTGCGTGAAAGTTATCTTTTGCAAAATGCAACATTATTTCCGCCGACGTTTTTTCACATTTTGATTCGCTACGTTTCTTATGTTTTCGCCGCGGCGCTGATTTGTTCGATTTACAAGTATTTCCGGGCAGATTTCGTCGAAGAAAATATTACGGAAAGAGATTCGGCTTACGCCTTCGATTTTCTTTTTTATGTTTCTTTGCTCTGGATTTTGAGCAGTGAAATCGTCAATTGGCTGGATATTTTCGGTTACAACGATTCTTACAAACTCGGACTCAGTATTTTCTGGGGAATTTACGCGCTCGCGCTGATAATTTTGGGAATTTCCCAAAACAAAAAACATCTCCGCGTCGGCGCAATCGTTTTATTTGCCGCAACTTTAGCGAAACTTTTCTTTTACGACATCGCCGAACTCGGCACGATTTCCAAAACCGTCGTCTTCGTCTCGCTCGGTATTTTATTATTAATTATCTCGTTTTTATATACGAAATACAGGCATTTGATTTTCGACAAGGACGAAGTTTAGAAAAATTACTTCGCTTATTAATCTTCTTCGTTTTCCTTCGCGTCTTTGCGCCTTTGCGGGAAATTATCGCCCGCAAAGACGCAATATAAGTATTTAGCAAGATAGATTCCAATTTTTCAAGGCAATAAATTCCCTGTAAAATTCCCGATTGTTTCAACAAAATGTTCCGGCACTTCATCAGGATTAGCCGCAGTTTTCATCATTTCCGCGACAATCGCCGAACCGACGACCGCCGCGTCCGCGTAATTCCAGGTTTCCGCAACCTGCGCCGCCGTCGAAATGCCGAAACCGACGGCAATCGGTAAATCGGTGAACTTTCGCAACCTCGAAACAAGATTTTCCGCGTCCGAACTCGTTTCGTTTCGCGCGCCCGTCACACCAGCGCGCGAAACCGCGTAAACAAAACCGCTCGCTTTCGCGCAGATTTTTCGCAAACGCTCATCGCTCGAAGTCGGCGCGGCGAGCATTATCAATGCTAAATTTTTAGTATCTAATATAGAGCGAAATTCTTCCGCTTCTTCCGGCACTAAATCGGTAATCAAAATTCCGTCAACGCCGGATTCGCTCGCTTTGGCAGCAAAATTTTCCAAACCGAACTGCAAAATCGGATTAAAATAACTGAATAAAATAACCGGCGTTTCGCAGCCGTTTTTTCTAACTTCCGCGACGATTTCTAAAATTCCTCTAACATTTATCGGATTTCGCAAAGCGCGTTCCGCCGAAGCCTGAATCGTTACACCGTCGGCAACCGGATCGGAAAACGGAACGCCGAGTTCGATGACGCTCGCGCCGCGCCGCGCCAATTCCAAAATCAAATCTTTTGTTGTTTCAAGATTCGGGTCGCCGGCAACGATGAACGGAACGAAACCGCCCAGATTTTCCGTCTTTAATTGCTTAAATTTTTCGTCAATTCGATTTGTCATTATTTGCCGCTCAACATTTCCTGAACCTGATTTACGTCTTTATCGCCGCGTCCCGACAAATTGACGATAATCGTTTGCGCGGGCGACATTTCCGGCGCGAGCCTGAACAGATGCGCGATGGCGTGCGACGATTCGAGCGCCGGAATAATTCCTTCGGTTTCGGATAAAACTTGAAACGCTTTTAATGCTTCGTCGTCGGTCGCCATCGCGTATTCGACGCGCCCGATTGACTGCAAAAACGCGTGTTCCGGTCCCACCGACGCGTAATCCAAACCTGCTGAAATCGAATGCGTCAAGGCGATTTGCCCGTTTTCGTCCTGAAGAAGCCAGCTTTTCGTTCCCTGTAAAACTCCGATTTTTCCGCCGCCCGCTTTGTTAAAACGCGCTGCGTGCTCGCCCAGAACATCGCCTTTGCCGCCCGCTTCGACGCCGATCATTCGCACAGCTTCGTCGTTCAAAAACGGGTGAAAAAGTCCAATCGCATTCGAGCCGCCGCCGACGCAAGCCAGCAAAACGTCGGGCAAATTTCCGGTTTTCTCTAAAATCTGCTCGCGCGATTCCCGTCCGATGACCGATTGAAAATCACGCACCATCAACGGATACGGATGCGGACCGAGCGCCGAACCGAGCAAATAATAAGTCGAATCAACATTCGTCACCCAATCGCGCAGCGCCTCGTTGATCGCGTCCTTCAAAGTCCGCGAACCGGAATCAACGCCGCGCACGTCCGCGCCCATCAGACGCATCCGAAACACGTTCAATTCCTGCCGCCGCATATCTTCCGTGCCCATATATACGACGCATTCCAAACCGAACAACGCGCAAACAGTCGCCGTCGCCACGCCGTGCTGTCCAGCGCCGGTTTCGGCGATAATCCGCTTTTTGCCCATTCTTTTAGCAAGCAAAATTTGTCCAACCGCGTTATTTATTTTATGCGAGCCGGTATGTCCTAAATCCTCGCGTTTCAAATAAATTTGCGCGCCGCCGAGTCTTTCCGACAATCTCCGCGCGTGAAAAAGTGGCGTCGGACGACCGGAAAAATCCTGCAAAAGCCGCAAAAATTCCGCTTGAAACTCCGCATCATCGCGCACGGCGAAATACGCGCCCGTCAATTCTTCGAGCGGTGACATCAGCGTTTCGGGAACAAACCGCCCGCCGAATTCACCCCAATAACCGCGTTCGTTCGGTTGAAAATTATTCATTGCTTAAATCTTCTTTTTCTAACTTAAATTCTTCTAAAAGCGCGAAGAATAAATCAAAAGCTTTTCTTTCATCATTGTTACACTGCTCTAAAAAATATGTAGCAAAAGTATAATTGTGATGAACAAACATTCCTCTGTTTATTCCTAAGTGATTGGCAAAATCGTGGAGAATTTTGTCAATTTCCTTGTATTTTGAATCCAGTTTATTGATATTCAAAGCATATAGAAAACCAATAACAAAAGTAATTAATTGTGTTATTGATTTTTCCGGCAAGTACAGCAGTGGTCGGTAACGATGAAGTTTCAAAATGTAAAATAAGTCGGCATTTATACTGAAAACATCTCTTCTAGAAAACAAAACATTACAGATAAAATTAATTAATACCGGCTTATCCTTCTTTCCTTTTTCGATTTCCAAACAACTGCAAGCATCAATCGCAAAAGGCTTTACTTCAAAAATCGCGTTAGCAACATTATCTTGATGAAGTCCACCGGCGAGATACATTTTCGGAAAAATTTCCTGTACTTTCTTCGCAATTTCCCAATCAAAAGTTTCGCCCGTTCCGCCGTGTTCTTTTGGCGAGTAAGCGTCGAGCAAAACGGCGTCAACTTCGTATCTCAAAACGTCCTCGGGTTTGAATTCCGGCGAAACGCGAAAGGCTTTGATGATTTCAAGATTCGTTTTCGCTTTTAATTCGCAGACAAATTCCGGTGTTTCTTCGCCGTGAAGCTGGAGCGCGTCGAGATTTGCGATTCGGGCAACTTCAATTATTTTATCCAGACTTTCATTGACGAAAACGCCGACTTTTGTAATTTCTTCCGACAATTGCTCGATGATTTCACGCGCTTTTTCAGGCGCGATATAACGCGGGCTTTTCTCGTAAAAATTAAAGCCGAGCGCGTCCGCGCCGAATTTCGCCGACAAAAGCGCGTCTTCCAAATTTGTGATGCCGCAGATTTTTACTTTCGTCATTGTTTATTTACAGTTAATTTCTTCAAATCTTCCGCCGCATTTCCACTTCGCATCAAAGTTTCGCCAATCAAAAAACCGGAAAATCCGAGTTCACGCAGTTCGACGATTTCATCTTTCGTCGTGATTCCGCTTTCCGTAATAATCAGCGCGTTTTTCGGCGCGTTTTTGATGAGTTCGCGTGAAACGTCGAGCGAAACTTTGAAAGTGTGTAAATCACGGTTGTTGACGCCGATAATTTGCGCGCCCGTATTTTTTACACGCTCTAATTCTTCCAAAGTGTGAACTTCAACCAACGCGTCCAAACCTAATTCGTGTTCGGCTAAACGATGAAGATTCAGCAAATTTTCATCGTCCAACATCGCCGCGATCAGCAAAATCACGTCCGCGCCCGCTTCCGCCGCTTCGTAAATTTGAAATTCGTCGAAAATAAAATCCTTGCGCAAAATCGGCAAGTTTACGGCGTTTTTTGCAGTCCGCAAATCGTTCAAACTTCCTTGAAATCTATCTTCTTCGGTCAAAACCGAAATCGCGCACGCGCCGCCGTTTTCATAATTTTTCGCTGTTTCCGCAACATCAATTTTATCATTAATAACGCCTTTTGAGGGCGACGCGCGTTTGATTTCGGCGATGATGTTGATTCGGTCGCGCTGCAATTTTTCCCGCAAACGGTGACGTTCCGCGATTTTTCGTCTTGAAATTGCCGCGTTTTTTAATTCGTCAAAATTGTGGTCAACTTTGGTGATTTCGAGACGTTTCTTTTTTAATTCGATAATTTCGGTTAAAAACATTTTATTTGGTTTTCTCGATCAATAAATGCAGTTTTTCCAAAGCCGCGCCGCTTTCGAGACTGTTCGCGACGATTTTTGCGGCTTCGCTTAAACTTTCCGCTTTGCCGCCGACGTAAATCGCCGCCGCCGCGTTCATTAAAACGAGCGAACGCGCCGCGTCTCGGCGTTTATTTTCCAGAACTTCACGTATAATTTCCGCATTTTTTTCCGCGTCGCCGCCGCGCAGATTTTCCAAATCTTGAACGGATACCGTGTCAAAACCCAAATCTTCGGGCGCGATTTCAAAAAATTTCAGATAATCGGGTGTCACTTCCGCAACCAAAGTTTTACCGGAAACCGTGATTTCGTCCAAACCGTCGAGACCGTGAACGACGAAAGCGCGGCGCGTGCCGAGCGCGCGAAGAGTTTCAGCGACGGGCGCGACCAAATCTTTGTGCCAGACGCCCATAATTTGAAACGGAGCGCCGGCGGGATTTGTCATCGGTCCCAATAAATTAAACGTTGTATGAACTCCGAGTTCGCGTCGAACGGCGGCGACGCGTGCAGTCGAAGCGTGATAAAGCGGCGCGAACATAAAACAGATGCCGATTTCGTTGAGACATTTTTCCGACGTTTCGCGGCTCGCCGCAACATTGACGCCGAGCGCGGCGAGAACGTCGGCGCTGCCTGATTTCGAAGTTGCAGCGCGGCTCCCGTGTTTGGCGACCGGCAAATCCGCGCCGGCGATGACGAACGCGGCGGCGGTCGAGACATTAAAAGTTTTCACTTTGCTCGAACCCGTTCCCGCCGTATCGATAAAATCCGTGTGAACGGAATTGATTTTGACTGAATGTTCACGCATCGCTTCAGCCATTCCCGCGAGTTCTTCGACGGTTTCGCCCTTAATGGCGAGCGCGACGAGAGCGGCGGAAATCTGCGTGTCGGTCGCTGTTTCGCTTAAAAGCTCGTCGAGCAAATGACGCGCGTCGCGTCGTTCGATGTTTTGCCCGCGCATCAAATGAAGCAGAATATTTTTTAATCCGTGCGGCGGCGGCTCGTCCGTCCGCTCAATCGTCGGCAGAATCCAGGACGGTCGAATACGGTTTTGGCTTTCGGAAATACGCATATTTGTTTATTAAAATAATCAGTGTAAAAATTCAGTGTAAAAAATCCAATGTAAAAACAAAAAATCGCTGCCTGAATAAATATTCGGCAGCGATTTTCCGGAAGTTCGATAACACTAAAATTAAGCCTTTAGTTTAAACGGAATAATCGCGTCGCGTCGCCAGCAATGCGAAAAAGTTTTGACTGAATTATTGCTTTTGTTTTCCATCAAATCGAAAATGCTTTACAATCTTCATTTATAACCGACCAAATGTTTTTTCGCAAATTATGAACGAAATATTTCAACTCGCCGCGCGTCCCGATGAATCGTTATTTTTTCACAGAAACGACCCGAACGACGTTCGTTTGGGCGAAATCGTTTCCGTTCGTGAAGAAGATTACGCCGCGTCGAAAATCGTTATCATCGGCTGCCCGCAGGACGAAGGCGTGCGCCGCAACAACGGGCGCGAAGGAGCGCGAATGGCTCCGGCGGCGATTCGGAAAGAGTTTTACAGATTGACGCCGTTCGGAATTCGGACGAAAATTTTCGACTTCGGCGACACGATTATTCAGGACAGTTTGGAAGAAACGCACGACGCTCATTGCCGGATCATTTCACAGCTTTTGCGCGACGGCAAAAAAGTCATCTCACTCGGCGGCGGCAATGACATTTCTTATCCCGACGGCTGCGCCATGGCAGAAGTTTTCGGCAAGGAAAACTGGATTGCCATTAACATTGACGCGCATTTCGACGTTCGCGCCGACAATCAGCGCAACAGCGGAACGCCGTATCGCCAGCTTTTAGAGGAAAAACTGCTCAATCCGGCATATTTTTACGAAATCGGTTTTCAGCCGCAGCTTGCTTCGCCGGTTTATTACCGTTATCTGCAAAATTTAGGCGTTAATTTAATCAGCCTCGATCAACTTCGCTCCCGCAACACTGCGGATTTGGAAATCCGCGAAGCGATACGAGAAAAATTCATCAAACACAGTAGTTCATTAAGCATTTTCTTCGGTTTCGATATTGACGCCGTGCGCGCATCGGAGGCGCCGGGCGCATCGTCGCCGAATCCCTTCGGTTTGCGCGCAGGCGAATTTTTAACGCTCGTCGAATACGCCGCGAAATTAGTCAACACGAAAATAGTCGAATTCAGCGAAGTTAACCCGCAATACGACGTAGATGACCGAACATCAAAGCTCGTTGCCGTTGCGATGCATAAATTTTGTATGGGTTAAAACCAGAAAAAGGCTGACTGCTTTCGCAATCAGCCTTTAATTACATCAACTGATTCATCAAACATTTTTAGGTTCTCAAAATCTTAAGTTCTTAAACTGCGTCCGGTCGCTAAACGATAAATTGCTAAAACGACAAGCGCGCCGATGACTGCGAAAACCAAGCCCATAATACTGAAATTGTCGCCGGCTGCCGTATCAAAAAAGCTTCTTCCCAACCAACCGCCGACAATCGCGCCGACAATACCGAGAACTATCGTCGCTAAAATTCCGCCGCCGTCCGGTCCCGGCATAATAAGTTTTGCCAGATAACCCGCGATGAATCCTACAACTAACCATACAATTAAACTCGTAATCATTATTTTTCCTCCGTGTTCCCTTTTATAATTTCAAAATCTGTTACATCTTGAAAGGCTTTTTACCTTATGCCTGAGTATACAGCAATCCTAATGCCACGATTCGTTGTATGCAGTTTTACAGTAAGTTACTGATGTTATTAGCCTTACTGGCGTTTCGTATTACAAATATGTTTTCAGTTCAGTGTATTCATTTAATACGAATATTAATTAAACGCAAAATTTTATCAGCATCGTATTTTAGTGATGAACATAAAAAGTCCGTCGAATTCACGAAGAACTTACCATTGTAAGTTTAACAAATCTTTTTTGATTAATTATTTACTGACTTGCCGATTCGATGACCGACGATTTTATTATAATTTTCGAGAATTCTTCTAACGTCCCGAAAAACGTCCGAACAACCTACACTTTTTAATTAACTCGTTGTCGAGACGCCAGTAAAAATACGCCGCTTGATTTCAAATTTATTTTCGCCGCATTAATAAACCGTGTCGACGACGACATTTTTTCATTGATTTTTCAGAGTTTTTCAAGCGCGGCATCAAAAATATCATGTTCGGGCTTAAATTTTTCACGTCATTGGCAGAAGTTTCATCTTCAATCAAATCTTCGATGCGAGCGATTTTTTTGTAAACTTCTAACTCGTCGGAATTTGCCGGACTCGCCAGCACGATTGGTTTTCTGTCGGCGCGAATTTTTTCAAGCAGCTCTCGCACTTTTGTAAATGGTTTTATTTCCGGCAAAAACTAGCGCTTAAAAAGCTTTCACACTCATTTTCTAAAACTCGCTGAATTCTCTAATTTCCTTTTTCAAAAGAAATTCGGCAAAAACGGGTTGCTGGCATTCGTAAATTTTACTTTTCCGTCAAATTTTCAAACTCTTTAATTCATGCCTCGACGTGGTAATCAACCGAATCAATTAATATTCCGTCAATATCGAAAATAAATGCTTTCGTTATTATTTAACTCTCTTTTGCCTTAGCTTTTGTTTTCCAGCTTTTCAAAATAATGTAATCAATCACGCCTTAACTTGACAGTTCGAGAATATTTTCGCTATTTTATTAGTTCGCTTTAAATTAATCCGAAGCGGAACGGTATAGTCAGTTAGCTCAGTGGTAGAGCACTACCTTGACACGGTAGGGGTCAGCAGTTCAAATCTGCTACTGACTACCAATTTTATTTTTTGATAAGATGCTCGCAAAGAACTTTGCATTTTTTGGACGAACTACTACGACGCGCTAAACGCGGCGCGTAATTTCGCGTTTCCATTTCGGGAACGTAAGGCAAAGTCGCTCTTATCGAATCAAATCTTTTTAGTAGTAGAAATTGTTAATCGTTAATTGCTAAGAAATTTATTTGATTTTCGTAGTTGAAAGCGAACTTGCTCCGAAAGCGTCGTTCGTTAAGTGCGAAAATTTTTAATAATTTACATTTAACTTTTAACAAAAATATGAGCGAATTAAACGTAAAAATCGGCGAAAATGTCCGTCAGATTCCCGCGCCCGCGCTTGTGTCCGATGCTTTGAAAGCGTTCGACCGCGACGCGGCGAAAAAGGCTCTGGCGGCGAAAGTGAACGGCGAAGAAGTTGATTTGAATAAGCAACTTGAGCCGTCTGACGAAGTTTTGTCCATCGAACCGATTCTGCCCGAATCGCGCGACGGCTTGGAACTGATTCGTCACTCGACCGCGCATTTGCTTGCCGCGGCAGTTCTGGATTTGTTTCCCGGCACGAAACTCGGCGTCGGTCCGGCGCTGATGGAAGATCCGCGCTACGGTTTTTATTACGACGTCATCGCGCCGCAGACTTTAACCGAATCTGATTTGCCGCAAATCGAAAAACGTATGCGACAGATTGCCGGAAAAAATCTGCCGTATCGCCGGGAAAACGTCAGCAAATCGGACATTATCAAAATTTTCACCGAGCGCGACGAACCTTTGAAATGCGAATTGATAACCGAAAAAGTTATCGACAGCGGCGAAGCGAGCATTTATTATATTGACAATTCGCCGTTTATTGATTTCTGTTTGGGTCCGCACGTTCCGCACACCGGAAAAATCAAGGCGTTCAAATTGCTGGCATTGTCAGGCGCTTATTGGAAAGGCGACGCGGCGAATCAGCAAATGCAGCGCATTTACGGAACCGCGTTCGCAACTCAGGAAGAACTCGACGCGTGGCTCAAGCAGCGCGAAGAAGCGGAAAAGCGCGACCATCGCCGTTTGGGAAAAGAACTGGATTTATTTTCGATTCAAGACGATTACGGTCAGGGAATGATTTTCTTTCATCCGAAAGGCGGCGCAGTTCGCGTCGAAATGGAAAATTATTTGCGCGACCAACTGCAAAAACGCGGTTACGGAACAGTTTTCACGCCGCATATTGCTAAACGGCAATTGTGGCAGACTTCTGGTCATGAGGAGAATTACGCCGATAATCTTTTCGAGCCGATTGGACTTCCCGAATGGTTTAACGAGGAAACGGAATTTCGCTTAAAACCGATGAATTGCCCGTTTCATATCGGAATTTACAAATCGCATCCGCGTTCGTATCGCGAATTGCCTTTGAGATATGCCGAACTCGGAACCGTCTATCGCGCCGAACTGTCGGGAACTTTGCATGGCTTACTGCGCGTTCGCGGATTTACGCAGGACGACGCGCATATTTTCTGCACGCCCGGACAGGTCGAATCGGAAGTCGGCAACTGCGTTGATTTCGCTTACGACGTTTTCAAAACTTTCGGTTTCGAAAAATTCAAAGTTGAATTATCCGTTCGCGGCGCGGCGAAAAACAAAGGATTTTTGGGTTCGAGCGAAGATTGGGAAAATGCCGAAACCGCGTTGGTCAATGCTTTGAAAGCGCGTAATATTTCCTACGAGCGCATCGAAGGCGAAGCGGCGTTTTACGGACCGAAAATTGACATTAAAGTCGAAGATTCAATCGGGCGTTTGTGGCAATTATCGACCGTGCAGTTCGATTTTAATCTGCCGGAAAGATTCGAGCTTGAATTTATTGACGAACATAACAGCAAAGTTCGCCCGATAATGGTTCACCGCGCGCTGTTCGGTTCGGTCGAGCGATTTTTCGGCGTGCTGATCGAACATTACGCCGGAGCGTTTCCGTTTTGGCTCGCGCCGGTGCAGATTGCTGTTTTGCCGATTACCGACCGCATCAACGAATACGCCGAGAAAATCGCTGCGGAATTAAAGAATGCCGGTTTCCGCGTTGAAGCGAATACGAAGTCCGATAAAATCGGCGCGAAAATTCGCGACGCGCAGATTAATAAGGTTCCGTTTATGATCGTTTTAGGCGACAAAGAACTGGAAGACGATGTGATTGCGGTTCGTGAACGAAAAGCGGGCGACATCGGACAAATGACGCTTGAAGAATTTATCAAAACGGCGCGAGACCTTAAGGAAACTCGCGCATTGACGAATGGATAAGTTCAAATTTAAGGTTCAATATTCAAAGCCTTATGTAAATATTGAACCTTAAATTTTGAATTCTTTAACAAAGGAGGCGAATATCGCTAGAAAGTTTAATAACAAAAATCGCAGTCGGTTTAGAGAGCCGTTGCATCGCACGAACGAGCGCATCCGCGTTCCGTCAGTGCGCGTAATTGATGAAGACGGCGAACAGTTGGGCGTGATGGACACGCGAGACGCAGTGCAAAAAGCGCGCGAGATGGGCATTGATTTAGTGGAAATCGCGCCGAACGCGAAACCGCCCGTGTGCCGCATCATTGATTACGGAAAATTCCTCTACGAAGAGAAAAAGAAAACCGCCGAAGCCAAGAAAAAACAGGTAACGGTCGAGGTTAAAGAAGTTAAATTCCGTCCGGGAACCGACGATCACGATTACAGTTACCGGATGAAGCACGCGCGCGAATGGCTCGGCGACGGCGATAAGGTTCGTGCCGCCATCGCATTTCGCGGACGAGAAATGACGCACCGCGAACTGGGCGCGAAAATTTTAAAGAGATTGACCGAAGATTTAGCCGATATTGCGGACGTGGAAGTTTTTCCGAAAATGGAAGGCTACCAAATGTTTACGATATTAGTGCCGAAGAAAACCAAATAATGGATAACGAAAAATGGATAATGGAAAATATTTTTTAATTATCCGTTATCCAATTTATATTTTACATTATTAACAAGGAGTATTTTTAAAAATGCCGAAACTTAAAACACACAAAGGCGCGGCGAAGCGTTTTCGCTCGACCGCCAGCGGGAAATTCAAACGCGGTCACAGCCACGCGCGCCATATTTTGACGAAAAAAAGCTCGAAAAGAAAACGCAATCTCGACATTGATGCGTTGGTATCCGAGGGAGATCAGAAGCGCGTTGAAAAAATGCTGCCGTACGGAAGAAAGTAATTACGAATTAATATTTACGAATCGAAAATCATTTTCTAACATTCGTAATCGCAAAAGATTTTACAGAAATTTTAGGAGGATAAAATTATGCCTCGTGCAAAACGCGGGAATAAGCGCACCGAGAAGCGCAAAAAAATATTAGCTTTAGCCAAAGGCTATCGCGGAACGAAATCGAAACTGTATCGCTCAGCCAAAGAATCGGTTGAACGCGCTCTGAATTTTGCCTATACGGGCAGAAAGCTGAAAAAACGCGATTTTCGTAAACTCTGGATCGTCCGCATCAACGCGGCTTGCCGTTTGAACGAAATGAAATATTCGCAGTTTATGCACGGCTTAAAGCTCGCGGGCGTCGAACTCGACCGCAAAGTTTTAGCAGATTTAGCCGTCAAACAGCCGGAATCATTCGCCGTTTTAGCCGGACAAGCGAAAGACGCGATCAGCAGCAATCAGCAGCAAGCGGCAGCTTAATTTATTTTTTATAATGCAGAGACGCAAACGGCAGAGTTTCAGTTCTCTGCTAATTTGCGTCTCTTTTTTATTTTTTCCAAAATGAGCGAAGAAAAACAACAAGTCGAATCAGCGAAAAATTCGTTTCAGCAGGATTTCGAGAAATTTGCGAGCGTTTTAAATAATGAAGGTTTAGCAAATTCGGGATTGGACGAAGCCGAAAACCTGTTGCGCGAATTGAATGAACTGCGAGTCAAACACACGGGTAAAAAGTCGGAACTCGCCAACGCGAAAAAACTGATCGGTCGAGTCGCGCCCGAAGAACGCGGCGCGTTCGGTCTATTAGTGCAATCAATCGAAAAGGAAATCGTCGGCGCGATTGAGGAAATCGAAAACGTTCTGAAAAATCACATCAGCGAAGCTAAGATCGAGCGAGAAAGATTAGACGTAACTTTGCCGGGTCGCCGTCCGCGCGTCGGTCATTTGCATCTTTTGACGATTTTGCGCCAGAAAATCGAGGAAATTTTCGTCTCTTTGGGTTATTCAATCGAAGACGACCGTGAAATCGAAACAGATTATTACAATTTCGACGCGCTCAACATTCCCGAAGGTCATCCGGCGCGCGAATCGCAGGACACTTTTTACACGACGACCGGCTTGGCATTGCGCTCGCAGACTTCGACCGTGCAGATTCGCGCGATGGAACGGCGCGGCGTGCCGATTCGCATCATCGCGCCGGGCAGAGTTTTCCGCCGCGACACGCCGGATTTGACGCACACGCCGATGTTTCACCAGATCGAAGGCTTATGCGTGGATAAAAACATCACGATGGCGCATTTAAAAGGCACGGTCGGCGAATGGCTGAGGCGTCTTTTCGGTAAAGAAACGAAGATTCGTCTGCGCCCGTCTTACTTCCCTTTCACCGAACCGAGCGCGGAATTCGATTTTTCCTGTTTCAAATGCAACGGTTCGGGAATCTTCGACAACGAACGTTGTCGCCCGTGCAAAGGTTCCGGATGGATCGAACTCGGCGGTTCGGGAATGGTTCACCCGAACGTTTTGCGCGCTGTCGGAGTTGATCCAAACATTTATTCGGGCTTCGCGTTCGGCTTCGGGCTGGAAAGAATGTGCAGTTTAATGTATTCGCTCGACGACATTCGTTTGATGTTTGAAAATGACGTGAGATTTTTAGAACAGTTCAGGTAAAATATTTTCGAGGTGTTTTTATGCAAGTTACAACTATCGAAGGCATTGTCAAAAACGGTCAAATTCATTTGAGTGAAGACGTAAAATTGCCGGAAGCGACAAAGGTTTATGTCGTTGTCCCGAATTTACCAAAAAGAACTGCGAAGATTATGAGTCCTCGTCTTGCAAACAAAGCTGACGCCAAAAGATTCGTCAAAATAATCGAGGAAGACGTTGATGCCGAAGTATGACGAAACTTTCGATCCGCCCGCGCCGATTGCAGTCATCGCTTTACGGAACACGGAAACAGGCGAATGCGCCGAAAACATTCTCGTTCAATTAGACACGGGCGCGGACGTTTCGCTTTTACCTTTGCGGTCAATCAAAAACTTCAAATCAAACCATTAGGCGAAACGGTTAGTCTCGTCGGTTTTAACGAAAGTGAAAGCATTTTAGAAATTTACGCGTTGCAAATAATTTTCTCGGGCAAGAAACTTACCGGCGATTACTGCGCTATTGACGGAGAAATCGGAATTTTAGGACGCGATGTATTGAATGAGTTTTCAATTATCTTTGACGGTATAAATTTGGAGTGGAAAGAGCAAAAATAACATTCACAACGTATTCGCTCGACGATATTCATTTGATGTTCGAGAACGACGTGAGATTTTTGGAACAATTTAGATAAATGATAAAACTTCTGCCAACTAAAAATGATGATAAAAACTTTGTCACGTTAATTGAGCAAGTTTTACTCTACGAAGTTAGTTTTACTCAAAGCGAAGATATTTTTATTACTAAAATTGACCATTGGTTCGATTTCAAATGGCGAGGTTTTTCGCACAAAATATTTGGTGAAATGGGAGTTTGGCGCGACCCTTTAAGAATTCCGCCATTTATCCCAGACCGAATTATTGAAGAAATATACTTTCAAAAAACAGGTGAAAGTTATGTACAAAAAGACCTTTATCAATTACACATTTATCAGAATAGTGCAGAAAACGCCGAACGCAAAATAAATAGCAAATCCGCCGTTTATATTTGGTTTAGCGGCGACACATCGAATAATTCACAAGGCAGTTTGATGATTTATAAATTTGCTCAAGATTCACAGACTTCTTGGTATGTTTCTTTTATAAAGAAGACTGACTGGCAGATTTATAAAACGGATAATATTTCAAAAGCCGAAGTAAAAGCGATGATTGAAAAAGATTACTCAGTTTTAATTTAATAGATTATGGGTTGGGCAACGCCTTACATTGCAAAACTGAAAGTCGGTGAAACTATTTCATTTAGTCCGCGCGGACATTCAATGAAAGGCAAAATTGAATCGGGACAGCTTTGCACTGTCGAGCCGATTTCAGATTTTGCAAGTTTGCAAAAAGGCGACATTGTTTTGTGTAAAGTAAACGGCAATGAATATTTGCACTTGATAAGAGCGATTCAAGGTGCGCGGTTTCAAATTGGAAATAATCGCGGGCGAATAAACGGTTGGGTCGGCACGAACGCGATTTTCGGGAAGTGCGTGAAAGTTGAAAGTTAATTTATGAATATCAGTTACAACTGGCTGAAAGATTTGGTCGAAACGGATTTGCCGCCGGGTGAGTTGGCGGAAAAATTGACGCGCGTCGGATTGGCGGTTGAAGGCGTTCATGCGAGCGGCGATGATTTCGTTTTGGACGTTGATTTAACGTCAAATCGAGGCGATTGTCTTTCGCATTGGGGAATGGCGCGGGAACTCGCGGTAATTACGAATGACGAGTTACGAATTACGAATATTGAAAAGCCGCAAGCTTCAAACGGCACGGAAAATCTCGTAAAGATTCAAGATGCGTATTTGTGTCATCGTTTTACGGCGCGAGTGATTCGTAATGTTAAAATTGCGCCGTCGCCGGAATGGCTGGTGAAACGGCTTGAGGCGATTGGCGAGCGTTCGATTAATAATGTCGCCGACATTACGAATTACGTGATGCACGAACTCGGCAACCCGATGCATTCGTTTGATTTTAACAAGTTAACGGGAAATCGAATCGTCATACGGCGCGCTGAATCGGGCGAAACAATTACAACTTTAGATGAAGTTGAACGAAAACTCGACGAAACGATGCTGGCGATTTGCGACGCGGAAAAACCTGTCGCGGTCGCCGGAATTATGGGCGGTTTCGATTCTTCGATAACCGATGAAACGACGGACGTTTTATTGGAAGTCGCTTATTTCGAGCGCGAAAATATTCGCCAGACTTCGCGCAAACTGAAGCTTTCAACCGAAGCGAGCCATCATTTCGAGCGCGGCGTGGACATCGAAAATCTGATTCGCGCGTCGAATCGCGCGACCGAATTGATTTGCGAACTCGCGGGCGGCGAAGCGGGCGAATTCGTGGACGTTTATCCGACGGAATTCGTTCGTAAAGAAATCGAATCGAAAGATATTCAATTGTCCGTTAAAAGATTAACTGGATTAAATGTTGAAAAATCGGAAATCGAGCGAATTTTATCCGCTTTGGGAATTGAGTGTAAGACAGAAACGATTTACGTCACGCCCACTTGGCGGCACGATTTGGCGATAGAAGAAGATTTGGTTGAAGAAGTCTCGCGCATTGTCGGTTACGATAAAATCGGTGAAGAACTTCCCGCTTCGGGTGCGGCGGGCGAATATCAGCCTAATGAGAAAGCGAAAAAGGAGTTACGCAAGATTTTGGAGCATTTCGGTTTCGATGAAGCGATTTCTTACAGTTTCATTGATTCGCGTTTTGATGAAACTTTTGAATTCGTGCCCGGATTGATTGACGAAAATGCTGACGATAAATTCGTGACCTTGCAGGATTCGATTATCGAAGGTGCGGTGCGGATGCGTCCGAGTTTGCTTTCCGGCTTGCTCGACGCGGTGCGCACGAATTTCAATCATCAGCGGCGCGACGTGAAATTATTTGAAATCGGGAAAGTTTTCGCAGCGAAACGAAGCGAGGAAAATCTGCCGACCGAGAAAGAACTTTTGGCAATCGCTTTGACCGGCGGCGAGATTACGGAAAATCGCGCGATGAGCGCGCGCGAACTGGATTTTTACGATTTGAAAGGAGCAATCGAAGCGGCGCTCGAAGCCGCCGGTTTTCCCGACGCGGAATTTGCCGCCACAAACGTCAAACATTTGCGTAAAGGTCAATCGGCAAGCATTTCGGTCAACGGTAAAAAAGTAGGATTTGCGGGACGTTTGAGCGACGAAATTGCCGCCGCTTATAAATTCAAACAGCCGGTTTTCATCGCCGAACTCGATTTGCAGACCGTTCTGGCGGAAAAATCTCCGACGATTCTTTATCATCCGCTGCCGAAATATCCGTCGATCGTGCGCGACGTTTCTTTGCTCGTCAAACGAAATGTCAGATTCGCGGAAATTCGCGACGCGGTGACGAATTTGAGAATCGAACTGTGCCGAAATATCGGATTCGTTGACGTTTACGAAGGAAAAGGCGTGGCGGACGACGAGCGTTCGATAACGATTCGGCTTGAATATCGCTCGAACGAGCGCACTCTGGTTGATGAAGAAGTTGACATGGCTCACAATCAAATCGTTTCGAGTTTGGAAAATGAATTAGGCGCGAAACAGCGATTTTAAGAAAAATCCGGCGAATCGCTTGAAGTTTTGCGGAAAAATAAACATAATCAAACGCGAAGTTACACAAACATTTGCTGCGGCGCGGGAGAAACGTAAATGAACGGTTTATCGGGAATGGAAAAATTTTCGCATCTCGAAGATAAAATTTATCTCACAATCGAATTCGCCAAAAAAATGCGCGAAGAAAAGGAAAAAGTCGAGCGCGAGATGAAATCTTTGCGCCACGAAGTCGGCAATTTATTGGCGGAAAAAACGCGACTCGAAGAAAAAGTCGAAGATTTACTGAGTGAGCGCGACGCGATTCAATTAAAGGTCGAGGCAATGCTCGACGCGATGACGATTCTCGATTCCGATGTCGCCGATGCCGTCGGGAGGTAATTTTACTGGTTATGACAAACGGCAGAAACAAATCCGAATCTTCAGAACATTCGATCCGCGTGGAAATTTACAACCAAACCTACAATATTCGTTCCGACGGCGATAACGAATACATTATGCGTCTCGCCGAATACGTGGACGGCAAAATGCGCGATATTTCTTCGGGCACGCTGACGGTTGATTCGTTAAAAGTCGCCATTTTAGCCGCGCTGCACATCGCCGACGAATTTCACCAACTGAAAAACCAGCAGAAGCAAACCGACGCGCAGCTCGCTTCGCGCAGCGCCGAATGCGCCGAACTGCTTGACCGCGTGCTCAAACACAAAGAAGTCGTGCCGCAGGAACTCGAACGAGAACAATAAAAATAAACGAATAATAGAAAATGTTTCTTGGTGAAATTTATTTTCCATTATCCGTTTTCCATTTTCCATTATCTTCCGCTGTGTTATAATCTAAATCAGGCGGAAGAACTTCTGCGGAGTTCGACACCAAACGACCCAATAATTGAGCCAACACTTGAAGAACGGGAGGCTGATGCCGCTCATTCGGTGCAATCTTTCATAGTTAAAGATTTGCCATAGAAGACGGCTTTGATACCCGAATTCGTTCGGGCAGAAAGCCACCCACCTATTTATAATAGGTTCAATTCAAGCGTTTGAACGGCTTTCGCGGTTTCTTTTCGCCAATAAATATTTCGTCAATCGCAAATAGATTTTTTAGTCTGTTTGCGATTTACTTTTTTATATGAATATTTTAGTTATCGCCGACGTCGTCGCGCGTCCCGGACGGCTTGCTGTTTTAGACAAAATCGCCAGATTGCGCGAACAGTATTCGATTGACATCGCTTTAATCAACGCGGAAAATGTCGCGGGCGGTTTTTCGATTACGCCTGCCATCGCTGATGAATTTTTCGCTGCTGGGATTGATTTAATGACTTCCGGCAATCACATTTTCGATAAATCCGAAATTATTCCATACATCGAAAAGAATCCGCGTCTCGTCCGCCCGGCGAATTATCCGCCCGGAACGCCCGGTAAAGGTCTTTTTGTAGGCGAAATTAACGGTTATAAAATCGCTGTTTTCAACGTTTTGGGCAGAGTTTTTATGCCGCCGGTTGACGACCCGTTTCGCGCCGTTGACGAATGCGTCAAATCAATTCCCGATGACGTGAAAATTCGTCTAGTTGACGTTCACGCCGAAGCAACTTCGGAAAAATACGCGCTCGGCTGGTATCTCGACGGTCGCGTTTCCGCCGTTTACGGTTCGCACACGCACGTTCCAACGGCGGACGAAAGAATTCTCGACAACGGGACGGCTTATATCACTGATGTCGGCATGACGGGCAGTTACGGCGGCGTAATCGGAATGGACAAGCGCGACATTTTAGAAAGATTTACGAAATTTCCCGCCAAACGCGCCGACCACGCCAAAGGCGACGTCTGGATTTGCGCGCTTGTTTTGGACATTGACGAAACAACGGGAAGGGCGCGCCGAATCGAGCGATTACGCCTTGAGCATCAAGAGAAATAATAAAAAATTAACCACGAGCAGACACCAAAGAACAAAAGCACCTCAAAGAAACTTACGCTTTTTAATTGTTTGTTTTGTACTTTTTCGTAACTTTTCGTCGCTAATTCTTTTTATTCGAACGGTTCTTTTTCGAGTTCGCGCCTGATTTCATCCTGCATTTTCGCTGCTTCGAGCGCGAGAGGAAGTTCTTTGGTTCGCGCGGAAAGTTTTTTCAAGGCGAGTTCGGAATCGGCGAGTGTGCCGCCGCGCATTTGCGCCGATTCGATTATTTGCAGACGCGTTTCTGCTTCGGCGAGCATTTGTCCCGCTTCGTTATTAATCGAAGAAATTTTTTCGATATCCCTGCCGATTTCCGCTTGAAAATCTTTCGAGCTTTCGGTTTTCAAATATTTCAATTTATTTTGACGCCGGCGCGCTAAAAGCAGCTCCTGTTTCGAGGTTTTCAATATTCTTGTTGCCGTCAGGCGCGAAGCTAGAGTTTCGCGGTAAGCGTCGGCGAGCAATTCGTCGCGCGCTTCGATGGCTTTTAGCGCTTTTCTCTCAGCCGGTTTCAGTTCATTTTTGAACCAATCAATTTCCTCGGCGCGAATTCCGTCAGCCGCGATTCGTTCGCGCATCTGTTTCGTCCAGTTTGAATGTCGATAAAGCAGCACACCGGAAATTATCAAACCGATGACCAAACCGACAATGGCTGAAATGACGCCCAACGAAAGAAAAACAATTGACTGCGCGGGATTCGAACCGAACAAAACGAACAAAATTCCGAAAAACGCGACGGGCACAGCCGGTAACAGAACGGGCGCAGTCCAAGCGGCGAGCTGCATTCGCCGACCTTTCGCCAAATCCTTTCTGGTAACATCGTATCTCGCTTCTAATTCGTTCATTTAATAGTTTTAATTTAACTGCTGTGCAAACTTTATTCAAACATCTCGCATCAGAAATTTCATTGTCGCGAAAAATCCATTATTATTAAAAGTGCGCTTAAAACTCGATCTTTCGGCTGATTCGTTTATGCAAAAAAACAAAATTTTCACTTCTTTTTTCAATTGTTTGCCGCTCTTTTTAATTTTGTTTCTTTTTTCCGTCTCGATTTTTGCACAAAAGCAGCCTAAACAAGTACAAAGAGCGCGGACGGTGACAATTCCGATTTCTATTTTCACCAAACAGGAATTAAAAGATAATCAAACTGAAGAATTTGTCCAAGCAGATCGCCTTATCGTTAAAGAAAATAATCAAGAACAAGATATTTTGTCTATTCGCAGCGTCAGCGGTTCGACCCTCGCGCTCGCCGTTTTGATTCAGGACGATTTATCGTCGGAATTCAATCTTCAATTGCGCGACATCGCCCGTTTTATCCGCAATCTGCCGAAAGGCTCGCGCGTCATGGTCGCTTATCTGCGCGGCGGTTCGATGCAGATTCGACAGCGATTTACCGATGATTTGGAAAAAGCGGCAAGCTCGCTGCGAATCGTCGTCGGCAGTCCGTCAATTGCGCCGCGCAGCCCTTATGAAGGTGTGGAAGACGCTCTCAAACGATTCGACGCTTTGCCGAACGGCAGACGCGCCATTTTGCTCGTCTCGGACGGCGTTGACGTTTCCGGCGGTGTTAACAGCAGTTCGCCCGGTCAAAGTCTCGATCTCGACAATGCAATTCTCAAAGCGCAGCGGCGCGGCGTCGCCGTTTATTCGTTTTATTCGCCGACATCTCTGACGGCGAATGGCAATTCACGCCTCGTCTTAAACGGTCAGGGTTCGCTCGATAAACTCTCCGATGAAACCGGCGGTCGCGCCTTTTTTCAAGGCTCGCTCGCGCCGATCAGTTTCGAGCCGTTTTTCAAGGATTTAAGCTTGCTGCTTAATCGCCAATTCGCTTTGACTTACCTTTCGACCAATTCCAAAAAAGGTTATTACAAAGTTCAGGTGGAAAGTACCAATCCGGAAGTTAAAATCGAGCATCCGAAAGGTTATTATTTCCGTTAAATTTTTCCAAACAGTTGGTCATAAAAAAAGCCCCGATAAACTATCGAAGCTTTTTTTATAGAAAATTTAGGCACGGTGAGTTTTCAAATGCTTACATTGCGCCTTGCGGGTGAAATTATTTCTCGCTTTAAGCAATTTTCGCCCGGCAAGCCGGACAAACTCGCACGTCTTCTTTCATCAATAAACCGATCCAAAAGAAAATCCACGTAAAAATCAGTAAAACCGAGAAAACAATCCAACCTGCGGTAGAAACTTTTCGCTCGACGATCGGCAAAGCGCCGCTGCCGCATCGCGGGCAGCGATAATTCTGAGCGACATATTGAGGCTGCTGATAAACGAGTGGCTGAGGTTGCGCGAAATTCGCATTTCCGTTTAACACCCGATTGTCGAGCGGCTGGACGCGATTGATTTGTTCGGTTTTGCGCGCCTCGGGTTTGACCGCCTGCAATTCGTCGGTTTTCCACGAATACGGTTGGCGCGTCGCGTATTCAAAATTAGTTGCGCTGCTTGCGGGCGGAGCTACGGCGAAATTATTTCCGCAGGCGCGGCAAAAATTGCTTCCGGCGGCGTTTGTCTGTCCGCATTTCTGACATTGAATCATTGTTTTCTCCGTTTCGAGGAGTTTTTATTTACTCCGTCTGGTTCTACGAATAATAACAAAGAATTGTTCGCTTTTCGAGAATATTCGGAATTTCTTGATCTTCGCGCAATTTATTCAAATCTTATCCGCTCGCCGGTTCTGATCGCTTTATAAACCGATTCGACGAGTTCGACGGATTTAAAACCGTCGAACGCTGTTACAGGCGGCGCGGTTTTATGCAAAATCGCGTCAATAAACGCTGCGTCTTCCTGTACATAACCCCAGCGATCTTCCTTTTCGGTCATTGCCCACGAATATGTCTCGAAATTGGCGTCCATTCCGCGCGAGTCAATCAAATGCTCCATTTCCTGCGTCATCAGCGTCCGGTGATGCGCGAAAACTTCAATTCGCTCGAACGGAAAATGCCAGCTCGCGTCTGACGAAGATGCAAAAGTGCAGTGAAACCCGCTTTTAAATTTAAAGATAATCGAAAATTCGTCTAATTCGGGATATTCGTGCTGCGAACCGTAAGCGACGAGTTCCGCGATTTCGTCGAACTGAAAACGCATCATATCGAAAAGATGAATCGTCGTTTCATATAAAAATCCGCCCGTTACGCTGACATCGCCCGTCCAAACCGGATTTTTCAATTCGCCGCGATTCATTTTGATATGAGCCGAATGCGCTTTGTCCTCGCTTAAAAATTCTTTTAACTTCGCGTAAACCGGCGCGAATCGGCGATTATGTCCGACTTGAAAAACCTTGTCTGAGGCATTAGCAACGTCGAGCAGTTTTCCCGCGTCTTCCAATCCGAGCGAAAATGGTTTTTCGCAAAAAACGTGTTTTCCCGCCGCAACCGCGCTCGCGGCGATGTCCGTGTGCGTTTTATTCGGCGCGCAGACCAAAACGGCGTCGCATATTTCAAATAATTCCTCGCGCGAACGACAAACTTTTCCGCCGACGGATTTGGCGGTCATTTCAGCGCGTTCCGGTTTGATATCGTAAAGCGCGGCGATTTCCGCCCGCTCGTCGCGCGAATGAATTCGCGCGTGAACATTGCCGATGTAGCCCGTTCCGATAATGCCGATTTTTACTTTGTCCATAAATATATTAGCCACAGAGTTCACAGAGAACACAGAGATAAATAATTCTAGAAAAATTTCTGTGTTCTCTGTGAACTCTGTGGCAAAATTCTTTAAACAGTCATTCCCTTCTCGTTCAATCCTAAAACTTTTTCGGTCGCGGCTTTCGCCATGCGCGCCACTTCAAACGGGTCTTGCGCCCAGTATTCAGGACGGAAAATCTCGATGGAAACCATTCGGTCGTAACCGATTTTGTCGAATCGTTCTTTGATTTCGCGAATCGGCAGTATTCCGGTTCCCGGATAAAGGCGGTGCGCGTCGGTCAAAGTTTCGCGCGGCAAATCCTCGGCGTCGTTGATGTGAAAGATGAAAAGTTTTTCCGGGTCGAGCGTTTCAATCGCTTCAAAGCTGGAATTTCCGGCGTAGAAATGAAACGTGTCAATCACTAAACCAACGTTCGGTCGATTCACTTTTTCAACGATTTCTTTGCAGAAATCAAGCGTCTGAACGGAACAATCGGTTTGCCCTAAAAACTCGAACGCCAGACCGACGTTATATTTTTCGGCGATGTCGGCAAGATCATTCAAAACGCGAACGGATTCGACCGTGATTTCTTCTTTGCTGGCATTTTCCGGCAGCTTTCCCGGTACGACGACGACATACGGGCAGTTTATTTCCCCGGCGATGCGCGAAAACTCCTCGCATTCGGCTTTGATTCTTTCGTAATCGGCAGCGTTTCTGAAAGTGATATGCTCGATTGAATTGATCGAATAAGGTTCTAAATTGTTTTCTTCGATAAGATTTTTCAAATCGGCGACCGAATTCGTTTTCAAAAACTCGCGCAGCTTCGCCGCCCAAATTTCGATGTAATCGAAGTCGGCTGCGCCTGCCGCTTTGATGTCGGTCGCCAAATCAGCGTGCATCGTCGTCGCGCCGTTGATTGCTATTTTCATTTTGATAACTCCTGTCTTTTGTCAATATGCCCGAATTTTACCACGATGTTTTGCGAAAAATGAAAAGGCTGAATCAACTGTTTCAGCCTTTTTAATCACTATATTTTGTTTTCTTAAAGCGAAAAAACGATTTTTTTCGCTTTTATTTCAAATTGTCTGTAATGTTTCGCATTTTTTTTGCATAAACAATTGAACAACAAAATGTTCGGGCGCGGTTGTTACCTTCGTCGTCGGTTGAAGGTTGATGACCGCGCAGCCTCATCTTCACCTCAGTCGAGACAGGCGAGCGAGATTATATTTTACTCGCCTGTCTTTTCCGTTTGCGCCTTAACGGAAATTTGTTTTTCTCTGTCGCCGATTTTGTATAAAAGATCGGCTTGTTTTTCGCCGTATCGAGCCACGACCAGATTCGCCTGTTTCGGGAAACTTTCAAAAAAGATCGTGTTTTGCAGCAAATAATCCGCGAATTCTTCGTCGAGCGGGATTTGCACGTAAACATAAACCAGATCGACGCGCTGTTCTTTCCCGACCCAAACGAGCTTTTTAATTTCGCCTTTCTTGTCCTTCAAAACGAAATTCGCGTCCAGATACTGCAAAATTATTTTGTCCAAATCCGGCGTGTTTTCGAGATCAACATTCTTTTTCGCAAAGCGTTCGAGCGACGGAACGAGGTCGTGCGTAAAAAGCTGGATGGAAATTTCGGCGAGTTTTTCCTTCGCGTTGTAATCCATTCGCGTCAGGCTCGTGTGAAACGTATGTACGCCGGAAGCGAAAATATTAGTCGCTAAAAGAAATGAAAAAGTTAAAACTAAAATACTTTTTTTCATATCCGTTGAATTCCAAACTGAAAGCGAAAAGGCAAAACACTTTTGATTTTTTGCCTTTTCACTTTCAGTTTTTAATTTATTGTTGTCTTCCCTGTCCTTGCTTAAAGACTTGAAAACGGCTCGGAACAACTCGGCGCGGGAAAAAATTGTTGCTTAAATCCGTGTCGGCGGTCTCCAGATTCGGATCGAGCACGATGGCTTTGACTTCTTTTCTCGTGACGATCAATTTAGAAACTTCCGTATTGTTGTAACGCCAAATTTCCGCCGGAACTCGAATTTGCTCGGTTGTTCCGTCAACGTATTCGACTTTGAAAATCAAAGGCATAACGAGTCCGCCGACGTTTTTCAGATCAACGACGTAAAAGAAATTATTTCCGTTGACGAGCTGCCGTTCGGCGTCGGTCAAACTGCTTAAAAACGTTTGATATTGCGTTCGTTCGGCATCGGTTACATTAAACTTATCGAAATCGTTGTAGAAATCTCTCAAACTCGGATATTGGTCGAGTCGTCTCGGCAAACCTTCGTTGCGCTGCTGCGAAAGCGTTCGCGGACGGGCATTTTCTTCTTGTCGAAGCCGTTCCTTTTCTACTTCCGGATTGTTCGTGTTGACTTGATAAAGCCGCACGTTTTCAATCGAAATATCGACGTGGTCAGTTGAATAAAACCAGCCGCGCCAGAACCAATCCAAATCCGTGCCGCTCGCGTCTTCCATCGAACGGAAAAAGTCAGCCGGTTCGGGGCGTTTGAATTTCCAGCGCTGCGCGTAGGTTTTCAAAGCGAAATCGAAATTGTCGCGTCCCAGAACGGTTTCGCGCAGAATGTTCAGCGCCGTCGCCGGTTTCGCGTAAGCGTTCGCGCCGAACTGTAAAAGCGAATCCGATTGCGTCATAATCGGAACTTGGTTTTCCGAAATCATGTAATCGGTAATATTCTGCGGCTCGCCGCGTCTCGACGGGTAATTCTTTTCCCATTCGGCTTCGGCTAAAAACTGCACGAAAGTGTTCAATCCTTCGTCCATCCATGTCCAGTCGCGTTCGTCGGAATTGACGATCATCGGGAAATAATTGTGCCCGACTTCATGGATAATTACGGAAATCAATCCGTATTTCGTCTGCGCCGAATAAGTTCCGTCGGGGCGCGGGCGCGGACCGTTGAAACAAATCATCGGATATTCCATTCCGCCGACCGGACCGTTGACGCTGATGGCGACCGGATACGGGTAATTAAACGTGTAGCGCGAATAAACGTTCAAAGTGTGAATGATCGCGTGCGTCGAATATTTTTCCCAGAGCGGATTTCCCTCGTTCGGATAAAACGACATCGCCATCACTTTGTTGCCGCCGACGTTATGCCCTTGAGCGTCCCAGATGAATTTCCTGGACGAAGCGAACGCGAAATCGCGGACGTTATCGGCTTTGAAAACCCATGTTTTTTTGCCGGTCGGCTTGCTTGCTTCGTTCGCTTTCGCTTCTTCGTTGGTGATGATTTTGAGCGGTTCTTTCGCGGTTTCGGCTTGTTTCAAACGCTGAATCTGCGCGGCGGTTAAAACCTCGCGTTGATTCTGCAAAACGCCCGTCGCCGAAACGACATGATCGTTCGGCGTCGTGATGCGCACCAAATAATCGCCGAATTCCAGAGTAAATTCGCCGGCGCCCAAAAACTGCGTGTGCTGCCAGCCCTGATAATCCGTATAAGCTGCCATCCGCGGGAAAAACTGCGCCATTTCATAGAGATAATTTCCGTAGCGCGGAAAATACTCGTAGCCGGCGCGTCCGCCGAAAATGCGCTGGTTATTGATCGCGTAATTCCAATCAACCGAGAAAACAAACGTGCCGCCGGGAGCGAGCGGCGTCGGCAAATCAACGCGCATCATCGTTTCGTTGAGCAGATTTTTCAGAGCGTTGCCGCGAGCATCTCTGACGGAAGTAATATTAACCCGCCCGTCATAAGTTCGCGCCGCGAGCTGTTCGACCGCTCCGATGGGCAAACCGTTTTCGCCCGTAAAATTCGGCGAGGTCTGCGTTTTTTGCGCAAGCGAATCTTTGGCGAAAAGATTCTGGTCAATTTGCAGCCAAACGTAACTCAAAGTGTCAGGCGATAAGTTTTTGTATGTGATCGTTTCCTTGCCGATAATGCGCTGATTGACATCGTCGAGTTCGACGTCAATTACGTAATCAGCTCTCTGCTGCCAGTAACGGTGTCCGGGCGCTCCCGAAGCGTTGCGATAATCGTTCGGCGTCGGCAGATTTTCTTCGAGTTGTTTGAATTTATCGCTCGGCGCTGATTTCGATTGCCCGAAAACAAAGACGGCGCAGATTAAAATTAGAAAAAACGCGGATATTTTTCGCAGATGCACTTTTGTTTTTCTCCCTTTTTTCGATTGATTCGATTTGATTCGTTTATTAACGATTGGCGCGCTTAAAGCTGAAAATTCGCGCTAAAGATGATTCGTTTACGTTAGTTTCGTTCATTAACTCGAAAAAATCAATATCAGCAACAACTAGCGCATACGGACTAAAAATACAACGCGCCTGTTTTTTCTCTCGTCTAAAAATACGGTAAGCTGTTCGTTAACACGTTCTCTTCGCCCAATCTGAAGTATGAAAAAAATCATTTATATTTTCGCCGTCATTTCCGCTTTTTCTTTGGTTATTAACGCTCAGGTTCATTCGGACGCCGCCTTGCGCCGCATCATTCAGCAAGACGGCGCGAGCCGCGATACGAGTGGTAAACTGCCGACTTTAAGCGCCGCCGAACACGCTCTGCGCGCCGATGTTTATTCGACGAATCGCCAGTTTCCGCAGGCGCGCGAACACTGGCAGAAGATTCTCGACACGTATCCGAACGATGCCGTCATTCCGAAAACCTTATTCGGCATCGCGCGTTCGTATATGTGGGAGCGCGAATACGACAAAGCGGTTTTCTGGTTCGACCGCTTGACCAGAGATTACACCAATACGAAAGACGGGCGTGAAGGCTTGGCGTTCAAAGGCGCGAGTTACGTGCGGATGAACAAACATCAAGAAGCCGCCAGAACTTACGAGCAATACATCACGATGTTCCCGACCGGCGAAAGGGTCGAAACTTCGTTTTTAAATTTGATTGAAAGTTTGCGGGAAATTAAAAAATACGACGAAGCGAATCGCTGGATTGAAAAGGTCAGACAAAGATTTGCCGGAATGCCGATTGAAACCAACGCTTTGCACGCGCGGCTCAGAATGGAACTGCATCGCCAGAATTACGCCGAAGCCGTTCGCGCCGCCGACGTTTTACTCGCGCGCCGCAACTTTGCGAATGCAATGGCGAGCGCCGACGAAGTGAAATTCTTAAAAGGTTTGGCGCTCGAGAAATCGAATCGCAAGACGGAAGCCGTCGCCGTTTATTCTTCGATTCCCGACAGTTTAAATTCGTATTACAGCGGGCTCGCATCGGAAAAGCTCGAAAAACTAAACGCTAATGCCGGAGAAATTCGCCGCACAGCCAGTGTTTCGGCGAATATGACGCGCGATTATCCGGTGATGTTCCGCGCCGAGCTTCTCCGTTCCGCCAAATCCCGCGGTATTGACCCGCGTTTTGTCCTCGCCATTATGAAACAGGAATCGAGCTTTCGCGCCAACGCCAAATCGCCCGCCGCCGCTCGCGGGCTTCTCCAGCTCGTTTACGACACAGCCGTCAAATACAACCAGAAAGCCGGCTACAACAATTTCCAAGCCGACGACCTTTACCAGCCCGCCGTTAACATTGCCATCGGCAGCGTTTACATCGCCGATTTGAAAAACCAGTTCGGCGGCATGTACGAAGCCATCGCCGCCAGCTACAACGGCGGCGAAGACAACGCCGCTCGCTGGTTAGAGCGCAGCCGCCCGAAAGAACCCGGCGTCTTCGCCTCGGAAGTCGGTTTCGCCGAATCGAAACATTACGTCTTCAAAGTAATGAACAACTACCGCGTTTACCGCGAGCTTTATACGGAAGATTTGGTGAAAAAATAGTAAAGAAGAACGCTAAGCGGAGACATTCAAATGATAATGCTTTAATTTTACATTGCGGCAATTCTTTAGTGTCATAAACGATTGTTTATGGTACTTTTTACTACAGATTAAAAACGAAAGTAAAAAACACTTTATCAGCTTTAATCAAAGCATCGATGCAATTATGAAATATATCCTGATCAACCTGCTTTTCATGGCGGCAGTTTCCGTCAACGGACAAACTAATAAAGAAGTAAGTCGTCTAAAATTCGGTTACCAAGAATTCACGGTGCCTGCCGGCTGCAAAGCCTTGTCGGAACATCAAGTCCAATGTGATCACTACGCATTGGGGTGGTTTTCTATTAACAAGGTAATGCTCAAGACAGCGCATGATCAATTGGTTAACGATTTATCAGAAGATCTGAAAGATTTCAAGAAGCAACCGATTTCCGTATTTTTGTATGGTGAAGAAGTAAAAGGTTATAAAATAAGCTTCAAAAACGAAGCCACTCAGAAAACAGGTTATCAAATTATAGCTTATGGAATCGTAAATAATCAGGGAGTCGTGGTTCAACTTACGTTGGATAAAGAACCCAGAACAAATGATGACTTACCCGACCTTCCGAAACGGATTATCAAACTGGCAAAATAAAGTATTATAAAAAGCGTGTCAAAAACGCCGACTTACGAGTCAATCGGAAAATAAGGGTTGTGTCAATAAGGATCCTTTTTGCAACGTTTTCTGATGAGTTGAATAAAAAAACCATTCCATACATATTAAGCTGAGATATATATGAGTTATCCAAAATCCTTAGTCAAAGTTTTAATTCTACTGTTGTTGGTAGGTGCCTGCTTAACTGTAAATGCTAATCAAACCCAAATAGTCACTTATAAGGGACAATTAGTAATGGGAAAAAACGAATCGGTAATTATTTATCTGGGCTCTGAATCAGGCGATTTGGCGGCTTTTTGTTTCACTAACAAATCTGCTGTTGGGCGTGCCATACTCTCTAAGTGTAAAGCTGGAAAACAGTGTGCATTTACTGGACGTGTTGCTTGGGATAACAAGTGCACGATAAGACAATTCTATCCTGGTGCTGACATACAGGACTTATCTGCTAGCGGTAAAATAATTTCATTGAAGTCGGTCAAAAGACCTAGAAATAAAAAATAGCGATTGGAAGTAACAGTCTCAAAATCCCCCCGATACTGTTGCCCAATTCAAAATCGCCGATAAAACTAAAAATAAAAAAACGATTTTACTACGGTTTTATTGAACATATTATATCCAAAATGAATTGGGCAACAGTATCCCCCCCTTTTTGACCCGTCTTTTGCAAACAATAAATAAAAATTAAAATCCAATAAAACACAGGTTTCTGAGGCTGTCGTGTGTCATAAGTCATGTCATAACTAAAATCTCATAATTCGGCGTGTTTCTTGACTTATGACACACTGAAAAGTGTTTGTGGTTTTAAGATTTGGCAACAAGGGATTTCAACATGTTCAGGTCAAGCATAATTTCGTTTTTGCGGAGTTTGACGGATATTTAGCCGTTTTGTCGGCGGCGCGGACGGTGGCAACGGAATAATCAGTGGACGTTTTAACATGCTTTTTGTTTTTGGCGATTGGCGAAATATTCAAATTTCAAGCCGCACGGGAAAAACCTTCAAACGCTCTCGGTTCGCGCCGATTTCGGCAACTCGCCGCGTGCGTGATGCGGTTGATGCGGCGGGAAGATTAAAACATCTTTGACGATGACGATTGACGAAAGATTTTTCTTGCATAAAACCGGCGAAACGGTGTAAATTGCTTTTCGCGGGCGATTGCCGAGTCCGGCGTGTTGTTTGAGATAGGGTTAGACGGGAAACGATTAATTGACGGCTTGAAAGTCTGCGTGCGAGCGGCAAAAGTTTCTTACTTTTTACCGCGAGTTCTTTTCATCGCGTAAAAGTCTGACGGCAACGTGTAAAAGATACTCTTCGCTGGTAAAAGTTTGTTTCCGTCGCGTAAAAGATGATTCTCGCGCGTAAAAGTTTGAATCAGACGCGTAAAAGTTGGTTCTCGCTTATAAAAGATACAAACGGATAAGTAAAAGATAAGCTGCGCGAATAAAAGCTTGAAGTGGAAGCGTAAAAGATAAGTCGCGCTAATACAAATCGTTTCTCGCGCGCAAAAGCTATTTCTTGCATGTAAAAGATCGGTTCTCGCGTATTCTTTTTAGCGGCAATTCATTAAGTATTCATTCTCTTTGATAAAAACTCATTTCCCCGCGTGTCAAGACGCCGCCCGGCGGATGCAAAAAGGGTTTTGTTTAATCGTAAATTTTATACTCTACAAGGCGGTTTTATACGATGCGGCACGAGCCGTTGTTTCTCTGGATAAAAGGCTTAATAACGATTAAGTAAAAACGATACAGTTTCTGAACATTCACAAAATAAAAGGAGAAAAAACATGAACTTTAATGAAAGAGTTCGCTTCGATTCATTCGTTCGCACAGACGTTTTCGGCAAGGAAAACGCGGCGAATTTTCCCGCAGGTTCAAGAGGCGCGGCGCTGTTTGCCGAGCTGATAACGATTATTAATCTACTCAATCAAACAGGCGCCAACCAATCGGCGGCGTTCAGCGATTCGAGGCAGAGTTTCGCCGGCAAAGAGGCGGCGCGCGAAGTTGTTAAGCAGATGATCTCGGCGATTGCGCGCACGGCGGACGGCGCTTCGGCGGAGATTCCCGCGCTGAAAACAAGATTTCGCATCGGCAAAGATATGAACAATGACCAAAAGTTAATTGCCGCCGCCCGCGCATTTCACACCGAAGCCGAAGCGTTTAAAGCGACGTTCGTCGATTACGGCTTGAGCGCCGATTTTCTCGACGAGCTTGATACCGCTATTAAAGCGTTCGACGCGAGTTTGACGGCAGCGAACGCGGCGCGCGGCGAACAGGTCGCTTCGACGGCGGACATCGCGGCGACGGTCGAAGCGGGAATGAAAATCCGCACCCAGCTCGATGTTATCGCGCGCAACAAATACGCGAAAAATCCGGGCAAGCTCGCCGCGTGGGAAAGCGCGACCCGCATCGAACACAAAAAGAAAAAAGAAGAGCCCGTGCCGGTAATGTAATAAACTTCGGCATCGAACAAAAGCGAAAAGGCTGATTGATCGGAACTCGATCAATCAGCCTTTTCGCTTTTAATGAAATTAAAATCTATCACCGCATTCGTCCGCGCCTTCGCATTGCTATTGTCATAATTCTTAAAGAAACAACGCGCGTTTCAAGCGCATCTTTACAGTTATCTTTTACCGTGCGCTTCTCGCCGGCTTCGCCAGCGGGCAGTTCTGCCGCCGCCGGTAAAATATACCAGAATCATAACGAGCAGATGGGCGGCGAACCAGATATTGTTCGTTCCCATATTTTGATAAATAAAAATCAAAATCAAAACGCGCGGAATAAATATTCCCAGAACTGCATCAGCCCATAACGGCAGCGTATTGCCCGGAAAGCGTTCCATCAGAAAATACGCGAGCAGCGTTATGCGCGGGAAAAAGAGCGAAAACAACAAAAAATAGAAATCCATCACCTGATACCTCTCTTTAAATTTTATTTAACTCTTTATCACAGTTCGGCGCAATGGGAATCAACGAATTGATCGAGGTTTTATCGGAAGATATGGTAAAAAGACTGCAATAAACAACGAATTGCGGTTACATTAGGCAATGATTTATGAAGGTTAAATATTTTCTTTTAGCCCGAAACGTGCCGCATCAAATCGAGTAGAGTGATCTCGTCCGCTTTTGTCAGGTTCGGAAAATACTTTGCTACTTTGTCTTTGACCGAAAGTTTTCCTTCTTTTGCCAGCAGCAGAACTGCGGCGGCGGTAAATTGTTTTGAAACCGAGCCGGTGTTAAAAACCGTTCGGTATTGACCGGTTTGTTATTTTCGAGCGAGCGCTTTCCGTAGCCTTTGGCAAAAATGATTTTTCCCTGCTGCATAACGGCAATCGAGCCGCCGACAAAATTGCCATCAACGATCTGGCTTTGAACGAGTTTTTCTATTGTCCGGACATCAATCGAAACAAGCTCGGACAGTTTGTTTTCAGTGTTTTGAGCAATAATAGGCGATATTGATAAAAGTTCCAAAACACAGATGCCGAGAAAAATTCCAACAACTCCGAAATACTTTGAAAAAACAAGGTTTAGCATGATTTTTAATCTAATCTGTGCATTTTCTACTTAATAAATTCTATTTGCAATGCATTTTCAATTTATATTTTGGAAAGTTATCGCTGCCCGGACAAATAGATTGCGATTCGCGTTAATCGCTTTTTTTGCGAATGCAGAAATCCTTTCCGCTTTCGACGGTGCAAAGTTTCAATCCGTGTTCGTCGCGTTTGAGCCGGAACGGATAAGTTTTCCGTTCGGCGGGCAGCGTGTCGTTGCGACTTGCCGAGGCGCTGCACGTTTGATACATTCGTTTGCCGGGCGCGAAGTCGAACGTGATATTCGAGCCGCTCAAGCTGATTCGCCCCGAACGAGTGATAAAAAGTTTGGTCGTGCAGCTGTAAACGGTGCTCGAAAGATAGCCGACGTGTTTGATTTCTCCGTCGGGCGAGATTTTATATTCGATAATCGAGCCGCTCGGGTCGGAAAGCTCGCCGGTCACGAGGCTTCGATAACGTTCGGTCGAAACGCTGGAAGTACTCCAGATTCCGGCTAAATCCGCGACTTTGATTGCTGAGTTTGTGTTTCCGGTGTCATCGCCTCCCGAATCATCCGGCGATTTATTGTCCGCCGTTCGCGTTTTCGCGTTTCGATAGACGCTTAAAAGTATTCGGTTTGCTTCGGTGTTTTCCTTTTCCATCGCATCGACTATATCGGGAAGAAGCTGCAGGCGAATCTGCTCGCGTCTCGCCGGATCGAATGTCTGGATCTTTTCATAGCTGCGAAGCATCGTGGCAAAGTTTTTGGCGTAGTCTTTGATCGTTTGAGTTTCTTCGACAACCAGCGCTTGATATCGTCTGCGCTGCGCGTCGGTCAGTTTTCCGCCGATCAGCCATTCAAAAATTTCGGTCAGGCGGTTTATATCATTTTGAGTAAAAGAATATTCGCCCGCAATCAAGATTTTGTCACTGTTTTCGATCGCTTTCTGGGCAAAAACCGCGCCCGAAAATGCCGTTAGGATGGTAATCATTAAAAGTTCGGTTATAAATATTTTAATAAAATTCATTTGTTTTTCTTGTAGTTTATAAAATTCCCAATCCTTTAATTAACGCGTCGTTTTATCTATATTTCAATCAAAATATTGGAAATTTATTGTCCCTTTTTTCGGACTCCAAAAGAATAATGTAATAAAATGGCAAATATGCTATTAGTTAATGAGAAATAAAACTGCGAAATTCAATTTGGAGGAAGAAATATGAAAAAGATTCTTTGTCTCGCTGTCGTTATATTTGCGTCCGCTGCGGTTTTCGCTCAGGAAAAAACCATCCAGCCCGCAGAGTTTGAAACGATCAGCAAAAGTTCGTCCCGATTGCTGTCAGGTGCGCCGCGCCGAATAATCCGGACGCAGCAATCGACAATCGAGATAATTCCGCAAACAAAAGATTTTAACAACTCGATGAAACCAGCGCCGCCGAGCACTGTTTCGGTCAAATCCGTCATCGAAATTCTCCCGTCCGTCGGCTATCACTCCGTTTACGAATTTAATTCCGCGTCCAAAAACACGAAAAAGGAAACGATCAAAATGGGCAATCGAACATACGAGCGCGAAGGAAACGCAGAATGGATTGAAATCGCCGCGCCGAAAGCGTCTGCCAGAACGGAAAATACAACCCGAAAAATTGACAATCAAGTTGAATATAAAATTCTCGGCAGCGAGAGAGTAAACAATCAAAACGCGAACATCTACGCTAAAATCGAGAAAAGCAAGTTCGTCAATTCCACCGATAATCAGGAAAGCACTTCCAGCACGACGACCAAATACTGGTATGCACAAGACGGCAGATTACTGAAAAGAGAAAGAATACGAGAAATTCGCAGCGAAAAAATGATCAGCCGATTCAATTCCATTATCGTTTTCGAGCTCGACCCGAACATCAAAATCGAAGCGCCGAAGTTGCTGGCGGTTAAATAATATGTCCGAAGAAGAATTAAAACCCGCGCAAGCGAGCGCGCCGGAAATGGATGAGGAAACTTATAAGTTGGTTCAGGAGTTGTTTCAGCTTGTCCGCTCAGGAGATGCCGGGCGTCTCGAAGGGCTTCTCAAGATGGGACTTCCGCCGAATATTTGCGACAGCAATGGCAACAGCCTTTTGATGCTGGCAAGCTATAACGGCAATCACGAAGCGACGCGGGTTTTGCTTGAAAATGGCGGCGACCCGCAAATTGCTAATGATCGCGGTCAAATTCCGCTTGCCGGCGCGGCTTTCAAAGGCGATACGGAGATGGCGCGGATGTTAATCGAGCACGGCGCGGATGTTAACGCGTCGAGTCCCGACGGGAAAACGGCTCTCATGTTCGCCGCGATGTTTGACCGCGTAGAATTTATTGACCTGTTGCTTAAACATGGGGCAGATGCTTCTCTGCAAACGGAAGACGGCACGACGGCGCTCGGTTTGGCGCAGGCAATGGGAACACATGCCGCTGCGGCTCGTCTGAGTCAATCAGACGATTAATCGCAAAAGATTGAAAAATAAAATGTAAAAAAGCGCGAACCTTGATTGACCGTTTACAGCATCAATCAGGATTCGCGCCTTCTTATTTAGATGAAATCATCCTCGTTTAGTAATCATCTCTGTTCCGGCGCAGAAACGCGACGAGCGCGCCGGTGACGAGCGCTCCGATGGCTATCTTCGTTATTAAATTCGCCCTGTTGTGTTCCCATTCAGCTTTCAAGCCGAGTTCGCCGAAGATGTTCGGAATATTTCCGTGCGCGAGATCGTCAACGATGCCTTCAACGACGCCGATGCGGTCAGCGAGCATCAGCGGAAGCCAATGCCCGTAACTGTTTTCACTGAAATTGAACGCTTCGCGGCGCAGCATTCCGCTCACGCCCGACGGCGGCGTGGAAGTCCCGAATGTTGCGGAAAAATTCGGGCGCTCGTTGGAATGCAGAACCTCGACGGTCATCGGCTGCTGCGGCGGACGTTCCCAACTGTAACCGGCGTGTTCGCCGTTGTTGCGGGTTTTCATCGGATAAGTCGGGTCGTTTTCCGAGTCGGCGTCAATGCCCCAGCCTTTGATTTGCGATGGGTCTATCGGTTTGTTATCAATGCTTTTAACTTCCATTTCCATACTTATATGTTCCATTGCGGGTTTCTCCTTATACTCTGGCTGACGGCGGTATCAATACCGGCTTGATGCAATTATCGAGTTTGGCTGAAAACATCCGGTATGCGTCCGAAACATCTTCCAAAGGAACGCGATGCGTGATCATAGCTTTCGGATCGAGAACGCCGTTTCGGATATGTTCAATCAGGCGCGGCAAGAGCCTTTTGACAGACGCTTGATTTCCCCTCAAAGTCAAACCTTTGTTGACGATGTTTCCAATCGGGACAAGAGTGCCAATCGGACCATACACGCCGACGATAGAAACGATTCCGCCTTTTTTCACCGAGTTGATCGCCCATTGAAGAGCAGTCGCCGCGCCGCCCATCATATGAAGCTGTTTGCCCAAAAGCGTCTGCATCACTCTGCCGGTCGCTTCGGCTCCGACGGCATCAATTACAACATCCGCTCCAAGCCAATCTGTTGTCCTTTTGAGAAACACAACCACATCGCCGAGTTCTTTATAGTTATAAACTTCTGCCGGCGCATAGTCTCTGGCGAATTCGAGACGGTATTCAATGTGATCAATGACGATAACGCGCCCCGCGCCGAACAGCCAGGCGCATCTTGCCGCCATAATTCCGACCGGACCCGCGCCGAAAACAACAACCGTATCGCCTTTTTGAATGCCGCCCATTTCCGCCGCCTGATAACCGGTAGGAGTGACATCCGTCAGCATTACAGCGTCGTCCGGATCCATCCAATCGGGAATGACCGTTGGACTGACGTCCGCATAAGGCACGCGCACATATTCAGCCTGTCCGCCTTCGTAACCGCCCGCCGTGTGCGAATAACCGAAAATGCCGCCGACTGCTGTCGCCTGCGGATTAGATTCGTGACAGTTTCCGTACATCTCCTGCTGGCAGAAAATGCATTTTCCGCAGGCGATGTTAAACGGCACGAGCACGTGATCGCCGGTTTTCAATTTTTCAACGCCCGCGCCGACTTCTTCGACGATGCCGCAGACTTCGTGCCCGAACGTCATTCCGACGCGCGTGTCCGGCACCGACCCGTTGTATAAATGCAGGTCTGAGCCGCAGATACAAGAGCGCGTTACGCGGACGATGGCATCCTGCGGATGCAGAATTTCGGGTTCGGGTTTATGGTCAATGCGAACTCGCCTCGGTCCGCGGTAATTCATTGCAAGCATATAATAGTTCCTTCCCTTTGTTTGTGTCTGTAAATTTTAACAATCCGCTAAAATACGGAACTCCGCCGGAAAGTCGCTTCATATTTCCGCAGCTGTTTTTGCAGCGCGTGAATACTCGCAGTTTTCCCAACAAATACAATATTTAGCTTTCACATCTGAATTAATAATAAAAGTCTCCCGAAAGTTCCTCTGTCTGCTAGATGACAAAAGCTTTTATTTATTTCCTTTGTTTTAAGGCTGAACGCTTACTTTTATAAATGTAAAAATGCGGGCGGAAAGGCTCGCTGTGAAAGCGAGCCTTTAAATTTTGCCCTTGAAACAACGCAGTAATCTCGTAATTCGTAATTCGTAATTGATCTTACTCCTCCCAATCGCCTAAACCTTCACGCTCGACGTGGTAACCGGACGATTCGAGATGGCGCGTAACTTCGCGCCCGTGCTGTTCGTCGCGGACTTCCAAAAGCATTTCAATCCCGGTTTTGCCGAACGGCGCGAGCCACATCGCGCGGCGGTGATAAACTTCCATCACGTTTGCGCCGGTTTCGGCGACGTGTTCGAGCAGCGCGGCGAGCATTCCGGGACGGTCGAGAACGAGAAGTTTGAGCATAATGTAGCGACCTTGCCGGACTAAAACCTGTTCTAAAACTCTGGCAAGCAAATTCGGGTCAATATTTCCGCCGCATAAAACAGCGCAAATCGTATCGTCCGATTTCACATTTATTTTTTTCGCTAAAAGCGCCGCGAGTCCTGCCGCGCCCGCGCCTTCGACAACGAGCCGATTGTTTTGCACGCACCAGTGAATGGCGCGGGCGATTTCTTCTTCGGAAACTTCGACTACTTCGTCAACGAATTCTTTGATAATCGGCAAAGTCAGCGCGCCCGGATGTTTGACCGCGATTCCGTCAGCGATGGTTTGTCCCATTTCGACGCCGATCGGTTTTCCGGCTTTGAGCGATGCGTTGACCGGCGCGGCGACTTCTGCCTGCACGCCGATGATTCGCGCGCTCGGCAAAAGATTTCTGACGGCGATGGCGATTCCCGAAATGATGCCGCCGCCGCCGATTGGCACGATGACAATCGAAGCGTCGGGCAGCGTTTCAGCGATTTCTAAACCGATAGTTCCCTGTCCGGCGATTATTTTTTCGTCATCAAAAGCGTGAACGTATGTGTAGCCGTGTTGTTGCTGCAAATGCTTGGAATGTTGATACGCTTCGTCGAACGTCGTGCCGTGCAGAATCACTTCCGCTCCGTAATTTTTCGTCGCCGTGATTTTCGTCAGCGGCGCAAACTGCGGCAAAACGATGGTTGCTTTAATGTCGTGCATCTGCGCGGCAAGCGCGACGCCCTGCGCGTGATTTCCGGCTGAAGCGCAAATGACGCCGCGCAGTTTTTCATCGTCGCTGAGGCGATGAATCTTGTTGTATGCGCCGCGAATTTTGAACGAGCCGCTTTTTTGCAGACATTCGGCTTTGAGATAAACGCTCGCGCCGATTTCTCTGGAAAGTTTATCGTCCGCCAGAATCGGCGTCGGAATGATCACGCCGTTTAAGATTTCTCTGGCGTCGCGGATGTCGGAAAGTTTGACGGTCATATATTTGCCAAAATTATACGACGAAAACTTTTAGTATTGTAGTTTTACAAAGAGAAAAAAGAGAAAATTAAAGAGGCGCACGCGAAAACGAAGCCTTGAAAAAGATTCGGGAATGAAAAAGAAGAAATCTGCGGAATATTGCGGAATATGAAATGACAACTAAATGCTTTTTCAAGGCTTCGTTTCGGTTTGAAAAGAACTGATTTTGCTTGCTCTCAATTTGAAACGCGCAAAGAATACAAAAAACGTGTCAAAAAATTTCCATATTTATTTCAAAATTTTGGATGTGTGATTTTCGCGTTTCTATTTCCCTCTTTAAATGTCGAATTGTAACCGTTTACGGCTTTGCAAAAAATAGGTTATATTTAAATTACACCCTTTAGGAGGACAAAATGGAACTATTCGGCTTCGGCTTTCTTTTTCTGGCGTTTATCGGCATTGCATTGCTTGTTGTCGCTGCAAAAACGATCAAAATCGTGCCGCAATCATCGGTTTTATTGATCGAACGGCTCGGACGATTTCATCGCGTCGCCGCAAGCGGACTTAATATCATCGTGCCTTTTTTTGAATCCCCGCGCGCGGTTTACTGGTCGAATGTGCGCCCCGGCACGACTTCGATTGATTTGCGCGAGCAGTTTATTGATTTGCCGCCGCAGCCCGTTATCACGCGCGATAACGTAACCATTAATGTTGATTCGGTCGTTTACTGGATGATTACTGACCCGATCAAATCGGTTTACGAAATTAACGATCTGGTCGGCAGTCTTGTTCAACTGACGATTACCGGAATGCGTTCGGTAATGGGCGAAATGGATTTGGATCACACCTTATCGAACCGCGATCAGATTAATTCCAAACTGCGTTTAATTTTGGACGAAGCGACCGACAAATGGGGCGTCAAAGTTACGCGCGTGGACGTCAAAAACATCAATCCGCCCGAAGACGTGCGCATCACGATGGAAAAACAGATGACCGCCGAACGCAACCGCCGCGCCTTGATTTTGCAGGCAGAAGGCGATAAGCAAGCCGAAATTACTCGCGCCGAAGGCGAAAAACAGGCGGCGATCACTCGCTCGGAAGGCGAAAGAGAATCGGCTATTTTACAGGCGGACGGCGCGGCGCAGGCGCGAATGAAAGCGGCGGCGGCGGACGCGCAAGCCATCGCGCAAATTTCGCAAGCCATCGGCGACCCGGCGCAGACGACGCAGTATTTAATTACTTCGCGTTACATCGAAAGTTTGCGCGATATGACGAAAACCAACAACTCGAAAGTGATTTTTATGCCGATGGAAACATCGAGTATGCTTTCGAGCATCGGCGCGATCAAAGAAGTTTTTGCGGAAACCGGCGAGAAAACAGAAACGAAAACCAATCAACTCCCGCAACAGCGACCACCGCGTGAATTAAATAGATAAGCCGGTAAAATGCCGAATAAAAATTTTATGCTGAAAATCGCATTAATCGCAGTTTTAATTTTATCTCTCGGAGGAATCGCGGCGGCTTACCGGCTCGGATTTATTTTCAATCCGAGTCCGACAGCGCCGCCCGCGGAAAAATCTATGTATGAATTTACGCTGAAAGACATTGACGGCAAAGACGTCAAGCTCGACGCCTATAAAGGCAAAGCCGTGATGATCGTCAACACGGCGAGCAAATGCGGCTTGACGCCGCAATACGAAGGATTGCAGAAAATTTACGATAAATATAAAGATCAGGGTTTCGTCGTTCTGGGCTTTCCCGCCAACAATTTTATGGGTCAGGAACCGGGAACGGAAAAAGACATCAAGGAATTCTGCTCGCTCAATTACAAAGTTTCTTTCCCGATGTTTTCCAAAATATCGGTCAAAGGCGCGGATCAGCATCCGTTTTACACTTTTTTGACGAACAAAGAATCGAATCCGGGTTTTGACGGCGATATTTCGTGGAACTTTGAGAAATTTCTGACCGACAAAAACGGCAAGATTGTGGCGCGTTTTAGCCCGAAAACTTTACCGGATTCGCCGGAAGTCGTCGCGGCAATTGAAAAAACATTAAAATAATTCTAGAATTTCAATTCGTTTGGTTGTTTAGTTGAAGCGTTGTTAGTTTTTCATAAATCGAGCCTGTCGGGTGAAGTCGGCTTTCGTAAATCACAATCTCCGCGACTTTCATTCCGATAGGCTCGAAGTCTTTTTCAAGATGTTTTTTCACTAATTCATGTGAATTGCGCGGCTCTTTCAAACGCGCAATCGTTAAGTGAGGTTTGAAATTTCTTTTTTCCGCCGCGAAACCGATTCGTTCGCATTGAATTTCCAAAGCGCGATTGATTTTCGCCAAATTTCCCTTTTCGTCTTTCACGTCAACCCACATAACGCGCGCGTTACGAGGCGAAGGAAAAACGCCCGTTTCTGCGATTTGCAGATCGAACTTCGGAATTTCAGCAGCAATTTTGCAGCATATATCTTCTAATTCTTTTAATTGATTTTCGTTTGTATCGCCTAAAAACTTCATCGTCAAATGCAGTTTTTCCGGCTTTTCCCAACCGACGCGCAAACCGGAAAAATCGCTTTTTAGCGATTCAATGTAAGCCGTAGTTTGGCGCCGCGCTTCTTCGGAAATATCAACAGCTACGAAAACTCTCTTCATAAAACGAAAATTTATCATAAAAATTCCAATAATTCGCCTTTAAATTTCTTTTGTTTCGCACGCTTTCGCGTTTGTTCGTGGTTAAAAGTCCCGTTTATTTGTTAAAATTTGTCCGCAATGAAATTCATCAAAATTCTTTTACTCCTTTTTATCGTTTCTATTCTCGCTGTCGGCGGCATTTCGTATTGGATTTACAAAAGCGTCAATACGCCCGTCGCGCACGCCAAAGCCGACAAGTTCATCGAAATTCCGAAAGGTTCGACGCCGAATCAGATTATTTCGAAGCTCGCTGCCGAAGGCATCATAAAGAATGAAAACGCGACGCTCGTTTATTTGCGAACTTTCGGCGACGCTGAGAACTTACAGGCGGGCGAATACCAGTTCGCATCGCCGATTTCGCCGCTGCAAGTTTTGAAAGAACTCGGAAAAGGCGAAGAGCGAACGACGAAATTGACGATTCCCGAAGGCTACACGCGTTTCGACATCGCCAAACGCATCCACGAAAAGTTTCCGCAAACGCCGCCGACGGACGAAAAAGCGATTTTGAATTTGATGGACGACACGAGCAAAATCAAAGATATTTCGCCGACCGCGAAAAACCTCGAAGGTTATATGTATCCTTCGACTTACAGTTTCCCGCGCGACGCCACACCGAAAGAAGTGATCGATAAAATGGTCGAGCAGTTTCGCAAAATCTGGCGACCGGAATGGAACGAACGCGCCAGACAACTCGGCAGAACGCCGCAGGAAATCGTGACGATTGCGAGTTTGATCGAAACCGAATCTAAGTTTGAAGAAGAACGCCCGATTGTCGCGTCGGTCATTTACAATCGCCTCGCGAAAAACATTCCGCTCGGCATTGACCAAACCGCCGTTTACATCGCCAAAATGCAAAATCGCTGGGACGGAACGATTCACAAAAGCGATCTCGAATCCGATTCGCCGTATAACACCCGAAAATTCGGCGGCATTCCGCCCGGACCGATTTCTTCGGTTTCCGAAAGCGCCATCGCCGCCGCGCTCAATCCGGCGAAAACCGATTATATTTTCTACGTCCTCAACGTCGAAGCCAACGACGGCTCGCATCATTTCTACGCTTCAGCGGCGGATTTTGAACGCGGCAAACGCGCGTATCAAATCTGGCTCGAAGAGCAGCGGCGAGAAATTCGTAAGCGGGAAAATAATTGATGTAGCCGAGCGAGAAGCGTATAATTTCTATGCGGTTTGAATGGGACGAAAACAAACGATTGTTAAATTTGCAAAGGCACGATATTGATTTTGCCGATGTCGTTCAAGTTTTTGAAAGTTTTCGGCACACGGTTGTTGATAATCGTTTCGATTACGGCGAAATCAGATTTTTCACGCTCGGCTTGGTAAATAGTCGAGTTATCGCGATTTCGCATACCGAAACGGACGATGTGATTAGAATTATTTCAGCGAGAAAGGCAAACAAAAATGAGCAAACAAAATATTTTACAGAAATCGCAAACTGATTGGGCGAAAATTGACTCGATGACCGACGAAGACATTGATTACTCGGATATTCCGCCAATGACCGACGAAATGTGGAAAAACGGTGTGCTAATGAAAAACGGCAAACCGGTTCCGAAAAAAAATCAGGAAAATTGCCCGATTGACCGCGACATTATCGAATTTTTCAAAGCACAGAGTTTTATTTATCCGGCGAAAATCAATCAACTACTCCGCGAATATATGGAAGCGCATCAGGCGAAATAGTTTATTCGGAACTTCTTTATGTTTTCGTTGTCTAAATCAATAATGATAGCAAACAAATACATATTACAAAAAGAACATTTGGCGTTACTGATATTTGCTTTTGCAGCGTTTGTTTTTGTTTTGTCGGGTTTCGCGTCCGAATTTATCAAATCTCATAACACTTCAGGTTCTTTATTTCCGTATTACCCGACTTATCCGGCAGGACTACATTTTTTAACTTTCTTTATTTTTATTGCATTGCTAAAAACGAAAAGATATTTACTACCTTTGTTTTTGACAGTTTTTTACGCCGTTGTTTTCGTTTACGGGCTTTCTATGAGATACGACGGCGCACGATTGGGCGGCGAAGAGTTTTCCCCAAAAGTTGATTTTCTCGATAAAGTGTATCGCGCCGCAACCGACTACGATTACATAGTCGCGCTTTTTATTTCAATTCTTCTCTTTTGGCAAATCTCAATTCTTTTGCGTATGCTTATAAAAACATCGCAAAAGGAAAACGTGTTGCCGTAAATGATAAAACTTCTCGCGCTCGATTTAGACGGAACTTTGCTTAATTCTCGCGGCAAGATTTCCGAAACGAACAAACAAGCCATTAGAAAAGCCGAAGAAAAAGGCGTGTTGGTGACGATTGCGACCGGCAGGCGTTTTCGCGATGCGCGCCCCGTTGCGCGGGAAATCGGGTTTAACGCGCCGATTATTACGCATAACGGCGCGCTTTTAAAGTATGCTGAATCGCTCGAAACAGTCGCTTTTTCAATTTTGGAAAACGCGACGGTAAGCGAGATTCTGCGGGTCGGGCGCGAATTCGGCGGCGACGCGCTTTTGAGCGCCGATCCGCACGGGAAAGGCGTTTTGCTTTACGAGACGGTTTCCGCCGACAATATTCCGCTGCAAAAATATATCGGATGGTCGAAAACTTTGCACGGCGACGAAGCCGAAGAAGCGGTTCATCACGTTACGAGTTTGGAAGACGTTTTGCCCGAACACGAAACCGTCCACGTTTCTTTTTCCGGCAGATGCGCGCCGATGGAAGAACTGGAAATGATTTTGAACGCGGAATTAAACACGACAGCGACGATTTTGACGACGCGTTACCCGCGTCTGGATTTCACTCTGATTGATATTTTGCCGCCCGACGCGTCGAAAGGAATCGGCGTTGAAAAGCTGGCGCTGATCGAAAATATTTCCGCCGAAAACGTAATGGTGATGGGCGATAATCACAACGATATGGAAATGCTGCGTTACGCCGGAACGCCCGTCGTGATGGGAAATGCCGAACCGGATTTGCTTGAACGGGCGGAATTTTATAAAACTACAAGTAACGATGAAAACGGCGTCGCCGCGGCAATCGAAAGATTTATATTAAACGAGGAGACTTTATAAATGGCTAACAGAACGGCAGTTATCGAAACGAACAAAGGAACGATCAAATTTGAATTACTGGAAGAAGACGCGCCTAAAACGACGGAAAATTTTCGTCTACTGGCGGAAAAAGGTTATTACGACGGCGTGATTTTTCACCGCGTGATTCCGAATTTTATGATTCAGGGCGGCGATCCGCTCGGCGAAGGTTACGGCGGCGAATCGGCTTGGGGCGGAAAATTCGACGATGAAATCAATCGCAATTCGCCGCTTTATCAAAGCGCGTATAACAAAGGAACCGTCGCCATGGCAAATTCGGGACCGAACACGAACGGCTCGCAATTTTTCATAATGCACGTTGATTATCCTTTGCCGCCGAGCTACACGAAATTCGGCAATGTCATTGAAGGTCAGGACGTGATAGACGCTATTGCCGCAGTGCAAACCAACCAGAAAGATAAACCGCTCGAACCGGTAACAATGGAAAGGGTTTACATTGAGAATTAATTAAAAATTGATAACGGAATATGGATAATAAGAAATTAATAAGATAATCTCTTTTGTTTTTTATTATCCATTTTCAATTGTCCATTTTTCATTTATTAGTTATGCGCGCTGTTTTGCAAAGAGTTTCCAGAGCAAAAGTGACGGTTGGCAGCGAAACGACAGGCGAAATCGGCAAAGGGATTCTTTTGCTTTTAGGCGTTTCACGCGGCGATTCGGAAAAAGAAGCGTCGTATTTGCTCGAAAAAACCTTGAACTTGCGTATTTTTGAAGACGCGGACGAGAAAATGAATCTGTCGCTTTTGGACATCAAAGGTGATTTGCTCGTCGTTTCGCAATTTACGCTCTGCGGCGATGCGCGCCGAGGTCGCCGACCTTCGTTCATCGAAGCCGCAACGCCGGACGAAGCCAATCGGCTCTACAACTTTTTCGTCAGCGAGGCTCGCCGCCAAATCGCTAAAGTAGAAACCGGACGTTTTCAGGCGATGATGGATGTCGAACTTGTTAATGATGGTCCGGTGACGATTCTGCTCGACAGCGCGAAAAATTTTTGAACCGTTTGCGCCGCTTGATTTCCGCCCGACAATTGATAATATCTTTCGGGATATTTATTAAACATGCCCGATTTTTTCACATTATGAACAAAAAACTTTTTACTCTTTTTAGTGTTTTGACTTTCGCCGTTTTCACCGCCTGTAATCAAAAACCGGCATCGAAAAATTCATCCGCCGCGCCTGTCGTTAAGAAAGGCATCGCGCCTGTCGCCGATTCGGAAGTTGCAGTTATCGAAACCGATTTCGGCACAATTACTATCGAACTTTACTCGAACATCGCGCCGAAAATGGTCACGCGTTTTAAAGAATTAGCCAAGGAAGGTTACTATAATGGCATCGCGTTTCACCGGATTAATCAAAGCGTCATTCAAGCGGGCAACGCCGACACCAAAGGCGACGGCAATCCGATACCCAATAAACCCGAAGGCGATTCGGGCAAACCGGACGTGGAAGCCGAATTTTCCGATATTCCGTACGATACGGGAATCGTCGGCGCGGCGCGCAGTACGGATTTCAACTCGGCGAATTCGCAGTTTTTCATCACGCTAAAACGTGAAACCGGATTCGATAATAAATACACGATTTTCGGCAAAGTCATTGACGGTATGAACAACGCGCGAACTATTGCCGGCGCGCCTGTCGTTCCGCAAACTGAAAGACCACAGGAACCGATTCTCATCAAAACCGTTAAGATTCAGCCGAAACCGTAGCGATTATCGTCTGTTTTGTTATAAATGTTTTCCAAGCTCGCGTAGCTCAGTGGATAGAGTGCTTCCCTCCGAAGGAAGAAGTCGCAGGTTCAAATCCTGCCGCGAGCACCATTGTTTTTAACACTTAAGGACATCTTTTAAGATGTTCTTTTCTATTTTACACCTATATTCACACCAAATACTATTCATTTTTCAAAAATCTCGCCCCTTTGTATAGATCATTGGGGCGTTTTGATGTCTCTACACTTAAAAACTAGAAAGTGTCTCTGTTCACTACTGACAAAACTGACGAAACCTCCGGCACCGAAAACTAAACTGTTTCCTTATCATCTTCGACTACAAGCAAATCATTTGGCGTGCAACCTAAGTTGGACGTCAATCTGGGAATTAGATCCGAATATCAAGATTGAAGCTCCTGTAGTGAACTAACCAAAAGAAATTATTCGCACTTATGAAAGCCGTGAGCGAAAAATCTTGATTGCCGAGCGAATTCCAAAAGAATCGATTTCGCCCCGATATTCGATTGGTGGCAGCTCTCGCTGAAATTCGGCGGCATATCGGCGATAGCCATCGATTCCAGGACTGGATTATCGACTTTCTCCTACACCATTGCTATTCTTCTACATCTGAATTTGACGAACGAAATAGTCATTACAGGCAGCTCCTTTCGGTAAATTACTTCGTCATGCCATAAAATCGGTTTCAAAAGTTTTTCTATAACCCCATCAAAAAGTTCAATTAATTGAACTATTTAATGGGGTTATAGAAATATATAAAATCCGAAACTTTGAATTTTTCTACTTAATCTTTCAAAATCAACAATTTTAATTGCACTACACATCGCACTACACAAAGTGTAGATATTTGTTTCTTTAGCTAAACACCAAACGGTTCCCTTCTTTCGTCATTGGCACACAGCTTGCACTTTTATCGATGTGAAGGCGTTTATCTAAATTATTTATGTTCAAAAAATTGAACAATTAGAAAAGATGAACAACCTCATATTAAAGTCAACTAAACTATTTAAAACATAAAGAGTTTGCTCGTCTAAAAGTTTCAAATTATCTGGTGACGTAATTTACGTTTTCAATTTATGGAGGTTAATTTTATGAAGAAAGGTATAAACTATGTAATTACTATTTTACTTAGTTTAGTATTTAGCGCCATTTTGGTTTCCGGACAGGTTACCGGAGGCGCAATTACGGGAAGTATCGTTGATCCTAATGGAGCCGTTGTTCCAAATGCTACTGTTAGGATAACAGACAAATCTCGTGGTCAGGTATTAACAACGCAAACAACCAGCGCAGGATCGTATCTTTTCCCAAATGTTCCAGTTGGTGAGTATACAGTTAATATTGAGGCAACTGGGTTTACGACAGTTAGTCGTGATGTCAATGTTTCTCTTAACCAAACTGCCACGATCGATATTGCTTTGCAGGTCGGAGGCGGCAACACAACAGTTGATGTTGTAGCAACTGATGCTGCAGCTATTCAAACCGACACTTCACAACTTGGAAGAAGCTTCGACCAACGCAAAGTTACGGACTTACCAATCAATGGTAATCCTAACAATCTAGCCGTTCTTGCTCCGAATGTGATTCCTCCAGCCAGAGGAACTGCCGGATCAGGCGGTGTCAGTGGTGGTATTCGCGCACGCGGAAACTCATTTGTCATTGACGGTGTTGACAATAATGATCCGGGCGTCACCGGACCATCAGTAGTCTCAATAATTCAGGATGCAGTCGAAGAGTTTACGCTGTTGCAAAATAATTTCAGCGCTGAATTCGGTGCCGGCGCAGGTGGTCAATTCAATACCATTACCCGTTCTGGAACCAATCAGTATCGCGGTAATATTTTCGGTTATGTCGGCAGTGAAAAATTCAATGCTCGCAGAACTGATGAAGACTTAATAGCTAAAAAGCGCTTCTTTAAATCAGTTCGATACGGCGGAACTTTTGGTGGACCACTTCCGTTTTTCAATTTCGGAGAAGGCGGACCGACGTTTATTTCCGGAAAAAACAAATTGTTTTTCTTTGCTGCTTACGAGAAATTTTATACAGCAACACAATCTGCTTCAGGTAGCTTTCAAGCCCCGACCTTAGCAGGCTTAAATCAGATTGCAACAAATCCTCTTGCAAGCCAGTTGGCTGTTAATTTACTTAGAAACAACTTAACATTACCTTCAACAGCAACTAATACTCAGACAGTTTTAGGGGTTGCCGGAATTCCTTTCGGAACAGTTACACTTCCGGTTCCATCTTCTTCGCAGTATAAATCTTATCAATTTAACATTGATCATTTGCCGAATCAGAAAGACCAATTCCGTTATCGTTTTGCCCCTTATCGCTATTCTGCCGAACAAGCCGGTCAGGGCGGACTGCAATTTAATAACAATCTGGTTTACAACACGAATTTGTTTTCCTTTAACTGGATTCGTACCATTAGCTCTAGTATCGTTAATGATTTGCGCTTGGCTTATCGCGGAGTACTCCAAGACTATGTTTTAACTGATCCAGGATTTCAGACTTTTCCGAACATTGCTGTTAACTCATTGAATCTTGCTCTCGGACCAAATCCTAATTTGCCGCAAAACAAACGTGATGATTCTTATCAGGTTTATGATTCGTTAACCTGGATCAAAGGTCAACACACTTTCAAATTCGGCGCAGATTATCGTCGCACTTTGGCTAGCCAGAATTTCCTGCCACGATCTCGCGGAGAATTTATTTACACCACTTTGGATGTGTTGCTGCAAGACCTTAGACCTGACTTTCAAAACATCCGTGGTGCTGGTTCAGGCGCTTTTGTGGCGAACCACCACAGAATGTACTTCTTTGGTCAAGACGATTGGAAGATTCGCCCGAATTTAACGCTTAATCTTGGGTTGCGATATGAATATCAAGGTAATTTCCGCGATATGGCTCTGCAGACCCAAGCTGCTCCAGCAAATCTTCCGGGCGTCATTGAATTCACTAATCCGAAAGCGGATACAAACAATTTTGCTCCGCGCATTGGATTTGCCTGGGCGCCTAATTTTGACAATTGGCTTGGTCGCCTTTTCTTTGGTGAAACCGGACAAAGCTCAATCAGAGCAAATTATTCGAGAGCTTTCTTTGCTAATTTCTCTAATTTAGCAAGTATCAGTTTGCCGCCGACTCTTCAAGCGGAAAATCGAGATACAGGAACCGCAACGAACTTTTTAGCTAACGGCGGAGCTATTGGTGCTTTTACACCAAATCTTACTCCGGCATTTTTAAGAGCCGGCGCAGCCAGCTTTATCCTGGATCCCATAGTTCCATACAGTGATTCATTTGCCGTATCTTATCAACGTCAACTTGATAGAAATACTGGTCTTGAATTGCGTTATCTGAAAACTTTAGGGCGTCTTTTGCCTGTCCAGCTCCAGCTCAATACCGCTCAAACTCCTAGCGGAGCATATGTTTTTGAAACTTTTCTCAATGCACCAACAGCAGCACAATTAGCTGGTCGCCCGACACGGGCAACGGTTTTAGCTAATAATCCAACTCTCGGAGTGAGACCTCTAGCTCAATTTGGGTTTACTAATGCGCTGACCGCTTTCCCGAATATTGGAGAATCCGAATATGATGGAGTATCAGCCAGTTTAACTCGTCGTTTTGCAAGAAACTTCGGCTTTACTGCTGCTTACACCTGGAGCAGAACGCTTGATAATTCAACCAATGAGCTTAATACAAGTGCTCTAAATCCGCGTCGTCCGCAGGATTCCTGCTGTTATTTCAGTTCCACCGGACAATTTATTGGGCAGGAAGGGATAAATCTTGACACTGAAAAAGGAAGATCGCCCCTTGATGTTCCGCATCGTTTTGTCACCTCGTTTAATGTTGACATTCCGTTCTTCAACAACAGCGAAAATGCCTTTTTGAAAGCTGTTTTAGGCGGATTTCAGATTAATGGGATTTTTCAAATTCAATCAGGGCAGCCAATTACCGTTCTGGCTGGTCGCGATGCTAACCAAAATGGTGATTCAGCTGGTGATAGAGCGATCTTCAATTCAAATGGCGATCCGTTGATTAGCAGCGGAATTTATGCTGTAGATATAAATGGCACACGAATTCAGAGTAACGGTGTTGATGTACTTAATAGTCCAAATACCGTAGCTTACGTAGCATTAAATCCAAATGCTGGCTACATTTCTACCGGATTTCTTGCTAGAGAATTGGCTAATCAAGGCGCTGGAACCGCTCTGAGAAATTCTCTGAGAACCAGAGGCTATAGCAATACGGATTTGGTGGTGTTGAAAAACACTCGTTTTGGACCTGATGGACGTTTCAATTTCCAGATTGGTGCTGAAATCTTTGATTTGTTTAATCAACGTATTAAAACAATTTATGGATTTAACAACGTAACAACCGGCTCATTTGCAACCGCAGGAAATGCTAATTTCCTCAATTATGATATCTCAGTTGTACCAGGCAGAACTATCACAATGCGTGCGAAGTTCTTCTTCTAAAGCTAAGTTTACCTTTTTTAATACAAAGGAAAATTCAACTTTTGCTGAATTTTCCTTTGTACTAAAAGAATGATTTGTTAACTACACCACTGAAAGGGAGATTACTTCATCTACCTATTAACTATTCTGTTTCCTTAACGAATAAGTGATAAGTGCCTTGTGACTATTTGGGAAGAAAGTCACAAGGCACTTATTTTTGATAAAAATGCTTCTCTAATCGCTCTACCAATGTTGGATTAACCCTTTCTTTGGGACTTCTAGTATTTCCCTCAGCTCGTAGGTAACGAATAGCAGCTCGCCGTCCGTCTCGCAAAGTGTCGCCCCGCACTTGATATTCGTTCCGGGAATCTTCCCTTTGCACCTGACGGGCTTGCGCGGATTCTGCGGCGATTTATGTTTCTGGAATATACGCTGATTTAACATTTTATATTAATGATGGGCATTGGAAGGGTTCCATCGTTTTTCATCGGACTTTGCTCTTGCTTTGGTAAACGCTTTGTGTGTCGCATCACAAAGCGTTTACCTTTTTTATTTCAAAGATGGAACTGAGCGCGTTTTCCCGAGTTTCAATTTATTTATATTTTAAGAAGTCTTTCGTAAACTTCTTTTTTTACCGGTAATATTTGCTTATTGCTGCTTTTTGCTTGTATTGATTACCAATCGAATTTGCTTATATCGAAAGTTAAATTTTGAAACGCAAAGAAAGGTCGCGTTTCGGATGATGTAAATCGCCGCAGCTGAACGGCTGAGAATTGCGTTCCTTTGGGAACGATAACGGGAAATTCGTAGTCGTGCTCTTTCGGATCGAACTCCGACTCGCTGCGAGTTCCGATAAAATGAATCGATATGAGATCTGCTTCGTATCTTTTTGATGTTAAATCGTAAAGGTATAAATTACTGATTTTGAAACCGGGATTAGCGCCGAGTCTGGTTGTATGGATGCGAACCAGGGCGATCTCAAATCCGGCTTGGGCGATAATTTTACTGCCGCGCACTCTTTCCGTTCTATACCAGTAAGGCTGATACGCCTGCATTCTCTTGATGCCTGTAATCTCGATTTTGAGTTCCTGGTTTTCCTGCGAATGAGAGCCTTTAATTTCCGACAGTTCGATACTGTCCTGCGCGTTAACGTAGCTGAAAGGTAAAAGAATGAAGCAAACAGTAAGAAAAGCGAGCGTTAACGACCGGGCTTTCAATTAATTAACCTCCTTGAGCTTATCGGTTAGATAATCCGACTCTTGGTCGTTTGTAAACAAATCGGTTTATTATTCTATAAACGTTTAAAGAATTTGTGCAAATACTGTTTTGTAATCTTACAAGCAGGACGAGTAATTTCGACGTATTTGCAGGTTGGGAAAATCAATAAAACGAAAATGTAATATAATCGCCAAAACTCGCTGTTTTATTTTTTCTATCATCGAAATTGAATATATAATACTAAAATTCCCCGTATATTAAACGACAAAAAAAAGCGGCGCGAAATAAATAAGAAATAAATAATGAGGCGTTATGACGATTGACGAGCAAACAATTATTCTCGATTTAATGCGAAAGAACAAATTTGAATTAAAGAACTCCGAATCATCGGCTTTTCGTTTTCAAAAACTGAAAACAACGAACTCGTTGAAGGTAATTTAACAAGCGATTTTCCTTATTATGTTGAAAACAAATACGCTGACGCCGATCTGCCTGATAATTGGGCGCGGCAAACATTGATGTTGAAAAGTTTTGCAAAAGTAAAAGTGTTTGCCGAAAACGACGTGAATGCGGTTATTGATAATCTGAAACAGGAGTTTAACAACAAGCTGCGAAGATAAATTTGTTCGGTTTTTTTGTTATGAATCTTCTAAAAAAGGACGGGGTGTGAAATTTTACACCCCGTCCTTTTTTACCTTAATTAATGAAATTCGATTACTTCATTTTGAGCATCGGATCGCCGAGCAGCGCCCACGACATACGCACGTCACGCCCGCCGTTGACGGCTGATTTCGCGTCTTTGATCAAATCGCCGAGTCGCGTTATGTTTCCTGCCGTCATCTGCGTGTAAAAGCGTGTTGCCATCACTTCCTGCACGTCAGGCGTCGTCAGTCCGGTCGAAGCCCATACGGAAACCGCGCCGCCATTGTTCGATTTGAGCAGAACTTCGCCCATACTATCCGAGTTCGGCTGAATGAAATAGCCGTTTAGACAAGTCAGTAAGGTGAAAACCGACAATTTCGACGCGTTGGTTAATTGCGGAATCTGAGCGTTGCCGAAGAAATTTGCCGATGCCCAAATGGTGGCGTGTCCGTGCCCTGCATAATTAACTAAAAACTTGCCCGTATTCAACTCGTTGATTAAAGTCGCCTGCGCGTTCGGCGTCGAACGAGTCGTAAATGTTTTCGGCATATCCGGCGGCAGCAGCATTGCTAATCTGTGATTCACCGCTTCAAAATCGTATCCGTCCGGGTTGTCGCTGACAAACAGCGCACCGCGGCTGGCGGCTTGCGCTACCGTCAGTTCGAATCCGGTTACTTTGGCGAGCATATCGGTCACCTGCTGCGGCGTTCGCGCGGGAATTCGCCCGACAGCGAGTTCCGCCAAACCGTCGTCGTTAAAATCGGCGAGCGATTCGTCGCTTCCCGTTTCCGTGTAAATCGTGTCAACGAGTTTGGTCGGAACGAAATTAAAAATGCCGCCGTTTTGATAGTTTCTGGCGTCGAACGACGCGTCGCCGACGAGCAGAACGTATTGCGGCGGCGTCTGCCAGTTTTCCTTGGCGTATTGCAGAAAACCGCGAATTGCGGCGGCGCTCAGAACGCCGAAGTTAAATTCATCGTAAACGTCGCTGACATCGACGACTTTAACCGTCGCGCCCTGCGAGCGGCGATAATTCGCCCAATCTTCGGATTTCGCGAGAAAATCTTTGTGCGAAATAATGATTAAATCCGCGTTATTAGTCGGCGTCGAAAGCATCGAAGGAGTGTTCGCCGTAATCGAAGCCGCTGACATTAATGCCGAATCTTCCGCCGCGTAAAACACTCTATTGCGATATGACGGAAGAGAAACGCTATAATTACTGCCGTCCTGTTTGATCGTAAAGCCGGCGGCGACGGATGGTGAATCGGAATACGTTACATCGAAAACTCGGATATTAGCCGACGAAAAACCTTCCAAAACCGCGCCGCGATAATTTTGCGTGAAAAAAGAAAGTTGATTTTGCTGTGCGAGATGACGGCGATTGTAATTTACGCGCACCGATTCGACCAGACTGGTGCCGTTTACCGATTTTAACTGTAAAGTGTTCGCGCCTTCGAGCAGATATTCGGTCGGAATTTGATAAGTGCCGCGCATCGCCCGATTACTCATTCCGGTAATCTGCGAGAGAGAGTGCCCGTTCAAAGTGACGTTAACCAGATGCGGCGTTGTGGTTAAGCCTTGCAGATTCACCTCGAAAGAAGTCGTCGCCCGGCTGAAATCTACGCCGCTCAAATTAAAAACTATGTTCGCGCCGCCGGTCGTAACAGCCGTTCCGAAATAATTCTGCGCTTCGCCGTTGAGAATGGAGTTGACATAAATCGTCCGTTCTTTGCGGACGAAAGTCTGATTATAACTGCCGGCTAAAATCGTGCTGCCGAGACGCCGCAGAACCGATGTATTCATCCGTTTACCGTTTCCGGCGCCGACGGTCAAAAAATAAATTTGTGTGTCGCTTTCGAGCGTGTCAATTCCCTTTCCGTAAAATTCGATATAATCGCCGCTTCCGCCGACGATGATTGCCTGCTCGACGCCGTTCAAATAAAGCTGCCATAAATTGCCGGCGGCGCTCACGTCAAAACCGGCGGCTTGCAGCTCGCCGCGCGTTACGCGGTAAATGCCTTCGGTTTTGACGCCGATTTTTACGCCCGGCTGCGCGGCGATTATTCTTTGGGTGTTAAGGTCAGCCGCGAAAGATTTGCTTTTCATTTCGCTCGACAAATCTCTCGGCAAATTCAATTTCTTTTGTTCGAAAATCGCTTCGGCGCGTTTCGATTCTTTTATTAAAATGTCGGCTGCAGGCGAAAATTCCGCTAAATCAGCGACGTATTCGGGCGCAAACGGGTTTGAAACCGCTTTCTGATCGTTGACATCTAAACTTTCGATCACGTAAATCGCATTCAAATCGCCGCTCGCGTCGAAAAAGTCATAACTGTTTCCGATTGATTTTTCTTCGCCCGATGTCAGATAAGAACCGGCGATCAATTTCGGGCTGACGAGTTCTTTTCGCCCTTCGGAGATGCGGTAAATCAAAAAGCCGACGTTTTTCGTTTCCGAATCGGTTTGCCATTTCAGGTAAACGCCCTGTCCGTCTGAGACGGCTTGAACAGAAGCGTATTTGACCGGTGGTATTTGTATTTTTTCCGAGCGTCTGGAAGATTTGAGATTTTGCGCTTCGATTGTCGAGTTCATCAATAAAGATAAAATAATTAAACAAACTGCGGTTGCGACCCTTTTCATTTTCTGCATACTCCTTCTATTAAACGCGGGCGATAAGCCTTTTAATCCTAAGTAAATATTAATATTATTGTTTGAATGCTTTTAACCTTAACAACTTTTACAAAATTTGCCAAGATTTTTCATCTGTCATACTAAACGATTAACCATCAGATGTTTTCAGAGTTGTTTTTGAACAAAAATAATTTTCTGTTCTTTCAGTGAGAGTTTTCAGTCATCAATCCGACAAAAGAAAATGCTTTGATGCTATTTTCTTTCGCCGAGCAATTTATTTCTCGTTTTGTTTGAACAAAAAGATTGGATTTTTTTGCCTTATTTGCGTTGAATTGCAAAACGGATTTTAGCAACTTTCGGTTATCAAACCAAACGATTTTTGCTAAAGTGGCTGTATGTTGATGAAAAAAGTCCAAAATCTTGCCGTTTATCTTCTTTTAATCACATTTTTCTGTTCATTTATTCCCGCCGATGCAAAGGTTTCGGCAGCCTGGCGCGAACCGGCGCGAGCTAAAAGCGCGATGGTCGCTTCGCAGCACGAGCTTGCCTCGAAAATCGGCGCGGATGTGATGCGGCGCGGCGGCAACGCGGTTGACGCGGCAATAGCCGTCGGTTTGGCGCTCGCGGTCGTTTACCCGGAAGCCGGAAATCTGGGCGGCGGCGGATTTATGCTGATTCGTTTTAAGGACGGCAGAACGACCTCGATCGATTACCGCGAAATGGCTCCGAAAGCGGCGACGCGCGACATTTTCATCGGCAAAGACGGCAATGTCATCAAAGGCGAAGGCGGCTCGACCGTCGGTTATCGCGCTTCAGGCGTTCCCGGAACGCCCGCCGGTTTCGATTACGCCTTGAAAAAATACGGTTCGGGCAAATTGAAATGGGCTGATTTAGTCGAACCTTCACGAAAGCTCGCCGCCGACGGCTACGCGCTTTCTTTCCGTCTCGCCAATCTTTTCAAAAATTATAAAAACAATCTCGAAAAATACGCCGACAGCAAAAAAATATTTTTGAACAACGGCAAATACTACGAAGAGGGCGACGTTTTGCGCCAGCCGGAACTCGCCGCGACGCTTGCTCGAATGCAGAAACAAGGCGCGAGCGAATTTTACACGGGCGAAACCGCGCGGCTCATCGCCGATGATATGAAGCGCAACAACGGATTGATAACGCTCGAAGATTTGCGAGCATATCAGCCGAAAGAACGCGTTCCGCTGCGCGGGAATTACCGCGGGCACGAAATCATCACGATGCCGCCGCCGAGTTCCGGCGGAATCGTGATGCTGCAAGTTTTGAATATGCTTGAAGCGCACGACGTTCGCGCAATGGGACACAATTCGGCGCAGAAATATCATCTTTTAGCCGAAACTTTGCGCCGCTCTTTCGCAGACCGCGCCGAATATATGGCTGACCCGGATTTTGCGGATGTTCCGGTCAAACAATTGATGACCAAAGATTACGCGAAACAGCGAGCCGCGACGATTGATTTGACGAAAGCGTCATCGAGCAAACAAATCGGGCACGGCAAACCGATTGGCGCGGAATCAATGGACACGACGCATTATACGGTCGTTGACCCTGAAGGCAACGTCGTCTCAAATACTTACACGATCAACGATTTATACGGCTCGGCAGTTACGGCGCGCGGGACGGGCGTTTTACTGAACGATGAAATGGACGATTTCGCGGCGCGACCGGGAACGCCGAATCTGTTCGGACTGATTCAAGGCGAGCGCAACAAAGTCGAGCCGGGCAAACGTCCTTTGAGTTCGATGACGCCGACGATTGTTTTGCGCAAAGACGGCTCGCCGTGGTTTGCATTGGGCGCGCGGGGCGGACCGAGAATTATCACGGCTGTTCTGCAATCGGTGATTAATATGATTGACCACGATATGAATATTCAAGCGGCGATTGACGCGCCGCGCATTCATCATCAATGGTTTCCCGACGAGATACTTTACGAACCGTTCGGAATGTCGCCCGACACGCAAAACGTTCTGCAAAAGCTCGGACACGGTTTCGCCGCAAGACCGACGAACATCGCTTCAGCAACCGGCATCGCGATTGACGAAAAAGGTGTTCGCCTCGGCGCGATTGACGCGCGCAGCGACGGCGACGCAATCGGTTATTAACGCAAAACAGAAACCGAAAACTTATACAAAAATAAAAGGGTCAATGCGTAAATTAGTTTTACGCATTGACCCTTTTTTATCGTTAAATGTTTTTCGATTATTCTTTGCTTAACAGCTTGGTTGTTGTTTCTGTCACGCTCGTCGGCGTCAAATCGTTCGTGTCGCGCCAGTTTCCGTTGGCGGGCGGAACGTAAGCCGACGCAGGAATTGTCTGCTCGGACGGAAGTGATTTCCTATTGCGCTTTTTATTAAAAAAGCCGTGCGAAGGTTGATAAACATTGCCTTCGAGCGATTTTTCTTCGGGCACGTTCGACTCGAACATTGCCGCGTAAGCCATACGCAAAAGACCGCCGACCGTGAACAAAATCGCTATGATAATGACCGCGAACGGCTCGTTGGCTCTGACCATAAAAGCCAAAATCGTCGCTAGCGGAACAAACAGAAAGGCGAGCAGAAAAATGAACAATCCTTTTTTCAAACCCCTTTTACGCGGTGTCGAAAGGCTGTTTTTCGCATCGGCAAGACTCGGAATATTGCCGCCATTCGCCATCACTTCGGCGATTCCGGTTAATAAAAAACCGCATCTGGAGCAAAATCTGATTTCTTCGCTTGATTGTTCTTGTCCGCATCGAGGGCAGTGCATTTCGTTCTCCTTTGGCTTTCGTTTATTCGTCTTTTTGCAGTAGTTTGGTCGTTCCTTCGGTTACGCTGTGCGGTCGCAGTTCGCCGGTGTCCGGTGCTTTCCACGCTCCTTGTTCGGGCGGCGCGTAAGCCGAAACCGGGATGCTTTGCTGCGGCGGCAAAGCCGTGTGCCGATCGCCGTGCAGCGAGTTAACATTCTGTGAGGTTAGTTCGACGGGCGCGTAATGTCCTTGTTTCGGCGCTTTTTTTAACAATAACAGCGAAGCGCTCAGCAGCATCAAGCCGCCGAAGACGCCGATTACCGCGCTCAAGGCGGCTAATTCATCAGCGTCGCCGATGCCGAACATCGAAGTTAACAGCATAGTGAAAAATATAAACCAAAACACGCTTAACGCGACGCCGTTGCGACGGGTGAAAATAGTTTTGTCATTGTGCAGATCGGCGAGCTGCGGCAAAAATCCGCCGTGCGCGATTAAATCTGACACCAATCCGAGCGGAAACCCGCAGCGCGAGCAGAATTTTGTTTCCATTGAAACTTGTTGTTGACCGCAGCGCGGACAATGCATATGTTTTCTCCAGTTTGTAAAAACTTTCGGCGGACTGAATGCCAAACGAATTTTTGCACGAAAAAGTTCTTAACGCAAAGGTTTTTATTAATCGAGTTTCGGCAGTTTCGCGTCCGAGTAAAATTGAAAAACGGCGAAAGCGCGACCTTGAAAATGTTCGGCGCGGGCGACGGTGTCGAGCAAAATCCGGGCGATTGATTTAAGACGTTCGGGCGCGGGCATTTCGCGCGACAAATCGGCGTCGGACGTAAAAAAAGTAAATCCGTCCGCCCGCGTTTTCTCGACTTCTTCTAAATATTCCAGAACCTTCGCCCCGGTCGAAAGCTCTTCGGGCAGCGTCCATTCAAACGGATCGTCCCACAAGCGACGCGTGATGCCGAGAAAAGTCTGCTCGACCGCCGCCGCCGAGCGCAAAACGTATTCGCCGCATGAAAACATCTGGTAAGTGCGCGGCAGCTCGCGCGGTTTTGCAAACAAATTTTCGTCCGCGATCATTTCGACAAAGCGGCACGAACGCTCGTGCAGACGATTGAACTCGCTGTCAAAAACTTCGATCAGATTTTTCATAAAAAAAGGGGGACGCGAACGAAACAATCGCCGAAAAGATAAAGAATAAAGGATAAAGGCTGAAAAGAAAATCTCATTTTCAGCCTTTATCCTTTATTCTTTATCGTTCTTATTATTTTCCTTTGAAACGCCGGTCTTCTTCGTAAAGCCCCAAGCCGTAATTTCTGCCGTTCCAATTAACGCCGTTTTGCAGTCTGCCTTTGACGCCGACTTGCGCGCCTTTGTTCGGCACGCTGTTTTCCGTCAAGACCCAGAGCGAACCGCTGCCGTCGTCGATTTTGTAAATTCCGCCGCGCACGCCGACAATCGGGATGCTCAGTCCGTAGCTGTCTTTGACCGTTCCGGCGACGGCGACTGATTTGTTCAGATATTTCGAAGGGTTCGATTCGATGTCGGCGATGCTTTTGCGTTCGGGACACGCGGCGACAAAGGCAATCATCGACAGCATCAAGCCGCACAAAATCGTTTTCGTTTTGTTTCTCATTTTTTCTCCTCTCGTGTTTGAATTAAAAACTTCGGGAGAGCTTTTCGTTCACTTTAACAGATTCGCCCGCGCCGAAAAAGTTTGCCATTATTTTCAAATTCTGCGATGCTTACATCGTAATTTTCACAAATCAAAGCTGACTGCAAACCATGAGTTCTTCCGCCCAAAAACTTGCCGCCGAAAACTTTTCCTTTTCCTCGAGTGTCGCCGCCGATGTCTGGCATCCGAAAAAGTCGGCGTCCGCTTACGAATGGTGGTATTTCGACGCTCTGTCGGACGACGCCAGCGAAGCGATTGTTATTATCTTTCTCGACAATTTCGTTTTTTCGCCGCGTTACAACACGCAGGAACTCAAAAATCCCGAAGCCGAACGCGCCGCGAATCTGCGTGAGCGCGTCGCGCAGCGGCTTTTCAAACCGAAATCCAAAATCCAAAATCCAAAATCCAGGTTTCCCGCCGTCGCCTTTGTTTATTATCGCGACGGCAAACCGTTTTACCGCGCGATTAACGAGTTCCCGGAAAAGGATTTCGAGGCGAGCGAGAAAAAGCCGGAATGCAAAATCGGCGATTGTTCGTTCACTTATGAAACCGAGTCTTACGGTTCTGGTTATCTCATCAATATCAACGCTAAACTGAGCCGCGAGCGTCGTCTCGAAGCTGATTTCGAGTGGCTTTCGGTCGAATCCGATTTCGCCGTCGAGCCTTCAAAAATCGCCGAAACCGCGCACTGCTGGAATCTGGTCGCGCCGCGCTCGGATGTTTCGGGAAAAATTTCGATTTACGATAAAAAAGGCGTGTCGCTCGACACGCGCCACTTTCGCGGAACCGGCTATCACGACCACAATCTCGACAACCGCTGGCTGCCCGACACCGTGCGCGAATGGCATTGGGGCAGAGTTCATTTCGCCGACGCGACCGCCGTTTTTTATCGTTATTGCGAAACCGATTCGGACGCCCCGACAACGAAACTTCTTGTTGTCCGCGATGGCGAGTTGCGGGAATGCGAAACGGCTTACGAAGAATCCGCGTTCGACCGCGACAAATTCGGCATTAAATACCCGAAGCAAATGCGTTTCGCCTCGGAAAACGGCGCGTTTCTGCTCGTCAAACATAAAAAGGTGATTGATTCGAGCTTTTTCTATTTGAGATTTTTGAGCGAAATGACTTTGGTTTTGCCCGACGGCAAACCGCGCCAGACCGTCGGCATCACCGAATACCTCGCGCCCGCCGCGCTCAAACGCCGCTATTTGAATTTCCTGATTAATATGCGCATCGGTCGTAACGGCAAAGGCTCGTTTCTGCCGTAAAACTTCAAACTTTTATTTTCAGTTAGCGTATCTCGTATTTCCGAATCGGAATTTACAAGGTAGAATTTCAGACTTCGATTGTTCAAAGTAAAATCAACATTAATGCAAGAATCGCCTGTTATAGATAAATCCAACGTCAATCGTTTTATGTGCGACAATTGCGGCGCGAATATGGTTTTCGACCCGAAGGTCGGCAAGCTCGCGTGTCCTTACTGCAATTACGCGAAGGAAATCGTTTCGGACAAAACGGAAATTTCCGAGCGCGATTTTCACGAGTTTTTGCGCCCGGAAAATCAGCGGCTTCAGCCGATGGCGATTGATGCGATGCAGGTTTCGTGCGCGACGTGCGGGGCGACGGTTGTTTTTATTCCGCCGGAAACGGCTAAGCAGTGCGATTTCTGCGGCGGCAAACTGGTCGCGCAGCCGAAAGCCGCCGATCCGCTCGTCGCGCCCGAAAGCGTTCTGCCGTTTGCCTTGACGGACGGGCAGGCACACGCGAATTTGAAATCGTGGACAACGACGCGCTGGTTCGCGCCGAGCAAACTGAAGACTTTAGCCGAGCACGCCCGGACGAGCAGCATTTACCTGCCGTTCTGGACGTTCGATTCCGATTCGACGACCGATTACACGGGCGAGCGAGGCGACAATTATACGGAATCCGAAAGCTACACCGAGAACGGCGAGCGAAAAACGCGCACCGTCGTTAAAACGCGCTGGTCATACGCGGCGGGCAATGTTTCGCGGCATTTTGACGATACGCCTGTACCCGCTAGCAAGACGGTTTTGCCCGCGTATCTGGAAAGTTTGCAGTGGAATTTCAGCGAATTAGTACCGTATGAACCGGCATATCTCGCCGGGCATAAAGCGCAGACTTATCAGGTCAGTCTGGAAGAAGGTTTCGAGCGTTTCAAACAAATAGCCGAACAAGTCATCGCCGGAGACGTGCGCGCCGACATCGGCGGCGACAGCCAGCAGATTCATTCGATGAACGCGGAATTTTCCAACATCACGTTCAAACACACACTCGTTCCGGTTTACGCCGGAGCGTATCGCTTCAACAACAAGGTTTTTCAGGTCGTCATCAACGGCAGAACCGGCGAAGTTCACGGCGAGCGCCCGTATAGCTGGATAAAAATCGCCGCGCTCGTCGTCTTTATCTTAATCGTTGTGATGATCGTCGCGGGCATCGGCTCGGCGAGCCGCTGACGTTTATTTTCTCAGTTTAACCGCCGTTCCGTAAGCCAGAACTTCGGTCGAGCCTTGCCCGAAGCTGGTCGAATCGTATCTCATCGCGATCACCGCGTCCGCGCCGATCTGCATCGCGTGAGCGACCATGCGGTTCGAGGCTTCGATGCGCGCCGCTTCGCAAACGCCCGTGAATTCTTCGATGTTTCCGCCCGCGATTGACTTTAATCCGCCGACAATCCCGCGCCCGATTCCGGTCGCCCGCACGACAATGCCGCGCACGATGCCTAAATAATCCGTGATTTCATAGCCTGCAACGTCGTTTCCGGTGGTTATAATCATAGATTCTTTATTGATTTTATATAATCGAAATGAACAAAAGCATTTCAATAGAACACTTGATAAAATTAGTCGTTATCTTTTTACGTTCCGATTTTTGAATTTGTTCAAAAAGAAAAACCGGCTCAAAAGGCGAGCCGGTTCAGCGCGATTTCCAACTTAAATTTCGCCGCGCTTTCGTCAAAGTGCGCTCTATAAAATTGCAGGCGAACGGTCAATGATTCGAGCAAACGGATTTTTAATGGATAATTGCCGCGACATTTAAATGAACCAGCGAAAGGGCAACGAATTTACGGGGAGTTATATGCTTTTTAATTCGACGCTGCGAACAAATGATGTCGCGTGGATCGAGACCAAGTTGGGACGTTTTAGCTGACTTGCCTGCAAGCCGCATTCTACCCTAGCTTGCCTCAATCCTTTGACAGAATAGCCACTTAAAGCCGCGCCGTCTGTCGGATGACTTACAATGTAAGTCATCCGACGCGAAAATTTTCCGGCGTAGTCCGCGATTTCAATTTTCAAATGCCGCCGACAAACCGCTTCGGAGCAGACAAAAAAAGAGGAAAGAATCTTCTCTTTCCTCAAAATGAAAATGAATTGGACGGACAACTATCCCCTTTTTCAAACTTTGACCGCTTTCGCAGCGACGCGCTTGCGCGTTAAACCGGATTTGCGATTGTCTTTGCGAACATAACCGCACGCTTCGTAAAGCGCGCTGTTGTCGCCTTCGGTCGGGTCGGCGATGATGCCCGCGACCACGACTAAAATCTTACTCATCGTCACGGCGTCTTCTGCCTCGCGCAAAGCCATCTGCTGCATCACCTGATCGTTCAGCTCTTTCAGACGCGTGCGCGGCACGAGACTGTTCTGCACGTAAACCTCGAAATCTTCGAGCGCCATTCCGCCGAATCTTTTCGCCGGCGCGAGAGTTTTCCACGCGTTGAGAACCTTTAACATCTTTTCTTCGTTGTTCTTCGGATTAAAAGCCATGATTTTATGTTCCTCTTGGGTGCGAGAATAGGTTGGATTGGGATGATTGAGCCTCGACGAACTGCAAAAGGCGGGCACGCGAACGAAAGAGCGCGTCTGTATCTTCTCGCTTGAAATAAGCGCGTCAACCGCTGCGTTGACATTAATAATTCTGCACTATTGAAACTGTCTTTGTCAATAAATATTTTTTAACAATGTTTACACACACTAAACCTTAACAATAAAACGTTTAAACTACTCGCCAAGCTGCCAAAAACCGAACCGAAAACGCCCGCGTCCCAACCGAATTTCCCTGATTTCCGTTTTTGAACGTCTGCACACCGAGCGAGTGCGCGTGCGCACTTGAACAGAACGCACGCGTTATCGCCGAGTATGCGCCCGCACTCGTTCAGTATGCACGCCCACTCGCCCGGTGCGCGGACATTATCGCCGAGAATGTGAGCATACTCGTTCGGTGTGTGCGCATTCTGGTTCGGTGTGTGTGCATTCGGGTTCGGAGCGTCGGAGTCCGGAGCTGAATAATTGGAATTATCAGCGGAAATTCGCGTTATTCGAGTCGCGGGATTGCTGTCCAACTTGCAATTATTTGAAAACATAACAAAATCTCTGTTGTTATAACTCAACCACAAAAAGGAAACGCTCGGCGCGACGACCTACGACATTTATCTAAATAATTCCGCATACTGGCGCAACGTCCCGCGCAATGTCTGGGAATATACCATCGGCGGTTATCAGGTTATCAAGAAATGGCTCAGTTACCGCGAAGTAGAATTACTCGGACGCGCTCTTTTCCTCGCCGAAACCAACGAAACACGCGACACGGCAAGGCGCATCGCCGCGATTTTGTTATCGTCGGGCGAACTCGATAAAAATTACCTGACCGCGAAAGCGTCGAACGCTGTCACAAATGACCCGGAAAAATAAATAGTAACGCCGTGATGCCGCGTGAATCGCCAGTAAAAGAAAAGGTCAAACGATGCAAAAGGATAATTTATTTCAAACGGTCAATGCGGAAGAAAAGGACGCTGAAGCGCCCTTCGGTTTGGTCGGCGGCAGCGACCACGCGCTGAAGCGCGTGGCTATTAATGAATCGGTGCGCGATCTCAATTAATACGTTTTTTCCGTATAGCCACGCCGCTTTAGCGCGTGGTTGGCGATTTACAAATAATTTTCAGGGCGTTTTAACGTCCTTTCTAAACGGCTTCAACCTTCGTCTTTTTCAACCGATTCCAGACGTGAAAATATTTTGCCTGTTCTGTGATGCTCTTTTTGATTCTGAACGTATTTCACAACCCACTTTGTATCTTTCGTCCCGAAACTAACGATGCTATAACCGTTTTGCCATTCGAGCAATTTATGATTTGCCGCTTGATTAATAAAATACGCGCTCGCGCCTTTTAATTGACCGATCCACTCGGCAGGCTGAATTTGCGGCGGAACGGAAACTGCAATATGAACGTGATTTTCAATGCCGCCTATGGCGTGAACGAAAGTTTCCGGCGTTTCGAGCATCTTTTGTTAGAGAAATTGAAATAATTTTGATTCGATTTCAGGTTTAATTAACGGCAAATTCCCTTTAGTATGCCACGTAATATGAAGATTAATTTCGGAATACGCTCTGCGCGACATAAGTTTTGATGAAAATAATTTAAAAGGACGTTAAAACGCCCTGTGTAATCCATCGTAATCCTGACCACGCGCTAAAGCAGCGTGGCTAGTTTCAAAATCAAACCAAAAGCAATTAGTCGAAGGACTCGTTCCTGATTTATAAGCTTGATGTAATTCAGCTGTTAAAAGATAAAAGAAAACATCAAACGAGGCAATCGCGCCTCCGATTTCAAAATTTTCGGGCGCGAGGTTGAACGTCGCGACGAACAAGGCGGAAAAATAAAAACGAACGGCGCAAGGTGTGCGGCGTTCGTCGGATGGCGCGGCTGACGCGCGGCGTTCGGGATTTTCCGGCGCTGCGCGGACGGCGGGTTATTTGTCTTTTTTGTTTTTCGCTTCTGCTTCGGCGTCGGCGATGATTTGATGGTTTTTCGATTGGGGAAATTCCGCGGTCAGCATCGCTTTGTATTTGTCGGCGGGCTTTTGTTTGCCGAGTTTGATGCTGCCGATGGCGGCGGCGGCAATCGAGATTTCGCGGTATTTGCCCGACGGGTAATTTTTCAGGTAATCGTCAAAATGTTCGTTCGCCGCTCTGAAATCGTTGAGCGTGTAAGCGTTGAGCGCGACGGTTGCCGCGACGCGTTCGGACTTTTCGGCGTCGGTTTTAATTTCCGCCGTTTTCGCGGCTCGCTGGTAAAAATCGCTGCTCAGGGAAAGCATTCCCGCCTGACGGTAAAAGTCGGCGATTGAGAGCAAAGCGAGACCGTCGTCTTTTTTCAATTCAATCGCATTGTAATGCTTTTTCAAAGCGGAAAAGTCTTTCGGCATCAAGGCTAAAATCTGATTCAGCTCGGTGACGTTCTTTTTGCCGAAACCGCGCCGGAAAGTAACGAGATTGCCGAGCGGGTCGGCGAAAATGACATACGGAATCGCGGACACGTTGTATTTGCCGACGAGACCTTTTTGATTGTCGAAATCTATTTTGACCGCGATAAAAGGTTTCGTCGCCGCGATCACGTCGGGCAAAACCCAGAACTCTTTGTCCATCGCCAAACACGGCTTACACCACGGCGCGGTAAAGTCGAGCAACAGCGGTCGTCCGGTCTCGAGCGCGAGCGCCTGCGCTTTTTTGAAATCCTTTTCCCAGACGATGCCTTCGGTCTGCGCCGAAGCGTGAAAAGCCAGCAGAAAAATCGTCAAGCCGACGATGAGAAATTTAGACATAAAATTGTTTTCCTTTTGTCGCGTGAAATAAGATTTGTAAACGGTTTTTTATCATATCCGACCGGCACGAATAAAAAAAGAGTTTTTACAATGAACATCATCAATCGTTTAACTTTCGCGCCATTTTATATCTTTGATGTCCATCGCCAGCGGAGAAACGTCAAAAGGCTTGTTTCGCCAGATTCTCGAACTCGAATACGCGTAATCGTCGGCGTTCTCGATCTAGGCGGCTGTTACCGTAATCGGCATCGCCGCTTCGATAAGTTTTAGTAAGATTGATCGCTTCGAGCATATTCGTGATTTCGCGCCGCCGTGTCGCCGTTCTCGGATTACGCGGCAACAGTTTTGAAAGTTTCAAACAATTTGAGGCTTAACGGATTGAAAATAAAGCGGGCGGCGTGAGATACACATACCACACGCCGCCCGCTTTTTGTCGTCAGTTAATAACTATGACCCGTTCACTTTCTGCCCGTGATATAGCTCATCGCCATCGAAGCGATGTCGTCCATCGAAGAGCCGTCGCCGTCGCGGTCGAGCATACTGCCGAGCATTCCCGATTGCGGCGAGGCTTGAATTTGCTGCTGCTGTTGTCCGAGGTAATCTGTCAATCCGCCCGCGTCGAGCTGGTTTTGCTGTTTTTGACGTCCGAGATAGCCCATCACAATCGGGGCGAGAAACATCAGAATTTGCGCGGTCTGTCCCATATCGAGACCGCTGCTAGTACTGACCTTCTGCGCGACCTGACCTTGATTGCTGCCGAGAATATGACCCAAAATGCCGCCCGCGTCAGCCTGTTTCGGCGGCGGCTGATGCGTTCCCTGTCCGCCGCCGAAAATCATTCCGCCGAGACCGCCTAAGTTGTCCAAAATACCGCCGTGATTGTCGCGTTCAAGCGCATTGTTGAGCGACTGCGCGCCCTGCGGCGTCGCGGCGTTGTTCGCCAGACCGTTAATCAGCATCGGTAAAGCCATCTGAATCGCCGAATTGACCGCCGAGTGATCCGCGCCGACGTTCTGACTGATCTGATCGACCGCTTCCGCGCCCTGCTGCTGTCCGAGTAAATCCTGTAAAGAAAACATACGTTTTTAACTCTCCTTTTCGTGATTTGAAAACTGCGTTCGTTTTTCCTGATGATAGCAAATATCTACGCTATTTGCAGATGCGGCGGTTGAAATTCGCAGGCTTCAAACAGCGGGAAACAAATCATCAGAGATTGACCGTTTGTCCGGGTGCTGAACTTGTTGTAATTTTGAAGACGAAACGCAATGAATCGCTTGAAATACTCCATCCAAACCAAATTTTTCATTTTCGCTTTGATAATATTCGGCTCGTGCCTTTTTCCGGCTTGCCGCGCTTTGCAAAGAGAGAGAAAACCGATCAACGCCGTGACGACTTTCGCCGGATTCAACGAACGATTCGGCGAGCCGTTCGGCGTCGCGACGAAAGACGCGGCGGTTTATGTTTCAGACGGCGAAACCGGCAAAATAATGCGCGTCGAAAACGGCTTGGTGAGCGTGTTTGCCGAAGGATTGGACACGCCTTCGCACGTCGCGCTCGACGCAAACGGCGATTTGATCGTCGCCGACAGCGGCACTCATACGATCCGGCGCGTCAAAGGTGACGGAAAAGTCGAAACTGTCGCCGGAACATTGAATCAATCCGGATTTGCCGACGGCGAAGCGAACGCCTCACTGTTCAACGCGCCGGTCGGCGTTGCGGTATTTGAAAATAAAATCTTTGTCGCCGACACATACAACGACCGCATCAGAGTCATCGAAAACGGGCGTGTTTCCACGCTCGCCGGAAGCGCGCAAGGATTCGCGGACGGCGCGGGAAGCTCAGCAAAATTCGACACTCCAAGCGGGATCGCCGCAACCAAAGACGGGAATTTAATCGTCGCCGACACGAGCAACAAAAGACTGCGTATCGTTAATGCAAACGGCGACACGCGCACGATTGCCGGAAACGGAAACTCGAATTTAACAGACGGACTTTTGAGCGAAACGGAATTCGTCCAACCAATCGGCGTGGCAATTAACGACGCGGGCGCGATTTTCATCGCCGACGGAAACGCGATTCGCGTTGTTCGCAATTTCGGATTTCCTTTCGTCGAGACGATCTCGAACGACCGCCGCGGATTTGAGGACGGACAACTCAGACAATCGAGATTCAACCGTCCGGGCGGATTGGCGATTAACGAAAACGGCGATTTGTATGTCGCCGACAGCGAAAACAAAGTCGTCCGCGTTTTTTCCGGCGGTGAAACGGGAGCGGCGGCAACCGTTGAAGACAAAGCGAAACTGCAAATTTCAGCCGAAGAATTCCGCAAGCTCGCGCCAGCACGGTGGACTTATAATCCGCCGGACGCCGCGCGCGACGTTGCCGGAACTTTGGGCGAGCTGCGCGGCGAAGTTGACGCGCCGAACAAACAAGTCTGGTTTCACAACGGTTTCGACATTGCCGGAGCTTACGGCGAAACTGCCCGATTTGTCCGCGACGGCAAAGTTCTGCGTCCGGTTGCCGCCGAAAACTTTGAAACTCTGCGCGAACTCGTCCGACTGCCGACGCTCGGATATATCCACATTAGACTCGGACGCGACAAAGACGGGCGCACGTTTGAAGATAAAAGATTTCAATTCTCGCGCGACGAAAAAGGAAAGTTGAACGGCGTCCGTATACCGCGCGGCGCGAAGTTTCGGGCGGGCGAAGCAATCGGAACGCTTAACGCGTTCAATCACGTTCATTTAATTGCAGGCGCGAGCGGCTCGGAAATGAACGCCCTCGCCGCGCTCGAATTTCCCGGCATCAAAGATTCAATCGCTCCGATTATCGAAAAGGTTTCCATATTCGACGAAAACTGGCGACCTGTTGAAACCTCGGACACCGAACAGCGTATAAGACTGAACGGAAATACGCGAGTCGTCGTCCGCGCCTTCGACCAGATGAACGGCGGCAGCGCGAGGCGAAAATTAGGCGTTTATCGTCTCGGCTATCAGATTTTGCGAGAAGACGGAAGCGAGACAAGCGAAATTGATTGGACGATCTCGTTTGCCAAGATGCCCGACGAGCGAGCCGCGCGCACGGTTTACGCCGCCGGAAGTCAATCGGGCTACACGGCGGAAACGATTTTTAACTACGCGGTTACCAACCGCGTCGCCGGAGATAGGTTTGGCGACGATTTCCTTGACGCAGCACAATTAAAAAACGGAAATTATATTTTACGCGTTTTCGCCGCTGACTTTTTCGACAACATCGCGTCACGCGACATTAAATTCGAGGTTATCAAATGAAAAAATTATACGTTTACGCTTCAATCGCGGCATTTTTATTTACAACAGTTCCGGTTTCAGCTGCGAACGAGGACAAGATCGCCGCAAAAGCAATCCGGCAAACTCCGCCCGCGCCTGTTTTTACGGATGCCGAGCGACAGGCGGAACTCTTGCGGAGACGTCAAGCCGCGGGCGCGCTGATGAAGGATAATTCGACGCTCGTTTTGTTCAGCGCCGAGCCGAAAATCTACGCGGGCGACGTCAATTTTATGTATCGACAGGAAAACAATCTTTATTACCTGACGAACATCAAAAAAGGCGGCGCGGCGCTGATTTTGACGAAAAGCGGCGGAAGCGTGAACGAATATCTTTTTCTGCCGAAACGCAATCCGCAGTATGAAACGTGGAACGGTCGGAGGCTGTCGAATGAAGACGCGATTCGTATTTCGGGCGTCAGGACGATAGTTGACGCCGCCGAGCTGGAAAATTTTCTCACCGCGCTCAAAACAAAAAAATCTTACACCGCAAAAAGCGGCGCGACGGTTTCGTTCGGCAGCGAAAACCTATATTTGCTCGTGCCCGAAAGCCCGATTGACAACGACGCTAAGCGCGAATATCGCAAAGAAACCGAATTTGCGGGCAGTTTTGCCAAAACCTTGACCAATCCGGCGACAAACAGCTACGTTTACGAGCCGACTGCCGGATACAAAATCGAAAACGCGCAAGGTTTATTCGGGAAACTGCGTCTGACGAAATCGCCGTATGAAATTCGCCTTATGCAGCACGCGATTGACATCACGACCGAAGCGCAGGGACGCGCGATGGCGACCGCCGGACAGGTCAAATGGGAATACGAAACGCAAGCCGAGATCGAATACGTTTTCCGCCGCCGCAACGCCGATTATTGGGGCTATCCGTCAATCGTCGGCTGCGGTCCGAACGCCACGACGCTGCATTATGAAGAATCGCAGGGCGCTGTCGGCAAAGGAGATTTATTGTTAATGGACGTCGGCGCGGAATACGACCATTACACGGCTGACGTCACGCGCACGTTTCCGATCAGCGGCAAGTTTACGAAAGAACAAGCCGACATCTATCAAATAGTTTACGACGCGCAAGAAGCTGCCGCCTCTAAATTGAAGCCCGGCGCGCGTTTCAATGAAGCGGGCAAAGCCGCCGACGCAGTGATCGAACAAGGACTTGCCAAACTCGGACTCATCACCAAAGTCGGTGCATTCGTTCCGGGCACGGAACGCGAAATCACGGACGGCAAAGGCAACAAGCAAACCGTCGGCTTTCCGCAGTTTCGCGTTTTTTATATGCATGGTTTGGGTCACTGGCTCGGCATGAACGTTCACGATGTCGGCGATTACGGCACGCCGCTCGCCGAAGGAATGATTATGACCAACGAGCCGGGCATCTACGTCCGCGAAGACGCGCTCGCGTACTTCCCGGATTCGCCAGCCGTCAAAGCGTATATCGAACAGATCAGACCGGCGTTTGAACGTTATAAAAACATCGGCGTCCGCATCGAAGATGATATGTTAATCACAAAAACCGGCGTCGAATGGATGACGAAAGACTTGCCCAGAAAGATGAACGAAATCGAAGCGTTTATGGCGCGCGCGTCGAAAGAAGTAACCGTCAGCGCAGCGCCGAAGCGCGACGATTTGCGTTTATCGGTAGTAAATTCGGACGCGAATTTACTTTTGAACGGCACGTATTATTCAAATTCCGTGTTGAACGGCGCGACCGTGCGGCGCGGCTGGATTCACGCGGGAAAAGCGGCGGCGCAATCCGGTTTGAGTCATTTGCATCACGCGAGCGACGAATAAATTTTGCGGCTCCGAAGCGTTCGGAAAGAACGCTGTCTTCTTAGCGAGCTTTGCGCCTTTGCGGGCGATAATTTCCCGCAAAGGCGCAAAGCTCGCTAAGTTTTGAACAAAGAACTATAAATTGGTTTCATATTTGATAAAACTGCGGTCTTTGTTGACTAAAGAGCGAAAAAAAGTTAAACCAATTATGACTTTGAATATTCGATAAAAGACAAAGAAATGAAAAAAAAAATTTTCGTTTTAATTTGCGCCGCCGTTTGTTTCGCGGCTTGTTCGGCTGACCCGAAAACCGAACAGCCATCGTCAAATCGCGCCGCCGATGCGGCGAAACCGTCCGCCGAAGCAAGAACAAGCGCGACGCTCAAAACTGACGCGGCAAACGCTGCCGCGCCGACGATAAAAAAAGACGCTTTCAGCGAGATCAAAACGACGAAAGCCGATTGTTTGCGCGTGGACGCGGGCGACAACGCCATTTTGGCGGCGCAGACGTTTCCGGTTGATTTCGCGCCGTTCGCCAATTCATGTTTCGTTACTTCATATAATCCGGAATACGACGATCCGCCGATGGAAAGCGAGTTCGCTATTTATCAGGACGGAAAGAAGATTTTCGATTTCCCGAATCGGTTCAACGGCGTCGAATTCGGCTGCTGGGTCGAAGGCGTCCAGTTTGAAGATTTAAACGCGGACAATCTGAAAGATATTGTAGTTGCCGGAAAATGTTCGGCGAAAACTGCTCCGTATAATGAAAATATGGTTTACGTGAACACCGGAAATGAGTTTACAACCGATGAAAATGCTAATCTCAAGTTAAACGACTTTAAGAAAATCAAGGAAATCACCGATTTTGCCAGAAAAAACCAGCAAATCTTCTTCAAATAACACGGACGCGACGCTGCCGCTTGTCATCGTCAATCCGAAATCAGCAGCCGGTTCGACCGAATCGAAATGGGCGCAGATTGCCGCCGATTTACGCGCGCATTTCGGCGCGTTTCAAGTTGCATTCACAAAAAGCGCGGGCGACGGCATCAATCTCGCTCTTCGCGGCGCGGCGCAAAACCGCAAATTCATCATCGCCTGCGGCGGCGACGGCACCATAAACGAAGTCGCTAACGGAATCCTGAAGTCTGGCGCGGACATCGAACTCGGAGTTTTGCCGTCTGGAACCGGCGGCGATTTTCGCCGCACGCTGGGAATTCCGACATCGGCACGCGAAGCGGCAAGGAAATTGAGAGATGGTGAAACTCGTTTAATCGACGTCGGTAAAGTAACTTTTTTTGATCATTCTGGCGAGCAAGTTTCGCGATTTTTTCTTAATGTCTCGTCGTTCGGACTTTCGGCGGCGGTCATCGGTCGCGTCAAAACGAAAACATCGCTCGAATGGCTGCCGCACGACCTTTTGCGCGGCAAAGCAAGCTTCGCTCTTTCGACTTTGCAGGAAGTTCTCGACTTGAATTACACGACCGTGCGCGTCTCGATTGACGGCGGCGAAGAAAAATCTCTTAACACAATCAATTTTTGCGTTTGCAATTCCCGCTTTTTCGGCGGGGGAATGAAAATCGCGCCGGACGCTTCGATCAACGACGGCTTTTTAGATGTCGTCAACATCGGCGATATGCGAACGGCGAAACTTTTATTGAACGCTTATACGCTTTACCGCGGCTCGCATCTCGAACTGCCGGAAGTCAAAAGCACGCTTGCGCGACGAATCGAAATTTCTCCCGCCGATAAAAACGTGATAATCCATCTTGAAACCGACGGCGAATTGCCCGGACGATTGCCCGCCGTTTACGAAATCGTGCCGAAGGCTTTGAAGGTCAGAATTCCGAAAGAAATGTAAACGAAAAAAAACTTGCCTTTTTATTAAACTTTTGTATAAACTTACACAAAATTAAATCGCCGAAGTTGTTTGTCCGAAAAACAACACGGGGGAACCAAAAGTTTTGCCGGTCAAAAAGCAAAACTCGGGGCGCAGCATTTTAAGCAAATGCAGAAGACTTCTTCGCTTCCAGCCCGTCAGCTAACCTCGTAGGCATCCGAAGAAGGACACGAATGTTTTTTCGCGCAATTAAAGAGCGTGAAGTCACTGTGGACTTCACGCTCTTTTCGTCTTTAGCGGAAAAAGCTTCGTTTTCTTCGTGAAAAACAATGACTTAAATTAATGAATAAGGAGATTTTATTGTTATGAATCGAAGATTTTTTTGGCAAACGCCGGAATGCAACAAGTTTAGGACGATTTTTGAAGACGCGGAAACGATTGTCGGAGTTAATGAAGACGGCGAGCGCCGGTTATTTCGCAAAGATACGGGTAAAATCTGTTTTTCCGAGCGCGAGGCTTTAGGCTCGTTCACCGCACTGTTTTTTGAAAAGGAATTTTTGGAGAAAAGCGAGGCGATGTGCGTATGAACAAATTGTTTTTCGCGCTCTGGTTTTTGATTTTCAGCATATCTTCGTCCGCCGCTCAAACCAGCGCGGCGGACGAAGATTTTCAGTCGTGGAATGATGTTCAGTTGACCGCGCCGATGGGCAAACGGGCTGATTTTGTTTTGACCGGAACTTTTCGTTTCGGCGACAAAGTGCGAAAAACTGTTGACCAACGGATTTCGGTCGCTTTTAATCTCAAAATCAACGATTGGTTGTCGGTTCAGCCGGGTTACACGAACATTACGATGACTCCACGCATCGGGCGCAACCGTACCGAAAACCGTCTGAGTCTCGCCGCTACTTATAAATTCCCTTTCAAAAAATTCGGTCTTTTCAACCGCGCTCTTTTCGAGCGGCGTCTTCGTTCACCGGTTAACGCGACGCGTTACCGCAACCGGATTTTGTTTGAGCTGCCGCTTAAAAAATTTTACGACACACGCTTTTTCGCGTCCGATGAAGTTTTTTACGATTGGAGTTTAAACCGCTGGTCACGCAATCGTTTCGCCGTCGGACTCGGCAAAACGATCAATAAAAACCTCGGTGTTGATGTTTATTATATGCGGCAAAACGACGGAACGACTCGACCGGGAGATTTACATATAATCGGCACGACGTTAAAAGTGAGACCTTGATTTTTTCTAACTCGTCAAAGCGAGATAACGGATTAAAACTATAAATTTCAGAAAACGAAAGGGAGAAACGATGAAGAAAACTAACCGAATATTTTCGCGGGCATTATTTGCGACGATTATTTTTTCGCTGCTCATGACCGGCGGTTGTTTGCCCGGCGCTCCGGAAACGAAAGGCGGTCGCGTAATTACGGTTTACGGTTTTTCGATTATGAAAGAGGCGCTCGAAAAAGAAATTTATCCGGCGTTCGCCGCTAAATGGAAAGCCGAACACGGCGAAGAAGTCAGATTTAATTCATCGTTTGCCGGTTCGGAAGTCGTGACCAATCAGATTCTGCAGGGAACGCCGACAGATCTCGCCATTCTTTCCATCGAGCGCGACGTTGACCGTCTTGTCGAAGGCAAAGCCGTCACTGCCGATTGGCGGGCGCTGCCGAACAAAGGCATCGTCAACAAAACGCCGTTCGTTATTCTCGTCCGGCAAGGAAACCCGAAAAATATCAGGGATTTTACTGATCTGGCAAAACCCGGCGTTCGCCTTATTCATCCTGATCCGGTCAGTTCCGGCGGCGCGCAATGGTCAATTCTGTCGATTTACGGCTCGGAATTGAAAAAATCGGAAGCGGCAAACGGCGCGCCGGACGCTAATCGCGGTGTTCAGACGTTACAGGCGATCTGGAAAAACGTCATTTCCACGCCTGCTTCCGCCCGCGAAGCCCGCACGCAGTTTGAAACCGGCTACGGCGACGCGCTGATAACATATGAACTCGAAGGCTTATTGATGAAACAAGCGGGCGCGCCGGTCGACATTGTTTTGCCGCAATCGACGATCTTCAGCGAACATCCGGCAGTCATCGTTGACCGCAACATTAACGATGTCAAACGCCCATCCGTCGAAGCGTTTCTCAAATATTTGTGGACGGACGAAGCTCAAAAAGCATTCGCCAAATATCATTTTCGTTCGGTGACAAACGAATCGTTTAACGACTCGAACCCGGAATTCGGCAAAATCCAACAGCCTTTCACGGTTGAATATTTCGGCGGCTGGACGCGCGCATTCCCGGAAATTATAGAAAAGGTTTTCCGCGATCAAGTACAGAAGAAATAAGTGAGAAATAAGAAATCAAGATATAAATTTTGACTCTCATTTCTTCATTCTAACTCGACCGAATTATGAGCGCTAATCTTTCAAAAATGCGGCATTCCAGCGGATTCGACGCGATCAAACCGCTCAGCGTGGCGGCGTTGGTTTTTGTGATGCTGCCGCTCATTTTGCTGCCGCTCGCTTCGATTTTCATTTTCGGAACGAGCAAAGGTTTGGCGAGTTTTTGGGCGGCTCTGACCGCGCCGGAAGCGATTTATGCTCTGCAATTGTCATTGGTCACGAGTTTTTGGGCGACGGCTTTCAATGTCGTTTTCGGGCTTTTTGCGGCTTACGTTTTGTCGAAATACGTTTTTTGGGGACGGAACGCGCTGATCGTCATTATCAGTTTGCCGACCGCGATTCCGACTGCCGTCGCCGGTTTCGCGCTGCTGCTTTTGTGGGGACCGTTCGGCATTTTGGGGCAGTATTTTTCGCCGGAAAATCAGATTATGTTTACGCCTTTGGCTATTATTCTGGCAAATATTTTTGTCACTTTTCCGCTCGCGTTCGGCGTTATCAAACCGGTTTTCGACACGATGAGCCGTTCGCTCGAAGAAGCGTCGGCGACCATCGGCGCGACGCGCTGGCAGACTTTTCGGTTCGTCACGCTTCCCGCTTTGCGCGGAGCGATTGTTTCCGGCGCTCTTTTGACGTTTGCCCGTTCGGTCGGCGAATTCGGCTCGACAATTCTGGTTTCAGGCAATCTGGCGAACCGAACGCAAACCGCGCCGCTTTATATTTTCGCCAAATTTAACGAAGGACAAGTCGAAGCGGCGAACGCGATTGCGATTGTGCTGGCGCTTTTCTCGTTCGTCATTTTCAGCGTTTTATTTTTCGCGCGCGATTGGCTCGATGCGGAGTAATTGTGATTCAAGGTTTAAGATTCAAGATTCAAAATTGGGAAAAAAATCTTAAACCTTAAATCTTGAATCTTGAATCTTGAATTTCTAATGACCGATTTCACTGAAAATCAATTTGCGGCGAGCGTGAGCGGATTGTGCAAAAAATTCGGCGACGCGATTGTTTTGGACGACGTCAGTTTCGACGTTGCCGAAGGCGAATCGCTCGTATTGCTCGGCGCTTCAGGTTCCGGGAAAACGACGATTCTGCGCGTTATTGCCGGACTCGAAAGACCGGACGCGGGTAGCGTCGTCCTGCACGGCAAGGACGTGACGAATCTGCCAGCGCGGTTGCGCGGCGTCGGCGTGATTTTTCAATCTTACGCGCTGTTTCCGCAAATGACGGTCGAACAAAACATCGGTTACGGATTGCGTTTACGCGGGCGCGCGAAAAAGGAAATCGCCGAAAAAATTGACGAATTAATCGAATTGGTAAATCTCGCGGAGCATCGCGGCAAACGTCCGTCACAGCTTTCCGGCGGACAGCAGCAGCGCGTTGCTATCGCCCGCGCGCTCGCATATAATCCGCAGGTTTTGCTTTTTGACGAACCTTTTTCAGCGCTCGACGCGCAGATTCGCGCCCGTTTGCGCGGCGAAATCCGCGGACTTTTGAAAAATTTGGGCGTGCCTTCGATTTTCATCACGCACGATCAGGAAGAAGCGCTCGAACTCGGCGACCGCATCGCCGTTCTAAACAACGCCCGCATCGAACAGATCGACACGCCGTTTAACGTTTACAACAAACCGGAAACCGAATACGTCGCCACTTTTCTCGGCGCGGCAAATCTTTTGCTCGGCGTCATCGATGGCGAAAATTTTGAAATCGAAGACTCGCAAATCGCCGTCGGCGCGGAAGCCGAGCGTTTTTCTCAAGGTCAATCGGTCAAACTGGTTTTTCGTCCCGAAGACGTCGTTCTCACCGAACTCGGCGATTTTCCAGCCGATTCGCGTTATCTGATTAACGGGACAATCGAAGAAGCGCAGTTTATCGGTTCGTATGAACGCCTGACGGTTCGGCTCGAATTCAAAACCCGCCAGCCGATCATCGTCACGAGACCGAAACCGGAAACCGTCGCTTTTCCGCTCAAAACGGGCAGTAAAGTAGAAATCGGTTTGACCGATTTTCGAGTTCTGCCGAATTTCACGCTCGGGTCGGAACGCGCGGGAAAAGTTTTATAAAAATCCATTTTTTTTTAATGAACAGAAATAAATAACGACTAATAAATAACGACTAAAGGGAAGAACATTATGCAAAGAATAACTATCATCGGCGGCGGCGCGAGCGGGACACTGCTCGCTGTTAACTTGATAAAAAACAGCGGCGAGAATCCGATTGAAATAAATCTGGTCGAAAAATCGAAAGCAATCGGGCGCGGCGTCGCGTACTCGACGGCGGAAGACGTCCATTTATTAAACGTCCCGGCGGCGAAAATGGGCGCGTTTCCCGATGACATCGAGCATTTTCATCGCTGGCTCGCGGCGAATGATTACGATTACGCGCCGGGAGATTTCGTTTCGCGGCGGCTTTACGGCGAATATCTGCGCGAAGTTTTCGCCGACGCGATCGCCGGGAAAAACTGCAATGTTTCTTTGAATTTAATTGACGATGAAGCGATTGACGTTTTGACCGATAAAGATTCGGCGTTAGTGCTGCTCGCTTCCGGCGAAGTTTTGCCGTCGCACCGCGTCGTTCTGGCGTTCGGCAATTTTCTGCCGCCCGACTTGCCGGCGGAAAATCGGGACTATACGAATTCGGAAAAATACTTTCGCAACGCGTGGAGCGAAAAAATTCCCGAAAAAATCGCGCCCGACGATGAAATCACAATCATCGGAACCGGACTTTCGGCAGTTGACGCGATTTTGACTTTGCATCGCCGCGGACACACGGGCAAAATCACGGCGATTTCCAAACATGGCTGGTTTCCCGCGGTTCACGCCGCCGCAAAGCCTTATCAACCGCTTTGTGAAGAACTCGAACAGCAAACGACGACTCTCGGCGTTCTTAAAACGGTGCGCCGACACTGTTCGCGCGCCGATAATTGGCGCTCCGTCATTGACGCGCTGCGCCCTTCGACGCAGAAAACGTGGCTTCGTCTGCCGATTGAAGAAAAGCGTAAATTTATGCGTCATTTGCGCCGCATCTGGGAAGTATCGCGTCATCGAATGCCGCCGCAGTGCGCTCAAATTCTCAATAAAATGCAGGATGAAGGCAAGCTCAAAATCCGGCGCGGCAAAATTCAAAATATCGAAATTAACGGCGGAAAATTCCGTGTCCATTATCTTTCAAGCAACGAGGATAAATCGTTTTCGACCGACGCAATTATTAACTGCATCGGCGCGGAATCCGATTTCGGCAAAATCGAATTTACGCTCGTCAAATCGCTGATCGAGCGCGGTGACATCGTGCCGGACGAACTCGCGCTCGGACTAGCCGCAACGCCGGACGGAAAAATTATCAGCCGCGAAAATCAAATTTCCGGCGTTTTGCGAACGCTCGGCACGGCTTTGCGCGGCGTTTTGTGGGAATCAACCGCTATGCCGGAAATTCGCGCTCAGGCGCGGACATTGTCGCTGAATCTGCTCGAAACGCGCCAAAATCAGAATTTATAAACTTAATGGCGAACCGACTTTATAACACGATGACTTTAATTGTCGAAGTCATCGTGTTTCGTGCGTTTTATATATTTTTTTCAAGAATTGAACACTATTTGTGGTAAAAATATTGTATGCAGAAAATGCAAAACACGCACAATTCATTTTGCCAGCTGATCGTTGACGCCGCCGAATCGCATCTCGACAAAATGGCGATGCAGATCGTCGGCGAAATCGAGACTCGTTATACTTTCGCCGAAATGCTCGACCAGATTCGCAGCATCGCTTTTCGGCTCGAACAGGAAGGCGTCGAGTTCGGTGAGCGCGTCGCTCTCATCGGCGAAAATCATCCGCGCTGGGCGATCGCGTATCTCGGAATACTTTTTCGCGGGGCGGTCTGCGTTCCGATTGATCCGCACGGCGAAATCGAAACGATCACGAATTTCATTGAAAACTCCGAAGCCAAACGCGCGTTCATCGGCGCGGATTTCATCGAAAATTTTCACAAATTGGAAGAAAGATTAGGACGCAAAATTCCGGCAGTCGTTTTGCAGGACGTTGGAACGATCAACGGATTCGGAAGTTTTTCCGATTGGGCGAAAACCACGCGCCCCGTAGATTACGATTCGCGCCCGCTGCCTGCAAAAGCCGAAGATTTGGCGGTTTTGATTTACACTTCCGGCACGACGGGAACGCCGAAAGGAGTGCCGCTGACGCACGGCAATATTTATTACGAAACGCAGGGTTGTCAGGAAGTGATGAACATTTCCGAAAACGAAGTTGTTTTGAGCGTTTTGCCGCTATTCCACGTTTTCGCGCAAGTCATTAATTTATGGGTTATCGCCAGCGTCGGATCGAGCGTTTATTACGTCAAAGAACTCGCGCCCGCCGAACTCGACAAGGCTTTTAAGACCGGCGAAATCACAATGCTGACCGGCGTGCCGCGCCTCTGGTATTTGTTTCATAAAAAGATTTTCGACGGCATTGCGGCGCAACCGGCGCCGGTTCGGGCTTTAGTCGCGGCGATGCTCAAAACAAACGGTTTTTTGCGCGATAATTTTGACACGAATCTCGGCGTCAAGTTTTTCGGCAAAGTTCACCAGGGTTTCGGCGGCAAATTAAATATCACAATCAGCGCCGGTTCTCGGTTCGATGAAAAAATCGCGCGTGATTTTTATGAACTCGGTTTTACAATCATCCAAGGTTACGGTTTGACGGAAACGTGCGGCGCGGTTGCCTCGACGCGTTTTGAAGGAAGTTCGGTCGGCTCGGTCGGAACGGCGGTTAATTATGCGGAAATCATACTCGGCGAACCGAACGAAGAGGGCGCGGGCGAAGTTTTGATTCGCGGCAAAATGGTTTTCAGCGGTTATTACAAAAATCCGGAAGCGACCAAAGAGGCATTTACCGAAGACGGCTGGTTCAAATCCGGTGATTTGGGAAAAATTGACGCGAACGGCGATTTGTTCATCGTCGGACGCTCGAAAGACGTCATCGTTCTGCCGAACGGGAAAAACATTCACCCGGAAGATTTGGAAGTAAAATACGCGAAATCGCCGCTCGTCGAAGAATTGGCGATTCTTGGTATCAAAGACACGAGTTCAAATCTTGCCGGCGCGGAAAAACTCGTCGCCGTCGTCGTGCCGGATTTCGCTTATTTAAAAGCGAACAATATCGCCAACTCGAAGGAAGCGATTCGCTACGCTTTCGACAATTTGGGGCGCGAATTGCCCGAATACCAGCGCGTCCGCGATTACGTCATTCACACCGAACCGCTGCCGCGGACGGCAACGCGCAAAGTCAAACGATTTGAATTGCTCAAACGAATCGAAAAAGAAGGATTGATCGATCAAGCGGCACGACCGAAAAAACAAATTGAATTAACGGCTGAAGATAAAGCGTTGCTCGAAACGAATGCCGGGCGAGCCGTTGTTGCGGCGATTAAAAAGAATGTCAAAGATATCGAAATTGTCAGTCCGGCGATGAACCTGGAGATTGATTTCGGACTTGATTCGTTAAGTCGCGCCGAAGTTTTCGCCTCGCTCGAACAGGCGTTTGCGACCGAATTCGATGGTGATGAAGCGGCGCAGGCTTTGACCGTCGCCGATACGATCCGGCTCGTGCAGAAACACGTCGGCGATGCTGAAAACGCGACTGATGTGATGACCGATCTGAACTGGGGAAAAATTGTCCGCGAAGCCGAAGCCGATTTTCCGGAAGTGCGCGGCGTTTTGCAGAATCGTCCGATATTTCGCGGATTCGCTTTTATCGTTTACCGCATTTTCAATTATTTCTGTCGCCTCTTTTTAAGTCTTGAGGTAACGAATCTCGTTGCGCTCGAAAAAATGAAACGCCCGTTTCTCGTCTGCCCGAATCACCAGAGCTTTCTCGATCCGTTCGTGCTCACGTCGAATTATCCGTTCGAGATTTTCCGAAACATTTTTCACGTCGGAGCGAGCCAGTTTTTCCGCAGCGGATTTATGCAGTGGGTCGCCAAAATGCTTTCGGTCGTGCCGATTGACGCCGACACGCAGCTAATGAAGGCGATGAAAGCGGGCGCTGTCGGCTTGAAAAACGGCAAAGTTTTAAATATTTATCCCGAAGGCGAGCGCGCGTTTGACGGCGAACTCCACGATTTCAAAAAAGGCGCGGCGATTCTCGCCAGCGAACTTGATCTGCCGATTTTGCCCGTCGCTATCGACGGTTTGTACAAAGTTTGGGCTCGCGGCACTTTGCAAATTCGACGGGCAAAAGTAAAAGTTCGTTTCGGCGAACCGTTTTACGCCCGTGACATAATCACGACGGAAATGTCCGACCAAGAAAGATATGCAGCAATAACCGCGCATCTTAAAGAAAAGATCAGATTAATGATTGAAGAAATGCGAGCGTCATAAATAATTGATAATAAAAAAAACCGGCATATATATGCCGGTTTTTTTTATTATCAAACTATCTCATTTATTGCGGAACGAAATCGAATCCGGCAATATCTTCCCCGATGTTGATCGTTCTTACTTCATAACGATACTGTCTCGATTTAACGCTGAGAGTAATTGATTGTCCAGCCATCACGTCGGTAAATTTATAGTAACCGAAATTGTTCGTGTAAGCCGTTACGCTTTCACCTGTCAAATTTGTCAAAGTAACCGCGGCGTTTGCTACGCCCGTTCCTTTTCTCGACAAAACACGTCCCGAAACACTTGCTCCGGCAGCGGTCGGCGGGAAGAATCCCGGAGCGGCGCTGGCGGCGAATGTGCCTGTCGCGTTCGAGATGAAACTGTTCAAAAAGTTGCCCGGTCCGACTGAAAAGTTAGGCGTCACAGCGGACAAAGCAAGCGCCAAATTACGCGAAACGGTCGTGCTTTCGGTAAAGTTGATGAAATCCGACGAGTAAACGATATTCTGATCCGGCGTCGAAGCGCTGTAACCTGCCGAATTGCTGCCGTCATCGCCGGCAAGACTGGATTGCGAAGTGCCGACCGGAGTAATAACCGCCGTCAGCAAATTCGTTCTTGCACCAGTTCCTGATCCCGGTGAAGCGGCAGTTTCCCGGAGAATTTGAATTGTAACAGTTCCGCTGAACGGCTGCGCTACGCGCGGCGGCGTCGTCCCGAAGTTGGTCGTTGCCGGCGTAACTGTATTTGATGTGATAAAGATGCGGGCATCCTGCGGTCCCGAAAGTTCAGCAGGTAATCCGTTGATATTCTGGTATTCGAAACGAATCGGCGAGCCGGTGTTGACGGTTCGAAAACTACCGTTGGTGGTATCGTTATCAAAAACGAAATCGCGAAGTGTTTGACCGTCCAGATTCGGTCGTTGCGAAAATTGTGCAAAAGTTACACCCTGCGCGCTGGCGAATGTTGCCGCGCACAATAACATTAAGACTGCGAAGGTCATTTTTCCCCAAAATGACGATTTTAATAAAATTTGATTTTTCATAGTTCCCTCCATGTTAACTTATAAAATTACAACTAAATTGAAAGTTAGCCGTAACGCATTTCTTTCTTTAAGAAGATGTTTGAATTATATGGCTAATGCTATTGATTGTCCAGAAAAATATTTTTTGCGTTAAACATAAATATTTCTTTTAATTCATTAAATCTTAGCCTTAATAAAACTTTAATCGAGTGTTTCTGAACAAAGAACTATAACGATAACACGACCCTGTAAATTTATTTGTTGACAGTAATACAGTTATATTCATTTTAATTTCTTTATTCCGCATGATAAATCAGATTGATGCGGTTTGTTATAGCATCATAAATCTTCGTTCCTTCAGGTCTTTAGCAATTTACGCGCCAAAACTTTCTGTCTGAATTTGATTCACTGAAAGATTTGCATACAAATCAAACAAATCCGCGATAAAAAACAACGCGCGGTTGTAAAGATTGGTGCTTGTTTTTGAAGGTTATGTGCGCGAAAATAAGAATAGTCATTCCAAGAATTGTTTCCCGGAGAAATTATGAAAATCAATTGTCTGTTCCGGATTTTGTTCGTTTTTTCGATCACTTTTTTATGCCATATTTCGATCGTCGCGCAGGCGTCGCAACAAACCGAACTCGGTGAATACATCAAACAAAATTACACGAAACGCGAAGTATTGATTCCAATGCGCGACGGCGTTAAATTATTCACATCCATTTACGAACCGAAAGCGAAAACGGCAAAATACCCGATTTTGCTGAACCGAACGCCTTACACTGTTTCGCCTTACGGCGCGGACAAATTCAAAACCAGTTTGGGTCCCGACGAGCTTTTTCCGCGTGAAGGTTATATTTTCGTTTATCAAGACGTGCGCGGACGCTGGATGTCGGAAGGCGAATTTGAAAATGTGCGACCGGACATTGCCAACACGGACAATACAAAAATTGACGAATCAACCGATGCTTTCGACACGATTGAATGGCTTCTTAAAAACGTCGCCAACAATAACGGGCGCGTCGGAACTTACGGCATTTCGTATCCGGGCTTTTATACTTCCGCCGGTTCGATTGATTCACATCCGGCATTAAAAGCCTGTTCGCCGCAAGCGCCGATCGCCGACTGGTTTCTCGGCGACGACATGCATCACAACGGCGCGCTTTTTCTGGCGCAGAATTATTCGTTTTTCCGCAACTTCGGACAGCCGCGACCGACGCCGACGGCAAGCGGCGATTATTTGAAAAAATGGACGGGACGCGAAACGGCGGACGGTTACGATTATTTCAAAAATTTAGGCGGATTAAAGGAAACCGCCGATTCTTATCAGCAAAATCTCGGCTTGCGCATCAAGTTTTGGGACGAAATGATGGCGCATCCGAATTACGACGAATACTGGAAAGAGCGCAATATTCTGCCGAAACTGAAAAACATCAAATGCGCGACAATGACGGTCGGCGGATGGTATGACAACGAAGATTTATACGGCGCGCTGCGAACTTACGAACATATCGAGCGCCAGAATCCGGGAATTTTCAACGTCCTCGTCGTCGGACCTTGGTTTCACGGCGGCTGGGTTCGTTCGGACGGCGACTGGCTCGGCACGGCTTATTTCGGTCAGAAAACCTCGGAATATTACCGCGCGAATATGGAACTGCCGTTTTTCAATCATTTTTTGAAAGACAAAGGCGATATTTCCAAGCTCAAAGAAGTTAATTTATTTGATACGGGCGCGAACGAATGGAAAACTTTTGAAAACTACGAACCGACGAACGCAACCGATACGGCGCTTTATTTAACTGATAACGGCGGACTTTCGTTTTCGTTGCCAAAGACGGGCGGAATGAACGAATACGTTTCCGATCCGTTAAAACCCGTTCCTTATACTCAAAAAATCACGTCGAATTACCCGCGCGATTTTATGACCGAAGACCAGCGTTTCGCCTCGACGCGTCCCGACGTTCTGGTTTATCAAACCGACGTTTTGACCGAAGACATCACGGTTGCAGGCGACATCAAGCCTTCTTTAACCATCGCGTCGAGCGGCACGGATTCGGATTTCATCGTCAAGCTAATCGACGTTTTTCCGGACAATTACAAATTTCCCGAAAACGTCAAACCGCCGGAAAATTCCGCGTGGTCTGTTTTCGCGCCCGGCGGTTATCAAATGCTTCTGCGCGGCGAACCGATGCCGGCGCGTTTCCACGATTCGTTTGAAAAACCCGAACCGCTCAAACCGAATGAACCGACAAAACTCGGTTTCGTGATGCCGGGCATCGCGCACACATTCAAAAAAGGTCATCGGATAATGGTGCAGATTCAAAGCACATGGTTTCCGCTTGTCGCTCGTAATCCGCAGAAGTATATGACGAATTATAAACAGGCGACGGCGGCGGATTTCCAAAAAGCGACGCAGCGCGTTTATTTCGGCGGCGACAACGCGTCGGCAATAATCTTACCGATTGTCAAAAAATAAAATATCCGTAAAAACCCGGAAAAATCTTGAGCCGCTCATTGCGTTTATGAGCGGCTCAAGATTTTTCTTTTTTATTTGTGCCGTTTGAGGTTATTCGGCGAATTCTGCTAAGTTACAGTTACAAAATTTTAATGACGAGGAAATTTTATGCCTACAACGACGGTTATTTGCGGAATTTTACTGATTTTGATCGGTATTATCGGCTACGGTTATGGAATGACAGGCGGAAATGCCAGCCTGACGGCTTTGATTCCCGCCGTTATCGGATTGATTCTGGCGATTTTGGGTTTGGCGGCAAAAGCGAAGGAAGATTTGCGCAAACATATTATGCACGGCGCGGTTATCATCGGTTTACTCGGTTTATTGGGAACGATGAGCAGTTTTCTGAAACTTCCCGCGCTGCTTAATGGAACGGCGGAACGACCGGCGGCAATCGTCGCACAACTCGCAACCGCTTTGGTTTGTTTGGTTTTCGTCGTTTTGTGTATCAAATCCTTTGCAGACGCGCGGCGAAATCGGGCAGTCTGATTTCGACGACCAACCCGCCGTCTTTGGCGTTGCGCGCCGAGATTCGCCCTTTGTGCGAAGCGACGGCTTGTTCGGCGATAGCCAGCCCGACGCCGACGCCGCCGGATTTTCGCTCGCGGACTTCGCTGACGCGGTAAAACGGCTTGAAAAGTTTTTCGAGTTCTGCTTCGGGCACGCCCGTGCCGTGATCTCTGATGACGATAACAAAATCGTTTTTCTCGCGCCTCACAAAGACTTCGACGATCGATTTCGTATAGCGAATCGCGTTTCGCAACACGTTTTCAATGGCGCTTCTGAGCAAATCTTCGTTGCCGAAAACTTCGCCGGTCGCCTTTTCTTTGATCAAAACTTTTTTGTTCTGGCTTTCGGCTTCGAAATCGGCGTCAGCAACGATTTTTTCGATCAATCTGCCAAACTCAATATTTTTACACTCGATTGGTTCCGATTGACTTTCAAGCCGTGAAAGCTGGAGTATCTGCGAGATCATTTCGTTCAACTGCCTCGATTCGCGCTCAATGCGACCGAGCAGTGATTGCGATTCCTGATTTCCCTTCTGCTTGGCGAGTTCGAGCGCGACATTCATTCGGGCGAGCGGGGAGCGAAGTTCATGCGAAACGTCGCGCGTCAAACGTTTCTGTGAAGTAATCAGCGCTTCGATGCGCTCCGCCATCTCGTCAAAATCGGCGGCGAGCCTGCCGATTTCGTCTTTCCGGTTTCCGATTTGCGTGGCGACGCGCGTTTGCAGATTGCCCGCCGCCAGATTTTTCGCCGCTTCACTGAGCTTTATTACCGGCGCGGAAAGATAGCGGGCGAAAAGATAGCAAAGCGCCATCGCCGTCAAAAACACTATGAGCAGACGAGCGTAGCGGTAATTGGATTCGCCGAAAAACGGCGTCGGACGCGTTCGATCCCACTGCACTACCAAAACGTATTTTTCGCCATTTTCGAGCGGGACGATACGGGCGGCGAAAATAGACAGCGGCTGGTTAATGTCAAGCTCTATTTTTTCGCTTGAAAATGATTTAGAGATCAGTTGACGAACCGCGTCTGTCAGAGGTACTTCGAGATTGCGAAATTCTCCTTTTTGATTAATCAGCCCGATTTCCTCGATGGTTTCGGCGTCTCTGATTCTGACCAAAAATTCTTTCAAACCTTCTTCGCCTTCGTTTTCAAAAATTTGTCCGGCGGTTGACGCGTAGATATTCGTTTGATTGATGACCGAGGTTTGCCAGCGGCTGACGACAGGCTCGGTCTGCGTCGTCCAGGTCAAAAAAATAACGACCAGAACCATCAGCGCAATCGCCGCTAAAAACCAGAGAAAAACTTTAACGAATAAATTCATTTTGAATTAAAGATTCGAGATTCAAGATTTGAAGTTGCCGATTAATATGAAATTAAGGTTTCTCATATTTAATCTTTTTTATTAAATCCTACAATCTTGAATTTTCACACAATAGTATAAATATAACCGACCGAACGAATGGTTTTGATTCTATCTTCTTCGCCGTCGGCTTCGCGCCTGCCGAGCTTCTTCCGCAGATTGCTGATGTGCATATCGAGACTGCGGTCGAACGGCGAAAGTTCGCGCTCCAATACTTTGCGGCTCAAATCTTCCTTTTTGACTATTTTTCCCGCGTCCTTTAACAGCGCGACGAGCAGTTCGAACTCGACTGATGTCAGATTCAAATCTTCGCCCGCGCGTCTCGCCGAGCGCGCCGAAACGGAAACTTCCAGGTCGTCAACGTTTAATCTTTCGTGCGGCGCCGCCTGATCCGATTCGTCTTCGCTCTGCGTGCGACGCAGAACGGCGCGAATGCGGGCGACCAGTTCGCGGGGATTAAAGGGCTTGGCTAAATAATCGTCCGCGCCCGATTCCAATCCGACGATGCGCTCGGTATCGTCGCCGCGCGCGGTCAGCATCAAAACCGGGATTTGCTTTGTTCGACGCAGCTCGCGCAAAACTGCGAAGCCGTTTATTCCGGGCAACATCACGTCCAAAGTTATCAAATCGTATTTGTCAGAAACTGCTTCACGCAAGCCCTCTGTCCCGTCGTGTACGGCGGCGACGGAAAAACCTTCGACAGTCAAAAACTCGGAAACCAATTCACACAATTCTTCGTCATCATCAATAATCAAAATTCGATTCATAGCCAAAACACCTAAGTTTATGATAAAAATTATTGTTTGGTCGACAATCTTACAAATCTTTACACAAAACAGTGCGAAATTTTATAAATTATCGAAAGCCACTTTTCCGCCGATCATGACGAATTTAACTTTTCCGTTATCGTCGAGTGCTACCAAATCCGCCCGTTTTCCGACCTCGATTGAGCCGTGCGTTTTTTCAATGCCCAGCAGACGCGCCGGATTCGCGCTCGCCATTTGCGCGACTTCAGCAACGGAAAAACCGAGCGATAACATCATCCGCGCCGCGTCGAGCATCGTAATCACGCTGCCCGCGATGCTTCCGCGCTCATTCCGCGTTTGACCGTTAACAACCGAAATCTTCTCGTCCCAAATTTCATATTCGCCGTCGCCGAGTCCGGTCGGCGCAACCGAATCGCTGACGAGCAGTAATTTATCGGCGGGTTTATTTTTCGCCGCCATCCGCAGCATTTTCGGGTGAACGTGAACTCCGTCGGCGATTATCTCGCATGAAATTCCGTCATTCGTCAAAGCCCAGCCCGCCACTCCGATTTCGCGATGATGGACGCCGGTCATGGCGTTAAACAGATGCGTGATATGTTTCGCGCCGGCGTCGAAAGCCGCGTCGAGCGTTGCCGCATCGGCTCTGGTATGACCGATTGACGGAATCCAGCCGCGTTGCGCAAGTTCTCTGGTTAACGCGATTCCATTTTCGATTTCCGGCGCGTAAGTTGTCAGATGAACACCGGCTTTAAGGCGCGGAATCTGCGCAACTTCATCACCGTTTGCGAAGGATTTGAAAAACTCCGGGCGGAGCGCGCCGCACATTTTTTCGTTGGCAAACACACCTTCGTAATGAACGCCGACCGCTTGCGCGATTGATTCTCCGGCTTGAATTTCCATTAATTCGTCAATCGCGTCGATCACCTTTCGGTAAGTCTCGTCCGAATCCGGAACAAAAGTCGGCAGCCAAGCCGTTACGCCGTTTTCCGCCAGAAACCGCGCCATTTTTCGCAAATCATCAACATTCGCCGTGTTGACGTCCACGCCGACCGCGCCGTGAACATGAATATCTATAAAACCGGTAAAAAAACGCAATCCCATAAATTTCGTTTCGCGAGCCGATTGAAGGTCGTTCACTTCTGAAATTTCCGCTATTTTACCGTTTTCAACGGTAACACAGACGTTTTGGTTTTTTTGTGAATTTGAAGTTATTTCTATATTATTTAGTAAAATTTGCGTTTCGGACATAAAAAGTTTTAATTTTGTTCTAGCTGTCAAAGAAATTTCCTATGAAAATTGTCATTGAAAAATTTGGTTTGCTTTTTCTTGTACTGATTCTAACTTGTTACTGCATTTCAGCGCAAAACGCTTCGACTTCCAGAGTTCAGCAGGGCTTTGAACATCTCAAAAGCGAGAATTTCGCGGCGGCAATCGGTGAGTTTTCCGGCATTCTGCAAACAGAACCGGAAAACTCGCAGGCGCGGCTCGGTTTGGCAATCGCTCTGACCGGCGTCGAAAAATTTGCGGAAGCCAGCCGCGAAATCGCCAAACTTCTGGCGCGTTCGCCGAAAGACACCAATCTGCTGGAAATGGCGGCGGAAGCCTTCTGGCAGCAAAAAAGATTTATCGAAACCGAAAAAGTTCTCAAACGGCGGCTCGATATAGCCGACGCCGACGCCAAATGGTGGGCTTTATATGGCGACGCGCTCGACGCGCAGAAAAAAACCGCCGATGCCGCCGCCGCTTATGAACAAGCGGTTAAAGCAAATCCCGATTCGCTCAATTATCGCTACGGTCTAGGCTCGCTTTACTGGAAACAAATTCGTTACGATGACGCGACGCGCGAATTTTTGGAGATTCTCAAACGCGCGCCGAATGAGCCGCGAGCGTCATTTAATCTCGGAGATATTTACTTGACCAATGGCGAAGCGGCAAAAGCCGTACCGTTTCTGGAAACCGCGGTCAAGAGTTTCCCGAATGAATTCGATACCCGTTTTGCACTCGGTCGCGCATATTCGGCAGCGGGCAAATTTCCGGCGGCAATCGAACATCTCGAATTAGCAGTTAGGCTGCGCCCCGAAATTGCCGAAGGTTTTTATCAGCTCGGGCTGGCTCTGCAAAAAAGCGGGCGGCGCGAAGAAGCTAAAGTCGCCTTCAAAAAAACGCAGGAACTGCACGATGCCAAACTCAAATCAGAGAAACTTCCGCCCGCGACAAAAAGCAATTAATTATTCCTGATTATTAACGCCGAAAAAGTCCGAGTCGAACAAGTTCGACTCGGACTTTTTTTGACTTTCAAGCTCGAAGTTTAGAAATAAAGCTTCGCGCCGAATTGGAATTCACGCGGCAGACGCGTTGAAGTCGGTCTTCCGAAAACCGTATCGGTTAACGGTCCGGCAGTCGGCAGAGTTGTACCGACTCCGGTAAACTGCGTTTTGTTGAAAAGGTTAAAACTTTCCACGCGCAGCTGGATATAAGACGTTCTTTCGGAATTGAAGTAAAACTGCTTCATCAATGCCAGATTGGTTTGATTGCGTCCCGGAAGCCGTGCGAACGCGCGTCCCAGATTGCCGAACGTTCCGGTTGCCGGCGCGACCAGTGATGTCGGGTCAAAGATGAACGGCAGTCCGGTGACCGGATCAATCGTTCCGGCAAGACCGCCATTCGGATCAGAAATCACGTTCGGATATAAACCGCGTGTCAGATTATTAGTACTGAAATTCGTCACACGAGCAACCGGAGCGCCCTGTTCGATTTGCGTAATACCGGAAAGCTGATAACCGCCCAAAAGCAATCTCACCAGAGTATTTTCCGAGTTACGGAAGAACGGAAGCTCATAAACATAGCTGGCGCTGAAAACGTGCGGGCGCGAAGTTCTCGCTTCGGCGTATTCCTGTTTCAAGTCAAACGCGTTCTGCGGATCATCAACCGCGTCGCGGTCGTTGGTCGAATCGGTCAAAGTTTTGCTGAAAGTGTAAGCCAAAGTGATGGAAAATCCTTTCTGCAAACGATAGTTAAACGATGACAGCAAACCGTGATAACGCGATCTGGCGCTGCTTTCGTAATATAGAATATTGGAAAATCCGACATACGGACGAAACGCGTTCGTATTAGCGGCGGTCGTCGCGGTCGCGCCGGCTGCGACTGCTCGCTCCGGAGTAATGAAGTTGATGTTACGGCGACGCACGAGTTTATCGGCTTTTGTGCCGACGTATGAAACATCTATCACCGCATTTCTGAAAATCTCGCGCTGAATGCCGACTGACCAGACCTGTGATTCCGGCGTTTGGAAATCAGGAGCAATCGCGCCGCCGGTTCCCAAATTCCGCGCCGGGAATGTCGCGCCGATCAGCGGTTGACCGGGGACGGCGTTCGGGTCGGAACTCGGATTCGAGAACGTAATCACGTTGGTCGCGGTGCTGGTAAAAGCAACCGAATCATTGACCGGCGGCGTAAAGAACGTCGCGTTTTCGAAAATACCGATCAGCACCTGATCGTAATAAAATCCGTAACCGGTTCGGATCACTGATTTACCCGGACTGCCGAACAAAAATCGTCCAATGCCCCTTTCAAAGTCCGGCTGATACGCCAGACCGACGCGCGGGCTGAAGTTGTTTTTGTCGCTCGGAATGATAGATTCCCCGAAACGCGAAGTGCTGCCAGCCTGCACCAAACCGTTGAGCGGGCTGACGCGAGAGGTTATCAGCGAAAGACATGCCGGCGTCGCGCAGTCGGTCGCCGGATTCACCGGCTTATATGCTGCAGGATCAAAGGTAACCAGCAAATTAGTCGCGTCTTTGACCGGACGGAAATACTGGTAGCGAACGCCCAAATCCAGGGTTAGGTTCGGACGAACTTTCCAGGTGTCCTGGACGTATGCTTCGGTGCGACCGAAACGGAAACGAACGCGCGGATCAAGGCGCGATTCCGAATATGCGCTGGCTCTGCCGAGCAGAAACGAAGCGAACGAATCGCCGGTCGTGATGCCGGTCGTGTTAATTGCCGTTGTGCCGATCAATCCCTGTGTTTGCGCGACAGCAAAGGTAAATGCTCCGCCGCTCGTGTTGCCGCCGAGATTTTCATTTTTAAATTCTTTGGTGAATTCGCCGCCGAATTTAAAAACATGATTGCCGCGCGTGTAAGTCAGATTATCGCGGAAAGTGCTGTTGCCGTATTCGATGCTGTAACCTTGTGTCGATTGCAGCAGAGAAAAGCGCGTTGAAATCGAGGGAATAATATTGTTGTTATTTTCCGGGAAAAATTCGGCGATGTTTGCGGCGTTGGCATAATCACTTCTGCGTCCGCGTCCGACAAGCGCCGAGTTAATCGTGTTGGTCGAGTAATTATAGGTAAATTCGTTAACCAGCGAATTCGAAAAAATGCCGGTATAGGAAACGGCGAAAACTCTGCCCGGAACTTTCGTGTCGGTCGTTGCCACGTTCGGGAAAGCCGAGCCGGTAAACAAACCGCCGGTTTCCTGAGTGTTGCTCGTATCCTGCGTAAAACGTCCGAAAATTTTGTGATTAGTCGTAAAATTGTGGTCAATACGAATCACTTCCTGACGCGTGTTGTTGATGTTGACCGGCGAAAAAGTAAAGCCGTTCGTTCCAACGTTCGGCAGCGGATATGCTTCTACCAACCCCCGAGCGCGCGGGTCAATCAGCGCATTCGGAATCACGTTATTGGCAAACGGCGTGTTGTTGAACGGATTGAAAATTTGATTCTGACGAAGATTAATAGTTGCTCCGGCAGTATCGGTCAGCACAATCGGGTTTGATCCGGCTGTCGTGCAGGCGCTTGAAGAAGTGCTGGTGACAAATCCGCCCGTTGCGTTGCGGCAGATCAAATTGCCCAAACGAGCGGAAAAATCACCGGCGCGTTCGGCTACCGACGGCGTAACCGTGCTGGCGTCGGAAACGCCGCGTTTAATGCGGCGAACTTCTTCAGAAAAGAAAAAGAATGTTCTGTTTTTGCCGCTGTAGATGCGCGGTCCGCCGTCGCCGAAATTCGGGAAGAAAATCGGTCCGCTGATCGTTCCGCCGAAGTTGTGATAGCGCAGTTTCGGAGTCGTTGCGACGACGGAACCGTCAGGGCGGCGCGGAACGCGATTGTTGAAAAACGTGTTGGCGTTGAAATAATCGTTACGGGCAAACTCGTAGAGCGAGCCGTGAAAATCGTTGCCGCCGCCTCGCGTCGAGATGATGACCGCACCGCCGCCGGAACGTCCGATTTCCGCCGTATAGTTCGATGTCAGAACTTTGAATTCCTGAATCGAATCAACGGTCGGCGTTGAAAGCAGCGTGATGTTTGAACCGACGTCCGTGTTAGATACACCGTCAACCAGATAATTGACCGCGTTGCGGCGCAGACCATTGATCGAAATGTCGGCGCGGCTTGTCAAACCAAAATTCGATTCGTCATCGAGGCTCGAACTAACGCCCGGAATCGTTTCCAAAAGACGAATAAAGTTGCGGTTGTTAAGCGGTAATTCCGTTACCTGATTACCGGAAACAAGAGTTTGTCCTGTCGGGCTATCTTGCAAAAGCGGCGGTTCGTCCGTGACCGTAACAACGGCTGAAGCCTCACCGATTTCTAATACTACGTCAATCGGACGCCGATCTCTGGCATTGAGCGTCGTATTAACAACAGTTTTTTTAAAGCCAGGTTGTTCCACGCTCAGCGTATAAGTTCCCGGTATGAGCGGAAATACGTTGTAAGAACCTTCATCATTCGTTTGAACCGTTCTGCTTTGCCCGGTTGATGTATTAGTAACGACGACGCTGGCGTTCGCAACCGCCGCGCCGGTCGAGTCAGTAACTTGACCGGTTATCGTCGCCGAAGTTTCTTCCTGCGCCGAAACCAATCCGACGAGTCCGAAACACATTGCGAAAGCGATTAAAGTCAAGATTGACATCTGCCTGAAAATGTATTTCATAATCTTTTTCCTCACTGAAATTTAAAGAACAACGCTCACGATCTATAAGAAATATTTAGGTTTTTGGAGATTCATCCAAAAATTCGTTATCGTTAGAGGAGCAGTAAAAAAATGAATTTTCACCAACTCCTTGATTATTAAGAATTTATTGCAAAAAGTTAAGAGTGTGGAAATATATAAACCAAAACCTAACCATTTATAAAGCAAGAATGATGCCCAACGTTTTTTGAAATCTTTCAAAAGAAAAGCCCGCATCTTCTCGCAAATGCAGGCTTTTCTTTTTTCAAATTTATTCAATTAAAATACATATCGCAGAGAAACCTGAATATTTCTAGGCAAGTAATCGTTCGACTCGCCGGTAATTCTGCCGAATGTCGTTGAATTCGGAGACCAAAGCGTATTTGGTAAATTATACCGAACATGATTGAAAGCGTTAAATAAATCTGCGCGTACAACAATTCGCTGCCCTTCAAAAGGCATCTGAAAACTTTTATAAAAACTAACGTCAATATTGTTTACGCCGTCTCGATAAAACGTATTCCTACCCAAAATATTTCCGCCGTTTTGATAATCCGCGACAGTCGCCGCCCGAAACGCGGTTACCGGCAATTGATTGGTCGAAGAATTCGGATGATTGATGATATTGCCGAGAATATTCGGGTTTATCAGCACCGGACGTGCTTCGACCGAACCGTCAAGATCAAGATCAACTCCGGTCGCGCTTACAGTAAACGGATTGCCGTAAGCGCGTTTATAAACGATTGACGTATACCAGCCGCCGAGCAATTGTCCGACAATATCTCTGCGCTTATCGAAAAACGGATTTTGGTAACTTAAAAACATCGTAAAACGATGCGGCGTGTGGAAGAGCGATAGCGCGCGCGAAAGACGCGTGTTCGGTCCGTTGGCGTTTGTGTCGCCCGTTCCGACAGCAGTCGCTTCAGAGTTTGTATCAATCGCTTTGCTCCAGGTGTAATTAGTAGTAAACGATAAATTATCACTCAGACGTTTATTGATTTCGACTTGTAAACCGTGATAATAACTCCACGCGCCGTTACTGATTTCGACATTCGTCGTATATCGCCCATCGGGACGCCGTTCGTTCGTTCGGGGAACGCGAAAACTGTATTCGTTCGCGCCGAGCGGCACGGCGACCGGACAGGCGGCTGTTACCGCGATTCCCGTCAATCCTGTTCCGGCGCAAAGAATATCAGCCGCCGCCCGAAGCGTTTGTCCGCGAACCTCTGCGCGGCGCGGATCGGTGACGGGCAAAGTATTGAAATTTGTATACAACACGTTCGGCGCGTTAAACGGATGATTCGCCACCAAAACGCCGCTTGAATTTATTGAAGGCAAATTCGCCAGGCGGAATCTCAATAAACCGATGCCCCGATTTCCCGAATAAGTCAGACGCAGAGCAGTTTTCCAAGGCAATTGTCTTTCAATACTTGCCGTCCACTGCTGCGTATACGGCATTTCCAAATCCGGGTCTGGAATAGCTAACGTGACTCTTGATGTCGGCGTGCCGGGAGTAAAAACAAAACCATTGGTCGGATCAGGTAAATTCGTGCTGCTTATAAAACTTAGCTGCGCGGAATTCGGTGGATTGAATCTCACCGTCGCGCCGCCCTGCGAAAAAACGGACTGGAAGATTCTGCCGTGATAAATGCCGTAACCCGTCCGAATCGAAGAATTTCCAGCGCCGCCGAATATTTTTCCTAATATTCCAGACTCAAAACCCGGACTGTATGCCAAACCGACACGCGGCTGGTGATTGTTTTTATCCGCGCCGTAACCGTATTGAATGCGGTCTTCGGCTTCTTTCGGCGCTGTAACATACTCATAACGATAACCGATATTTAATGTTAAGTTTTGCCGCGCCTTGTAATTGTCCTCAACGTAAAAATTATATTCGTTCAGACGATTTTCCAAAAAGAACGGTCCGTAACCTTTTGTATAGGTAGAAATACAGCCGTTCAAAAAGGCTTGATAAGAAGTAGTATAAGTCGTTCCGCCGCAAACATTGCTGATATTGTAAAAGCCGCGCGAGAAGCTGTCGGCAGTATCGTCTAATTGGGCGAAACGCAAATCGGTTCCGGCTTTGATGAAGTGGTTGTTAAAAACAATAGCCGAAGCATTATAAACGAATTGATTGTCTTTCTGGTATCGCTCAATCGGGAATGTTCCGGCGTTCCCGATAATGGAACCGGAAACCGGACTGTTCAAAAACCGAATGATCGGCGTCGTGTTTCCATCCTTGATTCCCACATTCGTATCTCGCAAGCCCAATCCGAAACGTAACTCACCGCTCAAGTTAGGCGTAAAAATGTGTGTCCAAGTCAAACCGTAATTTTGCTGCGTATTATTTTGCAAAGTTGCTTCGCCAACGATTATATCGTCACTTTCAAAAATCTGATTCGAGTATTGATAGCGAAATGTCACATTATCACGCTGGCTAGCGTTCCAATCGAGCCGACCGGAATAATCATCGAGCGGTCGGTTAAAGCCCTGTGCCGCGGCATAAGTTCTTAAAGTTCCAATCGGATCGTTCGGCGAAACATCGGGAAACCGGTTAATTACCGACTGAATAAATGCCCGATTGGCGGGCGTATCATTCGCCGGCGTTATATTAAACCAATTTGCCGGATTACGTTCGGCGGCGGTAAAAATGTCTCTTCGGTAATTAAGATCGCCGCTTTCCTGCTTCTGGTCAAAGCTCAAAAATCCGAACAGGCGATTTTTAAATACCGGAAATCCGACGACGCCGCCGTATTGATTTCTGCGATTTACGGGTTTTGGGGAACCTGTCGAAAAGTGGCGCTTGGCATTTAAAGCGCTGTTGTTATGATAAATATATGCTTCGCCTCTAATCGCGTTCGTTCCCTGTTTTGTCTGCACTAGAACGACGGCGCCATAGCCGCGTCCGAATTCGGCGCTGAAATTATTTGTCAAAACCTGAAATTCTTTGATTGTCGCCAGCGACGCGCCCTGCCGGTTTTGGTTTTCCGAAGTATCGTCATTGTTGACGCCGTTAATCTGAAAAGTCGCCCCGCGCGAACCGGTTCCGTTAAAGTTTATCGAAGACCCGGAAGATGAAGTCGGATTATTTTGCCCGCTGGCGGGATTTTCCTGAAAGCCGGTAAAAGTTTCCGCCAAGGTCAAAAAATTTCCTTGATTAAACGTCGGCTTAGCTTCGATTTCTCGTTCTGATAAAGTGCCCTTCACCTCGGAATTCGTGGTATTAATCAACGGCGGCTCATCGTCAATCGTCACAGTCGCCGTGACGGACGGGTCGATCTTAAAGTCCACTCCGGTCGTTTGATTTAACGTAATTTCGATATTTTCGCGAATGACCGTTCCGAAACCGCTCTTGCTTGCTGAAACCGTATATCTGCCGAGCGGCAAAAAAGTCGCTTGATAAGTTCCATCATCGCCAGTTTCCAAGTTTCTTTTCAACCCGGTTTCAACATTGACTATTTCGATAGTAGCGCCAGGAACAATGGCGTCAGCGGTATCGACAACAATTCCTTTGATCGTCCCAGTTACAGTCTGAGCGGGCGTATCAATAAAATTTACGATCGATAAACACATCGCAAAAACGATCATCAAAAAGCCGTTTACTCGTCGGAGATTTTGTTTCATTTTCTTTCCCTCGCTAAAAGATTTTCCAAATAAAAACTGCTTTAACAAAAACGTGAAAATTGGCAAGCTATAAGAAATGCTTACGCTTTTGCAGAAAACTTCAAATTTTCTTTATCGCTAATTGCGCGTTAAAGCACGCCGTGTTCCGACGAGCTTTATATGTATTTTGAAATTTGTATGAAAATCCGAAGTTGCGTTGTTACAAAATTGTTATAAACCCAAACGAATTATTTGTAAAGCAAAAATGATGCGCGCCGCGTTTTGAATTCGGATAAATCTTTTTGCCAGGTTTTTTCAATCTCTTCCGCCGGTTCGCCGCGTTTTAAACGGTCGAAACTTTCCTGATTGACGATCAGATTGAGATACTTCTCCATTTTCCATTCAGTCGGGTAAAGTCTTCGCAGCGCGGCGGCGATTTCGAGTCCGGTTCGCACGGGTTCAAACTGCGCCCGATTGGTAATAATAATATTTATGCCGCCGACTTCTTCGTTTTTGAAAACCGAAGCGTTCGGTTTGAATCTGACGGGAACAAAACGCACGCCGCTTAAACTTCTGTTGTTCAAATAATCCGCTATTTTGCGACCGTCGAGCCACGGAGCACCGATGATTTCAAACGGCGTGTCGGTTCCGCGACCGACCGATAAATTCGTGTATTCCAAAAGTCCGATTCCCGGATAAAGCGTCGCTTCCGTTAAACTTCGCATATTCGGCGAAGGATTGACCCACGTTTGATTTGTCTGATCGAACCACAAATTTCGCGTCCAGTTTTCCATTTTGACGACACGCACGTCGGCGTTGATTTTCTTTTCGACGTTGATCATTTGACCGAGTTCGCCGATGGTCATTCCATGACGAACCGGAATCGTGTGCGTGGCGACGAAAGTCAGTTTGTCCGGATCGGCGATTGCGCCGGAAACGTCAACGCCGTTGATCGGGTTCGCGCGGTCTAGAACGAACACGGGTTTTCCGGCTTTTGCGGCTTCTTCCATGACGTTTTGGAGCGTGGAAATGTATGTGTAAAATCGGACGCCGACATCTTGAATATCGAAAACGAGCGCATCTAAATCTTTCAAATGTTCCGGTTTCGGGCGGCGCGTTTCTCCGTAAAGCGAATAAATCGGCAAGCCGGTTTTTTCGTCTTTAGAATCGTTAATTTTTTCCTGGTCGAGCTCGCCGCGAATGCCGTGTTCGGGCGCGAACAGCGCGACTAATTTGACGTTTTTCGCATTTCTCAAAACGTCAATAGTTGGAACGCCCAACAAATTCCTGCCTGTATGATTAGTGACCAAACCGACGCGCAAGCCGTCTAATTCTTTGAAATTGTTTTTTTCGAGAACATCGATGCCATTTAAAACCGTCGTCTGAACAGTTTGATTTACCGGGTTTATCTGTCGATTCCCGCTGTTAATCGGCAAGTTTTCAATTTGTTTCCGCATCAATTCTTCTTTGAATCTCGGAATCTGCGCCGTGACTTGTGATGAGTAAGCGTCTTCGGCAGCGCGAATCATTTCAATCGGCGTGTCTTCAATCGACGCCGCCGCAATAGTTGCAACTCTTGCGCGCAAAGGCGTAACGTCGCCTTTTCCGTTCGGGTGAACGCGGTTTGACATAAAAACGACGAAGGTTTGTGAAACGCGGTCAATCCAGACGCTCGTGCCGGTGAATCCGGTGTGTCCGAACGAGCCGAGCGGGAAAAATTCGCCGCGATTCGACGAAAACGAAGTATTCATATCCCATCCGAGCCCGCGCGTCGCGCCATCTTCCGAAACGACGTAAGGCGCGGTCATTCGGGCGACGGTTTGCGCCGACAAAATGCGTTTGCCGTCCAAAATTCCGCCGTTCAGCATCATCTGACAATAACGCGCCAAATCGTCGGCGGTCGAAAAAAGTCCCGCGTGTCCGGCAACTCCGCCCATTCGAAAAGCCGTCGGGTCGTGAACTTGACCGCGCAGCATTTGATTGCCGGTTTTTTCGTCTCCTTCAAATTTCGCGCCGAGATAGCTTCGTTGTCCTTTAATATTTTCAGTCGGTGCAATCAACTTTAAATTGCCATTTCCAATCTGAAAAGCAATATTTGGTAATTGAAATCCGCCACCTCTTGTTTCCCAATACATTCCCGGCTGAAAATATTTTGTCCTTTGAAGACCCATTTGCTCAAAAATATTCTTATAAGCAAAAACAGCAAGGCTTTTTTGGAGAGTATAATTCTCAAAATCACTAATCTCAGTTTTATCCAAATCTTTGTCTGGATTTTTGTTTATGGCAAAACCTTCTGTTTCATTTCCATTAACTCTTTGAACAATCTCGCCGAGCACAATAAAACCAATATCCGAATAAACAAACCGCGTTCCCGGCGCGGCGCGGAGTTTTTCTTTGTAAAGCGCCTGCAGCATTCCTTCGCGTCCCGTCCACTTTTCGCCCAAATCGAAATCGGGACGATAACCGGAAACGTGCGTCAGAAGCTGTTGAACGGTCACTTTTTTGGCGTTTTCGTCCTGAATTTCGGGAATGAATTTGCCGATTGTGTCATTCAAACGCAATTTTCCCTGCTCGACGAGAATCATCACGCTCGTCGCCGTTGCAATCGGTTTCGTCAAACTCGCCGCGTCGAAAATCGTGTCAATCGTCATTTTTTCAACTGTCGGCGAAACCGAACGATTGCCGAACGCTTTGCGATAAACGATTTTTCCTTTGTGTCCGATGACGACGACCGCGCCCGGAAGTTTTTTGTCGGCGATGTCTTTGTTTACCAAATCGTCAATCTGAATGAGCTTGGCGGCGTTCATTCCGACCGTGTTCGGCGCGACAATCGGCAGACCTTGCGCGTTTGCGAATGAAACAAACAGTAGACAAAAAACAAAAGTGATTCCCGCAAAGGCGCAAGGGCGCAAAGGAAATTCTTGAATTTTCCGGCTCGGTTTTCCACTTTCCGCTTTCCACTTTCCACTTTCCACTTTTTTCATTTCCTCGCTTTTAATTCCTTTTCCCGTTCGACAAAACTTTCCTTGCAGAACTTAACAAATTCCTTGGCAATCGGCGAATAATAACCGCCGCGCAAACGCGCCAAACCCAAGTCCCATTTGATTTCCGCGCCTTCGATATACCACGAAACCAGCTTTTTCGCCTTGATTTCCGCCGCCACCGTTTTCGCGCCCGCGATGCCGACGCCCATATTATTTTCCACCATTTGATTGATGGCTTCCTGACGCGATAATTCCATCACGACATTCGGGCGAACGCTCGCCGCCGCGAAAAATTCGTCAATCATCCGGCGCGTGTTGCCGCCTTTTTCGCCCAAAATCAGATTTTCGCTCGCCAACTGCGCCGCGCTGATGACTTTTCCTTTCGCCAGCGGATGTTTCGGGTTGGCGATGGCGACGATTTCGTCGGAAAAAAGCAGTTCGGTCAGCAAATTCGTGCTTTCGACCGGCAGAGAAACGAATGCGATGTCGAGTTCGCCGTGCAAAATTCGGTCGCTGAGCGTCTGGCTCGTGCCGGAATTGACGGTTATCTCGGCTCGCGGATAACGATTTTTGAGATTCTGCAAAATCTTCGGCAGCTGTATCGTCGCGAACATCGCCGACGCCGAACCGATGCGCAAACGCCCGTGTTCCGCGCCCGCGAGTTCGGAAATTTCGGCGAGCGCGGCGTCGTGTTCGCGCAAAATACGGCGCGCGCGGTCAAGCAGATGCTCGCCCGCTTCGGTGATAATCACGCGGCGCGGCGTGCGCGTGAAAAGCGTCAGCCCGACTTCGTCTTCGAGCTGGCGAATCTGCATCGAAATCGCCGCCTGCGTCACATTCATCAGACGCGCGCCCGCCGTGAACGTTTTCGCTTCGGCAATAGCTAAAAAAGCTTTCAGTTGTCTTATTTCCATCTTTGGTTGGTGTTTTGTCGGTTAATTATTAACCGAAATCTTTCGTTTCGTGAAATCGAATTTATCAGTTTTCGCTTGCGATTAAAAATTCTTATTGACTTTATAAAATCTTTTAGGATTGATTATATGTCAAGTGCGGGTAAAATAATATAGATTTTTAGTAAGTTGATTCTTCAATGCCGAAAGCAATTAAAAAAACCGTTCCGCGACTCGCTTTCCCCGGGCTTTATCTCGGTGTTGACGGCGGCGGCACGAAAACTCATATCGTCTTGGCGGACAAATCAGGCAAAATCGTCGGCGAAGGTTTCGACGGCGCTTCCAACCCGCTGCGCGTCGGCGTCGAAGTCGCGGTCGGCAATATCTTCAAAGCGATTGACAGCGCTTCCGACGCAAGTGACCTGAGCCGCGACGAGATAGCGGCGGCGACGCTCGGACTGGCAGGCGTGCGGCGCGCCGATATTCGCCGCGTCGTGATGGAAAGTTTTCAAAAACGCTTGCCGCTCAAAAAAATTCAAGTCATGACCGACGCCGAAATCGCGCTTTACGGCACGACTCTCGGTAAACCCGGACTGGTGATTATCGCCGGAACCGGCTCAATTTGCATCGGACAAAACGAGGACGGGAAAAAAGCGACTGCCGGCGGTTGGGGACCGCTCGCGGGCGACGAAGGTGGCGGAGCGGGAATTGCCAAACGCGCTTTGCAGGCAATCGCCAAAGCGTCGGACGGACGCGCCGAGCCGACCGAGTTGAGCCGCGTCGCCTCGGAATATTTTCGCACGGCGAAAACCGAAGATTTAATCGTCGCTATTTATTCGCCGCAAACCGACAACGCCAAGATCGCCGGATTTGCTCGCGGCGTCGTGGAAACGGCGCAAACGGGCGATCGCGTGGCGGTGGAAATATTAAACGAAGCCGGTTACGAACTCGGACTCGCCGCGTGCGCCGTGATTAAACAGTTGAATTTACAGCGCCGCAAAATTCCTATCGGCTGCGTCGGCAGCATTTTTAACGCCGGAAAGCTTTTAACCGATTCGCTGATGAAAACCGTTCATCAAATCGCGCCGAAAGCATTTCTCACCTCGCCGCAGCTTTTTCCGGCGCAGGCGGCGGCGAAAATGGCGTTTGAAAATTTCAAAAACGGTTTACAGCGTTAAGATGTTCGGCTGATAAATTTCATTTTGTCGGTTTTATTTTTTGTTTGTTTGTTTAATACAAGTTCTTTGAAACAGTATTCAAATATTCTTATTAAATCTGCTTAAATCTTTTGATGCGTTTGATTTCCGTTCGATTTATGCGGGCATAATTTTTGCGTGAGCGGTATTTCAATCAAAAAACTATTTTCATTTTGATACGTTTTCCGCTAACTAATTTTATTTTAGAAGGAGATGCAGATATGGAAAGCAGAGCGAAAGTTTTAGGACACGCAATTCACCCGATAATGATCGTCTTTCCGCTCGGACTTCTTTCGACGGGCGTTGTTTTCGACGTTATTTATTTAATCTGGGGAAATCCGACAATGGCAACCGTCGCTCATTATATGATCGCCGCCGGAATCGTCGGCGGAATTTTAGCCGCGCCGCCCGGATGGATCGACTGGTTCGCCATTCCCGCAGGAACTCGCGCCAAATCGGTCGGCTTGATGCACGGACTCGGCAACGTTCTAGTGCTTTTATTGTTTCTCGGCAGCTGGTGGCTGCGGCGCGACGCACCTGAACGACCGGAAACGCTGGCTTATGTTTTATCGTTCGCGGGCGCGGGTTTAGCAATGCTGACCGGCTGGCTCGGCGGCGAATTAGTCGAGCGTCTCGGCGTCGGCGTTGATCCGGGCGCGCATCTCGACGCGCCGAATTCGCTTTCCGGCAAACCGGCGAGCGCCGACAGCGACGGTTAAATTATTGCCGAACAACGAACTAAATAATAAAAGCTCATTTTTGTTGAAAGTTTTTAAGCTGCGACGAATTCGTTTGAAATCGGAGCGAAAGATTCAAACGAAGGTTTGGCGAAGTAATAACCTTGAAAAAGCGTGATGCCGAAATCGCGCAAAGTTTCGAGTTCTCCGGCGGTTTCGATGCCTTCAGCGATGACGGTAATGCCCAGATCAGCGCAGAGTTTAACGACGCTTTTGACAATCGTTTGTTTAACGCGGCTCGTATCAATCGAGCGCGCAAGTTCCATATCGAGCTTGATGATGTCGGGTTGAAACGCCGCTAACAGATTCAAACCCGCGTAACCGGCGCCGAAATCGTCGAGCGCGGTTTTGAATCCCTGACGCTGATATTCGGTCACGATATTTTTCAGATTAGAATTGTCGCTGACCTTTTCGGCTTCAGTGATTTCAAAGATAATTCGCTCGACAGGAAAATCGTTTTCAGCGGCAGCTTTGAGCGTCGTTCGCAGACAATTTTCCGGGCGATAAACGGCATTCGGCATAAAATTGATGCTCAGATTCGATTCAATACCAAGTTTCGCCGCTAAACTAACGGCTTTGACGCGGCACATTTGATCGAATTTATAAAGATTTTGCGACGTTAAGCGCGATAAAATAGAACCGGCGGACTCTTGATTTAAGCCGCGCACGAGCGCTTCCTGAGCGAAGATTTCTTTGCGCTCGAGATCAATTATCGGCTGAAAAGCCATCGTGAAATCGAAATCGAGCGTAACTTTTTCCGAACATCCGGAGCAGTCTAATTTTTGCGCGAACGAACGTTCGGCGGTCGGCAATTGAAGGTTTAACATAATTTATTAAATCAAAGGAATTAAGGAAAATTGGAGAAAGGGAAAGTGGAAATGAAGTTTGCAGCCGACGTGATTGACCGGCAGAAATGATTCTATCGTAATTGTTGCGTTAATATCAATTTCTTTTTACATTGTTTGACAAAAGTTTACATCCGGCAAATTTCAAGCCGCTTGACGTTTGCCGGCGACAAAGGCAGACTTGACGCTTAAAAAGTGATGGCAATCCCGATAACCGAACAGGAAAACCCGCAAACGGCAGACATTGACCGCGTTTCGACGCTCGAAGCCGTGCGTTTAATCAACGACGAAGACAAAAAAGTCGCCGTCGCCGTCGAACGAGTTTTGCCGGAAATCGCGGCGACGATTGATAAAACCGTCGAACGACTGCGAAACGGCGGGCGGCTTTACTACATCGGCTCAGGCACGAGCGGCAGACTCGGCGTTTTGGACGCGAGCGAGATTCCGCCGACGTTCGGCGTCTCTTACGATTTGGTTCAAGGCGTCATCGCGGGCGGTTACGAAGCGCTTTATCAAGCGACGGAATCGAGCGAGGACGACCGCGAAGCGGGACGAATTGATTTGCAGAAACGCGGATTAACGGAAACAGACGCGCTCGTCGGCATTGCCGCGTCGGGCAGAACGCCTTACACGATTGGCGCACTTGAATATGCGCGCGAAATCGGATGTTTTACGGCTTGCGTGACGTGCGTTCCCGGTTCGGCAATAACGAAAGCGGCGGAAATCGCGATTGTTCCGGTCGTTGGCGCGGAAGCGATTGCCGGTTCGTCCAGAATGAAGGCGGGAACGGCGCAGAAAATGGTTTTGAATATGATTTCGACCGGCGCGATGATTCGTCTCGGTTACGTCAAAGGCAACCGGATGACGAACGTCAAATCTTCCAACGCAAAACTAAAAGAGCGCAGTCTGCGTATTTTAATGGCGGAAACCGAGCTTGATGAAGCGAAAGCCGAAAAATTAATGATCGAAGCGAACAACGATTTGCGCGCCGCAATTGTGATGTTTCGCGCCGAAGTGACGAGAGAAAAAGCGATGACGGCTTTGAGCGAAAACAATTTCGTAGTCGAAAAGGCGATTGCATCGTTATAAATTGAAAATTTAGAAAATGACTGTGGATGCCCACAGCCGAGCCGTGTGTCCAGCGCCCTGCAAAAATAATATTTTTTGTCGTTCAATGACAACAGTTAAATGGAGGACAATATGGACGGAACAAGAAACAATTATTGGTTTAATTCGGGCGTGGCATTGGCAATCGGTTTAGTGCTTTCTTCTTTTATTCTCGGCTGGTTTTACACCAAGACGAAAAAAGGCGACGAAGCGGTGACAGTCACGGGTTCGGCGCGCAAGCGCATCAAATCCGATCTGGTCGTCTGGACGGCGGGCGTTTCGTATCAGGCGCCGCAGTTAGCCGACGCTTACCGCTCGCTTTCGGAAAATATTCCGCGCGTCAAACAGTATTTGATCGGCAAAGGAATCGCTGAAAATCAAATCACGGTTTCCTCGATTTCGACGCAAACGCTGAAGCAGCAAAACGAAAACGGCGTCGAAACCGCGGAAATTACCGGTTATTCATTGCGCCAGCAAATTGAAGTCCGTTCAAACGAAGTTGATAAAATCGCGCAAATCGCCCGCGAAGCGACAGAACTGATCAATCAAGGCATTTTGATCGAATCGAACGCGCCGCAATACTATTACACGCAGCTCGGCGATCTGAAAATCGAAATGCTCGGCGAAGCGGCTCGCGACGCGAAAATGCGCGCTGAAAAAATCGCCGACAGCACGGGAAACAACATCGGCGCGGTGCGCTCGGCGAGAATGGGCGTGATGCAGATAACGGCGGCTGATTCGACCGAGGTTTCCGATGCCGGAATCAGCGATTCGACGACGATTGATAAAGACGTGACAGCGGTCGTCAATGTTAGTTTTGCAGTAGATTGAAACGATTAACAATTTATAAACGCTGACGTTTGGCGACAGATTTTCCAATTTGTCGCTAAACGATTTTGTGTTAACTGCCAATTATGCAAACTTTAGACTTGGTAATTATCTTCGGTTACTTAATCGGAGTCACGCTTTTCGGCGTTTGGTTTTCCTCGAAACAGGAAACGACCGAAGATTATTTCGTCGGCGACCGCAGCGTGCCGTGGTGGGCGATTGCGGCTTCGATTGTGGCGACGGAAACTTCGACGATTACGTTTATCTCCGTGCCCGGCATCGCGTACGCGCGCAACGGCAATTTCGAGTTTCTGCAAATCGTTTTCGGTTATCTGTGCGGTCGCATCGTCATTTCTCTTCTCTTCATTCCGCTTTATTTTACCGGCGATCTGCAAACCGTTTACCAGCTTTTGGGCACGCGCTTCGGCACGAAAGTTAAAATGCTCGCCTCCGCTTTATTCGTTGTGATGCGCAATATCGCCGACGGCATACGCCTGCTGTTGACGGCGATTGTTTTGGCGGCGGTTTATGTCGCTTTTCAGCCGGGCGCAGACGTAACGACGGTTATTATCGCTTCAATCGTTTTGCTGGGCGCGATAATGATCGTTTTCACGTATTACGGCGGAATGGAAGCCGTCATTTGGGTCGAAGTCGTGCAGCTTGGAATTTACATCGGCGGCGCGATTGCGGCGGCGGTTGTCATCCTCAATCAAATTGAAGGCGGAATGCCGCGCGTTTTGGAGATTGGGGCGGAATTTAATAAATTCAAGCTTTTCGATTTCACCCTTGATTTCACAAAAACTTATACGTTCTGGTCAGGACTCATCGGCGGGTGTTTTTTAACGATGTCAACGCACGGGACCGATCAATATCTGGTTCAGCGTTATTTGTGCACCGACAAACCGAGCCGTGCGTCCTTGGCGCTTTTGTCATCGGGCGCGGTTGTCTTGGGACAATTCATCGGATTTTTGTTCATCGGAGTTTTGTTATTTGCGTTTTACGCGCCGTTCAATGCGCCGGAATATGCGAACGCGGGCGTTGCCGGCTCAAATGTGGCGGCGACTTTTCCGTTCACGGGCGGCGATAAGGTCTTCCCGGATTTTATTACGAAATATATGCCTTCGGGTTTGAGCGGTTTGGTCGTGGCGGCGATTTTCGCGGCGGCTTTGTCGAGTTCTTTGAACTCAATCGCGGCGACTTTTGTTAATGATTTATATAAACCGTTCAAACCGGCGAAAGATGATCGTCATTTTTTGCGCGTTTCGCATTGGCTGACGCTCGTGTTCGGCATCGTCCAGATCGTCGTGGCGCTTGCCGTGATGCGGCAGAACCGTTCGGCGCTCGATCAGGCGCTTTCGATCGCGTCTTTGTTTAACGGTCCGGTGCTCGGCGTTTTTCTCGTCGGCACTTTCTTAAAGCGAGTTTCGCAGACGCCCGCGCTCGTCGGAATGTCGGCGAGCATTTTACTGATGATTTACATCAAATTCTTCACGCCGCTGGCGTGGACGTGGTATGTTCTTATCGGAAGCATAACAACATTCGTGGTCGCGTGGGCGGCGAGTTATATTTTTACAAATGAAAAAGAAAATGAAATTTCTATTTAGTCTTATTACCGTATTCTGTTTCATCGTCAATTTTGCCGGAAGCGTTTCCGCCGCAAACAAGTTTCGACCGACCGAACAAGGCGAGAAATGGGCTGAGAAACAGCTGAAAAAGATGACGGTTGACGAGAAAGTCGGTCAGCTTGTACACATCGGCGTCAACGCGCAGTTCCTCAGCCAGGACAGCAACGAGTATAAAGAGCTTCGAAGACAGGTCGTGGACAATAAAGTCGGCGGCATCATCGTTTTTGTCGGCGACGTTTACAGTACAGTGCATCTGGTCAACAGAATGCAGGCGGAAGCGAAGATTCCTTTGCTGATCTCCGGCGATTTTGAAACCGGCGTCGGTATGCGCTTCCCGGAGACGGTCAACTTTCCGTGGAATATGGCGATTGCAGCGACCGGAAATCCCGATTTTGCACGCAGGCAGGGCGCGATAGTCGGTCGGGAATCGCAGGCGACCGGCGTCCAGCAGATTTTCGCGCCGGTTGTTGACGTCAACAACAACGCTGACAATCCGGTGATCAACGTTCGCAGTTACGGCGAGAATCCTGAGGACGTAGCCAGGTTCGGCGTAGCGTTCACTGAAGGCTTGCAGTCGGCGAACGTGCTCGCAACGGCGAAGCATTTTCCCGGTCACGGCGACACGGCGGTTGATTCGCATCGCGGTTTGCCTGTTATCGACTTCACCCGCGAACGTCTCGAAAAGACCGAGTTTTCTCCGTTCCGCGCATTGATCGATGCCGGCATCGGCTCGGTGATGATTTCGCATATTTCGATGCCGCAGCTCGACGCAACTAAAGTCGAGCCGCTCAAACAGTCTATCAAAGCCAGTTATACCGAATCGGAAGTCATCACCGAAGGCACGACGATGCCCGCGACGCTTTCGCCGGACATCGTGACGGGCATCCTGCAAAAGGATATGAAATTCGACGGCTTAATCGTGACCGATGCGATGGATATGAGCGGTTTGACGCTTTATTTCAATCAGGAAGAAGCGGCGGTTCGCGCCATTCTTGCCGGAAACGACGTGCTTCTCAAGCCCGCCAACGCCGACGCGGCGATTCGCGGCGTTCGTGAAGCGGTTAGTTCGGGCAGAATCTCGCAGGAACGGCTCGACCAATCGGTGCGCAAAATTCTGGCTTGGAAACACAAGCTCGGTTTGAGCGAAAAGAAAATCACTTCGCTCGACGCAATAGATACAATCGTTTCCAACCAAGGCACGCGCCAGTTATCGGAAGAAATCGCGCAGAACGCCATTACGCTCGTGAAAAAGGAAGAAGGCGCGCTGCCCGTTAAGACCGGCGGAAATGCCGTTCTTTTAGCCATCACGAACGGCGAAGACCGCAATTACGTCGGCAATTCACTCGCCGCTCAGTTGCGCCAAAACGGATTAAAAGTCGAAAGAATCGTCATCGAAGAACGCTCGTCCGAAAAAGACGTCGCCGATGCCATCGCCAAAGCTAAATCAGCCGACGTTTTGATCGCCGGGCTTTACGGGCGCGTTCGTTCGGGCGCGAAAAATTCCATCGGGCTTCCGGCGACCGGGGAAAAAGTCTTGCGCGCCGCGCTCGAATCCAACCCGCGCACAATTGCTGTCGCGTTCGGCAATCCATATTTGCTGCGCGGCTTTCCCGAAATCAAAACTTACGTTGTCGCGTATGGCGATATGGCATCATTGCAAAGAGCGACCGGCAACGCCTTGACGGGCAAATTTCCGTTCAAAGGAAAACTGCCGATTACCGTCGGCAATTACGCGCGCGGCACGGGTTTGCAATAAAACTAAAACCGGAAGCGCATGCGGTAAAGTTGGCGTTTCCCTTTTTGAATCAACCTTTTGAAAGTCGGGCTTGAGCGGTAAAAAACCTCAGTCCGACTTTTTTTCGTTCGTTTTTTCGCCCGCGCGTTTGCCGCTCCGGCGTTATCGCGCTTTAATATTTTTATGAAACCGGCTTGGGAAATCGAGAACTTTTTACATCTGGAAAACAATCAGCTGCACATCGGCGGCACGTCTGCTGTTGAGCTGGCGGAACAATACGGCACGCCGCTTTTCGTTTTCAGCGAGGCGCGCATCAAACAAAACATCGAGCGGCTTCGACGAGCGGAAAATCATATCGGATGCCCTTTGAAAATTTGTTACGCGGCAAAGGCTAACTCGACGATGGCGATTCTTCGCGTCGTCAAAGAAGCGGGCGCGGATTTGGAAGTCAATTCCGGCGGCGAGTTGTGGAAGGCTTTGCGAATTGGTTTCGCGCCCGAACAAATCATCTTTAACGGCACGAGCAAAGAGGTTTGGGAACTCGAAGATGCTATTAACGCGGGAATTTACGCGATACAGGTTGATTCCCTGTTTGAATTGTCTTTGATCGAAGAAACGGCGCGTAGGCTCGATAAAACGGCGAACATAAGTTTGCGGCTCGTGCCCGAAATCGAATCGAAAACGCATTCGGGTCTGCAGACGGCGCTCTTGACGTCCAAGTTCGGAATGATGCCCGACGAGGCTTTGTCGGCGTTTCATATTTACAAAGATTCAAAGCATCTCAATTTATGCGGCGTTCACCTGCATATCGGCTCGCAAAATCCCGAATCCGCGCCGTATGCTCACGCTTTCCGCATACTTTTCGAGAATCTCGTCAAGATTTACGAGGAAACCGGTAAAAGTCTGAGGCACATCAATCTCGGCGGCGGTTTTCCGGTCAATTATCTGCGCGACAATTCGCACGCGATAGAGTTTCCGCAGGAACAGCGCGATATGTTCGCCGCCGATTTCGAGCCGTCGGACGCGCTTGCCGAAGCGTGGCACGCAGTCGAAAAAGCGGCGCACAAAGCCGATGCCGCCGACCTTCTCAATAACTTGACGATACTTTTAGAACCGGGCAGAAGCGTTATTTCCGATGCTGGCGTTTGCCTGACGACGGTTCGCAATATCAAAGAGCGTCCGGTTCAGGATTCAGGATTCAGGATTCAGGATTCAAGATTTAAGGTTCAAGATTTAGGATTCAATATTGAAGATTCGGAGTATGAAATTGAAGATTTGGAGACTGAAGTTGAAGATTCGAAGGTAAAGATAAGCACCGACAACGCCGCATTTCAAACCTTGAATCTTGAATCTCAAATCTTGAATCTTAAGTCAGAAACCTGGCTTTTGACCGACGCGGGCTTTAACATTCTGCTTTCGATGGAGACTTACAAATGGTATTACCATCTGATTTCGGCGGAACGAGCAAGCGAAGCGCACGATTTTCCGTATAAGCTCGCCGGTCCTTTGTGCGACGGGGGCGATGTTTATTTCGATATCGAAGGCGAGCGGCGGCTTCCCGATTATCGCCTTTTGCCCGAAGATGTGAAGCCGAACGAAGTGCTCGCGTTATTAAACTGCGGCGCGTATTCCGTCGCGCAGATGTTTCAATACAACGGTCGTTTTCTGCCCGCGATAGTTTTAATCAAAGAAAACGGCGCGGTCGAGTTAATCCGAAAACGTGATAAGTTTGAAGATTTGGTCAACAACGACGTTTTTTAATGTTTCAACGGCAAATGAGCGGTTTCGCGCTCATCGTGAGCTGATTTGCGATCAAAGCGCGTGAATTTGCGGTTAAAGTGAGCGATTTTCGCGTCGGGCTGGGCGAAACTTGATTAAGGTTTCGCGAAACCTCAGTCGGGACGCGCATATTCCAAGTCGGTGCGTGCATATTCTTAAAGAGAATCCGCACATTCAAACCCCAATTCCGCATTTTCCAAAACAGCGAACGCATCCGAATGGAAAAGGCTTTTAATTGTGCATTATAAATTGCGTGAATCAAGAGTAGAAATTGATTGTCACGGCTTGAGTTTTCAACATCAGCAACGCGTTTCTTCATATCAGTCACGCGTTTCTTTATATTAGCCACGCGCATCAGCGCGTGGACAAGGTTTGATTAATTTTTCAGGGCGCTTGAGCGTCCTTTTTCGGTCGGTAAAGGACGCTCAAGCGCCCTAAGTTTCTATATTTACGCGACCACGCGCTGATGCGCGTGGCTAATGCGGAGATACTCGCGGCTAATGCGAAAAATTCGAGTTGTGACAAACGGTTTCTGCTTTTGATTCAAATAAATTTAACTCTTCTTACCATTCGGCGCGGCGAATGAGCGTGAACATGATTTCCTTTTCCGCGCCGGTCAACTCGAAATTGTTGGATTCGTAGATTTCCGAAAGCTGCGCCAGAGCGACGGCGCGGCTCGATTCGTCGCGGATTTGGGCGATGGTTTCCAGGTTTTCGTGCGATGCGGCTCGCGCCTTTTCCGTTTCGCCGTAGCGGGCGAATCTGGCGGCGAGTTCGTTGTAAGCGGACGAGCGCGAAGCAAATTGCGGCACGGTTTCGGCTAAGTGTGCTGCTTCGGACAGATATTCGACGGCTTTTTCCCGCTCGCCGACTGTTTCGAGCGCGTCGGAAACGCTGATCAGCGCGAACATTCGGGCGGAATCTTCGCTGATGGCGTTGACTGCCAGATGCGCGGCTTCGTCGGATTTGCGCGAGGCGAGAATCTGTGCGATTTGCGCGAGCGACGTGTGCGTTTCGTTTTCGTCCGGGTTGCTTTGCGCGATTTCGACGGCGCGTTCCGGTTTGTCGAGACGGGCGAATTCGACGGCAATCGTGGAAAACAACTTGAATTTGGCGCGGCTATCGCGGGTTTCCGTGTCTTTCTGCGATTTCAGAACTGCATAAGCTTCTTCGAGCGTTTCGAGCGCGTCTGTTGTTTCGTTTTTCGCTTGATACTCGCGGGCGAATAAAACGAGACACGAAGCGATCTGCGTTTTGTCTGTGACCAAATCGAGAGCGCGGTCGGCTAAATCAATCGAACCGGCGCGCATCAAACCGTGCGCGATGCTGCCCAAAAGATTATCGCGATGTACGTTGTCAAGCTTTTCGGCGTACGCTTTGGCGCGGTCGAGCGTTTCGATGGCGCGGTCGTTGCGTTTGGCGTCAACGAAAAGATTGCCGATGTCGGTGAGAGCGCGAATCCTTTCTTCCGAGTGTTCGATCTCGGCGGCGGTCGTCGCGGATTGTTCGAGCAGAGCGATTGCCTTTTCCGTCTCGCCTTTTTCCAGCTTGGCGGCGGCGATGGTCTGCAAAGCCGAAACCTTCGCGTTTTCGTATTCGATGCGCTCGACGGTCTGCGCCGCATTGTCATCGTCTCCGGCGGCTGCTTGATAAACGGCGATGTCGGCGAACGCGTAATCGGGATGCTCCATCGTTTCGGCAATCTCGAATGCCCGCGCGAACTCGCCTTTCGCCGTTTTCTGCAAAGCTATTTTCTCACGCGCCTGCGCCTGCATCCCTTTGTCTTCAATCGCGTCGGCAAGCTGCAAGGCATATTCGTCATCATCGAGCGCGGCGCATCTCGCCGCCACGACGCTGAGCAGACGGTCGCGCGTAAACGGGTCGTCAACCGTGTTGGCAAACTCGGCGGCAAGGTCAACATTCCCTTTCGCCGCATACAAAGGCACGATCTGCTTCATCGCCTCGGCATGCCCGTCGGAGCTTTTAATGTCTTCCGCGAGAAAAGCCGCGCACGATAAAAGATTGGTTTGAGCTTCTTCGATGGTGATTAAATGTTCTGCCATATTTTAATTTGATAGCCGTAATGACGAGCAAAAGAGACAAACAAGAAATTATTATTTTCGGCAGTATTGCTCTTTGCCTTAATTAGCCACGCGATAAATCGCGTGGTCACGGCGAAAGAGAATTGTTCAGCCCGTTTTAAAGGGCTTATCCGCAATAGGCTTTTCACAAGGACGTTGAAACGCCCTGTTTGATATCCGAGCGCGCCGACCACGCCATTAATGGCGTGGCTATGAAAAAGCCTGAAAAATTAGAATCTTGTTACAACCCAGGTTTTTCGCGCCTTTTAGCGCCTAATTTCTTTCATTTTATTAAACAAAAACGCCGCGCACCGAACCGGGCATCCAATCGTAGAGAGTTTTCGTGACCGAATCCGCGCCCGCTTCGCGCAAAACTCCGGCGTCAACCGTGTTCGTCACGCCCAGAGTTTTCAACCCCGCGCGTTTTCCCGCCAGAATTCCCGCCGCCGTGTCTTCGACGACAAGACAATCGCTGTGAATCATCGGGTTGCTGCCGCGCCGGATTCGCACGGCGTCGAGACGATTAAAACCTTTGTGATAACATTCCGGGTCGGGCTTGCACACGGCGACGTCTTCGGCGGAGACGATAACGGAAAAACATTCCGCCAAGCCGGAAGTTTCGAGTACGTGCTCGATTTCCTCGCGGTTCGCCATCGAAACGATGCCGAGCGCGAAATCCTTTTCCATCTTGCGAATGAAATGCTCCGCGCCCGGAAATATCGGCAGACCGTCAGCGACCATCTCGCGCCAGAGTCCGATCTTGGCGCGTATAATCTCGGACGTTTTAGCAAGTTCCGGCTCTTTCCCTGCGCGGCGAAAAGCGGCTTCGACGAAAGTATGATCGTCCATTCCGTGCGACGCGGCGTATTGTTCTTCGGTCAGTTCAATGTTCTCGGCTCGCAAAAGTTCCTGATAAGCCCGCATCTGCAAAGGTTCGTCGTCAATGATGACGCCGTTAAAATCCATCAATATCGCTTTTATCATCGGTTTGGATGCATCCTTTTAAGTATTGTGAAAATTGTATTTTAGCCGCCAAAGCGCATTGCCGCAAACTTGAGAAACGTCTTTAGCGAATGCCGAGTTTCGACTTGCGAGTTCCAACGAAAAACGCCCGTGCTTTCGCCACGGGCGTTTTTCGTTCGATAGAAATGTTTTCGATTAAACACCGAGAAATTTAACGTCGAACATATTGCCGCGATTCAAGATGCCGCGCGAATCGAAAGCTCGTTTCAGTTCCGCCATTTCGCTCAAAAAGCGCTCGCCGTATTGCGCGTCGAGATACTTCGTTTTGTGCTTGCCGATGCCGTGTTCGGCGGAAATCGTGCCGCCGAGCATAATGGCTTGGGCGATGAAACGCCCGTAAAGATGCCGCGCCTTTCGCGCCTCATCTTCGTTTTTCGGCAAAATATTCGCGTGCAGATGATTATCGCCAATATGTCCGAAAATCACGTAATCCAAGCCTGATTCGTCGAGCTTGGTTTTATAAAACCTGAGAAATGAAGCGAAATGTTCGTCCGGCACAGCCATATCCGTACCGACCTTTTTTTGTTTGTAACGCACGATGCGCTCGTTCACGCTCACCGGCAGCGCGTGCCGGAACTCGCGCATCTTCGCCGCGTCCCGTTCGGTCGTCGTAAACCACGAAGCATCCAAATCCGCGTCGTATTTCTCCAAAAGCGCGTTCCACTCTTCAAACAACGCGTCTTCCGTTTCTTCGCTCGTTTCCTGCTCAAAGAAAATCGCGCCTTTGGCGTCCGACGGCACTTCGGGAAACTTCTCTGAAATAAATTTCAACGCATTTTCATCGAAATATTCGAGCAAACTGGCGTCAATTGAATTTTGGATTTTAGATTTTGGATTTTGGATTTGGGTTTCCGAATCTTGAATCTGCGCGTTTCGCGCCTCGAACGAAAGCTTGCGCGCTTCGTTAACGAAATTTAATAAATCGTTTTCGTTTTTGAAAAAAACGATTCCGCTGAAAATGCCTTCGGGTTTCGGCAGCAAACCGAGTTCGATTTCGGTAATAACGCCGAGCGTGCCTTCGCTGCCGATGAACAAATCAACCGCGTCAACCGCCGCGCCGCTGAAATAACCGCTCGTGTTTTTGCGCACGTCCGGCTGATCGTATGTCGGCAATTTCGCTTTGATTATGCTGCCTTCAACGGTTTTTAACTCGATAAATCCGTCATTTGAAACACGTTCGCCGCGTCTTAAATCGAGTATCTCGCCGCCGGGTAAAACGACTTTCAGTTTGCGGACATATTTTCTCGTCGCGCCGTATTTAAAGCTGCGCGCGCCGCTCGCGTTCGTGGCGACTGTGCCGCCGATTTGACAACTCCACTCGGTCGGGTCGGGCGGATAAAACAAATTTTCAGCTTCAACCGCTTTCTGCAAATCCGTTAAGACGACGCCGCTTTCAACTGTCACAAAAAGCTCGTCTTTGTTGATTTCCTTGATTTTGTCAAGTTTTTCGAGCGAAATGACAATGCCACCGAATGGAATCGCGCCGCCGACCGTGCCCGTGCGAGCGCCGGAAACGGTAACGCCGATTCGTTTTTCGCTCGCCTCGCGTAATATTTCCGCGATTTGTTCGGCAGTTTCGGGAATGAAAAGCCGTTCGGCGTGTCCGCCGCCGATGTTGCTGGCGTCGGTTAAATAATTCTGCAAATCTTCGAGTTGTGTTTTCACTTGCATAAAGTTTAAGCGAATTCGATCTGGCGTTCGCGCAGGTATTTCAAACGGTCGCGAATCTCCGCCGCCTGCTCGAATTTCATATCTCTGGCAGCCTGCCGCATATCAGCTTCGAGCTGCGAAATTGTTTCGCGAATCTGTTTCGGCGAATATTCTTCAATCGCGTCCAAGTTGAGCGGAATTTTAAAGTAATCGGCTTCATACGCCGTCACGAGCGTCGCGTCGATTGATTTAATAATAGTCGTCGGCGTGATGTCGTTGTCGATATTATATTGCTCCTGGATCTTCCTGCGCCGCTCGGTTTCGTCAATCGCGTATTTCATTGATTTCGTGATTTTATCGGCATACAAAATCGCTTTGCCTCCGGCGTTGCGCGCGGCGCGTCCGATCGTCTGGATTAACGAGCGTTCGGAACGCAGAAAGCCTTCTTTGTCGGCGTCGAGAATCGCGACGAGTGATACTTCCGGCAAATCCAAACCTTCGCGCAAAAGGTTAATTCCGACCAGAACGTCGAATTCGCCGCGACGCAAATCGCGCAGAATTTTGATGCGTTCGAGCGTGACAATATCCGAATGCAGATAATTGACTTTAACGCCGACTTCCGAAAAATACTCGGTCAAGTTTTCCGACATCTTTTTCGTCAGAGTCGTGACAAGAACGCGTTCGTTGCGCTCTGTTCGGGCGCGGCATTCTTCCAAAAGATCGTCAATCTGACCTTTAACCGGACGAACTTCGACAATCGGGTCGAGCAGACCGGTCGGGCGAATTAGCTGCTCGATTACTTCGCCGCCGGTTTTCTCAAGCTCGTAGTTTCCCGGCGTCGCCGAAACATAAATCGTCTGCCCGACTTTCGCTTCAAATTCCTCGAATGAAAGCGGGCGATTGTCTTTTGCTGACGGCAGACGAAAGCCGTAATCAACGAGCGTTCCCTTGCGAGATTGGTCGCCTTTATACATCGCGCCGATCTGAGAAACGGTTTGGTGCGATTCGTCAATGACCATTATCGCGTCGTCCGGCAGATAATGAAGCAAAGTCGGCGGCGGCGCGCCCGGCGGTTTTCCGGTCAAATGTCTGGAATAATTTTCGATGCCGCGACAAAAACCCATTTCCTTGATCATCTCAAGGTCATACATCGTTCGCTGATGAAGTCTTTGCGATTCGACGATTTTTCCCTGTTTGATCAATTCTTCTTCCCACCAGGCAAGTTCGTCTTTGATAGTTTGGACGGCGCGTTTGATCGTCGGTTTCGACATTACGTAATGCGTTTTCGGGTAAATCGGCAAGCGCGAATCGTGTTTTTTGATGACTTCGCCGAGCAGCGGATCAATCGTCGAAACCGAATCAATCTCGTCGCCCCAAAATTCGATGCGATACGCCTGATCCTGATAACTCGGATAAAGCTCGACGACATCGCCGCGCACGCGAAACGTGCCGCGCTCGAATTCGACGTTCGTCCGCTCGTACTGCAATTCGACGAGACGCTGCAAAAATTCTTCGCGTTTGATTTTCTGATTCGGCTCGACGAACAAAATCATTCCGTAATACGCATCAGGATCGCCGAGACCGTAAATGCACGAAACCGACGCGACGATAATCACGTCGCGACGTTCATATAAAGAGCGCGTCGCCGCCTGCCGCAAACGGTCAATTTCGTCATTGATCGTCGCTTCTTTTTCGATATACAAATCCGACGCCGGAACGTATGCCTCCGGCTGGTAATAATCGTAATAAGAAACGAAATATTCGACCGCGTTATCGGGGAAAAAAGTCTTAAATTCTTGATAAAGCTGCGCGGCGAGCGTTTTATTATGCGCTAAAACGAGCGTCGGGCGCTGTACTTGTTCGATGACGTTGGCGATGGAAAAAGTTTTACCGCTGCCGGTAATTCCGAGCAGAACTTGATCTTTTGTGCCGTCATTCAATCCTTGAACGAGCTGTTTGATAGCTTCGGGCTGGTCGCCTTTCGGCTGATTTTCGGAGACGAGTTTAAACTGCATTTGATGACAAAATTTAAAATAAAAATACGGTTGCGAAGTATTTATTTATTTTACTCCGTAACCGTATCGCGTGTCATCTATGAAACTGATTATTTTATGCGGGAACAAGTTCAAAACTGTGAATTACTTGATCTGCTTTTTCCTTTATTTCCTTTGTAATCGAGCTTTGTTCAAGCAAAGCGTAAAGACTCGGCAAGGTTTCCTCGTCTTTGACGACGCTTAAAACGTGAAGCAGCGCGAGTTTTACTTTTTCGTCGCGATGTTTTCCAATTGCCGAGAAAATTCTTTCCGATTCGCCGGCTTTGACGAGTAGAACGGTGAGCGTAAACGCTTCGTAGGCGACTTTTCGGTCCGGATGAATCAGGCGGTCGAATGTCCGTTCAACCAGATCGGCTTCGGCGGCGGCGCGCGCCGCCTGTTTCATCCGGAACACATCTTTGCTTTCGGCGATTCGCGTCCACGCGTCGGAGCGATCAAAACTGAGCCGGAACAATCCGCGCGCCGCCGCCGCCCGAACTTCACGCGTCGGATCGGCGCAGGCAAGCAAAAGATTTTCAAAAACCGATTCGTGATCGAATTCAGCCAGCGTCGTGACGGCTTTGGAACGCAAATTTGAAGAAACATCGTAAAGAGCAATTTGTCCGAGAGCTTCCGCCGAATTTCGCGTTTTGAAAGCCGTTAAAATCCGCAGCGAAAGACTGCGCACTTCTTCGTCTTCTTCGAATTCTTCATTTGCCTGTTCGATTGCGCTCATCAAGTCAGGATCGTTAGAAAGCGGCAGCAAATCGTATTCTTTGGCAGGCTGTAATTCCGCAAATGAGCTGATCGGTAATTCTTCAAATTTCCAAACCCGAATTTCACCGGCAGTTGGAGCGTTATCGTTTTCCGAATTTTTAACCGTTGCCGAGCCGATGGCAGCACCGACTTGCGGAGAATTTTTCGGCAGTCTGTTGCTGTCTTTTTTCCCCATCGCTTTTTGGTTTTTTCGATACCATTCCATTTCCTTTTCGGCATCGAGCGCGCCCGCATCCGAACTTTTACTTTTGGGTTTGACCTGTTTTTTTCCGCTGCTTGACAGTTCTTCCTGCGCGGCTTTTTTCGTGTTATACCACCAAAACAACGCTCCGGCTAAACCGAGCAGTAAAAGAAAAACCGTCACATACCACCACGTATCGTCTTCGACCGGCGGAGCCGCGGCGGCAGTTGTCGCCGTTTCATTCTCAGGTTTCGGAACGCGAACCGAGGGCATCTGCGCCCACGTTTCGACCGCAAAAAAAAGCGTCAGCGAAAAGGCAGTAATTAATTTATTGCGAATGCTTAAAAACTTATCCATATTTTTTTATCGTTGTGTTGCGCTGAAAGAAGGAATTAGCAGGAAGGCTCGTTGGTTTCATTGCCGTGCTTTAATCGCGACTGCAATGTCAGTTTTGTATTATGCACATTTTATGTGAAGATGTCATCTAAAATTTTCAATAAAGATTATAAAGTTTTAACACAGTTTAATTTCCTATTATTTTATGGCAGTAAAATGTTAATTTTACTGCTTTACCAAATTCGATTTTCATAATAAAGTTATCAATCAAATTCTTTTTTCCATCCAACATTTATGAGGGCAGTTTTAACGGTTTCGGAAACGGCGATTGACGGTTTACCGCTTTTGCATCGCGGCAAGGTGCGCGACGTTTATGAAGTTGACGACCGGCATTTGCTGCTCGTGGCGACCGACCGACTTTCGGCATTCGACTGCGTTTTGCCGACGCCGATAAAGTATAAAGGCGTGGTTTTGACGGCGCTCTCAAAATTCTGGTTTGATCGTTTAGAGCAAATAACCGCGCATCATTTGATAACAGCCGATTTTGAAAAAATGCCGGAGATCATCCGACTTGACGAAACACTGCGAAGCCGCTCGATGCTCGTCAAAAAAACAAAGGTTTTTCCGGTCGAATGCGTCGTTCGCGGTTATCTCGAAGGTTCAGGCTGGAAAGATTACCAAAAAACCGGTGGAATTTGCGGGCATCGCCTGCCGGCAAATTTGCGGCAATGCGAGCGGCTTCCCGAACCGATTTTCACGCCTTCGACCAAAGCCGTTGCCGGACACGACGAAAATATTACGGAATCCGAATTTGCCCAAATCATCGGCGCGGAAACAGCCGAAAAACTTCGCGACTCGGCGCTGAAAATTTATCAAACGGCGAGCGATTACGCATTGACACGCGGCATTATTATCGCCGATACGAAATTCGAGTTCGGCGCGGACGCAAACGGCGAAATTCTTTTAATTGACGAAGTTTTAACGCCCGATTCATCGCGCTTCTGGTCGGCGGAGACTTATCAACCCGGACAAGCACAGCCGTCTTTCGACAAACAATTCGTCCGCGAATATCTCGAAACTCTCGATTGGAACAAACAGCCGCCCGCGCCGGATTTGCCGCCTAAAATTGCCGAGGCAACGACGCAGAGATATTTAGAGGCATACAAAATTTTAACGGGAAAAGATTTAGTTGCAGGAAGTTACAGATAGTTGCAGAAAGTCCCGGAAAGTAAAAGACGATTCTTTTTTCTTTCAACTATCTGGAACTCCCTGTTAAATTTCTGCAACTTCCTGTCAACTTTTTAAATTTATGCAAATACGAGACAGAATGGAGCTTTTAATCGAGGAAATGCTGAACGGGCGAATTATGCTCAACGAGGCGATGACCGAGTTCGAAAAATTGTATATTCAGAAGGCTTTGGAACGAAACAAAGAACATCTGTCGAAAACCGCCGACGCGCTCGGCATCCACCGCAACACGCTTTCCAAACGAGTTTCCAATTATGAAGGCGCGGCAAAAACGCCGAAACGCTTAATTTCCCGGCGCGTCCGTTAGTTTTTAACTTCTAAAACTTCTACTTTATCGCCTGTTTTAATCGTCTCTCCGGCTTTTTCCGCAATCAGATATTGACCGAAATAAACTTTTCCGTTCCTTTTCCTGAAATCAGCCAGAGTTTTTAACGGTTCAGCACCGTCTTTTTCGCCGGTTTCCTGATCAATCGTCGTCATGACGCAGCGTGCGCAGGCTTTGACGATATGAAAAACCGTGTTTCCGATTTTAATTTTCTTCCACGAATCTTCGGCAAACGGTTCCGCTTCCTTAATCACGAAATTCGGTCGAAAGCGATTCATCGGCAGCGATTTGCCCATTTTTTCATTTAACTCGTTTAAAGAATTTTCGCCGATTAAAAGAAACGGGCAAGCGTCGGCAAAACTCACCGTATCTTGAAATTTTCGGACGGCGGAAAAAGGGCTGACTTTTCTTTTGCTTTTTTCCGTCATCACAGCCAAACGACACGAAATGCCGAATCTTTCGGAAAACCACTGATTGATATCATCATCGTAAATTTCGGCTTTCACGGAACTACTCCAAACTTTCACATTTGCCGGTTGAGCGAATTCCCTGTGAAACGGAATCATCAGCATCTCGTCTTTGAACGAAACCTTTAATTCTTCGTCTTTCACTTCCAAGTTAAAAGTCGCCATTTGCGGAAATTCGCGCTGCGTAAAAAAATTATTTTTTTCGTCAACGAGCATCCAGCGACGGTCAAATTGCAGTCCCGCTTCTTCTATTAATGATTGATCGAGCGAGATTCCGCCAAGAGATTTGACCGGATAAATATTTATTTCAGATAAATGCATAAACTTGATACTCTTATTGTCAGATTTTCTAAATATTCAAACTTAAGGCTTGACAGGTTAAACTATGTTTTTTATACTAGCACTCATAAACGAAGAGTGCTAAGACGTTTTATTTCAAGCGCTCGAAATTCGATTGCTATCTTAATCTTAAAATTTAATTTCTAAAAGGAGTGTGAAAGAAATGGCTACAAATATTAAACCGTTACACGACCGGGTGATCATTCGTCGTATCGAGGACACTACAAATCAAACCGCTGGTGGGCTTTATATTCCCGATTCGGCTAAAGAAAAACCGCAGGAAGGCGAAGTTATCGCCGCCGGAGCCGGAAAATATAAAGAAAACGGTGAGCGTCAGGCTTTGGACGTGAAAACAGGCGACCGCATTTTGTTCGGTAAATACAGCGGTTCGGAAATCAAAATTGACGGTGAAGAACTGTTGATTATGCGCGAGGACGAAATCCTGGGAATCATCGAACGCGCCGGGGCGAACGCAAGCTAGATTCAAGAAAGAGTGAAGATTCAAAGTTTGCTTTTTTAATCTTGAACCCGAAACTTTGAATCTTGAATTCTACTTTTTAATAAAGGAGATTAATAAAATATTATGGCTAAACAAGTTATTCACGGAGAAGAATCGCGCGCCGCTATTTTGCGCGGAGTTAATCAGCTCGCCGACGCGGTAAAAGTTACGCTCGGACCGAAAGGTCGCAACGTCGTTATCGACAAGAAATTCGGTTCGCCGACGATCACGAAAGACGGCGTCACCGTTGCGAAAGAAATTGAATTGAAAGATGCGCTCGAAAATATGGGTGCGCAGATGGTGCGTGAAGTCGCCAGCAAAACTTCGGACGTTGCCGGTGACGGAACGACGACCGCGACGGTTTTGGCGCAGGCGATCTTTAAAGAAGGCGTGCGCACTGTTGCCGCCGGAGCGAACCCGATGGCGCTCAAACGCGGCATTGACAAAGCGGTGACGCAGGTTGTCGCTGAAGTTCAGCGTTTGTCAAAACCGATTTCGGGCGACGTTATCGCACAGGTCGGAACCGTTTCCGCGAACGGCGACACGAAGATCGGCGAAATCATTGCCGAAGCGATGGATAAAGTCGGGAAAGACGGTGTTATCACGGTCGAAGAATCGCGCACGATGGACACGACTTTGGAAGTCGTTGACGGAATGCAGTTCGACCGCGGTTATCTTTCGCCGTATTTTGTCACCGACGCCGACCGTATGGAAGTCGTTTTAGACGAACCGCTCATTCTTATCAACGAGAAGAAAGTTTCCAATATGCGCGACCTGCTTCCTATCCTCGAACAGGTTGCCAAAATGGGCAGACCGCTTTTGATTATCGCTGAAGATGTCGAAGGCGAAGCGCTGGCGACTTTGGTTGTCAACAAACTGCGCGGCACTCTGAACGTCGCGGCTGTCAAAGCTCCCGGCTTCGGCGACCGTCGCAAAGCGATGCTCGAAGACATTGCTACCTTGACTGGCGGCAAAGTCATCTCGGAAGACTTGGGCATCAAGCTCGAAACCGTCACGGTTGACGATCTCGGCAAAGCGAAACGCATCACGATTGACAAGGACAACACGACGATTGTTGACGGTCAGGGCGACGCGGGCGCGGTCGAAGGACGCGTCAAAACGATTCGCAATCAGGTCGAAGAAACCACTTCGGATTACGACCGCGAAAAACTGCAGGAACGTCTGGCTAAATTAGTCGGCGGCGTTGCTGTGATCAAAGTCGGCGCGGCGACCGAAACCGAAATGAAAGAGAAGAAAGCTCGCGTTGAAGATGCGATGCACGCTACGCGCGCGGCGGTCGAAGAAGGCATCGTTCCCGGCGGCGGCGTAACATTAGTTCGCGCGGCTAAGGTTCTCGATTCATACAAAGTCGAAGAAGGCGGCGATGCCGACGAGCAGATCGGCGTCAACATCATCAAACGCGCTCTCGAAGAACCGCTTCGCCAGATCGTCGGCAACGCCGGCAAAGAAGGCGCGGTGATCGTCGAAAGAATCCGCGCTGAAGACAGCGAAACTTACGGATTCAACGCGGCGACCGAAAAATTCGAAGACCTCGTCGCCGCCGGCGTTATTGACCCGGCTAAGGTTACGAGAACCGCGCTTCAGAACGCGGCTTCAATCGCCGGTCTGATGCTCACCACCGAAGCGATGATCGCCGACGTTCCGGAAAAAGACGACCACTCCGGCGGCATGGGCGGCGGAATGCCCGGCGGAATGGGCGGAATGGGAATGGGAATGTAATCCGGCATCGGCATTAACATTGCCGATTTTGGATTTCTCTTTCAAGCAAAAGGCTTCGTCTCATTATGAGCGAAGCCTTTTGTTCGTTTAAATATAATACTTTGGCTCAGCGACGCGTTTCCGTTGTTCATTAAACCAAATTTGAGAATAATCGCCGCGATTGATTAAGCTGCGAGAGCGTCGGCTAATGTCGAGTTTGTTTCAATAAACGCGTTTTGCCTGAAAACAAGTGCGTTCGCCGCGAGAAACGGGTTAATCTGTCAAGTTCCCTTCGTCTCCGGCGCTTTTTCTTTCGTGTTGACGAGTTCCATCGTCCAGATGCCGACGACTTTTTTGCTGCCGAGCGTGCCGGTAAAGACGCCTTCGGTGTGATTTGCTTCAACGATTTCGCATTGGAACTCGACGCTGGCGACGTTGTTTTCCATTCGTCCTTTGAAGATGCCGTTAGAGAGTTTCAGCACGACGGGTTTGGGGAAAATCGGGATGTTCATCGTGATGATGTCATTTTTGAACGTAATATCCGCACTGCCGCCGAAGTCAACGATGGGTTTCGGCTGGTCGGCGAGTTTATACGTGGCGCGGATGGTGTATTGACCGTCGGCGAGCGCGGACGTCGGCGGCTTTTTCGTTTGCGCGTGAGCGGCGAGCGCGAGCGTCATCAGACAGAAGACGGCGAAAAGAACGAGGCGCGGCAGATTATTCGGCATATTGACACTCCTTTTAACAAAGCATTTGTTTTCCGGCGCGAGCGCGGCGGTTGAACGCGCCGCGATTTGAACGGTTGATGATACTGCGAAGCGGCGCGGCTGGCAAGAATTATTTTTCGGCGCGGCTGGCGGCGACGCACGAGCGGCGATAAGCGGGAACGATGAAAAAAAATGTTTACTTTTTTCGTCAAATCCGCTAACTTGTTTGAGAACCGGCGCTTTGTCGGTTCTCGAAGCGTTAAACAACGGATTGAACAACGCTTCAATCACATCAATTGCCAACGCCAACGCTCGCGCAGCGCCGCAAGCAGCGCCGAAAACGATTACAACCGCCAAATTTATCCGAACAGCCGCCCATTTTAATCCGACCGCCGCGCATTTCGTCCGAACAGAAGCCTGTTTTGTTTGAACCGACGCGCATTTTGCCCCGACAGAAACATATTTTGCCCGCGCAGACGCTCATTTTATGTTGACAGCCAGCCGTTTCGACCCGACAGATATTCATTTTGTTGCGACAGACAACAATGTTGTCCGCGCAGAACCGTTTTTTGATTCAATCGAAGCGTGTTTTGATTCGATCGCAGGGCGTTTTGTATTGATTGAAGCAGCGCCGAGATGAACCTTTGAAAATTTTGAACGCATTGCCGCGCGTCGAATATCGATCACGATGCGAGCGGCGATTCGCACGACTTCAAATGCGATGCGCCGCAATTTGCGCGTCGCGTTCGGACGAGGCGCGGCGGCGAACGATTTGAATTTCAAGCAGTTTGCCGCCCGTTAAACTACGAACGAATCAGGGAAAACGCATTACAGTCCGCAATTCACGGCTGAATCTTCACCGAACGATTCGGCTTCCACAATCAACTTAAAATTTTATAGGAGATATACGAATATGAACGCTAAACAACGCCGCGAAACGGATCGCAACATTCGCGCCAGAGATTTTTTAACCGAAAACATCGCGGATTTTTCCGCTAATACCGTCGCCAAAAATAAAATCGCCGCGCTCGTCGTCCAATGCGTGCAGGTCGAGCAGGAATACCAGAAACAAATGAGCGGCGACGTTAATATCAAACAGGATTACGCGACGGCGGACGCCTCGTTTGCCGCTTTGCTCGCGGCGATGCGCGAATTGCGCGATTTTGCCAACTCGATTGCCAGAGAAATTCCCGAGCTTGCCAAAAAGTTTCGGCTGCCCGTCAGTTTGAGCCGCCGCGCCGTCATTGCCGCCGCCCGCGTCAATGCCGCCGACGCCGCGCCGTATGAAGAAACTTTCGTCGCTTACGGTCTGCCCGCCGCTTTCGCCGACGATCTGCGCGCCAAAGCCGATGATGCCGAAACCACTCTCAACACCGCCGAAGCCGCCACCGGCGTCAAAGTCGGCGCGACCGACACGCTCGCCGTCTCGGTCAAAGCAGCCAACACGACCGTCGAAACGCTCGACCCGATTGTCCGCCGCGTCTATCGCGATAACCCGACCAAGCTCGCCGCCTGGAATTACGCCGCCCACGTCCAGCGCCACACTCCCGTCCCGTTTCCCCACCGCCGTCCCAAAACAAAGCCCGCGACAACGCGCCACGCCTTGCCCGCCGCTCCGCCAAGCGTTTTAGCCGCGTCGAATATGGAAATGTAGTCTGAAAACAAGATTTTCAAACGAATCGGCAAAGGCTTTGTTTCAATCGAAACGAAGCCTTTTTTGTTGATTTTAGTCAAAGGTTTAAGATAAGCTGATTGACGCCTATCTCGACTTCCATATTCAGGAAAAACGGACAATTTAATGAAGTATATAAAAATTTTCGCAGTCTCACTCTGCATATTTTTCGCCGCGCAAACGGTATTCACCCAAAACAACAATATTCTTGACGCAAGTTTTGCTCCAACAATCGAAAATGTTGAAGTCGCGTCCGTCTCTGCCATTGCCAAACAGGCTGACGGCAAGGTTATAGTTGGCGGTTTGTTCTTGCTGGCGAACGACCGCGAATCGAGTAATTTGGTGCGCTTTAACGCCGACGGAACTTTGGACGATTCCTTTCTTTCGGCGGTTCCCGCTTATTCGCCCGGAATTAAAGTCATAAAGGTATTGAATGACGGAAAGATATTAGTCGGCGGTTTTTTTACAGATGATCTGAGCGGAGAATACAAAAACATTGCCCGATTAAATTCGGACGGCACATTTGACCGGACATTTACAGGCAGAACCAATGGAATTGTTAATGCGTTAGCAGTGCAGCCGGACGGCAAAATAATTATTGCCGGAGGATTCGGCACGGTTAACGGACAAAACAGAAAAGGAATTGCCCGGCTCAACGCCGACGGCACAACGGACACGACTTTCGATTATCAGGCGGAGCGAATGCAGGCGGTATTGCTGCAACCGGACGGCAAAATAGTGATTAGCGAGGTGGTGAACAATGAAAGCGGAATCACCGTCGGTAAAATCTCGCGGCTTAATGCAAACGGCACGCCCGACAGTTCATTTACAGCGGCGATTTTGTCGGTTGATAATATATTTTTCACCAGTTTAAGGCAGCAACCCGACGGTAAAATTTTAATCGGCGCGAATTTTACGGCAATTAATAATTCACTGCGCACATCGCTCGCGCGTTTGAACTCGAACGGCACGATTGACGAAACTTTTAATCCGGTTTTAACCGGAAACGCCACTGAGTCGCCGTCAATCCGTTCGATTGAAATTGACGGCAGCGGAAAAATTCTGATCGGCGGCAATTTTCAGACGGTCAACGGCGCATCACGTCACAACGTCGCCCGTCTTAACGCCGACGGCAGCACTGACTCGTCATTCGTCAATCAGACGGGCGCGAACGACACGGTTGAAACAATACTTACCGATGCCGACGGAAAAGTTTTCATCGGCGGCACTTTTCGCCGATACGGTGGCGAACAGCGTTACAGCATCGCCAAGCTAAATGCCGACGGAAACCCTGACGCGTCTTTTGCGGCAAGCGTCAAATCAAACGGATTCATCTATGACATAGAAATCCAGCCGGACGGTAAAATCCTCGCCGCAGGCAGTTTTTATTATGTGGACGGCAAGCCATTCAATTCGATTGTTCGATTTTTGCCCGACGGCACGCTTGACCCGACTTTCAATGTTTATAAGCAAACACCGTCCATCCACGATTTATTAGGAGACATCGAATTACAGCCGGACGGAAAAATTATTGTCGTTGGAACGGTATATCTGCCTAATCAAAATAACTCATTTGCCGTCATTCGTTTGAATGCCGATGGAACGCTTGACAATACTTTCATGCCGTCGGTCGCCTCCGGCGGTTCTCCGCTTGCCGTCAAAGTCCAAACTAACGGACAAATTATAATTGCCGGAGGATTCTTGCAGTATGCCGGTGTGATCAGAACAGGCATTGTCCGCCTCAACGCTGCCGTCAGCGTTGACGACTCATTCAACGTCGCGCTTACGATAAATGCAATTCCAATGATTCAGGATTTATCAATCAGAAGCGACGGAAAAATTCTCATCGCCGGTTATTTTTCCGCAGTTAACGGAACTCCGAAAAGTAACATTGCCCTGCTCAACCCGGACGGAACGCTCGACGCTTCTTTTACGACGACGGTTTCGAGCATGATAACTTCGGTTCAACAAACGAGTGACGGAGGTTTTTTGATTGGTGGAAGTTTTGATTCAATTAACGGAACGCCGCAAATCCGCCTTGCCAAACTGAAAGCAAACGGACAGCTGGACGCCACATTTAATTCTAATTCACCTCCTGATTATCCGGTAACGGCAATCAAACCGTTTAATAACGGATGGATTGTTTTAAGCGGTTATTATCCGCCTCAGATAGATGTTCTGAATGTCGACGGTTCCTTAAAAGTCAGATTGCAGTCATATCAATTATTCAATAGATTAATACTCGATTTAGAGGTTCAAACCGACGGTAAAGTAATAATCGGCGGAGCCTTTACGAGAGTCAACGATACATTGAGATTCGGACTGGCGAGACTTAACGGCGTCGAATCGTTCGCCCGCAAAACTTTGTTCGACTACGATGGCGACGGTCGCGCCGACGTGTCAGTTTTTCGTCCGTCAAACAATGTTTGGTATCTAAACGGCTCTTTGAATGGGTTTTCTGCCGCTCAATTCGGCGCGGCGGGCGATTTGATCGCGCCCGCCGATTTCGACGGCGACGGTAAAACCGATGTCGCGGTCTTTCGCCCGTCGAACGGAACGTGGTATCGGCTCAACAGTTCGGACAACTCGTTTGCCGCTTACGGCTTCGGAAACGCCGAAGACAAGCCCGCGCCGGCTGATTACGACGGCGACGGCAAGGCTGATTTCGCGGTATTTCGTCCGTCAAACGGAACGTGGTATTTGCAGATGAGTCAGACGGGATTTACGGCGCAGCGATTCGGCGCGAGCGAAGACGTGCCGACGCCCGGCGCTTTTGTCAGATAGCTTTCTTTTCGACGAGAAAGGCAGCGCTCGAATTAATTCGAGCGCTGCCTTTCTCATTTAAGAGGGCAGAAAGATAATGTAGAGAGAAACGGAAAGACATTTCCGCGTAAAAAAATATGTTTGAAATATTTAAGGCAATTGATACAATACTTTTTGAATCAATAACAAACAGTAAACGCTCCCTTTCGCGTTGAAAATTGACGATACTCCGAATCATATTTACCAAACAATTCTTTAACTTTAGGAAAAACAATGAAAATCAACCCAATCGCATTATTTGAAAAAGGCTTGATGCGTCTTTTTTGTTTAACAATATTCGCCGCCGTCGCGGCGCTTTCGATACCGAATGCAGTTTCGGCGCAAATTTCCAATCCGGGAAACGATCCTTTGGCGAACGAGTCGTTTAAAGGCGGCGAGGACAAGAAACAAGCTGCCGGACGCGAGCTACCGCCGAGCCGCGTCAACGAATTTATCAAGCCGGACGCGGGCAAAGCGATTCGTCTGCCGAGATTGAGCGAGGCGGAAAAGTCCGCCGCGGCTTCGACCGTTAAAAAAATGCGGATCGGCACGGTTCGACAGCTCGATCAAAAGGTCTCGGACTTTTCACAGGCGGCGGATTACGCAATCGGCGACGGAAAGGTTTGGGTTTTCGAGGTCGTTTCCGAAGCGGCTATTCAAACGCGTCTGCGATTTACCAATATGAATCTGCCCGCAGGCGCGAAGGTTTTCGTTCGTTCGGCGAAGAATTTGAATGACGTTTACGGTCCGTTTGAAAACACGGGCGAAACGAAGGACGGCAGTTTCTGGACGCCGCCAATCGAAGGCGACGACGTGATCATCGAATATTACGCGCCGAACCGCAGCGCCGCGTCGAAAGATGTTCTGCCGTTTGAAATCGTCGAAGTGAGCCACATTTTCCGCGACATCTCGGGAAAAGGAGACGTCGAAAACATCAGTCCGCCGGAATTTCCCTGTCATAACAACGTTCCGGCGGAATGGGCGAACGTCGCTAAATCGGTCGGACAAATGCAGTTTACCAGCGGCGGATTTGAATATATCTGCACCGGAACTTTGCTCAACCCGACGGCGAACGATTTCGACCCGATTTTTTTAACGGCAAATCACTGCATTTCTACCGAAGCTGAAGCGCAATCGCTGAGAGTTTACTGGCTTTACAACAGCGGTGATTTTCCGTCGGCGTCGCTTCCCCGCTCGGATTCGGCGACGCTTTTAAGCACGGGCGAGCGTTCGGATTACACTCTGCTCAGAATTCGCGGCGCGATTCCGCTGCGCGCGGGCGTTACTTATTCGGGCTGGGAAGCGGCGGCGACTACGCCAATCGGCACGCCGGTCGTCGGCATTCATCATCCGCGCGGCTCGTATAAACGATTTTCCACCGGAACGACGAATTCGAGCGGTGATTTCATCGAAGTTCGCTGGAACTCGGGAATCACCGAAGGCGGCTCGTCCGGTTCGGGCATCTGGAAAGGCAGCGCGGACAACGCGCGGCTGATCGGAACGCTCAGCAACGGAACTGTCGGCTGCACGAATCCTCGGGATTTTTACGGCAATTTCACTGTCACTTATCAATCTATTTCGACTTTTCTGCAGGGCGGAACCGACGACAATTACGATGCGGCGGGCGGAAACGACACGCGGCAAACTGCTGTTCCTATCGGTCAGGGAACTTTTTCAAATCTGATCGTCAAATGGCAGGATTCCGATTGGTATGCCGTTATCGTTCCTGCAGGATTTAAAATTACGGCAACCGCTAACTTTACCAATAACTTCGGCAACATTGATTTGGCTCTTTATAAAAACAGCGACGGCACGCCCGTCAGCATTTCAAGCTCGACGACAAACAGCGAAACCGTTACAGACACGGCGATCGGCTCGACGACGTATTATATCAACGCTTATTTATTTGACGGAGCGAGAAACGATTACACTTTGAACGTCACGCTTCAGCAGGTTGGGGTCGTCAATCGTTCCCTGTTCGATTACGACGGCGACGGTCGCGCCGACGTGTCGGTTTTCCGCCCGTCGAACAACGCCTGGTATCTGAACGGCTCATCGCTCGGATTTTCCGCCGTTTCCTTCGGCACTGCCGGAGATTTGATCGCGCCCGCCGATTTCGACGGCGACGGCAAAACCGATGTGGCTGTCTTTCGCCCGTCGAACGGAACTTGGTATTGGCTCAATAGTTCTAACAATTCTTTGTCGGCAGTCGGTTTCGGCTCAAACGGAGATTTGCCCGCGCCTGCCGATTTCGACGGCGACGGCAAAGCCGATGTCAGCGTATTCCGTCCGTCAAACGGCACGTGGTATCGTCTCAACAGCTCGAATAACGGTTTTATCGCCACGCAGTTCGGAGCGAGCGAGGATAAACCGACTGTCGGCGATTACGACGGCGACGGCAAAGCGGACATCGCAGTTTTCCGACCGTCAAACAGCGTCTGGTATCGCCTCAACAGCGGCAGTAATAATTCGTTCGCGGCAACGGCTTTCGGAACAGCCGGAGACAAAGCGGTTCCGGCTGATTACGACGGCGACGGCAAAACCGACATTTCCGTATTTCGACCGTCTAACGGCGTTTGGTATCGGTTGAACAGCGGCAGTAATAATTCGTTTGCCGCTTACGGCTTCGGCGCGGCGGAAGATAAACCCGCGTCGGCTGATTACGACGGCGACGGCAAGGCTGATTTCGCTGTCTTTCGTCCGTCAAACGGAACGTGGTATTTGCAGATGAGTCAGACGGGATTTGCGGCGCAGCGATTCGGCGCGAGCGAAGACGTGCCGACTCCAGGTGCCTTCGTTAGATAGTTTTCTTATAATTGGAAAACAGTGATTGGAAAAAAGCGCGCCGCTCAAGTTTCGAGCGGCGCGCTTTTTTCAGCAACAATGTCCTCAGTTTGAAAAAGCTACTTTTTCGTCGGCGATTTCCTGCGGCGTTCTGGAAGACTCGTCTTCTTTTTTTTCCTCGCGTATATTTTCCAGCTCGTCTCCGGCAATCAGTTTTTCGGCGACGGCGTGAACGGAGGCGAATTCCGTATCGGGCGAAAGTACTAATTGACAGCCGTTTGTTCTTACTTCTTCTATCAAACGGTCAATGGCGGCAACGCGCGACGGATCGAGGTTGACATTGCGAATGTATATGACGCGTATAATGCTCGGATATTTTCGGACGATTTCCGCGTAAATTTCCGGGTCTTTTTCGCCGCTGTCGCCGATGAGAATGAATGGCAGACGCGGATAAACGCTCAAAATTCGTTCAATGTTTTCGATTTTATGGCTCGCGTGATTGCCGGAATCGAAAATCGTTTGATTTCCGAAATCCTTGAGAAACAAAGGTCCGAGCGGAATCCGGTTGATCCGCAAAAACTCAGAAAGCAGCGGATAAAGATTCCACGGACTGCTCGAAACATAGAAAATCGGATTATTTTCGCCGCCGCTCGCGCCTTTTTGCAAGGCTTTGTAAAACGCCGCCACGCCTTCAAAAGGCGTTCTCGTGAATTCGTTGCGAAGCGCGGTATTCATCAGCATTTTCAATTTACTGGTAACTTCCGTCGAAATAACCGTGTCGTCCAAATCGCTGATAATGCCGAATTTCGCCGTCGCCGGCGCAACCAAAACTTTTCCGACAGCGCGAACTTCCGCTCCGCTTTTCGGTCGCGGACTAATCAATTCCAAAAGCACTTCGTAAGTGCTTTCATCGGAATTTATTTTCGCCGCCGTTTGCATCTCCAGATGAAAATATCCCTCGTCATCGGCGACAATTTCATTTTCGATGCCGGCAAAAACCGCGCGAACTCGCGCGTGCGGAACTTCGTCAGTGGCGAAACGGCGAAAAAAATTATGCAGATTGCGTCTGCGGTTGTCGGTTTCAACGGAAATGACTTCGCTTTTTTCTTCGACGACGCGCCCGCGCAGATAAAATTTTTCGGGCGTGCCGAAACCGAGATACGGATAAATTTTCAGTCTCTCGTCATAACCTTTGAAATCGCGCCAGCGTATTTTGAGTTTATCGGCAAATCGGTCAATCGTCTCGAACCAACCTGCAACTTTCGGCTTCCATTCGCTCATAAAAAAATTATAACGCGATTTCGCGAAGGAATTCCTTCAAATGTAGGCAAAGAATAAAAATACTTTACTGAAAACTCAAAAACCTCTGATTGTCTTTTTCGACATTTTATTGTTTATCAGCGACCGTTCGTTTATAATCTCTGCATTGTCGAAAAGCGGCAAAATTTTCAATATCAAAGGGAGTACATGTTTTATGGCGAACGAAAATAACAACAAATGCGCGCACGACCGATGTCACTGCCCCGTCACTGGTGACTCGCAATATTGCAGCGGTCACTGCGAAGACGCGGCGGATCAGGATTTGACTGAAATCAGTTGTGATTGCGGTCATCCCGGATGCGTTTAACTTTTTAACTAAAAATTAAAGAAGGCTTTGTTTATATGTCTAAACAAAGCCTTCTTTATTTGAAAAACTGGAAATGGAATCAAGTCTCCAATTAATATAACGATTAATTTTCAATCAATAAAAAAAGTATTGTGGCAGATTGAAATCAATTACACTCATTGGAAACCAATCACATAAAGATATTTAATCAATCCGCTGCTGACAATAACGTCAAAATCAATCGTAACTTGGCATATTTGACGCGCTCCGATGCGCTTTTTGCAAAATCCTGTTCGGGTCTCAGTTTTAGTCAAGCAAACGTGTAAAAGCGTCGTGTCGCGGCATCATTCACACCTTCAGACTGAACATGAACGGCATCGGTCGGAGTCACTGGTCGATGTGTAGCAATCACAAAGTTAATATAATCAGCGTCCGAACATTTGGGCGGGTTCACTCTTTATTTTTACCAAATATCCGTTCAACTGCGTAACTTCTAAAAGGTTAAAGCTTTCAAGTCTAACATTGACCGTAACAATATGATTTTAATGACGAAACATTTCCGTTGTAATGATTCGGCAAAAAATATGATTGTAATTATTGCGGGTAATACTTAAACTGTTATCAGGAGTGTGCGGGCGACATCATTTATCTTCCGTGAAAATTGTATGACTGAAGTTAATTTGTTTAATTGGATTATTACGACAGTCACACTTGTTTTTATTTTTGCCTTGAGCGTAACCGATGTTAAATCACAAAATTTACCTTCGGCAAAAATTTTAAGCAGCAGCGGTTCGGTGCAAATCACCCGCTCTTCGACGAACGGCGCGGAGCCATATCGTATCGGTATTAACGTTGGCGAAAAACTTTTCGCCGGAGATGTGATAAAAACAGGTTTTGGCGGGCGGCTCGTCATCGCGTTGAGAGACGGTTCGCAAGCCGTCATCAGCCAGAATACAACGGTTGAAATCAAAGATGCGAATAACTCTCCGCGCACGATTTTCAATATCTTGCGCGGTAAGACGCGCATCAAAATCGAGCGGCTCGGCGGCAAACCGAATCCCTACCGCATCACCACGCCGACAACGGTGATTGCGGTGCGCGGAACAATTTTCGACGTTTTTGTAAGCGGCGACGAGACGAGAGTTTTTGTTGATGAAGGCGAAGTGAGCGTTGTTAGTCTATTTTTTCCGGAGCAGGAAATCATCTTAACGCCCGGTTTCTTTACGCGCGTTAAAAAAGATCAGCCGCCGCAATCGCCGGGTTTATTCAAACCGGGGCGAAATAACAGCGTTTTCAATCCTGTTTCTTCAAACGGAGCCGGACGTGGAGTTTTTGATAATCCGTCGCAGGATAATCCGGGCAAAAGCGGTTTCCCCAACGGTTCCGGTTTTCCGGGCAATAGCGGCAATGCTCCGGGGCGTAATCCAAACGTCGCGCCCGGAAACTCCGGCAATGCGCCCGGTCGTCGCGGTAAACCTTGAGGCGCAGAGAAATTAAGTTACAATCTGTTTAAATTTAGAAATCGGTCAAGCGTTTTTGTTAGCGTTTGACCGAACTCGTTTAAGATGGCGGAAGATTCCGATGTTCAATTAAAATCGGCGCACTCGTCGAAAGACTCGGCAAGAAAAAGGCGGGTTCTGGTCGTTGACGACCAGCGCGGAGCGCGGATGGTTCTCGAAGTGCCTTTGCGCCTGAGCGGATTTGAAGTCGTCGCTTTATCGAGCGCGCGCGCCGCCATTGAAACCGGACAAAAAGAGTTTTTCGATTTACTTCTGACCGACGTTTATATGCCCGAAATGAACGGGTTAGAGTTAGTTCAGGAATTTCGCCGCTTCAGCCCCGGCACAAAAATTATCGTAATGACGGCGCAAGGATCTCTGGAAACGGCGATGCAGGCGGTCGAGCAGGGCGCGTTCGATTTTATCGCCAAACCTTTCGACATAGAAGAAGTTTTATCGCTCGTGCGCAGAGCGACCGAGCGCCGACAGCCGCAGGCGGAAATCGAGAAAACCGACGAACCCGACTTTTCAGTATCCGGCATCATCGGTCACAGCCCGCCGATGGTGCGCGTTTATAAATTGATCGCCCGCGCGGCGCGAACCAAATCAACCGTTTTAATCGAAGGCGAAACCGGCACGGGCAAAGAGCTCGTCGCGCGGGCGATTCATCAAAACAGCGAACGCGCGGGAAAACCGTTTGTAGCCGTTAATTGCAGCGCGCTGACCGAAACTTTGCTTGAAAGCGAGCTTTTCGGTTACACGAAAGGCAGTTTTACAGGAGCGGCGGCAGACCACGCCGGATTGTTTGAGAGCGCGAACGGCGGCACAATTTTTCTCGACGAAATCGGCTCGGCAAGTTTATCGATGCAAGCGAGTTTGTTGCGTGTTTTGCAGGAGCAGGAAGTCAGGCGCGTCGGCGCGAATGATGCTCGTAAAATTAACGTGCGGGTCATCGCGGCAAGCAATCGAAATCTGGAAAATCAAGTGAACGGCGGTGAATTTCGCGCTGATTTATTTTATCGTTTGAGCGTCCTGGCAATTCAAATTCCGCCTTTGCGGGCGCGAGGAACTGAAGACATCGAACTGCTGACCGGACATTTGCTCAAAAAACACGCCGGTGAAAGAAATTCGCCTTCGAAAATTTCCGAAGACGCGATGGCGGTTTTGTCCGGTTACGATTGGACGGGAAACGTCCGCGAACTGGAAAATGCCATCGAATACTCAATCGCGGTTTGTTCCGGCGATTTAATTACGGCAGCGGATTTACCGCCGCGAATCGTTGAAAAATCCTCGCCGGACGTTCAAAAAACTCAGTCTAAACCGATTTCGCTCGCCGATGACCGCCCGACGATTGAAGAACTGACGCGTCGTTACGCGAACGCCGCAATTCAATCAAAGATTACTGGAATCAGCAAAAAGGTTACGGCAAAGCCGAAGCTCTGCTCGAACGAAAATGGGCGGATAAATACAACGCCGCCGGACATCTGACGTGGACGGGAAGGCTTTACGGGAAAGGTTTGACTGAAGCCATCGGGCTGCGGCGCGGGCGGGTTTATCAAGGCGTTTGGGGCAGCGCGCTGTTTCAGTCGGTTTACCAGCCTGCGCCGGGATTGATTCAGTCTCTGCCGCTGATGCCAGAATGGTATCTCGTTGTCGGCGTGTTTGCGGTGCTCGCGGCGCTCGGCTTATATTGGCAGCCGCTGCTTTTGGTTATTCCGCTGTTGTTACTCGCCGTTGCCGCGCCGGTCGCGCAGGCGTTAGTGAGCGGTTTCAAGGCTACTTTCATCGCTAAACCGGCAAACCACAATCAGGAAATCAACCTGTTTTTAATAACGTCTTTTCTGCATCTGGTTCAACCGCTCGCCCGTTTGATCGGGCGTTTCAAGCACGGTCTGACGCCGTGGCGGCATCGCGGAACGGAATTTTTCGTGCTGCCGGTTTCAAAAACAGTTTCATATTGGAGCGAAACGTGGAGCGAGGCTTCCGACAGATTACAGAGCCTCGAAAATTCACTGCGCGCGGACGGCGTTATTGTGCGGCGCAACGGTGATTTCGACAACGGCTGGGATTTGCAGGTTCGCGGCGGAATGTTCGGCGGAACTCGTCTTTTAGTTTTGACCGAAGAGCATGGGCAGGGCAAACAAGCCGTCCGCGTTCGCGCCGCGCCGCGAGGAACGTTTCTGGTTCACGGAGTGGTCGTCGTTTTAGCTGTGCTCTGCATGTTTGCCGCTTTTGACGGGGCGTTTTTGACCGCTTATATCATCGGATTGTTCGCCGCTCTGATCGCGGCGCGAGCATTTATCGAAGCCGGTCACACAACCGCCGCCGTCTTGCGGGCGATTGATAAAGTGCGGGTAAGCGAAAAAGGAATAATCTTACCGCTCGAAAAATCGACGGTTTTTCCCACAAACCACGATTCACTAATTGAAAAAACTCAGGTTGAGCACGGAGCCGAAACAACTCGGAGGCTTTAATAAAGGTTGTAACTTGCCATGAGAAATTTCGTAAATATGCTGAAACTCATCAAAAATCCTGTTCGGCTGACAGCTATGTCAATCGTTCTGGCGATTTTTGCCGCCGCACAGGAAAACGCTCGACTGCAAGGTACGATTTTCGACGAAAACGGCGCGTTTATCTCCGGCGCGACCGTAGTTTTGGAAGATGGTCAAAATCGGAAGTCAATGACCACATCCGACGCGCGGGGACAGTATGTTTTTGACGCAGTGCCAACCGGCGGCTTCACGCTCAAAGTCGTCGCGCAGGGCTTTGCCGAATCTTCGCAAACAGTCGAGGCAGCAAGCTCGGACAGGATTGATGTAACGCTGAAAATCACGGTCACAGAACGAATTGACGTGCAGATCAGAAGCGATAATTTATCTGCCGTGACTTTGACCGGCGCGCAGCTCGACGCGCTTCCTTTCGACCCGCGCCAGCTTCGCCTTCGTTTGCAGAGATTGGCGGGAGCAAATGCCGCACTCGACAATATGGTCGTTTACGTTGACGGGTTTCGAACCGATGGCGCGCTGCCGCCGAAAGAAACGATTTCGGCGATTTTAATCAATGCCGAACCGTTTGCGGCGGAATTTGCCGAACCGGGAAAAGCCCGCGTGGAAATTCTCACCAAGCCCGCTGCGAGTCGTTTGCGAAGCGGTCTGAATTTTTACTTTAGCGACGAATCGCTCAATGCACGCAACGCCTTTGCAATGGACAAAGCTCCGTTTCAATCGAGGCATTTCAGCGGCGTGCTGAGCGCGCCGCTTGTACGCGATCGCTGGGGAGTTATCACCGAATTCTCGCGTAACGGGCTGGACGATAACGCTATCGTCAATGCCTTGATTTTGAATCCGGCGACGCAGCAATCAATGCGATTTAATACGACCGTTCCGATTCCGGTAGAAAGCACGAACTTTTCGATTCGCACGACCAGTCTTTTCGGGAAAAAACACACCTTCGACGCGCGCTACCTTTTCTCCAGAGAATCGTCAAACAATCAGGGTTTGGAAAGCGGATACGATTTGCCCGAACGCGGCTATAATCGCGCATGGCGCGACGATACGCTCCGGTTTTCGTTCATTTCAACGCTCGGCGAAAAATCTCTGAACGAGGCGCGCGTGAGCTTGAGCCGCAACCGTTCGCTGATAAACGCGCTTAATTCAAGCAGCGCCGTCGTTGTTTTCGACAGCTTCAACGCTGGCGGCAATCAAGATTTGCTGTTTCTCGATGAAACGACGCAGAATTTGCGTGCTGAAAACAATTTTACGCGAATTTTCAAAAATCACGTTTTGAAATTGGGCGCCTCAATCGGCGGAGTGAAAATCGAAAATACCGACCGCTCGAATTTCGGCGGAACTTTTATGTTCGGAGCGGATTTCGAACGCGGTCCGACCGGATTTCCGCAGGGTTATTATGTCTCGCCGCTCGAAAGCTTTCAGCGGACAGTCGAGCGCCGCGCGGGTTATCGTCCTTTACAGTTTGTCATTAACCGAGGAGATCCGTTCGTGGCTTTGACGCAATGGGAAACCGGCGTTTTCGCGCAGGACAACTGGCAAATCTCAAAACGCCTGACGCTTTCTTTCGGTTTGCGGTCGGAATTTCAAACAAATCTGGACGGCAAAATCGATCTCGCGCCGCGAGCCGGCGTTGCGATACGCCCGTTCAAAAAAATCGAAACCGTTTTGCGCGTCGGCGCGGGACTTTTTTACACGCGGGTCGCGCCGCACGTTTCAATTGACGCGCTGCGCTTTGACGGCACGCGTCAGGAAGAATTAGTAATTATCCGCCCGCCGTTTTTCCCTAACATTCCGGCGGTTTTAAATAACGCGGTAACACAAATCACGCTGCGCCCGAAATCGCCGGATTTGCAATCGCCGTATCTTTTCAACTCCACGGTTAGTTACGAACAGCAGCTTTTGAAAAATTTAACCTCAGTCTTTTCTTACAATTTTGAGCGCGGCGTTCATTTATTACGGGTCAGAAACATCAATGCGACTTTACCGAATACCAACAATGAACGTCCCAATCCCGATTTGGGACCCGTTTTGCAGTACGAATCGAGCGGAAACTCGCGCCGACAGGAATTTGTCACGGCTTTATACGGAGATTTGGGAAATAGATTCAACTTTTACGGCAGTTATCGTTTGACATTCGCGAAAAGCGATACGGACGGAGCAAAAACTGCGCCCGCCGATTCTTACAATTTGACGAGCGAATACGGTTATTCAAAAGCCGATCAAAGGCATCAATTTTATTTTGAGACATACACGAAACTACCTTTGGGAATCTATTTCAGCCCGAATGTTTTTATTGCTTCGGGCGCGCCGTTTAATATCACCACGGGCAGAGACGATAACGGCGACACGCTTTTCACAGATCGACCGGCGTTTGCTAATCCGGGCGATGCGGGCGCAATCCGCACTACGTTCGGCTGGTTTAATCCGAATCCGCATTCGGGCGACCGGATAATTCCCCGAAATTTCGGGCGCGGCGAAAACCAAATCAGTCTTAATCTAAACGCTTCGAAGACCTTCGTTTTCGGTTCGGAAACCGATAATCGAAACGCGCCGGCAAATCAAAGGAATTGCAGCGCGGGATTTTCTCAAAGATTTCGCTGCGGATTGGATCGCCGTTACGGTTTAACGTTCAGCGCAGACGTTTATAATGTTTTGAACCACACGAATTTCAGCGAATTTAACAATATTCTGACTTCGCCGCAATTCGGTCGCCCGAATCGCGCCGCCGATGCTCGGCGCCTTCAATTGGGAGTAAGTTTGAGTTTTTAACTGCAATGCCGGAAAACGATTCAAAACCAAAAAAAGAGCGGGTTAAATCGCAACAGTTATTTGCGTGGCTTCTAAGTTACGGCAAACCATACCGTTTATCTTTCGCGCTTTTTACGGCGCTTTCGGTTGTCGAGGTTCTTATCGGTCTCGTTGTTCCGTGGACAATGAAAATTCTTATTGACAACGTTTTGGGCAGCCAGCCGATTCCATCCTGGCTGGCTCCGGCGACGAACATTTTTTCGCTCGAAAACAAAACCTCTTTACTGATCGCCGTTTGCGTCGCCGGATTTTTAATCGGTTTAATGAGCCAGCTCGTTTCATTGCTGCACACGCAGCTGCAAGTAGGAATCGGGCAAAAAATGGTGCTCGATCTGCAGCGCGATCTTTTCGGATATTTGCAAAAACTATCTTTACGATATCACCAGCAAGCCGGAACCGGCGACGCGATTTACAGGCTGAACAATGATGCTTACTGCGTCAGCAACATCATTTTGCACGGTTTGTTTCCGCTCGTCAGCTCTCTGCTGACGCTTGTTCTGATGTTGATTATCCTGTTGCGGATCCAGTCGTCGCTCGCCTTGCTTTCTCTGGTCGTGATCCCGCCGCTTTTCCTGGCTATTCATTACTACTCGACGCGGCTTTATGAACGCAGCGAGCGAGTTAAAGAAATGGAGACGGGCATTTTCAATCTCGTTCACGAAGTTTTTTCTTCGATCAAACTCGTCAAAGCGTTTTCCCGCGAGCAGCACGAACAGGAAAAATTCGTCGAAAAAGGCGCGAAAACTTTTAGCGCCCGTTTGAACGTCACGCTGCACGAATCGCTTTTTTCTTTTGTTATCAGCGCTCTGACTTATCTCGGCACGGCGGCGGTTTTAGCGGTCGGCGGGTGGCATGTTTTGCAGGGAACGTTGACGATCGGCGAACTGCTCGTCGTCATCGCATATCTCGGCTCGGTTTACGGTCCGCTTTCTGCAATCAGTTACACGATCGGACATTTGCAGGGCTCGATTGCGAGCGCTCGCCGCGTTTACGACACGATGAATTTGCAGCTGGAAATTGAAGAATCGGCTGGAGCCGTCGAAATTAAGAAGCTGCGCGGACATATCAAATTTGAAAACGTCAGTTTTGCTTATTCAGATGCCCGTCCCGTTCTGAAAAACATCAGTTTTGAAGTTCAGCCGGGACAAATGATTGCCGTCGTCGGACTAACGGGCGCGGGAAAAAGCACGCTTGTCAGTTTGATTCCGCGTTTTTACGATGCGGCTTCCGGCACGGTTTCGATTGACGGCGTTGACGTGCGGGAAATGCAACTCAAGCAGCTGCGCGAAGCGATCAGCGTCGTCACGCAGGAGCCGATTTTGTTTTCTTCGAGCGTCGGCGACAACATTCGGTACGGCAAGCTCGACGCTTCGCACGAACAAATGGTTGCAGCCGCCGAAGCGGCGCAGGCTCACGATTTTATCGAGCAGATGCCCGAAGGCTACAACACATTGCTCGGCGATTCGGGCAGCCAGCTTTCGGGCGGCGAACGCCAGCGCGTTTCCATCGCCCGCGCGCTTTTGAAAAACGCGCCCGTTTTGATTTTGGACGAGCCGACTTCCGCGCTCGATTCTCGCTCGGAAAGCCGCATTTTCACAGCCTTGCAACATTTAATGAAAAACCGAACGACGATTGTCATCGCGCACAGACTTTCGACTATTCGTAACGCCGACAAAATTATTGTCCTCGACGGCGGACAAATTGCCGGAGAAGGCAGCCACGAGCAATTGCTGCAAACCAACGAGCTTTACCGCGAATTATACGAGCGCTTGCTGATGGGATTCGGTTTCGATTACGTCGAGCCACAGTCGGAGAACGATACTGCCGCCGCCGAGACGAACGAATTTTTAGCTAAGGCTGAAGCGATTTAGCGAATTATCAAACTATGAAAATCATTGTCGCCGGAATTATCGCGCGTTATCCGTTTGGCGGAGTGACCTGGTGTTCGCTGATGTATCTGCTCGGTCTGCGGGCGCTCGGTCACGAGGTTTACTACCTCGAAGACACGGGCGAATGCGTTTACGATTACGAAAAAAATACGATTTCTCTCGATTCGTCTTACGGATTGCGTTATATCAACGCCGCGCTTTCGCAGTTCGGTTTGGGCGACCGCTGGATTTTCATTGATTACAAAGGCGATTATTACGGCGAAAGCCGGGAAGAAACCGTGAGAATCTGCGGCGATGCAGACCTTTTTATCAATCTTTCCGGCGGCAGCTGGTTCTGGCGTGACGAATACCGTGCAATTCCGCGAAAAATTTTTATTGATAGCGACCCGGCTTTTACGCAGGCGGCAATTGCTAAAGGTGAAAGCTGGTATGTCGAATTTTTCAAAGGATTCGACGCGCTTTTTACGTTCGGACGCAATCTCGGCTCGCCCGACTGCACGATTGCCGAAACGCCATTCGAGTGGAAAAAAACTTGGCAGCCTGTTGTTTGCGAACAATGGGAAACCGACGTTCCGCCGGAACGTGACGTTTTTACAACCGTGATGACCTGGAAAAACCAGAGCTTTGCTGACGCCGACGGTAATAAGGATAAACAATTTCAACATTTTCTCGGTTTACCCGCCAAAACCGAGCAGCCAATCGAATTAGCCGTCAACGGCGCGCACGAGTTTCTTCGTGAAAACGGTTGGAACACGGTTGACGGCATGAGCGTTTCGAAAGATTTGAATTTATACCGCAACTATATTCAAAACTCGAAAGCCGAATTCAGCGTCGCGAAACATTTATACGTTTCCACGCGAAGCGGCTGGTTCAGCGACCGCAGCGAATGCTATCTTGCGGCGGGGCGTCCGGTTCTCGTCCAAAAAACAGGTTTTGAAAAATATTTGCCGACTGAAGCAGGTCTGCTCGCTTTCGGCAATTTGGAAGAAGCGTTAGACGGAATCGAAAAAATCAATGCGGATTATGCTCGGCATAGTCGCTGTGCCGGCGAAATCGCCCGCGAGTTTTTCGATGCGAAAGTGGTTTTGCGGCAATTGCTGAAAGACTCGGAATTATTCTAACGAACTAAAAATTAAGACAAACAAAGAAGATGAGAATCGCACAAGTAGCGCCAGTCGCCACATCTGTTCCGCCTATCAAGGCAGGTTCTGTTGAACTGATGACTTCGCTTTTGACCGAAGGATTGGTCGAGCGCGGACATGATGTCACTCTTTTCGCTGTCGGTGATTCGGTAACGAAAGCCAATTTACACGCTATTTATCCAAAAGGCTATTGGCACGATGAAGAAATGTATCCGTGGGAATTCTTCGAAATGACCAACTTGGCTGCCGCCTGCGCGCGCGCCAGAGAGTTTGATGTTATTCACTATCAATCTACTTATTATCCGATGAGTCTGGCTTTTACAGAACTCGTTTCGACGCCGATTCTTAATTCTATTCACGGTTATCCGAGCCGCAGACAGGTAGATTTATGGCGACAGTATCCGAAACCTGATTTCGTTTCTATTTCGCGCTGCCAATACGACGCGATGGAAGGAGTCAATCGCCTCGGCATTGTTTATCACGGAATAGACACGCAATCTTTCACGTTTCAAGCTGTTTCAGACGATTATCTGCTTTTTTTAGGACGATTCCTGCCGGAAAAAGGAGTTCTTGAAGCTATAGAATTGGCAAAACGCCTGGACGTGCGGCTGCTTCTGGCTGCGCCTGAAAATGATTACTTTCACGAAACTATTAAAAAACATATTGACGGAAAATTAATTGAATACGCAGGCGAGGTTGATCACGAAAGCAAAAACCGTCTTTTAGGCGGCGCAAAAGCTCTTCTCTATCCCATCCAAGCCGGCGAGCCGTTCGGATTGGTGTTAGTCGAAGCGATGGCTTGCGGAACGCCGGTTCTCGCTTTGAATAAAGGCGCTGTCGGTGAAATCGTGGAAAACGGCGTAAACGGTTATCGCGTTGAAACACTCGACGAAATGTATTCGGCTTTTCCTAAAATTTTGCAGCTCGACCGGGCGAAGGTGCGCGCTTCGGCAGTCGAAAGATTCGGCGTTGAGCAAATGGTCAATGGCTACGTCAAAATTTACGAACAGCTTTTGCGCTCGGAAAAAGACGGGAAAATTTAATGTTAGAAAAATTTAATGTTTATGAATATTCAAAACGGTAAAAACAAGCTTTCGCTGCTGGCGGTTTTCGCGCACCCGGATGACGAATCAATCATGATGGGCGGCGCGCTCGCCTTTTATGTGCGTCGAGGTATTGAGGTTAACGTGCTTTGCGCGACGCGCGGCGAATGGGGAACAAGTGATGATTTGTCCGCCGATGAGCGACAAAATTTGGGAACAATTCGTGAAGAAGAATTGCGAAAAGCTTGTCAAATTCTCGGCGCTAATTTGTTGGGCTTTCTCGATTGCCCGGACGGAAAAGTCAATGAAACGGACTGGATGGAAACGGAAGAAAAAATTGTCAGGCATATCAGACAAACGCGACCGCAAGTGGTCGTCACCTTCGGTCCCGACGGTTTGTACTGGCACCCGGATCACATAGCAACCAGCAGTATCACGACTCGCGCGTTTGCTTCAGCGGGCGATGCAAATTGTTTCAGAAACCAAATCGGAGAAGGCTTAAAGGCTTTTCAGCCCGCTAAATTGTATTATGCCGCTTATCCCGACTTCTTAATGCGGCAAATGGCGGCGAACGTTGTTAAAGAGAACGATTCAAATCATCTTTGGGGCTTTTCCGCGGATTCATTCGGCGTTTCTTCACACCAAATCACGACAATGCTGAACGTTAAAGAAACGCTCCCGGAAAAAATGCGGGCGATTCGTTCGCACAAAACACAATTAGCGCCGAACAACATTTTTTCACTGATCGATGATGAAGCGGCAAACCTCTTTTTATCCAGAGAATATTTTAAGCTGACGCAACCCGAACCCGATTTCAAAGATCTGGAGAGAGATTTATTCGCCGGAATCGAAAGCGCGTGTCGATGACGCTCAAGCAGATTTTAAAGCATTTACCGATTTAACGACAGAAACCGACAAAAGATAAAACCAATGTCAATAAGGAGCAGCAAAATGATAGCTTTACGAAATTTACGATTAACGACTCTGTATGTCCTCACACTGATAATATTTCCGACAATAATGTCTTTAGACGTTTTTGCAGCCACGCAAACGAATGCGGCTCCGGCGTGCGTTGTTCCAAACTACGCTGCGGGCGCGAAATTTCCGAACGGCACGCTTCCCTCGTCAATTGCCGCCGCGGATTTTAACGGCGACGGAAAAGCCGATTGGGCAACCACGAATTTCAGCGCTAATAATATTTCAATTTTTCTGGGAAACGGCGCGGGCGGCGTTCTTTCAACAACCACGCTTTCGGCTTCGGGCAATAATCCGAGAAATATCGCGACGGGCGATTTCAACAGTAACGGAAAAGTTGATTTAGCTGTCGTAAACGCGGGATCCGACAGCATTTCGATTTTTCCCGGCAACGGCTCCGGCGGTTTTGCTGCGCCGACAAATCATTTCGTCGGCGGAAATCCGAACGCGATTGTCGTTACCGATTTTAATAACGACGGCAAAAGCGATTTAGCCGTCGCCAATGCCGACACAAACAATGTTTCGGTGCTGTTAGGCAACGGAACCGGAGGCTTTACGGCTCTGACGCCGGCTGTTTTAGCCGGATTTGCACCTTTGGGAATAACCGCCGCAGATTTGACCGGGACGGAATAAAAGACCTCGCGGTAGCGAATTTCTCTTACAGCGGCACAGGAAAAAATGTTACTCTCCTCAAAGGGCAAGGCAACGGCAGATTTACCGCCGCCGGCGAGCTTTTCGCCGGACATCATCCGTATGACATCGTCGCAGCCGATTTTAACGGTGACGGCAATGCCGATCTCGCTACCGCGAATGCTGATTCCTGGGACGTGTCCGTTTTCTACGGAAACGGAACGGGCGGATTTGCCCAGCAAGTGCTTTACGATGTGGGAATCAGTCCGGGCTCAATAATTGCGAGCGATCTAAATGGAGACGGAAAGCTCGATCTCGCCGTTTCCAATTACTACTGGCTCAATGTCGCGGTGTTGAGAAACACTGGAAATTCGTTCAGCCAGGCAAATCATTTCGTCACCGGAACGAATCCGAGCGATGTTGCCGCGGCGGACGTTAATTCCGACGGCAGGACTGACTTACTCGTGACAAATGAAGGCACGAATAATGTCACGCTTTTGACGGGCACTTGCACGAGCAGCAAAACGCGCCGGTTTTCCGATTTCGACGGCGACGGACGCACGGACATTTCGGTTTTTCGTCCCTCAAACGGAGTCTGGTACAGGCTGAACAGTTCAAATAATGACTTTGCTGCTGCTCAATTCGGAACCAACGGCGACCAAACTGTTCCGGGCGATTACAACGGCGACGGCAAAGCCGACATCGCCGTTTATCGCCCGTCAAACGGAGACTGGTATATCTTAAACAGCTTCAACAATACTTTTCAAGCGGTGCAGTTCGGCGCAAGCGGAGATATTCCTTCACCGGCTGATTTTGACGGAGACGGAAAAACGGATGTTGCCGTTTTCCGTCCGTCAAACGGAGTCTGGTATTTGCTTCAGAGTCGAAACGGCTTTACAGCCGTACAATTCGGCGCAAACGGCGACGTGCCCGTGTCCGAAGATTACGACGGAGACGGCAGAGCCGATATAGCCGTTTATCGTCCATCGAACGGAACTTGGTATCTACTGCAAAGTTCGAACGGCTTTACCGCCGCTCAATTCGGGACTATCGGAGACAAACCGGTTCCGTCTGATTTCGACGCCGACGGGCGAGCCGACATGGCGGTTTTTCGTCCGTCAAACGGAGTCTGGTATCTCCTGCAAAGCACTGGCGGCTTCACCGCCGCGCAGTTCGGCACCAACGGCGACAAACCGTCTGCCGGAGATTATGACGGCGACGGACGCGTTGACATCGCTGTTTTCCGACCGAGCAACGGCGCTTGGTACTTACTGCGAAGTGCGGCGGGTTTTACTGCCGCGCAATTCGGCGCAAGCGGAGATATTCCCGCTCCGTCCGCTTTTGTTCCATAAAATTGAAAATCATCGGGAGTCTGAAAATAAAAACTCAAACTCCCGATGATTTTCAATTTTTGCAGCGTTAAAATAAGTTAATTAAGAGGTTTTTAGAATGGCAGTTTTGGTTACCGGCGGCGCGGGCTATATCGGCAGCGTCGCAGTCGAAGATTTAAGAACTAACGGAACGGAAGTTATCGTTTTAGATAATCTTACGCGCGGCTATCGAGCGGCAGTCGCGCCGGAAGTCCAATTTTACAAGGGTAGTATCGGCGACAAAGATTTAGTAAAAAAAATCTGCAGCGAAAACAGTATAGATGCTTGTATGCATTTTTCGGCTTTCGCTTACGTTGGAGAATCGGTCGAAAAACCGCAGATGTATTACGAAAACAATACCGAACAAACCAGAATTTTGCTGGATGCTCTAATCGCATCCGGTGTCGATAAATTCGTCTTTTCCTCAACCTGCGCGACTTACGGCGAACCGCGATACTTTCCGATTGACGAAAAGCATCCGCAGCAGCCGGAAAATCCTTACGGCTGGTCAAAACTTTTCTGCGAGCAAATTATGAAAGATTACGACCGCGCGTATAATTTAAAGTTTGTCGCCCTCAGGTATTTCAACGCTTGCGGCGCAACCGCCGAACGGGGCGAGCATCACGAACCGGAAACGCATTTGATTCCGCTTATTTTGGAAGCCGCCGCGGGCAAACGCCCGCAAATCACGGTTTTCGGCAATGATTATCCGACACCGGACGGAACGCCGATCAGAGATTACATTCACGTTTCGGATTTGAGCCGGGCGCATTTGCTCGCCCTCGAATATTTGCAAAACGGCGGCGATTCGAAATTCGTCAATCTCGGCAACGGCACCGGTTTTTCAGTTTTGGAAGTTATCGAAGCCGGAAGAAAAGTTACCAACAAAGTAATTGAAACTAAAATAGCGCCGCGTCGGGCAGGAGACCCGTCCAGACTCGTCGCCGATGCTAAGAAAGCTAAAATATTACTGGGTTGGAATCCTCAATTTAATGATTTGGAAACGATTATCGAAAGCGCATGGCTCTGGCAGCAGCTCAAGCCGCGGGGTTATGAGCAAAATTAATTCGGAAGCGCGTTAAATTATATCGAACTAATCTGCATCGAATTTATATATCAATCTTTTTAGACTTATGCGAATTTTAATTACCGGCGGCGCGGGTTTTATCGGCTCGCACCTTTGCGAGCGGCTTGTTAATGAAGGCAACGATGTCATTTGCCTCGACAATTTTTTTACCGGGACGCGGCGAAATGTTATGCATCTGCTCGACAATCATCGTTTTGAATTGATCCGGCACGACGTCATCGAACCGATTTTGCTCGAAGTCGACCAGATTTATAATATGGCGTGTCCGGCATCACCCGTGCATTACCAGTTTAATCCGGTCAAAACCGTGAAAACCAGCGTGATGGGCGCGATAAATATGCTCGGAATGGCAAAGCGCGTCGGAGCACGGATTTTGCAGGCTTCGACATCGGAAGTTTACGGCGACCCGCTCGTTCACCCGCAAACCGAAGATTATTGGGGCAACGTTAACTGCATCGGAACACGTTCGTGTTATGACGAAGGCAAGCGCGTCGCCGAAACATTGTTTATGGATTATCACCGCCAAAACAATGTCGATACGCGTATTGTTCGTATTTTCAACACATATGGTCCGAAGATGATGGAACACGACGGACGCGTAGTTTCAAATTTCATCGTTCAGGCGTTGCGCGGTGAAGAACTGACTATTTACGGCACGGGCGAACAAACTCGTTCTTTTTGCTATGTTGACGATTTAGTTGAAGGCTTGATTCGCCTGATGAACGCGGAAGACGAAACTATTCATTTACCGGTCAACATCGGAAATCCGAGCGAGTTTACGATGAAAGAATTGGCGCAGGAAGTTTCCAAAGCAATCGGTAAAGAGATAAAAATTAAATATCTGCCATTGCCGCTTGATGATCCGAAGCAGCGGCAGCCGAATATCGAACGCGCCCAAAAACTTTTCGACTGGTCGCCGACTGTTCAGCTTGCCGAAGGTTTGCAGAAAACAGTCGCTTACTTTGCCAGTCGTGTAAATTATGCGGGTCAATAAGATGGTTTCAATTTTTGCCACCAGAGATAATATGGTCAATTTTTAAGGACAAAAATAATGTTCCTTCTCCAGCCTCAATAAAACAAGTTGACCCGCATAATTGTTTTTGCCGGACCTCTTCTGCCGCTTTGCTGATAGCATCGGCACGATTTTGCAATGCTCGTTCAATCGCTTCTCCTAAATTCTTGACCAAATGCCAACGATCTGCAACTTGTTTGGTTCGCTTGTTTATCGTAACCCGCGTAGTGTATCGATGCCAATCCCTTTAACTCCGAATTGTTCGAAAACACACCCTCTGAAACAGGTCCGCCATTTGAATCAGATTCTCAAATACTACTATAAGCGTTATGTTTTACATCATACAGACCGCTTGACGCGGCTAGTTCAAGATAAAACTATATTTGTAATTAAATTTTTGACTAAGCTTTTATGTTACAGGATTTAGAGGTTTTAAAAGTTAAACATTTTTAGGGAAATTGATAAAAATCAAGGGAAATTTTTAATGATGATTGAGACAGTAATCTTTGATGTTGACGGAACACTCGTTGACACGGTCGATATGCACGCCGAAGCATGGCAAAGAGCCTTCAAGGAATTCGGCAAGGAATTGGAATTTCAAACGATGCGAGACCAAATCGGCAAAGGCGGCGACCAGTTAATGCCGGAATTTCTAAGCGAAACCGAGCTTGCGGAATTCGGCGACAAATTAGAAAAGCGGCGCACCGAGATTTTCGACAATGAGTATCTGCCGAAAGCAAAGCCGTTTCCGAAAGTGCGTGAATTAGTCGAACGTATTAAAAAAGACGGCAAAAAAGTCGTGCTGGCTTCGAGCGCGACCGAAAAAGAACTTGAGACTTTCAAAAAAATAATGAATATTGCCGATTTGCTCGAAGCGGCAACTTCTTCAGACGACGCAGAGGCTTCAAAACCAGAACCGGACATTTTCGAAGCGGCGCTAAAAAAAATCGGCAATCCCGATGTCAAGCAGTGCGTTGTTATCGGCGATACGCCGTATGATGCCATTGCTGCCGGGAAAATCAATCTGCGCACCATCGGCGTTTTGTCGGGTGGTTTTCCAGAACGCAGTTTAACGGATGCCGGCTGCATAGAGATTTACAAAGACCCGGCTGATTTATTGGCTCATTACGATGAATCGGTTATTGTCAGAGATGCAACGAAAGCTGTGAGCGGCGATTAATCAACTAAGTGATACGTGATTTCGGGAAAAGCCGCAGGTTGGCAGCCGTTAAGCTGTCTAAAACGCGAAGGACTTTGCAATGCGGTTCATGTTTAATACAAAATAAAATCCAAATTACTTTTTGAGGAAAAAATTAAAATGCAAAACGAAGCTAATAAACAAAAACAGGATGCCGACAAAGACAAAGCTCCTGAGACAGTTGAGCAGGACGGCTTTACGGCTGAAGAATTAGGCGAAGCCTCGGCTTACGACAGTACGACCGAAATGGCGCAGATGATACGGCGAGGCGACGAATCCGAAGGTGATCCCAACGACCGCGATGCGGTCGGTGCGTCTAATGCTGCGAACGACGACGACAATCAGCCCGTGCCGCGTCACCAGAACGCGAAAAGTGATTTAATCAGGGACAAAAATAAGGACTAAATAATAGTTTAATGTCTGCTCGACAACAGCGTCGGTTAAAAACCCGAGCGCCCTACCAGCTAAAATTAATATTTCAGCAGGCGGATAAGATTAATGAACATCAGTGATTCAACTAAAATGCTCGACTCCGAAAAAAACTCTGCACTTGCTCCGCACAAAAATCGCGTCTGCGTTATCGGGTGCGGCAACGTCGGAATGGCAAGCGCCTTTGCCTTATTGCAAAGTGAGTTAATCCGCGAACTCGTATTGATCGACAGAAATACGGACAAAGCCGAAGGCGAGGTGATGGATTTACAGCAGGCGATAGCCGTGCCGATGACTTCGCCCGTTAAGGTTACGGCAGGTGATTATAAGGACGCGGCGAACAGCTCAATAGTCGTTGTTACGGCAGGCGTAGCATCAGATGACCCTCAAGTATCGCGGCTTGAGCTGCTCGGTGAAAACATCAAAATCGTTCGCGAAATAGTCGGAAAGTTAAAAGCCGAAAATTTCGACGGCATCCTTATCATCACTACAAATCCGGTAGATATTCTTGCTCAAGCGGCGCAAACAGAATCCGGTTTGCCCCCAAGCCGGATTATCGGCACGGGAACGATTATTGACACAGCGCGTCTGCGCGTAATGCTGGCTGAAGAATTAGCCGTTGAGCCTCGCGCAGTTGACGCTTACGTAATCGGTGAGCATGGCGATTCGGAAATAGCGGTGTGGAGTGCAGCGCGAATTGCCGGTCTGCCGCTCGCCAAATTTCCCGGCGCCCGTAAGCTTCCGCATTACGATGAAATGCTCAAGCGCGTTCGCCAAGCGGCTCCGGAAATTGTCAAACGCAAAGGAAACACTTCATATGCCATCGGCATGTGCGTTCGCCGCATTTGCGAGGCAATTTTGCGAAACGAGCGTATGGTGCTGCCCGTCTCGACACTCATGCAAGGCGAATATGAAATTGAAGGAGTTTATCTCGGAACGCCATGCATTATCGGTAAAAATGGGGTTGAGCAGGTTATCGAACTTGAGTTGAACAAGAAGGAGAAAGCAGGATTGAAACGTTCTGCTAATGTTCTACAGGACGCGCTCGGACAAGTATGATTAACTATAATGCGAATCAGCAGTTGAAATAAATGTTGAAATAACTCGGTTTTCCTTTGCGCTCTTTGCGCCTTTGCGAAAAACAGCGATTTCCCGCAAAGGCGCAAAGAAGGAACTTAAGCGATTAGCCAAATTTCCAACTACTTATTCGCATTATAATTTCCGATGAAATTATATGTGCTGAAATGAACGTCAGCCGTTTTAGCAAGAAATCTTCGATTTGATTGTGTTATAAACAGTTATTTTTGAAACAAACCGTCGAAAGTTTTGACTTCAAATACTTGTCTAACTTGTATAAGTAACAAAATTAGAGAATTTCTTTTAGTGAATGAATCTTTGTTACATCTCTATCAGGATGTAAGTTCAATGGGTCAAACAGAACTGCTTTAAGACCGGCGTTTTGGGCGCCGATTATATCCTGCGTATATGAGTCACCAATAAACAGCGTTTCTTCGGGCGCGACACCCAATTCTTCCACAGCCTTTAAGAATATTTTCGGGTCGGGCTTAGTAAAACCAACCACATAGGAATCCAAATAGACATCCAGATGCGGAACGAATTTAACTGCTTCGAGAAGGTCTTCAAGCCGACCGTCTTCGGTATTTGAAATTACTCCGATACGCAATCCTCTGTTTTTCAATTGAATGAAAACATCCAGAACATCCTGGTTTAAGCGTGTCCAAAGGTGCTGCTGCAAATGCAATTCGTCTAACGCTGTCATCATTTCTTCAAGCTGTGATTGACTTAATCCCAACTCTTCATAAAGTCTAAAGAAGTGCCAACTGGTGCGAATTGATTTGTTCGCTAAATTGCTGAGAAAAGTTTTATCGTTATCGGCTTTGAACAGTATTTCCGAAATACGTCTCTGCAAATCTTCAGCATCAAAAGGAGTGGTAATGAATTTTTGGCTGGCAGTATGGATTCTTTCCCAATCCGGCATTGTTAAAGTATTGCCGACATCAAATAAAACGGCGCGAATATTAATTAACTGATTTTGAGACATATTTAGTTATAAAAATAAAATAATTAAATCGTCTGTATTGTTAGAAGAATCAAGTTCAAAACGAAAGTCAGAAAGAAATGGAGGTTAAAATAACTTTTTTCTAACCGTTTGAATTCGCTTTTCCCTGAATGTCATTTTTCGCTTCTTCGCGTCCCTGCGGCGTTTCGTTTGAATCGGCGCTTCCGGCAATATCGCGGGCGTCCGGATCACCTTTTGTTTCGTCGCCGCGATTGATTTGCCGCTGAATCTCGTCTTCGTCCTGCTGGCTGGCTTCTCTGGCTACTTCGTCGGCTTGCCAACCGCTGCGACTCCCTCCAAATTGTTCAGCGGGAACCTTTTTTGAGTTATCGTCGCTTGTTGAATACCCGCCTTTATTATCATTTTCATAATTATTTGTTTCCATCGGTAAAACCTGCCCTTGTCGTTTGCGTTTATTAATTTAAAAATTTAAACAGCGGCGATTTTGTTTGTTCAAAAATCGTGCCAGCCTTTTTTGTATCGAATAAAAACACTTTCCGACATTAAAATAAAAAGGGCGAACCCGAGTTCGCCCTTTTTATTTTAATTAAAGTATCGGTTAGCGAACTCCGCTCGGAGCAGTCGCGGTAATAGTAAATTCAGAACCTTGTGCAAGTTCAATGTTATCGCGTCCCTGCAAAATGACGGTTCCGGCTCCGGCTCCGGCTCCGACAACCGCGCCGATTGCCGCGCCTGAACCGCCGCCCGCAACAGCGCCGATAATAGCGCCAAGAGCAGCTCCAATGCCGGCACGCGTAACGGTTCTGGTCGTTTGATTGCCGTCTCTTACAGTACCTTCGTTATTAACCTGCACATTATCGCCATTTGCCGTGCGAAGCGATTCGATAAATCCGGCGAAACGATATGTTTGACCGTTTCTCAATCGAATCGTATCGAACTCCATAGAGAGATTCGCCCGACCGGAAACGCGACCTGATTGGTCTGCGTTAACTACGCGACCTTCGATAGTAGCGCCGCTGTATTGTGACGGCGAGGTAACTTCGAGTTGAAAACGATCGTTGTTCTGCGTTACTTTCGTGTCAATCAAATTACGCAAAACCGCTGTGATTCTTGTGTTATTCGGAACGATGAAATCATTGATATTGCCGTTATTGTTGCTGCCGTTATTAATATTTCCGTTACCGGTTCCAGCGTTATAATTTCCGCCGCTGTTAATGTCTGACCAACGGGCAATATTGTCAGTTTTGTCGTAAACGCTCGTCGCCGTAACGCTCGTATTCGTATTTTCCAAATAAACGCGGCGCGTCACGCGCAACTGACGATTATTTAAAGGCATAAAGCTAACGTAAAAATCGTTCGTCCGGTCGCCTTCATAATTGATCATCACTTCGCTGTTCGTTGCCGCGACGCGTGTCTGCACGGTGCGCCCGTTCGGGTTCGTTTCCGAGCGAGCAACGTTATCGGCAGACAACGAAATCTGCTGCGACATCGAAGAAGCGAGCGTTATTTGCTGACCTCGTTTTTCGAGCGCCAGCATATCCGGCGGCGTTAAGCGACGCTCCAAGTTACGCTGAATGCGGTCTCGCTGATTCGTGTTGGCACGCGCGCTCGTGATTGCGCGATCAATGACGTCGTTAACGTTATCGCTTTGACGAACATTGAGTCTGTATGTCCCGGTCAAATTCGCGTCTAAACTGTTGACTGACGAAAAATTCGTGCTGTTCCAATCCCATCTAACGCGGTAGTAAGTCGCCAAAGTGTTAAGATCAGTTCGAAGCAAATTCCATTGACGCTCAACAGCAGGCGTTTGACGATTGGTTCTAATAAAGCTGTCAATTACCGAAGCGCGCTGCAAAACTTCTTCAACATCGCTCGCTACCGAATCGCGCTCATCGAAATTGCGGCGCAGGCTGTCCGTTGCATTTTCAAAATCCGTAACGAATTGAGTGACGTTATCTTCATTTCGCGTTCCGTTTCGACGGCTGTTGTCGAGTGAGCGATCAAAAACGCGTCGGAATGCGTCGGTTCTGGTTTCGATTCTGGTCAAAAGCGTCTGAACCTGTGCGTCCGAGACGCGATAAGATCGAACCTGTGCCGTAGTTTCGCTAACATTAACAATAAATACGGCTAAGAACGCCATTGTAAGAAAGTTGAATATTTTGTTTTTCATTTTGTTTTCTCCCTGTGTCATCGAATTCAATCGATTTATTCTGCAAGATGGGGAAAGATCATAAAATATCTCACAGTAACAACTATAAAAGACAGCTTGCAAACATTGTGCCAAAAAAGACGGAATTTTAGCCACAGTGTCCGTATAACAGTTAATTAAGCAATTAATAAATCGCATTAATTAAAATGCGAGTAGTTTTCCTGAAACAACCAGCTACCCATTGAAACAAAACGATACACTTAATTTGTTTAGTTTCCCTGATTTACGGGAATGCTCATAGTAAAAACCGCCCCTTTTCCTTTTCCGGCGCTTTGTGCCGTGATTTTTCCTTGATGCAGGGCAACGATGTGTTTGGAAATCGTCAATCCCAATCCCAATCCGCCGTAATCTCGCGTATTCGGGTTATCCGCCTGCTTATATCGTTCAAAGACGAACGGTAGAAAGTCCCCGCCAATCCCGCGTCCGTTATCTTTGACAGTCAATTGAATTTCTTCATTTACGCGGGATAGCGCCGCTTCTACTCGACCGCCGTTTTGCGTAAATTTTACGGCGTTCGTCAGAAGATTGTGAAAAACGATTTTTAGTTTCTCTTTATCGCCGAAAATAATCGAATCATTTGATTCATTCATTTTCGAGAGCTCGATATTTTTTTCGTTTGCCAGCGGTTTAACCGATTCGTAAACTTCATCGAAAACTTCAGAAAAATCAAACTTTTCTTTTTGCACATTAGTCTTTCCGGAAATAATGTCGGAATAACTGAGCAATTGTTCAACCAAACTCGCCTGCGCGCGCAGATTTTTATCGATCTTTCGTAAAGCCAGTTCTCTGGTGTTGCCGGGAATCTCTTTATTTTTCAAAATTCGTGCCCAACCCGCAATCGCATTGAGCGGCGTTTTCAATTCGTGCGAAACAATGGCGATGAACTCGTCTTTCGTCGCATTCGACTGCTCGGCGGCGAGTCGCGCTTCGCGTTCGTTGACCAGCAAAACTTCACGCTGTTTTTGCACAACGAGCAGCTCGGCAGCTGTTTTTTCCACTTGAGCGCGCGCTGCCGCTTCCCAATAAGTCATTCCGAACAGCATAAAACTAAATGCGAATCCGCAAAGAAGGATAAGCGGCGTCCAGCTGACGCTCGACTGCTCCATAAAAGAAGGCAGAGCGTTGTATTCAATAATCCAGGTTCTTCCGGCAACGTTCAACTCGTTATGGGTTTGATATTTCTCATCGGTAATATTGTCAAAATCAACGCTGCCAATATCGGCGAAATCAATTTTTTTCAGATTTTTATTTTCTGTCTGCGCCAGCAAATTCGATGGATTTGTTTCGCCGTCATAGATTTTTATATTAATGTCTCTGTCAGGCGTGTTTTGATAAATTTCATTCAAAAAATGGTCGGAGCGAATCGGGCTGTAAACGAAGCCGACGAGATTTTCATTTCCCTTTTCCTGTATATCTGGTATTTCACTTTTTTCACTTTTAGCGTAAACCGGCAGATAGATAAAAAAACCGGTTTGAATTTCGCCCGTTTCTTGAGTGAGCTTAACTTGCGCGCTCGCTGCCGCGTTAGAAGTGTTTCGCGCCTGCTCCATTGCATCGCGTCGAACAGGCTCAGTGGACATATCGAATCCGATCGCGGCTCGATTGACTGCGTTGAGCGGTTCCAGAAAAATTACGGTTTGATAAGAATCTCGCTCGAAATCCGGGTGAATTTTAAAGTCGGGAAAACCTTCGCTTTGCATTTTTTCGATTAATGCCGCTCGCTCAGACGGTTTGACGATTTTGCTGAAACCGATTCCCTGAATTCCCGTGTATTTGTTTTGTAAATCCAGTCTTTCAATATAATCCGCGAATTTTTGGCGGCTCAATTCCGGCGTCGCTTCGATGAAGCCCCGGCTTCCTTTAATCAGCGCTACGTAAAGATTTATTTTATTTTCGATTGAAGAGTTGAGACGGTTAACCTGATTATTAAAACGAATCGAATCTTTAGTTTGCGCGCTTTTGTAGAAATTATACGTAATCCCGATGGTGAGCAAAATCAAAACTGCTAAAACCAAGTATGAAAGATTAAATATTTGCGGGTCCTGCACCCTTTTCAAATTTTCCCCTGATTGCTCCATTACCGAACCTCGATTTCACCGCGAAATTTCTTTTGTTTTCGAGTTCTAATAATTTGGCTTATGCAATGATTATGCCTTTCACGATTTAGTTTTTGACTTTGAGAAGCAAAACCGCCTAAAAGACTTTAATAATTCAAGTTTTAATTGGTTTGCGGTTGTCGCCAAATGTATCAAATGATTGCATATATATTTTTATTTTCCTGATGTTGCGGCGCTTTATTAATTAATAATCGTCGCAAACTGATTCATAAATCAGGAATTCGACCAACTGGCATTGTATTTGCAAATCTACTCAAGCAGAAGATTTACCAATAACTTATAAAAAGGAGTCAATATCTATGGCTGATGAAAACGGAACGGGTAATAATTTGATTTGGGCGATTGCGATGATTATTATCGTGGCAATTATCGCCGGAGCTTTATACTACAGCGGATTTTTAGGCGGAACGAAAAAAACGACCGAAGAGATCAAAATCAACGTTGGGACCTCGAACAGATAAATTTGAACTTGAAAATAAAAAAGAGTTTATTCAATTGAATAAACTCTTTTTTATTTTATTCTGGCTCGTTAACGCTTATATTTTTTCGTCAATATTGTGCCGCTTAATCATTCCGTAAAGACGCGGACGATATAAACCGAGAAGATTCGCCGCCGCTTGTTTATTGCCTTTCGTTCGCTTGAGCGCCGCCATCACGACGACGTTTTCAAGTTCGTTGAAAACGTCTTTCTGTTCGGCGCCGTCCACCGGTTCGGGCAGTTTTTCGACGATGAACTTTCCGACTTCTTCAAACAACTCCTCGCCCGATAAATTAGATTTCAAGAAATTTCCGTTTCCGTTTGAAACGCTGTTGACGCTGACCGGTTCGGAATCGAAAGTTTTCTCGCTGCCGATCACTTCCCGCCTGATGTCGGCGAAAGAAATCGAACTGTCCATATTTTTCGGGATATCCAGATTGTTAATTCTGCCGCCTTTCGACAACAAAACCGCCCGCTCGATAACGTGTTGAAGCTCGCGGACGTTGCCGCGCCAGTTGTAATTAAGCATCTGGTCGTAAGCGTGCTGCGAAAACTCCGGGTCTTGGCGTTTGTATTTTTCCGCGTAGATTTGCAGAAAATGTTCGGCGAGCATCGGCACGTCTTCCATACGTTCGCGGAGCGGCGGAATTTTTATTTCGATGGTGTTAATACGGTAATATAAATCCTCGCGCAGATTGCCGTCGGCAATCGCTTCGAACGGATTGCGATTTGTCGCCGAAATAAGGCGGAAATCAACTTCCTGCGGTTTGTCGCTGCCGACGCGATAATAAATTTTTTCCTGCAGAACGCGCAGCAGCTTCGGTTGCAAATCAACCGGCATTTCGCCGATTTCGTCCAACAAAATACTTCCGCCGTGGGCTTGACCGATGAATCCGATTTTATCGGAGCTCGCTCCGGTAAACGAGCCTTTGATGTGTCCGAAAAGCTGCGATTCGATCAAATCCTTGGGCAAAGCCGAACAGTTGACTTTGACGAAAGGCTTTTTCGCCCGATGACTTTTGTAATGGATGGCGTTGCCGATGACTTCCTTACCGGTTCCCGACTCGCCGAGAATGAGAATATTCGCGTCGGATTCGGCAACGCTGTCAATAATCTCGAAAATATTCTGCATTGCGCGGCTGCCGCCGATAATTCCCTCGTAAGACGTGCGGCTCGACAGTTTGCCGCGCAGTTCCTTGATTTCCGCCGCCTGCTGTTTGCGCTCGACGGCTTTTTGAATCAAAACGAACAATTCTTCAAACTCGACCGGCTTTTCGACGTAATAAAACGCTCCGGCTTTGGTCGCTTCGATTGCCTTTTCCATCGAACCGAAGCCGGTGACCATAATAATTTCGGTTTCCACCGCTGCTTCCTTGAGACGACGCACCATTTCGATACCGTTAATATCAGGTAAATTAAGGTCTGTCAGAATAATATCGAACTCGCCGTCCTGCACAAAACTCAAGCCTTTCGCTCCGCAATCAGCTGTTACTGCTTCGAAACCTTCGGCTTCAAGCTGAAACTTTAAAAGGTCGAGCGTAGCTTTGTCGTCATCAATAATCAGCGCTTTGTTTACCATAGTTTATATAAAAATTTATTGTAGCAAAATTAGACAAAACCTGAAACGGACTCGGCTAATTATTACGCGAACTTAATACAAAGAAAGAGGTAAGTTCCCCTTAACTTACCTCTTTCTTTCGTCACTCTCCCCGGATTTCGTTAGATAAAAAACTGGTTGCGGCTTCAGTTAAAAAATCGATGTCGTCAAGCTCGATTTTTATTTTATCTATTAATTATCTATAATAAAGATCTTTCAACTTTTCCAAGTTAAACAATTAAACCATTTCGTTGGTCACGAGAATGCACGTCAAACTCAACCGCAAACATTGTGCCATTTAACTTAAAGTATCTTACTTACAGTAAGATAGACAGACCAATATATTGATATTCAATTTAAAATTGCAACAATTTAATACAAATCAAGTAATTTTATATTTCTTATTTACGCTTACCTTTTTTCTGAAATTCGACCGATTCACTATAAATTTTCACATTTTTTTTCAGGTGAAACAGCAAACAAAAATTCAAACTTGTTGTATTAAAAGCATACTAAAAATACAGGTAAAAGATTTCCCGCTGTGGCTTTGAATTTTTAACTACTTGGTAATCAGCATTTTATCCGGTCTGGCACGTTAATTGAACTGGCTGATACTAATATGTCGAAAGACATATAGAATCTACAAGCAGGGGGAAAAGTGATGTTGGAAACTATTATTGTTATATTATTGGTGTTATGGCTGCTTGGAGTTGTCACAAGCACCGGCGGAAGTCTTATATATTTACTGTTGGTCGCGGCTTTAGCGGTTTTTGTTATTCGTTTGATTAGCGGCAGAAAAGTTGTGTAATTTACGAGATTGAACAGCAACAATTTTACGGGTGAATTGATTACTTTTCGCTAGCTTACACCTCGTTTCCGAAGTTATTCGGAGCGAGGTTTTTCCGCTTGTAAATCGCTTATTTATTTTAGATATTTCATAAATCGGGTAAAATATTCCCGCAATTAATGTCAATTTTTCTATGAACACTAAATTCGATTACTCGCCCGGCGAAAACGAACAGATCGACTCTTTTTTTTACGCGGAAACGTCATCAGTTTTTGAAAATGTCTTTGCTTTTTTCGGAGTCGTTAATAATAAAGGTTATCTGATTAATCTGCGCGGCAGAATTTTTGAACAAACCAATCTTAATCCCGAACTTTTAATCGGGCAGAAATTTTCCGAGACGGTTTTTTGGCAATCTTCGGAACACACGGCGAAAATACTGGAAAAAAGCATCGAAGAAGCTGCCGAAGGAAAAGCGGCAAAGACGCTGCTCGATTTTAGAATCAGCTCGGACAATAAACTGGTTGTCGAATTAAACCTGCACCCGTCGAAAAATGCCGAAGAAATATTTTTCTGCGGTTATGACGTAACCGAACGAGAACGCGAAATCGAATATCACAAACAGCGAAGCGAGCAATTACTTTACGCAGCCGAGAGCGCGGATATCGGTTTGTGGTCGTGGGATTTAACCGACAATACCGTTTATTCGACGCCCCACTGCAACGAGCTGTTTGAAACCTCCGCCTACGATTCGCTAGTTTACGATTCATTCGTCAGCGTTTTGCATCCGGAAGACCGCGAGCGCGTCGAAACTGTTTTGCAGCAGTCGCAAACGGACGGCAGCGAATACGACGAGCAATTTCGCGTTGTTTACTCTGACGGCAGAATCGAATGGATTTCAGCGTGCGGCAAAACCTTTCTCGACGATGAAGGAACGCCGCAGAAAATAATGGGCGTCGTCCGTAAAATCACCGATCAGAAAGCCGCCGAACAAGATCTCGCCGCGGTTTACGATCGGGAAAAACGCGCGCGCGACGAAGCCGAAGACGCTAACCGCGCCAAAGATTTTTTCCTCGCTTTCGTATCGCACGAACTGCGTTCGCCGCTCAACGCGATTTTAGGCTGGTCGAAAATTCTTTTAACCAAAAAGGTTGACGAAAATACGCAAAAAAGCGCGCTCGAAACCATCGAGCGCAGCGCGCGGGCGCAAGCGCAGCTCATCAACGATCTGGTCGACTCGGCGCGCATTACTTCCGGCAAACTGCGGCTCGAATTTCATCCGGTTAACCTGCACGAAGTCGTTAAAACCGCTTTTCACGCTCTTAAACCGTCAGCCGAAAATAAAAATATCGAATTTGAATACGTAGCGAAAACCGAAGAAGTTCCGGTTTTCGCTGATGCAGGCAGACTTCAGCAGGTTTTCAATAATTTGATTTCCAATTCGATAAAATTTACGCCCGAGAACGGCAAAATCTTCATTTATCTCGAAATATCGGGAAATACGGCGAAAGTTATCGTCCGCGATAGCGGACAAGGCATTAACCCCGAATCGCTGCCTTTTATTTTTCGGCAATTCTCGCAGCCTGACGAAGCGACTTCGCACAGTAAAGGCGGGCTCGGGCTCGGACTTTCAATCGTTAAAATTCTGGTCGAGAAACACAATGGAACGGTTCATGCGGAAAGCGAGGGCGCGGGACAAGGATCAACGTTTACGGTGAATCTGCCTTTGACGGTAAAAAATCAGGAATCTGCAGAAATTGAAACCGAATCAACTCAAACCGACGAACGCTCGTTAAAAGGAATCAGCATTTTAGTAGTAGAAGACGACGAGGATTCGCGCGAGGTTTTAAGTCTTTTTCTCGAACAATGCGGCGCGCGCGTGCAAAGGGCGGAATCGGCGAAAGCGGCAATGGACGTTTTGCAGGCTTCTCCGACGGATTTGCCGAACGTCATCATTTCCGATTTGGCGATGCCGGACGAAGACGGTTACTCACTGATTAGCCGTATCAGAGAATTGCCGCAAAACAACGGCGGCAATATTTCGGCAATCGCGCTCAGCGCTTTTGCGACGAAAGACAACAAACAGAAAGCGTTTGAAGTCGGTTTTCAAAAATACAGCACTAAACCGTTCGAGCCGGATTTGCTGATTCAGGAGATTTTATCGCTCGTCAAAAAATAAAATTAATAGCCGCAAAAAGACACAAAAATGTTTTTGAAATCTTTGTGTCTTTTTGTGGCTATGTTTTTCTGAACAAATATTCTTTAACCGCGCCGTTTTAATCTTTGCGCTTTGGCAACGAGTTCGGCAAATTCGCCGCGATAATTTTTCAAATCATCGCCGATGGAACCGCGCAGCAGATTATTAATATTGCCGAAATCAGCCGTTCCTTTGTAGCGCGAATCGCGCAAAAGCAAACCGAATTCGGCGACTGCCGAAGCGAATTTGAGATTTTCCGAAGCCGCTTCGATTGAATTGTTTTTGTCCAGAACGCCGACGCTCAAAAGTTTCGATTCGTTTGCGTCCGGTTCTTTGTAACGAAGTTTGACGGTCATCAACTCGTGATTAAATTTCGTTTCCGAACGCTCGTTTTTTGAATACTTTAACTCGTCAACGCCCGGATTTTCCACTGCAACGCCTGCCGGAACTATTTCATACAAAGCGGTTACGGAATGCCCCGCGCCGATTTCGCCCGCGTCTTTTTTATCGTCGTTAAAATCTCTGTCAGCGAGCAACCGATTTTCATAACCGATCAACCGATAACCGGCGACGAGCGCGGGATTGAATTCGACCTGGATTTTCACGTCCTTGGCAATCGTGTAAAGCGTTCCCGCGACTTGTTGACCGAGCGCTTTTCTCGCTTCGTCTTCCGAATCAATATAAGCGTAATTCCCGTTTCCTTTGTCGGCGAGTTTTTCCATCATCGAATCGTTAAGATTTCCCGAACCGAAGCCGAGCACCGATAAGAACACGCCGCTTTTCCGTTTGTTTTCGATTAACCTGACGAGTTCGTCATCGCTCGAAAGTCCGACGTTAAAATCGCCGTCGGTCGCCAGAATCACGCGATTGTTTCCGCCTTGAATAAAATTATCGAGCGCCGTTTGATAAGCAAGCTGAATTCCCGCGCCGCCGTTGGTCGAGCCGCCCGCTTCCAAATCATTCAAAGCATTCAAAATCTCGCCGCGATTATTCGTCGAAGGCAACACCAAACCGCTCGCGCCCGCGTAAACGATAATCGCCACGCGGTCTTTCGCCGACAATTGATTGACCAGAATCCGCAGCGAATCTTTCAGCATCGAAAGTTGCGACGACATTGAACCGGAAACATCGAGCAGAAAAACCAGATTAGACGGCGGCACATTGTCGAGCGAAACTTTTTTCCCTTGCAAACCGATCTGCACGATTTTGTGTTTCGCGTTCCAAGGCGCGGTCGCCACTTCCGTGTTCACCGAAAATGGCACATCGCCAATCGGCTGCGGATAATCGTATTCAAAATAATTAATTAATTCTTCGATGCGAACGGCGTCTTTCGGCGGCAACTGATTTTGATTCAAATAACGGCGAACATTGGCATAAGAAGCCGTATCAACATCAATCGAAAACGTCGAAAGCGGCGCGCGCTCGCTTTCGAGAAATGGGTTTTCTGTGATTTCGGCATATCGCTCGCCGCCGGATTTTTGTTCTTCGGCAAATATCGCATCTTTTGCCAACGAGGTGTTTGTTGACATTGTTGCATTTGAGGATACCGACTGTGTTTGCGCCGCTTCCGTATTTCTGCGACCGGCGTTTGTATTTGAAATCGAACTGCTTGAACTGCAAGCCGTAAAAATGATAGAAAAAATGAACAAACCGATTAACGATTGAATGCGAGCATTGGAAAACTGTTTCATAAAAAATTCCTCCAAAAGAAAAACTGCAAGCCTAAAATTTAATTTGCGAACTGCCTATGCGGACAAGAACGCGCGTTAAAATCAAACTTGCAGTTTATTTTGAAAAAATTTTTCTTAGAAAGATAATCCTCTGGCACTGCCAGTTAAAACCGGAACTGCCTTTGATTCGTCAAAACTTGTTGAATACTCAATTGACTGATCTTCGTCTGCGATGACATAAATATTTTTGCCGAGATTTATATCTCGAATCCAATCGAATGATTTATACAAAGTAATATTGCCGCGTTTTTTGGCTACATTCGACAAATTAATATTTTCAGTGGCAATTAAGTTTGTGCCTTCCGAAGATTTTTCGTAAAATCTGAGCCTTATTTTTTCGTTTTGTTCACTGTAATTTATCTCCAAACTCAGCATACCGTTTTGCGGGCTGATTATCGCCTGACGAATTTTAGGTGACAAAACGGAATTTTCAGGGAAATATGAATCACTAACCGAAATTTCCGCAAGATTATTTGTTTCAGTAAGTTTATATAAGCTAAAAATAAACATTGTCGCAGATGCAATAACGACAAATATCAGAACGCCTAAAATATGTTTTTTCATAACGAATTTCTCTTTTACGCCAACTAGAACGATGATAAACGATTCGCTTGCACGCCGACAAGAATTTTATCAAAATTTGGCTTCGATCAAATCGCCGTTTCGCTTTCCGTGCGTCATCGTCAAATACGGATAAGTCGCGTGTTCGGTCGCGTAATCTTCGATGCCGAGAAACATTTCCGCTTCGGCAATCGCTATCACCGAGCCTTCGATTTCCATAAATTCGCCGAACGGCAATTCGTCGAGAACGATTTCAACGGCGCGGAAATGCCACGTTTTGCGGCGTTTTTCATAAACGAGGCGCGGTGTGAAACCGAGATTTTCGATAATTTTGACAATTTCACCCGCGTCTGCAATTTCAGTTTCGTGTTCGATTTTTTGTTTGATTGAAAATTCGTTTTGGACGGATTTTTTGAACGTCAAAATCGTTTTGTCCTGAGTTTTACGAACTCGCAAGACCGCGCCGTTTTCGTTTAAAATTCCGCCGCCGTAAATCGTATTTTCTTCCGCATCTTCGCCCGCGTATTCCGCCGAAACATCGGCAAGCGCTTCCAAAACGAATTGTTTCTGCTCACCGGTCAAACGATATTTTTTCTCGATTTCAATCGCCATTTTCGTATGTTTCTTTGTGTTCTTTCATTAATTTTTGATAGACTTCATCGTTTTTCGCCAGATAATATTTTTCGCTGAAAATCTCCGCGCTTTCGGCTTTTTCCGCGTCAAAACCTTTTGGCAACTCACTGCGACCGTGCGCGCCGGAAACGCCTTTTTTATCAGCGGGAACCGCTCCTTCGTATTTTTTACCAGACGGATGATTGGCGTAACGTCTGGCTCTGGTAATTCCCATCTGCAAAAATTTTCGCGCCATATCCATTCCGACAAAATCTTTTTTTTCTTTGTATTCGAGAAAAATCTCGTAAATTTTCTCGCTCGATTCTTTCGCAATTTCCGGCGTCTTAAATCGCCAATACGGAAGAATTTCGCTTTTATAAGGCTCAACACTCAAAACGCCCTGCTCGCCTTTTCCGACGCGATACAGTTCGGGATTTTTCCGCAAATCCAGATTTTTATAATCGAGCGAGTAATCAAACTTTTTCATAGATTCACCTTTGCCGAATCCATTTCCAAACTTCCGGTATCGTCGCGCGTTTGCCGTACATCAGCATTCCGACGCGGTAAACTCTGGCGGCGAGCCAGACGAGTCCGGCAATTGCCAAGCCGTTTAATAATATAGCGAGAGCAATCTGCCAGAACGGCGGCGTTTCCGCTAAAATTCTGACGGGCATTGTAATCGGCGCGAAAAACGGCGCGATGGAAACCCAGAACGAAAGATTGGAACTCGGATCGCGGATGACCATAAAGCTCATATAAAATCCGACGATTAAAATGAGAACGGGGAACATCGCAAATTGCCCGCCTTCCTGCACCGTCGTGACCATCGAGCCGATGAGCGCGTAAATCGTGGCGTAGATGAAAAATCCGAGCAAAAAGAAAATGAAAAAATACACGACTGCCAGCAGCGAGATGTCGGGAATGCCCACGTTCATTCCCGCCGCGTTCATATTCGCTAAACCGACGGTAACTAAAAGGAGCGCGGAAAATATCCAGATTGAAAGCTGCGTCAGACCGGCGAGACCGACGCCGACCAGTTTGCCCATCATCAATTCAAACGGTTTCGCCGACGAAAACAAAATCTCGGCGATGCGCGTTTCCTTTTCTTCGACGACCGCCGACAAAATCTGCTGTCCGTAAACGAGAAGCGTGATATACAGCATCAAACCGACGATAAACGCCGCGGCAAAAGTGCTTTCGGCGTCTTCTTCGTCGCCTTTTTCGCTGACCGTCGTTTTGGAAAAATCGACATTGCGGCTCAAATCTTTTAATTTATTTTCATCAATATTCGCATCGGCGAGTCTCTGCGAACGCACCGCGCCGTTGGTCGCTCTCTCAAGAAGCGAATTCGTCAAAATGCCGCCTGCTTTGCGCGAGAAAAATTCAAATTCCGCGTCGGGCGAATCGTAATTCGGCGGCACGATCAAATAAGCGTCGAGCTGTTTGTCGGTAATTCTGTCGGTCAGTTCGCGCTTGATTTGTTCGATCGGTTTTCCGCTGGCGTCATATTCGACGAAATTAAAGCTTTCGCCCAACTGCTCGGCGGCGCGGCGCATTTGCTCGTTCTGTTGCGCGGAAACATCTTTTGCTGTTTCTTCCTGCGTTTCTTTGATTTTCTCGGCTCGCTCGTTTAAAAGATTTTCTTTGATGCGCGGCGCGATTTTTCCTGTTTGATCAACGACGACAAGACGCGTCGGTTCGCCTTTCATCGAGAAAAGCAGCGCGGGAACTATCGCAAATCCAGCGGAAATGACCGGAAAAAGCAGCGTAGCGATTAAAAACGTCCATTTGAGAACGATTTTTTTGTATTCGTGTTTGACGACGGCTAAAAATTTTTTCATTAATTTTGTCTGACTTTTTCGATGAAGATGTCGTTCAAGCTCGGTTCGATTTGCTCGAATTTTGAAATACTCGCGCCCGCTTCGATTAATCTTTTCAGCAAAATCTGCGCGTCGGCATTTTCCGCTAACTCAATTTCCCGCTCGTCGGCGTGCTCAATGACTTTGGCGACCAAAGTTTTATCTTCTAAGACGCTTTCGCCGCCGACAACGCGCAGAGCGATTAAATTTCTGCCGAAACTTTGCTTGACTTCGCGCAGCGTGCCGCCGACGACTTTGCGCGATTTGTTGATCAAAATAATGTCATCGCACAAACGTTCGGCGGTCGTCATTAAATGCGTCGAAAAAATAATCGTTTTATGTCTGGCTTTTAATTCAGCGACGACTTCGATCATAAATTCGACGTTGACCGGATCGAGACCGGAAAACGGTTCGTCTAAAATCAGCAAATCCGGGTCGTGCAGAACCGTCGAAATAAACTGAATTTTCTGCTGCATTCCTTTTGACAAATCAGTGGTTTTCTTTTTTTTCCATTCCGAAAGCTGCATTCTGTCGAGCCAGAAATCAATTCGGTGGTCGGCTTCGGCTTGCGCTACGCCTTTGAGCGCGGCGAAATAACGAAGCTGATCCTGAATTTTCATTTTTTTGTAAAGCCCGCGTTCTTCTGGCAAATAACCGATGCGGTTTTGCAGCTCGGTCGTAATTTTGTGCCCGAAAAGTTCGATTCGTCCCGTATCGGGCGCGGTAATGCCGACGATCATCCGAATCGTCGTCGTTTTGCCCGCGCCGTTCGGACCTAAAAAACCGAAAACTCTGCCCGGTTTGACCTCGAAGCTCAAATCGTTGACCGCCGTGAAATCGCCGTAGCTTTTCGTCGCGTTTTCGACGCGCAATGTCGCCGTTTGTTCGTTCATATTGTTGAATTTAAGATAACATAGAAAAAATGCTTGAAATTATGCTTACGCAGAAATCTGTTGTAAAGTTGTGAAAAAAGGGCGAATGAATGAATTTAGGAGCCGATGAATGAAAACGCTGCGAATAATTTACTGGATTGTTACCGGAATTTTGTGTTTGATGATGCTCGCTTCGGCGATAATATATATTACCAATCCTGAGGAAACAGCGAAAGTTTTCACGAGTCTGAACTATCCGGCTTATCTTGGTTACCTATTGGCAATCGCGAAAATTTTAGGCATTGCGGCGATTGTGACGAAAAAGTCCAAAACTCTCAAAGAATGGGCTTACGCGGGATTTTTCTACGATTTTATGCTCGCCCTTGTTGCGCATCTTTACGCGCGAGATGGCGGATTCATCGTGCCTGTTGTCGCGCTCGCGCTTTTGCTTGCTTCGTATTTTCTAGACCGGAAAATTTACAAAAATCTTTACAAATAAACCGACGGAATAAGCCAGCCAAATAAATAAACTTTATAAACTTTTGATATGGAAATTTTTGTCTATCGCAAAGGCGAGTCGGAAGTTAAAGAAAACTTTTCCGTTGCCGATTTGCCCGAACTTTTGAAAAACGAAAACAATCTCGTCTGGGTTGATTTTGAAGCGCCGACGCTCGAAGACGAAAAGATTTTAGCCGACGTTTTCAAGTTTCATCATTTAACCATCGAAGACGCGCACGAGACGCGCAATCATCCGAAAGTCGAGGCATTTCCCGATTATCTTTTCTTTATCGTTCACGGCGTTAAAAACGAATCCAATTCGTTTAATTTTCTCACCAAAGAACTCGACGGTTATCTAGGAAAAAACTACGTCGTTACTTATCACCATGAGAATTTTCGTTCAGTTGACGCCGTTAAACGGCAAATTCGTTCATCGCCATATCTTTGCACGCGCGGCGCTGATTATCTTTTGCATCAGATTCTCGATCAAATCGTAGATTTATATATTCCGGTTGTTGACGATTTCGACGATTCGATTTCGGAGATCGAAGAGCGAATTTTTCGCCTGCACAAAACGGACAACAGCGTTCTCGAAGAAATAATGGATTTAAGGCGAAACGTCAACCGTTTGATCAGAATCAGCACCAAGCAGTTGAATGTTTTATATCGTCTCGCGCACGGCGAATTTCCGCTGATTAACGAAAATATTCTGCCGTTTTACCGCGATGTTTACGACCATTTGCAGAGAGTTTCCGATCTCGCCGAAAACTACCGCGACCTGGTCGGCGGTTTGTTCGACATCCATTTCAGTATTGTTTCCAACAAAACCAATGACATCATTAAATTTTTGACGATTTTTTCGGCAATCATTCTGCCGCTTTCGCTGATTGCCGGAATTTACGGAATGAATTTCGAGAATATGCCCGAACTGAAAACCAGAAACGGTTATTACATAACGATGGCGTCTATGGTTTTCGTCGCCGTCGGACTCTTATTTTATTTCTGGCGCAAAGGATGGATTTTCGCGGGCAGCATCCGCACCGGTAAAAGCGACAAAGAGGACGAAAACCAATAAAGATTTATCTATATTTCCCGCAATCGTTATTTCATTCGTAAAATGTGAAAAATTACACGGTTAAGCTCAGCGCATACAATAAACTCAAAACCGCGCCGCCGTAAACTCCGGCTAAAATGTCGTCGGCGCAAACGCCGATTCCGGCGGGAAGATTTTGCAGCGAATCAATCGGGTAAGGTTTCCAGATGTCGAACAGGCGAAACAGCAAAAATCCGGCTAAAATCAATTTCCACGAAACGTCGAACGGTACGAACAAAAAAACGAGAAGCTGCCCGATTACTTCATCCACGACCGCCTGCTGCGGGTCTTTATCACGAAAAAGCTTGACTGCGCGGCTCGACGCCCAAATCCCCAAAAGACAAAAAAGCAAAAATAAAAACGCGACGGCGACGTGAACAAAAGCCGCGATCTGCGGTTCGCGAAATCCCTGCGAAGTGAAAGAAAAAGTCGTCGCGGCTTCAGCCTGCCGAAAAATCAAATAAATCAAAACGCCGACCGCCGACCCCCAAGTTCCCGGCGCGAGCGGAATATATCCAACGCCGAACGTGGTTACGGCAAGCGAAAAATAATCGAGCGCGCTTTTTTTTTCTGTCGCTTCGCCCGCTAGTTTCTCAGTTTCGACGGCGGCGGTAATATGTATTAATTCTTCGTAACTCGGCATCTATCGTCAGATTTGAAAATTGTTAAAATTCGATTCCCTGCTGCGCGTAAATTCCGGCGTGAAAAGGATGTTTGATTTCCCGCATTTCCGTCACCAAATCGGCGGCTTCGACAAGTTCCGGCGGTGCGTTTCTGCCGGTCATAATAACGTGCAGATTCGGCTGCTTTTCTCGAATCTCTTTGACTTCGGACAAAACCTTTTCCGCGTCTAAAAATTTGTAATCCAAAACATAAACGATCTCGTCGAAAACGAGCAAATCATATTCTCCCGAACGCATTTTTTCAAGGCATAAAGCCCACGTTTCCTCGCTCGTTTTAATGTCCTGCGTTTTATCGTTCGTGTCCCACGTAAAACCGTCGCCCATCGTGTGAATTTCGACGCCGAGCGTTTCGAGCGATTCGTGTTCGCCGTATCGGTCGGTTTTCGATTTCATAAACTGAATCAAACAACAGTTCATTCCACGTCCGGCGGCGCGAACCAGAACGCCGAGCGCGGCGGTTGTTTTGCCTTTCCCGTCGCCGGTGTTGACCATTAATAAGCCTTTGGTATTTTCTTTATATCCCTCGCGCCGCCATTTGTAGCGTTTTTCTTTTGTCATAATGATGTATTTAGAAAAAGATTAGCCACGAACAAACATGAATCGGCACGAACAGAAGTCAGAAAACAAATAATTTTATTTTCTCTTTTTCGTGAAATTTCGTGTTTATTCGTGGCGGATTCTTAAAAATCTAAGCCAAACTCAGTTCCAGTTCTTCGATTTCCGCGAAATCTTCGCTTTCGACCGCTTTAATCAAAGCCGTCACAATCTCGCGCTCGCATTCGTCCCAATCGCCTTCGACGCGGCAGCCCGCGGCGTTTTTATGCCCGCCGCCGCCGAATTTTTCGGCGACGCGCGCGACGTTGACATTGCCTTTCGAGCGCAGACTGACGCGATAAAAATTCGGTTCGACTTCGCGCATATAAACCGATGCGACGACTTCTTTGGCGGCGAGCGGAATATTGACGAAGCCGTTGTTGTCGCCGTCGGTCATTCCCGAATCAACTCGCATTTCAAGCGTCTGCCGCATCCAAGCAACGCGTCCGGTTTGATCGCGGCGAACAGTATTTAATACCTGACGCATCAACTCGATGCGTGACCAGGGATAAGAATTGTACACTGCTTCGGAGATTTGCGCCGGTTTGACGCCGACTTTAATGAGTTCGGAAGCGACTTTCAAAGTACGGTCGGTCGTGTTCGGAAAGTGGAACGAGCCGGTGTCGGTGACGAGCGCCATATAAACGCATTCGGCAATTTCCTTGGTTACGCGCCCGCCGATTGCTTTGCAGAGATTGTAAATCATCTCGCCGACTGCCGAAGCGGTCGCGTCAATCCAATTGATCGTTCCGAAATGCTCGCTCGTCGCGTGATGGTCAATGTTGACGGTAAACTGTTTTTCGAGACCTTTGATGCAAGGACGGTCAATATCCGAACATTCGATAACGAAAATCGCGTCGTAATCCCGATCAATTTCAGATACTTCGCGGATTTCGTCGGCGCCCGGCAAATCTCGGTAAGAAACCGGCACGCCGTCGCGGACTAAAACTTCAGCCGTTTTGCCGAGAGAGCGCAAAAGCCAGCACAAGCCCAATGACGAGCCGACGCCGTCGCCGTCCGGTCTGACGTGCGTCGTGATAGCAAAATTATTCTTATTTTCAATTAACTCAACAACTTGACTTAACACTGATTATAAAAGGATAAAGAATAAAGGATAAAGGATAAAAAATGCTTTTACCCGTTTAATCCTTCATCCTTTATCCTTCATCCTTTTCTTGAAATTCACCTTTGACCGACAAATCTTCGAGAATCGCGCCGACGCGCGCCGCGTTTTCTTCCGCCGTATCACGAACAAAATGCAGATGCGGAGCGTGCCGCAAGCTCAGACTCATCGTTACCTGCTGACGAACGAATGTCGCCGCTCGATGCAATCCTTTCATCGTTTCCTTGATGGCGGCTTCATCATTTCCGTCAATTAACACGAAAACTTTCGCGTCGCGCCCGTTTTCCGATAAAATAACATCGGTCACCGTCGCGCCGAGCAATCGAGGGTCTTCGAGTTCGAAGCCCACGATTTCGGCTATTTCTTCTTTGAGAGCTTCAGCTAATCTTTCCGGACGACGCATAATGACAATATAACAACCGAAAATGGATAACGGGCAATCAAAAGGATTTTCCGCTTCCCATTTTCACTTTTCGGGCGACTAGAGTTCAGTCGCCGCGATTCTTTCAATAACGAATGCTTCAATTTCGTCGTTAACTTTCAAATCATTGAAATTGACAAGACTGATACCGCATTCAAATCCCTGACGCACTTCGTTCGTGTCTTCCTTGAAGCGCTTGAGCGAAGCGATGTCGCCTGTCCAGGCAACAACTCCGTCGCGAATCAACCGAGCTTTCGCTTGTCGGCGAATTAAGCCGTCGGTGACGCGGCAACCGGCAATTGTCCCGACTTTAGAAACTTTGAAAATATCCTGCACGAGAGCTTTGCCCAAAATAACTTCGCGCTCGATAGCGTCGAGCATTCCGATCATCGCCGCGCGAATCTCTTCTTCGACTTTGTAAATAATCGAGTGCAGACGAATATCAACTTGTTCCTGTTTAGCTACATCTGCCGCCCGTGATTCGGGTCGGACGTTGAAACCGATGATGACAACCGCTGTTTGCGTGTTGTCGGCTTGCGTCGCCGAAGCGAGCAACACGTCGGATTCGGTAATCGCGCCGACGCCGGAGCGGATAACGCGGACTTTGACTTTCTCGGTTGAAAGTTTTTCGAGCGTGGCGCGCAGAACTTCGATTGAACCCTGCACATCAGTTTTGAGAACGACGAGAAGTTCTTTGACTTCCGCCATTCCGAGCGACTCGATACCGCGTTTGGTCGTTTTCAGCATTGCAAGCTGTCGCGCCTGCATCTGCCGCTGTCCGGCGATGGAAACGGCTTTTTCAATGTCGGAAACGACCTGAAAAGTGTCACCCGCCTGCGGAACGCCTTGCAAACCAAGAACTTCGACCGGAGTAGCCGGCGGCGCTTCCGTAATAATTTCGCCTCTATCTGAGAACATTGCGCGGACTTTACCGTAAAACTGTCCAACGATAAACGGATCGCCGACGCGCAGAGTTCCCTGCTGAACCAGAATCGTTCCGACAGCGCCGCGACCTTTGTCGAGTTTGGCTTCCAAAACGACACCGGAAGCCCGTCTCGTCGGGCTGGCTTTCAAATCCATAATATCGGACTGAAGCAGAACGGTTTCGAGCAAAGTATCGAGATTTTCCCGATTTTTGGCTGAAACTGAAACCATCTCCACGTCGCCGCCCCAATCAATCGGCTGCAAACCTAATCCGGCGAGACCTTGTTTAACGCGGTCAGGATTCGCGTCCGGTTTATCAATTTTGTTAATGGCAACAATCATCGGAACGCCTGCGGCTCTTGAATGTTCAACCGCTTCGATGGTCTGCGGCATCACGCCGTCGTCCGCTGCGACAACGAGAATAACAACGTCGGTCGCTTTCGCTCCGCGCGCGCGCATCATCGTAAATGCTTCGTGACCCGGCGTATCGAGGAAAACAACGCGGCGCTGTTCCTGCGGATTGTCGGGATTATTAACGAAAACCGAGTAGGCACCGATGTGCTGCGTAATTCCGCCGGCTTCTCCTTCGGCAACATTTTCCGAACGAATCGCGTCGAGAAGACTTGTTTTCCCGTGATCAACGTGTCCCATGACAGTAACGACCGGCGCTCTGGTTTCTTCCGTATCATCGGCATCGGCAGCAATCAATTCTTCAAATTCCTGCTCGATGACCATTTCTTCAAACGGCACGAAACTTACGTCATAACCGAAATTGACTCCCAAGTCTTTCGCCATTTTCTCGCCGACCGGTTGATTGAGCGTCGCGAAAACGCCGCGTTTAACGAGAAGCTGCACGATATCGCGCGGCGTCACGCCGAGCGCTTCGGCAAAATCTCTGACGGTCGCGCCTTCGGTCAAACGAATAGGTTTCAAACCGCTCGGCTCAACTTTACCAACCTGATCGAGAATACGTTCTTCAATCGAACGAAAACGCGGTTGATCAACTTCCGGCTCATTAAATCTGCCGCCGCGATCGCTGCCCGGTCTGCCGCCCGGTTTTTTGCCGCTCGAACGTCCGGGTTTGCGCCGATTATCGCTCGGCGGCGTGTAAGTCATCTGCGGTTGGGCACTTTCGCCCGGCGTTCCGCGCAAATCCGTTCGACGCGCGCCACCTTTGCGGTCATCACGACGAGCAATTGATTTGTCAGCCGGTTTGTTCGGATCGAGCTTGCCGGTTTTAGCCTGCGCTTCGCTAACGACGCGTTCGCCCGGCTTAATGCCTTTTTGCAAAGCGTCTTTTGTCAGAGTCAACTGTTTGACTGACGTTCCGGTCGGTCGGAAAACGCGCGGCGCGTTTATTGCCGGCGGTGCTTCGACTCGCGGAGCTTCTGTTTCAGTTACAGCTGGCGGCTCGACCGGAGTTTCTTCGACAACGTCAGCAACTTCTTCTTCAGACTGTTGTTCCGTTTTGAATTCGACAGGCGCGGCGGTTTCTTCCACTGGAAGCACTGGCGTCTCTTCGAGAACGGGAACTTCTATCTGCGGTTGCTCAACGGGCTTGGCTACGACTCGTTTCTTGAGCAGCTTGTGAACGCCTGTTCCTGTTGAAGCGCTTTTTTCTTCATTGAGAGTCGGAGCTTCAAAAGTTTGCTCTTGCGGTTCGATAATGTCTTCGCGCGGTTCTATTATCGTCACTTCTGTTGGCTCTTCTAATTGAATCGGCGCAACCGTTTCCTCTTCCGCTAAAACCGAAGTTTCTTCTTTTTTCGCGGCTTTGATGATTTTAATTGCCCGTTTCGGCGCAGTTTCCATCTTCGGAAAATATTTATTACGAACTTTTTCCGCTATTTCGACACTGACCGAATTTGAGGGCACGTCTACGTCCGCGCCTTCGCGCTTTAAATCTTCGATGACGCGCTTCGTATCTTGTTTTAGTTCGCGTGCTAAGTCGTAAATCCGAACTTTTTTACCTATGGGCATATTTTATCTACAATTTGCGGCGGATTATTTCCCGTCCGCGCTGCTGATCGAATTGCAATAATTCGATTTTTCTACTTGTTTACTAGCTGTTTACCGCTATTTTATTCTTACTTGCTTTCTTCGCTCGAATCTTCCGCGCGCTCCGGTGCAGTAGATTCTTCAGCTGCGTTTTCTTCGGATTGTTCCGCATTCATTTCCGCAGCGTTTTCATCGTCCATCGCTTCTGCCGCGCCGTTTTCGTCGACAGACGCTTCTTCCTGAGATCTAGTCGCCGCGACAACATCGCTTGCCGCCGCGAGAATTCTTTCCGCTTCATCGAGACTGATGTCGAGAATATCAACCAAATCGTCAATCGAAGTCGCCGCCAAAGCCTCGACAGTTTCGATGTTTTTGTCAGCCAGCGTATCGGCTTGATTTGCCGAAACGCCTTGCAGAGCCGTCAGCGGAACGACTTCGCCTGCTGCCGCCATTTGTCCCATTTGCTGGGTGATTTCTTTCTTCAGAACGTCTTCGCTGATAATGTCTATGTCCCAGCCGACAAGCCGTGTAGCGAGTCGGACGTTCTGACCTTTTTTGCCGATTGCCAGACTGAGCTGATCTTCGGTCACGATTACCGCCATTTTGCGGTTATTAATATCCGTAATGCGAACCTGCGAAACTTTCGCCGGACTTAAAGCGTTTGCCGCGAAAACTGAAGGCTCGTCCGACCACTCGATAATATCGATTTTTTCGCCGCGCAGTTCTTTAATGATTGATTGAACTCGCGAACCTTTCATCCCGACGCATGCGCCGACCGGATCAACGTCCTTTTCATTAGACGTAACGGCGATTTTCGCGCGGTCTCCCGGCTCTCGGACGGCTGATTTGATAACGACGGTATCATCATAAATTTCCGGCACTTCCATTTCAAACAAACGTTTGAGCAAATCGGCGGACGCGCGCGAGGCTCTTATTTGCTGACCCTTTTGCTCTTTAGTCACATCCTGAATGACAACGCGAATGCGCTCGCCCTGATTCCAAGTTTCGCCGCGCGATTGTTCGCGTTTCGGTAAGACGGCTTCGAGATTATTGCCCAAATCAATTATCATATCGCCGCGCTCAAAGCGCTTAACAGTGCCGTTGATCAATTCGCCTTTGCGGTCGATATATTCGTCGTAAACTTTTTCGCGCATTGCCTCGCGCACTTTCTGCACTAGAATCTGTTTCGCGGTTTGCGCCGCGATGCGCCCGAGTTCCTCGGTCGGCAGCGGAATCATCAGCATGTCGCCGATTTCGATTTCATCGCCGGCGAGTTCCTGCGCTTCGACAAGCGAAAGCTCGGTCGAAGGATTTTCGACGGTTTCGACCACGACTTTGTTCGCCGAAATCTCAATCGATCCTTCTTCGTTATTCCATTCGACTTCGATGCTTTCGCCGGTTTTGTCATGCGCCCGGAACTGTTTGCGCGCGGCGGCTTTCACCGCGTCTTTCATCGCTTCGATGACCATATTGCGGTCGAGTCCCTGCTCGCTGCACAACGCTTCAATACTCTGTCCGATAGATGTCATAATCTTTTTAATAGCGAGATAATTAAAGAATGTTTTTCTTAATATTATTATGCCGCTTACCGCTCACTGCTTCTTTTCAATTCTTCTTCCAAATCAATTTCCAAATTGGCTTTAGCTACCGCCGCGTATGGAAATCTGGCTTCGCCGCGCGTTTTATCGTCGAAAACTATCTCTTCGCCTTCGACCGCCGTAATGCGTCCGCTGAAATTTTTCTGACCGTCAATCGCCACATTCGTTTTGACACGCGCCAGGTGTCCGGCAAATTTTTCAAAATCCTGCAAACTGTAAAGTCCGCGCTCTAAACCCGGCGACGAAACTTCGAGTACATACGCCGAACCGATAAAATCTTCAGCGTCGAGAATTGCTTCAATCTGACGCGAAACCCCAACGCAATCTTCGTGAGTCACGCCTTCCGGTTTGTGAATATATACGCGCACGACAGGATTTCGTTTCGAGCCGATAACCTCGCAGTGCACGAATTCCAAATTTCTCTCCGCCGTAACTCGCGCGGCAATCGCTTGAATTTCTTCGCTAACAGACTGATTACTCATCGTTTTAAAACCAAAATAAAAAGTGGGCGCGAAACCCACCTGATACGCTCCCACGCATCGCAGGAAACGAATATCATACACGAAACGAAAGCTTATTGGCAAGCGAATCTGTTCGATGCTTGTTTTCAGAACGGCGATTGCCGGATTTTATTCCGAAAACCGATTATTAGTGTTTTGTTGAATGTTAAAATTAGTTTGTTGAAAGTTTTTGGCGATGATTTATAAACGACTCGGTTAATTTGAGGCTGCAAAAACAGAACTTTAATTGCAAGCATAAAACTGCTGTTTCCGCGCATTCAATTTTACTAATTTCAATTTTTTACTAATCTCAATTTTAAATCTTTTGGGAATTTGAAAATTAATTAAAAGCCGAATGCGCCGCGCCCAATATTCCCGCGTCATCGCCGAGACTGGCGCGTACCAGTTTCACGCGTTTAGCAGGTTCTCGAAACGCGCGAAAATCAATTTGTTCGCGGACGTAATGAACGAATAAATCCCAGCCTGCCGATGCTCCGCCGCCGATGACAATAATTTCCGGGTTCAAAACATTGACCAGATCAGCAAGCGCGATGCCGAGATAAACTCCCATCTGCCGAAAAACTTCGAGCGCGAGTTCGTCGCCCGACAAACCGGCTTCGTAAATGTCTAGTGATGTGCAGTTTATTTTACCCCGCAAAATTGATTTGGGGTATTGATTTTCAAGTTCGCGCGCTAGTCGCGTCATCCCAGTTGCCGATGAATATTGCTCGACGCAGCCGCGCGAACCGCATCCACACGCCGCGCCGCGCGGTTCGACGCAGATATGTCCGATTTCGCCCGCCGTCCCGTCCACGCCGCGCAGTATTTTACCTTTAAGAATGATGCCGCCGCCGACACCTGTCCCGAGCATGACGCAAATCGAGCTTTCAAAACCTCTTGACGCGCCGAGCCAATGTTCGCCGATTGCCGCAGAATTGGCGTCATTCTCTAAAATCACCGGTAAATTCAACGCTTCCGTGATAGCGTCGGAAAAACGAAAGTCGTCAAGCGAAGGAATATTCGGCGCTTTTAAAATCGTGCCTTCCGGAGCGTTAATAGTTGCCGGAACAGCCGCGCCGACGGCGATCAGGCGTCCCTTTTTCTCCGTTACGCGTCGACACTCGTCAGCCGCCGCCAAGATAGCGCGGATGATTTCATCAGCTTGCTCGCTTTTCGGCGTTTCATACTTTGTGCGGTGCAGAATCATTCCCGCGCGGTCGATCGCCGCCATTCTTAAATTCGTTCCGCCCAAATCGGTCGCTAAAACAATTTCATTCATTCAATATCAAAACTTACCGCACTTTTATTCATATAGACATCGTGCTCTAATTAACTTTACTTGCGAAAAGTCCGATACAGCGATGCTGTCCGGCAATCCTAAAACACTATTGACTGCAAATCAATTAATGTCCACACAATAATTATTATCAACATTGCTGCTCGTCAATTTTCCTCACCGGACATTTTTCATCCAAACTCAACAAATTACGTTATGAATTAAGAAAACCGAGCCGATTAATAATTACAAATTCAAATTTGCCGAATTAAACAAAAAACATTTTCAGAAAAACAAACCGCCCTTTTGCCATTTTCCAGGAAAGCTTTTTAACACAACTTTATTCCGCAAAATAGTAAGCGATTTTAATTGTTAAAATTACGGGAATTGAGTGCTGATAATACATTAGTTGGTTTACTTTCATATAATTTAAACTTAAAGAAAAACAGGGGGCTGCATAACTTGGTTTAACTTGTTAAATTTTTCTCTACAAACTCTTTAAATCAAATCTAAATTATGTTATAACTATCATCCAAACTTAAATTAGTCGCCAGCACCGGTCGGCTAATAAACTTTATCTTTCGTTTTTTGCACTTTTAATCAAAATTTATTGACATCAAATGAGTATTCGTGTAAAAGATTGAAAGGTCTGATTTTTTGAAATTATTGATTTTACGGGATATAAAGAGGAGAAATATGAATAGCAAACTGTGGATGAATAAAGCGCTCTCAATGTGCTTGGTTGCTGCTTTGATCGCAACCTACTCAATGACAACGCTGGCGGGCGCAGGAAAAATCGCCGGCGAACTGAAAGTTTCAGGCAAGAATTTTAACGGCGAAATGGCGTCGGTCAACGTTAACGGCGAAGCCGCAAAAAGCGGTCGTTCGATATTTTCAACCAGCACAATCGCTACGCCGGACGAAGCGAGCGCTGTGATTGATTTAGGCAAAATCGGATCCATTCAGCTCGCGCCGAAAACAAATTTGGTTTTATCCTTCAACGAAAAAGGCATCAGCGGCGATTTACTCGCGGGAAGCGTTACGGTTTTGAATGCGGCAAAAAGTGTCAACATTACAACCGTCGGCGGCAAAACCTTGGAACTGAATGCTGGTGAAACCGCTGCGGCGGCTGGTCAAACTCAAGATGACGATGACGACAGCACCAGCGGCGGAGCGGCGGTCTTACCGTACGTTTTGATTTTAGGCGGCGCGGTCGCAGCAATCGTCATCGCAGCGGGCGTTATCGGAGATGATAACGAAACTCAGTTGGGCGGCGGCGCGATTGTTGTCAGCCCGACCCGATAATTTTTCACAATTTACTTCTTGAATAAATATGCGCTTGCCGTATAATCAAGAAGGCTTTTATACAGGATTGATTCAGGAGGATATTAAATAATGTTCGGCAAAAATGGGATTCGTAAATCTATCACAGCGCTTACTGCCGTCGCTGTCTGGTGTGTATATTCGATGGTCGCTTTCGCGGCTGCACCGGATATCAAAGGAGAAATCACCGTAACGGGACAAGTTACCGTTAACGGCTCGGCAGCCGTCTCAAACTCAACAGTGGTTTCGGGCAGCACGATTGTTACCGGCGCTAATTCATCTGCGGTTGTCAGCTTAGGCAAAATCGGCAGAGTTGAATTAGCAGCTGATTCAAATATTACATTGAAGTATACCGACAACAACATGGTCGGCATTCTTTCTTCAGGCAAAGCTCGCGTATCAAACGGTATCGGCGTAGCCACGACGATTACGACCAAAGACGCTGCGATCATCGCTGACGCAGGTCAAGCGAACAGCTTTATGGTTGAAATCGAATGTTCACACACACACGTCGAAACGGCGTCTGGTTTAGTTACGATGAGAAGCGGAAACAACGACAAACAAGTTGCCGCCGGAACAGACGCAACTGCCGGAAACCTTTCACAAACAGGCTGTCAGCCTTGCCTGCGTCCAAACTCGGCTCCGCCGGTCGCGACGTTGGGTCTTGGCGCTCTGCCAATTGCAGCCCTTCTTTTAGCTGCCGGCGGCGCTGCGGTAGCAGCCATCATTTTAGGCGGAAACAACGAAACGACAACTAATCCTAATAATCCGGTGATTATTGTTAGTCGAACTAACTAAACAAGCGGCAACACAAGTTTTGCTAATCAACGTATTTTTAGTTTAGAATTTTTGCGGGTCATATTTTTTATAAAGTATGACCCGCAAAACTTTGTCTTAGTTTGTGAATTATTTATCAATATTAGATTTGATAAAGATAGAAAATCAAAGGTATTAATAATATTTTATGCAGATTGCAGTTATCGGCACCGGTTACGTCGGATTAGTTTCCGGCGCGTGTTTTGCTGAATTCGGCGTTGACGTAACGTGCGTTGATGTTGACGGAACAAAAATCGAAAATTTAAAGAAAGGAATTCTTCCGATTTATGAACCGGGATTGGAAGCGATTGTCGAGAAGAATTACAAAGCCGGCAGGCTTCGTTTTACGACTGACATCAAATCCGCGGTCGAACAAGCCTTGGTAATTTTCCTCGCCGTCGGTACGCCGCCGCGTCCGGACGGTTCGGCTGATATGAGTTATTACCGGCAAGCAGCGAAAGAAGTTGCCGAAGCGATTAACGGTTATAAAGTTATCGTTACGAAATCAACTGTTCCGGTCGGAACAGGAAAATGGCTTCGCGAATTTGTCGGCGAACATCTGCAGTCAAAAACAAATTTCGGTGTTGCCTCGAATCCGGAATTTTTGCGCGAAGGGGCTGCAATCGGAGACTTTATGCGTCCGGACAGAGTCATTATCGGTTGCGATGATGAAAAAGCGATTGATGTGATGAAAGACCTTTATCGCCCGCTTTATTTGATCGAGACACCGATTGTCATTACTTCTCTAGAAGCCGCTGAATTAACCAAGTATGCGGCGAACGCTTTTCTCGCCACGAAGATATCCTTTATCAATGAAATCGCCAATCTGTGCGACAAAATCGGCTGTGATGTTCACGACGTCGCTAAAGGTTTGGGAATGGACAAACGAATCGGCGGAAAATTTCTGCATCCCGGTCCCGGATTCGGCGGCTCCTGTTTTCCGAAAGACACGCGAGCGCTTTCAACAGTTGCCAAACAGTTCGGCATCGAATCTTTAATCGTTGATGCCGTGATTGAAGTGAATAAACGCCAGCGGCAGGCGATGATTCCAAAAATCGAAAGGCTCGTCGGGAATTTTGCCGGCAAGCAAATCGGCATTCTCGGTCTTTCTTTCAAACCGGAAACCGACGATATGCGCGAAGCTCCGGCTATTGATATTATTAAAGAAATTCAGGCGCGCGGCGCGAAAGTCAGAGCTTATGATCCGGTAGCGATGAAAGAAGCCAAACATTGTCTGCCTGATATTGAATATGCAAATGATGAGTACGAAGCGATTAAAGACGCGGACGCTCTCATTATCATTACCGAATGGAATCAATTCCGCGCGCTCGATATGGAAAAAGTTAAAAGGCTTTTAAAGTCCCCGAAAATCGCCGATCTTCGTAATGTTTACGAGCCGGAAGATATGCAGAAATTAGGTTTCGAGTATGTCGGCGTCGGTCGTTGATTAGCCGGACAAATCGCATTATAAAAAACGATTTTGCAATTAAAAATATGAAAACAGAAACAGTTCTCGTTACCGGAGGCGCGGGTTTTATCGGTTCGAATTTAGCCGACGAATTAATTCGGCGCGGCGCGAAGGTCAAGATTTTAGATAATTTCGTTACCGGATTCGAAGAGAATTTAAACGAAATCAGCGGCGATTTTGATTTTATCGAAGGCGACATCAATGACGACCAGGCATTGCGGAAAGCGGTCGAAAACGTAAATATTATTTTTCATCAAGCCGCGCTACCGAGCGTGCCGCGTTCGGTCGAGAACCCGCTTGAAACTCACGAAGCGTGCGTTAACGGAACGTTAAATGTTTTGTTAAAAGCCAAAGAAGCAAATGTTCGCCGCGTCGTTTATGCCGCGTCGAGTTCGGCTTACGGCGATCAGCCGACGCTGCCGAAAATCGAAAGTATGCGTCCCGAACCGCTTTCGCCATATGCCGCCGCCAAGTTAATGGGCGAATATTACTGTCAGGTTTTCAGCCGCGTTTACAATCTGGATACAATTTGCCTTCGTTATTTCAATGTTTTCGGACCGCGCCAAAATCCTTCTTCGATGTATTCGGGCGTCATCTCTCGCTTTATCGACTCGCTGATGAAAGAAGAAGCTCCTGTTATTTACGGCGACGGCGAACAATCGCGCGATTTTACGTTTGTAGCGAATGTGGTTGACGCTAATATCAAAGCGGCGCAAACCGAGAAAGGCATTGGCGAAGTGATGAACGCCGCCAACGGCGAAAGAATCACTTTGAACGAGCTTCTCGCGGTGCTGAAAAAAATCACCGGAAAAACCGGCGCGACCGCCGAATATAAGCCGGAAAGAACAGGTGATGTGAAACATTCGCAATGCTCGAACGCTTTAGCTGTCGAATGCATCGGCTACGAAAAATTAGTCGGTTTGGAAGCAGGTTTGCAGAAAACGATTGATTGGTGGAAAACGAGCCGTTTCGCCGAGTAAATTTTAGACATAAAATAAAAAGCGCGTTTTAATTTGAAATCCTTACGAAATATTCAAATCAAAACGCGCTTTTTATTTTTAATAATGTTCAGATTTATTTTACCAGCACAAAAACATTATCAGCGATTAGTGAATTAACCGTAATTTCCTTCGCCTTAAAATCAACATAGATGGAAAGACTTCCCAATTCAAATCGCTGCGCGTATTTTTCGGGAACAACGACGCCTTCGACGATTCTGACTTTATCTATCTCGACTGCAGTTGTCACATTTCTGCCGCTCACTTCAAAACTAGATTTATAACTTTTCACCTGCCCGGTTTTTTCGTCGAGAAAGAAATCCGTATAAAAGCCTTCAGGCGAAGTAATGCGAAACGAGTTCTTAGTCTTGGTTTTTTCCGGCACTGCCGCAACAACAAAGTCTTTTTCTTCAAACTTCGTGAGCAGCATTAGACCGATCCGATTGAGCGGCGGAAAGTAAAAACCGTTGATGGAAGAATTCGTTTGCTCGCCGTCATAAACCTGCTTTAAAGGCTGGAACGGATTCGTAATATCAATGCGATACTTTTCGCCGGATGAAACAAACGCGAAAGTCGAGGGGAAACTCTGCGTCGGGCTGCCCGAAACGTCTGCCGTGCCGCGCACAACGAGTGATTTCATATTTTTGAATTTATCGCCGCCGTGCGCTTTGAGTGCTGTTTTAGCGAGTTCGAGCGGCGCGGCGTTTGAATTGACGGAAACGGCAGAATCAACCTGACTCGTCGTTTTCACAACTTTTTTGTCCTCATTTTTGCTGTTCGGTTGAGCGGAAACACTCACGGCGGAAATCGCTGTTAAAGCGAAAACTAAGATTGTTTTCATAATTTCTCCTAATAAGACTATCGGGCGAGATTGTTTTTGTGCAAAATTTCTTTCTGTAAAAATACGAAAGATGAAAGAGGAAAGTTTTAGCAAATTTCCTCTTTCATCTTATTTTTATAATTAAACAAGTTTCAATTAAAAGCTGAAACGCATCTGCAATTCAATGCGACGGTTTGCCGAGCCGCCACCACCGCCGCCGAATCCACCGAATCCGCCCGAGATGGAGGTAGATTGTCCGAAACGGCTGGAGCTAAGGCTTCCGACCGGCGTTCCGAAGTTGACGTTGTTAAACAGATTATTGAAATTCAAACCGACGTTCAAATTATACGGTTTTCTTTCGCCGCCGCCGCCGAAACCGCCTTGCCCGCCGCGCCCGCCACCACCGCCACCGCCGCGACCACCGCGTCCGCCGCCGACTCCGGGAATTCCGCCGACCGGTGCTCCGCCGCCTGTCGGTCCGTCCTGAACTGCCGCTCTATCGCCCGAACCGCCAAAACCGAAGTTTTTACCGACTCGCAGATTGACGCTGAAAAATGCCGGTCCCTGCGCGTAGTTGCGCGGAATAATCGAGTTCGGATCTTCGTCCCCGACGTTGCAGTAGGAATTTATTAATCCTGATTGATTGCAGCGAGCAGCCAGTTGTCCGAACGTCGGTCGTTCGGTGAACAGTGAATCACCGTTCAGGTCAACTCCTCTGGTGATATTAAACGGTCTGCCGGAATTAGCGATAATGAACGGGCTGACTGAAATTCCCCAAGGCGCGGTGAAATTTCCGCCGATGGTCAAATTATGACGAATATCAAACGAAGATCTGCCGTATTCATCGGTTAAATCATAACTGTAAGCCGGAAAACTTCCCGCTCCGTCTGAATCGCCATTGGCGAAACCGAGCCGGTAATTACCGAAAACAGTCAGTCCGGTCGTCGGCGTGCTTCTCAAATTTACAATTATTTGATTTTGATTGAGAACAGCACTTGATTCATACTGATAAATATTTCCCAGCGACGGATCAGGACGCGGCGCGTTCAAACAATTGATTTGTAAAGGACAAACAGGTGCGTTGATATTTCTCGCTCTCAGCAAATGCAAAGTTCGCGCGCCGATATAAAAAACCGAAAGTGTTGTTCTCGACGGAAGTTGTCTCTCGACGCCGATTGCGGTCTGAATCGTATAAGGCGATTGCAATTCATTCGAGATTGTTCGCACTACGCTGGAAGACGGTAAAAGCGATTGTATTTGTGCCACGCTCGGAGCGTTGATAACACCGTTTAAAGTAAAAATAGGCTGGTTCAAAAGCGTGAGCGCTGCTTGCCGCCGAACCGGATCGGAATCGTTCGCGCTGACGAGGAAATTCAATTGGTTAACACCATTAAATCTTTCCGCCTGCAAACTCAAGCTTTCGCTGAATCGCTCGTAGAAAATGCCGACTCCAGCGCGAAAAACAGTTTTCGGCTGACGCGCACCGCCTGCGCCCGGCGACCACGCGACCGAAAGTCGCGGAGCGAAATTCATATTGTCTTTGATATTAGTTTGATTTTCGTAGCGAAGACCGAAACTCAAAGTCAAAGATTGATTGACGCGCCAATCGTCAGTAACGAACAAACCAACATCAGTTTGTGAAATGCTTTGCTCCGGATTTCCACTAGAAATGCTGTATTGTGTCGGAATTCCCTGATCTAAAATTGCAGTTCTATAATTATCAAGATTTACAAATGTAAACGTTCCTCCGAAATTATTTTCCGACCGGTCTTTCAAAGAAATACCGCGCAAGCGAGCACCGAATTTCAGCGCATGTTGCGAACTGGCACCGAGCGCTGTCGTTGTATAATTTTGCAGTTCCCAACTTTTTGTCCGGTTAAAGCTCAAACCGATTTGCGAGCCGCCACCGGTAAAAGCAGTCTGAACGTTAATGGTTGGAATCGAATTATCGCCGACCTGATCGCGATTTTCGACTTCGTATTGAAATCTGGTTTCGTTGACCGTTTTCGGGTTTATAATCATCGTTTCGGTCAAACGAATTTCGTGTTCCGTGTTTTCTGTTTGATAAGCGCGGGACGGCAAAGACGTTTCGCTGATTCCCTGATTTTCAGTTGAACCGCTGGTATAGCCGTATCGCAAAACGAGCGTGTTATTTTGATTTATTTGATAATCGAACCGCGGGCTGACGGAAAAACGTCGGCTCGGAACTTGAAATTCTTCGTTGAAACTAACGACGTTTAACGTCGGATCTAAAATAAGTGCGTTGGTAACTACGTTGTTGTCGATTTCTCGATTATCAATATCGAAGAAAAATGATGACTTCCCTTTCTGAACCGGACCGGAAACATTTCCGCCGAAGAATCTGCGTTGGCTCGGCGCGCGGTTCAAAGCAAACGGATTGCGCGAATTCAAACGATAATCGCCGAAATTCAAAAACGCCTGACCACGAAATTTATCGGTTCCGGGTTTAGTTAAAATTTCAATGCGACCAAACCCCAAGCGATCATACTCAGCTGAAAACGGATTTTGATTGATGCGAATCTCACGGATTGATTCTTTCGGCGGCAGTCTTCCGCCCGTAAATCCGTCAATATAGATTTGCCCGCCGTTCGGTCCCGCCGAAGGTCCTGCTAAAGCCTGCAAAGCGGCGTCGAGTTCATCCGGATCGTCCGGCAAAGCCTCTAATTCCTGCGCGCCCAAAACGGTCGCTCCGGCATTGTTGTTTGGGTCTGTCGAAACTTCGTTGCCGCTTGAAACATCTACTTGTTCTTCGACGCCCTCAACCGTTAGAATGACGTTCAAATCTGCTGGCGCTCCCGCGGCAATTTCAACAGCCGCATTTTCGTAAAATGCGAATTGCGGAGCGCTGACGCGAATGATATAAGTGCCGGGCACGAGACCGCCGATTGTGAATTCGCCGCGCTGATTGCTCGTCGTCGTTTTTTCTCTGCCGTCCGCCGAAACTGCTATCACGTTCGCTCCAACCACGACCGAGCCGAGCGCGTCAGTTACCTGACCGCTCAAACTCCCGGTTTGCTGGGCAAATCCGGTTGAATTTATGAACAAAGTTATAATTACGATAATAAAAAATGATTTAATGAATTTCATCTCAATCCGCCTGTCTAAATAAGTGTTATCAAAAACGAAAACGCAGATAAATTTCTGCGTTTTCGTAAAAATTTGTTAAAAAATTTATGGAAAATCTGCTCCGTCCAGTCCGGGAATGTTAAAATTTCCCTGCCCGCCGCCGCGCTGCCCGCCGTTGTTGCCGCCCGAAGCCTGGGCTGCTCTCAAAAACGGTTCAACGCCAGCCAGCAGTTTAATCGCTGTCAAACGGTCGGCGTTTGCGGTTTTCATACTAGAAACCGCGATCATATCGCCCGCTTTCAGATCGGCAACCGTAATATTCGGAAACCGCTCGAGCATATCGTCAATTCCGCCTTGCGCGCCGCGCATTCCGCCGCCGAAACCTCCGCGCGCTTGTCCGCCAGGATTTTCACTGCCCGGAGCGCCGCCGGATTGAGGCGGTCTCATTCCGCCCGCTCCGCCTTGCCCTTGCCCCTGCGGACGTACTCCGCCGGCTGCCTGCATCGTTTGCATCTGCGCCATTCTCTGCGCCATTTCTTCGGGAAACTTTTTCAGTGTCGTCGCAGAAACGACGGTTATGGTTATATCCTTTTTAGTTTGAAAATCGCTGATGACGACTTCGCCGGTAGCGGCGTCAATCGTTTTGACTGTTCCGGCAACTGTTTGAAATGCGCCGGTTAAAACTTCTTCGGCGGCGAAAGTCGCGCCGTCGGCGCTTTTATCGCCGAGAGCGCGCAGCATGTCGCCCGCTTTGATTTCGCCGACCGAACTCGTTTTCGCATCGCTGTATCTAACCGAACCGGGCGCGTAACGTCGGAAAACGGCATTCGCTTTCGGCGTCAAAATCACGCTCGTCGTATTTGCCAAACCACGCACTTCAACGGTGATTTGATTAGTTTGCGGATTAACCGAAACGACTTTTCCGGCAACGCCGCGTGTCCGCCACTGTTCGCCTTCTTTTGCTTGTTTCTGGGCAATGTCGGATTTCGTCATCAAAAAAACAGTTCTCGCCGGAACAGATTTTTTGTCTGCCGCGACAACTCCGCTGACGACTAATTTATCGCCGACGCCAATGTCGGAAAGATTTGCCGGTGTTGCCGCGCTCAACTTGGGATTATCCGGCGCGACCCGCTTGAATTCGGTTTTTTCCGTGAGTAAAACATCCATTGATCCGTCTTTGGTTTGCAAAACGATTTTGCCCGCGCTCAACCCGGTCACGTCGCCCGTAACAACCGACGGTCGAGCGCCGGTTTCAGGTGTTTGTGCTGAAACAAAGGAAAAAATTCCCAAAAACATTGACAGCGATAATAAAAGTATTTTTTGACGCATTTTTTTATTTATTTTCCGGTATTCCCGCTAACTGATACGCAACTCTTCCGCAAAAGTTGCCTTTTGTGAAACTTAAGACGTTTTTTTTTCAAATAGAGTTGATATATTTATGTAAAGAATTGTAAACATTTGACAGTTTTTCAGACGGTGAAATTGTTCGTTTATAAAATCGAATTAAAAATAAATGCGGGCGATAAAGGATTTTAAGTTTTCTGCCAGTTTGTCGTCGCGCGTCCGGTCAAAACCAAACCGATACCGGCGGCAAAAAGCGTGATCAAGGCAAAAGTCCAGACATAAGGGATCGAAAGCAAAAGCGTCCAAACGAAAACGCCGATAAAAATCGCCAGTGTTTCCGAACGATTTCGCTCGCCGACGAATTGTTTCTGCAGCATTTTTCCGACGCTGACATGCATAGCCACACGCCCGAAAACATACGCGAGCATCAACAAAACGAATGCCATCAGACCGAAAAGGGCGCTCAGATAATTCGGCAGAAAGCTCAAACTGATGATGACAATCACAGTCGTTAAAAGAAAAGCGGCGAAACCGGCGGCGAGGATTTTGAGCGTGGAGAGCTGAAACCGGGCAACGGCGCGACTGACCGCTCCCGGCGCGAGCGTCGTCAAACCGAGAGAAAGGACGAACCAGAAAAGCATTGAAAGAACACGCTGCGCGATGAAAGCGAGCGAAAAAGTCGGCGAAAAAATCTGCGACGGATTCTGCGTCAAATCGCGCAGTTCCTCTTCGTAACCGGCATACATGACCGTTTCTTTTCCCGCGTTGCGTTGCGGCGTTTTGCTTTCGGAATGATAAGCGCCGCCGAAAATTATCACGTCGCCGCCGATAAAGGCGTTTTCCTTTTGCGTTACCGAACCGCCGATTGCCGCCACGTCGCCTTCCACTTTGCCTTCGATGATCACGTCGCCGCCGAAAGCCAGAACGCCTTTCGCCTGTTTTTTGATGATAACGGTTTTGCCGAACGCGAAAACTTCCATTTCCGGCGCGTCTTCGATAATCAGAGTTTTATTATCAAGCGACGTGGAAATTTGATTCTGCGCGAAATAGGTTAAATGACAAACGAAAATCAGCATCAATCCGCCGAGCATTTGCCAGAGCGGAAATTTGTCCGTGAAATAATTGTCGTTAAACCCGATTGAATGTTGCACTTTATTTAAGCCGCCGAAATCTTTACGGGCGTTTGAGACGAAACACAAGCCCTGAAAAAGCGAGAACGGAGCCCGCGAAAACAAACAAAATAAAAGCCGGAGCGAAGGCGAATCCGGAAATCAATTGAGCGCACAAAGAGCGCAAAATAACGGTCGTTCCGATGGCGACATCGTAAATCAGATGCGTAAAAAAGCCGCCGACGGCAAATGTTCTATCAACGATTTTTCCGGAAGAAACCAGAACCGTTTCGGTTTCGCGTCCTAAACCGACGATTACAAGCAAAAAAAGCGCGGCGCAAATGAAAAGAGCCGTCAAACGCTCGTTCGGTCGGCGCAGACCGCTGACGCGGCTTTCAGCGTTGGCAACGATTGTTTTCGTAAAATCGGCAGGCAATTCGATTTCATTCTCTTCATCGAGAGCGAAATCTAAAGCCCGGAGAATCTGTTTTTGCTGATTGAGTTCGGCGCTGCAAATCGAACATCCGACAAAATGCATTTCGAGCGCTAGTTCTTCCGACGCGGCAAGTTCGCCGTCAATGTATGCGGCAATCGTGCGGCGTGGACATTCTGTTTCATTTGTCTCGACGGTCGAATTCATTTTCAGCAGGTAAATCTATATATTTCAAAGCAGACTAAATTCCCGTAAAGCCTCTTTGAATAAACATTTCGCGCATCATCTCTCGCGCCCGGAAAAGGCGATTTTTGACTGTTCCGAGCGGCAAACCGGTAATTTCCGAGATTTCGTCGTAACTCATATCGCGCGAATGACGAAGGACGATCAAATCTCGATAAGCGACCGGCAGACATTTGACGACGACTTCAATCTCGTTGCGCCATTCGGTTTGTTCTCGCTGCTGTTCGGGATTCGCACGTCCGTCTTCGATTTGCAGTTGGAACGAACCTTCGGATGTTTCCGTTTCGAGGCTTTGCGTGTTCATCGAATTGCGCCGCATATAATCAATCGCCGCGTTGTGCGCGATGCGGTAAAGCCAGGTCGAAAATTTGTAATCCGAGCTGTAACGTTCAAGCGAATTGTAAACCTTGATAAAAACTTCCTGCGACACGTCGAGCGCAGCGTCATAATTTGAAAGCATACGGTAAACGTAGCCGGTAATCGGACGCTGATAGCGGCGCACGAGTTCTTCAAATCCGTCTTCGCGCCCGCTGATTGCTGAAACAATCAATTCGCTGTCGGTTAAAGTTCTGATATTTTCCATCGTTAAAGTTTGGATTGCCATAACGCAAAGGTTATACGGCAAAACAGGAGCGTAGTTTCAAGAATATTCAAAATTCAAGATTCAAGATTCGAAATCGCTTCTTTTAATCTTATAATATTGAATCTTGAATTTTGAATTCATCTTAATCCGAGGGTCGCCAATCCCGCAGGCGCGGCGATGTCGTCAAAATTGAGGCTTTTTGAAGGAAGATTTAAGCCGACGTCTTCGGGACGCAGAATGTCGAGCGCAGTGCCGAGAGCTTCGGCGGAAATTTCGCGGATTTTAGCGGGAACTAAATCCTTGCCGACGATCAAAAGTTTTTCGAGCTTACTGCCGTTGTTATTTTCGGCAATGCGGTCGCGGTAAAACATCAAAAGCCGGAAAATCTCGTCATCGCGCTCCGTTTCCGTGCAAGTAACTGTTCGCACGACGGCTGGTTCGTCGCCGCGCATCAAAAGCGCCGTAAAACCGTCGGTTTGCGAGCTGATGAGCAGCCCGTCGGTTTTGCTTTTCGCGTCAACCAGCCAGTTCGATTCGCTGACAGCGCGCGGAAGAATTAAACCGGTTTGCCAGCCCTGCGACTCGAACAGCGTTTCGTATTCGTCAATCACGGAAAGTTTGACGGCGGTGGCAAAATAACGCGATTTGCCGTCGCGGTCGGCGGAGATTTTCTGCCGCGAAATTCGCATATCCGCGGCGGACGCGCCGAAAACCTGTTCGGATTTCCAATCGAGAACTTCCGTCAATTCGCTTGCCGAAACCGGTTCGGTGTCAAGCGTCAAAATCGCCGTTCGCGCCGTGTTGCTCGGCAAACTGACCGACCAGCGTTTTTGGTTGCGCAATCCGGCGTTGACAGTGGCTTCGTCGAGCAAAACGCGCAGTTCTTCAATGTTGGCGATATTCTTTTCCAAAAAACCGGGCGTCAAAAGATTAACCGGCAACTCGACGGTCGCGGCTTGTTTTATACCGAATTGCCCTTTTCCTTCTTTCTGCAAAGCGAGCGCCGTCACGCTTTCCTGCTCCAAACCGAGCGCGGCTTTCGGAAAATTCGGTTGTGTCAGTGCTGATAACATTTTTTTAAATGGAAAATGGAAAACGGATAATGGAAAATGTAGCGGATTTTTATTTTCCGCTTTCCATTATCCGTTTTCCACTAAATTAATAGTCCTCGTATTTTTTGCCTTCGCTGTCTTCGCCGTCAGCCATGCTTTTCACGTCCTGCAAGCCTTGCCCGGCGTCGGGCGAATTACTGTCTTCGCCTTGAATTTCCTTCCACTCGGCTTTTTCGGTAATCGGGTCTATCGGTTTTTCGCGCAGATATTTGCCGGTGACAAGATCGTCGAGCGATTGAGGCAGCTTTCCTTTGTCGGCGGCATATTGGTCGATGGCGCGGCGCATCTGCCACAGATTTTCCTGTAAAACGGTTTGGCGCGCGTGCTGGACGCTGCGCTGGTAAGTCGGCAGCGCGACCGAGATCAGAATGATCATAATGAACATCCCGATCATCAATTCGAGCAGCGAAAAACCAGACTGCTTTTTGGATTTCGGATTACGGATTGCGGATTTGTTAAAAGCACAATATTTCATTTTCTTCATCTCCTCCTCTCCTTTTCTCCTCATCTTTCTTCTACCAATCACTATATTTCTCTCCGTTTAACGCTTCTTCTTCCGAAGCGGAACGAACGTCGAAAACATTAATGTCGTCCCAGCTTTCCGAGTCTTTATCCTGATACGACGAGCGCAGTTTCCAGTCAGACTCTCCGGTCATCGGGTCAATCGGCAATTCGCGCAAATAAACTTTCGTGACTTCCTTTTCCTCACTCAACTCGGTCGCCTGTTTAGTATCGTCGCTGAGACCGCTGCCGCCGACCAAAGCGCCGCTAATGCCGCGTTGTTTGACTTTCACGCCCGCGACCAGAATATCGAGCGACGGCGGATAACGGTCGAGATTTTCCGTGTCGAAAATCGTGCAGTCATCAACGGCGACGCGGCTGCGCGGATCAGCCGGAACACTATTATTATTTCCCGATTGACCAATTGGATTTGCGCCCTGTAGACACGCGCCGACCGTATCGCGTTTGAATTCGTCGATCGCGCCGCGAATTTCGCGCAGAGTTTCGCGCAGACGGATTTCCTTTTGGCGTTTGACGGCGTTCTGCGCGAGCGGAATCGTTCCCATAATCAAAATCGAGAAAACGGTCAAGGTAATGATTAATTCGAGCAAAGAGAAACCGCCGTCCGTATTCGGATTTTGGTTTTTGAATTTCGAATTGCGATTTCTCATTTGCTTGAATTTCATCGTTTCATTATCTGCCGTTAAAATTTGACGACGAAGTTTCTGCCGTCGGCGGTCAGCATATTAAGAACATCTTTATCCAACACGACTTCGTGCTTGCCTTCGCTGAGCGCTTCGATTTCGATGAAAGCGAGCATTCCCGAAGAATTTTGCGCCGAATCTTTTGCCGATGAAAGCGAAACGAACATCTTGCCGTTTTGATTCAAAAACGGCATTGCCTGGTTGTTTGCCGTGCCCGCGCCGAACACGTCGCCGAAGCTGACCGAACGAACCGCGACTTTTTTATCGTCGAATCGCAGACCTAGAACCGCCGAACGAAATGCCGTCGCGCTTTTGACCATCACGGCGATTTTCGTTTTTTCGCCAACTTTCATTTCCGGCAAATTCGTCAAAAGCTGGATTTCCGCTATCGGCGCGTTTGCTTTCGGCGTTTCCGCGCTGCTGCTGCTGTTTACTTTTTCCGAAACAGGTTTCAGATAAATTTCCTGCGTATTTTCGACCGGTTTGTTCGCGCCGACATTATCGGAAGTCTGCGAGATGTTTAACGTTCTCGCGCTCGTGTCAATCGGGCGCAAGCTCGATAAAGGCAAAGTCGCGCTTGAATTGGGAGCGGAAGCTACCGGAATTTCCATTTTCGGCTGCGCTTCAGTCGCATTTACCGGATTTTGCGAAACCGTCTGCGGCTCGCCATTCGATTTAACATAAACCGGCGCGTCTTCGGCTTTTTGGTCGGGCAGCTGAACCTGCGCGACCGTCGGCAAGCGACGCGCGGCGGCAAGCAGTTCTTCGCGTTCTTCCTGAATAATCATCGCTTCGAGCGAACCGCTCGTCGGCACAGCCAAACTTCCCGTCGGGCGTTCAACTTCGTCTTCCGGCAAAATTGACGGCGCGCGAATAACGCGCGGAGTGATGGCGATGACAATATCAACTTGATTGTTATCTTTCGTCGGCGCCGTAAAAAGTCTGCCGATAATCGGAATTAACCCGAGCAGCGGCAATCCCTGTCGCCCGTCACTCTGTCTGTCTTGAGCGACGCTAGCCAGCAGAAGCGTTTTATTGTTTTGAACGCGAGCCGTTCCTTTTATAATTCGTTCGGAAAAACACGGATTACCGGTAGGTGAATTACAAGCGGCAACATCCTTCGATTCGATTTCCATCGCCACCTGGACATCCTGATTCGGGAAAACAATCGGCTTAAACTTTAATGTCAAACCGACCTGTTCGTAATTGATAACATCGCTGAGAAATCCATTATTGTTGCCGCCGCCGGGAGTGGGATTACTGATTCCGTTGGAAATAGACGCGGTTCTGACCGGAACGCGCTGCCCGATTCGAGCGGAAGAATCTTCATTATTAAACGCGTGAATCTGGGTTGAGGCGAGTAGTTTCGTGTTCTGTCTATTTTGAAAAGCGACTAAGTTTACTGACGGAAGCACCACGCCAATTCCAAAAGCTCTCGAAATAATGGAGCCGGCAGTGGCACCGGGCGGTCTAAATTCATTGTTCCCTAAAGCAGTCGAAGTGGTTCCGGCTAAATTGGTAAGTCCGGCTTCAGTCCCGATTTGGTTGCCGAGTTTGAGCAAATCCGATTTGGAAACTTCGTAAATCGCCACGTCCATCACGACTTCGGCGCGGTCTTTGTCGAGCGACGAAATTAATTTGCTCATCAAGCGAATATTCTCTTCGGTATCTCGAATCGTGATACTGTTCGTATCTTCGTCAACAATCGAAATGGTCGGCGTTCTGCCCGGTTGAGCCGGAATCGCGCCCTGCAAAACCTTCTGTACGTCTTTCGGGTCGGCATTCGCCAAGTAAAATGTGCGCAGAACCAATTGTTGAAATTGCTGGCGACGATTCGATTCGGCGACGAGAATCGTGCGCGGTCCGACTTTTTGGAAAAACAAACCTTCCTGCAAAAATATGTAATCGAGCGCTTTGGCAGCTGTTACCTTTTTCAACTCGATTTTTACTTTTCGATCGCCGCGAAATGACGCTGACTGAGAATCAAAAAGCACGTTTAAATCCAAATCTTTTGCTAGTTCCTTGATGATAAACTGCAAATCAACGCCCGATGGAAACGGCACATCGCGCAATACTTCCATTTTTTGCGGAACTTGAATATCCTGCGCTGCTGCGTTTGTCGCGTTAAAGCCAGTCTTGACGAGCGTGACGTTTCCTTTGCTGTCTCTCTTTTCCTCAAGATCATCGCCGGTTACGCCTTTTTGCAAACGCAGCATTTTTTCCATTTCGGCTTTAGCAAGTTCGTTCACCGGATCGTAAGCGTAAGCTCTGCGGTAAGCCAAATAAGCGCCCGCGTAATCCTTTTCATCAGCCAGCGCTTTGCCTTTTCTCATAAACATTTGCGAAGCGTTGAAAATGGCGCGCTGGTAATGCAGGCGATATTCCGGGTTTTTCGGATTATCGGCGACCGCCAGCGCGAACTGCTCGACCGCAATGTCCCACTGCTCGGCGGCTTCGGCTTTCATTCCTTCTTTAAAGAATTTCTTGCCGTCGCCCATTGCTAAAACAGCGGTCGGCGAAAGCATCGAAAAGACAAGCAGCGCGGAAAGCGAAAAGTGAACGTAAACTGATTTTTTCATATTTTTGTATGATTTGGATTAGCCAAAGACTGATAAAGTTTGTTTCCGAAACTTCACACGCGAGTATTAATGTAAAGTTTCAATTTTTTATTTCAAATTGCGGAAGAAGACCCGTTTAATTCTGCAACAAATGTCGAATTTCATCAACAATTTTCCGCAGAATTAAACGGCTGATTTATTTTACTACTCTTTTACTTCTTCTACGAAGGTCACGCGGTTGATTTCGTGCAGCGTAGTTTGTCCGTTGTAAACTTTTTTGAGCGCGGAAATACGCAGGCTCGACAAGCCTTCTTTTTCAGCTTCGCGCCGAATTTCAGAACCCGGACGACGCTCGACGATCATTTCGCGGATTTTGTCCGACATATCCAAAAGCTCGTGAATCGCCGTTCTGCCGCGATAACCCGTGTGATTGCACGCGTCGCAGCCGACGCTCATATAAAATTCCTGTTTGTCGCGAATATCGAGCTTTAAGCCCGATTCGATAATTTCTTCGTCCGTCGGCTGGTAATGACGTTTGCAAGTCGCGCAAAGTTTGCGAACGAGCCTTTGCGCCAGAACGCAGTTGAGCGCGGCGACGAAGTTGTAAAGGTCAACGTTCATATTAAGGAATCGCCCGATCACGTCAATCACGTTATTGGCGTGAACCGTCGTAAAAACAAGGTGACCGGTCAGCGCCGAGTTGATCGCAATTTGCGCCGTTTCCTCGTCGCGAATCTCTCCGACCATCACCTTGTCCGGGTCGTGACGCAAGATAGAACGCAAACCGCGCGCAAACGTCAAGCCTTTTTTCTCGTTGACCGGAATCTGCATAATTCCCTGCAATTGATACTCGACCGGGTCTTCGATAGTAATGATTTTATCTTCTTCGTTGCGAATTTCGTTCAATGCGCCGTAAAGCGTCGTTGTTTTTCCCGAACCGGTCGGTCCCGTTACCAAAACCATTCCGTAAGGTTCTTTGATGTAAATGCGGAAACGGCGCACGTCTTCTTCGTCGAAGCCGACGACATCGAGACTTAAATTTTTGAATTCTTCGCTAATCTGCTCTTTGTCCAAAATACGAATAACGCAGTTTTCGCCGTAAGCCGACGGCAGAATCGAAACGCGGAAGTCAACGGTTCTGCCTTTGTAACGCACGCGAAAACGTCCGTCCTGCGGAATACGGCGCTCGGCGATGTCGAGTTCCGACATAACTTTGATACGCGAAATCAAGGTTTGATGATACGCCATATCAATCGGGTCGACTTTTTGATACAGCGCGCCGTCAATACGGAATTTGACGCGCAAATCGCGGTCGCCGGCTTCGATGTGAATATCGGAAGCTCTGGATTCCATCGCGTTGTAAACGATGGTGTCAACCAGTTTGATGATCGGCGACATATCCGAATCCGACGCCAAACGGTCTAAATCGAGAACTTCCTCGCCCTGATCGGTTTCTTTAACAAGAGAAATTTTAAAACCCGACGCCGCTTCCTGCAAAACTCTCTGCGTCGCGTCGCCGCGTTTTAAAATCACGTCAATCGCGCCCTGCGTCGCGACATACGGCACGATGCGGACGTTCAAAGCGTTTTCGAGTTCGTCGAGATGTTCGAGATTCGTCGGGTCAGCCATCGCCGCGTGCAGATTTCTGCCGTCGCGTTTGAGCGGAATAAAATGATTGCGCAGCATCAAATCAACCGGAATTTTCGTCAATTCGTCGTAATCAATCGGCGATTCCTGATCGGGCGGCAGCAAATCAATATACGGCAGACGATAACGCCGCGCCAAGGCTTTCGCTTCCACAACTTCAGGCGGCTCGTTTTCCAGAAAATCGGTCGAAATGGTCGGCGGCGTCGGTATCGTCAACGCGTTTCCGTTAGTTTGATTGTTCATATTCGTTTTAAGTTATTTTTTCCCGCCGAACGGTCCCGAAGAAATCGTCTGAATAATCGGCAAGTAAATCGCCATCAAAATCGTGACGACGATGCCCGCCATAAATAAAAGGATTAGAGGTTCGAGCAAGGTTGTGAGTTGCTCGAGTCGAACTTCGGATTCGGCGTCGTAGAAATTCGCCACTTCGTCGAGCATCTCGCGCAAACTTCCCGAGCTTTCGCCGATGCCGATCATATCGAGCGCGAGTTCGGGAATCCAGCCCGCCGTTTGGAGCGCGCCGGTAAAACCGCGTCCTTCGCGAATCATCGGCAAAACCGCCTGGCTGCGCCGCCGCAGTTCGAGATTATTGATTGATTGCGAAGCGATGTCCCACGAATCGGGAACAGTGATGCCGCCGGAAAGCAGCGTCGAAAGCGAGCGCGAAAGCTGCGCCGTCGTCATCTGCCGGATAAGCGCGCCGGCAATCGGCAGCTTCAGCAAAAATCGGTGCAGAAGCAGTTTTCCGCCCGGCGTTCTTAGATAAATAACAATCGCAAAACCCAAAACTAAAATCATCGGCAAAAGCCACCAGATATTGCCCGCGACGGCGGTCGAAATCGTTAAAACGACGACCGTTACTGTCGGCAATCCCTGATTGGCGCTGATGCCTTTGAAAAGATCGGACATTCGCGGAACGATGTAGAGCGTCAGAAAAGCAACCATGAACGTCGCCGCGACGAGCAAAAACGCCGGATACGCGAGCGCGCCGCGCAATTTGCGCGAGATGCCGACGCTGCGCTTTAAATAATCAACGAACCGCAATAAAACTTCGTCGAGCGCGCCGGATTTTTCGCCGGAAAGCAAGGATGCCGTATAAATTTTCGGAAAAATTCCCTGCGATTCAAACGCGTCGGAAAGCGGAATGCCGCTTTTGATTTTATCTTCGACGTCGGCTAAAACCTTTCTCAGACTTTCCGAACCGGAACGATTTTTGAGCAGTGAAATCGCTTGCAGAACAGGAATACCGGCGCGCAGCAAAGCGGAAAGCTGTTGATTGAACAGCAGAAAATCACCTTGCTTAACGCGCGCTTTTTTGTTCGAACCGCCGAACGGCAAGACAGCCGAAAGACCTTTTTCCGCGCTCGACACGGCGAAAACCTTAAAACCTTCGGTTTCGAGCTGCGATTTCGCTTCGCCCGTGCCGGCGGCTTCGACGATTCGTGTAACAACTTCGCCCGATGGCGTTCCGAGACGACAAATAAATTCAGCCATTTTCGATGTTAATTATTATGCAAGATTTGAGATTACCGAATTCGAGATTCAAAAATTAGAGTCCAAAATCAAAATCGTCGTTGCTTCTTTCCATCTTGAATCCTAAATCTTCAACCCTCAATCCTTTTACTAACACGCATTTTACGGGAAAAGGTTGCGTCGCGCAAAATTTTTGCCATTTTTTTGCTTCCAAACAACGATTCAATACTGTTTACACATCAAAAAAATACCTTGCAGAAGTCGAATTCATTAACGTAGAATAAAGCTACCCAAAGGAGAATTTTATGGCTGTGAAAGATTTGCAGTGTTTCAGCCGATTAAACGTCGCGCGTCAATCGTTTTTGCTGCTTTTAGTGCTGTCGCTCGGCGCGTTTTCGACGTTTTCACAAACGCCGCAACCGACTCCGCCGAAACAGGAAGACCCGGACAGACCGATTACGGTCAAAACCGATTTGGTCACGCTTACTTTAACCGTGACAGATCTTTACGGTCGCTATGTTTCCGGCTTGTCGAAGAATGCTTTCACGATTTTCGATAATAATCAGGAACAGGAAATAACGTTTTTCTCGGATGCGGACGCGCCGGTTTCAATCGGTATTTTATTCGACGTTTCCGGCTCGATGAACGGCGAAAAAATCGCCAAGGCGCGAAAAGCGCTCGAACGCTTTATCGGAACGAGTCATCCGTCGGACGAGTATTTTCTGATCGCCTTTAACAACCGCGCTCAACTTCTTCTGGATCGAACGCGTGACGGCGAATCGGTTTTGCAGAAATTAACGCTCGTCGAACCGCGCCAGAACACGGCGCTTTACGACGCGGTTTATCTCGGCACGGAAAAAGTAACGCGCGGATCGCATCAGAAGAAAGCGATGCTCATTATCAGCGACGGTCAGGACAATTCCTCGCGCTATAATTTCGGCGAAGTGCGGCGTTTGTTGAAGGAATCCGATGTCGTTACTTACGGCGTCGGAATTATGGACGGGCGCGATGCGGGCAGCACACTCGGAATGCAGGGACAGGCATTTTTAGACGAATTAACGTCGGTGACCGGCGGAAAATCTTTTTATCCGCAGACGGATGTGGAAATGGACGAGATTTTTGAACGCATCGCGCTCGAACTGCGGCATCAATATTCGGTCGGTTATACGCCGAAGGATTTCGCGCCGGACGGAAAATGGCACAAAACAAAAGTTAAGGTCAAACCTCCGCGCGGATTGCCGCGTCTAACGGTCAGAAGTCGGGACGGTTATTACGCCACGCCGACCACGCTGTATCGTTAAAATGTTTCTCAGAAAAAAAATGAATAGAAGATTTTTCGCAGTTTTATCGCTGGTTTTGTGTGCCGGTTTAACTTTCGCTTTTAATTTTTCGATTGCCGAAGCGCAAACCTCAACCACGAACAATCGCCCGAGGCAAGCCGTAACACCTTTGCCGACCCCGACGCCCGGTTCGCCCGTTGTTACTCCGAACACATCTCCGACACCGGAAGTTGAAGAAATAATTAAGGTTGATACGGAACTCGTCAACTTGAATGTCCGCGTCATAGACCGCAATAATCGTCCGATCAATAATTTGGCGCAAAAAGAATTTCAGATTCTCGAAGACGGCGTTCCGCAGCCGATTGAATTTTTCTCGAAATCGGAAGTGCCCACCAATTACACTCTCGTTATCGATAATTCCGGTTCGCTGAGAATGCAGCTCGAAAAAGTTATTGAAGCCAGCAAAGTACTGATTAACTCGAATCGCGCCGACGACGAAACGAGCATCATTCGTTTCGTCAGCCGCGATAAAATCAGCATCGAGCAGGATTTCACGTCCGACAAAACCGAATTGAGCGATTCGCTCGAAAATCTTTATACTGAAGGCGGTCAAACTGCGATTATTGACGCGGTTTATTTAGCGGCGGAAAAAGTGACGGAATATGAAAGCCGCGAAAAAAACGCCGACCGCAAACGCCGCGCTTTGATTCTGATTTCCGACGGCGAAGACCGCGACAGCTTTTACAAAGAGCCGCAGCTTTTTGAACTGCTGCGCGAATCGGACGTGCAGATTTACGCCATCGGATTCGTTTCCGAATTAACCAAAGAAGGCGGCTTTATCAGCAAAAGTCCGCAGGCAAAAGCCAAAGCGTTTCTGGAAAAATTAGCGACGACGACAGGCGGAAAATCTTATTTTCCGAATGATGTTTCCGAGCTGGACGCCATCGCCAAAGACATTTCCAACGAACTGCGAACGCAGTATTCAATCGGCTACATTCCGACTAATGACCGTCGCGACGGAAGTTTCCGCAACATTAAAGTTCAGGTCGCCGACGGTCCGAACAAACAAAAACGCATCGCCGTCACGCGCGCGGGCAGAACAGCGACGCCCGAAGGAAGTGCGCCGACACTGCAAAATACGAAGAAGCAGTAAACATTAAAGCGGTGAGCAGCAAACAGAAAAAGTCGGAATCCAAACATTTCAGTTACGTTTGGATTCCGACTTTTTAATTTTATCTTCAAGTTATGGCAAGCAAAAGTTACCGCCTGCTTACTTTTTACCCGGCACAGAACCGGAAATCTTTTTGCGCGTTGTTTCGCCGGTTTCGATAACCGGAATGCCGTCCGCGACTTCGGCGTGCGGACGCGGAATAATATGAACTGCCGTTACCGTCCCGACGCGCCGCGCCGCCGCCGCGCCCGCTTCGACCGCCGCTTTGACCGCGCCGACTTCGCCGCGCACGATTGCAGTAACGAGTCCGGCATCAATTTTTTCGTAGCCGACCAGACGGACGTTCGCCGATTTGACCATCGCATCCGCCGCTTCGATCATCGCTACCAAGCCCATACATTCGACCATTCCGAGTGCTTCCATAAAATTTACCTTTGTTTTTATCTTAAATTACTTCAAAGTCATCGCCAGTATAATAACGGCGGCGGCGAAAATCGCTAACAGCAGCGCCGTTGCAATCAGCAGCAAACTAGACGGATTTTCCTGTTCTTCCCAAACGATTTCGACTTCCTTTTTTTGAAAGGCTTTCGGTTTGCGCCGCATCGCCGCGGCGGATTTCAATTTCGTTTCCGTCGGTAATTCGGGCTTGTTGTTTGTCGTATCGTCGATCTCATCTATCGTCTCGCCAACAGTCTTTTTTTCTTTTAACTGCGTCGACAACGCATTTTTTCGTTTGGAAACATCACCGTCGGATCCGTTTCCGTTTTTATTTTCGAGTTTTTCCGGGACAATGGTAACGGCGCCGCCGCAGTTGTAACAAAACACTGCTCGGGGGCGGACGCCCGCCCCGCATGACGGGCAAACCTGTTTTTCGACCAATATTTTAGCCATTAATTTAACTATTGCGAGAAGTTTTCAAGTTAATGATCCCCGCTGATTCACACTTTGGCAAAAATTTCCTTTTCCTCGCCCAAATCGCGCGCCGACGGCGTAATAATCGTTTTTGCCGTCACAAATATTTTCTCGCCTTTTTCCACCGCCCGCTTCACGTGGTCTTCGCTGACGAAATCAACAGCCGGCGGCTTCGTCCCGTTGGTTGCGGTTTGCGGTTTGAGTTCGTGAATGATCGTTTTAACCGGAGATTCGGACGAACTCGAAACCGACGAATTGCCGTTTATGCCTCCGCTTGAAGAATCGGGAGCATTAGTTTGCGTCGGCAAAACCGTCTCTTTCGGATTCTCGGCTAATTTTTGCGACAAAAATTTATCAACAATTGCCGCGATTTCCTCGCGCTTGACTGTCGTTTTGCCGTTTGTCGTTTTATCGCTTTCCACTCGCCGCTCTTCATTTGCTGCCAGAACCGGCGAATCTTGAGTCATGAATTTTGAATCTTGAATTTTGACGGGTTTTGTTTCAAAGGCGACGCGTTTAATGTCCATCAAATGCAGCGGCGAAACATTGTCAGACGTGACGTTTCCGCCCCACGAACCGCAGCCGAGCGTCATCGAAGGCGTCAAATCGGTCGAAAAGCCGATTGCTCCGTGCGTCGTCGGCGAATTGATGATGACGCGCGACGCGGGCATTTGCGAACCGTATGCGATTGCGGCTTCGCGGCTTGCCGTGTGCATTCCGGCGGTGTGCCCCATTCCGCCGAACTGCAAAATTTCCAGACATTTGCGTGCTCCGTCCTCGACGCCGTCAACGACGAAAAAAGCCAGCGTCGGCGAAAGTTTTTCGATTGACCACGGATAATCACGCCCGACGCCGCCGCAATCTGCTAAAAGACAGCGAGTTCCCGACGGAACGGAAATTCCCGCGAGATTGGCAATGTATTCGGCTGATTTACCGACGATCTTCGGATTCAAAGTGCGTTGCGCGGTTAATAAAATTTCACCGACTTTATCGGCTTCCGCTTGATTCAAAAAATGTCCGCCTTGAGCTTTGAATTGTTCGCGCACTTGTTCCGCAACGGGCGCGTCAGCAACGACGGATTGTTCGGAAGCGCAAATGGTTCCGTTGTCGAAACAAGTTCCGGTCAAAATATCCGAAACGGCTTTTTCGATGTTTGCCGTTCGCTCGACAAAAACCGGCACATTTCCCGGACCAACGCCGAACGCCGGCTTGCCCGACGAATAAGCGGCGCGAACCAAACCCGTTCCGCCGGTTGCCAGAATAACCGCTGTTTTTTTGTGCTTCATCAAGGTTTCCGTGCCTTCGAGCGCGGAAGTAGTCAAACATTGAATCGCATCGGGCGGCAAACCTTCGCGGACGCCGACTTGTTTCATCACGCGCGCGGTTTCGGCAATCGAACGCGCGGCGGACGGATGCGGCGAAAGCACAATCGAGTTTCTCGATTTTATTGCAATAATAATTTTAAAAATCGCCGTCGAAGTCGGATTCGTCGAAGGAATAATCGCCGCCACGACGCCGCGCGGACTGGCGATTTCAACGACCGATTCGGTTTCGCGGACAACACCTACGGTTTTCAAATTCTTGAAATAATTCCAAACGTCTTCCGCCGCGAAACGATTTTTTTCCCGTTTATCTTCAGCCCGCCCGAAACCGGTTTCTTCGTGTGCCATTTGTCCAAGCCGAGCCGATTCTTCGAGAGCGACCGCAGCCATCGCCGCGCAAATGCGGTCAATTTTCGCTTGATCAAACCGCGCGATCTGCAAAAAGGCGAGGTGCGCCGCTTCCACGGCGGCGCGCGCTTCCTGTTGTGAAACTAAATCTTTATCCTCAGACATAAATTCAATTACGAATTTCAAATTACGAATTACGAATTAAAGAATATCTTTACGACATTCGTCATTCGTAATTCGTAATTCGTAATTGTTTCTTACTTGTTTCTCGTTTTGCTGCGGTCGTTCGCTGAAATTTCGCTGTTGGCATCGCCCGCGCCGAGTTGTCCGCGCGAACCGCCGCCGATGGCTTTTTCGTCCGGACTGTATCCGGTTGCTCCGTTTTGCGGCAAAACTCTTTCGACCTCGCCGTGCGGACGCGGAATGACGTGAACGGAAATCAGTTCGCCGACGCGCCGGGCGGCTGCCGCGCCCGCGTCGGTTGCGGCTTTGACCGCGCCGACATCGCCGCGCACGAAAATCGTGACATATCCGGCGCCGATATACTCCTTGCCGATTAACTGAACATTCGCCGCTTTGACCATCGCGTCCGCCGCTTCGACCGCACCGACGAAACCTTTGGTTTCAACCATTCCGAGCGCTTCTAAACTCATCGTTTATTCCTCTCTTTTTTGTTTGCTTTTTTGTTTGCTTTTGTATTTCTCTTTCGTCAGCTTTTCAAATTTTAATATAAGACGCAAAGAAACCCTAAACGTAACACGGTGAAAATCAATAATCAAGCGACAGTGTTTCCGGTAAAAGTCTTTGAAACAATTGACATTTTCCGCTCGACAAAGATATATTTCAAGTCTAAGACAGTTTTAACGGGCATTTTTCCCGACAGACCAAAACACAAATAAAATGGCAGAAACCCTAGGCGAAAAATTGCGGCAAGCCCGCGAAGAACGCGGCGTAAGCATCGCGGAAGTTGCGGAACAGACGCGCATCTCCCCGCACTACATCGAGCTGATCGAACTCGACGATTATCGCACGCTTCCCGGCGGAATTTTCAACAAAGGTTTTGTCAAATCCTTTGCCAAATACGTCGGTATTGACGAATCCGAAGCGTTGCAGGATTATTCCCGCTTGATTACGGCGCAAACCGGCACTGACGCCAATGACGACCCGAAGACTTATCGCCCGGAGGTTTTAACCGACGACCGCGCTTCGTCTTCGCGCCTGCCGACCATTATTTTCGCCTTTGTTATTTTAGGTTTGTTGTCCGGCGGCATTATACTTGGTCTCAATTATTATCAATCGAATCCGTCAACTTCGAATTCGACCGGAAATTCAAATTCGGCGGCAAACGCGAATACAGCCAACACGATCAATCCTATCGCCGTTGCAACGCCCGTCGTTACTGATGAAATTAAGTTTGAATTCAAGCCGGTAAGCACCACGATTAACGTTACCTATTGGGCGGACGGAAAAATGACGAGCCGCAACGTGCCGGCAGGCGAAACAATTGCGGTTAATCCGCAGGAAAGTTTGCGCGTCTCTTATTATCGCGGTTTTACGCCGGATAAAGTGCAGCTTACATTAAACGGCAAACAAATCGCTGCGCCCGCGCCGCCCGCGCGCGGAAACGTCATTTTTGAAGTAAATAAAAATAATGTCAGCCAGATTATGCAAAGCGGACAAATCCCCGCTCCGGCGAGCGCGGCACCAGCGCCGCGATAAAGATTGGGTGCGGCTTTTCCGCACGCGACAATTTATATTTGTTTTTTGAAGCGACCCCGACGCGCCCGCCAGATTTGTGCGGGCTTTTTTATATTTGAATACCGTTTTATATTTTTATACTTGAAATTTTGAATTTATGAAAATCGAAGAAATAAAAGAAGGATTGACTTTTGACGATGTTCTGCTCGTTCCCGCTTATTCCGACATTTTGCCCAGCGAAGTGGACACGCGCACGCGCTTTTCGCGCAACATCGAGATAAATATTCCGCTTTGCTCGTCGGCGATGGACACGGTAACAGAAGCATCGCTCGCTATCGCGCTCGCGCAGCAGGGCGGCATCGGCGTTATTCACAAAAACTTTTCAATCGTCGAGCAAGCCGAAGAAGTCGACAAAGTGAAACGCTCGGAATCGGGGATGATTGTTGATCCGGTTACGATTCACCAAACGGCGCTCGTTTCCGAAGCGCTCGAAATTATGGAGCGTTTCCGTATTTCCGGCGTTCCGGTCGTTGACGAAAGCGGTTTGCTCGTCGGCATTATCACGAACCGCGATTTGCGTTTTGAAAGCCGTTTCAACATTCCTGTCTCGGAAGTGATGACCAAACAACCGCTGGTGACCGTTCCCATCGGCACGACTTTGATGGAAGCGAAAGTCAAACTGCAAAAACACCGCATCGAAAAACTGCTTGTCGTTGACGATCAAGGACTTTTGAAAGGATTGATCACGGTTAAAGACATTCAAAAAGCGATTCGTTATCCGTTTGCGGCGAAAGACGATTTAGGTCGTTTGCGCTGCGCGGCGGCAATCGGCGCGACCGGCGATTTTCTCGAACGCGCCGAAGCGTTAGTGAAATCACGGGTTGACGCCATCGTCGTTGACACAGCGCACGGACATTCTTCGCGCGTCATCGACGCCGTCAAAGCGGTGAAATCGAAATTTCCCGACCTCGAATTAATCGCCGGAAACGTGGCGACGGCAGAGGCGACGAAAGAATTAATCAGCGCGGGCGTTGATGCGGTCAAAGTCGGCATCGGTCCCGGCTCGATTTGTACGACACGCGTCGTTACCGGGGCGGGCGTTCCGCAAATTACGGCGATTATCGAATGCGTCACGGCGGCGAAAAACTCCGGCGTTCCGATTATCGCCGACGGCGGCGTTAAATTTTCCGGCGATGTGGCGAAAGCAATCGCTTCCGGCGCAGATTCTGTAATGATCGGCTCGCTTTTCGCCGGAACAGAAGAAGCGCCGGGCGAAGTGATTTTGTATCAAGGCAGAAACTTCAAAACGTATCGCGGAATGGGATCAATCGGCGCGATGAAAAAAGGCTCGTCCGACCGATATTCGCAGGAAGGAACGGTCGCCGACTCAAAATACGTGCCCGAAGGCATCGAAGGTCGCGTCGCCTACAAAGGCACGCTCGCCGATATGGTGACGCAGCTCGTCGGCGGCTTGAAAAGCGGAATGGGTTACACCGGCTGCAAAAATATTGCTGAATTGCAGGAAAACGCCAAATTTGTCCGCATCACTTCGGCAGGATTGCGCGAATCGCACGTTCACGATGTCATTATCACGAAAGAAGCGCCAAATTATCGAATGGAAAGTTAGAATTTTAGCCACGAACAAACGCGAAAAAAGCACGAAAGTAAATTTACAAAAATAATTTACCTTCGTGCTTTTTCAGCTAAATTTCCGAACTCTTGTTATTTTTTATTTAGTGAATTTTCGCGTTTGTTCGTGGCTAATTCTCCAAAAGTTTTTCCCATTCCGCATAAAGCGCCTGCGTTTGTTTTTCGAGCTTATGAAAATCGTTATTAACTTCTAAAAGACGACCGTGATCGGCGGCAATTTCCGGAACGCTCATTTGCGCGGTTAATTGCGCCATTTTTTCTTCCAAACCGGGAATTTCCTTTTCGATCTGTTTGATTCGATTCTCGATTTGCTGACGCTGATTTTTGCTCAAATTATCAACTTTTGGTTTCGACTCTTCAATTTTAGCTTCACGTGATTCGTCATTCGTAATTCGTAATTGTTCCTTCCCTCCGTTTCTGCGCGCTTCGAGCTCGCGTTTTTCTTTTTCTTCGTGATATTGACTGTAATTTCCGTCGAAAATCTCTACTTTACAATCGGCTTCAAACGCTAAAATCTGCGTTGAAACTTTATCGAGAAAATATCGGTCGTGGCTGACGGTAATGATCGTTCCCTCATAAACTTCGAGTGCGGATTCGAGAGCTTCGCGCGACGGAATATCGAGATGGTTCGTCGGTTCGTCGAGAATCAAAACGTTTTTGTTGGAATAGATTAATTTCGCGAGCGCAAGTCTTCCCTTTTCGCCGCCTGAAAGCGTGGAAACTTTTTTGAAAACGTCTTCGCCGGTGAACAAAAATCTGGCTAAAAAACCGCGCAATTGCCCGTTATCGGCAAGCGGCGCGACGCGGCGCAGTTCCTGGACGATTTCGTTGCGCTCATCTAATTCTTCCAATTGCTGCGAGTAATAACCGATGTCGGTTTTCGCGCCCCACGACATTACGCCGAAAAGCTCGCGCACCGTGCCTAAAACCGTTTTCAAAAACGTCGTTTTTCCGGTTCCGTTGTCCCCGATGACGCCGAGACATTCGCCGCGCAGAAGCGAAAACGAGATGTCTTTCGCCAGCACTTTGTCGCCGTAACCGATTGCCAGTTCTTCGACCGTTAAAACCTGATTTCCGGCGCGTTCGATTTTTTTCAAAACGAAATTTCCTTGTGCGCGGTCAGCGGAGACGGCTTCAACGCGCTCCAGACGCTCGAGCATATTGCGGCGTGATTTCGCCAGCTTCGTTTTTTGTCCGGCGAGATTGCGGCGAATAAAATCTTCGTTTTTGGCGATCATCGTCTGCTGATTTTCAAATGCCCGCCGCTGCGCCTCACGCCGTTCTTCGCGTTCGACTAAAAATTTCGAGTAGTTTCCGTTATATGTGTTCGCCTTGCCGTTTTCGATTTCGATGATGCGGTTGCACACGCGGTCGAGAAAATAGCGGTCGTGACTGATGAGAACAAAGGTTTTATCGTAATTCTGCAAAAAGTTTTCGAGCCATTCCACCGCATTCACGTCCAAATGATTCGTCGGCTCGTCAAGCAGTAAAATATCCGCGCCTGACAATAAAAGACGAGCTAAACCGAGACGGTTTTTTTGTCCGCCCGAAAGATTTGCCGTTTTCGTTTCCCAATTTTCTTTATTAAAACCCAGACCGAGCAGAATCGCTTCGGCTTTTGCCGTATAGGAAAATCCGTCGGCTTGTTCAAATTCGGTTTGCAGCTCGGCGTATTCGTTGAGAATTTCTTCGCTGTAATCTTCCGCCATCACCGTTTCGAGACGGCGCATTTCGGCTTCGATGTCGTGAATTCTTTTAAACGCCGACAGCGCCGCCGTGTGAACGGTTTCGTCATCGGTAAAATCTACGTGCTGCGCGAGAAGCCCGAGCTTGAGATTGTTCATCTTGACGACTTCGCCTTCGTCGGGCGCTTCTTCGCCGGTGATAATGCGAAATGCCGTCGTTTTGCCCGCGCCGTTTCGTCCGACGAGTCCGACTTTTTCGTTCGGGTTGATTTGAAATGTCAAGCCGCGCAGAATGTCGTGCGCGCTATAAGATTTGTGTATTTCCGCAAGTCTGAAAAGCATAAAAAATAAACTGAGAAGTGAGAGTTGAAAACTGAGAGGTAAATCCCTTTCAGTTTCTAACTCTCACCTCTCAGTTCTCACTTGTGTTTCGCAAGTATTATGAAAGTTCCGGTTTCTTTGTGAAATCGAAATTAGCGAGCAGCATTAGCGTTTGCCGCTGTATTAGCTCTGTTTGCCGTCGCTGAATTCACCGCGGCGTTAGCATTTGCAGCCGCGTTTGCATTGGCTGTCGTGTTTGCGGCAGCAGTGTTCGTCGCCGTGTTTGTATTAGTTGTCGCGCTGGCGGCATTTGCCGGGCGCGCGCCGCTCAATTCGTTCGGATTTTCAACGACTTTTTTCGCGAGCAGATTTTCGATTTTCGCTTCGTTCATCGCCATCGCCGCGTAAGACTGGCTCAAAAGCTGTTTACGCGCATTAATCAGCGAATCGGTAACTTGCTGGCGAATGCCCGGACTTTCCAGGGTTAAATCTTCGTCTTTATCGCTTCTTTCCTGAAGTTTGAAGATGTAGAACTTCCCTTGCACCGGCGTCGGCAGAATTTGACCGACCTGAAATTTCGGATCCATCAAAGTCTGCGCAACCTGCGGCGGAAAGCTCTGGCGCATTTCTTCTTCGGCAATATAACCTAAATCCCCGCCCTGCAATTTGCTCGGATCTTCGCTTTTTTCACGCGCGACAGTCGCAAAATCCGCGCCCGACTGCAATTGTTTGATAATTTCGTTGCCGCGCAAAACCGCCGACTGTTCGTCGGTCGTCGTGTCGCCCTGACCGCTGTTGGTCGGGTCAATCACAATTGCGGCGAGCTTAACGCCTTTCTTTTTAACGAATGCGGCTTTGTTGCCGTTATAGAAATCATCAATTTCGCGGTCTTTCGGCGGCTCGATTTTCGCCGTTACTTTGTCAATTAAATTCTTAATTGCAAGAGATTTTTTGATTGCTTCGCGCGCCGACGCTTCTGTTTGACCGGCTTTTTTCATTTCTTCATCAAACTTTTCCTGCGACAAACCGGACTGCTGTTTTGTGCGGTTAAATTCGGCGGTAACGTCTTCATCTTTCGGAATCGTACCTTCTTTTTCGGCTTTCTGGTACATCACTTCCTGCTGAACCAGATTTTCGAGAATCTGAAGACGCGCCTGCGCTAATTCTAAAGGTGAAAGGCTCGCTTCCTGTCCCTGCGCCTGCTGTTTCAAAACGCGCTCGACTTCTTCGAGTTTAATGGCTTTTCCGTTAACGGTCGCGGCTGTTTCGTTCAGATCAGCTCCGCCGACGGCGGTTGTCGAACTGCTCTCCGCGCCGCCGCAGCCGCTTAAAAGCACGGCGAATAATGCCGTAAAAATTACCGTTAAAGTTGTTAATCTAAAATTTTGCACTGTGGCTGTTACTCCTTCAAAGTTCTCTGTTGTTTTCATTACTTGACTTAACCAGTCTTTTTTTGTTATAAATCTTGTTTTTGAGTTTATTACAAACTCTTCGTCTGTGATACCTCGTTATTATATTTACTGGAGGCTTTTTTAATTATGGCAAAACGATGCGATGTCTGCGGCAAAGGTCCGCAATTCGGAAATAATGTTTCACACGCTAACAACAAAACCCGTCGTCGCTTTAATCCGAATCTGCAATCTATTCGCGTTCAGATGCCCAACGGCGGAAACGGACGACAGAAAGTTTGCACTCGCTGTATTAAAGGCGGCAAAGTTGTCAAAGCTGCGTAATCAAGTTTGAGATTTAATTCTCGGTTTTAGTTGCCAAGCGTGATATTCAGGCTTGGCTTTTCTTTCAACAAGGCGCGAAAAATCAGCAATAAAGTTCACTGATTTTTCGCGCCCGTTTTTAATTTAAACCAAAGCAATACACTCAATCTCGACTCGCGCATCGCGCGGCAAACGCGCCGCCTGAACCGTGGCGCGCGCCGGTTTGTTTTCTCCGAAATAACGCGCGTACACTTCGTTCATCGCCGCGAAATCGTTCATATCAGCAAGAAAAACAGTTGTCTTGACGACTTTCCCCAAACCGCTTCCCGCTGCTTCGAGCACCGCCGATAAATTTTTCAAAACCTGCTCGCTTTGTTCGGCAACATCGTCGGAGACGAAATTTCCCGTCGCCGGGTCAATCGGTATTTGCCCAGAACAAAAAACCATATTTCCGGTTTTAACCGCCTGCGAATAAGGACCGATTGCGCCCGGCGCATTTTCCGTTGAAACTGTTTCCATCATTGTTTACTTTCCGTTTATTCAAGCAAAAGGCGAATTTTAACAGATTAAAAGTTAAAAGAAAAGTTTGACACCAATCATTTAATATTTGACAGCCGAATTCCGCTTTGCGAGTTTAATATTCCTTGTCGAATAATTTAGACAGTTTTTGATAATAACGACGGCTGACAGTCAGATTCGCGCCGCTCGCTAAACCGAGTTTTGCGCGCCCGCCGTAAACCGGCTGCATTTCGCGGATGCGTTCGAGATTGACCAAACCGGAACGATGAACGCGCGCGAATTTTTTCGGATCGAGCCGCGTTTCGAGATTCGTAATGGTTTCGCGCAGCAGATACGTCGCTTTCTCGAAATGCAGACGGACGTAGTTGCCGTAAGCCTCGATCCATTCGATTTCAGCGGTCTTAAAGAAAAAAACGCGCCCGCCTTTTTTGACCATCACGCGTTCGAGAAAACCGCGGGCGAAGTCGAATGCTTCGCCCATTTCGCTCAAGGTATCATCAAGTTTTACGGCGTTTCGATTTGATTCCGCTTTTGTCTGTTGCTGAAACTGATTTTTCGCGCGATTGACCGCTTTTTGAAATCGCTCTTCGTCGAACGGTTTTAAAATGTAATCGAGCGCTGCCGACTCAAATGCGCGCACGGCGTAAGAATCATAAGCCGTCAAAAAAATTACAACAGGCGTTTCTTCCGGCGCGAGTTCGGCAAGCGCGTCAAAACCGTTTTTTCCGGGCATCTGAACGTCGAGAAAGATTAAATCCGGCGCTTTTTCCCTGATAATGCTAACGGCTTCCGCGCCGTCTCCCGCTTCGCCGACGATTTCGATTTCTGAATCTTCTGTCAGCAAACGACGAACGCGCTCGCGGGCGAACGGCTCGTCATCAACAATCACGGCGCGAATGGTTTTCATATCTTTTGCATATTTTTCTTTTGCATATTTTGGTTCCGCCGTCTTACTTTTACAAACACTAGTGAAAAGGAATCTGCACGCTGACTTCCAGACCGACCGATGCGCGTTCACGCAAAACGAGTTTCTGGTGCTCGCCGTAAAGCTGCTGGAGACGTTTTCTGGTGTTCGACAACCCGATGCCTTCACGCGGCAATTCGTCGTTGCCCCGCGCGTCTTTGTCCGCGGCAAATCCCGCGCCGTCGTCGCTCACTTTCAAATATAGTTTTTCGTCAGCGCGCTCGGCGCGAATCTCGATTATTCCCGCGCCCGGTCTCGAATTGACGCCGTGCTGAACGGCATTTTCCACGAGCGGCTGCAGAATCATACTCGGAACGCAGGCGTCCAGAGTTGCGGGATCAATGAAAAAATTGACTTGCAAACGGTCGTGGAAACGAGTTTTTTCGATCTCCAGATATTTTTCCAAAAATTCGAGTTCCTGTCGTAAAGTGATTTCCGGCGAATTTTCGGTTTCGAGAGCGCGGCGCAGTAAATCTCCCAAACGAACAATCATTTTATCGGCAGATTTCGGGTCGCGGTGAACGAGTTCTGAAATCGTGTTCAAAGTGTTAAAAAGAAAATGCGGCTGAAGCTGCATTTGCAGCGTTTGCAGGCGAGCGCGGGCAAGCTGCGCCTCGCGTTCGTGATAACGGCGGTAATAAAGCGCGGCGTGCGAAACGGCGACAATTGCCGCGTAAGTCAACAAATCGAGCATAATCTTTTTCGTCAACAGAAAAGCGAAAACGAATTCGATTGTTTTGACTCCCGCCGGGGACCATCCGCAAAAAGTTTGAACAATTGCCTGCAAAAAAATGTGTAAAAGCGAAAACGTCACGGCGGCGATGGCGTGAACGCCGAGCGCGAGCTGCCATTTGCCTCGCTCGAACATAAACCGCCGGGCGAGCCAAAAAATGAAAGGCGACAGAGCCGCCCACAGATACCAATCGGTCAAAGTCCAGAAAAAGACGCGAGACCAATCTTTTTCCTCGCCGGTAACGATGCCGTAAATGTAGCTCTGACTGGCGAAAACAAAAGCCAGAGTTGTCCAGCAGACAAACGCTAAAAGTAATTTGGACAAATATTTACCGCGCATCATGAAATTATTTTAACAGTTACGAAAAGAAAGCTGAAAAAAGCTGAAAAGAATAAAGGACAAACAAAACACTTTACTGTTTTAATTCATCCTTTACCTTTTAAATTTGCGTCTTTCTATTTACCGAGACGCGCCGAGACGCACCGTTATCGCTTGCCGCTGTCCGCCGCGCCAAATTTCCAATTGTACGGTGTCGCCGACCGATTTGCGTTCCAATATTCGTGTTAAATCGTCGCCGGCATCGATTTCCTCGCCGTCAACGCGCGTGATAATATCGCCGAGCGAAACGGAAGCGTCGGTCGAAGCGTCGGTCGTGCCGCGCAGACCGGCATTCGCCGCCGCGCTGTTCGGTTCAACGCTGATAATCAGAATTCCGGCGGAAACCGGCGTTCTCACCTGACCTTCGAGCGAAGCTATGCTGCGCGTCACGACGCCGAGACGCGGGCGCACGACCGAACCGCTGTTTATAAGCTGCGGCACGACGCGTTTGGCGACGTTGACCGGAACGGCGAAACCGATGCCGCTCGATCCGCCGGATGCAGAATATATTTGCGAGTTAACGCCGATGAGCTGCCCGCGCGAATTGAGAAGCGGACCGCCGCTGTTTCCCGGATTGATTGACGCATCCGTCTGCACGCCTTCAATCGGACGTCCGTTGCGAGCGCGAATCGTGCGCTGCAAGCCGGAAACGACGCCGGTCGTCAAGGTTCTGTCTAAACCGAACGGATTGCCGATTGCCAAAACTTTTTGTCCGACGATAAGCGAATCGGAATCTCCCATCGGAACAACCGTTAATTCCGCTGCCGGAGCTTCGATTTTAATAACGGCTAAATCCGTATCCTGATCGCGTCCCACGACGGTCGCCGGATAGTTGCGGCTGCCGCCCAACGAAACGTTGATGCGCGTCGCGCCGGAAATAACATGGTCGTTCGTTAAAATATGTCCCTGTTTATCAATAATTGAACCCGAACCGGTTCCGCCGCCGCGCGAACTCGCGCCGCGTGAAGAAGTGATAAAAACGACGCCCGGTGCCATCGCTCGATAAACTTCGATATTATTTCGCTCGTCGGTCGCCGTCGCCGGATCGGAAATTCCGGCGGTGAGAAGCGATGACGAATTTGATTCATCAGCCGCCCTCGCTCCGCTCGTGCCGAAAGTAAAAATTCCCGCGACCGCGACGGCGGAAAGAATCGCCGACAGCGCGGTTAAATACAGAATTTGTCTGACCGAAAGGATGTATCTCATAATATTTGCGTCTCTCCTGTTTATTTTTTTATCTATTAACTAACTTTTCGCGCCCTTTGCGTCTTTAAATTGAATTCGATTTTCACGTTTTTATAATTTCAGCTTCTGTCTTTCAAAAGCGTCAGCGGATTAATCGCTCCGCCCCCGTAAATTCCGAAGTGCAAATGCGGCGGCGTTCCTTTGGCATTTCCGGTCGCTCCGACATAACCGATGATCGTGTTCGTCGAAACTTCGTCCCCGACCTTTAAATCCGGCGCGAAATCGTCTAAATGAGCGTAATAATAACGTCTGCCGCCCGCGCCGTAGATGAAAACGTTTTTGCCGCCCAAATCGCTTTCGCCGACGCGCAGAACATAGCCTTCGGTAGCGGAAAAAACCGGCGTTCCTCTTTTGGCGAAAATATCTTGTCCGGCATGATTTCTCCCGCCTGAACGCGGCGCGCCCCAAGTGTCGGCGACTTGATTGACACGCACACCTTTGACCGGCATCAGCAATCGTTCATCAGGCTCTTTCAACGCTAATCGCGCCATTTTTGAATACGTACTAAATGCTCCTGAAGCATTTTCATAAATTTCATTACTCGCTGATTTCTTGTTAGCGTCTCGAAAGTTGTTACTGACGTCATTCAGCATAAAATTAAAGGCAAAAGCGATTGCGGCGGCGAATAATGCAAGTTTGAAAATATGCTTGATTAAAATCATTTTTGTTCTCAGTTCCGCAAAGTTATCAATTGCTTTAGAGTTTCCGAGAGCGCGAGCGCTTCTTTGTTTAGTATATTTCCCGAAACGCGCTAGCGCTCTCTTCCGCCCGGACACCCGCGAGCGATTGTTGCTGGTCGCTTTTCAATGGTGTCGCGAATACTTGGAAGTGATTTCAAATATTTGCGATGTATCGTTTGTGATAAGCGGCAGACTCGGTGTGACGAGCGGCAAAATGTTTTTGTTTTTTCTGGAAAGCGGTAATCGAGAGTAATATTTCGCGGGGTTAATTCAATCTGTAAAGATAACTTTCTGAGCATTAAAAAATGGGGAAAAACCTTTCAAACTCATTTATTGGTTTTTGTTTTACTCGTTTGAAAGATTATTTTGATGCATTCGGTTCGGGAAGGTGTCGCCAGATAAGAGCGGCGACAATAAGAGCGACGAATGCGGCGGCGAAAGTCCCGGCTTGGTAATCCCACTGCGCGTAAATGATGCCGGCGAGAGCGGCGCCGGACGCGAAGCCGACTTGCCCGAGGGCGACCGTTAAACTCATTAGCGCGCCGCGCCGCTCGCTTGGAACGAGAGCGGATAAAAGAGCCTGAAACGGCGCCATGCGGGCGGCAAGCAGCACCGAACTTAAAAAGAAAATCGGAAACGCCAGCCAAAACTCCCGAACAACGAATGTTACGCCACCCATCAAAACAACTAAACCCAAACTCGACGTTAAAATCAAAGGCTTTCTGCCCATCGTATCGGACAGTTTCCCGACCAGCGGACCGGTAATAACGCTCGCAATTCCGCCCGCGAAAAAAAGCGCGGCGATCCGGTTCGGCGTCGCCGCGCGGTATTCGGTCAGCCACGCCGGAAGATACGTGATGTAAAGTCCCATGCTGAAAAACAACATTGCGAAAACACTTGCCGCTACGCGAATATCTTTTTCCTGGAGAAGCAAAAGATATTCTTTAAGGGCGACGATAACGGTTAATTTTCGCTGATGGCGCGTTACATTCGGCTGGGGAACGCATTTAAAAATCAGCAGAAACGTCGCGCCCATCGTGACGGCAAAAATTAAAAACGGCGTACGGAAACCGAATCTTTCCGCGAGTAAAGCTCCCAAAGGAACGCCCGCGATTTGTCCGACCGCAATTCCCGACATCACCCAGCCGTTTGCCCAACCGCGCCGTTCATACGGAAAATAATCGCCGACATAAGAAACCGCCGCGCCGGACAAAGCACCGCCGGCTACTCCGGCAAGCGTTCGCGCTCCGAGCAGCATCGCGTAACTGTCAACGACGGCGTGCAAAGCGAGTGCTGCCGTCATCAGCCCCGATCCGGCGAGCAAGATTCTCCGCCGACCGATTTTGTCCGAAATCGGACCGGCGACGAGCGCGAAGACGCCGACCATTACCGCGTAGGAACTGACGAGCAAACCTTGCTGCGAGCTGGCAATCGAAAGCTGCTCGCCGATTTCAGGAAGCATCGCTACGACGATCATCAATTGACTGCTCGCCGAAAAAACCAGCAGCCAAAGCGCGAAAATAACCGCGTATTGACCGTTCAAATCCGCGCTGCTATTGTCTGATAAATCTCCGCCTGCGCGAAACGTCTCTTCAATTCGCATCAAAATTCTTTTTCCTTATTTTACAGCAACGCCAATTATTAAAGTCAACAATTTAAACACGAACCGAGAGTCGCGGTTTCGCACCTTTAATATTCTTTTGCAACAGCAATTACTTCGAAAAAGCTGAGTAATTTTTAAGCAGAATTTACTCTTTCGACATCGATGACGCCGGGAACCTGCTCGATTGAGCTGACAACCCGGTCAAGGTGTTTTTTGTCGAAAACTTCGACCGTTACTTCGATTAAACCCTGATCTTCACGCGACACTTTTGCCCGAGCGTCACGAATTCCGGTTTTAATTTCGGCGATGGCATTGGTAATTCCCGCGAGCATTCCCGTTCTATTTTCCGTCGTCGCCAAAAGTCTGACCGATTGAATTTCCTGCCGGTCGCTTTTCGCCCACTCGACCTCGACAATACGGTCGCGGTTAACCATTAACTGTTTGACGTTTTTGCAGTTTTTGTTGTGAACGACAATTCCTTTGCCCAGAGAAATGTAGCCGACAATCGGCTCACCGCGCAAAGGATTGCAGCAGCGGGCGCGGGTCGTCAATAGATTATCGATCCCCTGCACGATAATTGCGTCTTCGCCCAAGCCGATAAATTTTTTGACGGCTTTCATGCCGGTTTCAAGCCGCGTTTCCTTGCGTTTTTCCGGATCGAGTTCGGCGAATTTTTCTGCGCCCAAAAATTTCGCTAAAACGTTGCGCGGCAACGTTTTGCCGTAGCCGATCGAAGCCAGCAAATCTTCGCCTCTGCCCAAGCCGTATTCGTTGGCGATACGCTTCATTTCGTCTTCGTTGTTGATTAGTTTTTTCGACGAAAGACGGAATTTCTCGGCTTCCTTTTCGAGCAGTTTTCGTCCGATTTCGATTGACTCGACGCGCTGCTGATCAGAAATCCAGTGACGAATACGGTTACGCGCTCGCGACGTCACGACGTAATTCAGCCAATCGCGCGACGGTTTCGAGTTTGCGGTTGTTAAAATTTCGACCACGTCGCCGTTTTGCAATTCATTTTTAAGCGGCACGATGCGCCCGTTAATTTTCGCGCCGGTGCAGGTGTCACCGACCTCCGAATGTATCGCGTAAGCGAAATCGAGCGGCGTCGAACCGCGCGGCAATTGAATCACTTTGCCCAGCGGCGTGAAGGCGTAAACGTCCTTCGGGTATAAATCGAGCTTTAAGGATTCAATAAAATCTTCTGAATTTTCGTTCGAATCATTTGTTTCAACGAGCGGAAGCAGCAATTTTTCGACGGTTTTGCGAAGTTCGTCGAGGCTTTCGTCTTCCTGCTGTTTGCCTAGTTTTTTCTCTTTATATTTCCAGTGCGCCGCGACGCCTTCTTCGGCGATCTGGTGCATTTCTTCGGTGCGAATCTGTACTTCAAACGATTGTCCGCCGTCACCGATGACCGAAGTATGCAGAGATTGATATAAGTTATCGCGCGGAATAGCGATCCAATCTTTAAAGCGTTCCGGAATCGGCGTCCAGATGTCGTGAACGACGCTCAAAGCAACGTAGCAATTTTTCTTTTCATTCGTTGTGATAATTCGCGCGGCAATCAAATCGTAAACGCGATCAATCGTGATTTTTTGTTTTTTAAGTTTTTTCCAGAGCGAAAAAAGACGTTTAACGCGACCTTGAATTTGCACGAAAGGAACATCGTTTTCCGCCAGACCGATTTTTATTTTATCGGTAATTTTTTCCAGCGCAGCTTCGAGTTCCGGGCGGCGCGCGTCAACTTCTCTGGCGAGACGTTTATACTCTTCCGGATAAATATTCTGAAAAGACAAATCTTCGAGTTCGCTTCGCAGCTTACCCATACCGAGACGGTGTGCAATCGGAGCGTAAATATCAAGAGTTTCCTGCGAAATGCGAGCGCGTTTTTCCGGCTTGAGAAACTGCATCGTCCGCATATTGTGCAGTCGGTCAGCAAGTTTGATGAGTACGACGCGAACGTCAGTGATCATCGCCAGAACCATTTTGCGCACATTTTCCGCCTGCTGTTTTTCTTTGGAAAGATTGCTGATATGCGCGATTTTCGTCAAACCGTCAACCAGATGCGTCACTTCCTCACCGAAATACGAGCGCAAAGTCTCGAGATCAACCAAAGTGTCTTCAACAACATCATGCAGCAATCCGGTAGAAACGCTGACTTCATCGAGACGCATGTCCGCCAGAATGTCCGCGACAGCCAGCGGATGAACCAGATAAGGCTCGCCCGACGCGCGTTTTTGACCTTTATGATGCAAAGCGGAAAACAGATACGCCCGCCGAATCATTTCAATATCCGGTTCGGGGCGATTTTTCTCTACTTTTTCGATGATGTCTTCGATGCGAATCATAAATATCTTACATTCAGCAATTTATATTTATCTGATATAACTCTCATATTCAACAATAAACTTTAAATGAAAAGGTGATGCTCAATATTATACTAATTGAGCATCACCTTATTTGAAAACGTGAAATCGGGCTTATTTTTTATTTGCCGCTTCTGCCTCGGCTTTTTTACGCTCTGCTTCTGCTTCTTCTTTCTGACGTTTAGCTTCAGCGAGAGCAGTGAATTTTTCCTTCGCTTCATCCGACTGCGTTTTATATTGCGCCGCCTGTTCCTTATTACCTTCCATTTCCGCGACGCGCATATTTTGAATGAGCAAACTGGTGTGATAAGACCACGCCGAATCGCTGTTCGGGTCTAACTGCACAGCTTTCTGCGTCATCTGAATGCCTTCCTGCGCGCATTGTTTTAACTCGTCGAATTTAGCTTGATCTGCCGGTTTAACGAATTCAAAAGCCGGTTTACCGTCTTTCGTGACGGTTTTCTTGGTTTCTTCCGTATCCGAAATATCGTTGGCGCAGCTGTTTTTCTTAGCCGCTAATGAAGTCAAAGCTTCGGCTCGTTGTTCAGGCGGAACCGCTTCATTGTTCGCGCGCGTGGTTACCCACTGCAGCCACTCGTCGTTCTTGCCGAGGTTTTCATAAAGATTGGCTACCGCTTTATAGGCGCTCTGATCTTTCGGATCAACCTGTAGAACTTTCTGATACTCAGCTATAGCCTGTTCGGCGATGCCGGTTTCTTTCCGCTTTCCAATATATTCTGAGTGAAGCGTTCGGGCTAAGAAAAGCTGTGCCGTTTTGCCTTCAATCGTTGTCAATTGCGGATCACGAGCGACGGCTTCCCGGAAAAGTTCCTGCGCTTCCTGAAATTTTCTTCCCTGATAAGCGGCAGCGCCATCAACCAGATTTTTTCTGGCGATAATGCGGTTGTAGTAATTACAATTCGTTCCAATAAGAACTGTTGATAATATAAAAACAAATAAACCCAAACGAGAAAATCTCATTTTTATGACTCCATGTTATCGCTCGGAGATAACGGAAACTAATGTATTAAAATAGTTTCCGTTATCTCCCAAGCTGAATTTAATCAGACAAATCATCAATCTGCAAACCAATCGGGGACGCGCCCGCTACTTTGACGGCATCAATCACTTTGACTACGTCGCCGTAACGAATCGAGCGCGGCGATTTAAGAAACAAAGTTTTTTCAACTTCGTTCGTGCCTTCGCGGAAAGAACCGTTTGCTTCTCTTTCCTTAAAGATAGTCGACAACCGATTTGTCAAAGCCTCTGTATCCGTAACGTTGCCGAGCGCTTCATTATTTAAAGTCAGTGCGCCGTCGCTTTTATTGATGGCGACAACCAGCGTCAAAGGATTTGGTTTGACGTTTGCCTGGACATCGTCCGGTTTCGGTTCCGCCGGGACTTTTGCTTCAAAACGACTCGGCTTAAGCGGCGTGATGACCATAAAAATAATCAAAAGCACCAGCAAAACGTCAATTAAAGGTGTTACGTTGATCTGCGGCGTCGCGCCGCCGGAACCGCCTGATGACATTCCCATAATTCAAATACTCCCAATGTTTAAATTCAAATCAAGATTCTTGACAAATTTAAGTTCCCGCCTCGCCGCCTTTCTTTCTGTCGGCGACCAGACCGATTTTATCAATATCTTGTTTACGAATTGTGTCAATCGCTTCGACTACCCTTCCGTAATCCACATCAACGCCGCTTTTGATATAAACAATTCTCTTTTCCGGAGCTTTGTCTTTCATCATACCCTCGATTTTTTCACCGAGCTGGTCTAGCGGATACGGATCTTTTCCGATATAGAAATTGTTGTTATCAGGAATCGAGATAACAACCGACGTATCTTTGGTAATTTCAGCGTCTTCTTCAGGACTAATCATTTCCTTCGGAAGATTGACCGTAACTCCTTGTTGCAGAAGCGGCGTGACAATCATAAAAATGATGAGCAGCACCAACATCACGTCAACCATCGGGGTTACATTAATTTCCGAGTTATATTCATCGGATCCACCGACTGCCATTCCCATAACAAATTCTCCCTTCTCAAAATCTAAAGGTTTCCGATATACGGTATATTAGCTTCTCAGCTGTTTCGTGCGTTGTTTGATGAAATAATCAACCAATTCCGAAGCTGAGTTCTCCATTTCGACGCTGAAGCTCGTTACTTTGTTTGTAAAGTAGTTAAAGAGCCACACCGCAGGAACAGCTACAGCGATACCGAAAGCCGTTGCCACAAGCGCTTCCGCGATAGCCGCGCCGACCGCGCCGATACCGGCGTTTTCCGCTGATGCCAAAGCGACGAACGCGCCGATGATACCGACGACCGTGCCGAACAATCCGACGAACGGAGCAGTTGAACCGACCGTTGCCAATCCCGAAAGACCGCGTTTCAATTCGGCGGTTTTAACCGCGATAGCGCGTTCGAGGGCGCGTTTTGACGCTTCCATTTCGTCAGCCGAGATGTCCGAATTGCCTTGATGCGCGGCAAATTCTTTCAAGCCCGATGAAACGACCATCGCCAGATGCGAATCTTTATGCTTGTCGCCGATATTGATGGCTTCATCAATATTGCTGGTTTTAAGAGCCTGAGCAACTTTCGGCGCATACTGGCGCGACTGCTGTTTGGCTTTGTTGTAAGTCAGTAAACGCTCGATGCCGACGGCGATCATATAAACCGATTGCGCTAAAAGCACGAAGATAACGATCCAACCGGGAATGGTTAAACTTTTTACGATGTCGTAAATACCAAAGGAAATTTTCGTTCCCCCTTCAGCGAACATCAAGAAGAAGCCCAGAACGTCAGTAGTTAAAAGGCTGGCTAAAATTGTCATTATTTTTCCTCCAAAGAAATCAAAAATTTGTATTATTGCTGATTAATTTCCGCGGCAAATCCAACGGAGAGTTTGCCGCGGAAATATTCGGTTCGCTTTACGGAACAAAATTATAAGTGATGACGCCCGAAACTTTTACGGCTTGACCGGAAAGCTGTGTCGGACTGAATCGCGCGCCGCGCGCCGCTTGTTCGGCAGCCTGCCGCAAAAGCGGGTGACCGGAAACAGCGCTTGCGGACACTACTCTTCCGCCTTCGTCAATAAGAACCTGCACACTGACCGCTCCTGATGCGCGAACCGCTCTGGCAGCAGCCGGATACGGAGGTTTCGGCAAACTCGTCGCTTTACCGTTCAGTACGCCGCCCGAAACAGGCTTGGTAATTTTCGGCGGATCGGGTTTAGGCGTCGGCGTCGGTTTTGCTGCCGGCGGCGGCGGCGGCGGCGGCGGCGGCGCTTGACCGGTTCCGCCCGGAGTTCCCTGCTGACCGCTGCCGATGCCGCCCGTATCAGCGTTAACCGGACCTCTGTCATCAGCTCTTAAAGCGTTTGCCGCTGTAAAATTAACATCGCCTTGAATGGTCTTAACATCAGTACGTCTTGCCGGAGTCGTTACTTTAGCCGTTTCGACTTTATCGGGCGGCTTCGGCGATTCCATCATATTCTGGATAATTTCTTTGCGAATATCCACGTTCGGCTCGACTTTAGTAGTTTTTACTTCAGGAGCTTTTTCCGGCGGCGGCGGCGGTTCTTCTTCGGGAACGGGAACCGGCGCGACTAATGTCGAAAGTTCCAAATCATTGCCGCTCATTCCGTTATAGTCCTTTGCAAAAAGACTATATAACCACGCGCTCACCAAAACGGTGAACATCACAACAAAAACCGACAAAAGAAAGCCGCTTCGCCGTGTGTTTTCGCCTGCATTGCTTCTCGATTCAACTAATTGATCTAACATTTTATTTTTCCTCCCTTATTCCGGTGCCAATTTAGGTCAAGGGTTTTACGAAATTATATTATTGCTTATGATGTTTTAAATTAAATCACAAGATGTAATCGTTTTGCGCGGCAAGACGACTCACCTGAAAACGGCTCTGTTTCTACTGTTAAACTATTTATTAATGTCTTTGGCGGGAAGTCTGGACTTTTGCCGGTCATAGACGCAAAAGTTCCACAAATTCCGCTTATTCACCTAAAATAGTAAAACCGGAAAAAAGCAGATGCGAATTATTTAATTGACCAGCAACGTATTGAAGTCTAAAGCCTTGCAGTCGGAAAGTCAAGAATAATTTCCTACTTTTCCGCGTCTTTACAAAAAATTACGGGACGAACATTTTTGCTCATCCCGTAATTTTTAATCACTGTCAATTACATTGACAAACCTTGAATTGAAATCCTATCTCGTAACGGGTCTTCGCGTTACCGAACGCCGCGAGGCGGACGCCAATTTTTCGCCGCCCTGCCGTACTTCAACCGCTTTCACTTTTGCCGCTCCGAGCTTATCCTGCCACCAAATGGCAATCGGGCTGGCAATGGCAATCGTCGAGTAAGTTCCGGTGATAGAGCCGACAAAAAGCGCCAGCGAAAAGCCGCGCAGAACCTCGCCGCCGAAAAGCACCAGAGCTAAAACCGAAAGAAACACCAAACCGTTCGTCACAATCGTGCGCGACATTGTTTGGTTAATCGAATCGTTGGTTAATTTGTAAAGCGACTCGCCGCGATGAAGCGTCAGATTCTCGCGGATGCGGTCGAAAATAACGATCGAGTCGTTTACCGAAAATCCGACCAAAGTAAGAAGCGCCGCCATCACCGTCAGACTGATTTCCCACTGAAAAATAGTAAAGAAAGCGAGCGTGACGAGAACGTCGTGAAATACGGCGATAACCGCGCCCGCCGCATACGTCCAATCGTATCGAAATGCGATAAAAAGCAAAATACCGACCATTCCGAGAAGCGTCGCGATGACTGCTTGATTGCGAAGCTGCGCTCCGGCAACCGGTCCGACCGAATCCGTTCCGACGATTTTATAAGCCGCCGATTCGTCTTCCGCCAAACTTCTCGTCGCTTCCGCTTCTCTGCCGAACGTATCGAGAGCCTTTTTAACCGTTTCGCGCCCGACATTAACCTGCGTATTAGAAGTTGATGCCGCCTGATTATCCGGTGAGCCTTGCGTTTCCGTCGCCGCGCCGGAAGTTGTCGCTGCTGTTCCTTCTACACCCGGAGCAAGTGGAACTTTGATTAAAACTTCGTCTTGCTTATCAATTGACGACTGAATCACGGCTTCAGCGGCATTCTGAGCCTGCAATGCGGCGCGGATCGCATCTTCCGACGGTTTTTCTCTAAACTTCGCGGTGACGACCGTTCCGCCTTGAAAATCCACGCCGAGGTTAAAAGCATCCGTTCCGCCGGGCGAAAACTGACGACCGACTGCGGAAGCCAGACCGGCTAAAAGGATCAAAACGGAAATCGCAATCAAAGGCTTGCGGATTCCCATCCAATCCACGTTTATATTCTTAAAAATTTCAAACATTTTTTTGAGTTCCAAAAAAGTTGACAGAAAGTTGCTGGAAGTACCAGATAGTTCTAGAAAGTTAAAGACAGTTTTTCTTTTCTTAAAACTATCCGGTACTTTCTGTCAACTTTCTGCGACTTTCTGCTAACTTTCAGCCGACTATATACTTAATTTCTTCATATTCGGATTGCGTTCGAGCAACCACATATAAATCGTTCGCGACACAAAGACGGCTGAGAAAAGGTTGATTAAAAGTCCCAAAGTCAAAGTTACGGCAAAACCGCGAATCGGACCCGAACCGTATAAATAAAGGATAACCGCCGAAATAATCGTCGTTACGTGCGTGTCAATAATCGTAATAAACGCGCGGTCGAAACCGATTGAAACAGCATTCGCCACGTCCTTACCGGCGCGCAGTTCTTCGCGCATTCGCTCAAAGATCAAGACGTTCGAGTCAACCGCCATTCCGATGCCGAGAATCAAACCGGCGATGCCGGGCAAAGTCAGCGTCGAATCGAGCGTGATCAACGCCGCCAGCGTCAGAAGCATATTTAAAATCAGCGCGATGACGGCATTGATACCCGAACCGCGATAATAAATGAGCATGAAAACGACGATAAAAATCAATCCGGCGAGCGATGCCGTCACACCGGCGCGGATCGAATCCGCTCCCAAACTCGGACCGACCGTGCGTTCTTCCATATACTCGATTTTCGCCGGCAGCGCGCCGGATTTGAGCGTCAGAGCCAAATCTTCGGCGCTGGCTTTGGTAAAACGACCGGTGATTTGTCCGGTGTCGAAAATCTGACCTTGAATCGTCGGCGCGGATTTCACTTCATTGTTCAAAACGATTGCCAGATTTTTTCCGATGTTTTTGCCCGTAAAGTCGCCGAATTTCTGCGCTCCGCCGGGTTTCAAGTTAAAATTAATCTGATAATCGCTGTCGCCGCCTGTCTGGGAAAAGGCAGACGCGTCGCGCAATTCGCTGCCGTCAACAATCGCCGGATATTCGACGATAATAAATTGTTTCGGTCTTTCCGCCTGATTGGCGTTGGTCGTGCCGGCCATATCTTCCGAATACGGAAGAATGCGGCGATTTTGCGGAACCGTACCGCCGAGCGACTGGCGCGCGGCTTCTTCGGTCGGAAAAGTTTGAATCGACTCTCCGGCAGTTTTCATCAAAGCCAGATTGGAGTCAGCGCCGATCAAATTTTTCACGCGCTCGGGATCGTCAACGCCCGGCATCTGCAGCAGAATTTGACCGGAAGTTTGAGCGCCGTGCCGCTGCAAAGTCGGCTCTCTGACGCCGAAAGCGTTGATGCGGCTGTCAATGATTCGCAAAGCCTGTTCGACCGCCTGATCTTTCAAAAGATTCTGCTGCGCCGTCGACAGCGACCACGAAACTGCATTTCCGCTCGTATTTTCCGTCCAATTGACGACATCTACTTTTTGCTTAACAGCGTCAATCACTTCCTGCGTTCTAGCCGCGTCGGTAACAGGCAGCGTAATCGAAAAAGTTCCGTTTTCAGCGACGGTTGAAACTTCGCCGACCGGAAGCTGCGCGTCTTTAGCCGCCGTCAAAGCGGCTTGCGCGTTGTTTTCGGTCAAAGTTTTCAGGTAATCGTCGGTTTTGACGCGCATTACCAAATGCGAGCCGCCTTTCAAATCCAAGCCGAGATTGATATTTTCGGCAAGATTGTTTTTGATGCCCTGCCCTGTAAAATCATTGGCGACCGGCACTCGGCGAGGTCCGAAAACGAGATATATACCGATCAGCGTTACCGCTAAGATAATAATTGTTCTGATCCACAAACTGCTGTTTTTCATTGTAGTAGTGAGTAGCAAAGTAGCAAAGTAGCAAGTAAAAAAGTCCGAAAAAACTATCTACTATCTACTATCTACTATCTACTTAATTTTCCGCTTTTTTTCCGACGACGGCTTGCTTGCCGACTTCGAGAAAGGATTTTTCCGCGCTTTGAATAATAAAACTGGTTTCTCTGACTTCTTTGATTCTTCCGATAATGCCGCCGTTGGTCACGACTTCGTCATTGATTTTGAGTTCGGCGATCATTTCCTTGAGCTGCTGCTGCTGACGTTTCTGCGGCAGAATAACGAGAAAGTAAAAAATACCGAAAATAAAGACGAACGGCAGCAGCGACCAAACTATGCCTAAGCCGCCTTCGCCTTGAAAAAATAACAGGAAATTATTCATTGTTTTTAATGCGGAAAAGAAAAAGACAATAATATAACGGTTGCAGACTGTTTATCAAACGCCTGTCGCATCATTTTCCCGCATTTTATCTAGAAATTCTTTTTTGAATCGGATGAAACCGCCAAGTTTGATAGAATCGCGCACTCTTCGCATCGTGTCAAGGAAGAACGCCAAGTTATGATGCGAGATGAGCATCGCCGCCAGCATTTCGCCGGTTTGATACAAATGACGCAGGTACGCTTTTGAATATCTTTGACAAACCGAACACGCGCATTCCGAGTCCAAAGGCTCGGCATCGCGGGCGAATTTCGCGTTTCTGATATTTATTTTTCCGCGCGAAGTAAACGCGCCGCCGGTGCGCCCGTTGCGCGTCGGCATCACGCAGTCAAACATATCAACGCCGCGAGAAACCGCTTCGATCAAATCTTCGGGCGTCCCGACGCCCATCAAATAACGCGGCGCTTCATCCGGCATCTGCGGCGCGAGGTATTCGAGCACGTCATACATCACCGATTTTTCTTCGCCGACGCTCAAGCCGCCGACGGCGTAACCGTCAAAACCGATTTCCGTCGTCAAATCCAAACTTTGTTTGCGCAGATCGAGATGTCCAGCGCCTTGAATGATTCCGAATAACGCTTGTCGCCCGCTCAAATTTTCCGCTTCGAGAAATCCCGTGTCCATTCCGGCGTTTTGCAGTTCGTTAAACTTGTCTTTTGAACGCGTCGCCCAACGCGCCGTCATTTCCAGACTCGATTTCGTTCGCTCGTGTCCGGCGTCGCCCGGCGGACATTCGTCGAAAACCATAACGATTTCCGCGCCGAGTGCTGCCTGCATTTCCATCGAGACTTCCGGCGAAAGAAATTTTTTGCTGCCGTCAATGTGCGAGCGAAACTCGACGCCTTCTTCTGTTAACTTTCGCAAATCCGTCAGCGAAAAAACTTGAAAACCGCCTGAATCGGTCAAAAGCGAGCGATTCCATGTCGAAAATTTATGAAGTCCGCCGAGTTCACGAACGATTTCCGCGCCCGGACGCAAAAATAAATGATACGTGTTTCCTAAAATTATCCGTGCGTCGAGCTCGTTTTCGAGCCATTCATAACGAACGCCTTTCACCGTTCCTTGGGTTCCGACCGGCATAAAAACCGGCGTTTCGATAATCGAACGTCTGGTTAGCAAAATTCCCGTCCGCGCCTCGCCCTCACGCGCGGTTACTTTCCATTCCAAAGGTTGAGTCATTATTTAAAGCTTGTTTTGAGAGGACAAATTCTATCAGTTTACGATTAGCAAATGTAATTCGAGTTTTTATTAACAATATTAAATCCTTAAAGCTAAAATGCGTAAATTACTTCTTCTTCCCCAAAAGCGCCCAGATTTTCTGCGCGCCGACAGCAGTTTCCGAAACAATTACGCCATTTTCGTCAACTAAAACCGCCGACGGCGTGCCGCTCATTCCGAATTCCGAAGCAGTTTTTTGTTCGTCGTCGAGAACAATGGGCGACTCTAATTTAAAGTTTTCGTGAACTGCAGCGTCGCCGCTGGAAATTAACAACAAATCCGGGTCGTCCGCGCCGCGCGATTTATCCCATTCGCGCAGTCCGTCGAGCATATTGACGCAGAACGGACAAGTCGCGCTCCAAAACGCGACTATTGTTCGCTTGCCGCGCAGGTAATTTTCCGTGATTTCCTTGCCGTGAAGATCGTTGAGAGCGAATTGCGGCGCGGTTTCGCCGATTTTCGTCGGTTTGCCGTTGGCGATAAACGACAATTCCTCGTCCGCGCTTTTCGCTTTTATTTTTCCGATCAATTCACGAATCGCCGCGTCGCCGACCGCTAAATCACTGGCAACCGCGCCGTCCGCGTTAACGAGCAGAGCAGTCGGCGTCCATTTCGCGCCGGTTGCTTCGGCAAGTTCGCGGTCTTTTTGCAGGAGAACATGTTTGAAACCGGTTTCGCCGAATTTTTCGAGATTTTCTTCCGCCGTTCCGCTGCTGACGAAAACGATTTGCAGTTTATTTTTCAAATCCGTCTGCCACGTTTCGATTTCCGGCAAAAGAGCCTTACAAGGATTGCACGTCGGGCTGACGAAAAAGAAAAGCGTCGGTTTGGCAGTTCCTAGCAAATGATCGAACTCGACTATTTTTCCGTTCAAGTCGGCGAGCGCGAAATCGGGAAACGGCGCGCCGAGCGGCAAGCCGTCGTGAACGCTGCCCGCTTCTTCGCGTTTGACTTCGCCGCCTTCGCTCGTCGAAATCAGTTCGAGAACTTCGATGCGGCGCATAATCTGCGTTTGCTGTTCGGAAATCCTTTTGAGAAAAAACACGACCGCGCCGAGCATTCCGACGGTCGCCAAACCGATAATTAATTGAATCGCCATTTCGTTCGTTAAATCACCAAATCCCAAACCTTGATTTTCGCGTCCCTGAGCGACGAGGAAAAGCGCAAGTATTGCAAAAACCGCGTTGCGAATCAAACTCTTCTTTGAAACAGGTTCCGAATGAATCGCGCCGAAACAATGACAATCCGGCGCTTTTCCCTGCGCCATTTGCCAAATCATTCCGCCGATAAACGTCGCTAAAAGAAGAAGCGCGCCGATTGCGCCGACCCACGCGGTTGAAACGAACAGCAAACAAACCGCAAACACGATTTCCGCGAACGGCAAAGCAATCGCCAGCGTTTTCGCTAATTCTTCCGGCGCGCCGAATTCCTTCACGGCTTTTTCCGAACCCGCCAAATCAAGCAGTTTCCCAATTCCGGCGACCGCGAAAACGGCGAAAAGAAATATGCGAATAAAAAGTAAAATGATTTCCATTTCTATTGCCTCAGTTTATTATATCTTGCACGAAGTTTTGCCAATTCTTCAAAAAATTCGGTGATGCGTTTTTTAAAGTTCCGCTTTATTGATATTTCTTCGTAAAAATCGTCGCTTGTATCAATATCAAAATTATCATCTCGCCAGTTTAACGGTTGATTTAATGATAGTTTAATTGACCAAACATTAAAATTTCTTTTTGTTTTATCTTCTAATTGTTCATCAACTCGAAAAGATAAAAAAACATAACAATCAGTTGGCGACCAGATAGATTTGACTAACCAGATTTCGGCGACCCACCATTCAGAAGGAATTTGCGTTTCAATTAATTCCCAACCATATTTATCGAATAATTCTTTGAGTTTGTTTTGCTGTCCGAACATTTAACCGGTTTTTATTTTTCATTTTTTTCATTTTTCTTATTGATTTTGTGTTTCTCTTTCAAACGAAGCGGCGTGGCGAAAAACTCGAATTCTTCGCGCAGGCGATTTTCGATGTATCTTAAATATGAAAAATGAAGTCCGCCTTTATCGACGCCGGCAGTAAACAGCACGAAAAGCGGCGGACGCAAGCCGCCCTGCGTAATATACTGAACTTTGAGCCGTGCGAAACTTCCTTTCCCCGGCGACGGCGCGCTGCCGCCTCTCGGCTGGGAAATGTTGTCTTCAAAAAATTTGTTGAGTTTCGATGTCGGAATTCGCAGATTACGCGCCGCGTTCGCTTTGACGACGAGCGGCAGAATATTCGTGACGCGCTGTCCGGTCAAAGCCGAAATAGTGACCATCGGCGCCCAATCGAGAAATTTCATATGGCGGCGCAAATCGCGCTCGAATTCGTAAATCGTGTTCGTCTCTTTTTCGCCGATCGCGTCCCATTTATTGACGACCAAAATGACGGAACAGCCCGAATCAACGGCATAACCGGCGATGTTTGCGTCGAGATTCGCCACGCCTTCAATCGCGTCAATCACCATAATCGCCACGTCTGCGCGCTCAAGCGATTTTTTCGCCATAATGACGGACATTTTTTCCGCCATTTCCGTCGTTTTTCCTTTGCGGCGAATTCCCGCCGTGTCAATCAGCGTGAATTTTTGCCCGTCAACTTCGAGATGCGTGTCAATGGCGTCGCGCGTCGTTCCGGCAATCGGCGAAACGATGACGCGTTCTTCGCCGAGAATTTTATTCAAAAGCGAAGATTTACCGACGTTCGGACGCCCGATGATGGCGAGTTTGATTTCATCGGATTTTTCTTCTTCGACTTCTTCCTCAAATTCCAGAACCTCGAAAACCTGTTCGAGTAAATCGCCTATTGACGTGCCGTGCTCGGCGGAAATCGGCGCGAGTTCAAAACCGAATTGATGAAACTCGGCGGCTTCTTCTTCGACTTTGCGTGTTTCGGCTTTGTTGGCGGCGATAAAAATCGGCTTGCCGATATTTCTCAAATAAACCGAGATTTCTTCGTCGAGCGGCGTAATTCCGGCGCGCGCGTCAACGACCCAGATAATCGCCTGCGCTTTTTCGATGGCGAAACCGGCTTGTTTGAAAATGTTCGCGGGAATAATCGCTTCGTCGTCAGGCACGATTCCGCCCGTGTCGACGAGTTCAAAAGTTTTCGTTTTCCATTCGACTTCGCCGTAAATTCTATCGCGCGTGATTCCCGGCTCGTCGCCGACGATAGACTTGCGGCTTCCCGTCAGACGATTAAAAAGCGTTGATTTCCCGACGTTCGGGCGACCGATAATTGCGACTAAAGGTAAATTCATTACTTACAAGAATAGTTGAGGTTGGCGCTTTTTCACAAATCAACCGGACTTTTCACGCCGAGACGGTTGTTTTGCAGAACGTGCGTGTAAATCATTGTCGTCGTCAATTCTTTGTGTCCGAGAAGGTCTTGAATCGTGCGAATATCCGAGCCGTTTTGCAAAAGATGCGTGGCGAACGAATGACGCAGCGTGTGACAGCTCGCGTGTTTTTCGATTAATGCTTTTTGCAGCGCGATTTTAACGGCTTTCTGTAAACCGGATTCGTTCAAGTGATGTCTGCCCGTTTTGCCGGTGCGCGGATCGCGGCTGATTTTCGTTGAAGGAAAAACGTACTGCCATTTCCATTCGCGCGCCGCGTTCGAATGTTTGCCGGCGAAGGCGGACGGCATCAAAACAGCGCCGAGTCCGGCTCGAAGATCGCTTTCGTGCTGCAATTTTACGGTTTCCAGATGTTTGTGGAGCGGTTCGACGAGTTTTTCCGGCAAAATCGTAAAACGGTCTTTGCCGCCTTTGCCGTCGCGGACGACAATCTGTTTATACCCGAAATCCAAATCTTTGACGCGCAGCCGCAGACATTCCTTGAGGCGCAAACCCGCGCCGTAGAGCAAATTCGCCATTAACCAGTTAACGCCTTTCAAATGCGCCAGAACGCGCCTGACTTCTTCGCGCGTCAGCACGACGGGAACGCGCGCCGAAGATTTGGCGGATGTAAAAGTTCCGCCGAGATAATCGAGCGGCGCGCCGAGAACGTCTTTGTATAAAAAAAGCAGCGCGAACATCGCCTGATTCTGCGTATTGGCGGCAACATTTCCCTCGACCGCCAGATGCGTTAAAAAATCACTGATTTCCGCCTCCGCCATTTCTTTCGGATGACGCACGCCGTGAAAGAAGATATATTTTTTAATCCAATAGATATAAACCTTTTCGGTCTGCAAACTATAATGCCGCCTTCGCATCACCGCGCGAACCTGATCGAGAAGCTGAGACATAAAATCATTCTCCCAAATTGTCCGTTAAATAAATTAAACGGATGTCGGTTAAATTAATTGAAAGGATCAGCAAAAAATATCAAATAACCCGCATAAATTCAACTTTTTCTTGCGATTACTGGAAAAAGCAATGTATATTAAAAAAACTTTAACCCGACTTTTGTCGGTATAATTCAAAGTTCGACATCTCGTGGTGAAATCAACGTCGCAATATTATGACAATCGAAGATTTACCTAGATTTGAAAATGATAGCTGGCTTTACGATCCAAAGCTATACGAACGCGCAGGTTGCGTGTTGCAAGCCGACGGCATCGGTTTTGACGCGGAGGAGTTTGTGCGGCACACATCTTTTGACCCAAAGTTAATTCTTTACCACGGAAAAATAGGGTTTCCTGATGAACTCAAACTTAAAATGGCGGAAGTTGAGCCTTCGGGGTTGGATTTTTTTGAAACTACTTTTTTGCTTTTAGAGTTGAGCCAAGCTGAAGCAAAAGAAACTCAAATTTCAGAGGCGACATCATTTTTTGAGCAGTATCGAGATGAAGTCCAGCGATTGCAAGATTTTCCGCAGGTAGAAAATATAACGCTGAAGTTTATGTTTGCAGAAGGCGAATCTTCGCGGGAGGATTTGCCCGATGAGTTTATGGAGATGGTTATGAGTCGTGGCGTTACAGGAATTATGTTTTGAAAGGCAGCTTCCTAAAGATGAGGGCGATGTCGAACAATTCAATGGACGTGAGGCAAAAACAGCCACGTTGTATGGTTTGCCAGCTTGCGTGTGTTTTTGCCCACGTCATCTCAGCCGTTGGGCATCTTCTCGTTTCCCCAACGCGGAGGAAATCAGAAGCAGAAATTTGAGTTGTAACTTGCGGTGAGCCTTTTGTGAATGACAGAAACTTTTGAACCAATCGAAACTGTCGCTGGCATTATTTACGGCAGAAACGCAATTTTCCTTGATGACGTGCATTTCGATTATCAGAAAAACATTATCGAGTTGCGTGGTGAACTCAATTCGCATCTTTGCTCGAAATACAAAGATGATGAAGATTCGTTTATCGGTTACAGCCTGACCTTTTCGGGAATTTTAGCGTTTTCTATGACGGAACTTGATTTCAAAGATTACGGAAGTTCTAGTTTTGACCGCGTGGTGAACTCGAAGTGGCTTGACGATATGCGTCGAAAAGACCATTCTGCCAAAGTTAAGCCGAATCTTGAGCATTATTTGGTTTTTACTTACGACGACGTTTTCGATGTTGTGTGTGAAACTTACGAGCTAAAGATTTTGGAAACGAGAGAAAAACAAAAGCGTGCGTGAAATCAACGCAATGCCCAACAATTCAATGGACGTGAGGGCGAAACAGCTACTTTGTTTGGGCGTTGTCCGTCCAACTCAAACGGGCTTGGTGGCGGTTTCGCCCCACGTCATCTCAAGCGTTCGACGCTTTCGCCTGAAAACCAACGCGAACTTTTATGAGAAGTTTGGAAGAACCTGCTATTGCTTATCTTGAACGTCCTGAAACATTTTCCGCTCTTGAACGCTGGTCTGAGTTGGAAACTGTTTTTCGAGTTTGGCGTTATCCAGCAGTTCGCGCTTGCAGTTCTTGGTTGTTGAGTGAGAAGAAAGACGTTTTTTGGGCGCGGCGACTTGAATGGGACAGATACAAAGATTCAGCTTTTCCGCAAGGCGAGCCGACAATTTACGGAAGTGAAGCAATCGTTCCGACAGAGGAAGCGCAAGCCATTATTAATAAGTTTCGCGCTTTATCACTACAGCCGTTTCTCAATCCGCCACAATTCGGTATTGACGGCGAAACGCTTGGAGTTGAAACTAAATCTTATTATCTAAAATGTCGCTTATCTTGGTGGAGTAATCCGCCGGAGAGTTGGCAATCTTTAGCTGCATGGCTGGAAGAAACAACAAATTACTTTAATAGCTTGTTGCCGCAAAGCACAGCAAAAATGAATGATTCGCAATGCTAAGCCGCGTCGAACAAGTCATTGCACCGAAGCCGCCTACAGCGACTTTCTTATGCACATTGTCCGTTTCGGCGGCTCGGTGAACACCGCCGTTCGATGCCTCATGGTAAAATTAATGCTTTATTTGCTGAAACAAAATTTATGACTAAATTTCTACAACTTACGCTTCTCCTTTCTATGGTCGCTTTTTGCGGACATTTCGCCGTTGCCAACGCTCAAAACAAAGACAAAATTGCTTCTTTCAAAGGCAAAGTATTTCGCTCTGACACAAAACAACCTTTCGCAAACGCTCGCGTTGTTCTAACTGATGAAAAGAAATCTGCGAAGCGCGGTAATTCTCTCGAAACGCAAACCGACGCAGACGGTAATTTTTCTTTCGACCGTGTTGTTGCTGGAAAATATACTTTTACGGTTCGCGCAGAATTTGAAAAAGAAGCTGACGTGCCATGCAAAATAAATCTGCCGAAACTTGGCGGCGATAGTTCTGACCCGTTAGCGGCGATGCTAAATCAAGCCTTATCGCAAAACGTAACCGTGAACTATGAAGTAAAAAACGGTAAAGATAAACTTTTTATCAGCGTCAAGCCCGAAAACAAAAAGTTTGTCGAGCAGTTACAAATTAAAAATTTCTCTGTTAAAGCCAACGAAAACATAACGAGAGAGTTTGATTTGGTTTGCGAAGTCTTACCAAAATAAAGTGCGTAGAAAATAACGGCGGCATCGAACAAGTCATTGCACCGAAGCGGCTTAAGCTATCTTCTTATCACGATGCTTGTTTTCGCCGCTCGGTGAACTCCGCCGTTGGCTGTCTCTATTTCTGTGATCTCGTAAATAACAGATAATGAATATGGAAGATGAACTTTCCGGCAATATAACGTGGGATGATGAATGGTGCGAAAAATGACTCTGGCAAGCGGGGAAACCGCCGATTTCTCTATTGAGGTTTATGAATCAGGCGATGCGGTCACGAAGCGGCTCGAAACACTTTAAAATTTCTGATAAAAGGCGAAACTCAAATTCATCACAAAATCGCGCTTTTATTGTTCAGGGATTGTAAGGATTGGATCGAAGACTACGTTACTACTCCCGAACAACTCGCATTAAGGATCGAACTTTCTGGTTATTTCAATTGAGGTAGGCGGCGGGAGACTTTCCTATTACGCTAATGGTGATGATTACCTTTTTACGGATCACGTAGTTTGGGTTTGGTTTGATGCCAACGGTGAAATTGCTGATGAGGTCGAGGTAACAGGATGAGAGTGTTACCTGAGAAATCTCAAAAACGCCCTTTTGGAGACAAAAGTTAAAGAGTTACCTTGTTGCTATACCTTTGAATGATATGAATATGATTCTCGGAGATATTCAGTTTCCCATCCGCGAGGCGACCATCATCGGTTATATGATTGATCTCGACTGGCAGAGCAAATACGGTAAAGATGAGAACCCGGGATTATGCTGGGAAGTAATAGTGCAAACGGAAGAACAAATCTTATTCGAGGGAACTGACGACGAGTATTTTACCGCTCCGCGCATTTCCTGGGGCGAGTTCAGTTTTCCCGCGATGCGCCGCTGGTTTGATTTGGAAGGTAAAATTGTTAGTTCCGATATGGTCGGACGCACGCCGAGCGTTCCGGCGAGCGCATATTCATATTTTTCTGAGCACGAAGCGGTTTCTAATTCGAAGCTAAAGTTTGTCAAAAGATCGGGAAACAAGTTTGTCATTCACTGGGAAGGAATTTGCGACCCGCTGATGGGGGAGTCGTACGATAAGGGCGTGCCGTTCCTGATTCAAACGGAAGCCGTATTTAAGCAAATCGGCATCATGGCAAACCCGAGCGATACGGACGCGACGACGCTTGAGCGATTGTCTAAATACCTTGATCCTGCAGATTTCATTCAGCACCCGATCAAAGAAACGGTTCGTGATTTCCCGGTCGAAAATCGTTTCGGCATCATCGACCCGTTGCTGCGGTGGGTATTCGGCGGTTCCGACACCGAACGAGTAGTATTCCGTGACAGTATCTTTGAACCGCGCCTGGCGAGCGAGATACACAATTCAAGGGACAGCAATTTTTGAAGTTAGATACAGAATAAGTTCTTGTATCATAAACGACTCTTTTTGAGATACTTTGAACGTTAGATGATAAATAAAGAATTTCATTTTAATTTATAACTTAATCATCATTAGATATGGCAGCTAAAATTTCAGCCTGGGATTCTTCTTTGAATTTAATCAGTCCTGATGGTCAGATTACGGCTGTTATTGATAAGACCTCAGAATTTGGACAGGGATCACCTACAAATGGAACACTTAAACTATCCAATGGATTGAACTTCGAAAAATGTAATCCATCGGCAGTCTGGTCGGATGATTCTAAATTTTTAGCCGTGCCGCAATGGACTCAAGGAAAAATGCAGCGGCTTCTTGTCATTTCGATGGAGCAAGCCTCTGTTGGATATGCGCCTGGCATTTTTCGTGTGCTTGAACTTCATTCATTTTCTACGGGTAAAATTAAAGGGATAGATTCGCCTATCTATAAGCCGCGAGAAATTGAAATTGATTTGAGCGAAATTCAATTGAATGGGGCGGAAACAGCTACTTGCCGGAAACGGCTGCTCTCTTTTATCGGATTTACGTAAATGCGTTTTCGCCCCGCGTGATCTCAATCGTTGGGTGCTTTTTTTCTTAAAATCGAAACGGTTTAGTATTTTGAATAGTAAGCAGTGCGAGCAAAGCCTTTGAAATTATTAAAATACTAACGCCGCGAATTTCATAATAAGCCGATGGTTGTCGAAAAAAGTTTGCTGGCGCTCGTTTATGATATTCCATATTTTCCCGCTTGTGGTATTTTCCCGCCGTTGCACATTATTAATCAGTTTTTTTCGAGCGGCGGCGGTGATAGCGGAATGAGTCCGGGAGCTTCTTGGAAATCTTTTACTTTAATTCAAAAAGAATACGGTGATTTAGTTGCCGCTGTAAGAGAAACACCAATTTCCGAGATAGAATCTTTTGCGTGTTAGCATATTTGCCCTTAAAGTTTGACGACAGTTTTGATTGCCTTGCTGACCGTTTTGAATGGTCAAAAGCAATTTGTGAGAAGCATCGTGGTAATTGGCATTCTGAACTTAGAAAGGCAGGAAAACCTTCAGGATAACGCCGCACCCAACAAGTTATTGGACGCGAGGCGAAAACAACGACTTTGTTATCGAGGTGTTTGTTAAACATTAGCTTGCGCGGCGGTTTTACCAGGCGTTTCTCAGCCGTTTGAGCGCATTTGAACCAGCGCAGTCGTGAGACGAGCCATGTCAGATCTATCAAACGGATATAACGATGAAGCAGAGAGTTTCATCTCCAATCGCAACTCAATCATCGGCGTTTCAGTCGTTCGCTCTTGGGCGCAGATGCTGCCTGCCGGAACAAGTGTTCTGGAGATCGGATGCGGCGACGGCATTCCTATTACTAAAACTTTGATTGAGGAAGGCTTGGATATTTTTGCAGTAGATGCGTCACCTAAAATGGTGTCCGCCTTTCGTCACAACTTCCCCGGCACGCCCGTTATATGTGAGGCAGCAGAACGATTACATAAATTTGATCGGCGGTTCAATGCGGCTATTGCGTGGGGACTTATGTTCTTATTGACACCCGAAGCGCAAAAAACTGTAATTCAAAATATCGGCAATGTCTTAAGTCAAGGCGGAAGATTTCTTTTTACATCACCGAGAGAAGCCGTCGCTTGGACTGATGTTAGAACCGGGCGGAAATCTGTTTCACTCGGCTCTTTCGAGTATCAATCTTTATTATCGTCGGCAAACTTGTCATTAATATCGGAATATAATGATGAGGGGTCTAATCATTATTTTGAAGCGGAAAAAAATTAGCTTATTTCGCGCTGCCTGTGGTATATAGCAGTTTTCAATTGCGTGTAACCTCATAACCGCAATGTCGAAACCAATTTCGGCAATCGCTAAGCGTGATGGTTTCCAATGCTTCGGCGATTGCCTTTTCCAACTCAGTCTGAGTTCTGGCTT